>Ga0066256_1000209_pt1 | contig 245483 bp, 220 predicted proteins | sample ThiBio_1000_biof_FD_87107 | JGI IMG/M metagenome (GOLD analysis project Ga0066256, IMG submission 87107) | Wastewater bioreactor microbial communities from Cape Town, South Africa - Thiocy_expt_1000_biof (version 2) | ecosystem: Engineered > Bioreactor > Thiocyanate-remediating >...
CGGACGACCTGCTCCGGGGTGTGACGCTTCCTGCTGTTCGTCATAATCTGACCAGTCTCCCTGCCCGAACCCTCGGGCGACAGGACGACTCACACAACGACTGGACCTACAAAACGGGGTCAGTCCAGTCGCAATGAACGAACTCGATGAGGAGGAACGATGTCACAGACTTCCCGTCTGGCCGAAGAGCCAGCGCCGCCGACACTGCCGGGGGTGAATCTCCGGCAGACGAAGGCGAAGTCGACGGCTGATCGTCTGCTCGATGTGGCGCTTCGCATCATCCGTCTCGGACCGGTGCTCGTGCTCGTGCTGATGCTCGCCATCTTCGCCATCGTGAACCCGGTATTCCTGAGCCCGGGCAATCTGGTCGACCTCGCGGTGCAGACGACGCCGATCCTGCTGGTGGGGCTCGGCCAGCTTCTCGTGGTCATCACGCAGGGCATCGACCTCTCGGTCGGCGCGATCGTCGGCTTCGCGTCGGTAGCGGGCTGGTTCATCTGGCAGCAGTTCTCTCTGCCCGGGTGGGCCGCGCTGTTGGTGGTCGTCGCTATGGGCGCGTTCTGGGGCCTCGTCAACGCGATCGTCATCGTGAAGGTGAAGATCGCCAACCCCTTCATCGTTACGCTGGGCACGCTCTATGCGGTGGGCGGACTCAGTCTGCTCATGACCAAAGGCACGCCGAAGATCGGGCAGAGCGATGTCATCCTCTTCCTCGGCAGCGGTCAGATGAACTTCTTCGGACTCGCCGTGCCGATGCCCATCGTCGTTGCGATCATTGTGACCGCGCTCGTCGGACTGCTGCTGTATTACTCACGGTGGGGTCGATGGATCTACGCTGTGGGCGGCAACCCCGAGGGCGCGGTCCGTGCGGGGATCCCCGTCGGAGCGGTCCGGATGTCCGTCTTTATCCTGAGTGGCGTCCTCGCAGGCGTCGCCGCAGTCGTCCTCTCCGGACGCATCGCGGGCGCCGACGCCAACCTCGGCAAGGGCATGGAGCTGCTCACCATCGCTGCGGTCGTGATCGGCGGCGGCAGCTTCTTCGGCGGCCGCGGGACGATCTGGAATGTCGTCGTCGGCGCCCTGATCGTCGTCGGCATCCGCAACGGCCTGAACCTCAGCGCTCTCGACTCCAACTGGCTCGCGATCGTGATTGGTGCCGTCCTTGTACTCGCGGTCGGCCTCGACGGTTTGCGCTCCTACACCGAATCCGCCGTGCGGCGTAGTCGCGCCCGACGAGCAGAAGGACTGTGACCATGGCCATCGAGAAGATCTCCCACGCCACGGACGAAGTGGTCCTCGAACTCGAGGGCGTCTCGAAGTTTTTCGGACCCGTGACTGCGCTGTCGCGCATCGACCTCACGCTGCACCGCGGTGAGGTGCTCGCGCTCCTCGGTGACAACGGCGCGGGTAAGTCCACTCTGGTTCGCATCCTCAGCGGATTGCACAAGCCCGATGCCGGCACGATCTCCGTCAGCGGCGTGCAGACGCAGTTCCAGCGACCGCAGGATGCCCGCGCCGCGGGCATCGAGACCGTGTACCAGGATCTGGCGCTGTTCGACAACCTCACCGCCGCCGAGAACTTCTTCGTCGGGCGCGAGCCGTACGGCCCGAAATGGATGGGCGTTCTCGCCCCGGTGGGATTTAAGGAGATGCGTCGCCGCACTGCGGCACGCCTGAGCGAAATGGCCGTCGGCATCAAGGATCCGTCGATGCCGGTTGGATTGATGTCGGGTGGTCAGCGTCAGGCGATCGCGGTCGCCCGAGCCGAGCAGTTCGCGCGCAACATCATCATCCTCGACGAGCCCACTGCGGCGCTCGGGGTCCGTGAGACCCGCTCGGTTGTGGAGATCATCAAGTCACTCCCCGCGAAAGGCATCTCGGTGATTCTCATCACCCACAACATGCAGCAGGCGACGGAGCTCGCAGACCGGGCCATCGTGCTGCGCCAGGGCCACAAGGTCGGCGAGGTCATCGCCTCGCCGGAGAACGAGCAAGAGATCGTCTCGATGATCGTCGGAGCCACGGGCGCTCCGCATCGAGTGTGAGAAAGGCAGACACAATCATGAAGAAGACAACGAAGTCGCTGCTTGCCGTCACGGTGGCGGGCGTGCTCGCGCTGAGCGGATGCGCGGGATCGGGAGGCGCGTCGCCGAGTGGGGATGCCTCCGGAGGCCTAACGATCGGTGTCGTGCTCTCCGACGCGTCGAACCCGTTCTTCCAGACGATGGCGGATGCCATCAAGGAGGCCGGTGCCGCCGCGGGCGTGGAGATCATCGAACGCTCCGCGCCGGTGGGCACGGACAACGAAACCTTCAACAACAACGTCGACAGCCTCATCACGCTCGGCGTCGACGGTTTGATCACGGCACCCATCAGCGCCTCCAACCAGCAGGCGCTCCAGCGTGCCGTCGACAAGGGCATCCCCGTCGTGGAGCTCGACTCGGCGATCGCGGATTGGGGCGGCTCGATCGCAGAGATCCAGACGGACAACGTTCAGGCCGGCTCCGACGCGATAGACCTGCTCGTCGAGGGCCTGGACGGGAAGGACGTCAACGCGATCATCATCAACAACACGCTCGGATACAAATCCGTGGATGACCGCACCGAGGGAGCCAAGGCGGCGATCGAGGCGGCTGGAGCCACCCTCGTGCAGGTCGTCGATGGCGGAGTCTCGCAGGCCGAGGCTCAGTCGAACGTCGAGACCGTCCTGCGCGCACACCCGGAGATCAACGCGATCATGGGAACCGTATCCGTGTACGCGCTCGGAGGCATGCAAGCACTGCGCACTGCCGGGGTGGACGACGGCTCCGTTCTCGTCACCGGTGTCGACGGCTCTGACGCCGAGTTCGAGGCGATCGAGGCCGGCACCTACTACGGCACGGCCGCGCAGCAGCCTGCCGAAATGGGACGCATGGGCCTGCAGGCGATCCTCGACTCCCTCGACGGCAAGGACGTGGAGGCCTCGATCCTGGTTCCGCCGGTCAAGGTGACCGCCGCGAACGTCGCAGAGTTCCTCAAGTGAGCGCCACGGCGGAGATCGCCGAGGTGCATCGCGACCTCGCAGACGGAACCATCTTTATTCGAGAGTGGCCGGTCACTGACCCTGAGATTGTCCTGGTCATCGCGCACGGCGGCGGGGAGCATTCCGGCTATTGGACGCGCACCGCACGGTGGGCCAACGAGACGCTCGTCGCCACCGTGGCGGGCCTCGACTTCCCCGGGCACGGGCGGTCGAGCGGGGAGCGCCTCGAGGTCGACGATCTCGACGAGTGGGTCGACGCGCTCGCGCTACTCATCGAAGACCAGCGCGCACAGCACCCCGGACTTCCGGTGGTGCTGCTGGGTCACTCGATGGGCGGTCTGACGTCGGCGCGATACGCGCAGCGCGCTGATCGGGCGATCGACGCGCTGGTGCTCCATGCGGCCGCGGCGATCCCGGTCGAGCACCTGAGCCTGGAGCCGGTCGAGATGACGCTCGAGGAGATGACGGCTGACCCGGAGCTGCAGCACGTCATCGAGACGGATCCCTATCGCGTCGCGGCCCCGTTGCCGAAGAGCGCCAAACGCGCCATTGAGCGCGCGACTGCTCAAGCGATGGACGCGACACCGCTCGGCTCGCTCCCCGTGATCTGGCTGCACGGGCACGACGATCGGATGGTGCCGATCGCCGGTGCGCGAGCAGCGTTCGGGCGGCTCGGCGCCGACCGCGGTGCGCTGCTGACCTACCCGGGCATCGGCCACGGTGGGATCCTGGAGAATCGCTCCGCGCAGATGCGGGCTGACTTGGCCCAGGCGCTCACTTTGCTGCTCGACGCCTGAGTGCAAAACCCGTTCCGGCGCCGACGCGAACTCCGTCGGCGCCGGAACGACCAAGACCCTGAGGAGGTCGCGTGCCACCGATCACCCCCCGCGACGAGTCATCGCGCGGCAGCAGACCACGGCCGACGATGAAGCACGTCGCCGCGCTCGCCGGTGTGGGCCTGAAGACGGTGTCGCGTGTCGTCAACGGCGAGCCGAACGTCTCGGAGGAGACGGCGGCCAGAGTGAGCTGGGCGATCGCCGAGCTCAACTACCAGGCCGATCTCAATGCAGGCAACCTCAAGCGCGCGAACGGTCGGACGATGTCGATCGGGCTCGCCCTGGGGAGCGTCGCGAACCCGTTCGCTGGCGCGATCCACCGGGCGATCGAGAGCACAGCGTGGGAGCGCGGAACGACCGTCTTCGCCGCCAGTATCGAAGACGACCCTCGCAAGGAGCAGGCGGTCATCACGGCGTTCCTCCGACGTCGCGTGGACGGGCTGATTCTGACCACGGCATCCCCGGATCACGCCTATCTCGCCCCCGAGGTCGCCCGCGGCACTCCGGTGGTGTTCATCGACCGTGAGCCCGTGGGTGTGAGCGCTGACGCGGTCGTGTCGGAGAACGCCTCCGGTGCGGCGCTCGCGACGCGTCACCTGCTGAATCGCGGCCACCGCCGCGTCGCCTACATCGGCGATCGCTCCGACATCCAGACCGCGCGCGAGCGCCTCCGTGGGTTCTCGGAGGAGCTCGCGCGCGCGGGCATCCCCGCAGGCGACGTGCCGGTGGTGCCGGACCAGCACACCATCGAGCAGGCCGAGGCCGCGGTTGGTGCACTGTTGTCCGGGCCGGCCCGTCCGACCGCGATCTTCACGAGCCAGAACCTCGTCACCATCGGTGCCGTGCGGGCGCTACGCACGCTCGGCCTGCATCGCGATGTCGCGCTGATCGGCTTCGATGACTTCCCACTCGCTGACCTACTCGAGCCGGGCGTGACGGTCGTCGCTCAGAACCCCGAGCGCCTCGGGCTGGTTGCCGCCGAACGCATCTTCTCGCGCATCGACGGCGACGAAGACCCGGCGCGCACCTTCACGATCCCGACCCAGCTCATCGAGCGCGGATCGGGAGAGATCCCCCCGAGAGAAAGCTGAGCGCATCGATGCGGATCATTCTGTACGCCGAATTCCGTGCCCTGCCGGCCCAGGCGGAGCACGTCCACGCACTGATTCACTCTCTCGCCGAAGACGTGCGCACAGAGCCCGGCAACATCGAGTTCTCAGTATTCGTCGAGAAGGACGATCCGCGCTCCTACTTCGTGTTCGAGATCTACCGCGACCAGGGGGCGTTCGACGCTCATCTCGCCTCCCCCTGGACCGCGGCGTTCAATGACCGTATCGCGGGGCTCATCGAGCAGCCCGAGACGCAGCTGACGATGCTGGCGGACGTGTGAGCGACACAGACGCAGCGGTCCTGATCATCGGCGAGGCGCTCATCGATGTCGTCGAGCGCGAAGGGGAGCGCACCGAGCACGTCGGAGGAAGTCCCGCCAACGTCGCGATCGGCGCCGCGCGTCTCGGTGCCGACGTGGAGCTGTGGACGGCGATCGGCGCCGACGCGTACGGAGGCCGTATCGCCTCACACGTCTCGTCATCCGGTGCGCGCCTGGGGCCGCACTCCGTCCGAGCCGCCGCGACCGCAACCGCCGTCGCCGTGATCGACGACAAGGGCAGCGCACGGTATCTCTTCGACATCGGATGGGAGCCGGCCTTCGGGCCCCTCGGCATCCGCCGCGTCGTGCACGCTGGCTCGATCGGACTGTTCCTCGAGCCGGGTGCGGATGCGGTGCTCGCGCTCCTCGAGGACGCGGCGCGCGACGGCGCGCTCGTCACCGTGGATCCGAATGTCCGGCCCGCTATCACTCCCGACAGAGCTCAGGTCGTCGCCCGGTTCGAACGCGCCGTCCGCAGCGCGCACCTGGTGAAGCTGAGCGACGAAGATGCCGCGTGGCTCTATCCCGGGACCGACGAGGACGAGGTCGTGCGTCGCATCAGCGAGCTGGGCGCACTCGTGGTCCTCGTAACCCGGGGCGAGCGCGGCGTGCGAGCCCGGACAATGCAGCGGGATATCGTCATGCCGGCGTTCGTCGTCGATGTCGCCGATACCATCGGCGCGGGCGATGCCTTCATGGCCAGCCTTGTGGACGACCTCGCCAGTCAGGGCGCCCTGACCGACGACCGATTGGGCCTCGTCCTGCGGCGCGCGCTCGCCGCAGCAGCGATGACGGTCACCATCCCCGGCGCCGATCCTCCGCTCCGCGATCAGCGGGATGCCTTCCTATTGCAGTCGGGTTGCGATCGACGGGTGACATAAGACGGGAGTTCGCACAGTCGAGCGCGGGATCCTCGAAGCTAGGATCCGTCAGGCCGAGCCATTTGGCGAGCGCATGAGAGCCTGTCGGAGTGTCTCCGACGGCGGTGCGGAGCGCGGATTGCGAGACATCCTTCCTGCTCGCTTTGCTGAGCGAAGATTGTCTGGAGCCCCAGGCGGCCGTCCCGCGCCGCGGTCTGTGGGGTCAAGCCCCAGCACGTGGTGTAGTGGTCGGTGATCCTTCTGCTGTTGTTGTTTAGGCGCTGAGCTCGAGGACCGGTTCGGTGTTCACCTCGCTTCCGGTGTCGGCGACGAGGGTGAGGCGGGACTTGGCGAGGATCTCGAGGCCGAGGTAGCGGCGGCCCTCGACCCATTCATCGGTTTGCTCGGCGAGGACGGCGCCGACGAGGCGGATGATCGCGTCGCGGTTGGGGAAGATGCCGACGGAGTCTGTGCGGCGGCGGATCTCCCTGTTGAGACGCTCGTTGGGGTTGTTGGACCAGATCTGCTGCCAGAGCCCGTCGGGGAACCCGGTGAACGCGAGGATGTCCGCCCGCGCGTTGTCGAGGTGCGTGAACGCGTCGGGGAGCTTTTCCTCGACGTAGTCCAGGAGCCGGTCGAACTGGGCGTTGACCGCGTCGGCGTCGGGTTGGTCGTAGACGGAGTGCAGCATCGCCTTCACCGCCGGCCACATGCTCTTCGGGCAGACGCTCATCAGGTTCGCTGCGTAGTGGGTTCTGCAGCGCTGCCAGACCGCGCCGGGCAGGTTCGCTGCGATCGCGTCCACGAGCCCGGCGTGGGCGTCGCTGGTGACGAGGCGGACCCCACCGAGTCCGCGGGCGACGAGGTCGGCGAAGAACGAGTTCCACGCGGCCCCGGTCTCGCTGGTCGCGACGCGGAGGCCGAGGACTTCGCGGTGTCCGTCAGCGTTGACGCCGGTCGCGACGAGCACGACCGCGTTGATCACCCGGCCGCCCTCACGGACCTTCATGGTGAGGGCGTCGGCGGCGACGAAAGTGAACGGGCCGGCATCTTCGAGAGGGCGGTGCCGGAACTGGTCGACGTGTTCGTCGAGGTCCGCGGCCATCCGAGACACCTGCGATTTCGAGAGGGAGTGGATTCCGAGGGCCTTGACGAGCTTGTCCATCCGGCGGGTGGAGACGCCGGCGAGGTAGCAGTCCGCAACGACAGTGATCAACGCGGTCTCGGCCCGTTTCCGGCGCTCGAGGAGCCACTCCGGGAAGTACGTCCCCTGACGGAGCTTCGGGATCGCGACGTCGATCGTCCCGACGCGGGTGTCGAGGTCACGGTGGCGGTAGCCATTGCGTTGCGCGGTGCGGTCGGGGCTGGGCTTGCCCCACTCCGCGCCGATGACGGCGTCCGCGTCAGCGGACAGGAGCGCGTTGATCGTGGTCTGCAACAGACCGCGCATCAAATCGGGCGACGCGTCGGTCAATGCTTCAGCAAGCACGCTCGCAGGGTCGACAATATGAAGTGCGGTCATCGTGATGATGCCTTCGAGTGGAGGTAAGAGACTTCTCGAAGGATCACACGGTGACCGCGCTCACGTCTTGCGACGAGCCGGCCACCGCGGGCTACACCACCTTATGGGGCACTACTGACCTTGAAGGTCGCACCCGGGAGTACACACCCAAGAGCCACAAGGAGCGGGACGTTCCTATCGCGGCGGCGTTGGTTCCGCACCTACGGGAGGCGATGGAAGGGAAGTCGAGATCCGCGCTGGTATTCACCGGACCGAAGGGTGGCCGGATCAATGGATCCAACGTCCGCAGAGCTGTGAAGTGGGATGCACTCCGCGTCCAACTGGACCGGGACGACTACCGGTTGCACGACCTGCGTCACACGCTCGCCACATTGCTCTTCGACGGCGGAGCCGCTGCGAACGATGTGCAGGCGATCATGGGTCACTCAACATTGCAGATGACCGAGCGATACAGTCGAGCGCGTTCCGACGCCGCGCGCCGCGGGGCGGAGCGGCTCGACTCCCTCTTCGGCGGGAGCCACTGAGGCGCGTGAGTGCCGGTGCGAGGCGCGCATATCGCCGGGTAACCGAGCCTGGGCGAGGACATCATTTGATCGGGCGTCGCCCTCTTCGCGTGGCGAGCTGCCAACCGTACACAACGTTGTAACGTGGATTGCACTGGGTCCACTGGCCCCAGGTGGACGAGCGAGGGGATGAGGATGCCGGCGACCTTGCACGACGTGGCCAAGCTGGCGGGCGTCTCAATTAAGACCGTCTCGAATGTCGTCAACGACTACCCGAGCGTTCGCCCCGAGACTCGGCAGCGGGTGCAGGATGCTATTGCCGAACTCGACTATCGCCCGAACCTCTCCGCCCGCAATCTCCGCTCCGGACGTAGCGGGGTCATCGGTTTGGTGCTTCCCGAGCTGAGCCTCAGCTACTTTGCCCAACTGGCGGATGCCGTCATCGCGCGAGCGGATCATCACGGTCTCGTCGTCCAGATCGAGCAGACCGGTGGCGATCGCTTGCGCGAGCTCGCCGTGCTCACGAGCTCGCGAACCCGGATGGCTGATGGGCTCATCTTCAGCCCGCTCGGGATGGAGCAGGGAGACGCTGACCGTCTGCGGGTGTCATATCCGCTCGTCCTTCTCGGTGAGCGGATCTTCGGTGGTCCGGTCGACCACGTGACTATGCGTAACGTCGAGGCGGCTAGAGCCGCGACGCGGGTGCTCGTCGAATCTGGCCGTCGCCGGGTGGCTCTGGTCGGAGCGCATCCCGGCGAGGTGATGGGTTCGGCCGCGCTGCGACTGATGGGCTATCGCGCTGCACTGGACGAGGCGGGTCTCACCTTTGATCCAGCTCTGATTGAGAGCGCGGGATTGTGGCACCAGGCCGAGGGAGCCGAAGCGGTCAAGCGGCTGCTGGCATCTGGCGTGGAGTTCGATGGAGTCTTCGCGATGAACGATGCCCTCGCTCTCGGCGTGCTGCGGGTTCTTCACCAGGAGCGGATGAGGATCCCGGAAGAGGTGGCGGTCATCGGCTTCGACAATATCGACGAGGGTCAGTACGCGATGCCGAGCCTCACCACGGTTGACCCGGGTCGAGCCGAGATTGCACGCCAGGCGGTCGATCTGCTCGTTGAGCGCATCGCTCGCCGGGCGCCGATTGACGAACCGCGCGAGGTCCTCGTGGACTTCGAGGTGCTGCGGCGCGAATCCGCATGAGCCGGAGCCGGCCGATCAACCGAGCCGGCGGGTCGCGACATCACGGAAGACGTCGGCGACCGGGGTGTGCACCCGTTGGAGCACGCCGTCTGCATCCTCCTCGAGCGCCCATAGACCCATCCTGAGCAGGTGGTCCATCGCGGGGCCGTCGGAGTGCCGGTATGTCCACTCGAACATGTCGGTAATGCACCACCACGTGTACCCGACGACATCCACGCCGTCGGCGCGCAGCTCATCCACGGCGCCGACCGACGCATGCAGCCAATCGATACGCTCCTGCACAGTGCCGGTGTAGCCCGTCTCGGTGAGGAAGACGGGTTTGTCGTATCGATCGGCGAAGGTCGTGAGCACGTCCTTGAGGCCGGCAGTGCCCGCGTTGCGGCGAGGCCGTAACGAGCCCGGGCCGCCGCCGAGGACGACACCTTTCTCGAAGAGCTCGGTGGAGTGCTGCGGGTAGTAGTTCACGCCGACCACATCCGGCTGTGCAGTGTTCGCACGGGCCCACGCGAAGTCGTCGTCGGTGAAGCCGTTCGCGCGCAGGTAGGGAACGAGGGGATGATCGTCATCCACGCGGCCCGTGACGAGGTCCTGCACGACGTACGCGCGGTGGCGCAGATGCTCGATGGTTTCGGCGTGGGCGTCGAGGTCGCCGTCGAAGCGGAACGAGGCCTCGACGTGAACGAAGTCGGCCGCCGGATCCATCTCGGCGATCGCGCGTTGGGTATGCACGATGCCTTGGGAGATGCCCTTCAGGACTGACGTGAACCCCTTGTCGCCGGTGAGGTAGGGCGGCCAATGGCCGAACTCCCCGCAGTACATCACGTTGAGCAACGGCTCATTGGCCGGTGTGTAGTGGCGGATGCGCCCCCGGTAACGCTCGGCGACGGTGGCCGCGTACTCGGCGACCCGCTCAGGGTAATCGCGGGAGACGAATTCGTCTTTCAGCCAGAGCGGGGTGCCGTAGTGGATGAGGTCGGCGACCAGATCGATCCGGTGCTCATCGAACCAGTCGATGATCCGGTCGAGCCACGACCAGTCCCATTGCCCCTTCTCGGGATTGACCCGGTACCAGGGGATGCCCCAGCGCAGCAGCGTGGCACCGGAGTCCTCGCACAGGTTCAGGTCGCGCTCCCAAAAGCGGTAGTGCTGCATGAGGTCATACTCGTCGAGCGCGCGCCGCCCGGGCGCAGCTTGCGGGATGAATGTGTCTTCAACCCCGAGGGCGAAGTGCAACTGGCCGTCTCGGTACCAGGGGGTGGCCGACATCAATCTCTTCCTTTGTTGCGATGCGGGGGTGCCCGATCTGCTCGAGCACCCCCGCACCAGTACTGATTGGTATTACTCTGCCAGGATCGCCGACATGGCAGACTGGGCGGTCGTCAGCAGCTCGGCCGGGTTTCCACCGGCGAGGGCCTTCTGAGTGGCGGTGTCGAGCTCAGCCAGCACGTCGGTAGACGGGATGACTCCCGGCAGGAGTGCCACGCCGTATTGCGACTGCTCCGTCAGGGCGGCGACGACCGCGTTCTCCGAGACGTCGGCCGCGGCGACCTCGGTAGTGAGAGGGGGCCAGCCCGACGCCAGCGACCAGGTCACCATGTTGTCCTTCTGGTAGAACCAGGTCAGGAACGTGCCGATGGCGTCGCGCTCCTCAGTGCTCGCCTGCGATGTGACCGTGAGGTCGACCGCGAGGGCCGAGGCGTGGATACCAGCCGGCCCGGCAGGAAGAGCGGCGATGCCGTAGTCGATGCCCGCGCCTTCGGAGACACTCGCCATCCAGGGCCCGGCAAGGGTCATCGCGGCCTTGCCAGCGCTGAACAGGCCGTCTGTATCGACCCCGGATAGGCCGGCGGGCGAGATCTTGTCGTCCTGAACGGCATCGCTCCAGAAGCTGAGGGTCGCCGCGTTCTCGGGCGAGTCGATGACCGCTTCACCGTCCGTGGTGACGACATCTCCGCCGCCGCTCTTGAACAGCGACACCCACACACCGTTTCCGACAGTCGCATGATCGGCGAGGGCGAGACCGTACTGCTCGGGTGTTCCGTCGCCGTCCTCGTCGACAGTGAGCGCCTTAGCGGCCGTGACCCATTCCTCCCATGTGGTCGGAACCTCCACGCCTGCGGAGTTGAAGAGGGCCTTGTTATAGAACATCGCCAGCGGGGTGAAGCTCAGCGGCGCGCCGAAGCGCTCGCCGCTGACAACGCCCGTCGCAACGGCCTGCTCGTTGAGCACCGCGGCGCCGCTATCGTCAGCGTTGTACCAGTCGTCGAGCGGCTGGAGCGCGCCCTGCGAGGCATACACCGGAATGTTCTCAGGCGGAAGCGCAAGCAGCTGCGGTCCCGTCTTGGAGGTGAGGGCGGGGAGCACGGTGTCGAGAATGGTGCCCCACGGCTTGGTCGCGGAGGTGATCTCGATGTCGTCCTGGGAGGCGTTGAATTCCTCAACGAGGCTGTCGAGCACCTTGCCGTCGGCCTCGGTGTAGCCGTGCCAGAAATCGATCTCGATCTTCTGGCCGTCAGTGCTCTCGGGCGCGCCCTGTGCAGTGCATCCTGCGAGCGTGATGACTGCTGCCGTGCCCAGCGCGGCGTAAGCGAGGGTCTTTCTCATCAGCGGAGATTCCTTTCGACATCAATGTCGACGCGTTGTCGGGTCGTCTATACAACGATGTAGGTAAACGTTGCAATCTCATGGTGGGGGAGCGCGGCGGCGCTGTCAAGTCACGACTTGACACCGAACGGCAATGGTTCCTACCGTGGCAGTACAACGTTGTAGTTGGAGGATTGATGACGACGACCGCCGCCCCTCGGCGCACCCCTTACCGTCCGCCGGCGCGGATGGGTGGTCGAGGCCCCCTGACCGCGAACATGAGGCGGCGCCTCACGATCCTTGTGTTCCTGCTGCCCGCAGCGACGGTGCTGGCCGCTTTCGTGTTCTGGCCGATGATCAGCGCGTTCCTCATGTCGTTTACGAACGCCAACGGCTTCCGGACGCCGGAGTTCATCGGCCTCGACAATTACGTCACGGTGTTCACCGATGCTCAGGTGCTGCGGTCGATGGTGAACACGCTCCTCTACGCGGCTCTGTTCACTCCCGCAGTCGTCGTCACCGCGCTCGGACTCGCCCTTCTGCTGAACGATCCTCGTCTCCCGCTTCGCGGCATGTTCCGCACCTGGCTCTTCCTGCCGTTCATCGTGTCGCTCGCCGTCGCCGCGTTCGCCTGGCAGTACCTGCTGGACCCGCAGATTGGTCTTCTCAACTACTGGATGCGGGGGTTCGGGCTTCAGATCGGCAACGTGTTCCAGGATCCCGCCCTCGCCATGCCGGCGGTAGCGATGATCGCCGTCTGGAAGACCTTCCCGTTCTACATGATCGTGTTCCTCGCCGGACTGCAGGACATCCCGCCCTCCCTCTACGAAGCTTCTCGGATGGACGGCGCCGGGGCGTGGGGTCGCTTCCGCCACATCACACTCCCTCTGCTCGGCAACACGACCGGCTTCGTCGTGGTGATCGCCACGATTGCCGCCCTGCAGGCGTTCGACCAGATCTACGTGCTCACCGGCGGCGGACCCTACCGCAGCACCCAGACGGTGGTCATGCAGATCTACCAGTCCGGCTTCAAGGACCTCGACCTCGGCTTCGCCTCGGCACTGTCGTACGTGCTGCTGGTCGCCACGCTCATCCTCGGACTTGTGCAGTTCTGGCTGAGCAGCAGGAAGGCGGAGGCTGCCGTATGAGCACTACCACCCTCGCTTCCGGCACGTCGGCACTCAGCCGAAGGATCGCGCCGGCGCTGCTGTTCCTCATCGCGCTGGCTGCGACTCTGATCACACTCCTTCCCATTGCGATCGTTATCTTCACAGCGTTCAAGCCGACCGCGGAGGTCAATGCCTTCCCGCCCACGCTGCTGCCCGAGGCGTGGACGCTGGCGAACTTCGAGCGCATCTTCACCGATCTGCCGTTCGCGCGGCTCATCGTCAACAGCTTCGTCTTCGCCGGCGGTGTGACACTGCTCTCACTGACATTCGACGCGCTGGCCGCGTATGTGCTGGCGCGCATCGACTTCCGTGGGAGCCGCATCCTGTTGATCGCGCTAATCGGCAGCCTGATGATCCCGTTCCAGGCGACGCTGATCCCGGTGTACCAACTCGTCGCAGACCTCGGTTGGATCAACTCCTACGCCGGGCTGATCGCTCCGCGCGCCGCGGACGCCTTCGGCATCTTCTTCCTACGGCAGTTCTTCCTGTCGCTGCCGCGCGATCTCGACAGCGCGGCGCGCGTCGACGGCGCTTCCGAGGTGCGGATCTTCCGCAGCATCGTGCTGCCCAACGCCGTACCGGCGCTCGTCACGCTGGGCGTGTACAACTTCGTCAACAACTGGAACGACCTCCTGTGGCCGCTGGTGATGACGACGGATCCTGAAATGGGCACCATCACGTCAGGACTGACCGCGCTCACCGGGCCGGGAGGCATCATCCCATTCGGGGTAATGATGGCGGGCTCACTTATCGCGCTGCTCCCCCTGGCCATCCTGTTCCTCTTCCTTCAGCGCCGATTCGTGGCGAGTGTCGCCTCAACGGGGCTCAAATGACACAGCCGATCATCACCAGAGAAAGCGACCGTATGCCGTCCGCACACCTCAGCATCAACCCTCACTCCGTGATCGGCCCGGTGCGCCGCAAGCTGTTCGGGGGATTCGTCGAGCACCTCGGGCGCCACGTCTACGACGGCATCTACGAGCCGCAGCACCCCGCGGCCGACGCGGACGGCTTCCGCTCCGACGTGATCGAACTGGTCAAGGAGCTCGGTGTGGATGCCATCCGGTATCCCGGTGGCAACTTCGTATCTGGCTTCCGCTGGGAGGACTCCGTCGGCCCCCGCGAAAACCGCCCGCGCAGGCTTGACCTCGCGTGGCACTCGACGGAGACAAACGAGGTCGGCCTTCACGAATTCGCCTCGTGGCTGGAGAAGGTCGGCAGCGAGCTGATGCTCGCCGTGAACCTCGGCACGCGGGGCACACAGGAGGCGCTGGACCTGCTCGAGTACGCCAACATCCGCGAGGGCACGGCGCTCAGCGATCAGCGGGTGACGAATGGACGCGAAGAGCCGTTCGATGTGCGCATGTGGTGCCTGGGGAACGAAATGGATGGCCCATGGCAGATCGGGCACCGTTCGGCCGATGACTACGGGCGCATCGCCGCACGCACGGCCAAGGCTATGCGGCAGCTCGATCCTCGCATCCAGCTTGTGGTGTGCGGCTCCTCGAGCGCACACATGCCGACCTTCGGGGAATGGGAGCGCACCGTGCTCCAGCACACATACGACGACGTCGACCTGATCTCATGCCACGCCTACTACGAGCAGACGGGCGACGATGTGGGGAGCTTCCTCGCTTCGGCGGTCGACATGGACGGTTTCATCGATGCGGTCGTCGCTACCGCCGATCACGTCGGCGCCGCGCGCAAGTCTGCCCGGAAAATCGACATCTCGTTCGACGAGTGGAACATCTGGTACAACAGCCGGTTCGAGAACGTCGACAAGATCACCGGCATCGATGAATGGCCCGTGGCCCCACGCCTGCTGGAGGATGCGTACTCCGTCGCCGATGCCGTCGTGTTCGGCAGCCTCATGATCTCCCTGATCAAGCACTCCGACCGGGTCGCCTCCGCTTCGCTCGCTCAGCTTGTCAACGTGATCGCGCCGATCATGACCGAACCAGGCGGGCCGGCATGGCGGCAGACGACCTTTTACCCCTTCGCCCTGACCTCACGCCTCGCCCGCGGGCAGGCGCTGCGCGTGGCGATCGAGTCGCCCACGTACGAGACCGCTGCGTACGGCACCGTGCCGCTTGTGGATGGCGTCGCAACCTTCGACGAGGAGACCGGCACAGGCGCGCTCTTCCTCGTGAACCGGCACCAGTCCGAATCGATTGATGTAGAGGCCGGAATTGAGATGCTGCGCGAAGTTCGCATCCTGGAATCCCACAGCCTTCACGACCCCGACATCAACGCAAAGAACGTACTGGAAGATCGGGAGCGTGTGCGACCCAAGGCCAACTCCTCCGCCACGGTCAACGGAGCGCTGCTCACTGTCACGCTACCGGCCGTGTCATGGACTGCCATCGCATTCGAAGTCGCAAAACCCTAGGCTGGGCCAGCGTGTGCCGGAGGCCTCGGAGACCATCCATGGCGCAACGGCGCGGCGCGCTCGGTTGAAGGCGCATCCGCCGAGGGAGCCCACGCGCGAGACTGACTCCAAACAAGGCGGCGCCATCTGTGCCGGGAATGTGCCGGGAACTCCGCGAAAACGACCGTGACGAACTAGCGTTAACGAGCACTCGCGCCGCGGAATTACGCGGGTAGTGAATGCTACTGAGCACCCGCAGGACCACCAGAACTAACTGAAAATCGTGAGGTCACGGGATCGACGCCCGTCGGAGCCACAAGGACCGTCGTTACAACGGTCCCAGAAACCCTCGCCTAGCTTCTACATGGCGGGGGTTTTGCTTAGCCCAGGTCAGGGGTGGTTTTTAAGCTCGGTCTTTGCGCAAGGCTGCGAGACGAAATGCGGTCGCTCCGTCCGCACTTTGAGCGAACGCAGGGCAACGAGACGCCGCCGGCAGAGGGCCTTCGGGCCGGTCTGAGGCCGGTCGCCTGTCGAAAACAGCTCTGACGCGCCGATCTCAGTCAGGCCGCATCCGCCGATTTAGCTGGCTAATCCTCGAAATAGCCGGCTCATCTGGATGCACGGCGAGCAGTAGCCCTCGGAGCCTGGCAGTCTTCCGGACGGTATGACGAGCCAGGCTCACGTGTTTCTACAGCCGGGTGACACGGGACTCTACGATCGCTTCGACGTGGCGCACCCAGTCGCCCCCGTTCGAGTAACCCCGCGCGACAGCATCGCTCACCCAGAGCGGCGGTTTCTCGTGCGGCGCCACATGCGCATAGCGAAGCTCCGCCTCAGGGTGGTCTCGGAGCGCGGCGGCGATCAGCTGCCTATCGGCGCGTTCCAGCAACTCGTCGCGTTCGATGATGAGGGGAGCGACTCCGTCTCGGAGAGCCACCTCGGTGAGCGCCGCCAGACACAAGGGCCGCGCCCCTCGGTCGGTCGTACCGCGCACGCGCCAGACCGACACTCGGACATCCATCTCACACGGAGGGTGGCACCATCCGAACGCCGATGCGGATGGAGGCGCCGCCCTCCTCGAAGAAGCTCGGCGCCATCGCCTCCCACTCCGCGTAGTGCGGCGCGGCACGGTGGGCCGCAAGCGCAGCCTCGTCGGCGTACACCTCGTAGATGCTGTAGCGGCATGAGGCTTCGTCGAGGGAGACCACGTCATACTGCAAGCAGCCGACTTCCTCGGCGAGCGATCGTTCGGCGAGGGTCGCGGCGGCTGCTCGGAAGCGGGCCTCCTCGGCCGGCCGCACGCGGAGCTGCACCCAGATCACGGTCGCGCCGACGGTGAGCGAGAGCGGCGTCACTGCGCTTTCCTCGTTGGAGCAACCCGACACCGGGTGGTCATTGGTTGGAGAAGGCGGCATCGAAAGCGGCGGCGGACGGAGGCCAGAGCAGGGAGCGGATGAAGCCGACGGCCTCGGCCGCGCCGTGCAGGCGATCCATGCCCGCGTCCTCCCACTCGATCGAGATCGGGCCCGTGTAGCCGATGGCCGCGAGTGCGCGGAACGAGTCCTCCCACGGCACGTTCCCGTGCCCGGGCGACACGAAGTCCCATCCGCGGCGCGGGTCACCCCAGGGCAGGTGCGAACCCATGACACCGGCACGACCGTTCGTGGGACGCAGACGGGTGTCCTTGCAATCCACGTGATATATCAGGTCCTTGAAGTCCCAGATAAACCCAACCGGATCGATGTTCTGCCACATCATGTGCGACGGATCCCAGTTGAACCCGAACGCCTTGCGGTGGTCGATCGCCTCGAGCGCGCGGACAGACGTCCAGTAGTCGTATGCGATCTCACCGGGGTGCACCTCGTGCGCGAATCGCACCCCCTCGGCGTCGAACACATCGAGGATTGGATTCCAGCGCGCAGCGAAGTCCTCGTACCCGGCCTCGATTACCGAGGCGGGCACTGGTGGGAACATCGCCACGTACGGCCATACGGAGGACCCGGTGAATCCAACGACCGTATCGGCTCCGAGCGCGCGGGCGACGCGCGCCGAGCGCTTCATGTCTGCCGCCGCACGCTGACGTACACCCTCCGCCTCGCCGTCGCCCCACACGTAGGGGCGCAGGATCGCCTGGTGGCGGAAGTCGATCGGGGCATCACACACCGCTTGACCGGCTAGGTGATTGGAGACCGCGTAGACCTTGAGACCGTGACGATCCAGGATCTCCAACCGCGACGCTACATACGCCGGATCCTCATCCGCGCGTTGCAGATCGAGGTGGTCACCAGATGCCGCGATTTCGAGGCCGTCGTATCCCCAGGATGCGGCGAGACGCGCGACCTCCTCGAAAGGCAGATCCGCCCACTGACCCGTGAACAGGGTGACGGGATGCGGCGACGATACCGCGCTCACGCCGCGCTCGTCTCGACCGGCCGCCCCTGGGCGACATCGACCCAGCGCCCGGTCGCCGAGGAGGTGACCACGGCATCCGTGAGCTGCGCCGCGCGCACGCCATCGGCGAAAGTGGGCAGTCCGTCGACGACCTCGCCGCGGATAGCGGCGTGCACGTCGCGCACGAACAGGGTGAAGCAGTCCTGATAGCCCTGCGGATGACCCGACGGCACGCTCACGTACGACCGGGCAGCCGCATCGCCGAAAGTCTCGACACCCTTGGGCAGCAGCGAGACGCCCTCGTTCGATCCGATCCAGAGCTCGTTCGGGCTTTCCTGGTCGAAGGCGTACGAGTGCTGCTCGCCGTCGATCGAGAGCCAGAGCCTGTTCTTTCGACCGGGGGTTGCCTGCGAGATGACGACGGATCCGGTGGCGCCGCGGTCGGTCTGGAACATCATGGTCACCCCGTCCTCGGTAGAGACCGGCACTTCACCGTCCTCTGAGAGTCGGGTGTCGTGCAGACGCGGACGCTGAGCAATGAGCCGCTCGATGCGGTGGCCGGTGGCGAACTCGAAGAGGTCGCACCAGTGCACGCCGATGTCGGAGAAGGCGCGCGAGGCGCCATCGTCGACCCGCCAGTTGTAGCTGGACTGTTCGGCCAGCCAATCCTGCAGGTAGTGGCCGTGAGCGAGCCAGACGCGCTCGTCAGAGGAGGCAATGCGGGCACGCGTCTCGCGCACTGTGGGGTAGAAGCGGTACACGAAGGGCACGGCGTGCACCACGCCGCCGGCCTGGGCGGCGGCCTCGAGGCGTGCGGCCTCCTCGGCGCCGAGCGCCAGCGGCTTCTCGCACACCACGTGCTTGCCGGCCGCGATGGCTGCCTCGGCAAGCGGGACGTGCTGCGCGTTGGGTGTGCAGATGTGCACAATGTCGATGTCGGGGTGCGCGATGAGCTCCTCGGCGGCGAGAGCGAGCGGCACGCCCGCAGCCTCGGCCGCGGCCCGGGTGCGCTCGGCGTCGCGCCCGGCGTAGGCGAGCACCTCACCGCCGGTGGCGCGCACCGCGGCGGTGTGCACCCGGCCCATGAAGCCGGTGCCGATGATGCCGCTGCGGAGCGGCCGACGTCCGCCGGTCATCACTTCTTCCTCGATAGGGCCACCGCCGCGATGATGATGGCACCGCGCACGACCTGCTGCTGCGCCACGTCCAGCCCGGCGAGGATGAGCCCGTTGTTGATCAGCCCCATGAATAGCGATCCGAACAGGGTTCCGATGATGGCACCGCGACCGCCGAACAGGCTGGTGCCACCGAGGATGACCGCCGCGATGACGGTGAGTTCGTCGCCCTGCCCCCACTGGAAGCGGCCCGATTCAAGGCGCCCGGCGTAGAGCATCCCGGCCACAGCCGCCGCAATGCCCGATATCAGCAGCACTGAGAACTTGATCCGCGCGGTACGGATGCCGGTATAAGCCGCCGCGGTCGGGTTGCCACCTGTGGCGAGCACCTTGCGGCCAAAGCCGGTACGGTTCATCACCACCCATCCCACGGCCACTGCCACTACGGTCCAGACGAGCAGGCCGGGCACGGGGCCGAAGTCGCCGCCGCCGAAGATCATCACGTAAAGGCGGTCGGTGATCGGCTGCGGCGCCGACGACGTGATCCATTGTGCGAGGCCAGCCGCGAGACCGAGCATGCCGAGAGTGACGAGGAACGATGGAATCTTGAGCAGCGCCACCAGGCCACCGTTGATCGCACCGATCACAGCGCCAGCCGCGAGACCGGCGATGATGCCGGGGACCAAGCCGAACTGCGTGGTTGTCATCGCGGTAACCACCGAGGCCAAACCCGCAATCGAGCCCACCGAGAGGTCGATCTCGGCGGTCGCGATCACGAAGGTCATCGCCACAGCCATGATCGAGATCGTCGCGGTCTGCCGCACGATGTTGAGCATGTTGTTCGGCGAGAGGAAGCCGTCGCCCCCGAGGAAGATGGCAAAGAGGACAAACACCACCACGAAGGCGATGTAGATGATGTTGCTGCGCCAGTCAAGGCGGGCCGCGACGCGCGCGGCGAGCGGGGGTCGGGTGGTGGTCGTGGGGCTGCTCATGCTGCCTCTCCTTGGATGATGAGTTGGAGCTGTTCTTCGCTCTCGACGTCGGTGCGGGCGAGTTCGCGGGCCGAGCGGCCCTCGCGGATGACCACGATGCGGTCGGCGACGGCGAGCAGCTCGGGAAGCTCGGATGAGATGAACACGACCGCGTTGCCCTGCGAGGCGAACTCGCGCACGATGTCAAGGATCTCGGTCTTGGTGCCGATGTCTACACCGGCGGTGGGCTCGTCCATGACGAGGATGCGCGGCTCGATGTTCATCCACTTCGCCACGACAACCTTCTGCTGGTTGCCGCCCGACAGCAGACTGACCGGGGCGTACGGATCGGCCACCTTCACGGCGAACCGGGTGACGAGCTGCTCGGTGAGCTGGCGTAGCTTCGCCATCGACAGGAACGCACCCGACTTCACCCGACCGAGCACCGGCAGGGTGAGGTTGTCAGAGACGGAGTGCTGCAGCACGAGGCCTTGCTCGCGCCGGTCTTCTGGGATGAGGGCGACGCCCGCGTCCTGCGCCTCGATCGGGCTGCCGAAGCGCACGGCCTCGCCGTCGATGCGGAGGGTGCCGCGGGTGGGCCTATCCATGCCGGCCACCACGCGTGCGAACTCGGTCCGGCCCGAACCCATCAGGCCCGCCAGGCCCACGATCTCCCCGGCGCGCACGGTCATGCTGACGTCATCGAGCACGGAGTCGCTGGCGATGCCGTTGGCCTCGAGCAGCACGGGCGCGTCCGCCGCGATCGCGCGGTCGCGGTAGACCAGGTCGCTGGCAAGGCGGCGGCCGATGATGGCCTCGATGATATCGGCGGCGCTCAGCTCGGCCACCGCCGCGGAGAGCACGACGCGGCCGTCACGTAGCACGGTGATCCGGTCGGCGACGCGGCGAATCTCGTCCATTCGGTGCGAAATGTAGACGATCGCGATGCCGCGTGCCTTGAGGGTTTCGATCAGAATGAATAGGTTCTCGACCTCATGCTTGGCGAGGCTCGCGGTGGGCTCGTCCATCACCAGCACGTTGGCGTTCTTCGCGAGCGCCTTGGCAATCTCGACCAGCTGCCAGTATGCGGTGCCGAGGTCTTCGACGCGCGCCTTCGGGTCGATCGTGACGCCGAGTCCGTCGAACAGCTCGCGGGCGGCCCGCTCGGCTGCGCGGTCGTCGACGAGACCGGCGGCGCCGCGCAGTTCACGGCCGAGGAAGATGTTCTGAGCGACCGTCATCGACGGGACGAGGCTGAACTCCTGGAACACCATGCCGATGCCGGCGCGTTCGGCGTCGGCGGTGTTGCGAATGTCGACTGGCTCTCCGTTCACCTCGATGACCCCTGAGGTGATGGGATGCACGCCTTGCAGCACCTTCATCAGGGTGGACTTGCCCGCGCCATTCTCACCGGCCAGCGCGTGCACCTCGCCCGCCACGATGTCCATCTCGACAGACTTGAGAACCTCGACCGGGCCGAAGCTCTTCACGATCTGCCGCATTCGCACCGCGGGGGCCGCGCTGGAATCAGACATTTCGTGCGTCCGGAACCGAGACCCACTGGCCGGTGCGACCCGACTCGAGGATGGCCTCGTCTACCAAGGCGGCCTGGTAGCCGTCGGTGAAGTTGGGCGAAACGGTGCCACCCTCGACCACGGCCTTGATGAAGTCGTGCGCCTCGATGATCTTCGTCTCGCCGTACCCGATGCCGAGCGCCGGGATGGGCCAGAGCGACTCCCCATAGGGCGTGTTGGGGCCCGTGTAGACAGTACGGAAACCGCGACGGTCACCGGCATCTTTCTTGAATGCCACCTGCAGCTCGTCGCGGTTCTCATAGTTGAAGAAGATCGAGCCCTCGGTGCCGTGAATCTCGAAGGTGATGTAGTTGTTGCGACCCCAGGCGTTGCGGGTGGCCTCGATCGAGCCGACGGCGCCGTTTGCGAATCGAACAAGCGACATCGCCTCGTCGTCGACGTCTACCTCGCCGCGCGGGCCCTCATTGTCTGTGTTCGAGGCACCGAGGTTGTCGAAGCCGCCGGACTGCAGCGGGCGGGTGGGGATGAAGTTCGAGACCACCGAGGTGACGGCCGCGATCTCGCCCACGAGGTAGCGGGCCAGGTCGACCACGTGCGAGCCGATGTCGCCCACAGCGCCCGATCCGGCGACCTTCTTCTGAAAGCGCCAACTCAGCGGGGAATTGGGGTCGGCGCTCCAGTCCTGCAGATAAGTGCCGCGGAAGTTGAGGATCTCGCCAATGGCGCCCTCGTCGATGTACTTCTTCGCCAGCGCCACGGCCGGGGTGCGGCGGTAGTTGAAGGCCACCGCAGTCACCACACCTGCCTTCTCGGCGGCGGCGAGCATGCGGCCCGCCTCCTCGGCGGTGGGGGCGAGTGGCTTCTCGCAAATGATGTGCTTCCCGGCCTCGGCCGCCGCGATCGCAATCTCGGCGTGCGAGTTGTTCGGGGTGGCGATGTCGATCACGTCGATCGACGGATCGGCGATCACAGCGCGCCAATCGCTGGAGTAGCCCTCCCAGGCGTAGCGCTCAGAGGCGGCGCGGGCCAGGTCGTCGGTGACGTCGACCACGACCTTCTTGACCGGCCGGGCGGGCGCCGGCGAGAAGAACATGGGCATGGCGGCGTAGGCGAGCGAGTGGGCCTTGCCCATGAAGCCGCCACCGATCATGGCGATGTTGATGTCCTGCATGGCTGTCTTTCTGAGAGAAGGAGAAAAAGGGGTGCTCGGTGGGCGCGAACGGTCGCCCCCACCGAGCGGATGGGGTGGTGCGGATGTTATTGCGTCAGTCGACGTAGGCGTCGCGTACCGCGGCGGGGGCCTCGGATCCGTAGACCTTCTCCCACGCCTCAAGCACGTTCTCGTGGTCGACCGGAAGCGAGCTCAGGGCGACGTAGGACGGAACCGCCTGACCCAGGATGCTCAGCGCGGCCAGGTCGGCCTCGGCCACACCCTGGTCGAACGGAAGCTGGGCGCCCAGGCCGACGACCATCTGGTTCTTCGCGAGTGCGATCGCGACATTGGTGCCGAGGTCTTCGGTGGCGATCTTGATGTCGGTGCGGCCGGTCTCCCGGGCCGCCGCCATCACGCCCTCGGCGGGGACGTCCCAGACTGCCCAGATGCCGTCGAGGTCGGCGTTCTTGGTGAGCATGGCGTTGGCGACACCCTGGGCGTCACCGGCGAAGTCGGGGCCGGCGATGCCCTGCTCCTGCACAATCTCGATGTCCGGAAACTTCTCAGTGATGGTGTCCTTGAAACCCTCGTAACGCTGCTTCGTCACGAAGAAGTCGGCCTCGTGGTAGATCACGCCGATCTTGCCCTGTCCACCCAGCGACCGAGCGAGAAGGTAGGCGCTGGTTACGCCATTGCCATAGTTGTCGGCCGAAACCATCGACACGTAGTCCTGGCCGGCGACGAAGCCGTCGGGCACGTTGTCCATGAAGACCAGCTTCACACCCTGCTCGGCGGCCTTGCGGTACGCGCTAGCCGTGGCCACCGGGTCTGTGGGGATTGAGACGATGATGTCGGGGTCCTGGGTGAGGACGGTCTCAATCTGCGACACCTGGGTGGCCGGATCGAAGTCAGCGTCGGTGGTGGCGATGACCTGGATGCCGAGCCGTTTGAACTCCGAGTTGAGCCCGTCAATCTGGGCGTTGGCCCAGTCGTTGCCTCCGTAGTGCATGACGATGGCCGCCTTGAGGCCCATACCCGCGATCTCGGCGGCCTGCTCGTCGGTGACGACGCTGGTGTCGACCGAGGAGGGCTCCTCGCCGTTCGGACCGGTGCTGAGGACGGTGCCGGTAATCTCGGCCAGTGCCGCATCGATCTCGGCGGCTACGCCTGCGTCGACCTCGGTGGTGGTTCCGCCGCCGGCGGGCGTGCAGCCTGCCAGAGCGAATATTGCCGCGGCCGCCGTGACGGCGACGAGGGCGCTTCTGATCTTCATCCGTGTGCTCCTTTGCTATAGATGTTCAGGTGTTTCGAACCGTGCTGGTTCGGGAGGGTGGTAATGATTCGTCGGCGACCGAATCCTCTCTCAGGCGCCGAGCTTGCTGGCTTTCAGGTACGCGAGGCTGCGGGCCGCGGCAGCCGCCTGGTCACCCGGGTAGCCGTCGAGCTCAACAGTGACCCAGTCGTCATAGCCGGCGGCCACGGCGGCGTCGATGACGGCGGCGAGGTCGAGGTCTCCCTCGCCGAGCGGCAGGAAGGCGTTGGTGGCTAGGTCAACATCCTTGAGGTGCAGGTAGTCGAGACGATCGGCGTACTTCGTGATCACCGCTGCCGCATCGCCGCCGCCGGCGGCGATGTGGGCGACGTCGGCGCACAGGCCGATGCTGGTCGCGGCAAATAGCGCGTCGATCTGCTCCGGGGTCTGCGCCAGGCTGCCGAGATGTGGATGGTAGCTGGGAACCAGACCGACGGCGCGTGCTCGATCCGCGACGGTGCTGAGGAGCTCCCCTGCCACGACGAAGTCCTCCTCGCGACGGCCGGTCGATCGGATCGCGCCGCCGCCGACCACGTAGTGGCGGGCACCTGCGGCCGAAGCGAGGGCGATGGAGCGATCGAAGCGCGCCAGTTCGTCGGCATGGGCGTCGCGGTAGATGAAGTGGCCGCCGCTGTAGACGCCGACGACTTCGAGTCCGGCCCCGCGTGCAGCGGCGGTGAACTCGTCCATCGACTCTTCGAACGGCAGGAGGTTGCCGTCGAACAGTTCGATGCCGGTGTAGCCGGCCGCGGCGATGGTCGCGAGCGTGGCGTTCACGTCACCGGGGGTGACGTAGAACCCGGTGCCGAGATCGGTGACGGCATTTGGGTTTCCGATCACCCCGCCCCAGGCGTTTGCTTCGTACGCGAACTTCATCACTTCTACCTCCTTGTAGACGCCAGCGGTGTCGCGTAGAGCGTACTAGTTATGACATCTGCCTGTCAATACTCGACCCTTGCATGGCAGATCTAATGACCGAGTAAAGTTCCTACTATGGATGCAACGACCGGCGCTGGGGACCTGCTCCAACTTCTACGCGACGGTCGCCCACGGACGAGGTCCGATCTCGTGAAAGAGACCGGGCTTGCCCGCACAAGCGTGGTCAATCGGCTCGGAGCGCTGACATCAGCTGGCCTGGTTGCGCACGCGGGGACGACGCAGACTTCGGGAGGGCGCCCCGCCGGGCGCTTCATCTTCGAGCAGACTTCGCGCGTTACCATCGGCGTAGATCTCGGAGCGACCCACGGCTCAGTCGGCGTGCTCGACCTCTCGGGCAGAATCCTCCGGCAAGAGGATCGCAGGCTGGACATCGCGGAGGGCCCCGAAGCGACCCTTCGATGGGTGAACGACACAGCCGTACGATTGCTCGTCCAAACTGGCTATGACCAGTCACGGCTTCTTGGCATTGGGGTTGGCGTCCCTGGGCCGGTGGAACACGCGACGGGTCGCCCTATCCGGCCACCGATCATGCCCGGTTGGGACGGCTTCGACATCCCGAACTTCATCCGTTCGCAGTTGGACACGCCGGTCTTCGTCGATAACGACGTGAATCTCTTAGCCCTAGGCGAGCACTCCTCTCAATGGCCGGATACCGATGACCTGCTGTTCATCAAGGTCTCAACGGGCATTGGGGCGGGGATCATCGCCGGCGGCGTGCTGCAACGCGGCTCTCGTGGATCAGCCGGGGATCTGGGTCATGTCCAGGTTCCGGGCGCGTCGGCTGATGGGCCCGATCTGGAGGCGACAGCCAGCATTCCCGCGATCGCGGCCGAACTCAGCTCGGGGGAGCGACTCCTTGAACCAAATCACGTCGTCGACCTCATCCGAACCGGAGACCCGGACGCGATAGAAGCTGCACGCAACGCCGGGAGAGCGATCGGTGAGGTCACCGCAATGTGTGTGAGCCTCCTCAACCCCTCGGTCGTCGTGGTGGGCGGCCAGTTGGGCGCAAATGTGCAGGAGATCATCGCCGGTGTACGCGAGATCGTCTACCGGAGATCCATACCGCTGGCAACCCAGCATCTCAACATCGTGCCCGCCCGCGGCGGCACGGGCGCCGGAATTCGTGGGGCCGGTCTGATGGTCCTCAACGAGCGACTCAGCCCAGACGCGGTCGATAAACTTGTCGCCGGCTCGACTGAATCATCCTGATCGCCAGCCCGTATCGCTCGGGCACGAATGGCGACGCCGCGAAAGTGCCCAGCGTGCTGGTCCTTCCCAAGCTCGCCGGCATCATGCCGGTGCTCTCGCTCTCGCTCCCGCGTGACGGCACCCGCATACTCGCGCTGAGCGCGGGGTCCGTGCCGCGACGCGGACCCCGACTCTCACTCGCCGCGCATGTCGATCGTCTTGGCCTTCCCGTCGAGTACATTCACCGAGAGGGTCACCGACGCGCCGATCGCCGCGTCGATGTCGTCGTCCGTGACACCGAGAGGAACAGCGGCGAGGCTCTTGTCGATGAACAGCTGCGAGGTCTGGATGTCAGCGAACTTGACCATGTCGAGGCCACCCTCATGGCCCGCCGCCTGCTGCTGCTTCTTGATCTTCTTGCCACCCATCACGACGGCCGCGCGCGACGTCGACACCGTGCGCGAGGCGCGACTGCTGGGCGTCCGACATTACCTCGTCAAACCGTTCACGGTCGTCGACCTGCACCAGCGCATCGACGACATCGTGCAGGAGCGCGCGGCCGGGGCCGCCGCACCGCAGCGGCTCGCGCAGGGTGATGTGGATGCGGTGATGCGCCCATCCACGCGCGCGGCGCTGCCGAAGGGACTGACCACCGAGACCCTCGCTCTGGTCGCGGGTGAACTCACCGCGCGACGAGAGGCATCCGCCGCCGACATCGCCGAGGCGATCGGGCTGTCCCGCGTGAGCTGCCGGCGGTACCTCGAGCACCTTGCGTCGACGGGCGCCGCCGAGAAGTCGCTCGACTACGCGACCGCAGGCCGCCCCAGCACGCGCTACCGGGCACGCGGGTCGGCCTGACGCGCCGGCCGCCCCGCCTTAGAGCTCGCTTAGTCGCGCCTCCATAGCGTGCGAGCCGTGACGGAAACCATGACACTGCCCGGCGCCACGCGCCGGCGCGAAATGCTCAGCAAAGTACCCGAGATCACCCTCTGGTTCTGGATCATCAAGATCCTCTGCACGACCGTCGGCGAGAGCTTCGCCGACTGGATCAACATGACCCTCGGGGTCGGCCTGGAGCTGACGTCGGTGCTGTTCACCGTCGTCCTCGCCGCGGTGCTGATCTGGCAGCTGTCGCTGCGGCGGTACGTGCCGTTCGTCTACTGGCTGACGGTCGTCGTCGTGAGCGTGACGGGCACCCTGTACACCGACATCCTCACCGACGACCTCGGCGTGCCGCTCGCCGTCAGCACGACGGTGTTCGCGGTGATCCTCGCGGTCGTCTTCGGCATCTGGTGGCGCAGCCAGCGGACGCTCTCGATCCACAGCATCACCACGACGCCGCGCGAGCTGTTCTACTGGCTCGCGATCCTCGTGACGTTCGCGCTCGGCACCGCCGCCGGCGACTGGATCCTCGAGCTGACCGGATGGAGCCCGGGCATCTCGGTGCTGCTGCCCGCAGGGCTCATCGTCGCCGTCACGGTCGGGTGGCGCCTCGGCGCGAGCCCCGTCCTCTCGTTCTGGCTGGCGTACATCCTGACCCGCCCGCTCGGCGCGAACCTCGGCGACTGGATGGGCTTCCCGACCGATCAGGGCGGACTCGGCATCGGCGTCGGCTGGACGAGCATCATCTTCCTCGCGGCGATCCTCGCGACGGTCGTGTACCTCTCGGTCACGCGTGCGGATGTCCTCGAGACCGCACCCCGCGAGAAGCGCATCGGCGACCCGCGCCGCGAGCGCCTCATGCTCGGCTATCTCGGCGCCGTCGCGGTGCTCACTGTCGGCACGCTCACCTGGGCGGCCGCGCAGCCGCACGATGTCGCCGCCGCGAGCGAAGAGGGGCCCGCCGTGGCTGCGACTCTCGCACCCGGGCATTCCGCGACCGAGAAGTTCCCGGCATCCGACGTCGCGGGCTTCCGGACGATCACGCAGGACACCCTCGACCTCGTCACGAGCGGCGATCAGGCGGGTGCTGTCGCCCGCGTGAAGGATCTCGAGAGGGCGTGGGATGCCGCGCAGTCGACCCTGCAGCCGCTCGATGACACCGGGTGGAACGTCCTCGACGGACAGATCGACCACGTGCTCACCGCCGTGCGCGCATCGACGCCGGATGCCACGGCGCAGGCCGACGCGCTGAACACGCTGCTCGCGTCGCTGCAGTAGCGGCGTCAGTACTCGGCATCCTCGTCGAGCTCGTCGGCGCCGTCATCCTCGGCGCCGACGAGCGTGATCAGCTCGATCGCCGCGACGAGGGCGGCCGCGAGCAGCAGCGCACCCTGACCGAACCTGCTGATCGTCTTCGCACCGGCGAATGCAGTCATCTCCGCAACCCCCTTCTTCGTGTGGATGGTCTACCTGCAGTCTCTGCACCGCGCGCTAAGAACCTGCACAGGAAGCGGCACAGAAAAAAGGCGGCCGGGCGAGAATGCCCCGGCCGCCCGCTGTCGCCGTGCGTCAGTTGCCGTCGTCGTTCGTCTCGACGTCGGTGTCGGCGGCGCCGTTGTCGTCGTTCGTCTCGACGTCGGTGTCGGCGGCGCCGTTGTCGTCCGCCGTCTCGGCATCCGTGTCGGCCGCGCCCGTGTCGTCGTTCGTCTCGGTGTCGGCCGCCCCGTTGTCATCCGCCGTCTCGGCGTCGGTGCCGGTCGTCGACGTCACGGTCGTGTCGGCGGGCGCCGGCGTCGCCGCGTTCGCGGGAAGCGCGAGCGCGAGCCCGCCCAGCCCGAGTGCGAGCGCCGCGGCACCTCCGCCGACGGTCGCGATCAGGGTCTTCTTGTGCACTGCCACGATGGTTCTCCATTTCCGCGGACTCCACGCCCGCACTCCTCGACCTTCGCAATCGCGCTATAAGCAACCGCGAAGAATTGCGCGGCGGAGTCGAGGGCGCGATTCTTAGAGGAATCTCAGTGCGTTCTGGCGAGAGTGGGCCCCATGATCGATGCGCGACCGCGTCTGCTGCTGGCCGAAGACGACCCACAGCTCGGGCCGCTGATGGTGCGGGTGCTCGACGAGGTGTACGACGTGACTCTCCTCGCGGACGGAGCGGCGGCGCTCGACGCCGCTCTCGAGGCATACTTCGACGTGCTCATCATCGACCGGCGGCTCCCGGGCATCGACGGGGTCTCGATCGTCGAGACACTGCGACGCAGCGGCGTGACGACGCCGACCCTCATCCTGACGGCGCTCGGCACCGTGCAAGACAAGGTGCGGGGGCTGGATGCCGGTGCCAACGACTACCTCGTCAAGCCGTTCGAGTTCGACGAACTGTTCGCGCGGCTGCGCGCGATCCGCCGCGTCAGCGACGGCGAAGGGCCGTTCGTGCGGCTCGGCCCGTGGGAGTTCTACCCCGACTCGCGCACCGTCTACTCGCCGTACGACGGACGCACGATCCTCACCGAGCGCGAGTCGGACCTGCTGAAGCTGTTCGTCACGCATCCGCAGACCACCTTCGCGCGCAGCGAGATCCTGCGCGCCGTGTTCGAGGCGACCGACACCCCCGGCACCGTCGACACCTACGTGCACTACCTGCGCCGCAAGACCGACCCCGACATCGTCACGACCGTGCGGGGCCGCGGCTACCGATTGGGCATGCTGTGACGCGCCGTCCACGTCAGTGGGATGCCGACGCGCTGCTGGTGCGCCGCACGGCCGTGCGGGTCGGCGTCTGGATCACCGTCGCCGTCTCGATCCTCGTCATCGTCGTGCTGATCGCGGCCTTCGTGCTCGTGTTCCAGCAGATCCCGCTCGTCGATCTCTTCGACCCGAACCGCCACGAACGGACCGTCGACATCGGCGGCCTCGACATCCTCATCGGCGGCCTCATCCTCGGCCTGCTCGCGGTCGCGCTCGCGGGAATCCTCGGCATCCTCGCGACGCGCCGCGCCGTCGCGCCGCTCGTCGACGCGCTCGCACGCCAGCGCCGCTTCGTCGCCGACGCGTCGCACGAGCTGCGCACGCCCCTCGCGATCCTCGACACGCGCCTGCAGGTGCTCGAGCGCGGCATGGCACCCGACGACCCGAATCAGACGCTCGTGAAAGAGCTGCGCGACGACAGCCGCAACGTCGTCGGCATCGTCAACGACCTGCTCGATGCTGTCGACGTCACCACGATCGGCGCCGCTGCGCCCGTTCTCGTCGCCCCGGTGGTCGCGCGCGCCGTGGCCTCCATGCGCATGCGCGCCGACGAGCGCGGCGTCGTTCTCACGGCCGATCGGATGCCCGAGGATGCCGCAGCCCTCATCCCCGAGACGAGCCTGCACCGCGCCCTCGTCGCGCTCATCGACAACGCGATCAAGCACACCCCGGCGGGCGGATCCGTGCGTGTCGAAGCCACGGGCGAGCGAGGCCGGGTCGCGATCTCTGTCGCGGACGAGGGCTCAGGAATCCGAGGCATCCGCCCCGATCAGGTCTTCGACCGGTTCGCGCGGTCATCCGACGCGGTCGACGGCGGCGGCACGGCGAGCACAGGTTTCGGCATCGGGCTGAGCCTCGTGCAAGACACCGTCGGGCGCTTCGGCGGCTCGGTCGAGGTGACGAGCACCTCAGCGGCGGGCACGACGATGACGCTGCGGTTGCCGGCCCCGCGGCGGGCGTGAGAAACCACTTCCTGCGTGAGAAACCACGGAGCGCGCGTTTCTCGCGCAGATGTGGTTTCTCGCGGGGTGAGCGCGCGGCGCGGGCCGGGGCGCCGCGCACGGCGGCGCCTCACCAGTTCGAGACGTACTCCGACACAGGCTGGCGGCGCGACTGCTCGATCAGCGGCAGCGCGCGGTCGACGGCCTGCTCGACGCGGGCGCGCACGGCGCCATCGCGCAGCGCAGCGCCGTCGAAGTCGGCGGTGCTGGCGTAGACGCCGACGGGCAGCGTGAGCGCCTGGAAGAACGCGAACAGCGGCCGCAGCTGGTGCTCGATGATCAGCGCGTGCCGCTCGCCGCCGCCCGTCGCGGCCAGCAGTACGGGCTTGCCGACGAGGGCGTACTGTCCGACGAAGTCGAACAAGTGCTTGAACAGGCCGGTGAAGGATGCCCGATAGACGGGCGTCGCGACGACGAGCAGGTCGGCCTGCTCGATCGCCTGCAGCGCCTCTTCGACCTCGGCCGGGAGCTCGTCGCGGCTGAGCGCGCCGGCGAGCGCCGTGCCGATCTGCGCGATCGCGATCAGCCGCGTCTCGACGACGCCACGCCGACCGACAGAGTCCAAGATGGCCTCGACGAGGCTCGTGGTCTTGCTCGGATCGTGCAACGAGCCCGACACGCCGACCACCCGCAGCGGCCTGCCCTCGGCGACGACGGCATCACCAGAGCGGAGCGGAGCGAGGATCGGAGTCGAGGTCATGAGGCGACGTTAGACGCAGGCGTCGGGCCGTGTCGCGCGGGCTGTGACACGCGGCGTCACGCACGCGTCACGCCGCGTAATGCACGGCCCGTGCCGCTCGCGCACACACCTAGCGTGGATGCCACGGGCGCAGATCGCAGCGCCCGGCGAGCGGGCCCGCACGTGCCCAGGCAAGGCAGATCACCGCAATGAGCGACTTCTTCGACCGCGAGGGTGACCGCGCATACAACCGCGTCTACAAGGCGGAGACCCCCGACATCCTCAAGACCTGGGTCGACTTCGATTCCGCCGTGTTCGCCGCGGAGGGGCGCGAGATCCCGCTCAAGTACCGCGAGCTCATCGCGCTCGCGGTCGGGCTCACGACCCAGTGCACCTACTGCATCGACGCGCACGCGCAGAAGGCCGTCAAGGCCGGCGCGAGCGAAGCCGAGCTCGCCGAGACCGCGTGGGTGGCGACCGCGATCCGCGCGGGTGGCGGCTTCGCGCACGGGCGCCTCGCGTTCAAGCTCGCCCAGGATGCCGTGCCCGGCCACACCCACTGACGCGAACGCCCGGGGCACGCCCCAGTAAGCCCAGGGCACACCCGGCATCCGCCGTCAGAGGCTGGATCCGGGGTTCAGGATGCCGCGTGGATCCAGCGTCGCGCGCAGTCGCTGCTGCAGCGCGTGCACGTCGGGTCCGAGCTCGCGCACGGCCCACTCCCGCTTGAGTCGCCCGACGCCGTGCTCGGCGGTGATCGTGCCGCCGAGCGCGAGCGCAAGCGCGAAGATGCGGTCGGCGGCAGCCTGCGCCGCCGCCGGGATCGGCGCGTCGGTGGGCGCGGCGTCCGTCACGATGATCGGGTGCAGGTTTCCGTCGCCGGCGTGCCCGAAGACGAAGATGCGCACGCCCTCTTCCGCCGCGATCTGACGGATGGCGCGGACGGCCTCGGCGAGCCGTGCGCGCGGCACGGCGATGTCTTCGATGAGCGGCCGCCCGATCGCCTCCAGCGCCGGCAGGGCGCGGCGGCGGGAGAAGAGCAGGCGATCGGATGCCTCGGCATCCGTCGCGGTCTCGACGGCCGTCGCGAGGCCCGCGATCGCAGCGACGACGACATCCAGCTCCTCTTCGGCGCCGAATCCGTCGGTCTGCACGATCAGCAGCGCGTCGCCGGCCGCGCGCAGGCTCGTGCCCTCGAGCGCGTCGATCGCGGCCAGGGTCGCCCCGTCGAGGATCTCGAGCACAGCCGGCCGTGCACCCGACCGGGTGATCGCCGTGACCGCGCGCGCCGCCGACTCGAGGTCGGCGAACGCCGCGCTCGCGGTCGCCGTGCGCACCGGGCGCGGCACGAGCCGCAGCGTCGCGCCCACGACGATGCCGAGGGTGCCCTCTGACCCCGTGAACAGCCCCACGAGGTCGTAGCCGGTGACGCCCTTGAGCGTGTCGCGGCCGACGTGGATGAGCGTGCCGTCGGCGAGCACGACGTCGAGCGCGAGCACGTGGTCTCGCGTCACGCCGTACTTCGCGCCGCGCAGGCCACCCGCGTTCGTCGCGATGTTGCCGCCGATCGTCGAGATCCCGACGCTGCCCGGATCGGGCGCGTACATGAGGCCGTGGGCGGATGCCCGGGCATCCAGCTCTGCCGTCACGACGCCCGGCTCGACGCGGGCGAGCTGCTCGTCGGGGTCGATCTCGACGATGCGATCGAGCCGCGACAGGTCGAGCACGATGGCGCCTTCGACCCCGACGGAGGCGCCCGCGAGCCCCGACCCCGCGCCGCGCGCGACGACGGGAGTGCCCGTGGCGTGCGCCCACGCGACCACGGAGCGGACGTCGTCGACCGACGACGGCACGGCGACGCCGTCAGGCCAGACGGCGAACGGCCAGCCCGAACGGTCTGCCGCGACGGCCGCGAGGTCGGCGGGCGCCGTCGAGATGAGGGGATGCGCGTCGATCGTCGTCACGCGCGCATCTCCTCGACCCGGGTGAACAGGTCGTATTCGAACTCGTCGGGCAAGGGCACCTCGCCGGGCCCGCCGCCGCGTGCCGCGAGAGCGCCGAGGGCGTGCGCGACGGCCTCGTTGAGCGGCGCCTCGACGCCGACGATGCGCGCGATCAGCACGACCTCCCCGCTGAGGAAGTCGACCTCGTTCGAGGTGCCGCGCGCGAAGCTCTGCCACGTCGACAGGTGCCCGAGCGTGTGGCCGGGCACCTCGCCGATCTGCAGTCCCATCCCGTCGAGGGACGGCAGCGCGATCGGCAGCCGCGCCGCGCGGAACACGGCGCGCGCCTCGGCGGCGAGCGCCGCCTCGGCCCGCTCGGCCTGCTCGATCGACGCGTCGAACACGTCGACGACGTTGCGGAGGTTCGCGATCAGCTTGCGGCGCTTGGCGGCAGCGATGTCGGGCTCGACGGCCGTCGCGAAGCCGGCCTTGGCGAGGGCGACGCGGTGCCGCTCCTCCTCGCCCGGCAGCGACGCCGGGAACCCGCCGAGCCACGCGGCGCCGACGATCGGGTAGGCGGGCGACACGATGACGCCCGGTTCGAGGTGACTCGCGGGGATGCCGATCGAGACGCCGATCACGGTGTGGAACCGCCGCAGCGCGATGTCTTCGGCCGCGAGTCCGTTCTGCAGCGTCAGGATCGGCAGGTCGGCGACGACGCCGCGGCCGTCGACCAGGGGCGTCCACGCGATCTGGGCGACCGTCGCCTCGGCATCCTGCGCCTTGACCGCGAGCACGATCGTGTCGGCGGCGGTCGGGCGCGCCTGGGCGATCGAGGCGACGACGTCGACGCGCACGACGTCGTCGCCGTGCGGCCTGCGGATGCGCAGTCCGTCGCGGGCGATGACCTCGAGCGCGCGACTGCGCGCAACGAGCGTGACGGGCACGCCCGCGAGCGTCCACTGCGCCGCGAGCAGCCCGCCGAGGGCGCCCGCTCCGACGACGATGTACCGGCTCATGCGGTGACCTCCCTCAGGCGTGCGCCCGGCACGGCGTCGAGCAGGGCGCGGGTGTACGCATGCTCGGGCGCGGTCAGGACGCGCTTCGCGGGCCCGCGCTCGACGACGCGCCCGCGCTGGACGACAGCGACGTCGTGCGCGACCTGCGCCACCACGCCGAGGTCGTGCGAGACGAAGACGTAGGCGACGCCGAGACGCTCCTGCAGGTCGGCGAGCAGGCGCAGCACCTGGTCCTGTACCGAGACGTCGAGCGCCGAGACGGGCTCATCGAGGTAAATGAGCTCGGGCTCGATCGCGAGCGCACGGGCGATTGCGACGCGCTGGCGCTGGCCGCCCGACAGTTCGGCGGGGCGACGGGATGCCGCGTCGGCCGGCAGCCCCACGAGGTCGAGCAGCTCGGCGACGCGCGCGCGGCGCGACGCCCGGTCGCCGATGCCGAACGCGACGAGCGGCTCGGCGACGCTGCGCGCAACCGAGAACCGCGGGTCGAGCGAGGCGTACGGGTTCTGCTGCACGAGCTGGAACCGGCGCCGCAACGCGCGTCCCTCGCGCCAGCCGATGCCGTCGACGTCGACGCCGTCGAACGTCACGGTGCCGCTCGTGGGCTTCTCGACCCCCAGCGCGAGGCGCAGCAGGGTCGTCTTGCCCGAGCCCGACTCACCCACGATCGCGAGCGTCCGGCCGGCGCGCGCGGCGAGGTCGACGCCGTCGACGGCGCGCACCGACGGTGCGGCGGCACCGCGCGGCAGCGGGAACTCCTTGACGACGTCGGTCCAGCGCACGAGCACGCGCGCGTCGGGATCCGCCTCGCGCGGCGGCACGGGCGCGGTGAGCCCGGGCGCGGCCTGCACGAGCCGGCGCGTGTACTCGGCGGTGGGCGCCGCAAGCACCTGGAGCGCGGGGCCCTGCTCGACGACGACCCCGTGCTGCATGACGAGCACGCGGTCGGCGCGGTCGGCGGCGACGCCGAGGTCGTGCGTGATGAGCACGAGACCGATGCCCCGGTCGCGCACGAGCCGGTCGAGGTGGTCGAGGATGCGCCGCTGCACCGTCACATCGAGCGCGCTCGTGGGCTCGTCGGCGACGATGATGTCGGGGTCGCCCGCGAGCGCGATCGCGATGAGGACGCGCTGACGCAGCCCGCCCGACAGCTCGTGCGGGTACTGCCGTGCGCGGGCGACGGGGTCGTCGATGCCGGCCTGTGTGAGTGCGACCAGCACCTCGGCATCCACGTGCGGTTTCGGCACGCCGCGCAGCCGCACGGCCTCGGCGACCTGGTGCCCGATGCGCTGCGTCGGGTTCAGCGACACGGTCGGGTCCTGCGGCACGAGCGCGATGACGCGGCCGCGCACACGCCGCGCGACGCGCTCGGACGCCCCCGCGAGCTCGACGCCCGCGACGCGCGCCGAGCCGCCCACAATGTTCCCCGCGTGCGGCAGCAGGCCCAGCAGCGCGAGGGCGGCCGTGCTCTTGCCGGAGCCCGACTCGCCCACGATCGCGACGCGTTCCCCGCGGCGCACCTCGAGGTCGAGGCCGCGCAGCGCGTGCGCCGTCCGCGTGTCGGTGCGGTAGTCGACCGTGAGGCCTTCGATGCGGATGACCGGATCGTCGCTCATCGCTGGATCTCCTCGAAGCTCTTCGCCAGGTGGTTGAGGCTCAGCACGACGGCCGCGACGAACAGGCCCGGCAGCAGTGACACCCACGGCGCCGTGACGAGGTAGTTACGGCCCGCCGAGATGAGCGTGCCCCATTCGGCGGCGGGCGGCGCCGCACCGAATCCGAGGAAGCTCAGGGCCGCGACCGCGAGGATCGCCGCCCCGAAGTCGAGCACGGCGAGCACCGCGACCGGCCCCCACGAGTTCGGCAGCACGTGCGTCACGAGCACGCGGGTCCACGATGCCCCGCCCGCCCGCGCCGCCTCGATGTACGGCAGGGTCTTGACACGCAGCACCTCGGCGCGGGTCGTGCGCGCGAAGCCCGGCACGATGCCGACGCCGACCGCGATCGCCACCGGCAGCGTGCCGAAGCCGAGCGCCGTCACGATCGCGAGCGCCAGCAGCAGGCCCGGGATCGCGAGGAAGACGTCGACGATGCGCATCGCGACCGAGTCGACGGCGCCGCCGACGAATCCCGACAGGATGCCCAGGGTCAGGCCCACCACGAGCGCGATGCCGATCGCGAGCGCGGTCGCCGCGATCGTCAGGGTCGAACCGTGCACGACGCGCGAGTACAAGTCGCGGCCGAGTTCGTCGGTGCCGAACCAGTGCGCAAGGCTCGGCGCGCTCAGCCGCGCGGCCGGTTCGGTCGCGGTCGGGTCGTAGGTCGCGAACAGGCCGGGCCAGATCGCCGTGAGGATCGCGAACGCGACGATCGCGACGGCCACAATGACGCCCGGGCGCCGCAGCAGCACGATCGCGGGATGCCGGGGCGCGCGGCGATCGGTCGAGGCATCCGGGCGTGTGGCTGCCGAGGCATCCGGTGTCGTCCAGGCTGAGGCGAGAGCCAGCGGCTTCTCGAGGAGGTCGGTCATGCGCGGCTCACTTTCGGCGTGTGCGCGATGCGGGGATCGAGCAGCGGATAGAGGAGGTCGACGACGAGGTTGACGACGACGAAGGCGGCGGCGGCGATCACGACGATCGCCTGCACGACGGGGATGTCCTGCGCGAGCACGGACTCCTGCGCGAGCCGGCCGACGCCGTTGCGCGAGAACACCGTCTCGACGACGATCGAGCCGGTCACGGTCGCGCCGACCAGCAGGCCCAGGATCGTCAGCGTCGGCAGCGCCGCGTTGCGGAACGCGTGCCGCAGCTGTACCGCCCAGCGGCTCAGCCCCTTCGCGCGGGCGGTCGCGATGTACGGCTCGCTGAGGGTGTCGTCGAAGCTGCGGACGAGCACTTGCGCGAGCACGGCCGAGGTCGGGATCGCCATCGTGACGGCTGGGAGCACGAGACTCTGCGGCCCGGTGTCGCCCGTCGCGGGCAGCCAGCCGAGCGTGAACGCGAACACCTGGATCAACAGCAGCCCGATCCAGAAGTTCGGCACGCTCACGCCGGCGGCGGGAACCCGGCGCAGGAACGTCGCGGCGGGCCCCTTCGGCAGCCACGTCGCGAAGACGGCGAGGGCCGTCCCGAAAACGAGCGACAGGCCGATCGCGATGATGCTGAGGGTCACCGTGCCGGGCAGGCGCTGCGCCAGCAGTTCCGACACCGGCAGCCCCTTGGCGAACGAGGTGCCGAAGTCGCCGCGCAGCGCCGCCAGCAGGAGGGAGAGGTACTGCTCCCAGACGGGCCGGTCCAGGCCCAACCGTGCCGCCGCCTGTTCGCGCTGCGCCTGCGTCAGCGAATCGACCTCGATGTTGTTGGCCGACAGCTGGAGCGCCACGGGGTCGCTCGGCAGCAGATACAGGATGACGAACGTGACGGTGTAGGCGGCCCAGAGCACGAGGACGGCCTGGCCGACCCGCCCGAGAACGTACCGGAACATGATCTAGGACGCGTCCTTCCAGATGTCGTAGTACGAGAGGAACGACTCGCTCGTGAAGCGGAACCCGTGCACATCAGAGGCCGTGGCCGCCTGCTGCACGCGTTCGAACACGGGGAACGAGACGCCCTCGTCGATCAGCAGATCCTGCAGCTGCGCGTAGACGTCGGCCCGGGCGGAGAAGTCGGTCTCTTCCAGCCCCTGATCGAAGAGGTCCTTGATCTGCTGCGCCGTTTCGGCCGACTGCGCGTTGGCGGCGAGCGCCTTGGAGCCGGAGTAGCGGTCGTCGAGGATCCACTGCAGCACGCCGGGATCGGCCCGCGTGTAATACGTGGCGATCAGGTCGTAGTTGCCGTTCGCGATGATGCTGGCCCGTTCGGATGCCTGGAAGACGGTCAGCTCGAGCTGGATGCCGATCTGCTTGAGCTGGTCTTGCAGCAGGACGTCGCCGGGGCTCTCCGCCGTGATGGGCTCGACGATCGTGAGTGTCTGCCCGTCCTTCGTGCGGTAGGTCGCGCCGTCCTCGAGCGTCCAGCCGGCCTCGTTGAGAAGCTCGGCGGCGCCGTCGGGGTCGTAGGCGAGCTTGTCGGCTTCGCTCACGAAGAACGGTGTCGTCGAGTCGAAGGCGCCCTCGACGACGGGATAGTCCGGGCCGTAGATCGTCGCCGCGTAGGTCTCGCGGTCGATCGCCTTCTGCAGCGCGTCACGCACGAGCGGATCGGACAGCGGGTGGCCGTCGGTGACGTTCGGGTAGAACGCGTACGACGGGCCGGGCAGGGCGCGCGACTCGATCGTCGCCCCGCTGGAGGTCAGCAGCGCGGCATCCTCGGGTGTGAACGGATTGCGCGGCCACGCGATGTCGCTCGCGCCGCTCGTGAGGTCGCCGACGCGGACGCTGTCTTCCGCGACGTAGTTGATGTGGACAGAGTCGAGGTAGGCCTCGCCCTGGTGTGCGTTCAGTTCGCTCGCCCAGGCGTAGCCCTCGCGCTTGGTGAGGTCGATGCCTTCGCCGGGCTTGTACGAGTCGAGCGTGAACGGCCCCGAGCCGATGACGTCGCCGAGGCAGCGCTCTTCGGGCGTCTTCTCGTATGACGCCGCCGCGAGGATCGCGAGGTTGGTCGTCGAGGTGCCCTGCAGGAACGCCGCGTTGGGCGTCGTGAAGTGAACCTCGACGGTGTGCTCGTCGACGGCGTTGCTCGATGCGTAGCCCGCGATGTACACGCCGCCGTAGGCGCCGGGCACGTCGGCGAGGGTCTGCGCATCGTTGTCGAGCGCGGTTACGACCGACTGCGCCGTGAATGCCGTGCCGTCGCTGAAGGTGACATCGTCGCGCAGGTCGAACGTGTAGGTGAGACCGTCGTCGCTCACGGTCCAGTCGGTCGCGAGCCACGGCACGATCTCGCCGGTCTCAGGGTCTTGATCGGTGAGCGAGTCGGCGACGTTGCGGATCACCTGGCGGTGCTCGATCCAGTACGTCTGGAACGGGTCGACGCACGAGAACGCGGCGTTGTCAGGCCAGAACTCGACCGTCAGCGCGCCGCCGGCGACGGGCGTGCCGGCGCTCGCGGTGCCGGTCGCGCCGGTGTTTGCGCCCGCGCAGCCGACGAGGGCGAGGACGGATGCCGCGGCCAGCGCGCCGAGCGCGGGGGTTCGGTATCGGTGGGTGGTCATGGGGGTCGTGCCTCTCTGTGTCTGGCGGGGTGCTGTGTGGTGCGGTCTGGGTGGTGCGGTCTGCGGTGGTGGTCTTGGCGTGGGTGCGGGTGGTGGGTCTGGTGGTGTTGGCGCGGGGCTGGCCGGTCAGGCGCCGAGCACGGCGCGGCCCGCCGCGAGCAGCGCTGCGTCGTCCTGCGGCGGGTGCGGGCGCGAGCAGAGAACGTCGCGCAGATGGCGCTCGAACGGCAGGCTGCGCGTGAGAGCGGGGTTGCCGATCGCGGCGACGATCGCCTGCACGGCCGCGATCGCACTGCGCGACGTGAGCAGCTTCGCGAGGCCGAGCGCGTCGGGGCGCACGCGCCCGGCATCCGCATCGGCGGCGAGCGCCGACAGCACGAGCTCGGCCTGCACGATCTGCGCCTTCGCCTCACCGGCGACGGTCTGGATGCGGTCGAGCGTCGCGATGGGCCGGCCGAGTGAGGTCGGCACGCGCTCCTGCGCGAACGTCGTGAACGCCGCGAGGGCGGCACGCGCGACACCGACGTAGAGCGAGGGCACGGCGAGCGCGAACAGCGAGTGCGGTGCCGTGTTGTTCGGCACCGTGCCCACCGGTGCGCCGGAGAAGTTCTCGAACGGCACGCACACGTCGGTGTAGATGACGTCGTGCGTCGACGAGGCGCGCAGGCCCAGGTGGTCCCACGTGCGCTCGAGGCGGATGCCCGGGGCATCCCCCGGCACGATGATGTGCCCGACGCGTGGTTCGTCCTCGTCGGTGATGGCCCAGACGAGGTGGTACGCGAGGCCTTCCGACCCGGTGGCGAAGCCCTTGTGCCCCGACACCGACCAGCCGTCGGCCGTGCGGCGTGCTGTCGTGGCGGGCAGGCCACCCCGGGCCGGGGCACCGAGCTCGGGCTCGGCGCGCACGGCGTTGAGCAGCACGGGGCGGGTGGCCGAGTCGGCGAGCACGCGCTCGTAGAGCGCTGCGGGCCACGTGGGCGTGGCATCCTGCGCCGCGTGCTGGAACACCGTCATCGCCGAGATGAGGGCGACGGCCGGGTCTCCTTCGCCGAGCGCGAGGAAGGCGTCGACGGTCTCGCGAGCGGTCAGCCCGGTGCCACCGTAGCGACGTCCGACGGAGGCCGTGAGCAGGCCCGCCTCGTGCACGGCCGCGATGCCCTCCCAGGGGAAGGTCGCGTCGCGGTCGTGCGCGGGGGCGTGCAGCGCAAGCGCGTCGGTCAGCGAGCGCAGGGTCTCGGCATCCGTTCGCGCCTGCCCCCATTGCTGCGCGCTGCGGGCGCCCACGGCCTCCGTCGTGCTCATGCGCCCGCGACCTCCGCGAGCTCGCGCGCGCCCTCGACGATCGGCGGCTGCGGCACGATCTGGCCGCGCTGACCCGTCGCCTCGCGGTGCGCGAGCTCCTGCCGCACGAGCGGCAGCACGTAGCGGCCGTAGTCGATCGCGTCGTTGAGGTTGTCGTATCCGCGGATCGAGATGAGGTCGGCGCCGAGGTCGACGTAGTCGAGGATCGCCGCGGCGACCGTCTCGTACGAGCCGACGAGGGCGGTGGATGCCCCGGACGCGTTCGTCACCTCGGCGGGCTTGGTCCACAGCGCGCGGTCGTGCACTTCGCCGCGGGCCGCGGCGTCGAGCAGGCGCTGCGAGCCGATGTTCTGCGGCGTGCCCTTGCCGTAGTGCTTGAACGGCACAAGGCCCGCGCCCTCGTAGGTGGCCGCGACCTGCGCGACGTGGCGGTGCGCCTTCTCCCACGCGAGTTCGTCGGTCTCGGCGACGATCGGGCGGAACGTCACCCAGATGCGGGGGCGGTCGCTGCGCCCGGCCGCGACGGCCTCGGCGTTCACGCGGGCGATCTGCTCGCGGGTGTCGGCGAGCGGCTCGCCCCACAGGCCGAAGATGTCGCCGAGGGCGCCGCCGACGCGGTACGCGGCATCCGATGATCCGCCGACCGAGATCGGGATCTCGCCGAACGTCGGGAAGCCGGGGCCGAAGTCCTCGAAGCGGTAGTAGCGGCCCTCGTGGCTTAACGGCGCCTTCTCGGTCCAGGCGCGGCGCACGATGCGGATCCACTCCTCCGAGCGGTCGTAGCGCTCGTCCTTCGAGAGATGGTCGCCCTGTCGGGCCTGCTCGGCGTCGGAGCCTCCCGAAATGATGTGCACGACGGCGCGGCCGTCGGAGAGCTGGTCGAGCGTCGCGAGCTGCTGGGCCGCGACCGTCGGGAACACCGTGTTCGGGCGCACCGCGACGATGGGCCTGATCCGCTCGGTCGCTGCGGCGACGGCAGTCGCGACGACGAACGAGTCGGCGCTGACCGAGCCGTACGGCACGAGCGTGTAGTCGAAGCCCGCGTCTTCGAGCGTGCGCGCGTAGCGACGCAGGTAGGCGTGATCGAGCGCGCGGCCCCCGCGCTGCGGGTTCAGTTCGTCACCCGGACGGGTGTTGATGGCACTGATGAACTCGACGGTCATGACTGGTTCTCCTTTTCGGCCGGTGCGAGCGCACCGGGCTGCGATCCGACGGCGACGGGCCGGTCGGTGTGGTTCGACCACTGGCTCCACGACCCGCCGTACAGGCGGGGTGCGAAGCCGGCGAGTGTGAGGGCGACGAAGGCGTGGGATGCCGTGACGCCCGAGCCGCAGTAGACGCCGATCGGTCGGTCTGCATCGATGTCGGCGAAGCGCTCGCGCAGGGCTGCGGGGCTCAGGAAGCGCCCGTTGGCGTCGACGTTCGCGGTCGTGGGCAGGTTGATCGCACCCGGGATGTGCCCCGCCCGCGGGTCGATCGGCTCGGCGTCGCCGCGGTAGCGCTCCTCGGCGCGCACGTCGATGAGCGTTCCCGTCGCGGCGACCTCGGCGGCCTCGTCGATCGTGAGGCGCGGCAGGTGTCCGCCGGTGAGCGTCACCGACCCCGGCGCGGGCACGACGGCGCCGTCTTCGAGCGGGCGGCCCGAGGCCTTCCAGGCGCGCAGCGCCCCGTCCAGGATGCGCACGTCGGCGACGCCGGCATCCGTCAGCGCCCACCACGCGCGCGCGGCCGACAGCGACTTGAGGTCGTCGTACACGACGACCGTGTCGCCGTCGTCGATGCCCCAGCGGCGGGCCGCAGCCTGCAGCACCTCGATCGGCGGAAGCGGATGCCGTCCATCGGTCGGTGCGCCGTGCTGCGCGAGCTCATGGTCGAGGTCGACATATACCGCGCCCGGAATGTGGCCGTCGAGGTACTCGGGGCGACCGTCGGGCCGGTCGAGTCGCCAGCGGACGTCGAGAATCCGCACGCGCTCGTCCGCGGCGGTGAGGGCGGCGAGTTCGTCGGCGCCGATGAGGATGTCGGACATGGGTTCTCCTGGATGAGCCGGGTGTACGGGTGTGGGCGGCACGTGCGCTTGGGTGCGCGGGTGCGGATGTACCGGGGCGCGGATGCGCGGGCGTGCGGATGCCCCAACGTTGGGGCGGCGGGAGGGGATGCGGGCTGCGGAAGGGCGCTGATCAGCGCGCGCAGCGACAGCGCATTCGCGCGCGACACATTCGCGCGGGCGCGGCGGCCAGGGCGGCGGGCGAGGCAGCGAGGGCCGCGGGAGCGACGCCGGCGCGCACGGCGGCGGCCGTGGCCGGGCTCTCGTGCGTGGTGGTCATCTCGTGCTCCTGGGATTCGCTGTCTCGCGGTGTGCAGTCAGACTACGAACACCTGCAGGAGGCCACGCGACCGAGCGTGCGAATGTGTCGCCGCGTTTCAGGCGGGCAGCGGGCGGTACGCGCGGCTGTGCGGCGTTCTCGCCGCTGGCCTGGTGTTTTTCACGGCGCGAATGCGGGGTATCCGCCTCACGCGGGCGCGCCGGAGCGCGCGAATGCGACGAAGTGTGTCAGCGGTGACGCACTTCGTCGCGGGTGCCGTGGGTGAGAAACCACAATCTGCGCGAGAAACAGGCGGTGCCGTGGTTTCTCGCGCAGATGTGGTTTGTTGGGTCAGCGCTCGGCGAGCGCGAGGCTGTCGGCCTCCACCTCAGCCGCGGGCAGCTCCGCCGCGGGCAGCTCGGCGGGCGCCGCGGGCACGCGCCCGATGTCGAGCAGGCGGCGCGGGTGGCCGGAGGTGCCGGAGACCGACGGATGCCGCCGCAACGACGGCATCGGATCGGGTGCCGCCGCGGGCTCGGGCGCCGCGGGCGCCGCGAGCGCTGGGGCCGACGGTGACGTGGGCGACACGAGTGCCGACGCGGGCGCGGACGACCCCGGCGCCGCTGACCCAGGCTCGGCCGCCGCATCCGCGGCATCCGTCTGCCCAGCCTGCGCCGCCACGGCGCTCGCCGGCGGTTCACCCTGCAGGGCATCGCGCACGATGGCGCGCGGGTCGTAGCGGCGGAGGTCCTCAAGGCCTGCGACCGGCAGGATCGCCTCGGTCTCGCGCTGCGCCGCGGCACGGGCGGTATCGATGAACGCCCGCAGGTCGCGGACGAAGCGGCCGAGCGCCGCCGCGTACTGGGGGATGCGCTGCGGGCCGAGTATGAAGGCGGCGACGAGGCCGACCAGGATGAGCTTCTCCACGGTGATGCCGAACATGTCACGCCTCCCGAAGGGTCAGTCGCGCGGCGCGACGGGCGACCGCACGATCGTGCAGGTGGGCGATGAGCCACGCCCCGAGGAACAGCACCGTCATGGCTCCGGCGAGCAGGAACATCGACAGGACGTCGGCCGACGGGGTCGCCATCGCGCTGAACAGCACGATCGCGATGACCACGACGCGCCAACTGCGGGCGATCGCCTTCGCCGACAGCACGCCGAGGAAGTTCAGCATCACGACGAAGACGGGCAGCACGAACGCGATGCCGGTCGCGAGGATGATCTTGACGACGAAGTCGACGTAGTACGACGCCTGCAGGATCGTCGAGTCCTCGGTCGAAGCGAAGCTCGCGAGCACCTCGACCATGTGTGGGAACAGTGCGAAGCCGGTCACGCATCCCGCGATGAACAGCGGCAGTGCGACCGCGAGGAAGCCGAAGGCGTACTTCTTCTCGCGCCGGTTCAGCCCGGGTACGAGGTAGGCGAACAGCTCGTACAGCCAGACCGGGCTCGAGACGACGATGCCGGAGACGAGCGCGATCTTGAGTTTCAGGTCGAACGCGCCGGTCACGCTGTCGTAGTTGAGGCTCGCGTTGCGCGCCTCGGCGAGCTCGACGATCGGAGCCCGCAGGATCTCGAGCAGCTGGTCCGAGAGCAGGTAGCCGAGCACGAGCCCGACCACGAGAGCCGCCGCCGAGCGGATCAGTCGGGTGCGCGCCTCGCGAAGGTGATCGCCGAGGGGCATCCGGCCCGCTGCGACGGCGGCGCTGGTCATGATGTCTGTCGCTGCACGACCGGTGCCGGAGGCACCGCGGCGAGCGTGGTCGTGACGGGCGCGGATGCCACGGCATCCGCCTGCGCGTCGGTGGAAGCCGCGTCGGCCGAAGCCGCCGTGGTCTCGGGCTTGGCCGGGTCGGCCGCCTCATCCTTCAGGATGCGGACGGACTGCCCGAGGCTGCGCGCGAGGGCCGGGAGCTTCGTGGCTCCGAAGATGAGCACGACGATCGCGAGGATGATGACGGCGTGCCAGCCGGTGAGGTTCTGCAACATGGTTCTCTCCTTACATGAGATGCCTGACGTGAAGTGAAGGTCAGCGGTTTCCGCCGCCGCCGGACGGAGCAGAGCCCGAGGTGGGGGTGGTCGTGGTGTCGACGCGTGCGACGAACGAGGAGATGTACCCCGAGTCGACGTCGCCGGTGATGGCGATCTGCTGCAGCGCGCCGCTGTCGTCGCCGAACACGTTGTCGGTCGCGAGCGTCACCTGGCTGAGGTTGCGCGTCGACTCGGTGTACGCCGAGGTGGCGTAGACGTCGGCGAGCACGCTCTCGGGCATCGCCATCTGCGAGGTCGCGATGGCGTTGGTCGAGTCGCTGGTCGAGTCCAGATCGGGGTAGACCTCGAAGTGGATGTGCGGCCAGCGCCCGCTGTAGCAGGCGGGGAAGATCGACGTGAAGGTCACGGTGCCCGTGGCATCCGCCACCTGCACACCGCGCAGGTACGTCTCGTCCTCGACACCCGAGGAGTACATCGAGTACCGGCCCTCGGCATCGCAGTGCCACGCGTAGACGGCGACACCCTCGAAGGGCACGTCACCGTTCGCCATGTCGGTCACCGTGATCGAGAAGGTCAGCGGCACACCGTCGGCGGTGGTTCCGCCGCCGATCGACGAGCGGATGTCACTGCGGACGATGCCGCTCGTCTCGAGCACGTCGGGGCCGTTCGAGCCGTCACCGGGGTACGGCCCCGCCGTCTCGTCGGGGATCTCGGCCGACGGCAGGTCGGCCACCGCGGTCGCGCTGGCGCTGGCGGATGCCGACGCGGACGGCGTCGAGGTCGTGCCACTCGTGGCGCTCGAACTCGTCGTGGGCGAGGCGCTGCTCGTCGCGGCGGAGCACGCCGCGAGGGTCACCGCGCCGGCGCCGAGGCCGACAAGGCTCAGGATGCCGCGCCGCGAGATGAGGGTGCGCAGATCGAAGGAGACGCCCTGGTCGACGACCTCCTCGTCCGCGCGGTCGAGCAGTCGACCTTCGTACGCCGGGCCTTCCGGGGTCTGGTCGGGTTCGGGGATGCGAGCCATGATGGGCCTCCTTCGATAGTCCGGGTTGATGTCCGATGAAGACATCGTGCCGGGCCATCTCAGGCGCCCTCCCTGTGTGCGCTATGCGCTTCCTATGAGCGGTCGTGCTCCGGGTTCGCCGCGTCGAGGAGCGGATGAAGGTGTCGCGTCGTCAGCGCCACGACGGCCTGCTCGGCGCCGGCCGACAACGACGCCGCGACATTCGCGCCGCGCGCGTATGCGTCGAGGAATCCCGCCATGAACGCATCGCCGGCGCCGTTCGTGTCGGCGATGACGCCGACCGCGGCTGCCGGCACACTCGTGCGGCGGCCTCCCGCCTCGAGAGCGATCGCCCCCTGCGCGCCCCGCGTGCACACGGCCAGACGCGGTCCTCGTGCGAGGCATGAATCGAGTAGCTGCCACGGATCGTCGACGGCGTCATCGTTCATGAACACCACATCCGAGTGGCGCACGAACGGTTCGTGGAACTCGGATGTGCCGTCGTAGTCGTGAAGGTCAGCCCAGATCATGGGTTTCGACGGTGCCGCAGACAGCGTCGCCAGGACTGCCGCGCCGAAAGGACTCAGATCGACGATCGCGTGAGTGCTGCGGCTCATCCCTCGCGCGACCTCCGCAACGGCTTCGTCCGACGGCGCAGTAGGCACCTGGACGTACAGCGACACCCGTCCGCCGGTCGGGTCCATGAGGTTGACATGGGATTCCGTGTGCTCGGAGGGGTACGCGCGGACCTCGACCCCGGCCGCGGCAAGCGATCGCGAGACGGAGCGACCGGCGTCATCGTCCGCGATCAGCGCGTGCAGCACGGGATGCCTGCCGAGCGCCTGCAGATGCAGTGCCTTTCCGGCAGAGGTTCCGCCGACGGTCCACCACGCGTCGCGCGCGAACTGCATGTGCGGAACCGGCGCCGGCAGCGTGTCGAGCACCAGGATGTGGTTCCACGAGACGGGACCGCAGACAGACAGGGTGAACTCGGGCATACGGCGATCCTCCCACTCAGAGTCCCGCGCGCCCGGCGCCGCCTCACTCGGCGGCGATCTCCCCGCTGCCGTCCGCGCCGACCTCTGCGGCGGCATTCGCCCCGCGCAGCGGCTCGCGCTGCTCGTTCGTCGCCGCATTGGTCGCCGCCCAGCTCGCGAGCATCTTCAGCGCATCGGCCGACGGCGTGTTCGGTTCGGCCGTGTACGTCGACAGGGTCATGCCGGGGTCGGCCGGCAGTTCGAACGCCTCGTAGGTCAGCTCGAGCTCGCCGACGACCGGATGCCGCAGCCGCTTCACGCCGCTGCGGTGATAGCGCACGTTGTGCGCCGCCCACAGGGTGCGGAAGCGCTCGGACCGCGTCGACAGTTCGCCGACGAGGTCACTCAGTCGCTTGTCGTAGGGGTTGCGCCCGGCCTCACCCCGCATCGTGGCTACGAGCTCTTGCGTGTTGCGATCCCAATCGGGGTAGAACTCCTGCGCTGCGGGATTCAGGAACGCGAAGCGCGCGCTGTTGGGGTCTGCCTCGGTGAACACCGGCGAATACAGCGCGCGACCGAGCGCGTTGCCGGCGACGTAGTCGTAATAGTTGTTGCGCAGCACCGCCGCCGCCTCGGTCATCGCGTCGAGCAGCCGCTGGATGCTCGGGCGCACGGCATCCGCCTTCTTGCGCGGGCGCCGTGCGGCCGGCGACGCGTTCGCCGTGTGCGCGAGATCGAACAGGTGGGCCGCCTCGGCCTCATCGAGCTGCAGCGCCCGCGCGAGTGCGTCGAGGACACTTTCGGATGCCCCGGACAGATCGCCGCGCTCGAGCCGCGTGTAGTAATCGACGCTGACGCCGGCCAGCAGCGCCACCTCTTCGCGGCGCAGGCCCGGCACCCGCCGGTTGCCGCCGAACGCGGGAAGCCCCGCCTGGTCGGGTGTGATGCGGCCGCGCCTCGTCGAGAGGAACTCGCGGACCTCGCTGCGATGATCCATGCCCTCGACGCTACGCCGAAGCGCGCGCACGAGGGAGGGCCTGGCGTTACCAGGGATGTCGGGCCCGGGTTCTACGATGTGAGAGGCATACGAACTGGGATCGGATGCCAGAACGGGGAACCGCGTGCGCATCAGCCACGCTCGACGTCGCGCACGCAGCGCCGTCGGCACTTTCGCAGCACTCGCACTGACCGCTGTGGCACTCGCCGGCTGCGCCGCCGAGCCGACGCAGGCGACACCGCAGACGGCCACTCCGGTCGCCGCGACGACGCCCACGCCGACACCCACTCCCCTGACCGCCGCCGAGCAGCTGCTCGCCGACAACCCCGACGTGACCGGCGCGTGCGCCGTCAGTTTCGTCCTCGACGGCACGGCGGTCGATCCGCAGCTGCAGGTGCAGGATCGGCTGTACGACCACCTGCCGATCCCGCGCGCCGACGGGCGCGCCTTCGCCGGCTGGTACGCCGATCAGGCGGCCGCGGCCGCGGCATCTGCCGACCCCGCGACCGGCGCCTCGAGCCCTGCCGTGCGCGTCAACGGGTCGCGGCTCGTCTCGTGCACCGACCAGCAGACGACTCTTTACGGCGCGTGGACCACGCCGGATGCGGTCGCGGCAGCCGGCGCGCGCGTGCCGATCATGATGTACCACCAGTTCACCGACAAGCCCGGCGGCGAAGAGGGCTGGTTGCGCGGCAACTACTCCTACATCGAGGACTACCGCGCCTCGATGCAGTACATCAAGGATCAGGCGTTCTACCTGCCCACGTGGGACGAGTTGAGCGCCTTCATCGACGGTGCCCTCTACCTGCCCGACCACGCCGTCATCGTCACAGATGACGACGCCGACCCGACGTGGTTGACGATGGCATCCCCCATCAATGAGCAGCTGCAGGTGATGGCGACCTCGTTCGACATCACGGGCGACGGTGCGGCCGCGCAGAACGCGTTCATCCTGCCGCGCTCGCACACGCACGGCATGCATGGCGCCGGAGAGAACGGCAAGGGCCTCATGGTGAACCTCACCCCTGAAGAGATCGCCGCCGACATGACCGCCTCGGCCGATCAGCTGCGCACGGTGGGAGTCACGGCGGGGGCGACCGAGATCATGGCCTATCCGTTCGGCCACTACGACGACCGCTCGAAGGAAGGGCTGCGCCTCGCCGGGTTCGAGATGGCCCGCACGATCGAGCAGGGGTATGTGAAGGTCGGCACCGACAAGCTCGCCCTGCCCTGCGTGCGGATCAACTTCGGCATGGGCGTCGCGGCCGTGCAGGAGCTCATCGGATGAACATTCGGTGACAGTTCGTCGTCGCATAACGAACTGACAGATCCCACACAGCAGACGCCTCATGCGGGCCGTTACGCTGAGACGACCTATCCGCCGTCGATTCGCGAGCCCCACCGCATGGATCTCACCGTCATCGTGCCGACCTTCAACGAAGGTCCGAACGTCGCAGAGCTTGTCCGCCGTCTCGGCGCAGCGCTGCAGGGACGCGAGTTCGAGGTCGTCTTCGTCGACGACTCGACCGACGACACCCCAGCCATCATTCGCGGGGTGGCGGATGCCACGGACTTCCCCGTCCGGCTGATCCACCGCGACGAGCCCGACGCCGGTCTCGGCGGAGCAGTCGTTGAGGGCATCCGCGCCGCGCAGGCGCGCTGGTGCCTCGTCATGGACGGCGACCTGCAGCACCCACCCGAGGACATCCCGCGCATGATCGACCGCGCCGCCGTCGGCGATGTCGACGTCGTCGTCGCCTCGCGCTATGTCGCAGGCGGCACGGCGGGTGGGCTCGCCGGCGCCACCCGCACGGTCGTCTCGCGCGGCTCGACGCTGCTGACGAAGGCGATGTTCCCGCGCAAGCTGCACGGCTGCTCCGACCCGATGACGGGCTTCTTCCTGCTCGACCGCGAGACGGTCGACCTCGACTCGCTGCGCCCGCGCGGGTTCAAGATCCTGCTCGAGATCCTCGCGCGCCGCCAGTTGCGCGTCGGCGAAGTGCCCTTCGCGTTCGCGACCCGCTACGCCGGTGAGTCGAAGGCGAGCCTGACACAGGGCATCCGCTTCCTCACGCAACTCGCGATGCTGCGGTTCGGCCGCATGTCGGCGTTCGCCCTCGTCGGCGGCGTCGGCGCGATCGCGAACCTCGTGATCATGTGGGGTCTGATCCGCCTCGGCATGGACTACGTGCCGGCGGCGATCATCGCCAGCGAAGTCACGATCATCGGCAACTTCCTGCTGCTCGAGTATCTCGTGTTCGCCGATATGCGCTCCGAGTCGGGGCGCATGCGCAGTCGGTTCGTGAAGTCGTTCGTCTTCAACAATATCGAGGCGCTCATCCGCATCCCCGTGCTGTCGTTGCTCGTGCAGGGCGCGCACCTGCCCTCCGTCTTCGCGGCCGGCATCACCCTGGTCGCGGCGTTCGTGGTTCGCTTCGTCTTCCACGCGCTGTGGGTGTACGCACCCAAGCGCGTCGGCGCCCCGTCGCCGCAGTCGGCCCTCGCCCAGGCATCCGGTCGTACGCTGGAGGGATGACTTCCTCGAACGACCAGACCCCCGCCGCTGAGGCCGCCGCCGCTGATCAGGTTGCCGCCGCCGACCAGGTTGTTGCTGCCGCCCAGGGCATCACGATGTTCGGTGCCGAGTGGTGCCGCGACTGCCGCCGCACGAAGGCGCAGCTCGACGGCCTCGGCATCGAGTACACCTATATCGACCTCGAGGCAGAGCCTGCCGCCGTCGAGGTCGCGCGCGAGATCTCGGGTCGCACGAACATCCCCGTCGTCGTGTACCCGGATGCCACGCACCACGTCGAGCCCAGCAACGCCGACGTCGAGGCGAAGCTGCGCGAGCTCGCACTGATCTGAGGCTCGGGCGGGGGTACTCTCAGGTTGCCGGGTCGCCCGGTCCATCCAAGGGAGAGTGCCGTGACCACGACCGCTGACAGCCAGGCCGACGCGGTGTTCGCACCCCTCGACGAGGCGATCACGCACCTGCAGACCGGCGCGCGCGCCTGGAGCCTGCTCACTCTCGGGCAGCGCCGCACGCTCTTGACGCGCGTGCGCGCCGCGACGGCAGCGGTCGCCGCCGAATGGGCCGACGTCGCGACCACCTCGAAGGGGCTCGCTCCGGGGCATCCGCTGCGCGGCGAAGAATGGCTGTCGGGGCCGTACGCCGCGCTCACCGCGCTGGATGCCTACGCCGACACGCTCGGCGCGCTCGCGGCCGGGCGCTCGCCCATCGCGAAGCTCACGACCGGCACCGCCCCGGGCGGACGCACCGTCGTGCACACGTCGCCCGTGAATGCGACCGACGCGCTCCTGCTGTCGGGCTACCGCACCGAAGTGTGGCTCGAGCCGGGCGTGACCGCCGCTGAGGCGCGCGCCGCCGCGGGGCTCGGGCAGCGGCATCCGTCCGAATCCGGCGGCGTCGGGCTCGTGCTCGGCGCGGGGAACATCACCTCGATTCCCTACCTCGACGTCATGTACGAGCTGCTCGCGTGCAACCGCGTCGCGATCCTCAAGGTGAACCCGACGCAGGATGCCCTCGTGCCCGTCTTCGAGCGCGCGCTCGCGCCGCTGATCGAGCCCGGCTTCCTGCGGATCGTGCGCGGCGGGGGCGAGGTCGGGGCGTACCTGACGAGGCATCCGTCGATCGCGCACGTGCACATCACGGGGTCGGAGGCGACGTTCCGCGCGATCGTGCCGGGGCTGTCGGTGCCGATCACGGCCGAGCTCGGCGGCGTCTCGCCGATCATCATCGTGCCGGGCGAGTGGTCGCGGGCCGACCTGCGCTTCCAGGCCGAGCACGTCGCCACGATGCGGCTGCAGAACAGCGGCCACAACTGCATCGCGGGTCAGGTCGTGATCGTGAGCCGCGACTGGGCGCAGCGCGAGCAGTTCCTCGCCGAACTGCGGCGCGCGTACGACCGGGCTCCGCAGCGCCCGGTCTGGTACCCGAACAGCGCCGGCAAGCTCGACGCGGCGCGCACGGCGTATCCGGATGCCACGTGGTGCGGCGGCGGCACGCGCGCGCTGATCGACACCGACCCCGACCACGCCGAGGCGCTCGAGACGACGGAGTACTTCTCGCCCGTGCTCGGCGTGGTCGCACTGCCCGGCGTCGGGCAGGAGTTCCTCGACGGCGCCGTCGCGCACGCGAACGACCGGCTGACCGGGACGCTCGGGGCCAACGTCCTGATCGATCCCGTGACACAGGATGCCCTGGGCGCCGGTTTCGAGCGCGCGATCGCCGACCTGCACTACGGCACCGTCGCGATCAACTCGTGGACGGCGTTCGGCTTCCTCACCCCGACCGCGACGTGGGGCGCCTACCCGGGCGGCACGGTCTCGGATGCCCCGAGCGGCATCGGCATCGTGCACAACGCGTTCCTGCTCGACCGCGTCGAGCGCACGGTCGTGCGCGGCCCGTTCCGACCGTTCCCGCGGTCGGTGTCGACGGCCGTGCGCGGGCACGGGCTATCTGTGCTGCCGAAGCCGCCGTGGTTCGTGACCGCCCGCACGGGCGCGGCCGTGTGCGAGGGCTTCACGCGGTTCCGCATCGACGGCAACTGGGCCGCCATGGGCGTGACCCTCGTGAAGGCGTTTGGGGCGTAAGCGCGGGGGGCGGGCTGGGCGCTGGGGGCGGGCTGCTGGGGCTGGGGCTGGCTGGGGCTGGCTGGCTGGCTGTTCGCCGGGGCGAGCCGGGGCTGTGCACCGGGGCATCCGAATGAATGGCGCAAATGAGCCCCTCACGCGCAGCGAGGTAGGCATTTGCGCCACCAGCTTCTGGGCACACCAAAATGGATGACCCAAATGACCCCCTCACGTGCACCGAGGGGGCCATTTGCGCCCACAGACTGGGGGCGGCCAGATCGCGGTGGCGCGCCGGACCACCTCAGGGGCGCCGAGCTGATCCGGGGTGCCACCTCGTTCGTAGCGCTGCAGAAGAGGTGGCGCCAGGGAACAGCTCAACCGCTGCGAGCTGGTCCGGAGCGCCACTTGTTCTGCGAGCGTGGAAACCGGTGGGTGCGCCGGGAAGGTGGGTCTGGCGCCCGCGGCGCGCTATGACCGGCGCAGGCCAGGTGCGGCTGGGATCAGCGCCCGCGACGCTGGCCGCCGCCGTTCTGGCGCACGACCGACCCGACCATGAGCTTGCCGCCCGTGCTGCCGCCGGAGTGCGAAGCCCGACGACCCGACGTGCGAGGGGTTCCGGATGCCTTGTCGGAGCGCTGCGCCTCGGCCGAACGGCCCGAGCGCTCGCCCGCGGGGCGACCTGAGCGATCCTTGCGGGGCTGGCCGCCCTGGCCTGCCTGCCCGGCCTGGCCCGCGCCACCGCGCCCGGCACCACCCTGGCCCGCGCCGCCGCGCCCGGCGCTACCCTGGCCGCCGCCCTGGCCCGCGCCACCGCGGCCGCCCTGACCGCGACCCGAGCCACCACGACCCTGGCCGCCGCCCTGACCGCCACCCTGCGACGCACCCTGCCCCTCGCGCGCGGCGCGCTTGCGCTGCGCGTTGGCACCCTGGCTGCGACCGCCACCGCGCGGCTGCTCGGCCTTCGGCTCGGGCTTGACGTACGCGGCGACCTCGCCGACGAGCTCCGTGACCTCGGGCGAGGTCGCGCTCACGCGCACGGGCGTAACCGTGATGGCCGCCTTGCGCAGCAGGTCCTTGACGTCCTTCTCCTGACCGGGCAGCACCACCGTCACGACCGAGCCCTCCGCGCCGGCACGGGCGGTGCGACCCGAGCGGTGCAGGTACGCCTTGTGCTCCATAGGCGGGTCGACGTGGATGACGAGCTCGACGTCGTCGACGTGCACGCCGCGCGCGGCGACGTCGGTCGCGACGAGCACCTTGGCGGCACCCGACGCGAACGCCGCGAGGTTGCGGTCGCGCGCCGGCTGCGACAGGTTGCCGTGCAGATCGACCGAGGGGATGCCCTGCGCCGTGAGCTGCTGCGCGAGCTTCTTGGCGTGGTGCTTCGTCCGCATGAACAGGATGCGGCGCGAGGTGCCCGACGCGAGCGTGCGGACGAGTTCCTTCTTCTCGTCGGCGCCCGCGACGTGGAACACGTGGTGGGTCATCGCGGCAACGGGCGAGTTCGCCTCGTCGACGGAGTGCAGCACCTCGTTCTGCAGGAAGCGGTTCACGAGCTTGTCGACGCCGTTGTCCAGCGTCGCGCTGAACAGCATGCGCTGTCCGTCGCGCGGCGTCTTGTCGAGGATGCGCGTCACCGACGGCAGGAAGCCGAGGTCGGCCATGTGGTCGGCCTCGTCGATGACGGTGATCTCGACGGCATCCAGCTTCACGAAGCCCTGCTGGATGAGGTCTTCGAGGCGTCCCGGGCACGCGACGACGATGTCGACGCCGGCCTTCAGGGCCGCGACCTGGCGGTTCTGGTTGACGCCGCCGAAGATCGTCGTGGTGGTCATGCCATAGGCGGATGCCAGCGGCTCGAGCGTCGCGTTGATCTGCGTCGCGAGCTCGCGCGTGGGCGCGAGGACAAGACCGAGGATGCGGCCGGCGCGGCGCGATCCGCCGGCGAGCGCACCGCCGAGGCGGGCCGCGAGCGGGATCGAGAAGGCGAGCGTCTTGCCCGAGCCGGTCTTGCCGCGGCCGAGTACGTCACGGCCGGCGAGGGTGTCGGGCAGGGTGTCGACCTGAATCGGGAACGCCTCGGTCTTGCCGTCCTTCGCGAGGACGTCGACGAGGGTTGTGGGCACGCCGAGCGTGCGGAAAGTGATGTCAGACATGGGGGTGTTTCTGGGCAGGGATGCCCGGATCGGTGGCCTCTGCGCGGATGCGCACAGGGTCGCCGTACGAAGAATGTCAGCCGATCATCCGGTGGGGACCGGGCAGCGAGGGAAGCGTTCTACGACGCGAGCGCACCGGAATCGGCGCGGCAAGTGGCTTCAGTCTATCAGCCGCGCGCCTCACCGGCCGTTGAGCGGAGCCGCCGCAGGCGGCGGAGACGAAACGCCCCAACGACCGGCGCGGTTGCGACGTTTCGTCTCGCTGCGCTCGCTCAACGACCGGTGGGGGCGCGGCGCTCGCTCAACGACCGGTGGGGGGACGCTGCGCTCGCTCAACGATCGGAAGAGGAGGAGGCGAAGCCGTCGGTGGCGGCGCGCAGGGCGCGGGCGATGCCGCGCTCAGTGGCCGAGTGCGAGGCATCCGGCACGACGACGAACTCGGCCTCGGGCCACGCTCGGTGCAGGTCCCACGCGGTCATGATGGGCGTGCACACGTCGTAGCGCCCTTGCACGATGACGGCGGGGATGCCCCGGATCGCGCCGACGTCCTCGATGAGCTGGCCCTCGCGCAGCCACCCGCCGTGGCGGAAGTAGTGGTTCTCGATGCGCGCGAACGCCACCGCGGCCTCGGGCGCGGCCATCGACGACACGAGGTCGGGATCGGGCAGGAGCGTGAGGGTGGATGCCTCCCACGTCGTCCACGCGACGGCGGCCGGCACGTGCACGGCCGGGTCCGGGTCGCTGAGCTTGCGGTGATACGCCTCGATGAGACGCGAGCGCTCGAGCACCGGGATCTGCGCGAGGTAGTCCTCCCACAAGTCGGGGTACAGCGCCGCGGCGCCGCCCTCGTAGAACCACTCCAGCTCGTGCCGGCGCAGGGTGAAGATCCCGCGCAGGACGATCTCGGTCACGGCATCCGGGTGGCACTGCGCATACGCGAGCGCGAGCGCCGAGCCCCACGAGCCGCCGAACACCTGCCACCGCTCGATGCCGAGATTGCGTCGCAGCAACTCGATGTCGGCGACCAGGTGCCATGTCGTGTTGAACCGCAGGTCGGCCTCGGGGGCGCTCATGTGCGGCGTCGAGCGGCCGCAGCCGCGCTGGTCGAACAGGACGATCCGGTACTTCTCCGGGTCGAAGAACCGGCGGTGCCACGGCGAGGTGCCGGCCCCCGGCCCGCCGTGCAGGAACACGACGGGCTTGCCGTCGGGGTTGCCGGACTGCTCCCAGTAGACGCGCTGCCCGTCACCTGCGAGCAGGAACCCCGTCTCGTACGGCTCGATGGCCGGGTACAGGATGCCGTCGAGTCCGGCCACCCCGCGTACGCGCTTGCTCTGCTTGCTCACAGGTTCCCTCCCGCGGCGAACGTGTCACAGGCGCCCACGCCGCTCTGATACCCCGTCGCGAACCAGCGCTGTCGCTGCTCGCTCGATCCGTGCGTCCAGGTGTCGGGGTTGACGACCCCGGACTGCGCCTGGATGCGGTCGTCGCCGACGGCGGCTGCCGCCTCCAGCGCGTCGCGCACCTGGCTCTCGGTCGGCGCCTGCAGGAACGGCACCCCGCTGGCATCCGTCTGCTTCGTCATCGCCGAGATCCACGCGCCCGCGAAGCAGTCGGCCTGCAGCTCGGTGCGCACGCCGTTGCTCGTCGGGCCCGTGCCGTTGCTCGGGTACTGGTCGAAGATGCCGGTGATCTGCTGGATGTGGTGCCCGTACTCGTGCGCGAGCACGTACAGCTGACCGAGGTTGCCGACGTCGGCACCGAACTGCTGGCGCATCACGTCGAAGAACGTCGGGTCGATGTAGACGGTCTCTTCCGGCGGGCAGTAGAAGGGGCCGGTCGCATTGGATGCCGTGCCGCACGCCGTCGAGGTCGAGCCGTCCACGATGATCAGTTGCGGCTGACGGTAGCCCTGCACCTGCTGCGCCCAGAACTGGTTGATGGCGAGCGAGCCTGCCGCAAGGCGGCAGTCGTCGTTCGCATTGGCATCCGCGCCCGTGTCGCACTGGCTGATCTCGGACTCGGAGCCGGCTTGTGAGCCGCCGCTGCCCTGGCCGGTGAGCAGACTCGTGAAGTCGCCGCCGGTGAAGATGCTGAGCAGGATCACGGCGATGGCGCCGAGTCCGCCGACGCCGCCGGCGATGGCGCCGCCACCGGGACCGCGCCGCTTCGCGCCACTCCCGCTCACATCGGCGTTGCTGTTGAACGTCATGCCTCACCGTACCGCGGTACGTACGCGGCCCATAGGAACCACACCACCTGCGTCATTTAGGCTCAGGACATGGATGCCGCGCGACGCCAGGAACCCACGACCGTCACCGTCACGGGAGCGGGCGGCCAGATCGGCTACGCGCTGCTGTTCCGCATCGCCGCCGGCGCGATGCTCGGCCCCGACCGGCCCGTGCGCCTGCGCCTGCTGGAGATCCCGCAGGGCGTCAAGGCCGCCGAGGGCGCCGCGCTCGAGCTGCAGGACTGCGCGTTCGACCTGCTCGCAGGCGTCGAGGTCACCGACGATGCCCGCACGGCGTTCAACGGTGCGAACATCGCGATGCTCGTCGGCGCGCGGCCCCGCAGCGCCGGCATGGAGCGCGCCGATCTGCTCGCGGCCAACGCCGGGATCTTCGGCCCGCAGGGCGCCGCGATCGGCGCCGTCGCCGCCGACGATGTGCGCGTGCTCGTGGTCGGCAACCCCGCGAACACGAACGCGCTGATCGCCGCGGCATCGGCCCCCGATGTCCCCGCCGATCGGTTCGCCGCCCTCACCCGCCTCGACCACGACCGCGCGACGGCGCAGCTCGCACAGGCGACGGATGCCGCAGCGAGCGGCATCCGCGGGGTCACGATCTGGGGCAACCACTCGGCATCGCAGTTCCCCGATGTCGACCACGCGACCGTCGCGGGCCGCGCCGCGCGCGACGTGCTCGCCGAGCGGCTCGGCGGCGCTGACGCCGCTGCGAAATGGCTCGACGAGGTCTACGTTCCGCGCGTCGCGGGCCGTGGGGCCGAGATCATCTCGGTGCGGGGATCGTCGTCGGCGGCGTCGGCCGCGAACGCCGCGATCGCACACATCCGCGACAGCGTGCTCGGCACGGGCGACGGGTGGACGTCGGCGGCCGTGCTCTCACGTGGCGAGTACGGCGTGCAGGAGGGGTTGTACTCGTCGTTCCCCGTCACGAGCGACGGCTCGGGGTACCGCATCGTCGAAGGCCTCGACCTCGACGAACGCGCCCGCCGCCGCATCGACGCGTCGGTGGCCGAACTCGTCGCCGAACGCGACGCCGTCCGCGCCCTCGGCGCGCTCTGAGCACCACCCGACCGAAAGGACTCGCCGCCGTTGGATCTGCTGCTCGTCATCCTCATCGCCGTCATCGCGGTCGCCGTCGTCACGGCGCTCGCTGAGCGGCTCGGCGTCGCAGGCCCGCTGCTGCTCGTCGCGCTGGGCCTCGCGGTCGGGCTGCTGCCGTTCATCGACGTGCCCGAGATCGATCCCGAGCTCATCCTCATCGGCATCCTGCCACCCCTGTTGTACGCGTCCGCGGTGCGCCTGCCGGCGATCGAGTTCCGGCGCGACTTCACCCCGATCACGGGGCTCGCGGTCATCCTCGTGGTGATCACCTCGCTGATCCTCGGCTGGTTCTTCTCGCTCGTGCTGCCCGGCGTCGGCTTCGCGCTGGGCGTCGCGCTCGGCGCGATCCTGAGTCCGACCGATGCCGTCGCAACGGGCATCGCGAAGCGGCTCGGCATCGCCCCACGCGTCACGACGATGCTCGAGGGCGAGAGCCTGCTCAATGACGCGACGGCGCTCGTGCTGCTGCGCACGGCGCTGGTGGCCGTCGCCGCGGGCACGTTCTCTTTCGCCGGCGCGGTCGGCGCGTTCGCGTGGGCGGTGTTCATCGCCGTCGTGATCGGCGGGGCGGTCGGCTTCGTGTCGCTGCGGCTGCGCGCGTGGGTGCGCAGCTCGGCGGCGAGCACTGCGATCGCCTTCACGGTGCCGTTCCTCGCGTATCTGCCCACCGAGCACCTCGAGGGCTCGGGCCTGGTCGCCGCCGTGGTCGCGGGGCTTGTCGCAGGTCAAGGCGCGCAGCGCTGGTTCACGCCGGAACAACGCTTGAGCGACCAGGTCAACTGGCACACGATCGAACTCGTGCTCGAGGGCGGCATCTTCCTGATCATGGGCCTCGAGCTCGATCAGATCGTCAGCGACGTCATCGAGCGCCACGAGGGCATCGCGCTGCCGACTGTCGTCGCGCTCATCGCACTGCTGATCGTGCTCGTCGTGCGAGCCGCGTACGTCGCGTTCCTGCTGTGGGCCAGCCGCAACCGCGCGAACGGACTCGACCGCAGCCGCTTCGAGCAGATGGATGCCCGCCTCGACGAGATCTCTGAGAACGGATGGCCCGAGCGCACCGTGCTGCGCGGCAAGCCCCGCCGCCTCACGAAGCGGATCAAGGTATCGCCCGAGCGCCGGGAGCGGCGTGTCGACAGCATGCGCGACCGGGTCGCACGCGCCCTCGCCGACTTCGACTATTACCACTCGTCACCGCTCGGCTGGAAGCACGGCACGATCATCGTGTGGGCCGGCATGCGAGGCGTCGTGACGCTCGCGGCGTCGCAGACGATCCCCCGCACGGTCGATGACCGCCCCATCTTCATCTACATCGCCTTCCTCGTCGCGCTCGTCAGCCTCATGCTGCAGGGGTTCACGCTGCCCTGGCTGGTCAAACGCCTGAAGCTCGATGAGATACCCGACAGCAACGACATCCCCGAGCAGGAGCGATTGGATGCCGAGCTGCGCGGCGCCGCGGCATCCGCCCTCGCCGACCCCGATCTGCATCGCCGCGACGGCACACCGTTCGACCCGGCCATGCTCGAGCGCGTGGCGCAGCGGTACACGCAGCCCGCGAGTGAGGAGACGAGCGTCGTCGCCCGCGACATGCTCGAGCTGCGCCTCGCGACGATCGACGCGATGCGCACCCGCCTGCTCGAGGTCACGTCGGGCGGAACGTTCAGCACGCACGCGCTGCGACACGCCCTCGCCGAGCTCGACGCCGACCAGCTGAGCATCGAGTTGCGGCTGCGTGAAGACGACTGACGCCCGTTCTGTGAGAATGGGTCCGCCGGGCTCAGCCGGGCTCAGCCGGCGAAGGAGCGAGATGACCGACCAGACGGATGCCACGGGGCGCGCGCCCGCCGACTACGCCGAGTCGGTCGCGCTGCCGGCGACGACCGAGGCCGTCCCGATCATCGTCTCGGGCACCGACTGGTGGGCGGCACGCCCGGCCGGGTCACGCCTCGTGGGACTCGTCGTCGCGCGCGACGACCTGCCGAGCGTCATCGCCCAGCGCGACGCGCTGGCCGAGTTCGGCGTGCCCATCGAGGGGTTCCGGCACCCCGCCCCCGAGACCGGCGAAAGCTGGGCCGAGCGCCTGACCCGCCTGTTCGGCAGGCTCGTCGAGGGCGATGTCGTCGTGGTCGCCGACAAGCACGCCCTCGGCCGCACGGTCGACGAAGAGGCGCACGCGATCGCCGAGCTGCGCCGCCGCGGCATCATCGTGAAGGTGCTCGGCCACTCGCGCTGAGCCTCGTGCGCTGTCGCGCTCGTCGCGCCGACGCGCCGACGCGCCGACGCAACTGCAAGGCCGCATGACCGACACGCCGCCGATCTGGCGGCGCAGCCGGCGTGTCGCGCACGATCCCTTGCAGTTGGGTTCGTGGTGCACGCACGCGAAAGGCCCACCGCACCCGCTCGACGCTGTCGTCGTGGCGGAGCGCGATGGGCCTCGCGGCGGCTGCTTACTGACCGAGCTGGCTGGCGAGCTGCTCGTCGGTGGACTGCAGCGCCTGAGCGGCCTTCTCGAGGAACGCGGCCATGCCCTCGATGCCCTGCACGGTCTTGGTCGCACCCGTGGTGAACTCGGTGTACGACGAGTCGAACGCACCCGACGCGCGCGACGTCGTGAAGCCGTCCTGCACGAGCTGCGCGACCAGCTGGCGCAGGCGCTGCAGGTTCGCCTCGAGCTCGCTCTGGCCATCGCGCAGACGCGCGGCAGCACTGTTCATCTGGTCGTAGGTGACATTCAGATTGGCCATGAGGGGCCCCCTTCATTATCAGCCCGGCGGTGCCGGGAGGTCAGGTGTCCGACCCGGCGATCATGCCGGGAGGTCTTTCTGGAAACGACGATATGCGGTTGCGCCAGATCCGCCCATGGGGAGCACTCCCCATGTCCCGCTCACGAGGCCGCCCCGATCACGCGGACGCCTCCGTCGCGAGCGGGAAGTGGATGCGCACCGATTTGCCACGATTGGCGAGGATGCCTCGGCCCACGGGCAGCTCGCCGCGCACGAGGCGCGGGAACGGCGTCTTGAGCACGACTTCGCCGTCGATGGTCTCGGGCTGCAGCACGACACCGCGGCGCGCGGCCTTGATCTCGCCCAGTAGACCGAAGTTGCTCGTCCACTCGCTCAGTTCGCCGACGACGACGAAGAAGACCTCGCCGCGGCCGGCGCGCTTGACGAGCGTCGACAGGTTCATCTCGACGATCGAGGTCGCGAACTCGCCGATGCCCTCGAGCACGACCAGCGGCACCGCTCCCCCGTCGGCGACGGCGTCGGCGGCGTCGCTCGCGGCCGACAGCACGGCCATCGCTGCCGAGCCACTGTCGGCGGTGGCCGCCCACGGCAGGGCATCCTGCAGCGGCGACCGCTTGTCGCCGATGTAGAACGCCGGGGTGTCGGGTCGGGCGCGCAGCGTCTGCAGCGCGATCGCCGTCGCGGCGTTCGAGCGGCCCGCTCCCGGCGTGCCCGCGACGATGAACGTACCGGACGGCTCGATGCCGAACGGCCCGAGGTCGAGGTCGGACAGGCCGATCGCGACACCCGTCGCGGTCGTCGCGGGCAGAGCTCCGATGGCGTACTCGGTCGGCAGCGCGCGGATGCCGGGCGCTGCTCGCGTGCCGCGGCGCGCCATCGCCTCGGCCATCCGGTCGATCGCGATCTGCTGGTCCTTCGTGCTGGAGGTGCCGCCGATGACCGCGATCTGCGCCTCGTGGTCGTCGACGATCGCCCGGCCCGGCGCCGAGGCCGGCGACAGGATGTCGCGCGGCATGCCGAGCAGGGCGTAGCCGTCTTCGTCGGCCATGCGCAGCACGATGCGGCGCTGGATCATCGCCTGCAGCGAGGTCGGCACGCTCTGTCCGCGATCGGCGGTCAGCGCGACATGGATGCCCAGTCCTCGACCGTCGGTGAGGATCTGCTGGAACGCGCGGTACGCGTCGGCCCGCCCGGGAACGCCCTCGAAGGCGTTGCGGAACGCGGGGAAGCCGTCGACGAGCAGCAGGATGCGGGGTTCGTCGGGCATGCCGGCGAGCGCGCGGTACTCCGTGAGGGTCGAGGCGCCGGATGCCGCGTAGGCGTCGCCGCGGCGGTCGAGCTCGGCGCGCAGCGTGCCGAACAGCCGCTCGATGCGCTCGGCGTCGTCGCCCGAGATGACGGCGCCCACGTGCGGCAGCGACTCGAGCATGCGTAGGCCGCCGGTGGCGGCATCCAGTCCGTAGGCGTGCACGGGGCCGCCGCGCGGCGTGATGCCCGCCGAGACGGCGAGGGTGCGGAGGGCCACGGACTTGCCCGATCCGCCCGTGCCGAAGATCGCCAGGTGCCCCTCGGTGTCGGGTTCGAAGAAGAACGGCACCTGGTCCTGCCGCTCGGGCACGTCGACGACGCCGAGCACGAGGCGGGCGTCGGTGCGCTGGTGCAGCTTCGTCTGGTCGAACGTCGTCGCGAGCTCGTCGAGCCACGGACGGCGCGGCGGTACGATGCGCGCGAGCTGCGCGGCATCGCCGAATCGTGCGACGAGCAGCTGCTGGTCGTTGGGCCCGAGGTCTTCGGTCTCGACCTTCGCCTCTTCGGGCGCGGGCTTCTCCCACGCGGGGGCGTCGCCGAGGCGGAACGGCCGGATCTCGACGGTGGCCTCGGGTTCGGCGCGCAGGCTCCACCCGCCCGCGTAGGCCGACTGGAACAGGCTCATGCGGCCCGGGCCGGTCTTCGCGATGCCGCGGCCCGGGATTCCCGGGTCGAACAGCGCCGCCTCCTTCGACCCGATGACGTCGTCGGAGTCGGTCTCGTCGGCCATGCGCAGAGCGACGCGCAGGTTCGTGTTGGCGCGCAGGTTGTCCTTGATGACACCCGCGGGGCGCTGCGTCGCCATGATGAGGTGGATGCCGAGCGACCGGCCGCGCTGGGCGATGTCGACGACGCCGTCGACGAACTCGGGCACCTCTTTGGCGAGCGCGGCGAACTCGTCGATGACGAGGACGAGCGCCGGCGGGGCATCCGGGTCGGCGGCCTTCTCGAGCTCGAGCAGGTCTTTCGCCTTCTTGCGGTTGAACAGGTGCTCGCGGTGGTGCAGCTCGGCGCGCAGGCTCGTGAGCGCCCGGCGCACGAGGTGTGGGCTCAGGTCGGTGACGAGGCCCACGCAGTGCGGCAGGTTGACGCAGTCGGCGAAGGCCGACCCGCCCTTGTAGTCGACGAACAGGAACGTGACGCGCTCGGGGCTGTATTCGGCGGCCATGCCCAGCACCCACGCCTGCAGGAACTCGCTCTTGCCCGAGCCGGTCGTGCCTCCCACGAGAGCGTGCGGGCCCTGCTGGCGCAGGTCGAGGTGCAGGGCGCCCTGGGCGCCCTGGCCGACGAGGGCGCGCAGCTTGGGCTGGTAGCCGGTGCCCGAGCGGGTCGCGCGGATCGACGCGTTCTGGGTCCAGCGGTCGATGACAGCGTCGGCGCTCGTGGCCATCTCGGACCCGAGCAGCTGCACGAGCGAGATCGTGCGCGGCACGTCGCCGGCGTCTTCGGCGACGTCGCCCAGGTCGGTGATGCGGGCGAGGGCCCGCGCCACGACGCCGAAGCGGGCGGCGTCGAGAGCCTCGACGCGCAGCGGCGAGATGACCGTGCCGAGGCGGACGAAGTGCGCACCGTCTGCACTCCCCGCACTGTCCGCGCCCGCGGCGGGCACCTCGACCCACGTGCGGCACGAGGCGGGCAGGTCTGTGGTGCGCGCCGTGAGCCAGATCGGCAGGATGCCGCTGCCGGCGGCCCGCTCGCTCAGCTGGATCAGCCGGCCGCGGTCGACGGCGGCGTCGGGCGCGATGACGACGACGATCGCGGGGAGGGGAACCTCTTCGTCGCGCCCGCGCGACTCGCCCACCTCGGCGCCGGCAGCCGTCGCGGCATCCGTTGCCTTGAGGGCGCGCAGGCGGCGCAGCTGCTTCGTGCGGGTGTCGACGAGCTCTTCGAGCTGCGCGAGCAGGCGCGATCCGGTCGCCGCGTTGTCGGCGATCGGGGCCGTGCCGAGCAGGTCTTCGGTCGCCCACGTGTGCGGCAGCCACTTCAGGTCGGCCAGCGCCGGGCGCGAGGCGGGTCCGAGCAGGGCGGCGATGTGCACGTCGGAGGGGGCGTGCAGCCCGGCAGTCTGTGCAATCAGGGCGCGCACGGTGTCGCCGACGCGGGCGGGGTCGCCGGCGATGCCGAGCGCGCCGGCCTCGGGCAGCGACTCGAGGATCGGGACGTCATCGACGACGGCGAACGGGGCGACGGCCTCGTCGAGACGCTCGACGTACGACGGGATCGCCGCGTCGCGCTTGGACGACTCGGCGACCGTGTTGCGGCTGGGTGACGTGCCGTCGCCGAGGCGCACGTGCAGGAACGACCAGTGCTCGGGGCGGCGTGTCCACACCAGCGGCCCCGCCGCCAGCGCGTCGGCGCAGATCGGATCCAGCTCGGGCACTTCGCCGCGACGCACCGTCCGCTCGGTCTCGCGCTCGGCCTCAAGCCGGCTCTGCAACCGCGTGAGCTGCTGCTCGAACCGCTCCTTGTCGCGATCGAGCTGAGCCTTCGCCTGCAGCCGCGTCGTGAGCCACGTGCCGAGCATGAGCAAGGGGGATGCCGCGACGAAGACGAGCGCCATGGCGTTGTGCATGATGAAGAACAGCGCGAGGCCCATGAACACCGGCGCGATCATCGCGAGCCACGGGAACATCTGGGCGGCGGGCTGCGCCGGCAGGTCGGTGCCGGGCAGCTCTTCGCCGCTGTAGCGCTCTTCGACGCGCGGCGAGCGCACGAACGGCACCTGCCGCCAGGTGGTGGGCGCCTCGGCGGCGCCCGTGTGGGCGCTGATCTGCAGGCGCGTGTCGCCGAGGACGGCGTCGATCTGTCCGTCGGCGGCGGTCAGATAGGTGACGGGGGCGCCGTCGACGAGGATGCCGTTGGCGGAGTTCAGGTCGATGAGCTCGGCCCGACCGAGTCCCACTTCGAGGCGCGCGTGGCGCTTGGAGACGAGCGGGTCATCGAGCACGATGTCGCACGACGCGTCGCGACCGATCACGACGACGGCGCGCTCGAGCGGAACCGTGCGCCCCGCGCCCGGCCCCGAGACGATGGCCACCTCGCCGATCGCCCGCCGCGGCTCGTAGTCGGCGGGAACGATGCGCACAGCGGAGCCGGCCGCCAGCTGCACGTGCGAGATGCTCGCTGCGGCATCCAGCACCTCACCCGGACCCTGCGCGATCGTGCCGAATGCCTCGAGCGAGAGCTCTTGCGCGGCGACCCGGCCGCGCGGATCGACCTCGGCGAGCGTGCGCGCGACATCGCCGACGGTGGCATCCGCGTCGGCCGTGATGACGATGTCCTCAGCCTCGCCGCCGTGTCGGACGAGCGTCGTGCGCAGCTTCATGCGTCTCCCTTCGCCGCGTCGGCGCGGTCGGATTCGAGCTGGTTGTCGAGCATCGGCAGGTCGTCGCGCGTCACGATGCGCGACGCGACGGCGTGCTCGACAAGCCGCACGCGACGGTTCGTCGCCGAGGTCGTGACGCCGCCGCGCAGCCCGGGCACGCCTTGCCGGTCGAGCTTGTCGCAGACGTTGTCGAGCTTGCGGTTGAAACGCGTGATGCTCCAGCCCAGCCGCTGCGCGGCCGCCGCCGACGACGGCAGCTCGCTCATGCCGGTGCCGTCGCGGCGCAGCACGGGCTCGGCGAGCGCGACGATGAGGATCTTCTGACTGGGGGTCAGCGGCACGGCGCCGATCGTGGATTCGCCGTCGACGCTCTCTTCGTGCCGCGTCTCACGGAAGGCGGGTTGCGCGGTGTGCACCGTGAGCTCGTACGTCGTGGGGCCCGCGCTGAAGACGACCGTCGTCATGCCGAACACGATCGGCAGCCGCGCGCCCGGAGCGAGCTGGGCCTGCACGCGACCCTCGGTGTCGGTGACGGTCGCCGACAGGCGCGTGCCGATGTTGACGAGCCACCACAGCCCCCCGGACTGCTCAATCGACAGGAAGTGCCGGTGCAGGAAGCGGTTGTCGTCGATCGCGAGGTCGCCCTCACGGCCGATCGTGAACCGGCTGCCTGCGGGCACGGTCAGGTATTCGCCGGCGAACTCGACGGAGAGGTCGCTGGGTACCGGCTCGCCCGCGCCAGGCGCCGCCGGCGGAACGGTGTCGTCGACGTCGGTCACGGCGTGCACTTCCTCGTCTCGGCTCCGTACGTGCCGCCGGCCCGGATGATCCGCACCGCGATGCAGGTCGTGCCGCCCGGATCGACCGGCAGCGTAACGGTCGGCTCGGTCACCCGCGCGGCCTGGCCGTCGCCGGCGAGCGTGTACGGCAGCCACAGGTACCCGTCGCCGTCTTGCGGATCGGGGTTGGTCCACGTGAAGACGGCGTTGCCGCCTTCGACCGTGCCGGTCAGGTCGGCGACGGCAGGAACGGCCCCGGCCGCCGGGTCTTGCGGGACGACGGCGGATGCCGAAGGCGAGGTCTGCGGGTCATCCGTACCGCCATCACCACCGCCGAGCAGGCTCGCAGCGATCGCGACCCCGCCGATGATGACGACGGCCGCGGCGACCGAGCCCAGGCCGATCCACAGTCCGCGGCGCGAACGCGGCCGGCCGGGCTGCGTCGTGGTGTCGTGCGCCGGCGGCGCAGTGTCGTGCGGCGCGGCGACCTCGCGCGCGGGCGCGCGATCGATCATGCGCGGCGCGCGGCGGACCGTCGACGAGGGGTCGTCGGCGACCGGGACGCCCCGCTGCGGTGTCGGCGCGATCGCGACCGGCCCACGCAGGAGCGTGCGGTCATCGGAGTCGGCGGACTGGGGGTCGGTGAAGCCCTGGGGGTCAGTGAAGGTCGGCGCGCCGCTGAAGGTCGGGGCATCCGTCTGGTCGCGACGACGCGTGGGACCGGCGGCAGGGTTCGTCTGCGGCTCGATGCTGACGATGCCGCGCACGCGGGTCAGCTCGCCGTCGGCATCGTCCTCGTCTGCGTCAGGCGGGCTGTCGTCGAGGATGTCGATCGGCGTGACCGAGTGCGACAGCTCGATCTGCACGCGCTGCAGCGCGCGGGCGAACGCGACGGCCGACTCGAAGCGGTCGCCGGGGCGCTTGGCCATGGCCCGCTCGAGGGCGAGCTGCAGCGATGCCGGGGCATCCGCCCGCGCAAGGGGCGGCACGGGCTGCGTCTCGATGCGCTGGATCAGGTCGGCGCCGCCGTTGCGGCCGCCGGGTTGCTCGAACGGCGAGCGCCCCGCGAGCAGGGTGTAGACCGTCGCGCCGAGCGCATAGACATCGGTCGCGACGCCCGAAGCCGACTCGTCGGTGAACGACTCGGGCGGCGACCACGGAATCGACATGCCGCCGGTGGATTCTTCGGCCTCCGCCGTCGTCGCGATGCCGAAGTCGGTCAGCGCCGGCCGGTTGTACTCGGTGACGAGGATGTTCGCCGGCTTGATGTCGCGGTGCAGGATGCCCGCGCGGTGCGCCGTCTCGACCGCTGCGGCAACCTGCACGCCGACGCGCAGTGCCTCGGCGACCGAGAACGCGGCGGCCCGCGAGCGCACCTGCAGGTTCGGGCGCGGGCAGTACTCCATGACGAGGTACGGCCTGCCGTCGTCAGAGACGCCCGCCTGGTAGATCGTGACGATCGCGGGGTGCGTCGACAGCAGCGCCATGACGTTGGCTTCGGCCGCGAACTCCTCTGCCGAGCCCCCGGCCATGCGGTCGGGCAGCATGACCTTGACCGCGACGCGGCGGCGCGGCAGGTGCTGCTCGAACAGGTATACGTCGGCGAACCCGCCCGAGCCGAGCACGTCGACGTAGGTGAACCCCGCGAGGGCGGGCGGCGGCGCGGGCGGCCGCTTGGCGCTCACGCGAGATCCTCGAAGGTGACCGTGACGCCGTCGCCCAGGTCGAGCACGTCACCCGTGACGACCATTGTCGGCTCGCTCGGGTGCAGCCGCACGGGGTCCTGACCGCCGCGCAGCAGCACGGTGCCGTTGGTGGTGTCGAGGTCGGTCACGAGCACGTGCTCGCCCTCGGCGCGAATCTCGACGTGGCTGCGCGAGATGTCCTGCTCGGGGCTGTCGACCGCGACCAGCGTCGGCAGGTCTGACCCCGACGTGCGCGTCGACTTGGGTCGGCGCCCGATGATGACGGGGCGTTCGATCTCGACGATGCGGCCGGTAGACAGCACGATGCGTCCGCGCGTGGGCCGGCGCGCCGGCACGTTGTCGGTCGACTCGTAGCGCTCGCGCTCGGCGTTGCGCAGCGCGCGGACCTGGGCGACCGACACCGTCTCGCCGTCGTGGTCACCCAGCGCGGGCTGCGTGGCGGGTGGCTGTGCGGCGGCGTCTGTGGCGTCTGTGGCGGGCTGTGCGGCCGGGGCGGCGGCCGGCGCAGTGGCCGGTGCGGCGGAGACGTGCGCGGGCGTGAGCGGCACGGACTCGATCGGCGGCGCGGACGGCGCAGGCGGGGCATCCGCCCCTTCTTCGGCAACCGCAACAGCCGCCGCCGAGATCGGCCGGGCGACGGTCTCGCCCCACAGCAGGTCGTACTCGTCGGCGGGCTGCTCGACTTCGGGAGCCGCCGTCGCGAGCGGCATCAGGGTGTCGAGCCCCGTGGCATCCGCCTCACCTGTCGCGGCGTCGGTGGCCGCGACCGGGGCATCCACCGCGTCTTCCGCCTCTTCCGCGGCAGCACCCGCCTCATCCGCCCAGGGATCCGCCGTTGCGGCCGTCACATCTGCGGAGATCTGCGCAGCCGCGGAGGGGGCCGCCGCGGCGCCAGCGCCGCTGGCATCAGCGCCGCCTGCGCCAGCCACGTCCACAACCACGAGGTCGGTCACCGCGACGCCCGATCGCAGCGGAACGAGGGGGCCGGATGCCTCGGCGAGCGCGCCGATCGAGACTCGCGTGGCACCCGGGATGAAGCGCTCGGTCCAGGTCGCGACGCCTTCGCCGGAGATCTCTTCCGCCGCCTCGCCCTCGACGAGCATCGCGAGGGTGCCTCGGACGGCGACGCGCACGCCGCCGGGTTCGGCCACCGCGAGCGCGAACGGCGGGATCGCCGTCAGCGACGTGCCGAACGCTCCGGTGAGCGACTCGAGCACAGCGCCGAGGCCGCCGTCGCCGATCCCCCGCCAGACGGCGGCGATCGCCGTCTCGGTGACGACGGGGGCGAGCACCGCCACGGCGGCACCTTCGGACGCGACCCACCAGCCGCCGGCGGCGGGACGGTACCGCACGTGCGTGTCGCGGATCACAGGTCTCCCCTCGCTCCGCCGCGCGGGCGGGTGTCACTGTCGGGTTCTGCGCGGCGCGCGCCGGCGGGCGCCGTGTCATACAGGTCGTCGTGACCGCTGACGGCGACCGCGTCGACGACGATCGCGGTGACGTTGTCGCGGCCGCCGTGCAGCAGCGCCTCGTGGATGAGGCGCGTCGCGGCATCCTGCGGATCGGACTCGTCGTCGAGGATCTCGCGCAGGCGCTCAGCGCTGACTTCGCCCGAGAGCCCGTCGGAGCACACGAGGATGCGGTCGCCGGGCTCGGCGGGGACCATCCAGTAGTCCGCCTGACCGTCGCTGCCGGCACCGATGGCGCGCGTGATCTCGTTGCGGCGACTGTCTGAACCCGCTTCGGCGCCCGTGATGACGCCGGCGTCGACGAGTTCCTGCACGACGGAGTGGTCGACGCTGATCTGCTCGAGCATGCCGTTCGCGAACCGGTAGGTGCGCGAGTCGCCGACGTTGACCGTCAGCCAGTAGCCGACGCCGCCGACCTCGGCGACGACGACGCCGGTCAGGGTCGTGCCGGCGGCGCGTCCGTCGCTCGCGATGGCCTCGACGCGGCTGCGCGCGCGACGCAGCGACGCCCGCACGTCGTCGATGCCGAGCGCCGGCGGGCCGACGAGGCGCGCGAACTCCGCGACGACGGCGGCGCTAGCGCGGTCGCCCGCGTCGTGACCGCCCATCCCGTCGGCGACGAGGAAGAGTGGCGCCTCGGCGAGGTAGGCGTCTTCGTTGATGCGGCGGCGCAGCCCGGTGTGGCTCGCGGCGCCGCAGCGCACGAGGATGGGTGTCTCGGTCACGGCGCCACCTCGACGACGACGTGCCGGTCACCGAACTCGAGGACGTCGCCCATCCGCACGCGCGCGGGCTCGCCGGCGACCGCCTGCTGCCGCTGCGTGCCGCGGCGGATCACGACCCCGTTCGTGGAGTGCCGGTCGGTCACCCACAGCACCCCGTCGATGACGGCGAGCTCGAAGTGCGTCTTCGACAGCGACAGCGTCTCGTCGCGCACGGGCGAGACCATCGCGCCGGTCTCGGGAGCGGGGTTGCGACCGAACACGGTGCGGCCGTAGAGCGCCTGGCTGGTGCCGTCGTCCCACGTCAGCCGCGCGACGGGGCGCTCACCGGTCGAGATCCGGGTCTGGTCGAGCGGGTCGTCGAGCACAGGCTGTGCGGCGCCGCGGGCATCCGCTGGTGGCGGCGCAGCCGCTGCCGACGACGACGGAGCGTCGACGACGGGGATGCCCGGTGCCGCGGCCGGCGGCGGGGCGTCGAAGGTCTCGGGGTCGGAGACTCCCGGGACGAACGAGATGAGACCGGATGCCTGCGGCGCAGGCCGCGCGGGCGGGACCGGCACGACGTCCGCGAGTTCGGGCGCGTCGGCGCCGGGCAGGATCGGCGCGGCCGGCAGGCCCGAAACGGATGCCGCACCCGTCGGCGCAGGCGGCGGAGGCGGCAACGGCGCACCCGACGGCGTGGCACTCGGTGCCGCCGCGCCCGGCAGCGCGACGCCGGGCTGCACCGCCTGAGGTGCTCCCGGCGCCGCGGTCACCGCCGCAGGCACCACCGGCGCGGCCACCACCGGCCCGTGCCCCGCGACGTCGGTCATGACGGCACCGGATGCCTTGTCGTGCCAGCCGCGATGCCACGGCGAGCCGTCGAACAGGGGCGAGAACACCCCGACGACGATGCTGCTGCCGAGTCCCCACACGAGGTTCCGGCCGAGCGCCCGGCCGAATCCGAGCGGGCCGTCGTCGGCGACGTGCGCCAGGCGCAGGCCGAGCGCGCGCATGCCGAGCGAGCCGTTGCCACCCTGCATGAGCGTGTAGACGAGCAGCCACGCGCCCAGTACGACGTACCCGCCGAGCGCGGCGACGGGCAGCGGGAACCCGCCGCCGGTCGCGAAGGAGATGCCGGCGAAGATGCCGACCGCGATCAGCAGCACGAGCAACGCGATCGCGCTGTCGATCAGATAGGCGCCGACGCGTCGGCCGACCGCGGCGGGCCGCCACGCGGGCGCCCGGTAGTCGGTGGGCCGCTGCGCGGCATCCGTGCCCGTCATGCGTCGCTCCCCGTGGCCCCCGTGGCATCGGCGGACGCGGCCGCATCGACCGCACGCGCGGCGCGGCGGCTCGCGGCGGCACGACGCAGCGAGCGCAGGCTCAGCCGCGCACGCATCCGCTGCCACAGCGTCGTGGACCCTCTCATCCCCCCGACGATATCGTCCACTTCGCGCCAGAACGCCTCGACGTCTTCTGCCGACGGGTCGTCCGGGCCGTACACCTCGACATCGGCGCGCGTCGCGAGCGTCGCGATGCGCGGCTGGTCGAAGGCCGCGCCGACGACCGCGGCGCTCTCGGCGCGGGTCGCCCCGGCGACGACGGGAGCGCGCAGATCGACGGCCGAGTCGACGAGCTCGTCCCAGCCGCCCGAGATGCGGTCGGCGGTGCGCGCGGCCCCGCGGCGACGCGCGCGCCGCGCACCCTTGACGATGCCCATGACGATGAACGGAGCCGCCAGCAGTGCGATGACGCCCACGCCGATGCCACCGTACAGCAGCACGGGGCCGAGCCAGTCGACGCCGCTCTGCTGCTCTTCGTCTTGCTGGCGGTCTTCCGCGATCGCGGCGGGCAGGTCTGCCGGCTCTTGCGCGGGAGGCGGCGGCTGCAGCACCTGCGGCTTCGGGTTGGCCTGTGGCTTGGTGGTCTGGTCGTTGGGCTGGTTGTCTTCGTCGGGCGTGGGGTCGAACGGCACCCAGCCGTAGCCAGCGAAGGCGATCTCGACCCACGCGTGCAGGTTGTCGCCCGTCGCCGTGAACACGGTGTCGGTGTTGTCGTCCTTGCCGGGGTACCAGCCCATCACGACGCGGGCAGGCATGCCGAGCTGCGTGGCCATCAGCGCCATCGCGACGGCGTACTGCTCGTCGTCGCCGATCATCTGATCGCCCCCGAACAGCGCGGTGATGCGGTTCGCGCCGTGACCCGACAGCGACGTCACGTCGTCAGCGAGCCCGTGGCTGAAGAACCCGTCGCTGTGCAGCCAGCTCTCCAGGGCGCGCGCACGTTCGATGGGCGTCTCGGCGTCGGCCGTGGCCTTGGATGCCAGATCGGCGATCTTCTCGGGGATGCCGGACTGCTTGGGCATCGTGATCGTCGCGAACGGCACCTCGGCGAGCGCCGCATCGCTGGGCAGTGTCGGGATGACGGTCTGCAGCGTGTAGGCGTCGCCGGTGGCCAGGCCCGACGGCACGACGGCGGTGCCGGTCGCGTCGTTGAAGTGGGCGGAGCGCGCGAGGTCGGTCGCACGGTCGCCCTCGAAGGTGAAGTCTCGCGGCGCACCGACGTCGGGCACCCACACCCCGGTGAGGTCGGTGATGTCGAAGCGCAGGGTCGCGGCGGTGCCCGTGGCATCCGGCGACATGTTCGACCGGATGGGCGTGAATGCGCTCGAGGAGCCCGCGCCGTCATCGGCCACGTCGTACACGATGCCGTTGTAGGCGTCCATCGTCGCGAGGCGCACGCGCGCGTCTTCGGGCAGGCCCGACACCGTGAACAACGTCGCGTCCGCGTCGTCACGGACGTAGCCGCGGAACGACTGCAGCGGGCTCGGATACTGCGTGATGTCGAACGGCGGGATGACGAAGTCGCGCAGGATGAAGCGCGGGGTCGCGGGGGCGGCGAACGCCGCCGTCGCCACGCCCGTGCCGGCCGCGATGGCGAGCACGGCGCCCGCGGCGACGAGCCGCCGGCGGCGCGAGCTGCGCACGGAAGTGGCATCCGACACCCCCGCCGACTCGACGCGCACGGCGGCGCGGTCGCCGTCCCACGCGTGGCGCAGTGCCAGCCAGATGACGGCGACGACGGCGAACGCGACGCCTTCGATCAGCGGGGCGGTGGGCTGGGCGACGCCGAGGAGGATGCTCGTGACGAGCACGGCGAGCGCAGGCAGCAGCGCCCACGCGGCGGGGCGCGCGCGCAGCGCGAGCGAACCGGTGAGCACGCCGCCTGCGAGCGTCAGGATGAACGGCACGACGAGGTGACCGTCGCCCGCCGCGACCGGCGGCACGGTCGTCAGCAGCTGCTTCCACGACGTGATCGCGCCGAGGGCGAGCTCGCGCAGCGTCTCGAGCGTCGGCACGACGCCGAACAGCGCCGTGTGGGGCAGAGCGAGCGCGCCGCCGAAGACGAAGTACGCGCCGATCGTGGCACCGGCAAGGCTCAGGATGCCCCACCGCCAGCGCATGCCGACCCACGCCAGCGCGAGCCCGAGCGCGAGCCCCCCGAAGCCCGCGACGAGATACTGCGGGCCGTCGAAGGTCGTCGCGAACCCGATGATCGCGACGGTCAGCAGCAGTGCTGCGGCGATCAGGTCGAGCACGATGATGCGAACCGGGCGTGCGGCGGTCATGACAGCACCTTCCGCACGGCCGTGGGCAGCTGGTCGAGCGTGCCGACGGTGATGACGTCGGCCTCGGCGATGCGCTTGAGCTCGGGCGAATCGACGCGCGAGTCCGCGACGACGGCGAGCGCGCGCACGCCGTAGGGCAGGCGCGAGCATGCGAGGCGCAGGTCGGAGGCATCCGTCTTCGACCCCGTCACGAGCACGACGACGGCAGCTTGCGGCGCGTGCGCGGCGATCGCACCGGCGAGCGCGACGATGCCACCCTGGCGGGGGCGCGAGTGGCCGAGCAGCGACAGCTCGTCGAGCAGGCGGCGCGGCGTGGGCGAGCGCAGCGGGCCGTCCTGCGTGCGCGCCTCGAGCACGCGCGAGTCGCGCAGCGCGCGCATCCCGACCGAACCGGCGGTCGAGATCGCGAGCTCGAACTCTTCGGGGTCGCGGTACTCGTCGGGGTGCGTCGACAGCCCCACGACGAAGTGCGAGCGCCGCGTCTCTTCGTACTGGCGCACCATGACCTCGCCCGCGCGGGCGGTCGACTTCCAGTGCACGTGGCGCAGGTCGTCACCCGGCTGGTACTCGCGCAGCGCGTGGAACGACACGTCGTCGCGCGCCAGGTGCTGCACCGGCAGTCCCTCGAGGTCGCGCAGATGACCGAGCGAGAGCCCATCGAGCGCCGTCGTGCGCGGGTGGACGAACAGGTCGACGGCCTGACGGCGATCGTGCGTGCGCTCGAACAGACCGATCGGGTCGCCGCGGCGCACGCTCACGGGGCCGACCTCGAGCACACCGCGCGCGGTCGTCGGGATCGCGAAGACCTCTTCGTGCTCGGCGCCGGGGTGCAGGCGCGGCACCTGGAACACGCCGCGACCATGACCGACCGGTAGCACGACTTCGGCGGGCAGGATCGTGCGGGCCGTGCGGTTGGCGAGGGTCAGGCCACCGACCGCGCGCTCACCGACCACAACACGCGTGCGTGTGAGGTCGAGGTGGATCTCGTAGGTCGTGCGCCCGAACAGGAAGGCGATGCTGACCAGCAGCACGACCGTCACGACGACGGCGGCAATCAGCATCTCCTGCCAGCCGAACGCGAGGGCGAGCCACCACAGCACGACGGCGCCGGCGATCAGCACCCAGCCCAGCGGGCGGATGACCTCGGCGATCGTGCGCAGCACGCGCGCTGTCACGTGCCGCGCCGTTTCGAACCGCTCGCGCCACACCTCGGCTCGCGTCGCCGCGCGCGGCGCGGCGAGGGTCATGTCGTCCGCGGCCTCAGAGGCGTCGCCCGGCTGCGGCAACAGGGCGTCGGATGCCGCGTCGGACGCACCATCGCCCCGACGCGCGCGGCGCGACGGGGTGACGGTCTCCGACGTGACGGCCATCAGCTCGCGGCCCGCGCGAGCGGCGCCTCGACGGTCGCGAGGGCACGCTGCACGACGGCCTCCGCCGTCGTGCCGGCGAACTCGGCCTCGGGATCGAGCACGAGCCGGTGCGCCCACACCGGCACGGCGAGGGTCTTGATGTCGTCGGGGATCACGAAGTGGCGCCCCTGCGAGGCAGCGTAGACCTTCGCGACGCGGATCATCGAGATCGCTCCGCGCACCGAGACGCCGAGGCGCGTGGCATCCGACGCGCGCGTCGCCTCGACGATCTGTGCGGTGTAGCGCGCGACCGCGGGGTCGATGTGCACGGATGCCGCGAGGTCAGCCATGTCGGCGACGGCCTTGGTCGTGATGACAGCCGACAGCCCCGCCGAGGGGTTGCGGTCGACGGCGCCGACGAGGATGCGCTCGGTGACGGCGAGGGTCGGGTAGCCGATCGAGATCTTCAGCATGAAGCGATCGAGCTGGGCCTCGGGCAGCTTGTACGTGCCCGACTGCTCGATGGGGTTCTGCGTCGCGATGACGAGGAACGGGCGACCGACCTCGTGCGGGGTGCCGTCGACCGTGACGCGCGACTCCTCCATGACCTCGAGCAGCGCGGACTGCGTCTTGGGCGAGGCGCGGTTGATCTCGTCGGCGAGCACGATCGAGGCGAACACGGGGCCGCGGTGGAACTCGAAGCGGTGGTTCTGCTGGTCGTAGATCGTGACGCCGGTCACGTCGGAGGGCAGCAGGTCGGGCGTGAACTGGATGCGCGTGCTCGTGCCCTGCACGCTCGCCGCGAGCGCCTTCGCGAGGCTCGTCTTGCCTGTGCCGGGGGCATCCTCGAGCAGCACGTGCCCCTCGGCGAGCATCGCCGACAGCACGAGCCCCACGACCTCGCGCTTGCCCAGCAGGGCCTGATCGACGTTGTCGACCAATCGCGTGAAGGTGTCGCGGAACCACGCCGCCTGTTCGGGGGTCATGCTCATCGGTTCGTTCCTTGTCTCTCGTGGATGTCTCGTGTGCGCGGCGCGGCTCAATTGCGCGGCCACCACTGCTTCTCGGTGTCGACCGACCCGCCCCAGCCGATGATGTCGACCCAGACGTTGTACCCCTCGGCGCCGCTCCAGCAGTACAGCTGAACGGAGCCGTTGGCCGGCAGGTTGAACGAGTACCGCGTGCCGAACTTGCCCGCCGATCCGCCGCCGTCGTTCCAGCAGTCGATCTGGTAGTTGCCCGCCGGGAAGTTCTGCGTGTTCACGACGTATCGGTAGCAGCCGAAATCACAGCCGACGTTCTCGAAGTCACCGCGGCTGACCCACACGCGTGGCGGCGGTGGCGCCGCCGAGGTCGCCGAGGCGGATGCCGTCGTCGTCTGCCCCGCGGCGCTCGTACGCACCGACAGGGTGCGCGTCGTGCTGTACCCGACGCTGTAACTCTCGGTGCCGTTCGCCGCGACCGTACGCCAACCGCGACCGTCGCCCGTGTTGATCTCGGTGGTGATGTCGCGACCGTTCCGGGCCGGAGACGCCCACGTCATGCTGATCGTCGTGCCGCTCGCGCTCGCCTGTGCGGTCGGGTTGCCGATCGACCCGTACGGGGCGACGGCGTTCGACGTGTTCGAGGCGTCACTGGCGAACTGCGATCCGCCGACGGTCGAGACGGCACGCACGCGCACCGAGTAGCTGCCGTTGTTGTTCGTCTGACCGCCGCCGATCGTGCCCGACCCGCCCGTGCCGCCCGCGGCCCACGAGCCGTTCCACGCGCCCTCGTTGACCGAGTACTCGTAGCGGATCTCACCGGATGCCGCGCCGTTGGCGGCCCCGGCCGTCCACGTCACGCCGACCTGGTTGTCGCCTGCCGTCGCCGCGACGGCGGTCGGGGCGTTCGGGGCGGTGACACCGCGGCGCGGGGCCGAGGTCGCACTGTAGTCACCCCAGCCCGCCTTGTTCGAGGCGCGCACGTCGAAGGTGTAGTCCGTCGTCGACGTGTCCACGACAACGGCCTGACTGGTCTGCCCCGCGGGCACGCTGACGGTCTTCACGATCGTCGAGCCCTGCTTGACGCGCAGCTGGTAGCCCGCGATCGCGTCGCCGTTGTTCGCCGGCGCGTTCCAGTTGACCTGGATCTGCGCCTGTGCGCCGACCGGGCTCAGCAGCGTCGTCGTGGGCGCATCGGCGGCCGACGGCGGGGCTGCCGGCACCATCGTGGCCGACCACGGGCTGTACTCGCTCGGTTCGGGGGCGCGGTTGTGGGCACGCACGCGCACGCGATACGCGGTGCCGTTCTCGAGCCCGTCCCACACGATGCTCGTGCCGGTCACGCCCGTCTTCTCCACGATGCCGGACGGCGGCGCCGGCGAGATCTCCAGCGTGTAGCTCTCGACCGGCGAGCCCTCCGTGCGCGGTGCCGTCCACGACACGCTCAGGCTGCGGTCACCGAACACGAGCGTCGGCGGTGCCGGAGTGTCGGGGCGCACGTCGGGGCGCGCCGTCTCAGACGGCACCGACGGGTCGGAGACCCCCACCTTGTTGGTCGCCGTCACGACGAAGGTGTACTCGACGTTGTTGGTCAGCCCATCGAGCGTGCACGTCGTCGACGCGCACTCCTTCGTGTAGAAGCTCGTCGTCGAGGTCACGGTGTACCCCGTGATGGGCGAGCCGTTGTCGATCGGTGGCGTCCACGAGAGAACAACGGTGCGGCTCTGCACGCTCGAGACGACGGGCTTGCCCGGGGCATCCGGGCGACCCTGCACCGTGATGCGGATGCGGCCCTCGGCGGCGCGATCGATGTCGTCGGTGGCATCCATGATCGTGTAGCGCACCACGACGACACCGACATAGGCCTCATCACTCGTGACCTCGACTCGGTCACCCTTGACGGCGACGGTCGCCCGACCGCTCTCGAGCACCGCGCCGGTGACCTTCAGCGGTGTGTCGGGGAACGGGTTGACGTCGTTGGCGAGCACCTCGACCGATTCCGTCGAGCCCTGATCGGACTGCTCGATGACGTCGTCGTTGGCGCTCGCCCGCTCACGGGTCGAGGCGCTCACGAGCACCGAGATGGTGGCCTCGGCGGGCTCGGCCTCACCGTCGGAAGCAGTCACCGTGAGCAGCGCCCTCGTGCCCTTCGCGGTGTTCGTGGCGGCCGACACGCTCAGCGTCGTGCCCGCCACCGCCGCGGTCAGCCCGTCCGGCGTGCTGCCCTTGAGCTCGAAGGTGAGGTTGCCCTGGTCTTCGGGGTCGGGGTCGGTCGCCAGCGCCGCGAGGTCGAGCGTCGTGGCATCCTCACCCGGAGCGACGTTCATCTCGGCGCCGACCATCGTCGGCGGCTGGTTGTCGGGTGGCAGCACCGTGATCGGGATCGTCAGCACGGCCTTGCGACCCTCGGGGTCGTCGGGGCCGGTGCCGTCGGTGACCTCGAAGGTGAGCGCGTCGGTGCCGAAGTAGCGGTCAGCCGACGTGTAGACGAGCGTGTGCTGATCCTTGATGAGGCCGGCACCGTTGCCATGCGCGACCTGGACCTTCGCGGCCTCGGTGATCACGACGTCCTTGCCGCCCGCGGCGCGCACGTAGTCCTTCAGCGGCAGCTCGATCGTCTCGCCACTCTTCACCTCAACGGGAACCGTCGAGATGAGGCTCGGCGGCAGCGTCACCAGTGCCGGCACGCGGATGAAGGCGGATGCCTGGAGTCCGTCGGCGTCGGTGACGGTATACGTGATCAGCTGCGCGGCGTCGCCGATCGTGACCTTGACCTTGCCGTCGCGCGTCAGTTGCGCGGTCTCGCCGCCCGTGCCGAGCGTGACGGTGAGCGCGCTCTTGGTGCCGTCGGGGTCGTCGTCGTTCTCGCGCACGTCGACGAGGGCGGTGCCGTCGTCGCCGACGTCCTCCGCCAGCACCCGGTCGTCGCGCGCGATCGGCGCTTCGAGCGGCACGTTCTCGTCGACCGTGATCTGCACGCTCGTGGACGCGCGCAGCCCGCGCACGTCGGTGATCGCGTACTGCACCGACGTGTTGAGTTCGCGGTCGGGCGCCGTGATGAGCAGGTACTTGCCGCTCGTGCGCGCCTTGAGCCCCTCGACGTCGCTGGGGACGGTGAGGGTGTCATCGGGCGCGAACCCGAACTCGTCGCCGTCGGGGTCGGAGTCATTCTGCAGCACCGGCACGGCGACCTCGCGGCCGGGGCGCATGACGACCGTGTCGCGCACGGCGTAGGGAGCCTGGTTGGTCGAGGCGGCCGGCGCGATGCCGATCACTACGGGCGCAGTGCCCTCCGCACCGAGCCGGTCGCGCACGCGGTAGGTGAAGGTGTCGACCCCGACCGAGTCCTCGAACGCCTGGTAGGTGAACGACCCGGTGCCGGTCTCGACGATGCGGCCCTTCGTCGGGGCATCCGCGATGCCGACGAGTTCGACAGAATCGCCGTCGTCGTCGATGCCGTCCAGCGGCACCGGGATCTCGACCTTTGCGCCGCTCAGCGTGCGCGCCGTGAGGTCGCGTGGCCGGGGTGCGGAGTTCGCCTCGTCGTTGCGCGGCAGGATCTGGATCGTGATGTACCCGGCGTCGCGCTGGCCCGTCGAATCGACGACCTCGTACGTCGCGTAGACCGTCTTCGGCTCGTCGCCGGCGCGGAAGCGCACCGTTTCCTCTGAGACGAAGGCCTCGCCGTCGGCGGGATCGATGAGCGGCTCGACGAGCTCGGGAGCGACGTGGATCGTGTCGCCGTTCGGGTGGTAGTCATTGTCGAGCACCGGGATCGTGACGGTGTCGCCGACGCGCACGACGACCTGGTCGTCTTCGGCGACCGGCGGGCGCAGGCGCGAGGGCGCCGGCACGGGGATCACGACGATCTCACCGTCGGCCGAGCGCGATCCGTTCGAGATCGTGTAGCCGATGCGCACCTGCTGGTCGACCGACGCGAGGTCGCTGACCCGGATGGTCTCGTGGCCGAGCACGGCTGCGGCGATGCCCGACCCGGCATCCACCGTCACCGACTGCACGACGAGGACGCCACCTGACGGGTCGGTGTCGTTCGAGAGCACGTTGACGAGCACGTCGCCACCGGCGGGCAGCAGCGCGACGTCGCGGACGGCGATGGGAGGCAGGTCGGTGTTGGACTCGGGCAGGACGTCGACGCGTACGAGGCCCGGGACGGAGTTCGGGCCGGCGGCCACGAGGTACTGCACGTAGTAGGTGTCGGCGGTCGACGACGAGAACGAGAAGGTGCCGGCCGCGACGTCGGGGACGATCGTGGCGCCGTCCACGTCATCGACGCGGGTCAGGCGCAACTGCTCGCTGCCCGAACTGGTGTCGTTGGTCAGCGGCGCCACCGTGATCGGGCGGCCGACGCGCGTGACGACGTGGTCGGCGTTCGTGATCGGTGTCGTCGTGCCGAGCGGGCGGATGTCGTAGCGCGCGATACCCGCGCCCTCTGCCGTGCCGTCGGAGACGACGATCGGCACATCCTTGCGGCCCTGCACGCCGCCGATCGCACGGTAGGTGATGCGCCCATCCGAAGTGAAGTCAGCCTCATCGCCGCCGTCAGGCGCGACGTCGAGCAAGAAGATGTCATCGCCGTCGGGGTCGATCCAGTCGGGCAGCACGTTGTACGAGGCCGTCCCGCCGGACTCGACCGTGATGGGCGTCGTGCGCTTCTGCACCGGCGGAGAGTTGACGTCGAGCGGGTGCACCGTGAGGGTGACGGATGCCGTGGCCTCGCCCCCGCGCCCGTCTTCGACGGTGTAGCGGAACGTCGTCGTCCCCGTCGCGTCGTCGGGCGTCGTGATCTGCAGCGCCGCACCGTTGTAGATCGGCTCGATCGTGCCGAAGCCGGGCTCTTGCGACACCGAGGCGACGAGGACGTCGCCGTCGGCATCGGTGTCGTTGTCGAGCACCGGCAGCACCGTCGTGCGGCCGGGACGGATGCCGTACTCGTCATCCTGTGCGACGGGCGGCGTGTTCTGGTCGGTGCGCTCGGGCAGGCTCGTCACCACCGTCTCTTCGGTGGTCTCTTCCTGCTCGTCGCCCTCGCCTTCGGGCGGCGTGATGTCCTGCCAGTTGTCGACGCGCTGCAACGAATCGGATGCCATCCAGGCGGCGCCGCCGAACACGTCGTTGAGCACGACGACATCGCGGTTCGTGCGGAACCGCAGCTGGCTCGTCGGCTCGATGCCGCCGACGTCCTCTACGAGGTCGTCGGCCGTGCCCGGGCAATCGCGCACGAAGCGGCCCGACCCCGACCACGCGCCGTAGGCGCAGCCGGCGACGTAGACGGGCTGTGCGGGGTCGCCCGCGCTCTCGGCCGAGATCGTGACCGTCTCGCCTCCGCCGAGCGGCACGCGCACCAGGTCGGTGGGGGTCGCGAGGGTGACCGCGTCGGCAGTGCCGGAGGGCTGCTGCAACACGGCATCCGCCGGCACTTGGGTCTTCGACCCGTCGCCGCCGTAGAGCGTCGCGGTGTCTTCGTCGAGGACGAATGCGGTCGTGCCGACGACCGTGATCGACAGCGTGTGGTCCTTCGCGATGCCGTCGAGCCCGCGCGAGGACTTCTCGACCGTGGTGCCGTCGTCGCCCGGACCGTACGAGCGCAGCACGGCTTCTTCGGCCGAGACGGCATAGACCGTGCCGTCGACGCCGACGGCGACCTTCGCGTTCTTGCCCTCGTCGGCGACGGGTTCCGACCCCTCGGCGCCAATGCCGCTGACGGCGGTGAAGGGGCTGGTCCACAGCGTGCCGGACGGCTCGAGTACCGCGACGGTGGATGCCCCCATCGCCACCGTCGAACCCGGTGCGAGATCGGCCGAGTCAGAGAGCATGACCCGCGCCGGGTCGACGGCCGAGATCGACGCGTCGGCGGTGTCGACGACGATGATGCGCGAGCCGCTCTGCAGGATGTCGTACGTCGCCGAGGCGGTGCGCAGGCCGCCGTCGAGCACCCGCGACTCGTGGTTGAAGTGTCCGACGAGCAGGCTGGACTGCTTCGTGACCCAGACGCCGCCGTCGTGCAGATCGACCTCGGTCGTCGGCTTGCCCTCGTAGGAGAGGGCGAAGAAGCCCACCGTGAGGGCGGCGACGGTGACGATGGCCGTCGAGATCAGCGCTTTCGGGCGCGATCGAAGCCACGCGAACGACTTCATGTCGGCTCGGCTCCCCCCGGGCTCGGTTTTCGTTGCGTGGCGTCGGGACCTGGTGCTGAAGCAGGCCGCACACGGCGTGTGGACTCAGACAGCCTACGACACGGCCACTCGCGGCGAGAACCCTCGACGAGGGGGAGGACTGCCCATGCCTGTGCTGGGGGTGGGCTGCGGGTGGGGCTGCCGGGCGGGTGCGCGGGGCGGGTGCGCGAACTGCAAGGCCGCGGGGCCGGCACGCCGTCGATCGGCGGCTCAGCGCGGCGTGTCGCGCACGATCCCTTGCAGTCGCGAATCAGCGGGCGCGGTTCACGCGCTGACGTAGGTGGCGAGGTGCTGCGCCGTGAGGGTCCTGCCCGCGGCGATCAGATCGGCGGGGGTGCCCTCGAACACGATGCGGCCGCCGTCACGGCCCGCGCCCGGGCCGACGTCGATGATCCAGTCGGCGTGCGCCATGACGGCCTGGTGGTGCTCGATGGCGATGACCGAATTGCCGGCATCCACGAGCCTGTCGAGCAGCCCCAGCAGGCCCTCGACGTCGGCCAGGTGCAGGCCCGTGGTCGGCTCGTCGAGCACGTAGACGACCCCTGGCTTGGCCATCGCGATCGCCAGCTTGAGGCGCTGCCGCTCACCGCCGGAGAGGGAATTCAGCGCCTGGCCGAGCGTGAGGTACCCGAGCCCGACGTCGATCATGCGGGCAAGGATCGTGTGCGCGGGTCCCTTCGCGAAGAACGCCGCGGCCTCGTCGGCCGACATCGCGAGCACTTCAGCGATGTTCCTGCCGTCGAGCGTGTACTCGAGCACGTCGTCGCTGAACCCGGTGCCCTCGCACAGCTCGCAGCGCGTCTCGACGCTCTGCGTGAAGCCGAGGTTCGTGATGATGACGCCGAGCCCCTTGCAGGCGGGGCACGCGCCTTCGGAGTTCGCGCTGAACAGCGCCGGCTTCACGCCGTTGGCCTTCGCGAAGGCCTTGCGGATGTCGTCGAGGATGCCCGTGTAGGTCGCCGGGCTCGACCGGCGCGATCCCTTGATGGGGGTCTGGTCGACCACGACGATGTCGTCGCGGCGCGGCAGCGAACCGTGGATGAGCGAGGACTTACCCGACCCCGCGACGCCTGTGACGACGGTGAGGATGCCGAGGGGCACATCGACGCCGACATCGTGCAGATTGTGCAGGGTCGCGCCGCGGATCTCGAGGGCCTCGGTCGAGGTGCGGGTCTCGGGCTTGAGTCGCGCACGGTGGTCGAAGTGGCGGCCCGTAATGGTGTCGCTCGCGCGCAGGCCCGCGACATCCCCCTCATACGTGATACGCCCGCCGTGCCGACCGGCGCCGGGGCCGAGGTCGACGACGTGGTCGGCGATCTGGATGACCTCGGGCTTGTGCTCGACGACGAGCACCGTGTTGCCCTTGTCGCGCAGCAGCAGGAGCAGCTCGTTCATCCGCTGGATGTCGTGCGGGTGCAGACCCGTCGTCGGCTCGTCGAAGACATAGGTCATGTCGGTCAGACTCGAGCCGAGGTGGCGGATCATCTTCGTGCGCTGCGCTTCGCCGCCCGACAGCGTGCCGCTCGCGCGGTCGAGCGAGAGGTAGCCCAGGCCGATGTCGACGAACGAGTCGAGGGTCTGACGCAGACCCGCGAGCAGGGGCGCGACGGAGGCATCCTGGACCGACGCGACCCAGGCGGCGAGATCGGTGATCTGCATCGCCGCGGCATCCGCGATACTGATGCCCTCGATCTTCGACGACCGCGCGCCGTCGTTGAGCCGCGTGCCGTCGCATGCCGGGCACGGCATGAACTTGACGGCACGGTCGACGAAGGCGCGGATGTGCGGCTGCAGGCTGTCGCGATCCTTCTGCAGCATCGACTTCGTGATCTTGGGGACGAGCCCCTCGTAGGTCATGTTGATGCCCGAGATCTTGACCTTCGTCTGCTCTTTGTAGAGGAAGTCCTGCAGTTCCTGCTCGGTGTAGTCGGCGATCGGCTTGTGCGGGTCGACGAATCCGGACTCGGTGAAGCCCTTCACCATCCACCCGTCGGGGACGTAACCCGGCACCTTGATCGCGCCGTCGAGCAGCGAGATCGAGCGGTCGAGCAGCTCGTCGAGGTCGATGTCGCTGACCTGGCCGAGGCCCTCACAGCCGGGGCACATGCCGCCCGTGATCTCGAACGAGCGGCGCTCCTTGACCTTCGTGCCGCCCTTCTCGAACGTCACGGCGCCCGCGCCCGACACCGACGGCACGTTGAACGAGAATGCCTGCGGCGACCCGACGTGCGGCACGCCGATGCGGCTGAAAAGCAGTCGCAGCATCGCGTGCACGTCGGTCGCCGTGCCGACCGTCGACCGGGCGTTCGCGCCCATGCGCTCTTGATCGACGACGATCGCGGGGCTGATGTTCTCGAGCTGATCGACGTCGGGACGACTGAGCTGGCCCATGAACTGCTGCACGAACGTCGGGTAGGTCTCGTTGATGAGCCGCTGCGACTCGTTCGCAATCGTGCCGAAGACGAGGCTCGACTTGCCCGAGCCGCTGACGCCCGTGAAGACCGTGAGCCGCCGCTTGGGGATCTCGACGTCGATCGCCTGCAGGTTGTTCTCGCGCGCCCCGACGACGCGGATCACCTCGTGCGAGTCGGCGACGTTGCTGGATGCCATTGACACAGTCTCACTGTGGCCGCGCGCCAACTGCAAGGCCGCGCGGCCGACACGCCGCGCGCGAGCGCCGCTGCGCGGCGTGTTGCGCGCGATCCCTTGCAGTTGCGTACGAGGCAGCTGGCGCGTCACACCGCGCGGTGGCAGCCGACGAGGTGGTCGTCGACCATGCCGGCCGACTGCATGAGCGCGTACATCGTGGTCGACCCGACGAACCGGAAACCGGCCTTCCGTAGCGCTTTCGACATCGCGTCGGATGCCTCGGTCACGGCCGGCACCTCAGTGAACCCCCGCGGGCGCTCGGCCTCAGGTCGAGGGTCGGGGGCGAACGACCACATGAGCGCGTCGAGGTCGCCCGGCGCCATGCCGAGCACGAGCCGGGCGTTGCCGATCGTGGCGAGGATCTTCGCGCGATTTCGGATGATCCCGGCATCCGTCATCAGTCGCTCGACGTCGTCGTCTCCGAAGGCCGCCACGACGGCGGGGTCGAAGCCCGCGAACACCTCACGGAAGCGCGGTCGCTTGCGCAGGATCGTGATCCAACTCAGCCCCGCTTGGAACCCCTCGAGCGACATCTTCTCGAACAGCGCCCGGTCGCCGTGCAGCGGCCGACCCCATTCCTCGTCGTGGTAGCGGCGGTACTCCGGGTCGTCGCCGACCCACCCGCAGCGCGCGACGCCGTCAGTCCCGATGCGCAGATCACCCATCCCGCAAGGCTACGGCGCCGCGCGCCCCGCGAGATGGGGCCGCGCACCCGAAGCGCGGCCCCAGAAGGCAGCGCTACACCCGCTCGAAGCCGAAGTGGCGGGTGTCGCCTCGCGAGGCCTTCACTGTGTATGTGTCCGGCGGGCACGAATCGAGACACGACGACGGGTCATCGTTATCGTTCCGTTACTTTGGGGTGGGGCCCTGCGGTAGCCCGCGTCACTTCTTCTTGAGCGATTTCTCCGAGACGGGAGCCTCACCCGACGCGGCGAGGGCCGCGTAGTACGCGCGGGCTTCTTCCTGACGCTCACGCTCAGCGCCCGACGCGATGGGCGCACGCACATGCTCGGGCGCGAAGCCGTAGGCATCCACGAGGTCCTGCGCGTGCGGACGCAGCCGCAGCGTCAGCCGGTCGATGTAGCGCGAAACCGATGCCGCGCGCTGCGTCGACAGGCGGCCGTTGATCAGATACCAGGCGAGGTGCTTCTCGATCAGGTGCATGCCGAACAGGTCGCGCAGCCAGGTGAGCACCTGTGCGGTGCCTTCGTCCTCGATCTTGGCGACGCCGTCGCTGAAGGCCTCCCACTGCAGCAGCTCGCCGTGCGCGCGCGCCGCCTCGATCAACTCAGCCTGGTTGGCATTGAAGGTCGCTGCGGCTTCGGCCGGCGACGCCTTCGATGCGGGCCGCAGGCGCGTCGCGATGTCGGCGACCATCTGCTCGACGCGTCCCGCGAGCAGCTCGTGCTGCTGTTCGGCGCGCAGGCCGAGCTCGACCGAGCGGGCCGTGGAGCCGAAGTCGGTGACGGCCTGGCCGAGCCGGCGGAGCCCCGCGCCGTGGAACACCCTGCCCGCAGTCTGCTTCGCAGCGAAGGATGCCAACTTTGCGGCATCCGCCCCCTTGAACTGTTTCGCGAAGTCGGCCAGCAGGCGCTTGCCGACCAGCTGCAGCAGGATGTTGTTGTCGCCTTCGAAAGTGACGTAGACGTCGAGGTCCTGGTGCAGGCCGACGAAACGGTTCTCGGCGATGAAGCCCGATCCGCCGCACGCCTCACGTGCCTCTTGGATGGTCGACAGCGCGTTCCACGTGCTCAGCGGCTTGAGCGCGGCGGCCAGGGTCTCAAGATCCTCGCGCTCTTCGGGGGTGTCGGTGCGACCCGAGAACACACCGTCGAACTTGCGCAGCAGCTCGTCGTTGGAGAAGAACTGTGCGTAGTTCTGTGCGAGCAGGGGCAGCAGGCGGCGCTGGTGCTTGCCGTAGTCGAGCAGCACCACCTCGTCGGTGCCGGCGCCCGAGTCGAACTGGCGACGCTGGTTGGCATACGTCAGCGCGATGTACAGAGCGAGGGCCGTGGCCTCGGTCGCGGCGCCGTCGAGCGACACGCGGCCCTGCACGAGCGCGCCGAGCATCGTGAAGAAACGGCGGCCGGGGCTCGCGATGTCGCTCGTATACGTGCCGTCGGAGGCCACCTGGCCATAGCGGTCGAGCAGATTGAACCGCGGGATGCGCACGTGGTCGAAGGCGAGCCGGCCGTTGTCGATGCCGTTCAGGCCGCCCTTGACGCCGTCATCCTCGCTGGTGACCCCGGGCAGCATGCCGCCCTCGTCGTCGCGGAGCGGCACGAAGAAGCAGTGCACGCCGTAGTTCACGCCGCCCGTGATCAGCTGAGCGAACACCGTCGCCGCCTTGCCGTGCAGGGCCGCATTGCCGAGGTACTCCTTCGTCGCGGCGCGGAACGGCGTGTGGATGACGAACTCCTCGGTGTCGGGGTCGTAGGTCGCGGTCGTGCCGATCGCGGCGACGTCTGAACCGTGCCCGATCTCGGTCATGCCGAAGGCGCCCGGGATCGTCAGGTCGATGACGCCGGCCAGCCACTCGTCATGGTGCTTCTTCGTGCCGAGCTGGAAGATGGCCGAGCCGAACAGGCCCCACTGCACACCCGACTTGATCTGCAGACTCGGGTCGGCGAGCACGAGCTCCATGAAGCCGGCGAGGTTCGCGCCGTTGTCGTTCAGACCGCCGTACTCCTCGGGGAACGCGCGGCGCGAGCCACCGTGCTCGACGAGCAGGTGCAGCTGGCTGAGCACACGCTCGCGGTGCTCGGGCATCGACTGGCCGTCGATGCGCCAGAACGCGGGATCCTTGATCATCTCGCGCGCTTCGCGCCGCGTCTGCGACCACGTGCCGAGCAGCAGATCGGTGACCGCGTCGACATCGATCCGCGGCTCATGCGCCTCTTCGGCGGAATGCGCGGCCGTGGGCGCGCCACCGGCGGGAGTGCGCTTGCTGGTGGCGGGCTTCTTCGAGCGGACAGCGGCGTCGGTCATCGGCGTCCCTTTCACAGGCGGGCAGAGGAGGTCATTCTCGACGGTAGATCGACCACACCCCCGCCGCAATTGGTCTGCCGATGACCTACAAACACCTGCACACCCGTGTGCAGCCTTTGTTGTATGACACCCACACCCACGCTCGGTGAGACTCAGTGTCACTGCGTGTGCGTGGCGGGGCGCGGTGGGGTGTTTTGAGGCAGATGCCCCGGCCTCACGCCCCGGCGATGACCTCGAGCACGGCCTCGCCGTACGCCTCGCGCTTCTTGGCGCCGATGCCGGTGATGCCCTCGAGCGCTGCCACCGATGCCGGGCGCTGATCGGCGAGGGCGCGGAGCGTGGCATCCCCGAACACGATGTACGCGGGAACGCCCTGCTCCTTGGCGACGCCGGCGCGCCACGCACGCAGGGCCTCGAACAGATCGCGATCGCCCTCAGCGACCGACTCTGTCGCCGCGGCCTTGCGCGCGCGAGACCCGCCACCGCCGCGACCGAGCACGTCGCGGCGCAACGGCACCGCCGCCTCGCCGCGCAGCACGGCCGCGCCCTCTTCGCCGATGGCGAGCACGCCGTACTCGCCGCGCGCCACGATGATGCCGCGCGCGAGCAACTGACGAATGACGCTGCGCCAGTCCTGGTCGCTGAGATCGGCGCCGAGGCCGTACGTGGCGAGCTTGTCGTGCCCCTGCTGGCGGATCCGCTCCGTCGACGCGCCCCGCAAGATGTCGACGAGGTGCCCGGCACCGAATGCCTGGTTCCGCTCGCGCTGCAGCCGCACGATCGTCGACAGCAGCTTCTGCGCGGGGACGAGCCCGTCCCACGTGTCGGCGGGCTGCAGACACGTGTCGCAGTTGCCGCACGGGTCGGATGCCTGGCCGAAGTACGCGAGCAGGTTCTGCCGGCGGCACGACACCGTCTCGCACAGCGCGAGCATCGCGTCGAGGTGCTGACCGAGGCGCTGCTTGTACGCACGCTCGCCCGGCGATTGGTCGATGAGGCGGCGCTGCTGCACGACGTCGCCGAGTCCGTACGCCATCCATGCGACGGCCGGCTCGCCGTCGCGACCGGCGCGACCCGTCTCCTGGTAGTAGCCCTCGACCGACTTCGGCAGATCGATGTGCGCGACGAAGCGGACGTCGGGCTTATCGATGCCCATCCCGAACGCGACCGTCGCGACCATGACGACGCCGTCTTCGCGCAGGAACCGCCCCTGATGGTGAGCGCGGACCGCGGCATCCAACCCCGCGTGGTACGGCAGGGCATCGATTCCCTGCGTGCGCAGGTATTCGGCGGTCTGCTCGACCGACTTGCGGCTGAGCGCGTAGACGATGCCCGCCGCGCCCTCGGGCTGCGACCGGATGAAGTCCAGCAGCTGGCGGCGCGGGTCGACCTTCGGCGCGATGCGGTACTGGATGTTCGGCCGGTCGAAGCTCGCGACGAAGTGCTGCGCGGCGTCGAGGTGGAGGCGCTCGGTGATCTCCTGGTGGGTCGCGCGCGTGGCCGTCGCGGTGAGCGCCATGCGCGGGACGCCGGGGAAGCGCTCGGCGAGGTCGCCGAGCGCGAGATAGTCGGGGCGGAAGTCGTGACCCCACTGGCTGACACAGTGGGCCTCGTCGATCGCGATGACGCTGAGCCGGCCGCGCTGCAGGAGCGCGGTCGTGGCGGTGACGCTGAGGCGTTCGGGCGCGACGTAGAGCAGATCGAGTTCGCCCGCGAGGTAGGCCTGCTCGACGCCCGCGCGCTCGGCCGGCGACTGCGTCGAGTTGAGGTAGGCGGCGCGCACGCCGTTGGCGACGAGGGCGTCGACCTGGTCGTGCATCAGCGCGATGAGCGGGCTGATCACCAGACCCGTGCCGGGGCGGACGAGCGCCGGCACCTGATAGGTGATCGACTTGCCGCCACCGGTCGGCATGAGCACGACCGCGTCGCCACCGCCGACCACCTGCGCGACGATCGCAGCCTGATCACCGCGGAAATCGTCGTAGCCGAAGACGTCCTTCAGCACCGCCCGCGGGTCTTCGCCGGTGTGGTCGCGCTTGGTGAGTGAGAGGACGGATGCCGGCTGTGCGGGCACTCTCGGGGCGGAGCCGGCTCCGGGGGCGGCGGGGCCCCCGGCGGTCGGTGCGGCCGGGTCGACGGCCGTCCCGGCTCCGGCCGGGCCGGCGGACGCCATGGCGCGCGCCAGCGCACCGGCGTAGCCGTCGAACTCGGGCGGCGGCGGCGCGTCATAGTCGTCGGGCGGCATGAGCTCGTCGACGTCCCACGGCACATCCGCGTACGGATCGGAGAAGGTCGCGTCACTCACCAGACCAGGCTAACCGGGGCATCCGACGTTGCCGCCATCGGGTCCGTCGGCGTTGCCGTCAGACCAGCGCCGGCACGGATCAGCCCAGCTCAGTTCAGCCCAGCGCCGAGGCGATGTCGGTGCGGGCGAAGTCGTCGCCGACGTACAGCAGCGGCTCGCGGCGCTCGCGGGCGAGCGCGTACGAGAAGCAGTCGCCGAAGTTCAACCGCGCCGGATGCCCGGATCCCCTGCCGTAGTCGCGGTAGGCCTGGCGCGCGAGAGCCGCCTGCGTCGCCGTGACCGGGACGATCTCGGCCCCGAATCCCTCGATGATCGCGTCGAAGCGGGCGGATCGCACCGGGTCTCGCGGGCTGTCGGCGACGACGGATGCCTCGACGAGCGTCGCCGCGGAGATCGCGACCCGCTCCGACTGCGCGAGCGCTGCGGCGACGGCAGCCGCCACCGCCTCGGCACTGGGTTCGCGCAGCATCAGGGCGAGGATCGCGGACGAGTCGACGATCACGCCGGAAGCCCCGTCTCGGAGTCGTACAGATCGCGTGCGAAGGGTTCGAGATCGACGCCCTCGAACGCGTCCTGCGCCGCAGTGACGGCTGCGAAGAAGCGCTCGACCCGCTCTTCACGCTCGGCGTCGGCCTTGAGCTCTTCCAGGCGTGCACGCACCGCCTGCTCGACGGCCGAGGTCTGACTGACGCCCAGTCGCTCGGCGAGCTCGCGGACGGCCGCATGCACGTCCTCATTCTTGATGTTGAGACTCATGGCACCGATTCTACCCTCGGCATCCTCTTTTCTACCATTGCGTGTCTGAGGGGGTCGTTAGCGTGCGCGACATGAACAAGAACGTGCCCTGGACCCACAGGGGAGTACGACATGACCGACATCATCCCGCCCGACCTCGCTGCCTGGATGGACCAGGAGGACGCGCACATCGCCGATCAGATCCGTCGGTACGGCGTCTCGATCCAGATGATCGGAGGCGGACGCTGCTCGGTACCGGGCTGCTGCGCGCCCGTCTCTGACTGTCCGTTCGCCTACACCGTCGGGCTGTTCGGCATCGGGCACCCCGAGCTGATCGTCACGGGGCTCGATATTCCGGGCTCATCGCGGACGTTGAACGCGGCGACGGATTTCGTCTACGACGGCGGGCGGTTCATGCCTGGCGTCGAGACCGCTGTTCCCGGGTGGGGCCGTGTCCTGCCGGAGGCGGTGCCGAACCCCGGCGACATCGTGTTCAACGCGAACTGCCACTACCGGCGGCCCGCGGAGTTCTCGGTGCCGGCTCTGCAGCTGGCCTACCCCGACAAGCGGGGCCGGTTTCCGTCCGACCCCTCGTTCTCGGGGGCGCGCAAGCGACAGCCGCGGCCCGGTGAATGGGATGCCCTGACATGACCGGCTCGCCCAACCACCGGCCGCGCGCACCGCCGGTCGCTTACAGCCGCACGACCTCGGTGACGCGCACGACCGCGGCGCCTTCGTCGACGGATGCCTGCAGGTCGACCTCCGCGCGGATGCGCCAGTCGTGGTCGCCCGCCGGGTCGTCGATCGTCTGCTCGACGCGCCACACGCCGGACGACGCGTCAGAGGTGTCGATGACACACAGCCGCGGCGAGCGCGCGGGGCCGCCCGTGCGGATCTCGTCGTGGTCGTCGTAGTAGGCATCCAGCGCTTCGGGCCAGCCCGTGTCGGGATCGAGGGCGACGAGCGCATCGTCGTCCTGCAGGGCGGCGAGCTGCACGCGACGGAACAGCTCGTTGCGCACGAGCACCGTGAAGGCGCGCTCGTTGGTGAGGATCGACGGCGGCGCCGGCGGAACGACGGGGCTGCCGTCCTCGGGCAACGGCATGGTGGGGTCGATCAGCGCCGCCCACTCGTCGACGAGGCTCGAGTCGACTTGGCGGACCAGTTCCCCGAGCCACTCGATGATGTCCATGAGCTCATCGGTGCGCGCCTCGGCAGGCACCGTCTGGCGGATCGCGCGATAGGCATCCGACAGGTACCGCAGCACAAGGCCCTCGCTGCGCTGCAGTTGGTAGAAGGAGACGAACTCTGCAAACGACATCGCCCGCTCGAACATGTCGCGGACCACCGACTTGGGGCTCAGCTCGAAGTCGCGCACCCACGGCTGGCTCGACGCGAACACCTCGAACGACTGGTCGAGCAGCTCCGCGAGGGGCTTGGGCCAAGTGACCTCCTCGAGCAGCGCCATGCGCTCGTCGTACTCGATGCCGTCGCGCTTCATCGCGGCGACGGCTTCGCCGCGCGCCTTGTACTCCTGCTGTGCGAGGATCGCCCGCGGGTCATCGAGCGTCGCCTCGATGACGCTCACGACGTCGAGCGCATAGTGCCCCGTGCCGACTCCGCCGCCAGTGGGTGCGCTGGCGGGTGCGCTGGTGGGTGCGCTGGTGGGTGAGCTGGTCGAGGGGTCGCCGCCCGCACTCGCCCCCGAGTCCGCGCTGGCCCCCGAGCCCGTCGAGGGGCCAGCCCCATCGTCCTCCGGCGCAAGCAACGAGACGGCGGCGAGCGCGAACGGCGACAGCGGCTGGTTGAGCGCGAAGTTCGGCTGCAGGTCGACCGTGAGGCGTATGACCGGGGATGCCCCGCGGTCGATCTCGACGATCTCGGCATCCATCAGCGTGCGGAAGATCGCGATCGCGCGCCGCGCAAGCTCGTACTTCCGCGCGCGCGGCTCGTGGTTGTCGAACACGAGCGAACGCACGTTGCCGAAGACGTCTCCGCCGCGTCCGATCACGTTGATGAGCATCGCGGCGGTGAGCTTCAGCTGCGGCACGAGCGGCTCGGGCGCGGCGGCGATGAGGCGCTCGTAGGAGCCCTCACCCCAGTTCACGACGCCTGTCGGGGCCTTCTTGCGCACGATCTTCTTGCGCTTGGCCGGATCATCGCCTGCCTTGGCGAGGGCGACGGCGTTGTCGATCTCCCACTCTGGGGCCATCACGACCACGTTGCCGTACGGATCGTAGCCCGCACGCCCGGCGCGGCCGGCGACCTGGTGGAACTCGCGCGCCGACAACTGCCGCATCTTCGTGCCGTCGTACTTGCTGAGCGCAGTGACGACGACCGTGCGGATCGGCACGTTGATGCCCACGCCGAGGGTGTCGGTGCCGCAGATCACCCGCAGCAGTCCGCGCTGCGCGAGCGTCTCGACCAGGCGTCGATACCGCGGCAGCATGCCCGCGTGGTGCACGCCGATCCCGACGCGCACGAGCCGCGACAGCGTCTTGCCGAACCCCGTCGTGAAGCGGAATCCGCCGATCGCCTCGGCGATCTCATCGCGCTGCGCCCGCGTTGTGAGCGGGGCGGATGCCAGCGCTTGCGCGCGCTCGAGCGCGGCCGCCTGCGCGAAGTGCACGATGTAGACGGGCACTTCGCGCTCGTCGACGAGCATCGTGAGAACCTCGTGCACCGGCCGCCGCTCGTACGAGAAGTGCAACGGCACGGGTCGCTCGACACCCGTGATCTGCGCGACCGCACGGCCGGTGCGTCGCGCCAGGTCGTCGGCGATGTCGGTGACGTCGCCGAGCGTCGCCGACATCAGCAGGAACTGCGCGCGAGGCAACAGCAGCAGCGGGATCTGCCACGCCCAGCCCCGATCGGGGTCGCCGTAGTAGTGGAACTCGTCCATGACGACCTGGTCGACGGGGGCATCCGCACCTTGCCGCAGCGCGATGTTCGCGAGGATCTCGGCCGTGCAGCAGACGATCGGCGCGTCGGGGTTGACCGACGAGTCGCCGGTCACCATGCCGACGTTCTCGGCTCCGAAGATCTCGACGAGGGCGAAGAACTTCTCGCTGACGAGGGCCTTGATCGGCGCCGTGTAGTACGAGCGACCGCCCGTGGCCAGGCACGCCGCGTGCGCGGCGATCGCGACGAGCGACTTGCCGGTGCCCGTCGGCGTCGACAGGATCACGTTCGCGCCCGACACGAGCTCGATCGCGGCCTCGTCCTGCGCCGGATACAGCGTGAGCCCCTGCCCCGCCGCCCACGTCACGAAGCCGTCGTACACGGCATCCGCGGTCGCGCCCGCCGAAACGAGGTCGAGCAGGCGGGGCGCGTCAGTCACCCCTCGAGTCTGCCGCACCCGCGGAAACAGCGCGGCCACCGCACCCGCGCGCTGCGGCGACGCCGCCGCTGCGGCAGGCCACCGCACCCGCGAGGCCACCGCACCCGCGAGGCCGCACCAGCAAGGCCGCCGCAATAACTCAGGAGCCGCGGCTCGAAACTCCGCCGACATGCCGCGTTCTGGCCGGTTCAGCATCGCACGGGCTGCGCATCTCCTGAATTATTGCGGCGCACCCGCCCGCACGCCGTCGCCCAGCCCACACCGCGGCTCTGCCCGCACGCGCACCCGCGCCCGTTCGCCCCACCGGGCAGCCCGCCCGTCCACGCCACCCACACCCGCGTCACGGCTGCGCGAGCTTGGCCGCCACGACCCGCGCGGCGGCCTCGTCGACGCGCGCCGCGAACGCGGGGTCGGACTGCGCCCGCGCCAGCACGGCGTCGTACATCTCGGCGTACACGCCCGGGTCGGCCGACACGAGCACGACGTCGACTCCGGCGCTGAGCGCCATGATCGCCCGGTCGGCGGGCGGCCACGGACGCGCCGCCGCGGCGGCCGACAGGTCGTCGGTCATCACGACGCCGTCGAACCCGACGGTGCTGCGCACGAGCCCCACGACAGTCGGCGAGAACACCGCGGGCGCCGACGCGTCGATGTTCTCGTAGTACGCCGTCGACATCATGACGACCGACGGCCCCGCGGCCGTGAGTGGCCGATAGACGGAGACGTCCGGGCCATCGGCCGTGACGGTCGAGTCCACGACGTTTGCCGATGTGTCCGTATTCGCGGTGACGTGCCCGAGCCCCGGAAAGTGCTTGAACACGGGCAGGATGCCTGCGCTGCGCATCCCCGCCGCGAACGCGCCCGCCTTGGCTTGCACGGTCGCGGCGTCGTAGCCGTACTGCCGGCCGAGCGCTCCGATCGGTGGGTTGGAAAACCGCGCGTCGTGGCTCGTGACGATGTCGGCCACGGGCGCGAGGTTCATGTCGACGCCCGCCACGGCCAGCTCGGCGCCCCACTGCGCCGCCTGCGCCTCGAGCTGGTCGTCGGGCAGATCAGCCTGTCGGATCGCATACGGCATGTCGTCGAATCCCGGCCCGCGCAGCACCTGCACCTCGCCGCCCTCCTGATCGGTCGCGACCCACAGCCGGATGCCTCCGGTCGGCCCGACCCCGTCGGGCAGGCCCGCAGCGACGGGCGCGAGCGCCGTGAACTGTGCGACGACGGCGGCCACCGCCGCAGCGCCGCCGCGCGTGCGCCCGTGCAAGAAGATGCTGCCCGCGTGCCGATCGGTGATCGCCGAGACGGTCGCGGGCGTCGCCGACGACACGTCAGTTCCGACCATGAACAGTTGGCCGACGCGCTGCTCGAGACTCAGCGCCGCGAGCGGATCCGGGGTTGGCGTGGGGGTGGGCGTCGGAGTCGGGGTGGAGGTCACGCTCGCGGCAGAACTCGACGGTGTCGGCGCCGGGGCGGATGCCGCACAGCCCGACAGCGCCGCCACGAGGGCGAGCACGACGAAGGCAGCGGCGCGACGCATGGCATCCATCATCGTGCCCGCCTCGCGGCGACGAAACCCCACCCACACCCGGACGCCCCGGGATTGCCCCGGCCACCGCCCCTGGCGGAACATCCCCGCGCGCACCTACGTTGGAAGGAGTACCCGAAGCGAGGAGTCCGCCATGACCGACGACGTCCATGTCACCCGCAACGACGCGCGCGAGCGCTACGAGATCAGCGTCGACGGCGTCGTCGCGGGGTTCACCGAGTTCGCCCCCGACGATGAGGGTCGGCTGGTCTTCCCGCACACCGAGATCGACCCCGCCTTCGGCGGACGCGGACTGGGCTCTGTGCTCGTCGGCGGCGCGATGGCCGACGTCGCCGCGCGCGGCGAGACCGTCGTGCCGGTGTGCCCGTTCGTCGTGCGCTACCTCGAGAAGCACGACGTGCCGGGGCTCGACGTGCACTGGCGTGGCCGCGAACACGAGCGCGCAGCCGCCGTGCCCGCACCCGAGGCACACCCGGGCGACGAGGGCGTCGGCACGCCGAAGAACTGACACGGCCATGAGTCGAATGGATGCCGGGGCGCAGGACGACGGCATCCCCACGCCTCCTGCGACCGCTGCCGACATGGCCCACGGCGACAAAACGCGCGGCGCCCCCGGCCCGCGGGCCCTCCTGCTGGAAGCCCGCGACGTGCCGCTCGGCGGCGTGCGCGGCATGGAAGTCCACCGCAGCCTGCCCCAGCGCGACCTGCCGATGGTCGGTGCGTGGTGCTTCCTCGACAGATTCGGACCCCAGATCGCGCGCATGCGCGTCGAGCCGCACCCGCACATCGGGTTGCAGACGGTCACGTGGCCGTTCGTCGGTGAAGTGCGCCACCGCGATGCGATCGGCAGCGACGTCGTGATCAGCCGCGGGGTGCTCAACATCATGACGAGCGGCGCGGGCATCAGCCACTCCGAGTACTCGGTCGGCGACGGTGAGGTGCCCCTCGACGCGCTGCAGCTGTGGGTCGCGCTGCCCGACTCGCGCCGCCACGGCGCCCGCGACTTCGAGCGCATCGACAACCTGCCGACCGTCCACCTCGCCGGCGCGGAGGCGACCGTCGTCGTCGGAACCTTTGCGACCGTAGCCTCGCCCGCGAAGATGTACACCCCGATCGTCGGGGCGGAGATCCGGATTCAGGCCGGCGCGACCACCGCGCTGCCCCTGAACCCCGCCTGGGAGCACGCCCTCGTCGGAATCACCGGCGCCCCCACGGTCGAGGCGGGGTCGGATGCTGGCGAGATCACCCTCGCCGATCAGAACCTGCTCTATCTCGGCACCAGTCGCGACACCGTCACGGTGCGGGCGACCAGCGACGCGACGCTGTTCCTGCTCGGCGGCGAGCCGTTCGAGGACGACATCGTCATGTGGTGGAACTTCGTCGCACGCTCGCACGACGAGGTCGTCCAGGCGCGCGAGGAGTGGGAGGCATCCGCCGACCGCTTCGGTCACGTGGTCGGCCACGGCGACGACCGCATCCCTGCTCCGCCGCTGCCGAGCGTGCGGCTCACGCCGCGGCGACGGCGCGTCTGAGGCATCCATCGCACCGCCGCGCCCCCACGCCCATGCACGAACTCCGCAGAATCGCACGAACTCCGCAGCCTCAGCGACGTCTGACTGCGGACTTCGTGACAATCTGCGGAGTTGATGGCCGCATTTCCCACGGTCGGGCATCCTCCGGCGGCGGGTAATCTGAGTGGGTGGCCCGAACCCTCTCTACGCGTGTGCTTCTCGTGTGCGCGGCCATCGGCGTGGCGACGGGAATCGCGACGGCGCTGTGGTCGCCCCTGCACGGCTTGAGCGCCGCGTTCGCGATCCCCGTGTACGGGCTCGTCCTCGGATTCCACGCCCTGCCCGGCGTCATCGCCCAGCAGGTGCTCCGACTGCCCTGGGTCGCGCTGATCACGCACGCGCTCGCCGCGCTCATCGCGTCGGCGTTCGTGCCCGTGATGGCGGGCCGCTACCTCATGGCGGCGCTCGTGTTCGGCGGTGTGCAGGAGGGCGTCTCGGCGCTGACGCGCTATCGCCACTGGGAAACCTGGCGGTTCCTGCTGTCGGGATTCGTGACCGGCGCCGTGCTCGCCGTGCCGATGTGGTTCGCGTTCGACGTGGCATCCCTCTCGCCGTGGGCCGGGATCACGTTCGTCGTCGCGTTCGTCCTCGGCCCGGTCGCCTGGACAGCGGTGGGGCTCGCGATCGGCACCGCGCTGCGGCGCGCGGGCGTCGCTCGGGCGACAGTCAAGCGCTGACGATGCGACCCGGTCGGGCGCTGACGGCACGTTCGGCGGCCGGGCGCTGACGCGATTCTGGCCAGTGAGGTTAGGGTCGGCTAAGTTAGGAGGGACTTCCTTCTCCTGACCGCTGGGACCACCCGTGACCTCTGCCGCATCTGGAGCGGCCGCGCCACGCCCGGTTCCGCTCCTGCAGGTCCGTGACCTCGGCATCCGCCACGACGGATCGGCGACGGCGACACCCGCGAGCGCGACGTTCTCGGTCGCCCGCGGCGAGGTCGTTCTGCTGCTCGGCCCGAGCGGCGCGGGCAAGTCGACGCTCGCGCTGGCCCTCAACGGGCTCATCCCGCACGCGGTGCCCGCGACGATCGACGGCACCGTGCTCGTCGACGGCCTCGACACGCGGACGACGCCGGTGGCGACGCTGAGCACGCACGTCGGGATGGTGTTCCAAGACCCGGATGCCCAGCTCGTGACCGGCACGCTGCTCGACGAGGTCGCCTTCGGTCCGGAGAACCTGCGGATGCCCGTTGACGAGGTCCTCGCGCGCAGCGAGGATGCGCTGCGCCGCGTCGGACTGTGGGACCGCCGTCACGAGAACCCCGACCGCCTGTCCGGCGGCGGCCGTCAGCGCCTCGCGATCGCGTGCGCGCTCGCGATGGGCTCCCCCCTGCTCGTCTTGGACGAACCGACCGCGAACCTCGACCCCCAGGGGATCGACGAGGTCTACGCCGCCCTGGGCGATCTCGTCGCCGCGGGCGACCGCGCGATCGTGCTCGTCGAGCACAACCTCGACGCGGCGACGGCGATCACCGACCGCGTCGTCGTGCTCGACCACGACGGCCACACGGTCGCCGACGGGACGGTCGACGACGTGCTGCGTGGCCGGGCGGACGAGCTGCACGCGATGGGCGTGTGGCTGCCCGTCGCGACGATCGCCGCGCTGCGCCTGCGCGCCGCGGGCTGGTCGCTCGACCCGCTGCCGCTCGACCCCGCCGAGCTGCGCGCGGGCCTCGAGGCGGCCGAGGCGCCGGCATCCGCCGTTCGTAATTCAGTCTCCACGCCATTCAGCGGGCCCCAAGACCCGATTTCAGCTGATTCCGCAGCGTCGAGACTGAATACCGAACACACGGCCGCCGCGACCGAGCCGCTGATCCGGGTGCGGGGGCTGCGCACGCGCCGCGGGCGCACCGAGGTCCTGCACGGAGTCGACCTCGACGTCGCCGCGGGCGAGTTCGTCGCGATCGTCGGCGCGAACGGCGCGGGCAAGACGACGCTGCTGCAGTCGATCGCGGGGGTGGTGCGGGTTCCGCGCGGCCAGGTGCGGGTCGACGGGGTCGACGTCGCGCGCATCGACCTGCGCTCGCTGTCGCGGCGCATCGGGTTCGTGTTCCAGAACCCCGAGCACCAGTTCATCGCCCACACGGTCTTCGACGAGCTCGCGCACGGCCTGCGGCTGCAGAAGCTCCCGGCCGATGAGGTGCGCGAGCGCACCCTCGAGGTGCTGCGCCGGTTCGGCCTCGAAGACAAGGCCGACGTCCACCCGTTCCTTCTCTCGGGCGGTCAGAAGCGCCGACTCTCGGTCGGCACGGCGCTCGTCGCCGGTGCCCCCGTACTGGCGCTGGACGAGCCGACTTTCGGGCAGGACCGCGCCCGCGCCGACGAGCTCATGCACCTGCTGCGCGGGCTCAGCGAGGCGGGCACCACGATCCTCGTCGTGACGCACGACATGCAGTTGGTCACCGAGTACGCGCACCGCACGATCGTCGTCGGCGACGGAACGATCCTGGCGGATGCCCCGACCTCCGAGATCTTCGCCGACGAGGCGCTGCTGCAGGCGGCCGGTCTGCGCCAGCCGCCGCTGCGTCGCGCGTTCGCGGGACTGACGAGGCATCCGTCGCTTGCCGGGGTCACGCGCCTCGCCGACCTGCCGCACAGCGCCGCACGCGTGGCGGACGTGCACACGGAGGGCGCCTCGTGACCGCGACGACGTTCGACCCCTACGCCCGTGTGGTGGCGCCGGGGCGCTTCCTGTTCGCGCTCAATCCGCTCGCGAAGATCGCCGCTCCACTGCCCGCCATCGTCCTGCTGGTGTTCGCACGCGATCTCGCGACGCCGCTCGCCTTCCTCGCCCTGGCGTATGCCGTGCTGCTCGCGGGTGCCCGCATGACCGGCCGCCTCGTTCTCGTGCTGCTGATCGCGATCCCCGCCGCCGCACTGCTGGTCGGCCTCGGAATGTCGCTGTGGGCGGATGCCGCACGCGTCGACACCTCCGTCACGATCCTGCAGATCGGCGGCTGGACGCTCTACGGCGGCGCCGTGGCGACCGGCATGGCGACCGGCGTGCGCCTCGCCGCGATCGTCGCGCTCGCGCTCATCGCGGGCATCAGCACGAACGGACCCGACCTCGTGCGGTCGCTCGTGCAGCAGCTGCGGGTGCCGTACCGCATCGGCTACACCGCGCTCGCGGCGTTCCGATTCGTGCCGCGGTTCGGCTACGAACTCGACGTCATCCGCCAGGCGCACCGCGTGCGCGGGGCGCACGGCGGGCGCGGCCCGTTCGCAGCGATCGCTCGCTGGTGGGGCTACATCGTGCCGCTGCTGGCGGGAGCGATCCGGCATGCCGAGCGCGTCGCGCTGGCGATGGATGCCCGCGCCTTCGGCGCGCACCCCGACCGCACCGAACGGCATCTCGTGCCGTGGCGGGCGCGCGACACCGTGTTCGTCCTCGTCTTCTGGGCGGTCTCGGCCGCGATCCTCTGGTACTTCTTCCCGTGGGCTGTGCCCGCGGCATCCTGATCGAAAGGACCCCGTATGGCACGCGCCAGCCGCCTGGTCAAGCCCGCGTCGCAAGACCTCATCCACCTCGAGGTGCTGCGCACCGAGCGGCTCAGCCCTCGGTGGGTGCGCGTCACGCTCGGTGGGGGCGAGATCGCGAAGTTCGCGCCGCTCGGGTACGACCAGTGGTTCCGCATCTTCCTGTCGAACACGGGGGCCGGCAGTGACGAGGGGCTCGAGCGGATCCCCGCGAAGGCCAACAAGATCTTCGGGTACCTCAAGTACCTGCGCATCCCCGACGGCATGCGGCCGGTCATGCGCAACTACTCGGTGCGCGCGTACCGGGCGGCGGGCGCGTCGGGCGGGTCCGAGATCGACGTCGACTTCGTGCTGCACGGGTCGGGTCCTGAGGCGGGGCCCGCGTCACGGTGGGCGGATGCCGTGGTGCCGGGCGAGTCGGTCGTCGTGATCGACGAGGGACTGAGCTTCAACCCGGATCGCGGTACCGAAAAACTGCTGCTTGTGGCTGATGAGACGGGTGCGCCCGCCGTAGCGAGCATCTGCAACAGCGTGCCGTCGTCCGCAACGGGTCTGGCGATCATCGAGGCGCCGTCCGCCGACGACATCCTCGAGTTCGACCACCCCGCGGGCGTCGAGGTGCGCTGGATCGTGCGGCCGGAGGGCACAAAGCCCGGAACGATGGCGCTCGAGGCTCTGCAGGCGCTGCCCGCACCGGCATCCGACACGCATGCCTTCATCGTCGGCGAGCAGTCGCTGCCGACCGCCGCGCGGCGCCACCTGGTCGCGCAGGGCCATGACAAGGACCGCATCAGCTTCGTCGGCTACTGGCGGGTCGGCGCGGCATCGCCCGCGCCGAAGTCCCAGCAGGCCCAGCCCGCCGCAGGCGCGCACTGAGCCGCGCGGTACAACCAAAACGACGGATGCCGCGACCGCCCGATCGGGCTGGTCGCGGCATCCGTCGTCTGAATCAGCGCTTGCCGACGATCTGGCGCGAAACGATGTCGCGCATGATCTCGTTCGTGCCGCCGTAGATGCGGTGCACGCGGGCGTCGAGGTAGGCGCGGGCGATCGGGTACTCGGTGATGTAGCCGTAGCCGCCGTGCAGCTGGACGCCGATGTCGAGCACCTCGGCCTCGCGGTCGGTCGACCAGAACTTGACCTTCGCGGCCTCTTCGGCCGTGAGCTTCTGGTCCTTGTAGAGCATCATGGCGCGGTCGTTGTAGACCCACGTGACGTCGACGGTGGTGGCCATGTCGGCGAGCTTGAAGCGCGTGTTCTGGAAGTCGGCGATGCGCTCACCGAATGCCTCGCGGCTGATGACGTAGTCGCGCGTCCAGTGGAACGCGGCCTCGCAGGCGGCGGCTGCGGCGACGCCGATCGAGAGGCGCTCGAGCGGCAGGTTCATCATGAGCTGGATGAAGCCGAGGCCTTCCTTGCCGCCGATGAGGTTCTCTTCGGGGACGAAGACGTCGGTGAACGAGAGCTCGGCGGTGTCCCATCCGTGGAAGCCCATCTTCTCGAGCTTCTTGCCGTGGTCGAAGCCCTCCATGCCGTTCTCGAGGATGAGCAGGCTGAAGGCGTCGGGCCGGTTGCCCTCGCCGGTCTTGACGAAGGTGACGACGATGTCGGCGGTCTTGCCCGACGAGATGAACGTCTTCGCGCCGTTGACGATGTAGCCGCCGTCGACCTTCTTGGCGGTCGTCTTGATGCCGCGCAGGTCCGATCCGGCGCCCGGCTCGGTCATCGCGAGCGCACCGAGGATCTCGCCGGTCGCCATGCCGGGCAGCCACTTCTCCTTCTGCGCCTGCGTGCCCATGTGGACGATGTAGGGGACGGCGAGGTCATCCTGGATGCCGAAGGCGCCGGCCAGCGAGCCGTGCCCGGCCATGATCGTCTCTTCGAGCACGATCGCGCGGAAGCGGTAGTCCTGCAGCATGCCGGCGCCGCCGAACTCTTCGGGAACGCTCAGACCGATGATTCCCGACTCGCCGGCCGCGAGCATCGTGGCGCGGTCGATCTCACCGTCGGCCTCCCACTGCTTGCGCTTCTCTTCGGTCGCGTAGCGCTTAAGGAACTCCTTGACGACGTCGCGGAACGCCTCGTGGTCCTCGTCGTAGATGTCGCGCTCCATGGTGCGGCCCTGCCTCTCGTGTCTCGTCGTCGAGTGTGAAGTGGATGGGATTGCATCCCACGAACAATGATACGGCGTTTCAATCGCGGTCAACCGAGTTCATTGTGCCCTTGTCACAAGTCTCGTATCTATGTTCTAATATCGGAATGCGATGGCAGGGTCAGACTCTCGGAGAAACGGATGCCTCCGCCCTGCCCGGCCTCGAGTCGCTCGGCGGTCTCGTGCGCAGCGTCACGACGCCCGAGTTCGCCGGCATGACCTTCCACGAGGTGCACGCGAAGTCGGCGCTCAACCACGTGCCGTCCGCCTCGGCGATGCCCTTCGACTGGACGGTCAACCCGTACCGGGGCTGTTCTCATGCATGTGGCTACTGCTTCGCGCGCAACACGCACACCTACCTCGACCTCGACGCGGGGCGCGACTTCGACAGCCAGGTCGTCGTGAAGGTCAACGTCGCCGATGTGCTGCGGCGCGAACTCGCGCGGCCGGGCTGGGTGCACGAGCCCGTCGCACTCGGCACGAACACCGACCCGTATCAGCGCGCGGAGGGCCGCTACCGGCTCATGCCGGGCATCATCTCCGCCCTCGCCGAGTCGGGCACGCCACTGTCGATCCTCACGAAGGGCACGCTGTTGCGACGCGACCTGCCGCTGCTGGCGGATGCCGCGGCATCCGTCCCGATTTCGATCGCGATGTCGATCGCCGTGTTCGACGACGCCCTGCAAGACTCCATCGAACCGGGCACGCCGACGGCGGCCGCGCGGCTCGCGACCGTGCGCGCGGCGACCGACGCGGGCTTCCGCGTGACGGTGTTCCTGATGCCGATCCTGCCGCACCTGACCGACTCGACCGCGATGCTCGACCACGCGCTCGCGCGCATCCGTGAGGCCGGTGCGGCCCGCGTCGTGTTCGGCGCGCTGCACCTGCGTCCGGGGGCGAAGGAGTGGTTCTGGCAGTGGCTCGAGCGCGAGCATCCGGAGCTGGTGCCGGCCTACCGCGGGTTGTACCCGGGCGTCTCGGCGTACGCGCCCGTCGGGTATCGCAAGCTGCTGTCGGCACGCGTGCGCCCGCTGCTGCGCAAGCACCGGCTCGCCGGCGGGGCGGAAGAGGATGCCGAGACGCGCCCGACCCGGCCGGGTCCGGTGCGCACGACCGGGCGCCCGGCGGAGCCGGCCAGGCTGTTCTGACCGCGGCGTTCGCGCGAGGTCACGCCGGCGCGCGCCGACCCGACGCAAAACGCCGCCCCGCGGCGGCGGAAGCGGCGTTTTGCGTCGGGTCGAGGCTGAGGCGGGTCAGGCGTCGACGTCGGCGAGCTGGCGACCGGCCAGCTCTTCGATGAGGTCGTCGCCGGGGCGCGCGTCCTCGAAGGGTGCGTCGATCTCGGCGCGCTCGAGCATCTCGGTCATGCGGCGGCGACGCTGGCGCGTGATGAGCGTCACGACCGTGCCGCTGCGACCCGCGCGGCCCGTGCGGCCCGAGCGGTGCAGGTAGGTCTTGTACTCGTCCGGGGCATCCGCCTGGATGACCAGATCGATGTCGTCGACGTGGATGCCACGCGCAGCGACATCCGTCGCGACGAGCACATTGACCCGGCCCGACGTGAGGCGCTCGAGGTTGCGCGTGCGCTTGGCCTGGTTGAGGTCACCGTGCAGGGCCACGGCGTGGATGCCCGCGTCGTCGAACTGCTCGGCGAGCATCTCGGCGTACGCGCGGGTGCGGGCGAAGACGAGCGTCTTGCCCTCGCGGTCGACGAGGCTCGTGAGGATCTCGGCCTTGTCGCGGTGGTCGATCACGAGCACGCGGTGATCGATCGTGCCGGAATCCTGATCTTCGCCGGCGACCTCGTAGACGGCCGGCTCGACGAGGAACTCGTCGACGAGCGCCGCGACCTCACGGTCGAGCGTCGCCGAGAACAGCAGCTTCTGCGCGTCGTCGGCAACGAGGCGCAGAATGCGCTGCATCGGCTCGAGGAAGCCCAGCTCGCTCATGTGGTCGGCCTCGTCGAGCACGACGATGCGGATCTCGGACAGATCGAGCTTGCCCTGGTTCTGCAGGTCTTCGATGCGGCCCGGCGTACCGATGATGATGTCGACGCCCTTCTTGAGGGCACCGACCTGACGCGCCTGGGGCACGCCGCCGTAGATCTGCGTCGTGAACAGGCCCACGCTGCGCGCGATCGGCTGGATCGTGCGGTCGATCTGCAGCGCGAGCTCGCGCGTCGGCGCGAGGATGAGGGCCTTCGGGCTGCGGCCGAACTCACGGCGCTTGCCGGCCTGGCTCCGCAGGACGGACTCGACCAGCGGCGCGCCGAAGGCGATCGTCTTGCCCGAACCGGTGCGACCGCGCGCGAGCACGTCCTTGCCCTCGAGGATCGGCGCGATCGTCGCGGCCTGGATCGGGAACGGGGACGCCGCGCCGAGGTCGGCCAGCGTGCGGACGATGTTGTCACCGAGCCCGAGGCTTCCGAACGTCACATCGGCGACCGCTTCGGCCTGCACGGCCTGAGCCTGCAGCTTCTCGTGGACGGTGTCGGCGTGCTCTTCGTAAGCTTTGCGCTTCGCGGCATCCTTCGCGTCCTGGTGCCAGTCGGAGCGGTTGCCGCCGTAGGCGGGGCGGTCGTCACGGCGGGGACGGTCGTCGAACGAACGCGCGGGGCGGTCATCACGGCGGGGACGGTCGTCGAACGAACGCGCGGGGCGGTCGTCACGGCGGGGACGGTCGTCGTACGAGCGAGCGGGACGGTCATCGCGACGCGGGCGGTCGTCGAACGAGCGGGCGGGACGAACGTCACGACGAGGACGGTCATCGTACGAGCGCGAGGGACGGTCGTCGTACGAGCGCGCGGGACGGTCGTCGCGACGGGGACGGTCCTCACGGAAGGACGGCCGCGCATCACCGAAGGTGCGGCGGTCGTCGCGGGGCTGACGCTCGCCGCGCGGGCGGTCATCGTACGAGCGTGCGGGGCGGTCGCCGCTGCGCGCCGGACGGTCATCACGGTACGACGGACGGTCGTCGCGACGGGGGCGGGCGTCGTACGAGCGGCCCCGGTCGTCGGACGAGCGAGCGGGGCGGTCGCCGCTGCGGGACGGACGGTCGTCGCGGTACGAGGGGCGGTCATCGCGACGCGGGCGGTCGTCGTACGACCGGGCGGGACGGTCGTCACGATACGACGGACGGTCGTCGCGACGCGGGCGGTCGTCGCGCGCATGCGTGCGGATGCCCCGGGCCTCGTCGCGTCCGGCACGCTCCTGCGCACCCCAGCGCTGCTTCTTGGCGGGGGCATCCTCGGCTTCGGGTCGGTATCCGCGGTGGCCGGGGCTCTTGCTGCCGGGCTTGCCGGCGGAGGACTGACCGGGGCGACGCTTCGCGTCCTGATAGTTCGTCTTCGAGCCGTAGCGGGGCTCGAAGTTCTGAGCGCGGCCGCCGGCCGGCTTCTTGTTCTTGGGCATGGGAGATCCTTCTGGGTTGTCTCGAACGAGAACAGCGCCCGCCGGCGCGATCGCGCGGCGAGCAACCCGGACATCCGTCGGCCGGGGGCCATTCACAGTGATGGTTCATGCGTGCCGAACGGCACTCACCATCGGCCCCTTGGACTCACAAACCCACCCGCGCACAGCGCAGTGTCCAGAGCCGACCGCACAACTCTACCGGGTGACCCTGGGAGACCGCCCGGCCGCGACCCGCGCGCGACTGCGCCGGCTGTTGCCGAGTGCGCCGCCTGGTGCGGGACAAGAGGGGGCGCGCTCGGCCTGAACGGGCGCATTCGGTGCGCACCCGCCGCACTCCCCGCGCGCGGGCCTCAGTCCTCGTGCGCTTCGCGCAGCGCGCGGCGCGGGTGCAGGTCGGACGTGTCCACCGGCGTGAGGTCGACCGCGCCGCTACCGACCGCGTCACCACCCGCCGCGCCGCCGCCACCGACCGCGCCACCACCCGCCGCAGCACCAGCACGCCGCGCCACGCGGCGCTCGCGCGCTCCCTCGACGAGGTTGTACAGCGTCGGCAGCACGAGCAGAGTCAGCACCGTCGACGAGATGAGGCCGCCTATCACGACGATCGCGAGCGGCTGGGAGATGAAGCCGCCGTGGCCCGTAATGCCGAGCGCCATCGGCGTCAGTGCGAAGATCGTCGCGAGCGCCGTCATGAGAATGGGGCGCAGACGCCGCGAACCACCGGCGATCGTCGCGTCATGCGCCGACAGCCCCTTCTCGCGGTACTGATTGACGAGGTCGACGAGCACGATCGCGTTCGTGACGACGATGCCGATCAGCATCAGCACACCGATGAGGGATGCCACACCCAGCGGCACGCCCGTCGCGATCTGCAGCAGGATCGCGCCCGTCGCCGCGAACGGCACCGAGATCAGCAGCAGCAGCGGCTGGCGCAGCGACCGGAACGTCGCGACCATCACGATGTAGACGATCAGGATCGCCGCGAGCATCGCGAGACCGAGCTGCCCGAAGGCATCCTGCTGCTGCGTCAGCACGCCGCCGATCTCGGCGTTCGCGCCCGTCGGCAGGTCGAGGTCCGCGAGTGCCGTGGTGACGGTCGCGGATGCCGTGTTGAGGTCATCGGTCGAGGGCGTCACCGTGACAGTCGCCGTGCGCTGACCGCGCTGCGTCGTGATCGAGGTCGGGCCCTGACTCTCTTCGACCGTCGCGACCTGATCGAGCGCGAGGGGCCCGGCCGCCGTCGGGATCTGCAGGGCCTTCAGTTCGTCGATCGTGTCGGGCACCGACTCGGCCTGCAGGTACACGGCGACGCCGGTGCCGTCGAGCTCGACGGTGCTCACCTGACGCGGCTGCATCGTGTTCGCGACGAGCGCGCCGACGGTGACTTCCGAGAGTCCGAGCGAGGCGTCCTTGTCGCGGTCGACCGTCACCGCGACGTACGGCAGGGATGCCGCGAGGTTCGACGTCACCTGACCGATGTCGGCCTGCCCGTCGAGCGCCGACACGACCTCGTCGGTCGCGGCCTGCAGCGTGGAGGCGTCGGGGGCGGTGACGTCGACCTCGATGTCACTGCCGCCGAACCCGCCCTGGCCGGCCGACACCGTGATCGTGCCGACGTCCGTGAGCCCGGAGACGGCATCCTGCACGTCGGCCCGCACCTGCTCCTGACCGGCCGACGGATCGGTCGTGATCGAGTAGGTGATCCCGGCGGACCCGCCCGCGAACGCGTCGCGGATCGCCGACCCGCTCGACCCGATCGAGGTCTGCACCGTCGTGATCCCGTCGACGCCGAGCAGGGCCGCCTCGACCGTCTGCGCAGCGGCGTCCTCGGCATCCAGCGAGGCGGCGGCACCGAGCTCTTGCGTGACGGTGAACGTGTTCTGCCCGCTGTCACCCAGGAAGTTCGTCTTCATCAGGGGTGCTGCGGCGATCGTCCCGCCGAGCACGAGCACGGCGATCAGCAGCGTCACCCACGAGTTGCGCAGCGTCCAGCGCAGAATCGGCAGGTAACCCTTCTGTAGGCGAGACGGCGGGGCATCCTCGTGCTCAGGATCGATGGGGTTGCCGTCTGCGCCCAGCAGCGGCTTGCCGGGCTTCAGGAACCAGTACGCCAGCACCGGCACGATCGTCAGCGCGACGAACAGCGAAGCCGCCATCGCGATCGTGACCGTCAGCGCGAACGGCCGGAACAGCTCGCCGGTCATGTCACCGACGAAGGCGATCGGCAGGAACACCGCGACGGTCGTGATGGTGGATGCCGTGATCGCCGCCGCCACTTCGCGCACGGCCAGCAGGATCGAGGTCTTCTTGTCAGCATCGCCGACGTAGTGCCGCTTGATGTTCTCGATCACGACGATCGAGTCGTCGACGACGCGTCCGATCGCGATCGTCAGCGCGCCGAGCGTGAGGATGTTCAGCGAATAGCCGAACGCCTGGATGCCCACGAACGTGATCAGCACGCTCGTCGGGATCGAGATCGCCGCGACGAACGTCGAGCGCACCGACAGCAGGAACAGGAAGATCACGAGCACCGCGAAGACGAGGCCGAGCAGGCCCTCCTGCGCGAGCGCCTCGATCGACTGCTCGATGAACGGCGCCTGGTCGAAGACGACCGTGAACTCGGCGCTCGCGCCGATGGCATCCTGCAGCTGCGGCAGCAGGTCGGTGATGGCGCGCGAGACGTCGACCGTGTTGGCGGCGGGCAGCTTCGTGATCGAGATCGTCAGGGCCGGCTCGCCGTTGACGCGCGAGATCGAGGTCACCGGGTCTTGGCCGAGCGCGACCGTCGCGACGTCGCCGATCGTGACCTGTCCGGCGGCGAGCTGCGTGGCATCCGTCGGCACGAGCGGCAGCGCCGCGAGCTCGTCGACGCTCGTGAGCTTCGTGCCGGTCTGCACCGTCAGGGTCTGGTCGCCCTCGGTGACCGACCCGCCGGGGAACAGCACGCCGTTCTGGTCGAGCGCGTCAGTGATGGCGCTCTGCGCAAAGCCTGCGGCCGCGAGCTTCGCGGGGTCGGGGGTGATCGTGACGCGCTCACCCTGACCGCCGACGATCGCGGCGGCGGCGACACCGTCGACATCCTCGATCTCGGGGACGACGCTCGCCTCGAGCTGCGCCTGGATCGTCGCGGCGTCGTCGTAGCCCGTCACGGCGAGGGCGATGACAGGGAGGTCGTCGATCGAGAACGACACGACGTTCGGCTCGACGCTGTCGGGCAGGGTGGATTTGATGCGGTTTATCGACTGCAGGATCTTCTGCTCGGCCGTCGCGAGGTCGGTGCCGTACGTGAAGGATGCCTGGATGATCGACGCGTTAGTCGTCGAGGTCGCCGTCGTCGACTCGAGCCCCGGGATCCCCTGGATCGCCGTCTCGATCGGCGTCGACACGTCGTTGTTCACAACGTCGGGCGAGGCGCCCGGGTAGGTCGTGACGATCGACAGCTGCGGGAACTCGATCGAGGGGATGAGCTCCTGCTTGAGGCTCGTGAGCGCGATGCCGCCGAAGACGGCGGCGACGATCGTGATGAGGGCGATCAGGGCGCGGTTGCGCAGACTCAGGACGGCGAGGTTCGACACGGAGGGCCTTTGCTGTGGGGGTCCGCGCGAGCGCGGGTGCTGTGCGAGGTCCGATACACGCGTGTATCCAGGCCATTCTGCCACGGTGGCCGTGCCGCCCCGACAGGGGGTTATCCCGGCATTTCCCTGCGGGGAACCCGGGTGTCCAGCGCGGGTGAGCCCGGTGCCCAGCGCGGGGTGCGCACCCCGTTCAGCCCGCTGTTCGGCCCGGTGTTCAGCGCGGGAACAGCCCGCCGATCATCAGCCCGAGCGCCGCCGCGACGACGCACACGACGAGGGTTCCGAGCAGATTGAGCCAGGCCCAATCGCGCCGGCCGCGCTGCGCGAGCAGCACCGTCTCGGCCGAGACGGTGCTGAAGGTCGTGAACCCGCCGAGCACACCGACGCCGATGATCGACACCCACGTCGGCGCGATCGCCATGCCGAGCCCCGTGAGCAGTCCCAGCAGGAACGATCCGGTGATGTTGACGATGAGGATGCCGAGGGGGAAGACCCCCGTGCGCCCCCGCATGATGACGCCGTCCAGCACATACCGCCCGCCCGCGCCGAGTCCGCCACCGACGATCAGCAGCGCCCAGTCGAGCCCGCTCATTCGGCATCCTCCGCTCGTTCGATCTCGCCGGGGCGATCGACGATGCGTCGCCCCAGGCCGAGTCCGACGGCGGCGGCGAGCGCTCCACCGAACAGCGAGAGGGCGATCAAGGTCAGGCCGACCAGCGGCGATGCGGTCGAGACGGTCACGGACTGCACGGCGAAGGCGCTGTAGGTCGTGAAGCCGCCCATCATCCCCGTGCCGAGGAACAGGCGAGCCCGCGGATGCCTGTCATCCAGCCAGCCGATCACGACGCCGAGCAGCAACGATCCGAGCAGGTTGATCCCCAGTGTCACCGCGGGGATCACAAGCGGGTGGCTCTGGCCGGTCAGCGGAACCGTGAGCAGCGCGCGCGCCGCGACGCCCGCCGCACCGCCCGCCATCACGAGCAGCAGCGCGGCCGGAGAGAACCAGCGAGGCGCCGTCATCCCCCCACCGTAGAGCCGCGCCTGTGAATTCCCCGTGCACCCGACGGCGCTTCGCGCGGGCGTGTCTTACCCCCGCCCACGCTCACACGCAAGGGGGCTGACGGATGCCGCATCAAGGAGTAGTTTCTGAAATCGCTTCCGGCGCACCAGCCGGGGAAGGGAAGACAATCATGAACATCGCCCTGATCATCATCATCGTGGTCGCCATCGTGCTCGCCATCGTCGGCGGCCTCAGCTCGGCGCTCAACTGGCTGCTCTGGGTTGCGGTCATCGTGGGTGTCATCGCCCTCATCGCGTTCCTGTTGCGCGTCGTCCGCGGCGGACGGGCATAGTCGCCGTCCCCGCCACGACGATGCCCCTGCCGACGGGTCGGCAGGGGCATCGTCGTCACGCTCAGAGGTGCGCGTCGGCGTAGGCGGCGAGCGCATCGCGGACGAGCCTCGCGCCGGCGGCGCCGCCGTAGTTCGCAGCGAAGCGGGGATCGGCGACATACATGTCGCCGAGACCGCGGACGTACCCGGCGAGCTGGTCGGGTTGGGTTGCCGGCGTGCCCGGGATCCCGCGCAACCACGCGACGTGGCGGGCGGCGAGCTGCTGCCCCTCGTCCGAGTCGGGCAGGATGCCGCGGGACGACGCATCCTGCCACGCTGCGTTGAGGGCCGCGACCTGGGCCTTCCAGTCGGCCTGCTCGGCGGCATCCATCCCCCGCCACCAGCGGTCGGAGTCGGCGTACGCCTGCTCTCCCCACTTCTCGGTGACTTCGTCCTGGTACTGCGTGTGATCGAACCCGTCGAACATGTCTTTGGCCATGGGCTCTTCTCCCTTCTTGAGTGCGGTGATGGTCGACGCCACGGCGGCGATCTGCCGGGCGAGGCGGTCTTGCTCGGCGCGCAGCCACTCGAGATGGTGCGCGAGGGCATCCTCTTCGGCCGTCGGGCGGGCGAGGATCTCGCCGATCTGCGGCAGCCCGAGCCCCAGTTCGCGTAGCAGCAGGATGCGCTGCAGGCGCACGAGGGCGGTGCTGTCGTAGCGGCGGTAGCCGTTCGCGCCGACGCTTGAGGGGGTCAGCAGCCCGATGTCGTCGTAGTGCCGGAGGGTCCGGCTCGTGGTTCCGGCGAGCTTCGCGATCTGCTGGATCGACCAATCGTTCATGACAGCAACGGTAAAGGTTGACGTCACGTCAAGGTCAAGCGCTGTGGTCACGACGTTTCGTCTCGCTTCGCTCGCTCAACGACCGGGCGGGGTTCCAACTCGCGATATATCGTGTTATTGTCGTGAAACGCGATATATCTCGATTCGCGCCGCATCAACCCAGGAGAAGGACCCATGACACTCGAGAAGTGGCTCATCAAGCCGGGCGAGACCCGGGTGATCGACCTCGAAGGCATCCGCAAGCTCAAGGTCGGCATGGTCGGCGGCCAGATCGACGTCGTCGCGCACGACGAACCGGGCGTGCGCATCGAGGTGCACGGTGTGACCATCAAGGATCTGCGCATCGAGGCATCCGGCGACGTCGTCGAAATCGACCACCCGCAACTGCGCTGGGACAACTTCCTCGAGGTGTTCCGCAACTTCGGCACCTCCGGCCCCAAGGCCGAGATCTCGGTCGCGGTCCCCCGCGGCATCGCCCTGAACCTCGGCGTCGTCTCGGCGAGCGCGTTCGTCGCGGGGCTGCAGTCCGGCGCGCGCCTGAACACCGTGTCGGGCGACATCATCGTCGACGGCATCGCGGGCGACCTGTCGGTCAACGCCGTCTCGGGCGACGTGCAGATCCGCGGGCTGGACGGCACGTTCGGCGCGAACTCCGTGTCGGGCGACGTCGCGGCGACGGGGCAGATCCGAAAGGCATCCATCGACACCGTCTCCGGCGATCTGCTCGTCGACACGACGGGGCGCGTGGATGCCATCAACCTCAACACCGTCTCGGGCGAGAGCACCGTGCGCCTCGACGAGGGGCTGCCGGCCAACTATGTGCTACGCAGCGTCAGCGGCCGGGTTCTCGTCGACGGCGTGAAGCGTTCGAGCAGCGGCCCGACCAACTGGGTCGATTCGGTGGGCGAGCTCAGCGGCAGCTTCGCCGACGTGCGCGCCAACTCGGTGTCGGGAGCGCTGACGGTGCTGCGGCGCACGGTCGATGCGGCGCCCGAGGTCCCGGCCGAGGCGCCCAGCGAGCTGGCGGCGGAGTTCCCGGCCGAGTTCCCGTCTGAGGAGGCGTGAACATGGCCCCGGTCTTCTCCCACGGCGACCTGCGCCTGTACCTGCTGAACCTGCTCGACGAGTCGCCGAGGCACGGCTACGACCTGATGCAGGCGCTGTCCGACCGCACGGGCGGCACGTACACGCCGAGCGCCGGCACGATCTATCCGCGGCTGGCGAAGCTCGAAGAAGAGGGCCTCGTCACCAAGACCGTCGACGGCCGCAAGACCGTCTACGAGATCACGGATGCCGGGCGCGCCGAAGTCGCCGCCCGCGCGGGCGACCTCGAGGGCATCGAGGCGGGCCTCGCCGACAGCGTGCGGCTCATCGCCGACGAAGTGCGCGGCAGCGTGCGCGAGGCGATGAAGAGCCTGCGCGCCGACCTGGCCGCGGCCGCCCAGACCGACCGCGTGACGTCGGAATCGCACGCCCGCACCGCGACCGCGGCCGAGGACGCGACGCGCGCCGACTCGCGCGAGCAGCTGCGCCGGGCCGAAGCGCTCGTGGGCGAGTTCCGCGCGAACGTGCGGGCCGACCTGCGCACGCACCTCGCGCACGGGGGCACCCTCGCGGCATCCGTCGTCGACGACCTCAGCCGCACGCTCGACGACGCAGCCCGCGCGCTCACCCGCGCCTTGCGCGGCTGACGCCGGGGGGCCGCTCGCCGCCGGCGCTTCATCCGTCCCTAACTGCGGGGTCGGATGCCCCACCCCACACAACGGGACGGATGAACGCCGCCAGGCATCCGCACCCACGCCGTCATCCGTCCCAACATGCGGCACAGGATGCCCCCACCCCACACAACCGGACGGATGAACGCGCCGGGCGGGCGCCGCGCGCGGCGTCAGCCCTCGGGCCAGAGGGACTCGTCGTCGGCGGCGGGCTCTTCGAGCGGCACGACCAGCACGGGGCGCGACTGGCGGTGCGCGAGGCGCGCGGCGACCGACCCCGTGAAGAACTCGCGGATCGACTCACCGAGTCCGCGGCGGCGCGTGCCGACCACGATCAGGCGGGCCTGCGACCGCTCGGCGAGCTGCTTGATGGCCAGCGCCGGGTCGCCCACCAGTTGGACGATCGACCACTCCAGGCCCGCGATGGCGCCCAGGGTCGTTTCGGCGGCATCCGTCACGACGCGCAGTTGCGCTTCACCGGCCGCGATGTCGATGTCGATCGGGGCGGAGTGCACGTATCCGTCGGGGTCTTCGTACGTGACGAAGCGCGTCACGTCGACGTGGGCGACGATCAGCGGCGCGGCGAACAGACGGGCGTAGCGGGCCGCTTCCTTCAGAACGCGTGCCGGCTGATCAGGCACGGCGCCGACGATGACGGCGTGCTCGGGGACCGCATCGGGCTCGGTGTCCGCCATGACATCCTCCACTGGCTCGGTGCCGGTGCGACCCGAATCCGCGAGGCTCCGAGGGCACCGTGTTATCCTGAATGCTACTCTTCCCGGCCTCAGGCCGGCTCGCAAACGCATTGTGAATGCACCGGGTGAGTGCGCAACCGCAGCCGCACCGCCCGTGACTCAGAAATGAGGGGGTCTCGCATGGGGCGTGGCCGTCAGAAGGCGAAGCACACCAAGATCGCTCGCGAACTGAAGTACGACACCTACAACGTGAACTACTCGGCTCTCGAGAAGGAGCTCGGTCATCACGACGAGGACCCGTACGTCGACAAGTGGGCCGACCAGTACGCCGACGAGGACGAGGACAAGCTCGAAACCGCGTAAGCGTCCGCCCCTCGTACCTCGCGTCAGCCCTCGAGCGTGCTCGACACGTGCCACGCGCCGCGTCGCACGATGCGCTCGAGTTCGTGCGCGCGCGAGCGGAAGTCGTCCGCGCTCGTCGACAGCGACACCGCGCCGACCGCGCGGCCGCTGCGCGAGCGCACGGGCGCGGCGATGCACGCGAGCTTGGGCATGTACTCCTCGACCTCGACCGCCAGTTGCAGGGCGCGGACGTCGTCGAGCTGCTCGAGCAGTTCGCGCTCTCCCGTGACGGAATCGCGCGCAACCGCCGGCGCACCGTGCCGGTCGAGGTAGCGGCGCACTCCTTCGTCGTCGCGCGCTGCGAGCATGAGCTTGCCGAACGCGGTCACGTGGACGGCGTCGGCGAAGCCGACGTGCAGCTGACCGATCCGCGGATGCGCCGCCGAGTCGGCGACGTGCGCGACGGCGATGTCGTCGCCGCGGAACACCGTCAGGTAGGCGGGCGCGTGCGCCGCGTCGCGCATGCCCGCCAGCACCGCGCGCACATCGGCGGTCGCGACCAGCTGTGCACGCACGGCGCGGCCGAGCCCGTCGACGGCGCGACCCAAGACGTAGCGGGCATCGCCCGTGCGTGCGAGGTAGTCGTGCCGCTGCAGCGTCGACAGCAGTCGGTAGACCGTCGCGGGTGACAGCGCGAGCGTGCGGGCGAGCTCTGCCGCGGTGAGTCCCGCAGGCGCGCCGCCGACCTCGTCGAGGATGCGGAGCGTCCGCTCCGCCGATCGGATGCCCGCCGCGTCGCGGGGCTCTGAGGCCATGCCGTCAGTCTAAACACGGCGCGTGTTTCGCACATCGTGAGAACCGCGCTGGTCGCCGCCGCGCGCCGCGGCGCATGCTCGTGGCATCCGACATCGCCGTCGGATCCGCTTCAGAAGGGAACCCGTCATGGCCGACAAGATCCTCATCCTCACCGGAGACGCCGCCGAGACCCTCGAGGTCTTCTACCCCTATCACCGCCTGCAGGAGGCGGGATACGAGGTGCACATCGGCGCCCCGAGCAAGAAGAAGCTGCAGTTCGTCGTGCACGACTTCGTCGACGGCTTCGACACGTACACCGAGAAGCTCGGGCACACGTGGGATGCCGATGTCGCGTTCGCCGACGTGGATCCGGCGGACTACGTCGCGATCGTCGTGCCCGGCGGCCGCGCCCCCGAGTACATCCGCAATGACGCCGATGCCCAGCGGATCGTGCGCCACTTCTTCTCCGAGAACAGCCCCGTCGCGGCGACCTGCCACGGACCGCTACTGTTGGCCGCGGCGGGCGTCCTCGAGGGCCGCACGTCGTCGGCCTACCCCGCCCTCGCGGTGGACGTCACGACGGTCGGCGGCGTCTTCGAGGGCGGTGGCGGCGTCGTCGACGGCAACCTCGTCACGGCGCGCGCGTGGCCCGACAACGGCACGTGGATGAAGGCGTTCCTCGAGGTGCTCGAGGCAGCGAAAGTTCCCGCCTGAGCCCTGACCGCGGCACGACCCCGGTGGTGAGGGGGGGGTGGCGGATGCCCCGGGCATCCGCCACCTTGGTCCGTCTGCGGCGGGTCGGCTCACCAGGCGCCGTGGCGCTTCTCCCACTCCTCTTCGAGGGTCTTCGTCCGTGCGACGATGATGCCGGCGGGGATCGCGAGCAGGAACAGCAGCCCGAACGAGCCGATCGCCGCCTCCCAGCCGCCGGTCGCCTCGTGCAGCGCGGCGAAGGCGATCGGGAAGATCGCCGCGATGGCGTAGCCGCCGCTCTGGCTGAAGCTCGACAGCGCAACGGCGCCCTCGTGCGTGCGCGTGCGGCGTTGGATCAGGACGAGCACGGCGGGGAACAGTCCCTGCGGAACGCCCAGCAGGACGACCCAGAGCACCGTCGCCGTCGTCGGGAAGAACACCATCCCGACGACGCCGACGAGGCCCGTGACCACAGCGATGAGGTAGATGTAGCCGATGCGGTCGCTGCGCGTGATCGCGATCGGCACGAGGATCGACCACGGCAGCCCCATCGCGCCGAACAGGGACAGCAGGGCTCCAGCGGCGGCGTGCGAGACGCCCGACATGTCGACGAGCACGACCGGCAGCCACGCGAAGCACGCGTACACACTCGCCGACGAGATCGCGAACGTCATTGCGAGCGCCCACGCCAGCGGGATGCGCAACAGGCGCCCGAGCACCTGGGGTGCGGGCTCTTCGACGCCGGGGGCGTGCGGGGTGAGGTCGGGGTCGGTGCCGGTGGCGTCGCCGGCGGGCGCGTCGTCGGGTGCATCGCCGGTGACGGATGCCCCGGTGGTCGCCCCCGCACCCGCGGCGGCCGCCGACGTGTCAGTCGGCCCGTCTGCCGGCCGCCGCAACACCGCGATCTGCGCCACCCACGGGACGATCGCCGCGATCGCGAAGACGGCCCACAGCCCCAGCGAGAAGCGCCAGCCGGCGGCATCCGCCACCGGTACCGCGACCAGCGGCGGCACGAACGCCGCAACCGCCAGCAGGCTCGAGTAGAGGCCGGTCATCATGCCGATGCGGTCGGGGAAGTACTTCTTGATCAGCGGCGGCAGCACGACGTTGCCGACACCGACCGCTGCGAACAGCACGGCCGTCGAGATCAGCAGAACGATCGCGTCGCCCGCGAGCGCTCGCACGACCATCGTCGCTGCGGCGACGACCATCGAGGCGGTCGCGAGGGCTTCGAGTCCGAAGCGTCGTTCGAGCGCGGGGGTGACGATTCCGAAGACGGCGAAGCAGACAGGTGGAGCCGCCCCGATCAGGCCGACGATGCCCGTCGGGACGTCGAAGTCGGCGCGCACCTCGGCAAGGATCGGCGAGAGCGACGCGACGGCGGACCGCAGCGAGAACGCCACCAGAACGATGCCGACGAACGCGAGGGATCTGCCGCGCCACAGGGAGCGGGTGTCAGTCACTCTCACCAGCCTAGGCCCGCGCAGCCCGCCCAAATGACGCCCCCACGCCGCCAGCCCGCCCTCACAGAACCATGTCCCAAAAAACGCTGGTTGGATGCCCCGGGAACAACCATTTTTGGGACATGGTCTGCCGCGAGTGGGACATGGTGCGGGGCGGGCGCGGAGCGCGGGGTCGGCCGGGCGGGGCCCGCGGGGGTCAGCTCTCCTGGGTGCCCTCGACCCAGGCGAGGTACTCGTCGGTGACGGTACCGGTGACGTAGCGGCCGTCGAAGCAGCTCATGTCGAGGTCCTCGACGTCGGGGGCGCCCTCGAGGATCGCCGCCTTCAGGTCGTCGATCTCCTGGTAGACCATGTAGTCGGCGCCGAGCTCCTTCGCGATCTCGGGGATCGTCCGACCGTGGGCGACGAGCTCGTGGCGCGAGGGCATGTTGATGCCGTACACGTGCGGGTAACGCACCGGCGGAGCGGCCGAGGCGAAGGTGACCGAGAGCGCCCCGGCATCCCGCGCCATCTGGATGATCTCCTTCGAGGTCGTACCCCGGACGATCGAGTCGTCGATCAGCAGCACGTTCTTGCCCTTGAACTCGCTCGACATCGCGTTGAGCTTCTGGCGCACGCTCTTCTTGCGCACCGCCTGCCCCGGCATGATGAAGGTGCGGCCGACGTAGCGGTTCTTGTAGAAGCCCTCGCGGTACTCGATGCCGAGTTTGCGCGCGACCTGCATCGCGGCGGGCCGCGATGAATCCGGGATCGGCATGACGACGTCGATCGCCCCCGAAGGCGTGTACTTCGCGATCGTGTCGGCGAGGCGCTCGCCCATGCGCAGCCGCGCCTCGTACACCGAGATGCCGTTCATGATCGAGTCGGGGCGGGCCAGGTACACGTACTCGAACGAGCACGGCACGAGCTTGGCATCCGTCGCACACTGTCGCGTGTGCAGGGTGCCGTCGAGGTCGATGAAGACGGCCTCGCCGGGCTCGACGTCGCGGACGACTTCGAACCCACCGTTCTCGAGCACGAGCGACTCCGATGCAACGGTCCACTCATAGCGGCCGGTCGGCGCGCCTTCCTCGTCGACCGCCGCACGCGTGCCTAGGATCAGCGGGCGGATGCCGAAGGGGTCGCGGAACGCGAGCAGGCCGTAACCGGCGATGAGGGCGATCGCGGCGTACGAGCCCTCGACGCGCTCGTGCACGCGCGAGACCGCCTGGAAGATCTGGTCGGAGTCGAGATCGAGGCCCGAGATGGATGCCTGCAGCTCGTTCGCCAGGACGTTCACGAGCAGCTCGGTGTCAGAGCTCGTGTTGAGGTGGCGGCGATCCTTGCTGAAGAGCTCTTCGGTGAGCTCACGCGTGTTGGTGAGGTTGCCGTTGTGCACGAGCACGATGCCGTACGGCGCGTTGACGTAGAAGGGCTGCGCCTCTTCTTCGCTCGACGCGGTGCCCTTCGTCGCGTAGCGCACGTGGCCGAGGCCGATGTTGCCCAGCAGCGCCCGCATGTCGCGCGTGCGGACCGCTTCGCGCACCTGGCCCTTGGCCTTGAACATGTGGAACACCCCGCCGCGCTCGGCGGTCGCGATGCCGGTCGAGTCCTGCCCGCGATGCTGCAGCAGCAGGAGGGAGTCGTAGATCTCCTGGTTGACGTTCCCGTGACCGACGACGCCGACGATTCCGCACATTGGTGTTGCTTGTTCCGTTTCTGCGCTCAGTTGCCCGCGGCGTAGCTGCCGACCAGGCGGACGGCGCCGCCGTCGACGCCCTTCGCGCCCTGCTCATAGTGCCCGTGCGCGTCGACCGGCAGGGTGCCGGTGTGCACGACGCCGACCTGCCAGGTCGCGATGCCTTCGGCTGTGAGGGCGGATGCCGCGGCATCCGCCTGCGCTGCCGAGACGACCGCGAGGAAGCCGATGCCGAGGTTCCAGGTGCCCTCGGTCTGCTCGAGCTGCAGCGAGCCGAGGTCAGCGAGCACGCGGAACACGGGCGGCGGCGACCAGGTCGAGCGGTCGAGGTCGACCCAGGTGCCCTGCGGCAGCACGCGCGCGAGGTTCGCCGCGATGCCTCCGCCGGTGACGTGACTGAGCGCGTGCACGGCATCCGGAACCTGCGACAGCAGGCGCAGCAGCGGACGCGTGTACAGGCGTGTCGGCTCGAGGAGTTCTTCGCCCCAGGTGCGGCCGAAGTCCGCGGCATCCGCCCCGTAGGTGATGCCGTTGCCGCTGACGATGTGGCGGATGAGCGAGTAGCCGTTCGAGTGGGGGCCGCTGGATGCCAGGGCAAGGACGACGTCGCCCTCGTTCACCCGCTCGGCGCCGAGCACGGCGTCCGCCTCGACGACGCCCGTCGCAGCGCCCGCGACGTCGTAGTCGTTCACGCCGAGCAGGCCCGGGTGCTCGGCGGTCTCGCCGCCGACCAAGGCCGTGCCGGTGAGCTCGCAGCCCGTCGCGATGCCGCGGACGATGTCGGCGATGCGCTCGGGGAAGACCTTGCCGCACGCGATGTAGTCGGTCATGAACAGGGGACGCGCACCGACCACGACGATGTCGTCGACGACCATGCCGACGAGGTCCTGGCCGATCGTGTCGTGCTTGTCGATCGCCTGCGCGATCGCGACCTTCGTGCCGACACCGTCGGTGGAGGTCGCCAGCAGCGGCTTCGCGTACGCGCGCAGCGCCGAGGCGTCGAACAGCCCGGCGAAGCCGCCGACGCCGCCGAGGACCTCAGGACCGTGGGTGCGCCGGACGGCCGACTTCATCAACTCGACGGCGAGATCTCCCGCCGCGGTGTCGACGCCGGCTTCGGTATAGGGATTCTGTGGGGACTGGGCCACACCGACAGCCTACCGGCCCGCGCGCGGGGTTCTGCCCGGCGCGGGCGCGCCCGGGTTCCCTAGGATGGGCGACATGTCAGCGGGAGGGCCGGAGTGGGTCGTGCGTGAGGACGCCGGCCTGCCTGTCCTGGTGGCGCTGTACCTGCGCCAGGCGCTCGATGTCCGTCAGCCCGAAGAGCTGCCCGCGCTGCGCGGAGCTCCCGTCGGCGCCGCGGGCGAGTGGGCCGACCGCCCGACGCTCGAGCGCCAGTGGCGCGCGTACTGGGACATGACGGTCGAGCCGCAGGCGCACCCCTCGCCCGTGCCGCTCGAGCTGATCGACGGCTTCGACATGGTGGTAGCCCTTCCGGTCGAGGGGTTCGACGAGCTCGCCGCCGAGATCGCCCCGCACGGCGACGCCGCCGTGGAGTACGCGCGCTCTGCGCACGAGCGCTACCGCGCAAGCCTCGGGACGGGCGCGTCGTACCGTGCCTACGCCAGCGCGATCGCGCAGCATGAGCGCAAGGCCGGGCGGCGCGCGCACTCGTTCGAGCTGAACGTGCAGGTGCTGCCGCTGACCCAGCGCGGGATCTGGTGGATCGGCGCGCTCACCGTCGCCGTCACCGACAGCCTGCGCAGCGACGTGGTGGCCTTCGACGCGGCCATCGCGCCCGTCATCGCTGACATCGCCTGAGGGGTGGGGCGCGCGGCGCGCGCGGCTGTGCGTGGTGGGGCGCGCCGCGGGGCAGGTTGCGCGCGCGGCGGGCGCCGAGAAGTTGGCGCAAACAGGTGCTTCCAGGCATCCCAAACCACTGTTTGCGCCAACTTCTTTGCGGCTCTCAGAAACAGGTGGCGCAAATGCCTAGTTCAGAGCATCCCAAGTGGTCATTTGCGCCACCTACTTCTGTGGCGCAGTTCTGTGGCGCGCAGGGGATGCCCCTCAGTGCGCCCACTTGCTGTGACGCAGGGGGATGCCCCGGCTCACGCCTCGTCGGGCGAAGCCGCCGGTGCGGGGGCAGCCGCATCGGCGGGGTAGTCGACCTCGATGCGCTCGTGGTCGACGCGCACCTCGCGCGCGCGGCGCGCGAACCGGCGGTCCAGGATCAGCGCGACGACGCCGCCGAGGGCGAGTCCGATCGGGATGCACACGAGGCACAGGAACCCGAACACCTGCGAGGTCGAGTACAGCACCTGCGTCGAGGGGCTCTTCTCGGCCGTGCCGTCGAACGCGAACGTGAGGATCAGCGCGGCCAGGATGCCGAGGGCTGCGCCCAGCACGAAGAAGATCGCGTAGCGCGGACTGCGCCGCAGCTGCGCGGACTCGATGTGGTGCTGGGTCGACTCGCTCACACTCCCATTGTCCCACTGTGGGAACCGGACAGCGTCCCGCGAAGCCTGCGGGACGCTGTGCCACGCGGGCGCCGCAACGTCACGCGTGCGGCGGCGTCATGGGCGCGGCCGCGTCGCGGGCCCGGAGGCGTCACGGGCGCAGCGGCAGGAGCGACTCAAGGTCTGCGCGGGTGCCCGACGCGAGGATGCGGCCGGCGGCCAGGGCATCCGACCAGGTTTGTTCGCCGGTGGCGAGGGCGATCCAGGTCGCGGCGTCGGTCTCGACGACGTTCGGCGGCGTGCCGCGGGTGTGCCGCGGGCCTTCGACGACCTGGACCGCGCCGAACGGCGGCACCCGCACCTCGACGGTGTTGCCCGGCGCCTTCTCGGCGAGCAGCTGCAGCAGGTACCGCACGGCGGTCGCAAGGTCGGTGCGCGCCGGCGCGGCGTCGGACCCGCGCGCGGCGGCGACGGCGGCGAGGGACGCGCGGCCGTCCTCGGTGGAGATGTTGCGCGCCATGCCTCCACGCTAGCGCGAGCCGTCTCCCGCCTCGCCCGTCCGTAATTCAGTCTGTGCGAGCTGTGCGGCGGCGGCGCCCCGCGGAATTCCGCTGCGGAGCGCCGCCGGCGCCGGCAACGAGACTGAATTGCGAACGCCCGCCGGACCATAACTCAGGCAGAACGGGCCCCGCGGGCCCAGAAACGGGCGTTGCACCCCCGATCTGCCTGAGTTATGCGCCGGCAGCGCGGAGATGGGCCCGGCAGCGCGGGTAGGGCGCCCGGCAGCGCGGGCAGGGCGGGCACAGCCGGGCAGGGCGCGGCCGCCGTCGGTAGGCTGGCGGCGTGCGCATTCTCGTCCTCGGTTCCGGTGCTCGCGAGCACGCCATCCTCCTCGCGCTGAAGGCGGAGGATGCCTCGCACGAGCTGTTCGCTGCCCCCGGCAACGCCGGCATCGCCGCCGACGCGACGCTCGTCGCGCGGCTCGACGCCAATGACCCCACGCAGGTCACCGACTACGCCAACGACGAGAACATCGACCTCGTGATCATCGGCCCCGAGGCTCCGCTCGTCGCGGGCGTCGCAGACGCACTGCGCGAGCGCGGCATCCCCGTGTTTGGCCCGGGGCGCGCCGCGGCGCAGCTCGAAGGCTCGAAGGCCTTCGCCAAGCGCATCATGGATGCCGCGGGCGTGCCCACCGGCCGCGCGACGCGCGCCACGACGCGCGCCGAGGTCGCGGCCGCGCTCGACGAGTACGGCGCCACCTACGTGGTCAAGGCCGACGGTCTCGCCGCCGGCAAGGGCGTCGTCGTCACCGACGACCGCGGCGCCGCGCTCGCGCACGCCGACGCCTACCTGCCGACCGGCCCGGTGCTCGTCGAGGAGTTCCTCTCCGGCCCGGAGGTGTCGCTCTTCTTCGTGAGCGACGGCGACACCGTCCGCGCACTCAGCCCCGCGCAGGACTTCAAGCGCGCCTATGACGGCGACGCGGGCCCGAACACCGGCGGCATGGGCGCCTACTCGCCGCTGCCGTGGCTGGCCGACCGCTTTGGCAGCGAACAGGCGTTCGTCGACGAGGTGACGCGCACGGTCGCCGAGCCGGTCATCAAGCAGTTGGATGCCGAGGGCACACCTTTCATCGGACTGCTCTACGCCGGACTCATCCTCACCGAGCAGGGCGTGAAGGTCATCGAGTTCAACGCCCGTTTCGGTGACCCCGAGACCCAGGTCGTCCTGCCGCGGCTGACGACGCCGCTGTCGCGGCTGCTGCTGGCCGCCGCGGGCGGCTACCTCGAGGACGAGCCGGCCCCAACCTTCGCCGACACCGCCGCCGTCACGGTCGTGCTCGCCAGCGAGGGATACCCCGAGGCTCCGCAGACCGGCCGACCCATCGAGGGGCTGCGTGCCGCGGCATCCGTCCCCGGCGTGCACCTGGCGCACGCGGCAACGGCGGGGCCGGATGCCCCGGACGGCGACCTCATCGCAACGGGCGGCCGCGTGCTCAACGTCGTCGCGGTCGGCGACACGTTCGCGCAGGCCCGCGAGCGCGCCTATGCCGCGCTGGGCGAGATCACCCTCGAGGGCGGCCACTTCCGCACCGACATCGCCGCCCGCGTCGCGGGCTGAGGCCGCCCGCGCCCGCGGCGCCCGCGCGGCCGCACCTCCGCGCGCCGCGAGAAACCACATCTTGCGTGAGAAACGCGCGCTCCCGTGGTTTCTCGCGCAGAAGTGGTTTCTCGCCGCGCCAGCGCGTGCCAGCGCGCCGCAGTCGCGCCCGCCGCGCCAGCGGCCCGCCGCGCCAGCGGCCGCCAGCCCGCCCGCGTCAGCGCACCAGGTGCGCGGGCCGCTGCATGAACAGCACCGCGACGACGCCGACGAGCAGGACGGCGGCGGGCAGCAGGGTCGCCTGCGCCATGGCATCCGAGAACCCGCTCACGACGAAATCGGGCAGCTGACCCGATCCGAAGTCGCCGCCGGCGTCTGCGGCGCCGGGCAGGTTCGCCTCGAGCCGGCTCTGCATGAACGCGGCGATCGCCGCCGAGCCGAGCACCGACCCCATCGTGCGGGTCGTGTTGTAGATGCCGGCGCCGGCTCCCGCCTGGCGCGGACCGAGGTTGCGGGTCGCGGTCGTCGCGAGCGGACCCCACATGCCCGCCTGGCCGATTCCCATGAGCGCCGACGGCAGCAGGAACATCCAGATCTCGGTGTCGGGGTTCATCAGCAGCACGTACCAGAGCAGCGAGATCGCGGTCAGCAGCAGTCCGGGCACGAGCAGAACGCGCGGGTCGACGCGGTCGAGCAGCTTGCCGGCGAGCGGCGCGAGGACGCCCGAGAGCACCGCCATCGGGATCAGCAGCAGCGCCGACTCGGTCGGCGTCAGTCCGCGCGCCAACTGCGTGAAGAACATGAGCGGCAGCGACATGCTCGTGACGGCGAAGCCGACCGTGGTGATGCCGATGTTGGCGACGGAGAAGTTGCGGTCGCGGAACAGCTCGAGCGGCACGAGCGGCTCGCTCTTCGTCTTCGCCTGCTGCCAGATGAATGCGGCCATGACGACGACACCGCCCGCGATCATCGTCCACACCCAGGGCGCCCAGTCGTAGTGCTCGCCCTCCTGCAGCCCGAAGACGATGAGAAACAGCGCGACCGCGCTGAGGAAGACGCCGACGACGTCGAAGCGGTGCGGGTGCGTTTCGAGGTTGGGGACGAGGATCCAGGCGAGCACGAAGCCGATGACACCGACCGGAAGGTTGATGAAGAAGATCCACTCCCAGCCGAAGCCGTCCACGAGCAGGCCGCCGGCGAGCGGGCCGACGAGCGAGGCGACGCCCGCTGTCGCACCCCACAGTCCCATCGCGGCGCCGCGGCGGGTCGCCGGGAAGGTACGGGTGATGACGGCCATCGTCTGCGGAGTCATGAGGGATGCCCCGAGGCCCTGCACCGCGCGCCACACGATGAGCATCTCGAGCGTGCCCGACAGACCACATCCGAGGGATGCCAGCGTGAAGATCACGAGGCCCACGAGGTAGACGCGCTTGGGGCCGAACCGGTCGCCGAGGCGTCCCGTGATCAGCAGCGGCACGGCGTAGGCGAGCAGGTACGCCGAGGTGACCCACACGACGTTGTCGAGGTTGTTGGTGTTCGGGTCGAGCGCCGCTTTGACCGCGGGGTTCGCGACCGAGACGATCGTCGTGTCGACGAGGATCATGAAGAACCCGATGACGAGCGCCCACAGCGCCGGCCACGGGCTGCGCTCGCTCGTCGTGGTGGTCCCCGAGTTTGTCGGACTGGTCCCCGAGCCTGTCGAGGGGGTGGTCGAAGGGTCAGTCATTGCCGTGCGGCCTCTCTGTGTGCCAGATAACGGTCGGTCGCCGCGTGGGATCCCCACACGAACGCCGGGTCGGTGAGCCGCTCGATGAACGCGGCGAGCCAGGTGTGATCGGCCTCCAGCAGCGCGTGCTGGCGGTCGACCTCGATGAGGTACTGCGGAAAGACGCCACCGGCGAGCGCGCCGGCGAGCGCCGCGCCGTGGGCGTCACGGTCGGCGGCGACGCCTGCGAGCCGCTCGCGCAGCAACTCGAGCACGTCTTCGCGCGGCAGGTTGTGCGCTTCGGCGAGCGCGACGCGGAACTCGGCGGGGTGATCCGTGGTCGCCAACTCACGGCGCACCCAGTCGACGAGTGCCGCATCACCGGCATCCGTCAGCGTGTACGTCGTGCGCTCGGGGCGATTGCCGTCGCGGTCGACGCCGACCTCGGCGAGCAGGCCCTGCTTCTCGAGCCGCGCGACCGTGTGGTACATCGTGCCGTTCGTGATCGGGACGATGCGGTCGTCGCGGCGCTGGCGCAGCAGGCGGATCATCTCGTAGGGATGCATGTCGTCTTCGCGCAGCAGCGCGAGCACCATCGCGCCGAGCGGCGTGAGGCGGCAGGCGGCATCCTTCATCATTTACTCCGGCTCGATTAGTCCAGATGGACTATACGCCCGCGGGCCCTCGAGCACTAGCGTGTTCGCATGGATGCCGACGCTCAAGCGCGCGCTCACGCGGTCTTCGATCCGATCGTGCAGCGGCTGCTCGCCTCACGCGACGACGTCGACCTCGGCCCGATGTTCGGCGTCGAGGGCGTGCGCGTGCGCGGGAAGGTCTTCGCGTGCGTCGGATACGAGTCCGCGCTCATGCTCAAACTCCCCCGCGAGCGAGTCGACGAGCTCGAGGCGAGCGGGGCCGCGCGCCGCGTCGTGATGCGTGAGCGCCCGATGAAGGAGTGGGCGTTCGTGGGAATGGCCGAGGCATCCCAGTGGGACTCGCTCATGCGCGAAGCCCTCGCGTTCGTCGACGCGATCACCCCGCGCGGCTGAGCGCCACCCCGCCGCCCCGACCGCGAAACTTCAGTGGTGCACCGAGACTGCTGAGCCGGGGTGCAGTCTCGGTGCACCGCTGCGGTCTCGCGGATAATGGACGGGTGACGGATGCTGCTCTCGACCTGCCCGGCTGGACCCACGTGTACTCCGGCAAGGTGCGCGACCTCTACCGGCCCGCGACGCCCGAGCCCGCAGTGCCCCCCGCGCCCGCGACCCCCGAGGCTGTCGAGGCGACCCTCGAGCCCGTCGAGGGGCGGATGCTGGTCGTCGCGAGCGACCGCGTCAGCGCGTTCGACTACGTGCTGTCCCCCGGCATCCCGGGCAAGGGCGAGCTGTTGACGACGCTCAGCCTGTGGTGGTTCGACCAGCTCGCCGGCGCCGACGGGGGCCGGCGCATCCCGAATCACCTCGCGGCGTCGCACACGCTCGCGGGCGATCTCATCCCGGCATCCGTCGTCGGTCGTGCGATGGTCGTGCGCAGCCTCGAGATGCTGCCGGTCGAGTGCGTCGTGCGCGGTTACCTGACCGGGTCGGGTTGGAAGGAGTACCAGTCGTCCGGGACGGTCTGCGGCATCCCGCTGCCGGCCGGGCTGAACGATGGCGGCCGTCTGCCCGATCCGATCTTCACGCCCGCGTACAAGGCCCCGATGGGCGAGCACGACGAGAACATCTCGTTCGCGCAGACCGAAGAGCTCGTCGGAGCCGAGCGCGCGGCCGAGCTGCGCGACCTGTCGCTCGAGATCTACCGCCGCGCCGCCGCGACCGCCGAGAAGGCGGGGCTCATCCTCGCCGACACGAAGTTCGAGTTCGGCATCGACGCCGACGGCGTGCTGACCCTCGCCGATGAGGTGCTCACGAGCGATTCGTCGCGGTACTGGGATGCCACGGCGTGGGCATCCGGAACCACTCCCGCCGAGCGCATGGCGAGCTTCGACAAGCAGATCGTCCGCGACTGGCTCGCCGCGAATTGGGAAAAGCAGGGCACCCCGCCCGAGCTGCCCACCGAGATCGTCACCCGCACCGCCGACAAGTACCGCGAGCTGCTCGAGAAGCTCACGGCCTGAGCCCCGGCCGTCGCAGGCACCCGCCGCGGAGCCGACGCGCCCGCGCACGCCCGACCCCGGCGCGCATCCCGCGCACACAGGTGACTCCCAGCTACGCTGACGCCAGTCATCCCACGAACGTCGAGGAGCACCCGCATGCCCATCTGGACCCAGCACGGAGACGGCCGCACCGTCGCACCCGGCGCCGTCGTCAAGCCGCACGAGCGGCTCGGCTGGCCGTCGACGATCGCGATCGGCGCGCAGCACGTCGTCGCGATGTTCGGCGCGACCTTCCTCGTGCCGCTGCTGACGGGCTTCCCCGTGTCGACGACACTGCTGTTCTCGGGCCTGGGCACGCTGCTGTTCCTGATCCTGACCGGCAACCGCCTGCCCAGCTACCTCGGGTCGTCGTTCGCGTTCATCGCGCCGATCCTCGCGCTCGGCCCCGGCGGCGGCGCCCCGCTCGACTCCCCCGAGCAGATCTCGCGTGCGCTGCTCGGCGTCTTCGTCACGGGCATCCTGCTGGCCGGCGTCGGCTTCCTCGTGCAGGCGACCGGCACGGGCTGGATCGAGAAGCTCATGCCGCCGGTCGTCTCCGGTGCGATCGTGGCACTGATCGGCCTCAATCTCGCGCCCGTCGCGTGGCAGAACTTCCAGCAGGATGCCCTGCTCGGCACCATCACGCTCGTCGCGACGATCCTGTTCGCGGTGCTGTTCCGCGGATTCCTCGGCCGCGTCTCGATCTTCCTCGGGGTCGTCGTCGGCTATCTCGTCGCCGCCTTCACGGGTCGCATCGACTGGAGCGGTGTGGCGGATGCCGCGTGGGTGGGCCTGCCCGAGTTCCACCTGCCGGCGTTCGGTGACGCGGCGGCGTGGGGTGCGCTGCCGATGTTCCTGCCCGTCATCCTCGTGCTGATCGCCGAGAACGTCGGCCACGTGCGCGGCGTCGCGACGATGACCGGCGACGCCTCGATCAACAAGCGCACCGGCCGCGCGCTGCTCGCCGACGGCGTCGCGACGACCCTCGCGGGCCTCGGCGGCGGATCGGGCACGACGACCTACGGCGAGAACATCGGCGTCATGGCGGCGACGCGCGTGTACTCGACCGCCGCGTACTGGGTGGCGGGCACGTTCGCGATCCTGCTCGCGTTCTCGCCGAAGGTCGGCGCCGTCATCTTCGCGATGCCCGGCGGCGTGCTCGGCGGCGTGACGACGGCGCTGTACGGCCTCATCGGCGTCATCGGCATCAAGATCTGGGTCGACAACCAGGTCGACTTCTCGCGGCCCGTCAACCAGTACACCGTCGCCGTCGCGTTCGTCATCGCGATCGCGGGCTTCACGATGAACCTCGGTGACCTGAGCTTCGGCGCGATCGTGCTCGCGACGGTCGCGGCGCTCGTGATCTACCACGCGGGCAACGCGATCGCGCGAGCGCGCAAGACCGGCGCCGACGACGGCGGCCCCATCGTCCCGATCGGCGCCCTCGGCGGCGACCCCGAGAACGTCGGCTGAGCCGCGTGCGGGTGCGGGAACAGAACGCTCCACAATTTAGTTGTAGCTACACATGAATGCTCCCGCACCGGCATCCGCCCGCCTTGCCCCGGCCACCACGATGGGCGCCGTGACGCTGCTCGTCGGCGACCTCGACGCGCAGACGGCGTTCTACCGTGACGTCGTGACGTTGCAGATCCTGGATGCCACGGGCAGCACCGTCACGCTCGGCCGCGCCGGCCGCCCGCTCGTGATCCTGCAGCACGAGCCCGCGCTGCGCCACGCCGTGCCGGGGTCGGCGGGACTGTTCCACACCGCGATCCTGTTCGAGTCGCAGTCGGCGCTCGCGGCGGCGCTGTACAGCGTCGCGCAGCGCGCTCCGCAGACCTTTACCGGCAGCGCCGACCACCTCGTCAGCCAGGCGTTCTACCTGACCGATCCGGAGGGCAACGGCATCGAGCTGTATTGGGATCGCGACCGCTCACAGTGGTCGTGGACGCACGGCCAGGTCGAGATGGGCACGCTCTACCTCGACCCGAACGCGTTCCTCAGCGAGCACCTCAGCGAGCAGACGCTCGCCGGTGCGCTCGCAGCCGATGCCGCCTCAATCGGCCACGTGCACCTGTCGGTGGGCGATGTGGCCACCGCCCGCGCCTTCTACGTCGACGCGCTGGGGTTCGACGCCACGGCATCCCTCGGCAGTTCGGCCCTGTTCGTCAGCGCCGGCGGATACCACCACCACATGGCGATGAACGTCTGGAACTCGCGCGGTGCAGGTCCGCGGATGCCCGCGCTCGGCCTGGGCCGTGTCGATCTGACCCTGCCGGATGCCGACGGGCTCGGCGCCCTGTCGGAGCGGCTTGCGCACCATGGCATCCAGGTGCGCGACGACGGTCGCACGGTCAGCTTCGCCGACCCGTGGAACAACGCCCTGCACGCCGCGGTCGTCTAGCCAGCCTCAGGCGGAGTCGCGGACCACGAGCGACGTGTCGAGTACCGTCACGTGCGGCGGGTCGCCGCCGGCGAGCAGCGACAGCAGCACGTCGGCCATCCTCTCGCCCTGCTCGTGCGAGGGCTGGCGCACCGTCGTCAGGTTCGGCCGCACCGCGGTGGCCACGGGTGAGTCGTCGAAGCCGACGATCGCGGCATCCTCGGGCACGCGGATGCCGGCGCGCCCGAGCACGGCGAGTGCGCCGCGTGCCATGAGGTCGCTCGCGACGAACAGTCCGTCGAAGGGGATGCCCGTGTCGAGGATCCGCTGCATCGCCGCCGACCCGCCGTCGGCGGTGAAGTTGCCGTCTTCGATCGGGCCGGACTCGAGCCCCGCCTCGGCGAGCGCCCGGCGGTAGCCGTCGACGCGGTCGACGCCGGCGGGCATGCTGAGCGGCCCGCAGATGCTCGCGATGCGGCGGCGACCCTGGTCGATGAGGTGCTTGGTCCCGAGGTACGCGCCGGCCTCGTTGTCGACGTCGACGTAGTAGTCGCGCTCGCGCTCGCGCACGGGGCGACCGCCGTAGACGACGGGCACGGCAGCGGCGATGCGATCGATGAACGTGTCGCTCGTGTGGTGGCTGACCACGACAGCACCGTCGACGGCGCCGCTGCGCACGTACGCGCCCGCCTTGTCGCGCGGGTCGTCGCTCGCGATGATCAGGTTCAGCACGTAGTCCGAGCGGCTCAGCCGCGCGTTGATGCCCGACACGACGGCCGCGAAGAACGGGTCGCCGAAGAACCTGGTGGTGTCTTCGGGTACGACGAGCGCGATCGCCATCGTCGCCCGACTCGCGAGGGAGCGTGCCGCGCGGTTGGGCACATAGTTGAGGTCGGCGATCGCACGCTGCACCGCCTCGAGGGCCGCCGGGCTGACCGAGGTCGAGCCGTTGACGACGCGCGACACGGTGGAGCGCGAAACCCCCGCGGCAGCTGCGACCTCTTCGATCGTCGCTGTCGTGCGCGGCGTGTCGATGGTCACAGCGGCGGCCTAACTCTGAGCGTCTTCCAGGGCGACGGATGCCTCAGGCACGTCGATCGCGCGCGCGGCGATGACCCGACGATACTCCACCGCACTGTCCTTGAGCGTGCGCTGCTGAGTGTCGTAGTCGACGTGCACGATGCCGAACCGCTTCTCGTAGCCCCAGGCCCACTCGAAGTTGTCCAGCAGCGACCAGTAGAAGTAGCCGCGCACGTCGACGCCGGCATCGGCCGCGTCGAGGATCGCGCCGAGGTGGCCACGCAGGAACGCGACGCGATCGACATCGTGGACTCGGGCATCCGACCCTTCTCCGACCAGCACGTCGTCGTAGGCAGCACCGTTCTCGGTGACGTACAGCGAGGTGCCGGCGTCCTTCGCGTAGTCGTGCCACACGCGCTCCAGCAGGGTCGTCAGACCACCGGGGTCGACCTCCCAGTGCATGTTGGTGCGCGGCAGGCCGCGTTCGTGCCAGTGGATGCCTTCGTGCGACGGGAACGGCGAGTTCGCCGGCCGGTCGGTCGGCGCGTCGCCCGGCAGCGGCGGGTTCGCGTCGGGCGTACCGCCGACGTACTCGCCGTGGTAGTAGTTCACGCCGAGTGCATCGAGCGGCGTCGAGATGGTCTCGAGGTCGCCGGGCAGCGTCGCGGCATCCAGCGCCTCGATCGCCTCGGGGGCGACGGCACGGATGTCCTCGATCGTGTCAGCCGGGTACGCACCGCGGAAGATCGGGTCGAGGAACCAGCGGTTGAACTGGCCGTCGATGCGGCGGGCCGCGTCGAGGTCGGCAGGCACAGCCGCATCGACGGGTTCGGCAACCGTGAGGTTCAGCGTGATGCCGAGGTCAAGCGCCGCGTCACGTGCGCGCAGCTCGCGCACCGTCGTGCCGTGCCCGAGCAGCAGGTGGTGGGCGGCGAGCACGCCGTCGGTCACGCTGTAGCGGCCGGGAGCGTGGATGCCGGCGGTGTAGCTCAGGAACGACGAGCACCACGGCTCGTTGAGTGTCGTCCAGTTCGTGACGCGGTCACCCAGCGCGTCGTGCACCGAGAGCGCGTACTCGACGAACTGCTCGGCGGTCGAGCGCACGGTCCAGCCGCCGCGCTCTTCGATCGCCTGCGGCATGTCCCAGTGATAGAGCGTGAGCCACGGCAGGATGTCGGCATCACGAAGCTCGTCGACGAGCCGCTTGTAGAAGTCGAGGCCCTTCTGGTTGACCGCACCGCCATCGGGGCGCACGCGCGACCACGACACCGAGAAGCGGTACGTGTCGAGCCCGAGGTCTTCCATGAGCGCCACGTCGTCGGCGTAGCGGTGATAGTGGTCGCACGCGACATCGCCGTTGTCGGCGTTGATGACGGCGCCGGGAACGCGGCTGAACGCGTCCCAGATGGAGGCGGTGCGTCCGTCTTCGAAGGCGGCGCCCTCGATCTGGTACGCCGCGGTGGCTGCTCCGAACAGGAAGTCGGAGCCGAACGGGCGAGGCGTCTGAGACATGGTGGTCCTTCCGTACCGCAGCCGGGCGTCAGCCCTTGACTGCGCCCTGCATGATGCCGCTGACCAGCTGCTTTCCTGCGAACACGAACAGGATCAGTAGCGGCACGGTGGCCAGCAGTACGCCCGCGAGGACGATCGAGTAATCCACGAAGTAGTTCGACTGCAGCAGCGACAGTGCGACCGGAAGCGTGGGGTTCTGGCGGTCGAGCACGATGAACGGCCAGAAGAAGTTGTTCCACGCCGAGACGAACGTGAACAGCGCGAGCATCGCCGCCGCGGGACGCGCGGCCGGCAGACCCACTGTCAGGAACGTGCGGAACGAGCTGGCACCGTCGACGCGCGCGGCCTCGATGAGTTCATCGGGCACGGCCTGACGCAGATACTGCGTCATCCAGAACACGCCGAAGGCGCTGACGAGCGCGGGAACGATGATCGCACCGAGCTGACCGGTCCAGCCGAGGTCGCTGAACAGGATGTACAGCGGAACGACACCGAGCTGCATCGGCACGGCCATCGTCGCGATGACGAAGACCAGCAGCACGTTGGATCCCTTGAACTTGAGCTTCGCGAACGCCCAGCCGGCGAGTGTGGAGAAGAAGACCACAGACAGGGCGATCAGGCCCGAGCTGACGATCGAGTTCCAGAGCGCAACCCAGAAATTGACGGCGGGATCATTGATGACCTTCGCGGCGTTGGCGAAGAAGTTGCCGCCGGGGATCCACGACATGTTGGGGTCGCGGATCGTGGACGAGTCGCCCGACCCGATCAGCAGCGACCAGTAGAACGGGAAGACGCTCGCGAGCATCACGACGCCCAGGCACGCGTACACGAACCAGCCGGGGCGGGTGCCCTTCACGTGCCGGGGGCGCTTGCGCGCTGCGCTGCGGGCTTCGGGTTCGGCTGCCGCGGGTCGTTCGGTGAGGACGCTCATCGCACTGCCTCCGTCGTCTCGTTGGTACGGGCGGGATTGTTGGTGCGCAGCGCAGCCCGATCGGCGTCGACGGATGCCTTGGCATCCCGTCGCGCGGCACGCATCTGCGCGCGGGTGAGGCTGCTGCGAGATCCTTCGTCGCGGACGAGGCGACGGGTGATGAGCAGGTTGATCAGCCCGATGGCGAGGATGATGAGGAACAGGATCCACGCGAGCGCGGCGGCCCGACCGAAGTTCCACTGGCCCCAACCGATGTCGTAGAGCCACAGGGTGATGGTCAGCCACTGATAGTTGGCGCCGCCCGTGCCGAACTGGTCGTACATGCGCGGCTCGTCGAAGATCTGCAGACCGCCGATCGTCGAGGTGATGATGACGAAGATGAGGGTGGGTCGCAGGCTCGGCAGCGTGATGGCGAAGAACTGGCGCACCTTGCCGGCACCGTCGACAGTCGCCGCTTCGTAGTAGTCGCGCGGGATGGCCTGCATCGCGGCCAGCAGGATCAGGGTGTTGTAGCCCGTCCAGCGGAAGTTGACCATCGTGGCGATCGCGATGTGGCTCGCGAACGCGTTGGAGTGCCACTTGATCGGCTCGATGCCGATCGCGCCGAGCCAGGTGTTGATGATGCCGTACTGGTCACCGAACATGTTCGAGAAGATCAGCGCGACGGCGACGGGCGCCATGACGTAGGGCAGCAGCACGCCCATGCGCCAGAACGTCTTCGCGCGGATGTTCTGGTCGAGCATCGCGGCGATGAAGATCGCGGCGATCAGCTGCGGAACCGACGACAGCAGGAAGATGCTGAACGTGTTGCGCAGCGCGACCCAGAACTTCGGGTCACTGATGACGGTCGCGTACTGGTCGAACCCGATGAAAGTGCCCGAGTTGCGGACCAGGTCCCAGTCCATGAAGGAGATGACCGCGGTGTACCCGATCGGGAATAGTCCCACGATCAGGAACAGGATGAAGAACGGCGAGATGTAGAGGTACGGGGAGAGCTTGAGGTCCCACGAGCTGAGCCCGCCGCCGAATCCGATGCGTCGGGTGCGCCGTTCCGCCCCGTTCGCAGCGCTGCTCCGGCTTGCCGGGGTGGTGCTGGAGGTGTTCACTCTTTCTCCTTGGATCATCGCAGTCGGGACAGTGTGCGGGCCCGGGGTCCCCCGGGCCCGCACTCATCGTCCTGTCGGCCGGTTACTTGATGGCGTCGACCTCGGAGACCCACTGGGCCCACGACGTCGCCTTGTCCTGCGTTCCGTCTTCGACGCGGGTCAGAGCCTTCTGCATGGCGTCGTTGATCTGGAAGTAGAACTCACCCTTGAACGGCGAGACCGTGACCGCGTTGGCGCGGTCGGTCAGGATCTGGCCCACCGGTGCGTTGTTGAAGTACTCGTTGGTCGAGCTCAGCAGCGTGTCGGAGGTCAGAGCGTCGTTCTGGCTCGGGAAGGTGCCCGCGTTCTCGAACGCCATGATCTGCGTCTCGGGGCTGGTCAGCCAGTCGGCGAGCTCCTGGGCCGCCGCGACGTTCGCGCCGTTGGCGGGAACGGTCAGGTACGAACCACCCCAGTTGCCGCCGCCGTTCGGGAACACGTTGGCGATGTCCCAACCGGTCACGTCGGGCGCGTTGCCCGAGATGACGCCGAGCATCCAGCCCGGGCACAGCATCGTGGCGAAGGCGCCGTTCGACAGACCCGCGAACCAGTCGTCCGACCACTGACCGAGGTGGGCCGACTGCGTGGCACTGGCATCCAGGACCTCGTTGTAGATGTCCTCGACGTCGCTGTTGGTCGTCGCGGTGATCTCACCCGTCGACGGGTCTTCGTATGCCGCCTTGAGCTGATTCACCATGCCCTGGTAGGTGCCGCCGGCCGAGTCGAAGAAGGCCTTGCCGGTGGCTGCGGTGTACTTGTCACCCAGCTCGAAGTAGGTCGACCAGTCGCCCTCGAGAAGAGCGGCGACCTCGTCGCGGTCGGTGGGCAGGCCCGCAGCAGCGAACAGGTCGGAGCGGTAGCAGACGCCCTCGGGCCCGATGTCGGTGCCGTAGCCGATGAGGTTGCCGTCGGCGTCGGTCGCGCCCTCTTCCTTCCAATCGAGCCAGCGGCCCTTGAGGTCGTCGGGCACGGGAGCGAGCAGGTCGGCGTACTTCATGACCTCGGGCATCCAGTCGATCTCGATCGCCTCGATGTCGGCCAGGCCCGTCTTGCCGAGCTTCTGGAAGTAGTTGGCGCGCGCGTCGTTGGACGTCGCAGCCTTGTTGTGGACGATCGTCACGTTCGGGTGGAGCTTGGTGTACTCCGCCAGCAGCGCGTCGGTGTAGCCGAAGTCGTTGAACGTCGCGATGGTGAGCTCGACCTTTTCGTTCGGGTCGGTCGTCGCTTCGCCGCCGCTGGTGCCGCCGCAGCCGGCGAGCACGAGGGCGGAGGTGGTGGCGACGCCGGCGATGAGGCCGATGCGACGCAGTGCGCGTGTGTTCACGTGTCACTCCTTTGTGGTGTGTGGTGCGTGGGTGCGAGGTTCGGCCAGGACTGCGCCCCCTCCCATGGGAGCGCTCTCACCGAACATGACTCACGCTATGGGATCGCTCCCACGAATGCAAGGGAGCGCTCCCACGAAAAGGTCACGCTTCGATAACGAGAGTTTCGCGCCGCCGCGACCGGCCGATCGGGCATCCCCCTCGGCCGCCCCGTAGACTGGTGCGGCATCCTTTTCCCGCTTGACCGGAGCCTCACATGCCCACCATCGTCGTCGACGTCATGCCCAAGGCCGAGCTGCTGGACCCGCAGGGGAAGGCCGTCGCCGGCGCGCTGGCGCGCCTGGGTCACGCGGGCTTCGAGGGCGTCCGCATCGGCAAGCGGTTCGAACTGACGGTTGCGGATGCCTCGGAAGAGACCCTCGCCGCCGTCAAGACCCTCGCGGACGAGATCCTGTCGAACTCGGTCATCGAGGACGTCGTGGGCATCGAGGTCGTCGAGTGACCGCCCGCATCGGCGTCATCACCTTTCCCGGTTCCCTCGACGACGGCGACGCGCAGCGCGCGATCCGTCTCGCGGGCGCCGAGCCGGTCGCGCTGTGGCATGGCTCGCACGACCTCGAGGGTGTCGATGCGCTCGTGCTGCCGGGCGGCTTCAGCTACGGCGACTACCTGCGTGCCGGCGCGATCGCGGCGCTGTCGCCGATCATGACCGAAGTGAAGGATGCCGCCGCGAAGGGCATGCCCGTGCTCGGCATCTGCAACGGCTTCCAGATGCTCGTCGAGGCGCATCTGCTGCCGGGCGGCCTGATCCGCAACGCGCACCAGCAGTTCATCCGCCGCGACCAGCGCCTGCGCGTCGAGAACGCGTCGACGGTATGGACCTCGCAGTTCGAGGTCGGGCAGGAGATCACGATCCCGCTGAAGAACGCGGACGGCGGCTACATCTGCTCGGCCGAGACGCTCGCGCAGATCGAGGGCGAGGGGCTCGTGGCCTTCCGCTATGTCGGGGTGAACCCGAACGGCTCGCTCGACGACATTGCGGGCCTCACCAACCCGGCAGGCAACGTCGTGGGTCTCATGCCGCACCCCGAGCACGCCGTCGAGCCGGGCTTCGGCCCGAACACGGCCGCCGCGATGCGCTCGGGTGTGGACGGCCTGCCGTTCTTCAGCTCGGCGATCGCCTCGCTCGCCGCCGCCGCGGCCTGACCCCGGGGCGGCGCGGGCCGGGCTCGCCCGGGTATCCGCGTCGAGTGCGCTGCTTGGTGCCGAGCGCGCCGGCTATGCCCGCGCGATAACCGGCGCGCTCGGCGCGAACCGGCGCAGTCGGCAAGCGCCGCGGCCGCTCGGCGCGAACGCGCAGTCGGCGCTCGCCCGGGCATCCGGAGTTCAGACGGTGCCGGCGGGCGGCCAGACGCCGATGATGACCGACATCACCACGACGAGCACGAGTTCGTAACTCACGTTGAGGATCGTCAGCTGCGACGGGCGACCCATGAAGACCTCGTGCGTGATGAGGCGGCCGGCGGTGAAGCCCGCCCACAGGGTGAGTCCCGTCACGATCGCCGACGAGAAGTAGCTGCCGCCGTAGAAGTGCCACGCGATCGCGACCGAGCCGGCGAGCACCCACGCGAGCAGGAATGCGAGCGCGATCGACACGAGGATCGGCAGCCACGCCTCGGCGGAGGTCTGCGGGTCCTTCACGTCAGCCCAGCGCTTCCAGCGGTCGCCGAACACCTTCGGCGTGTACCAGATCGAGCCGATCACGATCGCGGCGATCGTCGCGATCAGCACAGCCCAGTAGTTGATCTCGGGAATCATCGTGGCCTCCTGCGCTGAGGCTACCCGTGAGCGCAGACCGGATGCCAGAACCATGTCCCACTTATGGCTGGTTCTGGGGCACCGGAGCGACCACTTTTGGGACATGCTCTGCGCAAAGTGGGACAAGCTCATCAGGCGAGGCTGCGCCAGGGATCAGCCGGCGCAGCGCCCGCGGGTGGCGTCACCGGGCCGGGCGGCGACTACCGATCTGCTTCAGCCAACAGACTCGCGAGCACCGCTATCAGTTCAGGCAGGTCCTCGACAGCGGTGTCGTAGATGCGCTCGTCGACGATCTCGGCATACCCATGGATGAGGACGTTGCGCAGGCCCACGGCTTCTTTCAGCCCCGGCACCCGCGAGGCCGACGCGGGGTCAGTCTGACGGAGCTTGCCGAGCGCCTCGCCGGTGATTTCACACTCGCGTTCCACAGCGCGTCGGCGCATCAGGTCGGCGATGTATGCATCCCTCGTGATCCCGTCGAGGAAACCGATCGCGGACCGTGCCGCGTCCAGCGCATCCCAGAGAAGGGCTGCCGTCTCAGGCCGCATAGACGTCGACGGCCTCACTGAACGCGCGTCGAGCGAAGTAGGGATTGCGCACAGCCGGTGCTTCCAACAGGTCGACGGGCCGCCCAGAGATACGTTCCAGATCCTCTTTCAGAGCGAGGTAGGGGCGGATGCCTCGCCGGGCGCCCGGGAGGAAGTCAACGAGGAAGTCCAGGTCGCTCGTCGCTGAGTCAAAGCGATCCGTTGTCGCCGACCCGAACACGCGCAGACGGGCGACACCGTGCTGTTCGCAGGCGCGCGCGATCGCCTCACGATCGAGCGTGGCCAGTCCCGTCATGACTTCAGACTACTGACACGAGGCGATCTGTGGTTCGGCGCGATCGACGTCGCGGCCGTGCCACAGGTCGCCGCACTCGACGGGCGTCGCGCCATGCGCGCGCAGGTACGCTCCCGCGCCGCGGTCGCCACTCACCTGCGCGGCGACCGGCTGCCAGTGGTCGCGGCCGATGAGCGCGGGGTGCCCGACCCCGCCGTCGTAGACGGCCTGGCGCAGGGCATCCGCGGTCGGCGCCGCCATGACACGCGCACAGGCGGATGCCGGCAGCTCGGGCACATCCACGGGGATGACGAGTGCCGCCCGCGCAGCGGTGGCGGATGCCGCGGCGAGCCCCGCTCGCACGGACGCCGACAGGCCATCGGCCCACTCCGGGGCCGCGACAATCGTCGCCACGCGCGGCACCAGCGACGTTGCCTCGTCGCGGCGCGCGCCCAGGACGACGAACACGGGTGCACACCCGGCCTCGACAAGCGTGTCGACGGCGCGGGCCACCCACGGTGTGCCCTCCGCATTTCGCGCGAGCGCTTTCGGCCCGCCGTAGCGCGTCCCCGCGCCGGCGGCGAGGACGATGCCGCAGACCGTCACGGCAGCGCCGGAGCGTCGGACATCCAGGCGCATGCCGCGGACGGCATGTTCACATCCTCCGCCGCTGCGACGTCGGCGGGGACGGGCGCGGCGGTCGCGTGTCCAGGTGCGGCGGGCGCTGCGGGTGCGGACGCGAGCGCGGCCACCGTGGCAGCGTCGGATGCCCCGGCGCGCGCGGCGGCGGCCCGCTCGGCCGCATCGGCGTGCACAGCCCCCGGCAACCCCGACAGGCGACCACCGCTGGCGCCGTGGCGGTCGGCCACGATCTCAGCGAGGATCGACAGTGCAGTCTCTTCCGGCGTGCGACCGCCGAGATCGAGTCCGATCGGCGAGCGCAGTCGCGCGACGGCGGTCTCGGGGACGCCAGCCGCGGCGAGTCTCCGCAGGCGGTCGTCGTGCGTGCGCCTGCTGCCCATCGCACCGACGTAGCCGACGGGTGCGGCGAGCGCGGCACGCAGCGCGGGCACGTCGAACTTCGGATCATGCGTCAAGACGCATACAGCCGTCCGTGCGCCGAGCGGTTGCGTCTTCAGATAGCGATCGGGCCAGTCGACGATGACCTCCGCGGTCGGAAAGCGCGCGGCGGTCGCGAACACCGGGCGGGGGTCGACGACGGCGACCTTCATCCCCATCGCCGTGCCCAGGCGCGCAAGCGCGACGGCGAACTCGACCGCACCGACGATGATGAGCTGGCCGGGAACGCCGACGTGCACCGTCACGGCATCCTTCACGGGCTGCACCGCATCGCCGCGCACGCTCTCGCCCGCCTCGCCGTCGGCGACGCTCCCCCGGCCGAGGTCATCCCCCGCCGTGACGAGCGTGTACCGCGTGGGGATCGCCGCCTCTTCGCGCGCCGCAAGCAGCTGCACATCTGCCGCCGTGGCGCTGCCCGGCGGCACGGCGCGGACGAGCACATCGATCGTGCCGCCACACGTGAGCCCGACCGCGAAGGCGTCAGCGTCGCTGTACGAGAAGCGGTCCACGAGAGCGGGGGCGCCCGCGAGCACCTCGAGGCAGCGCTCGTAGACGGCACCCTCGACGCATCCGCCCGAGACCGTGCCGAACACCTCGCCGTCCGCTGAGACGACCATGCTCGCGCCGACTTCGCGCGGTCCGCTGCCGGCGACACCGACGACCGTCGCCATCGCGAACGGGCGCCCGTCGCGGGCCCACCGCGACGCAACAGGCAGGATCTCGCGCATGTCCCTCACGGTATGCGCCGCGGATTGCGGCCGTGTTGCGCCCGTGAAACACCCTCGAAACGGGGGCCTGTTTCACTCGATCGGGCGCGACAGCGAGCAAGACTGCGATCCGGAGGCAAGGCGACATGGACATCACGTCGGTGCAGGCGTACCGCGTCGCCCGCTCTCGTGAGGATCTGCGGCTGGCCCCCGGCGAGGCCTTCCTTGCCGGGGGCACGTGGATCATGAGCGAGCCGCAGCCCGCCACGACGGGTCTCGTCGACGTCACCGGTCTCGGCTGGCGCGACCTCGAAGAGACCCCCGACGGACTGCGCATCGCGGCGACCTGCACGATCGCGAACCTCGTCGCGTGGGCCGCGCACGCACCCGCGCACTGGCCCGCCGCCCAACTCGTGCCGGCCGCCGCGAACGCCCTCCTGGCATCCTTCAAGATCTGGAACACCGCGACCGTCGGCGGCAACATCTGCCGCGCCTTCGCCGCCGCAGCGATGGTCTCGCTGTGCGTCGCGCTCGACGCCGACGCCGTCGTCTGGTCAGGCGACGGCGAGAAGCGGATGCCCGTAGCGGACCTCATCACGGGCAACGGCACCACCCTCCTGACCCCCGGCGAAGTGCTGCGCGCCGTCGAGATCCCCGCGCACGCACTCGCCTCGCGCGCCCTGCTGCGCAAGATCGCCCTCGCCGAGCACGGCCGCTCCGGCGCCGTCGTGACGGGCCGCGTCGACCCCGACGGCGCCAGCGTGTTCACCGTCACCGCCGCAACGGCGACGCCGACGGTGCTGCGGTTCGCGCAACTGCCTGCCGAAGCAGAACTGGCGGATGCCGTGGCATCCGCCCCCGGCTACTACACCGACCCGCTGGGGGCGGCGGACTGGCGGCGGGCGGTCAGCGTCGAGCTCGCAAGACGCATCCGGGCGGAGCTCGCATGATCTTCGACGTCGACGGTGAGCCGGTCGAGGCCGACCCGCGCGCGGGCCAGTGCCTGCGGACCCTGCTGCGTGAGACGGGCCACACGGAGGTCAAGAAGGGCTGCGACGCGGGCGACTGCGGCGCATGCTCGGTGCTGCTCGACGGGGTGCCCGTGCACTCGTGCCTCATCCCCGCCGTGCGCGTTGAGGGCCACGCCGTCACGACGGCCGCCGGCCTCGCACCCGCCGACGAGCTGCACCCCGTGCAAGAGGCGATCGCCGACGGTTTCGGCTTCCAGTGCGGATTCTGCACCCCCGGCATGACCGTGACCGCCTCGACCCTGTGCGGCGATGATCTCGACGACCTCGACCGCCGCATGAAGGGCAACCTCTGCCGCTGCACGGGCTATCGGCCGATCCGTGAGGCGATCCGCGCGTCGGTGCTCGGCGAGGTGCGCGAGACGGGGCCGCGGGTCGAACCGGCGACGACGACGCCGGCCACGGCGGCCCCGCAGCGCGTCGGCACCTCCGCCCGCCCCGAGGCCGCGCGCCGCATCGTGCAGGGCCGCGAGCCGTTCACGTTCGATCTGCCGCCGGATCACCCCGCGACGGATGCGCTCGTGCTGCGCGTCGTCGCGAGCCCGCACGCGCACGCGCGCATCACCGCGATTGACACCACTGCCGCCCGCGCGGTGCCCGGCGTCGTCGCCGTCTTCACGCACGAGGACGTCCCGCAGGTGCGCTACTCGTCGGGTCGCCACGAGCACCGCACCGACGACCCCGACGACACCCGCATGCTCGACGACGTCGTGCGCTACATCGGCCAGCGCGTCGTCGCGGTCGTCGCCGAGACGGCCGAAGCCGCGGATGCCGCGTGCCGCCTCGTCGACATCACCTACGACGTGCTCCCGGCCGTCTTCGACCCCGACGAGGCGCGGATGCCGGGCGCGCCCCTCATCCACCCCGACCGCACGCCGGACGACCGCGTCGACGAGGCGCACCGCAACGTCATCGCGAGCGTGCACGATGGGCCCGACGTGGCATCCGCCCTCGCCGCAAGCGCCGTGACCGTCACCGGCACGTGGCAGACCTCACGCGTGACGCACGCGCAGCTCGAGACGCACGGCTCGGTCGGCTGGCTCGACGACGAGGGGCGCCTGGTCATCCGCTCGTCGACGCAGGTGCCGTTCCTCGCGCGCGACGAGATCGCGCGCCTGTTCGACCTCGAGCGTGACCGCGTGCGCGTGCACGCGGCCAGGCTCGGCGGCGGTTTCGGCGGCAAGCAGGAGATCTTCACGGAAGACCTCGTCGCCCTCGCGGTGCTGCGCACGGGGCGCCCGGTCGCGTACGAGTTCACCCGCAGCGACGAGTTCTTGCGCGCCGCCGTGCGGCACCCGATGCGCGTCGCCGTCACGCTCGGGGCGGATGCCGATGGCACGCTCACCGCGATGCAGATCGACCTGCTGAGCGACACCGGCGCCTACGGCAACCACTCGCGCGGCGTCATGTTCCACTCGCTCGCCGAGTCGACGACGATCTACCGCGTGCCGCTCAAGCGCGTGGATGCCGAGGTCGTCTACACGAACAACATCCCGTCCGGCGCGTTCCGCGGATACGGCCTCGGGCAGGTCGTGCTCGGCGTCGAATCAGCGATGGATATGCTGGCCGAGCGGCTCGGGATCGATCCCTTCGACCTGCGGCGGATCAACGCGATCCGCCCTGGCGACGATCCCGGGCACGACGACCTCGTGTGGGGCAGCTACGGCTTCGACCAGTGCCTCGACCTCGCGCAGGACGCCCTGGCGCGCGGCAACGGCGCCGTCGCCCCCGACGGCTGGCTCGTCGGCGAGGGCGTGGCCGCCGCGATGATCGCGACGATGGCGCCGTTCGGCCACATCGCGCACACCACCGCGACGCTGCGCGCCGACGGCACGTACCTGCTGCGGGCCGGCACGGCCGAGTTCGGCAACGGCACAACGACCGTCCTGCGCCAGATCGGGGCGACCGATCTCGCCGCCGACTTCGACCGCATCGAGCTGTGGCACGCCGATACGGATGCCGTCGCGCACGACACCGGCGCGTTCGCCTCTGCCGGCATCACCGTCGCCGGCAAGGCCCTGCATGCCGCGTGCCTGACGCTCGCGCGGCGGATGCGCGAGCGCGCGGCAGCCCTGACCGGCACCGACGAGGCATCCGCTTCGCTCACCTCGACGGGGGTCGAGACGCCCGCAGGGGTCGTCGGCTTCGCCGAGCTGTGCGCCGACGGCGAGCTGACGGCCGACGGCAGCGAGCTCGGCGAGCAGCGCTCACTCGCGTTCAACGTGCACGCCGTGCGTGTTGCGGTCGATCCGACGACCGGCACGGTGCGCATCCTGCAGTCGATCCAGTCGGCGGATGCCGGGTTCGTCATGAACCCCGCGCAGTGCCGCGGCCAGATCGAGGGCGGCGTCGCGCAGGGCATCGGCAGCGCGCTGTACGAAGAGGTCATGGTCTCGCCCCAGGGCAAGGTCACGACGCCCATCTTCCGCACGTATCGCGTGCCGCAGTTCGCCGACGTGCCCGAGACCGAGGTGTACTTCGCCGACACGAGCGACGACCTGGGCCCCTTCGGCGCGAAGTCGATGAGCGAGTCGCCGTACAACCCGGTGGCGCCCGCGATCGGCAACGCGATCGCCCGCGCCCTGGGCATCCGCCCCTTCACGCAGCCCTTCAGCCGCGACCGCGTGTGGCGTCTCGGGAAGGCGTCACATCCCGGAAACACCACCGAACGGCCGCCCGAAACGTGAGCGACCTAGGGTCACGAGAGCACCAACAGCACTCAAGGAGACCCGATGCCCGCACCTCACACCATCCGCCGCCGCGGCGGAATCGTCCTCGCGCTGGCGGCCGCCGCCGCGCTCGCCCTGTCCGCCTGCTCATCCACGTCGGCCGACCCCGCCGCGTCGTCCTCGGGCGACGCGGGCGCCTCCGCCGACTTCGGTGAGATCAGCGTCCAGTACTCCTGGATCAAGAACGAGGAGTTCGCCGGCGAGTTCTACGCCTACGAGAACGGCTACTACGACGAGGCGGGCTTCTCCGACGTCCTCGGCGTCGCCGGCCCCGACACAGGCGTGGCGAAGCTGCTCTCCGGATCGGTCCAGTTCGCCCTCAGCGACGCCGCCTCCGTCGGCGCTGCAGTGGCCGAGCAGGATGCCCCGCTGAAGATCATCGCGACGACGTTCCAGAAGAACCCGTTCACGATCCTGTCGCTGAAGGACGGCGCGAACATCGCGACGCCCGAAGACCTCATCGGCAAGAAGATCGGCGTGCAGGACTCGAACGCCTCGGTCTTCAAGGCCCTGCTCGCCGCCAACGGCATCAGCGAGGACCAGCTCACGATCGTCCCGGTCGACTTCGACCCGACGCCGCTCATGAACGGTGACGTCGACGGCTTCATGGCGTACCTGACCAACGAGGCCATCACGGTCGAGATGGCCGGTTACGAGGTCACGAACCTCGCCTACGCCGAGAACGGCCTGCCCTACGTGGCCGAGTCGTACGCCGTCACCGACGACTACCTCGCGAACAACAAGGACCTCATCAAGGCGTTCCTGACGGCCGAGATCAAGGGCTGGACGGATGCCTTCACGCAGCCCGTCGACGACACCGTCGCGCTCGTGACGAAGTACTACAACGAGTCGGCTTCTGCCGGTGACCTCACCTTCGGCGACCTCGACCCCGACAAGGTCGCGGCCGGCGTCGAGGCCCAGGCGAAGCTGATCTCGACGGAGGAGACCGAGGCGAACGGCCTGTTCACGATCTCGGACGACCTGAAGACGCAGACCCTCGCGTCGCTCGCCGCCTCGGGCTGGGACCTCACGGCCGACCAGCTGTTCGACACGACGATCATCGACGAGATCTACGCCGAGAACCCCGACCTGAAGTCGTACCTCCCGTAACAACATGACCATGGCAGAAACCCTGGATGCCGGTGCTCTCGCGGGCACCGGCATCCAGATCTCCGGAGTATCGAAGTCGTTCACACTGCGCGGGGGCAGGTCGCTGCAGGCGCTGCAGAACACCGACCTGCACACCGATAAGGGGTCGTTCCTGGCCCTGCTCGGCCCGTCGGGGTGCGGCAAGTCCACGATCCTGCGCATCCTCGCGGCTCTCGACCACCCGTCCGACGGCACGGCGCTCGTCGACGGCGAGACGCCCGATCAGCTGCGCGCGAAGAGCGAGCTGGGCATCGCCTTCCAAGACCACGCGCTGCTGCCCTGGCGCAGCATTCGCAAGAACATCGAGCTGCCGTTCGAGGTCGCCGGTCGCCCCGTCGACAAGGCGTACGTCGACGAGCTCATCGACCTCGTGGGCCTGCGTGATTTCGCGAACGCGAAGCCCGCGCAGCTGTCGGGCGGCATGCGCCAGCGCGCCTCGATCGCGCGCGCCCTCGTGCTCAAGCCCTCGGTGCTGCTGCTCGACGAGCCGTTCGGCGCGCTCGACGACATGACCCGCCAGAACCTCAACCTCGAGCTGCTGCGCATCTGGACCGAGAAGCCCGCGACGACGCTGCTGGTCACCCACGGCATCAGCGAGGCCATCTTCCTCGCCGACCGCGTCGCCGTCATGTCGCCGCGTCCCGGCCGGGTCAAAGAGATCATCGAGGTCGACCTGCCGCGCCCGCGCACGCCCGAGATGATGCGCACGCCCGAGTTCCACGCGCTCGTCGACCGGGCATCCGAGCTGCTGTTCGGTGCGGACGGGCACGCCGAAGCGGAGGCGTGAGGTGACCAAGGCTCGCATTCCCGGCTGGCTCGCCGCGACACTCGGCGGCGTCGGGCTGATCATCGCGTGGTGGCTGTTCTCGCTGCTCGCGTTCCAGCAGCAGGAGGGCACGACCTTCACGCCCGTCCCCTCGCCGTACGCGGTCTTCGACTGGCTGTTCATCCAGGGCAACATCGCGGGCGCGTGGAGCGTGTTCCAGCCGACGATCACGGCCGCCGCGATCGGGTATCTGTGGGGCAACGGCATCGCGCTCGTGCTCGCGACGTTCGTGCTCGTCTTCCCGCGCACCGAGACCGTCGTCACCCAGATCGCCGTCGTGACCTACTGCCTGCCGATCGTCGCGGTCGGCGGCATCTCGGTCGTCGTGCTGGGTGGCGCGAAGAACCCCGGTGACCCGTCGGCGACGGCGATCTTCCTCGCGGCGCTCGTCTGCGTGTTCACGACGGTCGTCGGGGCGATCCTCGGCTTCACCTCCGCCGACAAGGCATCCCTCGACGTCGTCCGCGTCTACGGCGGCGGCGCCTGGACGCAGCTGCGCAAAGTGCGGCTGATCGCGGCGCTGCCGGCGATCCTCAACGCCCTGCAGATCGCCGTGCCGACCGCGTTCCTCGGCGCCGTGCTGGGCGAGTACCTCGGCTCGATCACGGCGGGGGTCGGGCCGACGCTCATCCGCCTGCAGGGTCAGCTCGACTCGGCGGGTGTGTGGTCGGTGTTCCTGCTGTGCGCCGTATTCGCCCTCGCCGCGTACGGCCTGTTCGGCCTCGTGATCAAGCTCGTCACTCCCTGGGTTGCGGGCGTGGCGGGGAAGGCGGCCTGATGTCTCCGCGTGCGACTCTCGATCCGGTCACCGCCGGAGCCACCGTCCAGCTGGCCGTGGCAGCGGATGCCGCGGCGCAGGCGCGTCTGCGCATCGAACGCCGGCGCGCGCTGCGCAAGACGGTGCTGCGCTCGCTCGGCAACGCCGGGATCACGATCGTCGTGCTGCTGCTCCTGTGGCAGGCGGTCGTCAGCCTCACAGGGATCTCGCCGTACATCGCGAAGGGCCCGCTGGATGTGTGGGAGTTCCTCTTCACATCGCCGAACGCCGAGGCGAACCGCGCGCAGCTGTTCCCGCTCGTCGGGCAGACGCTCGCGGACTCGTCACTCGGGTTCGTCGTCGGCATGATCGTCGCGATCGTGCTGGCCGTGGCATTCAGCCTGTCGAAGGCGGTCGAGGCGGGCGTCATGCCGCTCGTCCTGCTGTTGCGGACGATCCCCCTCGTGTCGATCGCGCCGGTGATCATCCTCATGACGGGGCGCGGCACCACGGCATCCGTCGCCGTCATCGGCACCATCGTCGTGCTGTTCCCCGCCCTCGCGAACGTGCTGTTCGGGCTGAGCCGCGCGAGCCGACAGAGCCTCGACGTCGTGCACGTGTTCGGCGGGGGACGCTTCATGGCGCTGCGCAAGGTCAACCTGCCTGGAGCGCTGCCGTCGATCTTCGCGGCCGCACGCGTGTCGGTGCCGGGCGCGGTGACCGGTGCTCTGCTCGCCGAGTGGCTGTCGACGGGCGCCGGGATCGGCGGGTCGATCCTGAAGTTCAACGCGCAGGCGCAGTTCGCGCAGCTGTGGTCGTCGATCGCGCTGATCACGATCATCACGCTGCTGCTGTACAACCTCGTGCAGATCGTCGAGAACATCATCCTGACCCGCATGGGCATGGCGCGCTGACCCTGGTCCCCCTTCGCCCCTGCCCCTTTGTTTGCCTTGCCCCCTGGCCCCTCTTATAGCCGGGCATGTCCCACTTATCGCAGACCATGTCCCAAAAATGGTTGGGTTCGGCTCGCTGAACCAGCATTTTTTGGGACATGGTTCTGCGGGCGGATGCTGGAGCGGACCCCGGTGGATGCGCGGTTAGCCTGAAGCATGTCCCACTTATGGTCGTTTCTGCCGCCCTGAGCCAGCAGAAAGTGGGACATGCTCTGCCGTAAGTGGGACACGGTGGGGCGGGGCGGGGCGGGGCGGGGCGGATGCCGCGGAGCCACCCAGCGCGGGCGGACGGATGCCGCGGGCGCCCCCGCGCCAGCCCCGAGCGCCAGCCGCGCGAGCCGCGGCGCCGCTCAGTGCGGGTGGCCGCGGAGGGGGATCACGGATGCGGGCAGCTCGTGCACCTTCGCCGACGCCTCGGCGGCCAGCGGGTTGGTCGACACCCCGTTCTCGCTCACGAGGCGGCCGCCGACGTAGACGGCCTTGAGGTTGCGGGGGCTCATCGCGAGCACGTACGAGCGGACGGGATGCCACAGCGGCCCGACATCCGGCATCCGCGGGTCGACGACGACGAAGTCGGCGAACTTGCCCACCTCGAGCGATCCGACGCGGTCGTCGACGCCCATGATCTCGGCTCCGCCGAGGGTGTGCAGGCGCAGCATGAGCTCGGGCATCATCGACAACGGATCCTTCGTGCGTGCCCGCTGCATGTAGATGCCCATGCGCATGTTCTGCCACGGGTCACTCACGTCGGTGCACGCCTGATCGTCGAGCCCGACACCGACCTTCATGCCCATCTCGAGCATCTCGGGCACCAGCGCGACGCCCGACGCGAGGCGACCGTTGGATGCCGGCTGCCACGACATCGAGGCGCCACCTGAGACCGACTCGGCGATGATCTCGGGGGTCGTCTGGATGAAATGGCCGAACATGAGCCCGAGGCCCAGCGCCCCGGCATCCCGATACAGCGCGAACTTGGACTGCTGGTGCTCGACCGCCTCGGGCGACTCGAGGAAGTGCGCCTGGTTCGTCACGCCGTAGCGACGCATCGCCTCGACCTCGAACTCGGCGGCCTCAGGATGCGGCGACCACTGCACCTGGCCCATGATCGACGATCCGAGGGCGAAGTCGGCGTCCATCGCGCGGGTGTGCGCGACCTCGGCGGCGAAGCGGTCGAACACCTCGTCGGAGCTGCCGACCGTGACGTCCATGCCCGAGGCATCCACGAAGCGGATGCCCGCGTCGAGCGTCCCGTCGGCCTGCCGGTAGTGGTACTCGAGTCCGCGGATGCCCGCGGTGCCCGTGCGCTTACCGTCGACCATCGACTCCCACGCCTGCAGCGGGTCGGTGAAGTTGTACGCCGTCGTGACGCCGTTGGACAGGAAGTCGAGCGATCCGTGCAGCGTCGACCAGTACAGCTGCTCGGGCGTCATGTGGGCGGTCGTGCCTAGCATCGCGTCGCACCAGCCGTAGAGCGTGTCGGCGACGCCGAGGCCGCGCAGGCCGCTGGTGAACAGGTGCGAATGGCTCGAGACGAAGCCGGGCGCGACGAAGGCGCCCGCGACATCGAGGGTCTCGTCGGCCGTGGCATCCGGCGTTCCCGAGCCGATCGCGGCGATGCGGCCGTCTTCGATCAGCATCCAGCCGTCTTCGATGTACCCGGGGTCGGCGGTGCCGGTGGGGATCGTGATGAGACGCGCGTGGGTGACGAGGAGAGACATGCTCGTCACGGTATCCGGGCGATGTTTCCGCGCTGTCACGGCCTGGAAACACGCAGGCACACCCCGGAAACACGAGGGTTCTAGCGTCGGTGCATGGGACGGTTCACAGTCACGGTCTTCTGCGGATCCTCGCCGGGGTTCGACCCGATCTACGTCGACGCCGCGCGCGCGGTCGGCACCGCGATCGGTCGCGCCGGCATGAATCTCGTCTACGGCGGCGGGCATGTCGGGCTCATGGGAACGGTGGCGGATGCCGCGGTGGCAGCCGGCGCACACGTCACGGGCGTCATCCCGCGCGCACTGCAGGCGCGCGAGGCCGTCAACCACAACATCGCCGAGCTCGTCATCGTCGACACGATGCACGAGCGCAAGATGATGATGGCCGACCGGGCGGACGCGTTCCTGGCCCTGCCGGGCGGGCCGGGCACGCTCGAGGAGCTCACCGAGCAGTGGACGTGGGCGCAGCTGGGCATCCACACCAAGCCCGTCGGCCTGCTCAACATCGACGGCTACTTCGACCCGCTGCTCGCGTTCGTCGGGAACATGCGCGACCGCGGCTTCACCCACCCGCGCTACACCGACATGCTCGTCGTGGCGACGGAGGCCGGCGAGGCCCTCGCGCGGCTGCGCGACTACGTGCCCCCGGCGCGCAGCGAGGCCTCGCCCGGCGCCGAGATGACCGGCGCGCTGTCGCTTCCCGTGCGTCCCTGACGCAGCGGCGCGGCGCGGCGGGTCAGCGCGGCGCGGCGGGTCAGCGCGGCGCGGCGGGTCAGCGCGGCTCGGCGGCGAGGTGCAGGATCGACTCGGCGAGGGCGCGGATGCCGTGGGCCACATCGCCCGCCGACACGAACTCGTCGGGGTGATGGCTGATGCCGTCGGGGTTGCGCAGGAACAGCATCCCCACATCGGTGATCGCACCGAGCGCCATGCCGTCGTGGCCGGCCGGGCTGAACAGCACGGGCGCCGCGTCGGAGCGCACGGGCAGGGTCGCACGGATGCCGGCGGCCACGACGTCCTGCAGCAGAGGGGCGCAGAACACCGCCGGGGCGCTGTGCACCTCGCGGGCCGACCAGCGCAGTCCGCGGCGGCCCATGATCTCGTCGAGGTCGCGCGAGAGCACGTCCCACACGCGGTCGCGTTCGCCGTCGAACTCGCCGCGCAGATCGAGCGAGAACCGCACCTCGCCGGGGATCACGTTGACGGCACCGGGGAAGGCCTCGAACCGGCCGACCGTGCCGATGATGTGGTGCTCCGCGGCGCAGACGCGCTCGACGGCGAGCGCCGCCTCGCTTGCGCCCAGCAGGGCATCGTGGCGCATGTCGTAGGGAGTGCCACCGGCGTGCCGCGCCTCACCCTCGACGACGAGCTGGAACCGGCGCGCCGACGCGATCGACGACACGACCGCGAGGGGCTCCCCGGCGCGGTCGAGCGCGGGTCCCTGTTCGATGTGGGCCTCGAGGTAGGCGACGAGCTCGTCGGGGCGGCGGGCCGCCTCGCCGATACGCGCGGGGTCGAGCCCGAACTCAAGGAACGCCTGCCGCAGGCTCACCCCTTCGGCATCCGTCAGCGTCCACCACGCGTCGTTCCACGAGCCGGCGACCGCCGACGAGCCCAGCAGCGCCTTGCCGAACCGGGTGCCCTCCTCATCAGAGAAGGCGACGACCTCGATCGGGAACAGCAGTGGCAAGGCCCAGCCGTTTTCGGTCGGCACCCGCAGCAGCCGTACGACCTCGAGCGCGATGAGCACGCCCGCGATGCCGTCGAACCGGCCCGCGTCGATGACCGTGTCGAGGTGCGACCCGAGCAGCAGCGCGGGGGCGTCGGATGGTCTCGATACACCGTCGCCGCGCGACGGCACTCGACCACCGGGGGAGGCGTCGCTGCGCGACGGCACTCGACCACCGGAAGCGTCGTCACCGACGGCGTCGATCCGCCCGACCTGGTTGCCCGCGGCATCCTGCCACGTGCGCATGCCGACCTCGCGCATCCACTCGGCGGCGAGGCGGTTGACGCGGGCGTGCTCGGGCGAGAGGTAGACGCGCTCGATGCGCCCGGGCGTCGCGGTGACGCGGGCGAGCTCGTCGCACCGCGCCATGACGCGGCGCGCGGCTGCCGCGACGGCGTCCGGCGACGCGGTGAGCAGGCGAGATGACGCGCTCACGCGGCCGCCGCGTAGATGTCTGCGGCCGCCTCGACACCGCCGCCCGCGGGCACGGCTGCCCCGAACCGCCGCAGCACGGCCTCGAGCGCCGCGAGCGTCGTGAGCACGGCGTCCTTGCGGGCGTTGTAGCCCATCGTCCCGATGCGCCAGACGCGTCCGTGCAGGGGCCCGAACGAGGTTCCGATCTCGATGCCGAAGTCCTCCAGCAGTGCCGAACGCGCGGCATCCCCCGGCACGCCCTCCGGGATCTCGACAGCGACGACGTTGTTCATCTTGTGCGCGACGTCGCCGAAGACGCCGAGGCCGAGGCCCCGCACACCCGCGAGCATCGCGCGCCCGGCGAGCTCGTGCCGGGCGATGACCTCGTCGCGCCCCTCGAGCAGCAGCACGCGCGCGCACTCGCGCGCCGCGTACAGCATGCTCGTCGCCTCGGTGTGATGGTTGAGCCGCCGCGGCCCCCAGTAGTCGAGGATCATGCCGAGGTCGAAGTAGTTCGAGAGCACGAAGTCGGATGCCGCGACGTCGCCCGCCTCGCGGATGCCCGCCTCGACGCGCCCGCGCGAGCGGATGACGTCGACCGCGCGCTCCGACAGCGTGATCGGCGACGAGCCCGACGGCCCACCGAGGCACTTCTGCAGGCCGGCGGTCGCGGCATCCAGTCCCCACGCATCCGCGTCGAACGCGTTGCCACCGAGGGACGCGGTCGCGTCGGAGTAGAACAGGACTCCGTGGCGGGCGCAGATCGCGCCGATGTCCTCGAGCGGCTGGTTCATCGTCGTGGACGTGTCGCCCTGCACGAGGGCGAGCAGGGTCGGCTTCACGCGGATGATCGCCTCTTCTATGACGGATGCCGGGAACACCTGCCCCCACTCCGTTTCGATCGTGTGCACCTCGGCCTGCGCGCGCTCGGCGATCTCGGCGAGCAGGTGCCCGAACCGCCCGAAGACGGGCACGAGCACACGATCGCCGGGCCGCACGAGCGAGACGATGGCGGCTTCGATGCCGGCGCGGCTCGTTCCGTCGATGAGCAGGGTCGCGTCGTTGGCGGTGTTCCAGACGCCCCGGTAGAGCTCCTGCGTCTCGGCCATCGCGGTCGTCATGAACGGGTCGTACTGCCCGACGAGCGGTGCCGACATCGCGCGCAGGACGCTGGGGTAGGCCGAGATGGGGCCAGGGCCCATCAGCAGGCGTGCGGGCGGGTCCACAGGGCCGGGGATAGCAGGGCCGGGGATTGCAGGGCCGGGGATGACGGTGGTCATGGTGCTTCCGTTCCGGTGGTGAGGGCGTGCAGGGCGAGGCCCTGCCGCACGAGGGCGATGTCAGTCCCGGCACGTGCGATGAGGCAGACGCCGACGGGGGCGGGGCCAAGGGGCGAGGCGACCGTCAGCAGCGGCACCGACAGGGCGGGCAGCCCCGCGACGGCGGCGGGAGTCGTGAGCCGCAGCGTGGCCTGACGTACGGCGTCGATGCCCTCGCCGCCGGCCGTCCGCGCGGGGGCGGGGCCAGGCGCGGTCGGCAGGATCAGCACGGCATCCGTCACGAGGTCGGTGAGCCGCGCGCGCAGCGGAGCGAGGGCGGCGCGGGCGGCGGCCTCGTCGGCCGCCGTGACGGCGGCGGCCGCACGGAAACGCTCGGCGACGGCCGGGCCCGTGGCGCCCGGATGCGCGCGCAGCCAGTCGCCGTTGTTGCGCCAAGCCTCCGCGCCCTGCACCGTGCGGAACGGCACGAGGTAATCATCGAGGTCGCCGATCGAGGCGGTCTCGACGGGCAGAGCGGATGCCGCGACGAAGGTTTCGAACGCGGCGCGCGTGGCGGGATCCGCGACATCCAGGGCCTCGGCCGGCATGACGAAGCGCCACGGCAGGTCGGCGCCGGACTCGCCGAAGACCGACTCGGTCGAGTCCGACCCGTCGTAGCTGAGGCACCAGTCTGCGACGCGCTGCAGGGTCGCGCCATCGCGCGTGAGCCAGCCGACGGTGTCGAAGCTCTGCGCAAGGGGCAGCAGGCCCTGCCTCGGCACGAGCCCGTGCGTCGTGCGCAGACCCCACAGCCCCTGGTACGACGCGGGCACGCGCACGCTGCCGGCGGTGTCGGTCGCGAGGCCGACGTCAGCCTGGCCCGTCGCGACGGCCGTCGCCGGTCCGCTCGAGGAGCCGCCGGGCAGCGCGCCCGGGAGGGCTGCGTTCGGCGGGGTGCCGTAGTGCGCGTTGTCGCCCGCGATCGAGTAGGCGAACTCGTCGGTGCGAGCGATGCCGCGCAGCGACGCTCCGCCGCGGAGCAGGTCGGCCACCGCCGGAGCCGTCGTCGTTTCGGCACGCGCCGAGTCGAGGTAGGTGGGGTTGCCCGCGCCGATGCGGTAGCCCTTGATGGCGAAGAGGTCCTTGACGGCGACGGTGAGACCTTCCAGCGGACCGTCCCACGCGCCCTGGAACAGCGGGTCGCCGACCGACCGCCAGACCGACCGGTCGAGGGCCTGCGCGCGCGGCGTGACGTGGGCGGCTGTGATGAGCCAGCGCCCGTCGAGGCGTTCCCAGACCTGCGTCTGCAGTCCCGTGCCGCCACCGCGGAAGCGCGAGACCGACACGAGCAGCGCGACGTCGTCTGCCAGCGGGCGGTACTCGATGCGCTCGATCGTGCGAGGCGGAACTCCGCCGCGCAGGCCGCGGAACGCGCTGATCGTGTCGTGCCCGACGAGCAGGCCCGCTCCGTCGCCGCGCATCGTGTCGGCGCCGGGCGCAAACGCGGCATCCAGCGCATCGAGGTCGTTCGCGAGAATGGCGGCCTCGTACGCGTCGAAGGCCGCCCGCAGGTCGGCGGGGATCTCGGTCACGCGTCGCCCGCCCTCGCGACGTCGGCGAAATCGGCCTCGCGGATGCGGGCGTGCACGCCGCACACGATGTCGACGACCTGCGAGATGTCGAAGTCGGTGGCCGCCGACAGGTACGCGTAGGCGAGGTGCTCGGCCATGCCGTACCGGGCGGCGAGCAGGTCGAGCGCCGCGCGCACGGCCTTGCGCATCGCCTCGTTGAGGTCAGGGTCGAGCCCCGTCGGCACGAGGTACTCGCCGGTCCGCACGAGGGGACCGGTGACCTCGCCGAAGGCGGCGAGAGCCTCGTCGCGCGGCACGACCTCGAAGCGCAGTGTCGCGCGCAGGGACGCCTCGAGCGCCGTCAGCGCGACTTCGCCGTCACCCTGTGCGAAGTGCGGGTCGCCGACATACGCGAGGGCGCCCGGCACCTGCACGGGCAGGTACAGGACCGCGCCCTCCACGAGAAGGTTGATGTCGATGTTGCCGCCGTGCGAGCCGGGCGGCACCGAGTGCGGACGCTCCGGCCCCGCGACGGCGACGCCCATCGTGCCGAGGAACGGCGCGAGCGGAAAGCCCACGACGCGCTCGCCACACTCGACGAGCGGCAGGCGTCCCGCGCCGCCGGCCACCGGCGTGAAGACGCTGACGTTCTCGGGGCCGCGCGGCAGCGTGCCGGGCAGCGCCCCCTTGCCGTGCCGGTTCGAGATGACGCCGTACGGCACGCGCGGCGCGAGCTCGATGACCGTGATCTTGAGCAGGTCGCCGGGTGCCGCTCCCTCAACGAAGACGGGACCCGTGACGACGTGCGGCCCGTCGGCGACCGCGTCACGGGGGACGGATGCCGCGATCTCGATCGCATCGGTGAGCACCGCCTCGGCGGCGACCCCATGACCCGTGAAGTAGCCGAGCGGATCCTGCCCCTGATCAGGGAGCATGCCTTCGTGGCTGACGGTGTCGAACGTGACGGTCGCCCCGGCCGGAACGGCCAGCACCGGGGCATCCGTCTCGCACGGAAGCCTTCCCCACAGCACCGTCTGCGGCGACGCGGCGACGTAGTGATCACCGGGGATGGGCCCGATTCCGGGTTGCAGGATCTCGCTCACGCCGTTCCTCTCGACAGGAGGCGGCCCGCCGGTGGGCGCCTCAGCCACGGCGCCTCGCCGGCGCCGCCTTCGCTCGCGTCGTACACACTCTGCCCGCGCAGCCACGTGCGGCGCACGCGTCCGGTGAGGACCTTGCCGTCGTAGGCCGAGATGGGGTTGCGGTGCTGTAGGGCGCGCGCCTCGATGCGCAGGGTGTCGTCGAGGCCGAACACCGTGAGGTGCGCGGGCGCGCCGACGACGATCTCGCCGACGCCCGTCAGCCCCGCGACGCGCGCGGGACCGGTCGTGAACAGCGGCACGAGTGTGTCGAGCGGGATGCCGCGGCGGCGCGCCTCGGTCCAGACGGCCGAGAGCCCCACCTGCAGGCCCGCGATGCCGCCCCATGCGAGGCCGAAGTCGCCGTTGCCCGACCGCTTGAGGTCGACGGTGGAGGGCGAGTGGTCGCTCACGATCGCGTCGATCGTGCCGTCGAGGATGCCCTGCCACAGCAGGTCCTGGTTGCCCGCTTCACGGATCGGCGGACAGCATTTGAACTCGCTCGCGCCGTCGGGGATCTGCTCGGCGGTGATCGTCAGGTAGTGCGGGCAGGTCTCGACGGTGAGGTCGACGCCGTCGGCCTTGGCGGCGGCGATCGCGGGAAGAGCGCGCGCGTCACTCAGGTGCAGGATGTGGGCGCGTGCGCCGTGGCGCCGCGCGGCGGCGATGACGGCGTCGATCGCGGCCTCTTCGCTCGCCGGCGGGCGCGACGCGAGGAAGGCCGCGTAGCCGCGCCCGAGCGACCCGTCGCCGGAAAGGAGGTCGGGGTCTTCCGCGTGGACGATCAGGCGCGAGCCGATCGCCGCGACCTCGGCCATCGCCCGGTCGAGCTGGTCGCGGTCGAGGTGCCCGAACTCGTCGACGCCGCTCGGCGCGAGGAAGCTCTTGAACCCGTACACGCCCGCGTCGTGGACCGGCCCGAGCGCACCGAGGTTCTCCGGGACGGCGCCGCCCCAGAACCCGATGTCGACATAGGCGGATGCCGCGGCCGCCGCCCGCTTGATCTCGAGGGCCTCCGTCGTCGTCGTCGGCGGGATCGAATTGAGCGGCATGTCGACGAGGGTCGTCACGCCGCCCGCGGCCGCGGCGAGCGTCGCCGACCGGAAGCCCTCCCATTCGGTGCGGCCGGGTTCGTTGACGTGCACGTGCGAGTCGACGAGACCGGGGAGCAGGGCCGCGTCTTCGGGCACTTCGACGGCGCCGCGCGGGGCACCGCTGGGCATCCGCACGTCGACGATGACGCCGCCCTGTACGACGACCTCGGCCGGACGGAAGGCGCCGTCGATCCAGGCCCGCGCGGCACGGACCACCAGTTCCGACACGTGGACCTCCCGGTGCGCTGCAGCCCCGGTTCGGGCTGTGGATCACGACGGTACCCAGCCCGCGTTTCCCGCGTGTTTCGCTCGCGGCTGTTACGGCCCGGAAACGCGGCGGGGGTACGTTCGGTCCATGCAGCTCGACGAGTTCAACGCGGCCGATCGCGAGACGGCCGCTGCGACGGCCGCGGTGTGGGCGGCGGTTCCCGCGTGGGTCGACGCGATCGTCGCGGCGCGTCCGTACGCCTCGGTCGACGAGGTCACCGCGCGCGCCGACGCACTCGCCCGCGGCTGGACCGACGCCGACCTCGATGCCGCGCTCGCCCACCACCCGCGGATCGGGCAGAAGCCCGCGGGGTCGGGGGCCGAAGCTGCCGCGAGCACCCGCGAGCAGGCGGCGATGGCGACGGCATCCGCGTCGACGACGGATGCCATGGCGCAGGCCAACGCCGACTACGAGGCCCGGTTCGGGCGGGTGTTCCTCATCCGCGCCGCGGGCCGCAGCGCCGACGAGATGCTGTCCGAAGTGCGCCGCCGCCTCGGCAACGACGAAGCCGCCGAAGCCGCCGAGGCGCGCGATCAGCTGCGCCAGATCGCGCTGCTGCGCCTGCGCGCGAGCCTGGAGGACTGACACATGAGCCACCTGACGACTCACATCCTCGACGCGACCGCGGGTGTGCCCGCGACGGGTGTCGCGGTGACTTTGGCGGGCCCCGACGGCGCCGCCCTTGCGTCGGGGCAGACCGACGCCGACGGCCGGCTCGCGCTCGGTCCGGATGCCCTGGAGTCGGGCGACTACACGCTGACGTTCGCCACCGGGCCGTACTTCGCGGCGCAGGGCATCGAGGCCTTCTACCCGTCGGTGACGGTCGCGTTCACCGTCGCAGACCGTCCGCACTACCATGTGCCGCTGCTGCTGAGCCCGTTCGCGTACTCGACGTATCGCGGGTCGTGACGGCGTAACGCCCCGGTAGCGCGACGAAACCTGACGGTGACACAGCATCCGTAGCCTGCGGATGTGAAGGTCATCATCGTGGGCGCGGGCATCGGCGGGACGAGCGCGGGCATCGCGCTGGCACGACTCGGACACGAGGTCGTGATCTACGACCGGATGCGTGAGAACAAGCCGGTCGGCGCGGCGCTGTCGCTGTGGTCCAACGGCGTCAAGGTGCTCAACTGGCTGGGCGTCGGCGCGGAAGTCGCGGCGCTCGGCGGCGACATGGCCGACATGGTCTACCTCGACGGGCACACCGGTGAGACGATGTGCGACTTCTCGCTCGCGCCGGTCACGGCGATGTCGGGGCAGAAGCCCTACCCCGTCGCGCGCGCCGACCTGCAGGCGCTGCTGATGGAGCGCGTCGGGATGGACCGCATCCACCTCGGGCGCCAGGTCGTGGCGATCGCCGACGACGGCGCGCACGTCACCGTGACCTTCGCCGACGGCACGACCGACACGGGCGACCTGCTGATCGGCGCCGATGGCGCTCGCTCGATCACGCGCGACTACGTGCAGCCCGAGGGGGCGCCCGAGATCGTGCGCGAGTACTCCGGATACACCAACTTCAACGGGCTGATCCCGGCGGATGCCGCGATCGGCCGCGCCACCGCGTGGACCACCTACGTCGCCGACGGCAAGCGCGCGGCGGTCATGCCCGTCGCAGGCGACCGGTTCTACTTCTGGTTCGACGTGCCGCAGCCGGCAGGGCTCGCCCACGACCGCGCCGACGGCGTCGCACCGCTGCGGGCGGCGTTCGACGGCTGGGCGCCCGGCGTGCAGGCACTGCTGGATGCCATCGATCCCGAGGCATCCCTCAATCGCGTCGAGATCTGGGACATCACACCGTTCCCGACGTGGGCGAAGGGGCGCGTCGCGATCCTCGGCGATGCCGCGCACAACACGGCGCCCGACATCGGGCAGGGCGCGTGCTCGGCGCTCGAGGATGCCTTCGCGCTCGGCATCGCCTTCGCGACGAACACCGTGAGCGTCGAAGACACCCTGAAGCGCTATGAACAGGTGCGCGCGGAGCGCGCGGGCGACCTCGTGCTGCGGGCGCGCAAGCGCGGCTACGAGACGCACGCGTTCGACGTCGCGGCGACCGAGGCCTGGTACGAGAGTCTGCGCGGCGCCGACGGTGTGGGCATCATCCGCGGGATCGTCGGTAACATCGACGGCACCCCCGTCGATCTCGGCGGCGGTTTGCGCACCAGCTGAACGGAAGAGCCACGGTACCCCCCGCTCCCTCCCGCGCGTCTGCACCACGCGCGCACGAGGCACTCGACGCCCTGATGCGCACGCGCACGGGCGCGCACCTGGCGGGGCTGCTGGCTGCTGCGGGGGCTCCGCTCTCGGCATCCGATCTTGCCCGCCTCATCGGGCGCTCGGTCGCGAAGGTCACGGCGCTGCTGCCGGCGGCCAGCACCCCCGACATCGCTGTCGGCGCCGCTTCGTGGGAGCTGCGCGGCGATGACGCGCGCGCCCGCGTCGTCCGCAATCTGCACGTCGGGCCACTCGCCGACGGCGCCGAGCGCAAGACGCGCGTGCGCGAACGCGCGCTCGCACCGTTCCGGTCGGCGCTCGACGCGGCGATCTGGGCGGCGCGGATCGAGTGGGGCTGGGATCGCGCGCCCGAGTACGCGCTGTCGCAGGACTTCGCCGTGCGCATGCTGTCACGACGGTCAGAGCGACGCGCCGCCGTGCGGCTGCTGACGGATGCCCGGCGCGCGCGGACGCTCGAGTCGCGGCATCCGGATGCCGCTCGGGATCAGCTGTGGGCTGGTGCCGCCGTCGTCGCCGCGAGCGCGCGCTCGGCTCGAGACCTCGAGGATCTGGCCGCGCTGCTGATCGCGGCGAGCCGCCTCGACGCCGGCGACGGCGCGGTGCCGCGGCGACTTGCCCCCGTCGTCGCCCTGCTCGGCGACACCGAACGAGCCGTCGCGCTGGCCCGCGGCGTGCGCACCGATGTCGCGATCGAACTCGCCTACGTCGCGCGCGCCGCTGCGGCGATCGGCGACGCCCGCGCGGACGAGATCGTGACGGATGCCCTGGTGCAGATCGGCCCGGCAGGCCCGGACGGTCCTGACGCTGGCGCCGGGGCTGTCGCTGCCGCCGTTGCTGCAGCCGGGGCTAGTGCTGTCGCTGCCGCCGTTGCTGCGGCCGGGGCCGGCGCCGCGATCGACGCCGGCGTCGCGGCGACGGCCGTCGTGCCTGCAGGGTCTGCTGCGCCCGACGCCCCCGTCGGGGCCCTGCTGCGCACGGCGCAGGCGGTCGCCGGCACGGCCCTGTACCTTTCGCCCGAGTCCGCCCTCGCGCGGGCCGGGCAGGCGCGGGCGCTGATCGAGCGGGCCTTCGCCGCGCCACCGGGACCGACGAGCGTCGAGGGGTTGAGGTCGCGACAGTTCCGGTCGGCACGCGAGCACGAGCAGGTCCTCGCCGCGACGACCTACGCCACGATCGCCGTCGCCTGCGCGCAGGCCGGCGACCACCGCGGTGCGGTGGCCGCGGCGCGCGATGCCCGCACGCAACTGGCAGCGGTGGCAGATGCCGCGCATCGCGCGGTCGGGCTCGCCGACACCGCGGCCCGGCTCGCGGTGCGCACTGCGGAGTGTTCGCGGTGGTCCGCCCTCGTGCTCGACTCGGTTGCAGGCGACGCCGCCGTGGACGCGCTCGCAACGACTGACGATGTGGCGGCCCTCGCTGCGATCGCACGGCTGCTGGCGGGCGGTGCCGAACGCGACGGCGACAATGCCGAGCCACCTGCCGTAGCCGACCTGGAGCATGCGACGCTGGCGGCGGGGCGCGCGCTGGATCGCATCGCCGCGGACGACGCGATTCCGCCGCGGGGCGCCTTGCTCAGCGCGGCGCGTGTCGTCTCTCCGGATGCCCCGCTCGCCGTCCGCGCGGCGCGCGGCACGTTCGAGCGGGCGCGGACCGCACACCACGCGAGCTCGCTCGAACGCCGCACGCGCGCTCGCGGCGAATCGGTCGCGCTGGCCGAAGCGGCAGCCGTCTTCGACGCGGCGGGCGTCGAAGCCACGGCACGGGCGGCCGCACACGCGGCCCGCGATGCGGTGTCGCGCGTTCCCGCCGCAGCGCGCGCCCGGCCAATCGCAGAGGTTGCTGCCGTGCTGCTGGGCGCCCGCGACGCCGACGTGCGAGCGGTCGCAGAGGCGGCCGCGCGGGAGGAGCGCGCGGGCACGATCGGGCGCTGGGATGCCGCGGCTCCCGCACTGCTGGTGGCGGCCGTGCTGCGCATCGAGCCCCGTGAGCGTTCGCCCGCGCAGCGCGAAATCCTCGACACGGGCATCCTCGACCTGCGCCGCGGCGAGCATGCCCCGTCGCTCACCATGTTGGCCGACCTGGCCGCACGCCACGGCGATGCCGTCCGCGCCGCGGAACTCGTGGAGCACGCGCTGCGCGCCGCCCACGTGCGCGACCCGTTGCGCCGCGAGCGTGCGCTGACCGCGGTGCGTGACGCCAGGGCCGTGCTGTCGGGCACCGGGCGCGGCGCTTCGAGCGGCGCCGCACACGATCCCGCGCCCGGGGATGAGGCGGCGCCCGCGGCGCTGTCGATCGACGACACGGCACGTGCGTGGCTGCACGCGGGCTATCCGATCGCGGGCCTCCCCGCGCTCGCGGCGGCGCACCCGGCTGCCGCGGAGCGCATCGCGGCGGCCGTGCGACGCGACCTCGAGGTGTGACGCGGGTCGCTACGGCTTCTCGTCGAGCTCGTCGAACTTCCCTGCGGCATCCTCCTCCAGCACGTGGGTCGGGATCAGCCCGGTGCCCTGCGCATCCGGGTGCGTGAGCGCCGCAGCGGCCGGCCCGCGCACGGCGTCGTAGGCGCCGAGGGCCGGCTCGTTCGCTTGCGTGGCCCGCACTTCGTCACTGTTGAGGACGAGGTTGAGCAGGATCGCGACGATCGCGCCCGCCGAGATGCCGGAATCGAAGATCAGCTGGAACCAGTCCGGGAACTCGTCGTAGATCGTGGGGGTGACGGTCGGCAGCAGCGCGATGCCGACCGACAGCGCGACGACGAGCACGTTCTTGTTGTTGAACTTGACCTTGGTCAAGGTGCGGATGCCACTGGCGGCGACCATCCCGAACAGCGCGATGCCGGCACCGCCGAGTACGGCGCGCGGCACGCCCTCGACGAGAGCCGCGACCTTCGGGATGAGCCCGAGCACCACGAGGATCGCGCCCGCCATCGTCGCGACGTAGCGCGATCGCACGCCCGTGAGCGAGACGAGCCCCACGTTCTGCGCGAACGCCGTGTACGGGAACGTGTTGAATATCCCGCCGAGCAGCGTGCCGAGGCCATCGGCCCGCAGGCCGTCGGCGAGCTGACGACGCGTGACGGGCTTGTCCACGATCTCGCCGACGGCGATCATGTCACCCGTCGTCTCGGTCATGATGACGATGCCGACCACGAGCATCGACAGGATCGAGAAGACCTCGAAGGTCGGCAGCCCGAAGTGGAACGGTGTCACGACCGCGAACCATGCGGCATCCGTCACCCCCGACCAATCGACCATGCCGGGGACGAAGAGAGCGACGACCGTTCCGACGACGAGGCCGAGCAGCACCGAGACGCGGGCGAGGGCCGCAGGCGCGAACCGCTCGACGAGCACGATGAACAGCAGGGTGCCGAACGCGAACGCGACGTTCAGCGGCGGGGCCCCGGGCGCGTCGGCTGTCGAGCCGGTCATGATCCAGCCGGCGGCGACCCGCATGAGCGACAGACCGATGATGAGGATGACCGTGCCGGTCACGATCGGCGGAAAGAAGCGCAGCAGCTGCGCGAAAAACGGCGCGATCAGGATCATGAACAGGCCGACGGCGATCACCGATCCGAAGATCGTCGTGATGCCGTGCTGCTGCCCGATCGCGATCATCGGGCCCACCGCAGCGAAGGTGACGCCCTGCATGAGCGGCAGGCGCACGCCGAACCGCCAGAACCCGACCGACTGCACGATCGTCGCGATGCCGGCGATGAACAGGTCGGCGCTGATGAGGAACGCCAAGTCGGCCGAGCTGTACCCGAGCGCGCCGCCGACGATGAGCGGCACGGCGACGGCGCCTGCGTACAGGGCGAGCACGTGCTGCAGGCCGAGCGGGAACAGCCGCGCGAGCGGCGGGATCGTGTCGACGGTGTTCTCTCCGCGCGCTGTCGCGGGGGCGGACTTCTCAGCGGTGTCGGTCATCGGCATCCCTCTCGTTCGAAGCGGAGGCGCCGCACCGACGCGCTCGCGCCGTCGCTGTTGCCGTGACTCTAGGGGTGCCGGGTCAGCGCGCGGAAGGAGCCGCGCGCGCCTGTCGCACAGCTTTTACCGGCCGAAACAAGCCCGAAAACCGCGCGCGGGCGCGTTCACCCGGCCGAAAGTGTCGCTGCATGCACGCGGCAGCGACAACATGGGACGGATGAACGCGGGCGCGAGCTACAGCCGCCGAACGCCGGCGCGAACTACAGCCGCTGCGCGATCGCCGCGGCGACGGTGAGCCAGGCATCCCGCGTCTGCGGCGAGAGTGCGTCGAAGTCGATCGGGCCGCCGTCGACGAGAGCGGGGTCGAACGGGACGTGCACCACGCCGGCGGTGACCTGCGCGAAGTGACGCTCCAGGCGCTCGGCGAGCTTGCGGTCGGGTTTGGCCGAGGGCGCCGCGAGGATCGTGACGGCCTCATCGATCTTGCGGTCGAAGCCCTTCTCGCGCAGTCCGTCGAGCAGCCAGGCGGCACTCGCCGCGGTGTCTTCGCGCACCGTCGAGACGATCACGAGTTGATCGGCCGCCGCGACGGCGGCGACCCAGTTCGAGGCGCGCATGTTGTTGCCGGTGTCGACGATCAGCAGGCGGTAGTAGCGCGAGAGCACACCGTGCAGACGGTCGAAAGCGGCGGCGTCGATCGTAGAGGATGCCGCGGCATCCTCATCGGATGCCAGCACGTCGAATCGCGCATCGACCTGCGTGCGCACGTATGTGTCGAGGGCGGCGAGGCTCGCCTGGCTCGGCTCGGTGAACTGGTCGAGGTGCTCGAGCAGGTCGACCGCAGTGCTGTGGTGCGGCGCGTTCTGCGCGCGCCAGCCGAGCGTTCCGCGGGTCTCGTTGTTGTCCCACGCGAGGGTCGCCCCGCCGCGCTGCGTTCCGAAAGTGGCCGCGAGCAGGAGCGTCGACGTCGTCTTATGCGCACCGCCCTTCGGATTGAGCACGACGATCGTGCGCGGAGCGTCGAGCCGGCGCTGCACGATGCGTTCGCGATCGAGCCGCGACTGCTCGGCCTTGCCGGGACGCGGCGAGATCGCTCCGCCCGTCGCGCGGCGCACGGTGCCCTGCCAGCCCTCTGTGGCACGGGGCTTGGCGCGGTCGGTGCGCGAGTTGAGCAGATCCTCGACGGTCGGCGTGACGCGCTGGATCGGATCGCGGTGCGCGCTCTCGCGACGCGCGAGGTCACTGCGGGCCGGGTCGCTGCGCAGCGGGGCCGGGGTCGGCTCGGGGGTGGGGGCCGGGGTGGCGGCGACGGGCGCGGGCGTGGCGGCGACCGGTGCCGACTCGGCGACGGCGGCCGGCGCCGGGTCGGCCGCGACAGGGGCATCCTGCTCGCTCTGCGTGATGATCGGCACTTCACCCGTGCGGATGCGGCGCGGCGCCGACGCGGGCTCGCCGCCTTCGGTCTCGGCGAGCACGGTGGCCTCGATGAAGCTGCCATCCGGGTGCACGATCAGCGGCCAGCGCAGGTCGCCCTCGACGACGGTGGCCGTCACCGGTTCGCCCGCCGACGCGGCGAGTAGCCGGATCGACTCGACGATGCGCTCGCGCAGGCCTTCCTCGGTCGAGGCGAAGACCTCGTCGACCTCTCCCGCGACGTGGATCTGGGCCACGGTGTTCGAGGTGAAGTGCACGGTGGGTTCGAAGGTGGCGGTTCCCACGGGACCCTTTCTGTCGGGCGGTGTCAAGCGTTGGCGCGTGGTGCCGGGCGTTCTCGGGCGCGATCGGGCGCGATCGGGCGCGATCGGCGGATGCGCGAAGCGTTTTGAGTATCGCATCGGGGCGGTTGCCGACCCGGCATCCCGCGCCGTGCCGCGCCGCAGCGGCGCGCGCGTGTGAGCTGTCTAGATGCGGAAGACCGCGTGGACGGGGCCGCAGACGGCCTGGCCGCCGAGGTCGGCGAGCTCCATGAGCACGGCGGTGCCGGCGGGCACGAGTCCGAGCTGCTCGAGCAGGCGCTGACCGGCGCGCAGGGTGCCGCCGGTCGCGAGGATGTCGTCGACGAGCAGCACGCGCGTGCCGCGCGGAAGGTCGTCGCTCATCTCGATCGCGGCGGTGCCGTACTCGAGGGCGTATTCGACGGATGCCGCAGGGCGCGGCAACTTTCCGGCCTTGCGGATCGGGGCCATGCCGACTCCCGCGGCGATCGCGACGGCACCGGCGAGCATGAAGCCGCGCGCTTCGACGCCCGCGACGACGTCGAACGAGTCGGCGAAGGGTTCGACGAGCGCATCCACGACCGCGCGCAGGGCCGCCGCGTCGGCCAGCAGGGGCGAGATGTCGCGGAACAGGATGCCCGGTTCGGGGAAATCGGGAATGGTCGCGATGAGGGATTCGGCGCGCGCGAGGGCCTCTGAGGTCACCGCCCCACCCTACGCCGCGAGCAAAGAAGCGAAGTTCACGAGAAGAGAACACCCGATGCGCAAGCGCTTGCGCTACGCTGGAGCGCATGACGTCGCAGCTGACTTCCCCCCAGCCTTCCCCCGTGCCAGAGCTCAGCGAGACCCACCCGGGTTCCGAGTGGTGGCGCACCGCCGTGATCTACCAGATCTACCCCCGGTCGTTCGCCGACGCGTCCGGCGACGGCATCGGCGACCTGCCCGGCGTCACCGCGCACCTCGACGACCTGCGCGCCCTGGGCGTCGACGCCGTGTGGCTGAGCCCCTTCTACCGCTCTCCGCAGAAGGATGCCGGCTACGACGTTGCCGACTACTGCGACGTCGACCCCCTGTTCGGCACGCTCGCCGACTTCGACGAGATGCTCGCGGCGGCGCACGCCCGGGGCATCCGCATCATCGTCGACCTCGTCCCCAACCACAGCTCCGACCAGCACGTGTGGTTCCAAGAAGCCTTGGCATCCGCCCCCGACAGCGCCGCCCGCGCGCGCTACCTGTTCCGCGACGGCCGCGGCCCCGCGGGCAACGAGGCCCCGAACAACTGGGAGTCGGTCTTCGGCGGCCCCGCGTGGACGCGCACGACGAACCCCGATGGCACGCCGGGGCAGTGGTACCTGCACCTGTTCGACACGAGCCAGCCCGACTTCGACTGGTCCAACCCCGAGGTGCAGGAGGAGTTCCGCGGCATCCTGCGGTTCTGGCTCGACCGCGGCGTCGACGGCTTCCGTGTCGATGTCGCGCACGGCCTCGTCAAGACCGATGGTCTGCCCGACCACCTTCCCGCGGTGGATGCCGACAGTATGGGCGGCTCCGACGACGACGTCCCGTACTGGGGACAGGAGGGCGTGCACGAGATCTACCGCGACTGGCACCGCGTGCTCGCCGAGTACGACGGTGACCGCGCCCTGTGCGCCGAGGCATGGCTTCCCACCGTCGACCGCACCGCCGAGTGGGTGCGCTCCGACGAGATGCACCAGGCGTTCAACTTTCCGTACCTCATGACCGAGTGGGATGCCCCCGCGATCCGCGAGGTGATCTCCGAGTCGCTGCGCGCCTTCCCCGCCGTCGGCGCCCCCGCGACGTGGGTCCTGTCCAACCACGACGTCGTCCGGCACGCGTCGCGCCTCGCGCTGACGGCCGAGAACCCGCAGGGTCACGGCATCGGACCGGACTCGCCCGGCCAGCCGATCCCCGAGGTGGGGCTGCGCCGCGCCCGCGCCGCGACGGCCGTCATGCTCGCGCTGCCCGGTTCGGCCTACCTCTACCAGGGCGAAGAGCTCGGGCTGCCCGAGGTCATCGACCTGCCCGCCGAGTCGCGGCAGGATCCGACCTGGTTCCGCACCGACGGCGAGCGCTATGGCCGTGACGGATGCCGCGTGCCGCTCCCCTGGACGGCCGATGCCCCCGCCTACGGCTTCAACGCGACGGGCGAGAGCTGGCTGCCGCAGCCCGCCGAGTGGGCGACGCTCGCTCGCGACGCGCAGGAGGACGACCCCGAGTCGACGCTGTGGCTGTACCGCACGCTGCTGGCAACCCGTCGCAGCGAGAACCTCGGTGCGGGCGCGCTCACGTGGCTCGACGGCTACGGCGACGACGTGCTGGCGTTCCGCAACGGCCGCGTCATCGTGGTGGCCAACGTCGGCACGACGCCGGTGCCGCTACCCTTGCAGGACGCGGGCACGGTCCTCGTGGCGAGCGAGCCCTTCGAAGGGGCCGAGCTGCCGGTCGACACCGCTGTCTGGCTGCTCGAGAGCTGACGAGAGCTGACGAGACCTGAGGGACGCAGACCGACCAGCGGAGGACCGACGTGACGAGCCTCGATGACGTCGCCCGCACGGCTGGGGTCTCGACGGCGACGGCGTCGCGGGCTCTGAGCGGGCGCGGTCGGATCTCGGCCGCGACGCGCGAACGAGTGCGGCGCGCCGCCGACGAGCTCGGGTACGTCGCATCGGCGACCGCGTCGTCGCTGGCATCCGGTCGTGCCGAGAACGTCGGCGTCGTGGTGCCGCTCATGGACCGCTGGTTCTTCGCAACGGTGCTCGACGGCATCTCGGCGACGCTCGCGGCGCGCGGCTACGACCTCACGCTGTACAACGTGACCGACGACCCGGCGCAGCGGGCGCACCTGTTCGAGACGTCGCTGCGGCGCGGCCGCGTCGACGGACTGATCGTGCTGTCGATCCTGCTGGCGGATGCCGAGGTCGCGCACCTGCGCGCGCTGCCGATCCCGGTGCTGGGTCTCGGTGTGCCGCGCGCCGAGATCGCGGCGCTGCGGGTCGACGACACCGCCGTCGGCCGGGTTGCGACCGAGCACCTGCTCGCGCTCGGACATCGCGAGATCGCCCTCATCGGCAACACGCCTCCGGCCGGCGCCGACACCGTGCTCGACATCCCCACGCGGCGGCGCCGCGGCTTCGAGCAGGCGATGGCGGATGCCGGGTTGCCATCCGCTCCCTTCGCCGACGCCGACTTCACGGTGGCGGGCGCTCAGCGCGTCGCACACGACCTGCTCACCGGGCCGCACCCGCCGACGGCGATCTTCGCCGCGTCGGACGAGATGGCCTACGGCGTGCTCGCCGCGGCGCGTGAGCTGGGCCTCGCCGTGCCCACCGACCTGTCGGTCATCGGCGTCGACGGGCACGATCTCGCGGAGCTGTTCGACCTCACGACGATCGACCAGTTCCCGCACACACAGGGGCAGCGCGCGGGCGAGGCGATCCTGGCGGCCCTCGACGGCACGTCACAGGATGCCCACGTGCTGGCCCCGGTGCCGGATGCCCCGGCATCCCTCCCCTTCGAGCTCGTCGTGCGCGGCACGACCGCGCCACCGCGCTCGTCGTAGCGAAAACCGAGCGAGCGCGGTGGTTCCCCGTAAGGTCGAGGGCATGAGCATCGATCTCGAGGCCCTGTACATCGACCTGCATCGACACCCCGAACTGTCGTTCCAGGAGACACGGACGGCCGGCGTCATCACGCGCGAGCTCGACGCGCTGGGCCTGTCCTACGTCGAGGGCCTCGGCCGCACCGGCGTCGTGACGAGCATCAGCAACCCTTCGACAGGCACAGGAGGGACCGGCGACGGCCCCGTCGTGTGGCTGCGCGCAGACATGGACGGCCTGCCCGTGCAAGAGCAGACCGGGCTCGCCTACGCGAGCACGGCGCGCGGAGTCGACCCGGCCGGCACCGACGTCCCCGTCATGCACGCGTGCGGCCACGACATGCACGTGACCGCGATGCTGGGCGCACTCGAGAAGTTGCTCGCTACGCGCGACGAGTGGTCGGGCACCGTCGTCGCGGTCTTCCAGCCCGCCGAGGAGTACGGCGCCGGCTCGCAGGCGATGATCGCAGACGGTGTGCTGGATGCCTTCCCGAAGCCCGACATCGTGCTCGGCCAGCACCTCACCCCGCTGCCTGCCGGAACGATCGGCGTGCGTCCCGGCACACAGATGGCGGCCAGCGACGGCCTGACGGTGAAGCTGCTCGGCCGCGGCGGCCACGGCTCGCGGCCGCACGCCACGATCGACCCCGTCGTGATGGCGGCGGCGACCGTCATGCGCCTGCAGACGGTCGTCTCGCGCGAGGTCGACCCGCGCGAAATGGCGGTCGTGACCGTCGGATCGATCCACGCGGGCCTGAAGAACAACATCATCCCCGCCGACGCGACGCTCGAGTTGAGCCTGCGCTACCCCGACGACGCCGCGCGGGTCGACGTCATGGCGCGCGTCGAGCGCATCGTGCGGGCCGAGGCTGCGGCATCCGGCGCCGAGGCCGAGCCGGTCATCACGATCGATCACTCGCTGCCGCCGACGATCAACGATCGGGATGCCACGGCGCGCCTGACCGCGGCGTTCGATCGCGCCTTCGGCGAGGGCACCGTCATCGACCCGGGCATGTTCACGGGCAGCGAGGACGTCTCGTGGTTCGCGCGCGAAGCCGGTGTGCCGCTCGTCTTCTGGTTCTGGGGCGGTCTCGACCCGCAGCAGTACGCCGACGCGCTCGCACGCGGAGCCGTCAACGAAGAGATCCCGACGAACCACTCGCCGTACTTCGCACCGGTCCTGCACCCGACGATCGAGCACGGCGTCGATGCGCTCGTCGTGGCGGCACGGGAGTTCCTCGCGTGAGCGGCGGCTGGGATGAGGAGACCGGCGACACGCAGGGGTCGCGCACGCCGATCGTGCTGGGTGTCATCGCGGGCATCCTGCTGATCGCCGTCATCGTGACGCTCGCGATCGCGCTCACGCGCGACAACGGCGCGGCGCCCACCCCGACGCAGACCGAGACCACGGCCGAGACAACGACGCCGACAAGCTCTCCGTCCGAGACTCCGGATGCCACCGGCGAGCCGGTCGCGCTGCAGTTCTCCGGCACCGGGTTCGCGCTCGTCGACGCGGCGGACGAAGAGGTCTTCACCTACGGGTGGGCCGATGACGCGGCGGATGCCGTGGCCGCGCTCACCGACGCCTTCGGCGCCGAGCCCACGCAGCGCGTCGAGGCCGGCGACGGTACCCACTACCCCGACTACACGGTTTACCAGTGGGACGGCTTCATGCTGTTCGACATGATCGAGACCGCAGGGGGGACGCCGCGCGCCGAGTATGCGCAGCCGTCGTACACGCTGTTCTCGCGCAACGAGGTCGGCGGCATCGAGATGGTCGCCGAGCAGGGCCTTGAGATCGGCATGTCGGTCTCCGGCGTCCGGGCGCTGGGACCCGACCAGGAGATCCCGCGCGGCAACGTCGGGGCGACGCGGTTCGTGTTCGACCAGGAGCGCTCCAGCGCCGAGGGCGCGCCGCAGTACAGCATGTTCGCCGACACCGACGGCACCGCTGTGACGTCGATTCTGTATTTCCGCTACTCGGCGCTCTGACCGTCAGACGCCCGTGCGCGACCGGCGCCCGCACGCACCCACGGCTTGACCCGGCTCCACCGATTGCGCGCGGGCGCTGCACGGCGTAATGTCGCCCGCCGTGACTGACAACGCGCGTACGGGATCCGACGAGACCCCGATCGCCAAGCGCATCCTCATCGGCGAACCGCTGACCAGTGAGGAGCTCGAGGGACAGCTGCTCCCGAAGAGGATGGCGCTGCCGATCTTCGCCTCCGACGCGCTGTCGTCGGTGGCCTACGCACCGCAGGAACTGCTGATGATCCTGCTGCTGGGCGGCACCGCGTTCCTCGCGTTCAGTCCGTGGGTCGCTGCGGCCGTCGTGGCCCTCCTGATCGTCGTCGTGCTGAGCTACCGCCAGCTCATCAAGGCATATCCGTCCGGCGGCGGCGACTACGAGGTCGCCCGCACGAACCTCGGCGAGCGCGCCGGGGTCGTCGTCGCGGCGGCACTGCTGGTCGACTACATCCTCACGGTCGCCGTCTCGGTGGCATCCGGCGTCGACAACATCATCTCAGCGCTGCCGGCACTCGACGCGTGGCGGGTCGAACTGGCGGTCGGGTTCGTCGTGCTGATCATCCTCGTGAACCTGCGCGGCGTGCGCGAGGCATCCACCGCGTTCGCGATCCCGACGTACCTGTTCATCGGCTCGGTGCTCGTGATGATCGTCACCGGTCTCGTGCGCTGGGCGCTGGGGGATGCCCCGATCGCCGACAGCGCGCAGTATGCCGTGCAGGCCGAAGACCTCAGCCAGGTGGCGGTGATCCTGCTCATCCTGCGCGCGTTCTCGAGCGGCTGCTCGGCGCTGACCGGCGTCGAGGCGGTGTCGAACGGGGTCCCTGCCTTCCGCCGGCCGAAGGTGCGCAACGCGCAGACGACGCTCGTCATGATGGGGTCGATCGCGATCCTCATGTTCGCGGGGCTGACGATGCTCGCGCTCGTCGCGGGCGTGCACTACGCCGAAGACCCGTGCCATCTCGTCGGGTTCGACTGCGCGGCGGCGGTGCAGCCGAGCCTCATGGCGCAGGTCGCCGCCGCGACGTTCGGCGGCGGCAGCGTGCTGTTCTTCATCATCCAGGCGGCGACGGCGGCCGTGCTGCTGCTGGCCGCGAACACGGCGTTCAACGGGTTCCCGCTGCTGGGATCGGTGCTCGCGCGTGACGGCTACGCGCCGAAGGCGCTCAACACGCGCGGCGACCGGCTCGTGTACTCGAACGGCATGATCATCCTGGGCCTGGCGGCCGCACTCGTGCTGATCGTGTTCCAGGCGCGCCTGACGACGCTCATCCAGCTGTACATCATCGGAGTGTTCGTCTCGTTCTCGCTCGGGCAGCTCGGCATGGTCAAGCACTGGCGGCGTGAGCTGCGGCTGCTCGCGCGCTCGAAGTCCGCCGAGCGGCGCGGGGCATACGCCGGCCTGCTCATCAACGCGCTCGGCGCGACCTTCACGATCGTCGTGCTGGTGATCGTGACGATCACGAAGTTCACCCACGGGGCGTGGCTGGTGTTCCTGGCGATTCCCGTGCTGTCGTTCCTGATGATCGGCGTGCATCGGTATTACCGCGACGTCGAGCACGAGATCACGATGGACGACGACGTGCACTTCGGGGCATCCGGCGATGTCGCGATCGTCCTCGTCGGCACGCTGCAGAAGCCCGTCGCGAAGGCGATCGACTACGCGCTCGCGGCCAAGCACGACAAGACGATCGCGGTGCACATCGCGGTCTCGGCCGATGCGGCGCGCGCCGTGCAGGACGATTGGGAGTTCTACCGGATGCCCGCGCCGCTGCTCGTCATCGAGTCGCCGTACCGGCAGTACGCGGCTCCGCTCGCGCAGTTCATCGCGCAGTATCGCGCGAAGCACGGGCCCTCACTCATGACGGTCTACCTGCCGCAGTACATCGTCGGCCACTGGTGGGAGACCATGCTGCACAACCGCCGCGCCCGGCGCATCGCGCAGCAGCTCATGCTCGTGCACGGCGTGCAGATCACGCTCGTGCCGTGGCTGCTCGACTCGTCGGAGCTCATCTACGGCCGCCGGTCGCGGCCGCTGCCGGGTGACGACCGTGCCGGGCGCATCCCGACGTACGGGCTGGTGTCACACACCGACGACGAGCAGGGCTGACGGGCCCCGCCTCTCTGCCGGGGCGTAGCCTAGAAGCGTGACTACAGCGACCACCGAGGCGACCCAGGCGGACGCGACACCCCTGGACGCGGCCCACCTGCGCGAGGACTTCCCGATCCTCAGCGAACAGGTGAACGGGCACCGCCTCGTGTATCTCGACTCGGCCGCGACCAGTCAACGTCCGCTGGCCGTGCTGGACGCCGAGCGCGAGTTCCTCACACACACCAACGCCGCCGTGCACCGCGGCGCGCATACGCTCGCCGCTGAGGCGACGGAGCTGTTCGAGGATGCCCGGGCCACCGTCGCCGGCTTCGTCGGCGCAGAACCCGAACAACTCGTCTGGACCAGCGGCGCGACGATGGGGCTCAACCTCGTCGCGTACTCGATCGGCAACGCGTCGGTCGGGCGCGGGGCACCGGCATCCGCTTCGCTCGCACTGCGCCCGGGCGATGAGATCGTCACGACCGAGATCGAGCACCACGCGAACCTCATCCCGTGGCAGGAACTCGCCGCGCGCACCGGCGCGGTGCTGCGGCACATCCCGGCGCACGGCGACGGCACGCTCGACCTCGAGGCGGCCGCCGACCTCATCCGCGAGCGCACCCGGGTCGTCGCGTTCACGCACGTCTCGAACGTGCTCGGCATCGTCAACCCGGTCGCCGACCTCATCGCGCTCGCCCGCGGCGTCGGCGCACTGACGGTGATGGATGCCTGCCAGTCTGCTCCGCACCTGCGCCTGGACTTGCCGGCGCTCGGCGTCGACCTCGCCGTGTTCAGCGGCCACAAGATGCTCGGCCCCTACGGCGTGGGCGGACTGTACGGCCGCGCGGAGGTGCTCGAGGCGATGCCGCCATTCCTCACCGGCGGCTCGATGATCACGACGGTGACGCTCGATGGGGCCGAGTTCCTGCCGCCGCCGCAGCGGTTCGAGGCGGGAACGCAGCCGATCGGCCCCGCGATCGGACTCGCCGCCGCCGTGCGCTACCTCGACGCGGTGGGTCTCGAGCGCATCCATGTGCACGAGAGCATGCTTGCGGCGCGCATGCGCGCGGGACTCGTCGAGATCCCGGGCATCCGGCTGCTGGGCGATGCTGCCGCAGAGCGGGTCGGGCTGTGGGCGTTCGATGTCGAGGGAGTGCACGCGCACGACGCGGGCCAGTTCCTCGACGCGCGCGGCATCGCGGTGCGGGTCGGTCACCACTGCGCGGCGCCGTTGCACAGCCGGTACGGCGTCACGGCATCCGTTCGGGCGAGCGCGGCCTTGTACAACACCGTCGACGACGTCGATACTTTCCTCGATGCCGTCACCGGCATACGCCCCTACTTCGGAGTCTGACATGAGCGACGATCTGGACGCCCTCTATCGCGAGTTGATCCTCGATCACTCGAAGCACCCGCAGCACTTCGGGCTCGCGCCCGACGCCGACCACACCGGGACTTCGCACCAGAAGAACCCCGTGTGCGGTGACGAGATCACGTTGCGCGCCCGCGTCGACGGCGAGCAGATCGCGGATGTGACCTGGGAAGGTCGGGGCTGCTCGATCTCGCAGGCATCCGCTTCGATGCTCGCCGACCTCGTCGGCGAAGAGGACCTCAGCCGTGGTGAGGCGATCACGCTCATCGAGGGCTTCCGCGAGGCGCTGCGCTCACGCGGCCAGATCGAACTGGACGAAGACGTCTACGGAGACGCCGCCGCGCTGACCGGCGTCTCGAAGTTCTCCGCCCGGGTCAAGTGCGCCATGCTCGCATGGGTCGCCCTCGAAGACGCCCTCGCCAAAGCATGACCGCGCACGTCGTCATCATCGGCGGAGGCTTCGCCGGTGTCAGTGCCGCACGGGCGCTGAAGAACGCGCCGGTGCGCGTGACGCTCATCGACCGCCGGGTGTACAACACGTTCCAGCCGCTGCTGTACCAGGTGGCGACGGGCGGCCTGAACCCGGGCGATGTGACGCACTTCCTGCGCAGCCTGCGCGTGCACCAGCCGAATCTCGACGTCGTGCACGAGCACCTCATGGAGATCGATACGGATGCCCGCACCATCCGCCTGCTCGACGGGCAGGAACTCGCCTACGACTACCTGCTCATCGCCACGGGAGTGACGACGGCGTACCACGGCACGCCCGGCGCGAAGGAGAACTCGTTCGCGGTGTACTCGCGGTCGCAAGCGATCGCGATTCGCGACACGCTGTTCACGCGCCTCGAGAAGGCGGCGGCCCAGCCGGATCGTGATCGGGGGCTGTCGGTCGTCGTGATCGGCGGTGGCCCGACGGGCGTCGAGATGGCGGGATCGCTCGCCGAGCTGCGCGATCAGGGCCTCGCGCCCGCGTATCCGGAGCTGCAGGGCGGGGCGTTCCGCATCACGCTCGTGCAGCGCAGCGAGATCCTCAAGCCCTTCCTGCCGAAGCTGCGGAAGTACGCGACCGAGCAGTTGCGAAAGCGCCACGTCGAGGTGCGCCTGGGCGCCGGCGTCGAAGAGGTCTGCCCCGATTCGGTTCGGCTCAGCGACGGCACGGTGCTGCCCGCAGATCTTACGATCTGGGCGACGGGTGTCGCACCGCACGAGGAGGTGCGCGAGTGGAGCCTGCCACTTGACGGCGGCAACCGGATCCGCGTGGGCGAAGACCTGCAGGTCGTGGGCCTGCCGGGAGTCTTCGCCGCCGGTGACGTCGCGATCGCGCCGCAGGATTTCCCGCAGCTCGCGCAGCCCGCGATCCAGGGTGGTGAGCACGTCGCCCGGCAGATCCGGCGTCTGATCGACGGGCAGGCGACGCAGTCATTCTCGTACTACGACAAGGGTCAGCTGGCGATCATCGGGCGCCGCGCCGCCGTCGGCGAGGTGCCCGGCATCGCGAACCTGCCGGTGCTGCACTACATCGGCATCCTGCAGAAGGTGCCGTTCCTGCGCGCGATCATCCCGCTCACGGGATTCACGGCGTGGTCGACGTGGCTGTTCGTGCACATCGCGAGCCTGCTCGGGCCCCGCAACCGCCTGCAGGTGATGGTCGGCCTGCTCGCCCGGTATGGGTTCCGCCTGCACCGCACGCCCGTGCCGATCGTGGGCGACGTGCCAGCGATCCGCCCCGCGAAGGCGCAGCGCAAGAAGCGGGCGGATGCCGCGGGTGCGGGTGCCGCGAGTGCGGGTGCCGCGAGTGCGGATGCCGCGTCGGCGGGTGCCGCGCCGGCGGATGCCCCGGCGGCCGGCACGGACGCTGCGGCGACGACCGACGCTACGGGCGCCGCCGGCGCCGCGGAGAGCTGATCCGCTAGGAGCGCCACGGGGCGACGAGCTCGACTCCGGTGTCTGCGAAGTCACGCGTGTTGCGGGTGGCGAGCGCGAAAGCTCGCGACCGCGCGATGCCCGCGGTCTGGGCATCCTGCACCGTGATCGGATGCTCGACCCGCTCTCGTTCGGCCGTCAGGGCGGCGGTGTGGCGAGGGCAGGTCTACCCGATCAGCTCGGGCAGGTCGTCGGGCGTGAGCTGGCGCACGCCGCGGCTGTGCAGCAGGAACTGCCCCCGCACTTGCACACCCTCTGCCCGCAGGGCTCGCCCGAGCGCCGTCGGCCACTTCGCGTCACGCGTGCTGAGCGCCGCTTTGCCACGCCGCTCCCAGACGAGGACGATCTGGGTGGCATCGAGCACTCCCATCATGTCGGCGAAGCGGCTCGCGAACACCTCGGCGTGCGTGCACATGCCCAGGTCAGGAGTGACGCACGCCCGGTTCGGGTCGGCCGGGTAGTCGTCGATCGGCATCATCGTCCGCTGCACACGGTCGTCACCGTCGAGGAAAAAGAGCCAGACTCGATGCACGAGCGCGCGCTCGAGCATCTCGCCGAGCCACTCCTGCAGCACGATGTCGTCGGTCATGGGCGGGGTTTCTTCGTACGTTTTCATGCGCCCAGATTGACGGCCACGCACGCCGGAAATCCGTTATCCACAGGCCCACAGCCCGGATCGCGAAAATCAGGCACCTGTGGAGGAAGCGATGAACACACGGCGATCGCATTCCCTCGCGACGAACCGCGACCCCGCGCACTCACGTCCGCAGCACCTGCTTCTTGAGCCTCACCGGCGAGGTCGTCGTCCTTCGCCACCGCAATGAGGTGTCGTACCAAACGGGTGCCTGCACCTCGGGCACGCCGCCATTCATGCGGATCTTCCAGCCGATCCGTTCGAGGAAGCGGTGGTGATACCAGCAGAGCATCACGCCGTTGTCCGTATGCGTCGGACCGCCGCGGGCGTACTCGGTGACGTGGTGGATCTCGCACCACCCGGCCGGCACTCCGCAGCCCGGAATGATGCACCCGCCGTCGCGCAGCGCGATCGCGCGGCGCTGGTAACGGTTGAAGATGCGCTCTTCGGTGCCGACCGTCGTCGCGGCTCGTGATCCGCTGGATCGTCCCCGAGCAGGCGATGTGGCGGGCGACGGCGATCGAGATCGGCTGGTCGCACCCCTGCAGGTGCGCGTAGCCGGTGCCGGATGCCATGTCCGCGGCATCCACCGATACGACAAGCGTCGGGGCGTACCCGCCGATCGTGGGCAGCAGCCCGCTCGAGGCGGCGACGCCCAGCGCGGCCGCGAACGCGTCGTGCTGTTTCTGCGCTCTCGTGCGCAGATCGAGCGGGGCATCGGTCGCATCGTCAGCTTCGGCGTACGGGTCGGTGAAGACGACCGTCGGGGCCTGGTGCGCATCGAAGATCAGCTGCAGTTGCGCCGCGACCTCGGGTACCAGGTGACCGCGCACGGGAACGCCGGCGGGTGTCGCGACTCCGAGGATGAGGGCGCGCTTGCGCTCCGCGACGCGCTCGCGGGGCTCGGCCCCGTCCGGGTCGAGTGCGAGTGCCCACGTCTGCGCATGGATCTTCAGCAGCTCGGCGCACGCGGGTGGCGCGCCGCCAGGGCCCTCACCGCGCGCTTCGGCGACGACGATCTCGGCAGCCTCCGCCCGCGCCGACGCCGGGACGCGCGGAGCGGTGGCCTGCAGCGGACCCGTGATCGCAAGGATGCCGTCGGCACCGACGACTCCGTCGAGCATCGCGGCACGCACCGAGGGGAAGGGCGCTGCCAGCTTCTCGCCCGTCGTGTCGCTGATCTCGGGGCGCACCGTCAGCGCCGCGCGCTGCAGCCGTGCCGCGGTGTGCGGCGCGACACGCGTGATCTGCTGCACGAGCTCGACGACGTCGCGGCATCCCAGATGTGACGTCATCCGGTCGTCACGCACCGCCGCCCCGGACCGCCGGGCCACCTCGCCGACGGCGTCAATCAGCAACGCTTCGGTGAGGCGCCCGATCTCGGCGATCGCCCCGAGCTGCAGCGCGAGTTCGCCCTCACTGGCGCGCTCGAATGCGCGCTCGGCATCCGCCACGCGCAGCACCGCGAGCGCCTGCGACCGCAGGTCTTCGAGGTGCTGTGCGAGGAGGTCCATACCCTCGATTCTGCCGAGGGCCTCCGACACTGTGAGTCGACGAATCCCAGGTCAACGGCAGATTGTGGACAACTTCTGCGAGGGCCGATTGTGGAGGAGGCGATGGCGTCAGCTGGGGTCGAAGCCCCGCCGAACGCCCACCCGAACTGCAAGGCCGCGCACGCGACACGCCGCCCCACAGCGCGTGTGGGGCGGCGTGTCGGCCGTCAGGCCTTGCAGTTGCGTTCCAGCGAGACGCCCGAAGCGAGAGGATGCCGCAGCTCACACCCCCGCGAGGACGGTCGCCTCCAGCCGCGCGTACGAGGCTTCCATGCCGTCGGTCATGCCGGTGGCGAGGATGGCGTCGCGGGTCGCGGCATCCGGGTACTCGATGATGAGGGTCAGCAGGGTCGCGCCGTCCTCTTCATAGAGCATCAGGTCGTTGACCGTCGCGGGCCCGTCGGTGCCGATCATCTTCTCGGTCGAGACCGAGCGCCGGATGGGGTCGCTCAGCACGGTCTCGCCCTCGAAACCGAAGCGGGTCGCCTCATCGTCGCCGCGCTGCCAGACGTAGCGATACGTGTCGCCGACCTCGCACTCGATCATCGTCCAGCCGTCGGGTCCGAGGAGCCACGTCTTGAGCAGCTCGGGCTCGTGGTGCGCGCGCCAGACGAGCTCCTGCGGGCCGTCGATGAGGCGGGTGATACGCACGTGCTGGTCGTCGAGGACCTCGGTGCGGGTGCCCTTGCCCTGCGCGTACGCGCGGAGGTCCTGCAGCACGGCATCCAACTGGTCCATCGCCATGCGCGAGCCTTCGACGGCGCCCATCGCGACGGCCTGCTCGAGGCCCTCGAGCGACGCGAAGTACGTCGTGTTGAGCAGGCGCGACCCCGCACCCGTCGCCTCGAACCGGAACACCATGCGCATCGAGGGGAAGTCCTCGAACACGGTGCCGTCGGCGTCGGTGAAGTTGTCGAGCACCTCGAAGCCGGTCGGCTCGCTGATCGCGAGGAACTCCCATGCGCCGCGCGACGGCTCGCCCTGCGGGCTCGTCATGTGGTACCGCGCGCGCCCGCCGACCGCGAAGTCGAACTGGGTGAATGTCGCCGGCCAGCCGGGAGGGCCCCAGAATCGCTCGAGCTGGCGCGGGTCGGTGAAGGCCTTCCAGAGCCGCTCGACGGGGGCGTCGAAGTCGGCGGTGAGGGTCATCGTGAGGTTGTCGGCGTCGGTCGTGATGTCGGTGACAGGCATGTCACTCTCCTTTGTGTGGGTCTTTCGTCCCCGTCGAGGGGCCAGGGTCGGGCTCAGCCAGCAGCGCATCGAGGCGGTCGATGCGTGCTCGCCAGAGGTCCTCGTAGCGCGCCAGCAGTGCGCGGGCGCGGGCGATCATGACAGGATCCGCGCGGACGAGGCGTTCCCGGCCCTCGGCGCGCTTGACGATGAGCTGAGCGGCTTCGAGGACGGCCACGTGCTTCTGTACCGCCGCGAACGACATGTCGTATTCCGCGGCGAGCGCCGAGACGGACTGTTCGCCCGCCAGGGTGCGCCGCACGATGTCGCGCCGCGTGGCCTGCGCCAGGGCGTGGAACACACGGTCGATCTCATCGTCGCTCAACTCATTTTGTACAACCATTTGGTTGTACGTTACGACGACGGATGCCGCGTGTCAAGGGGTCTTGTGAACGGAATTGCGCCCGCCACCCATCCCGGTGGCGCTGCGGACCGACTCACGCGCATCGAGCTGGTCCGGCGCACCACCTCCCTCCTGCAGGCACCGCCGAATAGACACGGTTTCGCACCTGCGGGAATACCCCTGGGGGGTACTAGAGTTGTGCCCTGTAGATACCTGCCAGGGGTACCCCGATGAGAGGAACATGACATGACGACGACCGAGTACCAGGTGACCGGGATGACGTGCGGACACTGCGAGATGTCGGTGCGCGAAGAGGTCGAGCAGATCGCCGGTGTGGAGGACATCCAGGTCAGCGCGCAGAGCGGCAAGCTCGTCGTGACCGCGGCATCCGACCTTGACGACGCCGCCGTGCTGGCAGCCGTCACCGAAGCGGGATACTCGGCCGTACGCGTCTAAGCCCCGCGGGGCCCGCGCCGCGACCCCACCATCCCGACCACCCAGCACCCCCGAGGAAGGACTGTGATGAGCACCCCGGCATCCACTGCAGACGCGAGCTACGAGCTTGAGATCGGCGGGATGACCTGCGCGTCGTGCGCGAACCGCATCGAGCGCAAGCTGAACAAGCTCGACGGCGTCGCGGCATCCGTCAACTACGCCACCGAGAAGGCGAAGGTCACCGTCCCCGCGGGCTACGACCCCGCCGCGCTCATCGCCGAGGTCGAGAAGACCGGCTACACGGCAGCCCTGCCTGCGCCGAAGGTCACGAAGCAGGATGCCTCAGACAGCGCCGACCCCGAAGACCCCGAGCTCAAGAGCCTGCGCACGCGCCTGATCGTCTCGACCGTCCTGTCGGTGCCGGTGATCCTCATGGCGATGATCCCCGCGCTCCAGTTCACCTACTGGCAGTGGGCGTCGCTCACCCTCGCGGCGCCCGTCGTTGTGTGGGGCGCATGGCCGTTCCACCGCGCCGCGTGGATCAACCTGCGCCACGGCGCCGCGACGATGGACACGCTCATCTCGATGGGCACGGGCGCCGCCTTCCTGTGGTCGCTGTACGCCCTCTTCTTCGGAACGGCGGGCATGCCCGGCATGACCCACGAGTTCGAGCTCACCCTCGCGCCGTCGGACGGCACGGCGAACATCTACCTCGAGGTCGCCGCCGGCGTGACGATGTTCATCCTTGCGGGCCGCTACTTCGAGAAGCGCGCGAAGCGGCACGCGGGGGCCGCCCTGCGGGCCCTCCTCGAGCTCGGGGCGAAGGAGGTCGCGGTCCTGCGCGGCGGTGTCGAGACCAGGATCTCGATCGATGACCTGCGCGTCGGCGACGAGTTCGTCGTGCGCCCCGGCGAGAAGATCGCGACCGATGGCGTCGTCGTCTCGGGCACGTCCGCCGTCGACGCCTCGATGCTGACGGGCGAGTCGGTGCCGGTCGAGGTTGCCGAAGGGGATGCCGTCACGGGCGCCACCGTCAACGCGGGCGGCCGCCTCGTGGTGCGCGCGACGCGCGTCGGCTCCGACACGCAGCTCGCCCAGATGGCGAAGCTTGTCGAGGATGCCCAGTCAGGCAAGGCCGACGTGCAGCGCCTCGCCGACCGGATCTCGGGCGTCTTCGTCCCGATCGCGATCGGCATCGCCCTCGTCACGCTCGCCGCGTGGCTGATCGCCGGGTTCCCGGCCTCGGCCGCGTTCACGGCCGCCGTCGCGGTGCTCGTGATCGCGTGCCCGTGCGCCCTGGGACTCGCGACCCCGACGGCGCTGCTCGTCGGCACGGGCCGCGGCGCGCAGCTGGGCATCCTGATCAAGGGCCCCGAGGTCCTGGAGTCCACCCGCAAGGTCGACACCGTCGTGCTCGACAAGACCGGCACCGTGACCACCGGCAAGATGACTCTGGTCGACGTCATCGCCGAGCCCGGTGTGGATCGCGAAGAGCTGCTGCGCCTTGCCGGCGCACTCGAGGATGCCTCAGAGCACCCGATCGCCCAGGCGATCGCGCGCGCGGCCCGAGAGCGCTCCGCCCGCACCGCGAACAACAGCCTCCCCCCGGTCGTTGAGCGAGGGCCGCAGGCCCGAGACGAAACGCTCCCGGCCGTCGAGGGGTTCACCAACCTCGAGGGCAAGGGCGTGCAGGGCGTCGTCGACGGCCACGCCGTGCTCGTCGGCCGCGAGTCGCTGCTCGCCGAGTGGTCGCTGCACTTGACCCCCGAGATCGCCGCCACGAAGGCGCAGGCCGAGGGCGAGGGCAAGACCGTCGTCGCCGTCGGATGGGACGGGGCCGCACGCGGCATCCTGATCGTCGCCGACACGGTCAAGCCGACGAGCGCCGAGGCGATCGCGCAGCTCAAGGCGCTCGGCCTCACGCCTGTACTGCTCACCGGTGACAACGAGACGGTCGCCCGCCGGATCGCCACTGAGGTCGGGATCGATCAGGTGATCGCCGAGGTGCTGCCGAAGGACAAGCTCGACGTCATCACCCGACTGCAGGGCGAGGGCAAGGTCGTCGCGATGGTCGGCGACGGTGTCAACGACGCCCCCGCTCTCGCGCAGGCCGACCTGGGCCTCGCGATGGGCACGGGCACCGACGTCGCGATCGAGGCATCCGATATCACCCTCGTGCGCGGAGACCTGCGCAGCGCGGTCGATGCGATCCGCCTGTCACGCAAGACGCTCGGCACGATCAAGACCAACCTGTTCTGGGCGTTCGCATACAACACGGCCGCGATCCCGATCGCCGCGCTGGGGCTTCTGAACCCCATGCTCGCGGGTGCTGCGATGGCGCTGTCGAGCGTGTTCGTCGTGGGCAACAGCCTGCGACTGCGGACCTTCCGCAGCACCGCGCGCTGACCGCGTCTGCTGCTGACCGCGTCTGTTGAGAGGAGTACGGCGATGACCGACCCGCACGCACACCATCGGATGCCTGAGGACCACTCCGCGCACGCGGGGATGGACCACTCCGCGCACGCGGGGATGGACCACTCCGCGCACGCAGGGATGGACCATTCCGCCCACGCGGGCATGGACCACTCCGCGCACGCGGGGATGGCGGGGATGGACCACTCGGCCATGGGTCACGGCGGGCACGGCGGCCGCGGCGGCCACGGGGATCACGTCGGGCAGTTCCGTCGGCTGTTCTGGATCAACCTGATCATCGGCATCCCGGTGGTCGCGCTGTCGCCGATGTTCGCGATGATCCTCGGCTACGAGGTCCCGGGCTGGGCGACGTGGATCGCGCCGCTGCTCGGCACCGTCATGTACGTGTGGGGCGGCTGGCCGTTCCTCACCGGAGCGGTCAGCGAGTTGCGCACCCGCAGGCCGGGGATGATGCTCCTGATCGGCCTCGCGATCACGGTCGCGTTCTTCGCGTCGTGGGGCGCGACCCTCGGCATCCTGGATCACGAACTCGAGTTCTGGTGGGAGCTCGCCCTGCTGATCGTCATCATGCTGCTCGGCCACTGGATCGAGATGCGGTCGCTCGCGCAGACGAGTTCCGCGCTCGACTCCCTCGCGGCGCTGCTGCCCGACGAGGCCGAGCGGGTCGAGGGCGATCAGATCGTCACGGTCGCACCCGCCGACCTGCGCGTCGGCGATGTCGTCGTCGTGCGTCCCGGCGGCAGCGTCCCCGCCGACGGCACCATCGTCGACGGCCGTGCCGACATCGACGAGTCCATGGTCACCGGTGAGTCCCGTACCGTCGCCCGCACCGTCGGCGACTCCGTCACGGCGGGCACCGTCGCGACCGACTCGGGCCTGCGCGTCGAGGTCACCGCGACCGGCGACGACACGACCCTCGCGGGCATCCAGCGCCTCGTCACCGAGGCGCAGAACTCCTCTTCGCGTGCGCAGCGGATCGCCGACCGCGCCGCCGCCCTGCTGTTCTGGTTCGCGCTGATCGCTGCCGCCATCACTGCCGTCGTGTGGACGCTCGTCGGCAGCCCCGACGACGCGGTCGTCCGCACCATCACGGTCCTGGTGATCGCGTGCCCGCATGCGCTGGGCCTCGCGATCCCGCTCGTCGTGTCGATCGCGACCGAGCGCGCCGCCCGCGGCGGCGTCCTCGTGAAGGACCGCCTCGCCCTGGAGAGCATGCGCACCGTCGACACCGTCCTGTTCGACAAGACCGGCACGCTCACGAAGGGCGAACCCACCGTCACCGCCGTCGAACCGATCGGCGACCTGGATGCCGACGAGGTCCTCGCCCTCGCCGCCGCGGCGGAGGCCGACAGCGAGCACCCGCTCGCGAAGGCCATCGTGCGTGCGGCGCAGGGACTGGCCGTGCCCTCGGCATCCGGCTTCACGTCGTCGCCCGCCGTCGGCGTCACCGCCACGGTCGACGGTGCCGAGATCCGCGTCGGCGGGCCGCGCCTGCTCGAAGAGGTCGGCGCCCGCGAAGTCGACCTTGCCGACGCCTGGCGCGGCGAGGGCGCGATCATCCTGCACGTCGTCCGCGACGGCGTCGTGATCGGTGGGCTGAAGCTCACCGACGAGATCCGCCCCGAATCGCGTGACGCGGTCGCGGCACTGCACAAGCTCGGCGTGCAGGTCGTCATGATCACCGGCGACGCGGATGCCGTCGCGCGCGCCGTCGGCGACGAGCTCGGCATCGACCGCGTCTACGCGCAGGTGCGCCCCGAGGACAAGTCGCACACGGTCGCCGAACTGCAGCGCGAGGGCCGCAAGGTCGCGATGGTCGGCGACGGCGTCAACGACGCGCCCGCGCTCGCGCAGGCCGACGTCGGCATCGCGATCGGCGCCGGAACCGACGTGGCGATCGCCTCCGCCGGCGTGATCCTCGCGAGCTCCGACCCGCGATCGGTGCTGTCGGTCATCGAGCTGTCGCGCGCCGCCTACCGCAAGATGAAGCAGAACCTCTGGTGGGCAGCCGGGTACAACCTCATCTCCGTGCCGCTCGCCGCCGGCGTACTCGCCCCCATTGGGTTCGTGCTGCCGATGTCGGTCGGGGCGATCCTGATGTCGCTGTCGACCGTCGTCGTCGCCCTCAACGCGCAACTGCTGCGGCGCATCGACCTCACCCCCGAAGCGAGCACGCGCGCTGTGCTCGGCCGCTGAGGCGGGGCATCCGGTCGGGCTGTTCCTGTTCGTGCTCCTGCTCCTGTTCTTGCTCGTGCTCCTTTATGTCGGGCGCATGCCACACCTCGCATGACCCCGGACGATCCGAACATGACCGCGTACTTCCGCCGCCTCGATGACAGCCACTTCACCGCGACGGATGCCGTGCAGGGCGCCTGGAACACCGACGAGCAGCACATCGCCCCGGCGCTCGGTCTGCTGACGCACGTGCTCGAGCGCGACCACGGCGCGCGGCACGGGCATCCGCTGACGATGTCGCGGGTCTCGTTCGACATCCTCGGAGTGCTGCCGATCGACACGGTCGAGATCACGACGCGGGTCATCCGGCCCGGCCGCACGATCGAGCTGGCCGAAGCCACCCTGAGCCACGGAGGCCGACCCGCCGTCATCGCGCGCGCCTGGTTCTCACGCGACATCGACACGGCGGCCGTCGCGGGCACAGCGCTGGTGCGGATGCCCGAGCCTTCCACCCTGCCCGCGTGGTCGGCGGCAGAGGTGTGGCCGGGGCGGTTCGTCACGACGGTCGAGATCCGGCGGGACGAGACGGAGCCCGGCCGCGCGCGATTCTGGCTGCGCCCCGGCATCCCGCTGCTGCTGGACGAGCCCGTGAGCCCGACGGCGCGTCTGCTGGGCGTGGTCGACATCGCGAACGGCATCACCCCGCGCGTCGCACCCGGGGATGTGCACTTCCCGAACCTCGACCTGACGGCGCACCTGTTCCGCGCGCCCGGCGACGGCTGGATCGGGTTCGACACCACCGTCAGCTTCGGCCCGCACGGCCATGGCCTGACCCACAGCATCCTGCACGATGCCGCAGGTCCCCTGGGAACGCTGCAGCAGACCCTCACGGTGCGCCCCCGCGGCGCGGCGTAGGGGGCGCGCGGCGCTGGGCCGGGTCGCTCAGCGCGATCGAGGTGGCGCTACGGACCACCTCGCGGGTGCTGAGCTGGTCCGACGCGCCACCCGGATTCGCGGGGTGAAAAGCAGGTGGCACTGCGGACCAGCTCGCGAGCGCTGAGCTGGTCGCGCGCGCCACCTGGATTCGGCACCCGCAGAATGGATGCCCCAAATGCGCCCCTCATCCCCAGGCCTCCCCTCATTTGCGCCAACACTTTCCTGACCCACCAGAAAAGATGGCGCAAGTGCGCCCCTCCCGCCCGCCGAGGGGTTCACTTGCGCCAACTATCTCGGGGCGCGCGATCGGGGTGGCGCTGCGGACCATCTCACGCGGCCCGAGGTAGTCCGGCGCGCCACCTGAATCGGCGGGGTGGAAAGCAGGTGGCACCACGGACCACCTCACGAGGCCCGAGCTGGTCGGGCGCGCCACCTGGATCGTGCGTGCGCAGAATGGATGCCCCAAATGCGCCCCTCAGCCCCAGGCATCCCCTCATTTGCGCCAACACTTTCCTGACCCACCAGAAAAGATGGCGCAAGTGCGCCCCTCCCTCACGGCGAGGGGTCACTTGCGCCAACATTCCCACCCGGCGCCCACCCACCACCGCACCCACCCCACCGCCCCCACCCCCACCATCCCTGGCCGCGCACGCGCCGCACCCCGCACAATGGCTCCATGGCCTCCGTGCGGATCGACCCCGAGCTCAAGGCGGCGCTCGCTGTCGTCGGGGGCGTGTTTCCGCCGACGGTCACGCCCGAGCTCGTCCCCTTCATGCGCCAGTCGTATGCCTCTCCGCCGCGCGAGCAGGTGCTCGCCGACCAGCGTCTGCACGCCGTCGACCTCGAGTTTGCGGGATACCGGGGCGCGCGCATCGGGGCATCCGTCGTCTCGCCGACAGGCGCCCCCGATGCGCAGCCGCTGCCGACCGTGCTCGTGTTCCACTCGGGCGGCATGATGTTCGGCGACCGGTTCAGCGGCCTCGACACGGCGCTCGCCTGGGTGCCCGACCTCGGCATCCGCCTGATCACCGTCGAATACCGGCTTGCGCCGGAGCATCCCGACCCCGTCCCGTTCGAGGACTGCTACGCCTCGCTCGAGTGGGTCGCCGCGCACGCGACGCAGCTCGGCGTGCGCGCCGACCGGCTCCTGCTCGCGGGCGCGAGCGCCGGCGCCGGACTCGCGGCGGGCGTCGCCCTCGCCGCGCGCGACCGCGGCGGCCCTGCACTCGTCGGGCAGCTGCTCGACTACCCCATGCTCGACGACCGCGGCCGCACCGCGTCGACGCGCGCGTTCGACGGCATCGGCGTGTGGGACCGGATCAGCAACGAGACCGGCTGGCGCGCCCTGCTCGGCGACCGCGTCGGCACCGACGACGTCTCGCCGTACGCCGCACCGGCCCGCGCCACCGACCTCGCGGGGCTGCCGCCGACGTTCCTCGACGTCGGCACGGCCGAGATCTTCCGCGACGAGACCGCCGACTACGCGGCGCGATTGTGGGATGTCGGGGTCGACGTCGAGCTGCACGTGTGGCCCGGCGCCTTCCACGCGTGCGACATCTTCGCCCCGCATGCGGCGGTCTCGCGGGGCATGATCCGGGCGCGCACCGACTGGCTGCGGCGCATCCTCGTGGACTGACGCGGCCCCGCGGCGGATAATCGAACAACGGCGAAGGAGGCGGGATGCAGGAACTGCTCGGTCGGCTTCGCGCCCTCGACCCCGAAGCGAGCGAGGGGCTGCGCGTCATCGCGTGCTTCGACGAGCTCATGGCGGGCGGCGTCGCCGCGCACGGCCTGCTCGCCGCGGCGGCCGCCCTCGCGGGAACGGCGACCGGCATGCGCCGCGGCGGCGTGACGGTGCGGGTCGATCCGCGCGGCGAGACCCTCGCCGGCGCTGCTCCCGCGGAGTGCGCGACGGCCGAGGTCACCTCCGGCGCGGTCGCGTGGATCGAGCGCGATCCGGGGCATCCACGTGCCAACGACGCCCTCATCCTCGAGCGCCTCGCGCTCGCGCTACGGCTGCGCCTCGACCCGAGCCTCGACCGCGTCGCCGTGCAGCGCGACTTCGCCACGGCGGTCGATCCCGCGCGTCCGCACATCGAACGAATGGATGCCGCGTCGCGCCTGCGCCTCACCTCCGGTGCCTCGTACCGCGTGACCGTCGCCCCGTTGTTCGCGACGTGGCGACGCCACCCCGAGGGACCCGAGGACGTCGTGTCGACCCCGTTCGGGCCCGTGCACGTCGCCGTCATCCTCGCCGACGCGGAGGTCGACGGCGCGCCGCTCGGCGTCGGCGGCATCGCGACGATCGACGACCTGCCGCGATCGTTCCGCACGGCGCTCATCGCGCTGCGCCTGCACGACGACCGCGCCGCCGCGCCCGTCCGCGCCGACGACCTGGGCGGTCTCGCCGAGCTTCTCGCCGACCTGCCCGAGCACGAACCTGCAGACCGGGATGCCGCGGGCATGAACGCCATCATGGAGCACTCGTGGGGTCCCGCGACGGTCGACGCACTCGTGCGCACGTCGACCGTGCGCGAGGCGGCGCGGGCCGCCGGCATCCATCATTCGACGATGACGACGCGCGTCGAGACGGTGCAGGGCGTGCTCGGATTCGACCCGCTCGGCGGGCTCGGTCGCACGCGTCTCGGGATCGCCTTCCTGCGCTGGCGCCTGCGCAACTCGCACGTGCTCGAATTGCCCGCGCCCGCGGCGGCGCCCGCGGCGCGCTGACGCCGGCCCGCTGTCACGCCCGCGGCGCCACCCCGACCCGCCATTCGTCGGGTGCCTGCGCGCGGATTGCGCCGCATCGTCGGTGCCGCCGCGGGTGCGCCTCGGCGGATGCTGGCTGCACCCCGATCCCCGACCCACGATGGAGTGGAACATGATCGACAACCCGTATTACACCGACGCCGTGCACAAGGACTACGAGCTCATCTCGGTGGGCAGGCTCGAGCTCGAGGAGGGCGGGGCGATCCCCGACCTGAAGCTCGCGGTGCGCACCTGGGGCACGCTCAACGAGGCGCGCGACAACGCGATCCTCATCCCGACGTGGTACTCCGGCACGCACCAGATCTGGGCGGATACCTATGTCGGTGAAGGCCACGCCCTCGACCCCTCGCGCTACTTCATCGTGTGCGTCAACCAGATCGGCAACGGGCTGTCGACGTCGCCGCACAACACCGACGACGACTCGATCTCGATGTCGCGGTTCCCGAATGTGCGCATCGGCGACGACGTCGTGGCGCAGGAGCGCCTGTTGCGCGAGCACTTCGGCATCCATCGCCTCGCCCTCGTCACCGGCGGGTCGATGGGCGCCCAGCAGACCTATGAATGGGCGGTGCGGTTCCCCGAGAAGGTGCTGCGCGCGGCTCCGATCGCGGGCACGGCGAAGAACACGCCCCACGACTTCCTGTTCGCCGAGACGCTCAACGAGCAGACCTGGTCTGACCCGGGCTGGTACGGCGGCGAGTACACGTCGAACGCCGACGTCGTCGAGGGGCTGAAGCGCCAGGCGCATCTGTGGGGCACGATGGGCTTCTCGACGGAGTTCTGGAAGCAGGAGAAGTGGTCGGCGCTCGGCTTCGAGTCGGCGGATGCCTTCATGACCGGCTTCCTCGAGCCGTACTTCACGGCGATGGACCCGAACGATCTGCTGACGATGGCGTGGAAATGGCAGCGCGGTGACGTCTCGCGACACACCGGCGGCGACCTCGCGGCGGCGCTCGGTCGCATCACGGCGAAGGTGTTCGTGATGCCGATCAGCGAGGACATGTTCTTCCCCGTGCGCGACTGCGCCGCCGAGCAGGCGCTGATCCCGGGGAGCGAGCTGCGCGTGATCGACGACGTGCACGGGCACCTCGGCCTGTTCGCCGTCGACCCGGGCTACATCCCGCAGATCGACCGGGTGCTGGGTGACCTGCTGGCGACCTCCGTGGCCCCCACCGCGGAAGCGCTCGCCGCGGCGTAGCCCCCCGCGCGCCGCTCCGGGCCGGGTCCGCTGTACGTGAAGCGGGCCCGGCCCGGGACCATGTTTGGGGTGGGGGGCCGGGCGCGAGCGGCCCGGAGAGTGTGAGGTCCAGTGAAATGGATGGCGCGAATGCGCCCCTCAACCTGGATGACCCCCTCATGTGGGGCATCCATTTCTGCTGCCTGCAAAATGGTGGGCGCAAATGTGCCCCTCAGACAGTGCGAGGGGGTCATTTGCGCCCACTATCTCGGGCCGCGCGATCGAGGTGGCGCTGCAGACCAGTTGGGTGCCACGCAACTGGTCCGGCGCGCCACCCAGATTTCGCGGCCCCAAGGCAGGTGGCGCCGCCGACCATCTCGCGAGGGCTGAGGTAGTCCGGCGCGCCACCTGGATCCCCCGCGGCGCGGGCCGCGCCCTACGGGGTGACCGCCACCGGTGCATCCTGCGCCGAGGCATCCCCCACCGCACCCTGTGCGCCATCGCGCACCGAGGCATCCCCCACCACGGCAGCAGCCCCCACCACACCCCGCCGACGGGCGGATGCCGCGGCGAAGACCATCACGGCGAGGCCGGCGACGGTGATGGCGGCGCCGATCCAGATGGGTGAGGTGTAGCCGAGACCCGCGGCGATGCCGAGGCCGCCCGCCCACGCGCCCAGCGCGTTGCCGAGGTTGAACGCGCCGATGTTGGCGCCCGAGGCGAGCGTGGGCGCGCCGCCCGCGTAGTTCATGATGCGGCTCTGCAACCCCGGGACGGTGCCGAACCCGAATCCGCCCATCAGGAACAGCACGACGATGACGGCGGGCTGCGATCCCGCGACGAGACCGAATGCCACGAGCACCACGGCGAGCGCGGCGATGAATCCGACGAGCGTCGCGTCGATCGAGCGGTCGGCGAGCTTGCCGCCGAGCCAGTTGCCGAGCACGAGTCCCGCGCCGAACAGCACGAGCAGCCATGGCACGGCGCTCGCGGCGAAACCGGTGACCTCGGTGAGCGTGTACGCGATGTAGGTGAAGGCGCCGAACATGCCGCCGAAGCCGAGTACCGTCACGACGAGCGAGAGCCACACCTGGCCCGAGCGGAACGCGCGCAGCTCGCTGCGCAGGCTGATGCGCTGCGCCGCGGAGCGCAGGGTGGGCACAAGGGCCAGGATGCCGAGCAGCGCGAACACCCCGATCGCGGAGATCACCCAGAACGTCGACCGCCAGCCGAACTGCTGGCCGAGGAAGGTGCCGAACGGCACTCCCAGCACGTTCGCAACCGTCAGCCCCGTGAACATGAAGGCGATCGCGCCGGCGCGCTTCTCGGGCGCGACGAGGCCCGCCGCGACGACCGAGCCGATGCCGAAGAACGCGCCGTGGCACAGGGCCGCGAGGATCCGGCCGATCATCGCGATGCTGTAGTCATCTGCGACCGCGGTGAGCACGTTGCCCGCGATGAAGAGGACCATGAGTCCGAGAAGGACCGGCTTGCGCGGCAGCCGCGTGGTCGCGGCGGTGAGCCCGAGGGCACCGACGGCGACGGCGAGCGCATAGCCCGAGATGAGCCAGCCGGCGGATGCCTCGGTGACGCCGAAATCGGCGGCGACCTCGGGCAGCAGGCCCATGATGACGAACTCGGTCAGTCCGATGCCGAAAGCGCCGATGGCGAGGGCGATGAGACCCAAGGGCATGTCGATCTCCTTGTGAGAAATACTGGTGAGGGCTTAAGATAGTTGCACGCGCGGGATACTGCACGAGCAAACAAGATCTTTGCACACGCAAGCATCCAGCGCAAGCAACTATTTTTCAGAAGGCTCCAGGAGTGGTGACATGGGCATCGGCGACGACGCTGTTGAGGTGCGAGCACAGGGGTGGCGCACCCTCGCGGCGCTGCACGGCCTGATCGAGTCCGAGCTCGAGCGCGCCCTCACCGAGGTCGACCTGTCGGTCGTCGAGTTCACCGTGCTCGACGCGCTCAACCGGCAAGACGGCTGGCACATGCGCATGCAGCAACTCGCCCGCGCCGCCGCACTCAGCCCGAGCGCCACGACGCGCCTCGTGACGCGACTCGAAGACCGCGGCCTGCTCACCCGCATCCTCTGCGCCGACGACCGTCGCGGCATCTACACCGAGCTCACGCCCAGCGGACACAAGCTGTACGACCGCGCGCTCCCCCTGCACGACGACGCCCTCGAGCGTGCGCTGGCGGATGCCGCGGATCAGCCCGAGCTCGCTCCGCTCGTCGACGCCCTGCACGGCGTCGCCCTGCCTGCCCTCGCAGGCGCGGGCTCGACCCGCGCGCGCTGACCCGCTGGCCCGCGCGCGCCGCCGGGCAGACCGCCTGACCCGCGCGCTGACGGCCGCGCCGCCCCGGCGCCGCGCAGGCTGCCTCAGCCCGCGCGCCTCGCGGCGCACGCCACGCACGTCGTCGCCATCGGGCGCACTTCAAGGCGCTCGGGCGGGATCGCCCGCCCGCACACGGCGCAGACGCCGTACGTCCCGTCGGCGACGCGGGCGAGAGCCGCTTCAACCTCCGCTCGCTCGGACGCCGTCGCCCGGCGCAGGGCCTCGATGCGCTGCCACTCGCCCGAGAGGGTCGATCCCTCGGGATCGTGCTCGTCGTCGGCCGTGGCATCCGCCCGGTCTTCGCGGACGGCCGCTTCATCGGCGTCGAGCCGCGCGAGCAGTGCGTCGAGCTCGGCCGCGCGCTCGCGCAACGCCGCGACCGCAACGACCGCCACGGCACCGACCACGCCGCCCGCACCCGCCCCGGCCCCGCCCCCCGTCATCCCTGGTATCCGATCAGCCAGGTCACCCCGAAGCGGTCGCGCACCTGACCGTCGTGGTCGCCCCACGGCTTGAGTGTCAGCAGATCGACGACCTCGCCGCCCTCCGCGAGCGCCGCGAACCAGCGCTCCAGCTCGGCGGGTTCGGCCGTGCCGAGCAGCGAGAACAGGATGCCCCGGAGCGCGAGCGTGGCCTCCCCCGGCGCGGCATCCGCCGCGAACAGCTCGACGGGACCCTGCAGCATGCCGTGCGCGACGGCATCCGCGGGTCCGTCCTCGCGCCCGAAGTCGGCATACGAGTTGATGACGAGCTCGCCGCCGAACACGTCGCGGTAGAACTCCAGCGCGCCACGCGCGTCGCCGTCGAAGTGGAGATAAGGGGTGAGCCCGGTCATGCGCCCGACTCTACGACTCCCCACCCCCAAGGGACACCCCGCGCCGTCGCACCACCCAACTAGACTGGACGCCATCCCCGGCACCCGAGTCTTGGAGTCCAGCCGCGTGAGCACCCCCACCACCTCCCCCGTCGCCGACACCGTCGAAAACGCCCTGGCCACGCCGCAGAAGGAGCAGCCGTACGCGGCGCTGGGCCTCAAGCCCGACGAGTACGAGCAGATCAAGGTGATCCTCGGGCGGCGTCCGACCAGCGGCGAGCTGGCGATGTACTCGGTCATGTGGAGCGAGCACTGCTCGTACAAGTCGTCCAAGAACTACCTGCGTCGCTTCGGCCAGAAGGTCAGCGAACAGATGAAGACCCGCCTCATGGTGGGCATGGGCCAGAACGCCGGCGTCGTCGACGTCGGCGAGGGTTGGGCGGTCACCTTCAAGGTCGAGTCGCACAACCACCCGAGCTACATCGAGCCGTTCCAGGGCGCCGCGACGGGCGTCGGCGGCATCGTCCGCGACATCATCTCGATGGGCGCACGCCCGGTCGCCGTCATGGACCAGCTGCGCTTCGGCGCGATCGACCACCCCGACACGGCCCGCGTCGTGCACGGCGTCACGAGCGGCATCAGCTTCTACGCGAACTGCCTGGGCCTGCCGAACATCGGCGGCGAGACCGTCTTCGACGCCGTCTACCAGGGCAACCCGCTCGTCAACGCCCTCGCGGTCGGCGTCATGCGCCACGAAGACATCAAGCTCGCCAACGCGACCGGCGCCGGCAACCAGGTCGTGCTGTTCGGCGCGCGCACCGGCGGCGACGGCATCGGCGGCGCGTCGATCCTGGCATCCGACACCTTCGCCGATGGCGGTCCGACCAAGCGCCCGGCCGTGCAGGTCGGCGACCCGTTCGCTGAGAAGGTGCTCATCGAGTGCTGCCTCGAGCTCTACAAGGGCGAGCTCGTCGAGGCGATCCAAGACCTCGGTGCCGCCGGCATCTCGTGCGCGACGAGCGAGCTGGCCGCCAACGGCGGCAGCGGCATGCGCGTCGACCTCGAGAACGTCCTGCTGCGCGACCCCTCGCTCACGCCCGAGGAGATCCTCATGAGCGAGAGTCAGGAGCGCATGATGGCGATCGTGGCGCCCGAGAAGCTGGATGCCTTCCTCGCGGTGACGGCCAAGTGGGACGTCGAGACGAGCGTCCTGGGCGAAGTCACCGGCGACGGACGCCTGCAGATCTTCTGGCACGGCGAGCAGATCGTCGACGTCGACCCCTCCACGGTCGCGGTCGACGGCCCCGTCTACGACCGCCCGGTCGCCTACCCGGCCTGGCTCGACGCCCTGCAGCTCGACTCGGCGGCGGCGCTCCCCCGCACCGACGACCCCGCCGTGCTGAAGGACCAGTTCCTGCAGCTGCTGGGCAGCCCGAACCTTGCCGACACGAGCTGGATCACCAACCAGTATGACTACTACGTCATGGGCAACACGGCGCTGAGCTTCCCCGACGACGCGGGCATGATCCGCGTCGACGAAGAGTCGGGCCTCGGCTTCGCGATCGCGACCGACTGCAACGGCCGGTTCTGCCAGCTCGACCCGTACGCGGGCGCGCAGCTCGCCCTCGCTGAGGCGTACCGCAACGTCGCCGTCACAGGCGCGATACCCACCGCCGTCACCGACTGCCTGAACTTCGGCAGCCCCGAGAACCCCGAGGTCATGTGGCAGTTCGGCCAGGCCGTCGACGGTCTCGCCGAGGCGTGCCTCGAACTGGGCGTGCCGGTCACGGGCGGCAACGTCAGCTTCTACAACCAGACCGGTGACGTGCCGATCCACCCGACGCCCGTCGTCGGCGTGCTCGGCATCATCGACGACGTCGCGCGCCGCATTCCCAGCGGCTGGCAGGATGCCGGCGAGAACATCTACCTCCTCGGGGTGACTTCGACCGAACTGTCCGGCTCGCAGTGGGCCGGCACCGTGCACGGTCACCTGGGCGGGCGCCCACCCGCGGTCGACCTCGGCCAGGAGAAGCGTCTCGCCGAGCTCATCCACGCCGCCTCGCAGCAGGAGCTCGTCTCCAGCGCGCACGATCTGTCATCGGGCGGCCTCGTACAGGCCCTCGCCGAGGCGGTCATGCGCTTCGGTGTCGGCGCCCGCGTGTGGCTGCGCGAGATCATGGAGCGCGACGGCGTCGACGCCGCGACCGCACTGTTCAGCGAGTCGACCGGTCGCGTCATCGTGTCGGTCCCGCGCGAAGAGGACGTCAAGTTCCGGGGTCTGTGCGAAGGACGCGGCTACCCCGTGCTGCGCATCGGCGTGACCGATCCCGCAGCAGACGGCGACGAGGCGGCGCTCGAGGTGCAGGATGTCTTCACCCTCACGGCATCCGAACTGCGCGCTGTGTCGCAGGGCACGCTGCCGGCCGCGTTCGGCGCGACCGTCACCGAGCCTGTGACACCGTAGGCTGATCGACATGACCGTCGAGGACGAGTACCAGGGCATGAACGCCGCGCGCACGCGCCGCACGCGGATCGTCGCGTGGACCGTGATCGTCTCGCTGATCCTCGTCGGTGGCGGCGCAACGGTTCTCGCCCTCATCTTCGGCTGACATCGGCCTGGTTTCGCCCCGGCACCATTCCCGCTCACCTTTCAGGCATGCTGGATAGCATGGCGATGTGGATCCGCTCTGGGTGGCGCTCGCCGAGTTCTGGTGGATCGGGCCGGCCGTGGTCGGCGCGGGCACCGTCGGCTGGCTCGGGCTGCGCGGCCAGCGGTCAGCGAAAGCGCGACGCCTCGCCTACGACGCATCGCGCGAGGCGCTGCGCACGGCGCGGCAGGATGCCACGGCCGCCCGCATCGCGGCACGCGTCGCCCGGGCTGAACTCGCGCGGGCTCAGGCCGAGCGCGCGGCGGGGCGTGTGAGCTCGGCTGCCGTCGCTGCGGCGCGCCGCGCGGTGGACGTCGCGCAGCGTGAGCTCAAGGCAGCGAGCGCCGCCGTGCGGGCGCGGCGCGCCGGGCTGTCGGCCGATCGTGCTGCCCTCGGTGCTCGCCCCACCGATCCGGCGCAACTGCCACTCGCGCGGCTGATCGCCGCGGACGACGCCGTCACCGCGCGCTGGATGGACTACGAGACGGATGCCGCGAAGTTGATCGCGTTCCCCGCGATGAGCGACGCACGCGTGCCCGAGACGGCCGCGTTCCTCGCTGAGCAACGCACCGCGCGCGCCCTGCGCCCGGCATCCGCGGCGGCACGCATCACCCCCGCCCAGTTCGGGGCGTACCGCGACGCCATCGCCCGCGCGACGCACGCATTCGACGCGGCCGAAGCCGAAGCGTGGCGCCGGGCGCGCGGCGCCGGAACCGCCCCCGCGGGGCCCGGCCCAGACACGACCACGACGAGCGCCTGGGTGATCTCGGCGCAGGAGATCGCACAGAACCTCACGCAGACTGTCATCGCCCGCGGCGCCGAGGCGCTCGCCCGTGCGACGGCGCCGCGCCAGACAGCGGATCAGGCCGCGCCGCCGGCGCAGGCCGCGCCGCGGAAGCCCGCGGCGTACGGCGAGCCCGGGCCATCCGGGGCGTCTGGAGCGTCCGGGGCATCCGCGGACTCCGGAGAGGATGCCTCGCACTCCGGCGCCGGTCCATCGACCACTCCGCCACCGCCCACCCCGCCGGTCTGGCCGGTGCCGTCACGGAGCCCGCGTTCACCTCGCTGCTGACCTCGACCGCATAGGGTGGCACCGTGGACTTTTGGCAGTTCGTCGGCAGCTACTGGTGGCTCGCGTTCCCGATCGCGGGCATCGTCGGTGGCTTCGCGCGCCGCTGGGAGCTCGGTGCTCGCTCGCGCCACAAGCGTCGCCTCGAGATCCTGCAGGCCAAGGCCGCGCTGAAGGCGGCGACGCCGCCGAAGCAGGTCGCCTCGGCGACCGAGCCCAAACCGATCACGAAGCCCTCACCGGCTCAACCACAGCTCGAGCGGCTGTTCGTCGCGCACGACGCCGTGACCGCACGCTGGCTCGACTACGAGCTCGACGTCGCGAAGCTCATCGCGTTCCCGACGATCAGCGACGGGCGCCAGCCGCTGACTGCGGCGTTCCTGCGGGCGAAGAAGCACGCCGACCGGCTGCGGCCCGCGTCGGCGAAGGCGAACCTGACCGACCAGGAGCTCACCGACTACGCCAACGCCGTGACCGACTTCGAGGTGGCGTTCGACGTCGCCGAGCGCGAAGCGCGGCGACTGAAGGACTCGGACTTCAACGACACCGAGCGCAAGCGCCTCGCGACGGCGCGGCAGCTGCTCGCCGTCGCCGTCGACGAGGCCGCGACCTCCGCCGAGCGCCAGGTCGCCTACAAGCGCGTGCGCGAAGAGCTCGATGGCCTCATCGTGGTCTCCGACGAGGCGATCACGATCCTGGAGAAGAAGGTCGCCCTCGAGTTGCCCGCCCAGGCGCGGGTGTCGGATGCCGGCGGGTCGCCCGCAGACCCAGACGCGCCGCCCACGTGGTAACTGCGCACCCGCAGACAGGTGGCGCCCCGGACCATCTCAAGCGCCGCGAGCTGGTCCGCAGCGCCACCCACTTCTGCATGCCCAGAAACGGGTGGCGCCCCGGACCACCTCAACGCGTGTGAGATAGGCCGGGGCGCCACCCAGTTCCCGCGCGAGCGGGCCCAGGTCACGAGGTCAGCGAGTCGACCCAATCCTGGTTGTCGGCGATCCACTGCTCGACGACGGGGCCGTAGTCGTCCCCCGAGTACGCGTTGAACATGGCATCCTCGAGCGAGTACAGGGTGTCACTGGGCATCGTGAAGTCCTGCAGCCAGCCGTGCACCTCGGGGAAGTCGGTCTGGAACGACGACGCGGCGATCGAGTGGATCTCCTCGGCCTCGCCGAGCAGACCCTGCGGGTCTGCGAGGTCCTTGATCGGGAACGCGTTGTACGCCCAGTGCGGGCGCCACAGCGTCACGGCGATGTTCTGCCCGGCATCCGTCGCCTTCTTCAGCTCCGAGAGCATGGCCGGCGTCGACGACTCGACGAGCTCGAGGCCGTCCAGGCCGTACCCGGGCACGACGTCGTCGCCGGTGATGCGCATGAGGCCCGAACCCGGCTCGATGCCGACGATTCGGTCGCCGAACAGGTCAGCGTTGTCGGCGAGCTCGTCGAGCGAGTCGATGGGGGCATCCTCATTGACGGCGATCGTCAGGCTCGCCTCGTCATTCCACGCGCCGAGGTCTTCGACGTCGTCGCCGTAGGTCTCCATGTAGTCGGCGTGCGTCGTGGGCAGCCACGTGTCGAGCACGACGTCGAAGTCGCCGCCGGCGAGGCCCTGGTAGACGGGCGCGACGTCGGCGTAGGTGAGCTCGACGTCATACCCCTTGGATTCGAGGATCGCCTGCCACAGGTACGACGCGGCGATGCCTTCGTCCCAGCCGTTGAACACGGCGATCTCGATCGCGCGGTCGGCGGGGCCATCGGCTGCGGCGTTCGAGGAGTTCGACGCGCAGCCGCCGAGCGCGAGCGACGCGGCACCCGCGAGGGCGATGCTGCTCAAGAGCTTGGTTCGGGTGATGTTCATGGGGTCCTCTCCATCTGTGTGCTGTGTGCGGATTGGTCTGTGGTGGCACGGCGCGCGGGGCGGCGCGTGCCGAGGGATGCCGTGAGGCGGTCGAGGATCATCGCGATGATGACGACCGAGATACCCGCCTCGAAGCCGAGGCCGACGTTGATGCGTCCGATGGCGCGGACGATCTCGCCGCCGAGTCCGCCGGCGCCGACCATGCCGGCGATGACGACCATCGACAGGCTCAGCATGATCACCTGGTTGACACCCGCCATGATCGACGGCAGCGCCAGCGGGATCTGGATCTGGCGCAGCACGCGTGCGGGCGTCGCGCCGAACGCCTGCCCTGCTTCGACGACCTCAGAGTCGACGCCGCGGATGCCGAGCTCGGTCAGCCGCACGCCGGGAGCGACGGCGAACATGATCGTCGCGATCATGCCGGGCACGGCGCCGACACCGAAGAAGATGATCGCGGGGATGAGGTAGACGAACGCGGGCATCGTCTGCAGGAAGTCGAGGATCGGGCGCACGACGCGCGAGACGCGCGCGCTGCGCGCCGCCCAGATGCCGACGGGGATCGCGATCACGATCGCGACGACCGAGGCGACGACGACGAGTGCGAGGGTGTCCATCGCGGCATCCCACATGTCGACGCCTACGATCAGCAGCAGTCCGAGCGCCGTGCCGGCGGCGAGCTTCCACCCCTTCGCCCAGTACGCGAGCGTGGCGAACACGAGGATGATCACCCAGAACGGCGGGGTGCGCAGGGCCCATTCGAGCCCGTCGTACACGCCGCCGAGCAGGTCGGCGACGACGTCGAGCAACCCGCCGAACACGTCGGCGATGATGTCGACGAGAGCGGCGATCCAGTCGCCGAGGGGAATGCGGAACTCCATCAGCGCACGCTCCCCTCTGCCGCGGCAGCGCCCGGCACGGCGGCCGTCGCCTCGTCGACGAGCGACGTGAACTCGGCCACCATGTCGATGGGCGTCTGGATGACGGGCATCTCACGGGTCGTCGCGGGCACGTTGCCGAGTGCCGCGAGCAGCGTCACGCGCGGGATGACCCCGAGCAGCCGCCGGCTCTCGTCGACGACGGCGAGGGGCACGGTCGCCTCGACGGCCGTCTCGACGATGTCGGTCAGCAGGTCGTCGGGGCCGACCGTGGGCACCGAGGCATCCACGACCTGTCGCAGATCGGTCTGGCCCGCCTTGACGGCACGGATGACGGCGCGATCGGTGACGACGCCGACGAGGCGGCGGTTCTCGACCGCGAACAGCGACCCGGCCTGCTGCGCCCGCATCGTGCGCAGCGCGCCGCGCACGCCGGCGCTGAGCGGAGTCGTCGCGGCGGGGGGCTCCATGACGGCGGATGCCGTGAGCACCCGCGCGCGGTCGACGTCCTGCACGAACTGCGCGACGTAGTCATTGGCGGGGTCGGTGAGGATCTCTTCGGGCGTGCCGTTCTGCACGATGCGGCCGTCACGCATGACGGCGATGCGGTCGCCGAGGAACATCGCCTCGTTGAGGTCGTGCGTGATGAAGACGATCGTGCGGCCCAGTTCGCGCTGCAGCTCGACGAGCTGCTCCTGCATCTCGCGGCGGATGAGCGGGTCGAGCGCCGAGAACGCTTCGTCCATGAGCAGGATGCCCGTGCCTGCGGTCAGCGCGCGAGCGATGCCGACGCGTTGGCGCATGCCGCCGGAGAGCTCGTCGGGCATGGCGAGCGCGCGGTCGCCGAGGCCGACGCGCTCGAGGATCTCCATCGCCTGCGCGCGGCGCTCGGCCTTGCCGACGCCCTGGATCTCGAGCGCATAGGCGGCGTTGTCGAGCACCGTCAAGTGCGGCAGCAGTGCGAAGTGCTGGAAGACCATCGACACCGACTCGCGGCGGATCGTGCGCAGCTCGGTCGGGTTCGCGGTCGTGACGTTGCGGCCCTCGACGAGCACCTCGCCCGCCGTCGGGGTCAACAGGCCGTTGAGCATGCGGATGATCGTCGACTTGCCCGAGCCGGACAGGCCCATGATGACGAAGATCTCGCCGGGCTGCACGGTGAAGCTCGCGTCGATGACGGCTGCCGTGCCGGCATCCGTCACCTCTGCGCGAGACGCACCGGCGCGCAGGCGCGCGACGGCATCCTTCGGATTGCGGCCGAAGACCTTGAAAAGATTGCGCGCCTCAAGTGCGGGCGCGGTGGCGGAATGATCCGGCACAGGACACCTCGGCAGCCCGGTGCAAGGGGCTGCATCGGTCACGCCCGGGTGGCGGCCACCGGCGCTCACTGGTGCTGTGCGAGCGCTCCGGCTACGGACATCGGGTCCGCGCAACAGGCCACCGACCGTACGCTCGCCGGTCTGACGCGGGGCGCCACCAGCGACCGCGGACTGGTCGTGGGGCCTCGTGAAAGGCCTCCACCACGGTTCCAGCCGCGGGCGGCGATGGCAAATTCGCGATCTCGCGGGGACTGGGCTATCACGCGTGCGCGCGGTGGGCTAAGAACGGGGTCTTGCGCATCGCGAGGTTCTGTGGTTACTTAGTCATGTAACTAACCCATGGACCAGGAGACGGTGTGATCGAAGAAGGCAGAGCACTCTTTCTGCAGATCGCAGAGAGCGTGGAGGACTCGATCGTCGACGGATCGCTCGCGGAAGACACCCGCGCCCCGTCGACCAATGAGCTCGCCGCCTTCTACCGCATCAACCCCGCCACCGCCGCGAAGGGAGTGAACATGCTCGTCGACAAGGGCGTTCTCGTCAAGCGCCGGGGCATCGGGATGTTCGTCGCGCCCGGCGCGCGCGAGCAGCTGCGCACCGAGCGCCGCACGGCGTTCGCCGACCGCTTCATTCAGCCCCTGCTGGCAGAGGCGCGCACCCTCGGGCTGAGCCCCGACGACCTCGCCCGGCTTGTGCGTGAGCGCGCCGCGGCATCCGACACTCTGGAAGGGAACGCACGATGACCGCCGTGATCGAAGTGAGTCACCTCACCAAGCGCTACAAGGAAACCCTGGCGCTCGACGACGTCGACCTGACGCTCGAGCAGAACACGATCTACGGATTGCTGGGGCGCAACGGCGCCGGCAAGACGACGCTCATGTCCATCCTGACGGCGCAGAACTTCGCGACCTCGGGCACGGCGCACGTGTTCGGCGAGGAGCCGTACGAGAACGCGCGCGTGCTGCAGCGCATCTGCTTCGTGCGTGAGAGCCAGCGCTACCCCGAAGACGCACTGCCGCGCCACGCCTTCCACATGGCGAGTCTGTTCTTCCCGAACTGGAGTCAGGAACTCGCCGACGAGTTGATCGTGCAGTTCCAGCTGCCGCTGAAGACGCGCATCAAGAAGCTCTCGCGGGGGCAGTTGTCGGCCGTCGGCGTCATCATCGGACTCGCCTCGCGCGCCGAGATCACCTTCTTCGACGAGCCGTACCTCGGCCTGGATGCCGTCGCGCGCCAGATCTTCTACGACCGGCTCATCCAGGACTACACCGAGCATCCCCGCACCGTGATCCTCTCCAGTCACCTCATCGACGAGGTCGCGAACCTCATCGAACGCGTCATCGTGATCGATCAGGGCCGCATCCTCTTGGACGAGGAGACGGATGCCGTGCGCGGCCGCGCGTCGACCGTCGTCGGCGACGCCACGGCGGTCGAGGCGTTCGTCGCGGGACGCGAGGTCATCCACCGTGAATCCCTCGGCCGCGTCGCCAGCGTCACGGTGCTCGGCGAACTGGATGCCGCCGACCACGCGCGACTCGCCGCCGCGGGCCTCGAACTGGCTCCGGTCTCGCTGCAGCAACTGGTCGTCCGCCTCACGCAGCACTCTGCCGCGGCCCCCGCCGCAGGCTCGCAAGCCACACCGGCCCCCACCTCGGAAGGAGCAGGGCGATGAACCGCACCCTCTCGGTCATGCGCATGCAGTTCGTCAACAAGTACACGTTCGTCTGGCTGCCGCTGATCATCCTCGGCGCCTCGCTCGCGCTGTCGGTTCTGATCTTCGCAATGATCCCGTACGACGGGGGAAAGTACGGCGGCGGGAGTCAGGCGCCGATCTGGTACTTCTTCGCGCTGGGCATCACGTCGCTCAGCTACACGTTCCCGTTCTCGCAGGCACTCAGCCTCACGCGCCGCGAGTTCTTCTTCGGAACGATGCTCGCGGCGGGCGTCACGGCGCTGATCCTCGCGGTCGCCTTCGTCCTCGGCGGGGCGATCGAGGTCGCCACCGGCGGCTGGGGTGTCAACGGGTACTTCTTCTACCTCGACTGGGTGTGGCAGTCGGGCTGGCTCGTCGCTGGCCTGTTCTTCGGCATCCTGTCGCTGATGCTGTTCGTCATCGGCTTCTGGGGCGCAACGCTGTACCGCCGCTTCGGCGCGCTCGGGCTCACCCTCACCCTCGTGGCGTTCGGCGTGGTGCTGGTGATCGCGATGTTCCTGGTGCAGCAGTTGGATGCCTGGGGAACGGTCTTCGAGTGGTTCGCCGCGCTCGGAGCAGGCGGGCTCGCGCTCGGCATGGCTGGGGCCACGGTTGTCTTCGGCGTGGTCGCGTGGGCGACACTGCGCCGCGCGACCCCCTGACCGTCAGCGGCTTCGGCCGAGCGCGGCTCAGCGGCCGTCGGCCGCCTCGGTGTGGTGGCGGATGACCTCCGCCACCACGAAGTTGAACCACTTCTCGGCGAACTCGGGGTCAAGGTCGGCGTCGTCGGCGAGCTGACGCAGGCGCGCGATCTGGCGTTCCTCACGGGCAGGGTCGGATGCCGGCATCCGATACTCCGCCTTCAGCAGCCCCACCTGCTGGGTCGCCTTGAAGCGCTCCGCGAGCAGGTGGATGAGGGCGGCGTCGATGTTGTCGATGCTGCCGCGCAGGCGCAGCAACTGGGCCTGCGGGTCGGGTTCGTGCGTTCCTTCCACGTCGCCGAGACTACCGCCTCCGCCGCTGGGTCCAGGTCGGGGTCGACGCCTGGGTTCACGCTGGGTCCCCGCCGGGCGCCGGCGCGCCAATAGAGTGTGGGCATGGCATCCGGAAACGAAGAGCCCCGCCGTCGCTTCGGTAAACGTCGCGCAGGCGCCGCCGTCACGGCTTCCGAGCCGGCCGCGGCGGCCCCGACCGTCACGCCGGGCGGCGCGGTCGCCCCGGCCGGCGCCGTCACCCCGGCCGATCGCCGGGTGCTGGCGAACGTCAACCGTCCGTTCGTCGCCGGATTCTTCCTGACGTTCGGTGGACTTGCCGCGTTCGCCCTCGGCCTCGCGATCACGAACCTCGTCACGATCTGGATCTACATCGCCTTCGCCCTGTTCGCGGCGCTCGGCCTCGACCCGCTCGTACGGCGGCTCGAGAACCGCGGCACGAAGCGCGCGTGGGCGATCGTCATCGTCTACTTCGTGTTCGCGATCGTGCTCATCGGCATCCTCTGGCTCATCGTTCCGACGGTCGTGACCCAGATCGCGCAGTTCATCACCGATCTGCCGAGCATGGTGACCTCGTTCCAAGGCACCGAGCTCTACGCGTGGTTGCACGAACAGTTCGGCTCGCAGGTTCCGCAGCTGCTGTCTGATCTGCAGGCGTTCCTGACCGACCCGTCGAACCTCGCCGCGATCGGCGGCGGTGTGCTGCAGTTCGGCATCTCGATCGGCACGACGATCTCGGGGATCATCATCATCATCGTGCTGAGCCTGTACTTCCTGGCGACGCTGCCCGAGATGAAGAAGGCGTTCTACCGGATGGTGCCGGCGCGCACCCGCCCGCTGACTGCTGAGCTCACCGAGGAAATCACCGAGTCGGTCGGCGGCTACCTCGGCGGCATGGTCGTGCTCGCATTCTTCAACGCGGTGATCACGTTCATCCTCTACACCGTGCTGCAGCTGCCATTCCCGGCGCTGCTGGCGGTCGTGGCGTTTTGTATCACGATCATCCCGCTCGTCGGTACCGTCCTGTTCTGGGGCATCGGATCGGTCGTCGCGCTGATCTCCAACCCGCTCGCCGCACTCATCTTCGCCGCGGCCTACCTCGTCTACATGCAGATTGAGGCATATATCCTCACGCCGCGCGTCATGAACAAGGCGATCTCGGTGCCGGGGTCGCTCGTCGTGATCGGCGCACTCGTCGGTGGCACGCTCATGGGCCTGCTCGGCGCGCTCGTCGCGATCCCTGTGACGGCGTCCATCCTGCTCATCATCAAGAAGGTCTTCATTCCGAAGCAGGATGCCGCGGTCTGAGCCGCGGGGCATCCACCGCCTGGCTTGTCAGCACCCGAGGTCGCGCCTCGGGAGGAGATTTCACTTCGGGAGGAGTTTTCGGGCCCAGGCATCCTCCCGAACGGAAATCTCCTCCCGAACTGCGCGCGCCTCAGCGCACAGGCAGCAGGCACGTGGGCGACGGCGCCTCCGCGCGGTGGCGCACGCGGCCCGGCACGCCGGTGCGCACGTCGAGCGTGAGCGAGGCGACCTCGTTCGAGAGCTGCCCCGCGACGAGCAGGACGTCGCGCACCACGACGTGGTGGCGCGGCCAGTCCACGCCCGCGTCGACGAGTGCGACGGGTGAGACGAGCTCGCCCGCGCCGCGCACGCGCAGCGTCGCGATCGTGTTGCTGCCGCGCACGCCGGCGTAGAGGAACTCGCCGTCGCGCGAGGTCGCGAGTTCGGCCGCGGCGTCGCCCGGGAGCGTCGGGCCGAGCGGCGTGCCGCCGACGAGCTTCCAGGTGCCGTCGGATGCCGGCGCAAGCACGAACAGCTCGCACGAGAGCTCGGTCACGACGTACAGGTGACCACTCGGATGCCACACCATCTGCCGCGGGCCGCTGCCGACCGGCAGGGCGACCTGCCCCACCGCGCGCAGCCCCGTCGCGCCATCGCGCCAGAATCGCACCAGGTCGTAGCCGAGGTCGGTCGTCGCGATGAGCCCGCCCGGCAGGAACACCGCTGCGTGTGCACGCGACGGACGAAGATCGGATGCCGCGTCAGCCCCGCCGGCATTGCCATCCGCCGGCGACGACTCCGCGCGGTCGTGCTCCGGCACGAGGTGGGCGTACTCCTCGCCTGCGGCTTCGCGCAGTGCGCGCGCCGCGGCGGCGAGATCGATGTCGCCGGCGCGGTCGGCCACAGGCGCACCCTCATCGCCGTGCGGATCCACCGCCGCGGGCGCGATCACCGGCGCCGAAGGACGACCCGAGGCATCCAGCGTCATCCGGACCACGCGCCCGTCGCCCCAGCAGCTGGCCACCAGGAACCGCCCGTCGGGCGACACCGCGACGTGGCACACCGCTTCGCCCGCGTCGATCGGATCGCCGAACGGGGCGAACGCCGCCTCGCCCGTGCGCCGGAACGCCTGCACCTGACCCCGGTGCTCGAGCGCGGCATAGACGACACCGCTCGGGGCCACCGTCAGCGAACCCGGATGCGGCGCGAGCCACGACGGCGAATCGGCCGTGGCGACCTCGCCCGTGAACGCGAGGGCACCGCCGGCGGACGCATCGTCGGCGAGGCCGGCCACGAGCATCCCGATGCCGGACGCGTTCCCGCCCGTGTCGGCGGTGTACCCGCCGAGGAGCGCTCGCATCTCAGTCCACGAGGTCGTGGCGCACGATGACGGCGTCGCGGGCGGGGCCCACGCCGATCACCGAGATGCGGGTGCCGCTCATCGCCTCGAGTGCGAGCACGTAGTCCTGCGCCTCGAGCGGCAGGTCCTCGAAGGTGCGCGCACCCGAGATGTCCTCGTTCCAGCCGGGGAAGTACTCAAGGATCGGCTTCGCGTGGTGGAAGTCACTCTGGTTGACCGGCACCTCGTCGAACCGCTCACCGTCGACGTCGTACGCGACACACACGGGGATCTGATCGAGACCGGTGAGGATGTCGAGCTTGGTCAGCACGAGGTCGGTGATGCCGTTGACGCGCGTCGCGTAGCGCGTGACGGGGGCGTCGTACCACCCGACGCGGCGCGGGCGCCCCGTCGTCGTGCCGAACTCGAAGCCGCGCTTGCGCAGCCACTCGCCCTGCTCGTCGAACAGCTCGGTCGGGAACGGGCCCGACCCGACCCGCGTCGTGTACGCCTTGACGATGCCGACGATGCGGTCGAGGCGGTTGGGGCCGACGCCCGACCCCGTCGACGCGCCACCGGCCGTCGCCGACGACGACGTCACGAACGGGTAGGTGCCGTGGTCGACGTCGAGCATGGTCGCCTGGCCGCCCTCGAAGACGACGATGTCACCGGCATCCAGCGCATCGTTCAGCAACAGGCCGGTGTCACACACCATGGGGCGCAGCCGCTCGACGTACGACAGCAGGTCGTCGACGATCTCGTCGACCGTGATCGCGCGGCGATTGAAGACCTTCACAAGCAGGTGGTTCTTCTGATCGAGGGCGCCCTCGACCTTCTGGCGCAGGATGTTCTCGTCGAAGAGGTCTTGCACGCGGATGCCGACGCGGTTGATCTTGTCAGCGTAGGTCGGGCCGATGCCGCGGCCGGTCGTGCCGATCATGCGCTTGCCGAGGAAGCGCTCGGTGACCTTGTCGAGCGTGCGGTGGTACTGCGTGATGACGTGCGCGTTGGCGCTGATGCGCAGGCGCGACGTGTCCAGGCCCCGGGCCTGCAACGCCTCGAGCTCATAGAAGAGCACCTCGAGGTCGATCACGACGCCGTTGCCGATGACGGCGTTGACACCGGGCGAGAGGATGCCCGAGGGAAGGAGGTGCAGGGCGTACTTCTCGTCGCCGATCACGACCGTGTGACCGGCGTTGTTGCCCCCGTTGAACTTGACGACCCAGTCGGTGCGCTCTCCGAGGAGGTCAGTGGCCTTGCCCTTGCCCTCGTCTCCCCACTGGACGCCGACGATCACGATGCCTGGCATGGCCTACTCCCCCGTTGTTCGGACGGTTACACCCCATCCTATCGGCCCCGCTCCGCTCGCTATCGTGAAGCCATGCTGCGCACTCCCACTGGGGCACACCTCTGGGCCGCCCTGCGGCTCGCCATGGCCGCTCTGCTGCTCGCGACGATCCTCACGCAACTGGTGACCTCGATCGACAACGCGGTCGCGAACGATTGGCACCTGCCGACGGTGATCGCGAACTTCTTCAGCTACTTCACGATCCTCTCCAACGCCCTGTCGGTCATCGTGCTCACCTGGGCAGCGGTCTGGTTCTGGACGCGCGGGCGCGGTCTGACGACAGCGGGCGCGCCGCGCCGCGAACCCCTGCCGCTCGCGCTGGCCCTGGCATCCGTCACGACCTACATGATCGTCACAGGCATCGTCTACAACGTGCTGCTGCGCGGGTTTCCCCTGCCGGGTGCGCAGTGGACGAACGAGATCCTGCACGTGATAGGCCCCCTCTTCCTGCTGCTGGACCTGCTGGTCGCGCCGCACGTGCGGTCGGTGCGGTGGCGTGCGATCTGGGTCGTGCTCGCGTTTCCGATCGTGTGGGTCGTCTACACGATGGTGCGCGGGCCGTTCACAACGTCGCAGGTGACGGGCACCACGCCGTGGTATCCGTATCCGTTCCTCGACCCGAACTCGGCCATGACGGGCGGGATCGGCGGCGTCATCGCCTACATCGTCGCGATCGCCGTCGGCATCGCGCTCGTCGCCGCAGGCGTCATCTGGGTCCGCCGCCGCCGCGGCGCACGCCACGCGGCTAGCCTGGAGCGATGAAGCTCGCCGAAGCACTCGCAGAGCGCGCCGCGCTGTCCACTCGCCTCGCCCAGCTCGCCCAGCGCGCCGCGCAGCACGCGCGCGTGCAAGAGGGCGAGCCGCCCGTCGAAGACCCGAACGCCCTGCTCGCCGAGCACGACCGCGTCGCGGCGGCGCTGACCGACCTGATCGCGCGCATCAACCGCACGAACCTGCAGGCGACGCTCGCCGACGGCACGACGCTGACCGACGCCCTCGCCCAGCGCGACGTGCTGCGATTGCGCGTGCAGGCGTACACACAGGCAGCGGATGCCGGTGCCGCGCGCGCCGACCGGTACAGCCAGTCCGAGATCCGCTACGTCTCGGCGATCGATGTCGCGGCCGTGCGCGCACAGGCCGACGCGCTCTCGCAGCAGTGGCGCGAGCTCGACGTGCGCATCCAGGAGGCGAACTGGCAGAGCGATCTGATCTGACTGGCTGAACGGGCGACGCCGGCGTGAAGTCGGTAGTCCGCGAGTGCGAGCGCACACCCCACGCCACCGGGGGCAATCGGTGGCCCCTGCAGGGCCGACGAGCCGGTCCGCCGGATCATCCGGACACGGAGCACGCTCGGCACGGTGCACACACGCACGAGGCATCCTGCACACCGCATCACCACGCGCTGGCTCGCAGACGAGGGTGGGACAGGGGACCCGCCGGCGTCGCCGACCAGAGACCGTCGGCGTCAGCGCGTCGTCAGTAGGATTGATGCCATGTCGAAGGTCCTCCAGTCCCTGCCCGTCGGCGAGCGCGTCGGCATCGCCTTCTCCGGAGGGCTTGACACGTCGGTCGCCGTCGCGTGGATGCGCGACAAGGGCGCCGTGCCGTACACCTACACGGGCGACCTGGGTCAGTACGACGAGGACGACATCGCTTCGATTCCCGGCCGGGCGCTGCAGTACGGCGCCGAGGCATCCCGCCTCATCGACTGCAAGCCGCTGCTGGTCGAAGAAGGCCTGGTCGCACTGTCGTGCGGCGCGTTCCACATCCGCTCGGGCGGGCGCACCTACTTCAACACGACGCCGATCGGCCGCGCCGTCACGGGCACGCTGCTCGTGCGCGCCATGAAGGAGGACGGCGTCGACATCTGGGGCGACGGCTCGACCTACAAGGGCAACGACATCGAGCGGTTCTACCGCTACGGGTTGCTGGCCAACCCCGCGCTGCGCATCTACAAGCCGTGGCTCGACGCCGACTTCGTCACCGAGCTCGGCGGCCGCAAGGAGATGAGCGAGTGGCTCGTCGCACACGACTTCCCGTACCGTGACTCGGTCGAGAAGGCGTATTCGACGGATGCCAACATCTGGGGCGCCACGCACGAGGCCAAGACCCTCGAGCACCTCGACGTCTCGCTCGAGATCGTCGACCCCATCATGGGCGTGCGCTTCTGGGACCCGGCCGTCGAGATCGCGACCGAGGACGTGACGATCAGCTTCGAGGCGGGCCGCCCGGTCGCCATCAACGGCGTCGAGTTCGCCGACGCCGTCGCGCTCGTGCAGGAGGCCAACGCGATCGGCGGCCGCCACGGCCTGGGCATGAGCGACCAGATCGAGAACCGCATCATCGAGGCGAAGTCGCGCGGCATCTACGAGGCGCCCGGCATGGCGCTGCTGTTCATCGCGTACGAGCGCCTCGTCAACGGCATCCTCAACGAAGACACCCTCGCGACCTATCACGAGCAGGGCCGGCGCCTCGGCCGCCTCATGTATGAAGGCCGCTGGCTCGAGCCGCAGTCGTTCATGCTACGCGAGTCGATCCAGCGCTGGGTGGGCTCGGCGATCACCGGCACGGTCACGCTGCGACTGCGCCGCGGTGAGGACTACACGATCCTCGACACGACCTCGCCGAACCTGTCCTACGCGCCCGAGAAGCTCTCGATGGAGCGGGTCGGGGATGCCGCGTTCGGCCCCGTCGACCGCATCGGGCAGCTCACGATGCGCAACCTCGACATCGCCGACTCGCGCGCGCGCCTCGAGCAGTACGCGGGCCTCGGCCTCATCGGCGGCGCGACCGCCGAGCTGGTCGGCGAGCTCGCCGCGGGCGAAGCGGCCGAGATCACGGAGCACGCGGCGCCCTTCGACGCAGCGCGCGAAGAGCTCGCGGAGGCTGTCGACGAGGCATCCGAATCGGCATCGTTCGACTTCGGCGCCGACTGACCGGAGCCTCATGCCATCCGAATGGTATCGTGATGGCATGAAGGCGAGCATGGACAAGGCCGGACGTGTCGTCATTCCGGCGAGCGTGCGGGAGCGGCTCGGCCTTGTCCCGGGCCCGGTCGATCTGTTCATCGATGGCACCGGCGTCCGCATCGAGGTGGAAGCCCCCGACAACGTCGTCGAACGCGAGGGCCGCGCCGTGATCGCAGCGTCGGGGCACGCGCTCACCTCCGACGACGTGCGAGAGCTCCGTCTTGCCGACCAGCGCTGACTGGCTGCTCGACACCAGCGCGGCGATCGCGCTGGTGGTGGAAGACCACGCCCAGCACGTCGCCGTCACGCAGTTCTGCCGTAGCGCAGTGCTCGGCCTCTCGGGACACGCGATGCTCGAGGTGTACTCGGTACTGACGCGGCTGCCCGGCGCTGCGCGCGTCACCCCGACCAGCGCTGCACGCATCATCGCACAGGAGTTCCCCGCATCCGTGCCGCTGGGCCCAAAGGACGCGTTGTCTGCCGTCTCGGTGCTCGCCCACGCGGGCGTCGCCGGCGGCGCGGTCTACGACGGCCTCGTCGGGCTTGCTGCCCGCAGCGCGGGCGTGACGCTGGTGACGTGCGACCGGCGCGCTACACCGACGTACGCCGCGCTCGGCGTCGACATTCACCTGCTGTGACAGACCGTCCGGGCTAGGATGCGAATGCGGCCCGTCCGACTGGGGGCACGGGTCTCTCCTTCTCGGAAGGCTTGACGACGATGTCAGATCTCCCCTCGCTCACGGGCGCCAACCGCACTGTGGCTCAGGCCGGCGACGCGTCGACGGCTCCGTCACGCCGATCGATCGGCCGCCGCATCGGCGTCATCGTGTTCTCGGTTGTCGCCGGGATCACCGTGATCGCGCTGATCGCCGCGGGCGTCGTCGTCTGGACGATCCAGCGGTCGTTCCCGCAGTTGAGTGGCACGCTCGCCGTCGCCGGGCTCGAGGGCGACGTGACGGTCGCCCGCGATGAGCTCGGCATCCCGACGATCGTCGCCGACTCGACGCACGACCTGTTCTTCGCGCAGGGCTATGTGCACGCGCAGGACCGGTTCTGGGAGATGGACTTCCGCCGCCACGTCACGAGCGGGCGGCTCGCGGAGATGTTCGGCGAGTCGCAACTGGCCACCGACGAGTTCCTTCGCACCCTCGGCTGGCACCGCGTCGCCGAAGAAGAGGTCGCGCAGTTCGACGACGCGTCGCGCGCGTACTACGAGGCCTACGCCGACGGCGTGAACGCCTACCTCGCCGATCACGACGGGGCCGACGCGTCGTTCGAGTACGCGATCATGGGACTGCAGAACCCCGACTACACGATCGAGCAGTGGACGCCCGCCGACTCGGTCGCGTGGCTCAAGGCGATGGCGTGGGACCTCCGCGGCAACATCGAGGAAGAGACCGCGCGTGCTCTGCTCGCGCCGTCGTACACGGCCGAGCAGATCGCCGAGCTGTACCCCGCGTACCCCGCCGATCACCCCGTCATCGTGCCGACGATCACGACGGGGTTGTCGGCTGTGGCGGGCGCGGAGGCGGACACGGCGTCGGCGGACACGGCGTCGGCGTCTGCGGATGCCGCGGTCAGCGCCGCGACGCAGACGGCGTCGATCTCGTGGACCGAAGTCAGTTCGGTCGTCGAAGCGGCATCCGCACTGCTGGGCGATGTCGGCGAGAGCATCGGCTCGAACTCGTGGGTCGTCTCGGGTGCGCTCACCGAGAGTGGGCTGCCGTTGCTGAGCAACGATCCGCACCTGGGGGCTTCACTGCCGAGCGTGTGGCACCAGGTCGGACTCCGCTGCCGCGTCGTGACCACCGCGTGCGCGTTCGACGTCGCAGGCTTCGGCTTCTCGGGTGTGCCGGGCGTCGTCATCGGCCACAACGCCGACATCGCGTGGGGGTTCACGAACCTCACCGTCGACGTCACCGATCTGTACCTCGAGAAGGTCGAGGGCGACCAGTACTGGCGCGACGGTGAGCTCGTGCCGCTGCAGACCCGCACCGAGACGTTCCACGTCGCGGGCGGCGACGACGTCACGCTCGAGGTGCGCTCGACCGTGCACGGTCCGATCGTGTCGGGGCTGACGAGCGACTTCGACAGCATCGCGGACGATCCGTACACGGGGTCGACGGATGCCGTGGCTCCGCCCGGCGACGCCCCCGCGGGCGACTACGCGGTGTCGCTGCGCTGGACGGCGTTGGATGCCGGCACCACGGCATCCGCCATCTTCGCGCTCAACACGGCCACTGATTTCGACGAGTTCCGCGCCGCCGCGACGCTGTTCGACGTGCCCGCGCAGAACCTCATCTACGCCGACACCGACGGCAACATCGGCTACCAGACGCCCGGCAAGCTGCCCGTGCGCGGCGCGGGCGACGGCACGATGCCGCAGCCGGGGTGGGATTCGGCCTACGACTGGACCGGGTTCATCCCGTTCGACGAGTTGCCGGTGGTCTACAACCCCGACTCGGGGTTCATCGTCACCGCGAACAACCAGGTCGCCGCGGACGATTACCCGTACTTCCTCGGCTCGGACTGGGACTACGGCTGGCGCGCCGCCCGCATCACGTACCTGCTCGAGCGCGCCATCGCGAACGGCAAGCTGACGGCCGACGACATGAGCGCGATCCAGTCCGATCAGGAGTTCTGGATGGGCAAGCGACTCGCGGCCGTCTACGCAGACATGGCCCTGCCGGATGCCTCGGCCCAGCGCGGCCTCGACCTGCTCGCGAACTGGGACGCGCAGAACACGGCCGACTCGGCCGCCGCGGCCTACGCGAACGTGCTGTGGGACGAGCTCGCGCAAGACCTGTTCACACGCCGCGACGACCCGATTCCGCTGACCAGCCAGAGCAGGTTCTTCGTCGTCGTCGACGCGCTGCTGGACGAACCGGCATCCGACTGGTGGACGAATGACCAACTGGGTGTCACGGGCCGTGACGAGATGCTGACGCGGGCCGCGACCGACGCGTACACGCGCCTCGTGTCGCTGCAGGGCGACGATCCGAACGCGTGGAACTGGGGCGGGTTGCACGCGATCACGCTGTACCACGGCAGCTACGGCTCGAGCGGGATCGCGCCGCTCGAGTGGCTGTTCAACCGGGGGCCGTTCCCGGTCGGTGGCGGCGGTTCGGTCGTCGATGCGACGGGGTGGGATCTCGGCAGCGGCGACTTCGAGACGTGGACGGTGCCCTCGATGCGCATGACGGTCGACCTGTCAGACCTCGACGCGTCGCGCTGGAACCAGCTCACCGGCACGAGTGGGCACGCCTTCCACCCGAACTACATCGACCAGGTCGACGCGTGGCAGCACCTCGAGCAGACCCCCTGGTTGTTCACCCTCGACAGGGTGCAGGATGCCGCGATCGACACCCTGGTGCTGACGCCTGGCGCGTGAGCGCTACCCACCCCGGTCGCCCCGCGAGCGGCGAAGTTGGCTCAAACCTGCCCCTCACCGGGTGGATACCCGCGCGTCGCGCCAACTTCATGGTCTGGGGCGCGGCCCCGCCCCGCGCAGTTGGCGCAAACCTGCCCCTCACAGCCTGGATACCCGCGCGTCGCGCCAACTTGAGGCCCCCGCGCGCGTGAGCCCGCCCCACCCCGGTCGTTGAGCGAGCGGCGAAGCCGCGAGACGAAACGGCCCGACCCCCGCGCGGCGAAGTTGGCGCAAACCTGCCCCTCACCGGGTGGATAACCGCGTGTCGCGCCAACTTGCGCGCCGGCGCGCGACCCCGCGCACCCGCCCGAGCCCGCCTCACCCGCCCGCGGCGGGTGGGGTGGCCTTGTCTTCGGCGAGCTCGTCGACGTACAGCGACGGCTCGTCGATCGTGCCGTTGCGGTAGGCCTGCCTGCCCACCATGTGGGCCGACAGCGGCGCCGTTGCGAGCTGGATCAGCATCACCGGCACGAGGAACGCGGCCACCTGCCACGATCCGAGGGCCAGCGCGATCGCGATGCAGATGATCAGCAGCCCCAGCACCTGCGGCTTCGTGGCGGCGTGCAGACGCGTGGGGACGTCGCGGAACCGCAACAGACCGATGGATGCCGTCAGGCACAGCAGCGCCCCGATGAGGATCAGCACCAGCACGATGATCTCGGTCATCGTCCCTCCCCGTCCCGCCGCGCGACGAAGCGCGCGACGGAGATCGATCCGAACACGCCGACGGCCGCGACGATCAGCAGCACCGGCAGCGAGCGGGTGTGATGGTTGATGGCCATCTCGGCGCCGAGGACGCACAGCACGAGCGTCAGCAGAACGTCGGATGCCACGGCGCGGTCGAGGATCGACGGCCCCGTGATGATGCGCCACACCGTGAGGAGTGCGGCGATGCCGAACACGACGAAGATGAGCACCAGAAGGATCGTCATGCGTGCGCCTCGGTTTCTCGCAGAGCTGCCACCTGCGCCGGCGACCCGACGGCCCGGATGATGCGCTCTTCCCAATGCTGCACCGACCGGCGCTGCGCCTCGACGTCGTCGTCCGACTTCACGCCGATGATGTGCAGGTACAGGATGCGCCGGTCGCGGTCGATGTCGACGATCAGTGAGCCGGGGATGAGGGATGCCGTGACGGCGACGTGCGTCATGATGAGGTCGTCGTCGCTGACCATCGATACTCCGATGATCGCCGCCCCCGGTTGGCCGGGCGTGAGCGTCTGCCACGCGACCGTGAGCGAGCCGCGCACGAGGGCGATGAGGAACTCCACGACGAAGACGAGACCCCACCAGAAGTTCACACGGCCCGACAGCTCGACCGGTGGCAGCCGGAAGACGCGCGTCACGACGATCGCGACGATGATGCCGGTGACGGCGGCGAGCACGGTGAACTGCGCCCACAGCAGCATCCACACGGCGACGAGCCACACGAAGAAGGGCAACTGCCGCCACACCGCGGCGAGGACGGCTTTGCGCGTCGGGCTCATTGGGCGGCCTCCTCTTCGAGGTGGACGAGCGTGACCGGCTCTTGCAGCGCGTCGCCGATGCTCGCGCACAGCTGGTACAGCGGCCCGGCGAACACCGTCAGCGCGACCGTCACGGCGACCATGCCGGCCGTCGTCGCGGTCATGATGCGCGGGATGACGCGGCGTCCGCCCTGCTCGTCGGCGGCGGGGGCAGCCCCCAGGTACTCGATCCGCTCGACGACCGACTGCTCTTCGGTGTGGTCGTCGTCTTCGCGCCAGAACGACAGGTTCCACGCACGCATGAGCGTGTACAGCGTCAGCAGCGACGTGAGGATGCCCCCGATCATGAGCACGTACATGAGCGGTGTGCCGACTTCGGCGGCGGCGTTGAACAGGGCGAACTTGCCGATGAACCCCGAGAACGGCGGCAGGCCACCGAGGTTGACCGCGGGGATGAAGTAGAGCACGGCGAGCACGGGCGCGGCGCGCATGAGTCCCTTGACTTTGAGGATCGAGGTCGATCCCGCACGGCGCTCGATGAGTCCGACGGCGAGGAACAGTGTGGTCTGCACGATGATGTGGTGGACCATGTAGTAGATCGTCGCGCCGAGCGCGAGCGGGGTGGCGATCGCGAGCCCGAACACGAGGTAGCCGACGTGGCTGACGAGCGTGAACGAGAGGATGCGCTTGAGCTCAGCCTGCGCGAGAGCTCCGAGAATGCCGACGATCATCGTGGCGAGCGCGACGATCAGCAGCAGCGTGTTGACGTCGTTCTCACGGAAGATCTGCGTCTCGGTGCGGATCATCGCGTAGACGCCGACCTTGGTCAGCAATCCCGCGAAGACGGCCGTGACCGGTGCCGGCGCCGTCGGGTACGAGTCGGGCAGCCAGAACGACAGCGGGAAGACGGCCGCCTTGATGCTGAACGCCAGCAGCAGCATGAGATGCAGCACGAGTTGCGTCGACTGCGGCAGCTCGGTCATGCGCTCGGAGATCTGGGCGATGTTGACGGTGCCGAGGGCGCCGTAGATCGCGGCGATCGCGGCGAGGAAGAGGATCGACGAGACGAGCGAGACAACGATGTAGACGACGCCCGTGCGGATGCGCGACTCGGTCGAGCCGAGCGTGATCAGCACGTACGAGGCGACCAGCAGGATCTCGAACCCGACGTACAGGTTGAACAGGTCGCCCGCGATGAACGCGTTGAAGATGCCCGCCGCGAGGATCAAGTAGGTCGGGTGGAAGATCGTGACGGGGGTGTCGTCGTCGCCGTCGGCGGCGCCCTGGCCGACCGAGAACAAGAGGACCGCGAGCAGCACGATGCTCGAGATCACGACCAGCAGCGCCGCGAGCCGGTCGACGTAGAGCACGATGCCGAACGGGATCGGCCACCCACCGACCGAGACGGCGAGCGCCTGGCCCGAGCTGTCGACCGTGTAGAGCAGCACCGCAGCGATCGCGAGCACGAGGGTGAGGGTCACCACCGAGACGCTGATCTGCACGCGACGACGGCGACCGAAGATGAGCGCAACGCCCGCGCCGAGCAGCGGCAGGGTCACGACGAGCGGGATGAGCGCGTTCATCGCTGCTCACCTCCGCCGGTGGCGCCTCCGTCGGTCGGGCGATCGGTCGGGGCATCGTCGCGGATGCCGGCGATGTCGCGGTGCTGCAACACCGTGATGGGTGCCGTGGCGGTGCCGACGAAGTCGGTCGTGACCTCGTCGTCTTGGTCCTCGATGGAGGTCTCGTCGTTCATGGCATCTTCGCCCGAAGGGACGCGCTCGCGCAGCGCGACATCCTCTTCATCGTCGTGGACGGTATCGGCCTGACCGAGTTGCCAGGAGCGATAGATGAGCGCGAGCAGGAAGGCCGACACCGCGAACGTGATGACGATGGCCGTCAGCGTCAGCGCCTGCGGAAGCGGGTCGCTCATCTCATCGGGCGAGCCCACCCCGAAGAACGGCGCCTCCCCCGGCTGGCCCATCACGACGAGCAGGAACAGGTTCGCGGCGTTGCCGAGCAGCAGGAATCCGATCAGCACGCGGGTGAGGCTGCGCTCGAGCATCGCGTAGACGCCGGCGGCGAACAGGATGCCCATGATGATGATCAGCACGAGGGAGACGCTCACGAGATGCCTCCCGCGGTGCGCGCCGATTGCGCCTCGCGCAGCGCCTGCAGCTGGCGATCGACCTCGCCGCCGAGCGAGCGCAGCACGTCGAGCACGAGGCCGATCACGACGAGGTACACGCCGATGTCGAACAGGGTCGAGGTGACGAACTCGACGTGGCCGAGGATCGGCAGATCGGCCTCCCAGAAGTGACTAGTCAGCGGCGCCTCACCGAACAGCAGCGGCACGAGGGCGCACGCGATCGCGAGCGTCATGCCGGCGCCGAGCAGCCGCCCGGCATCCGTCGGCGCCGCCGCACCCAACTCATACCGGCCGCCCGCGACGTAGCGCATGACCAGCGCCATGCCGGCGACCAGTCCCCCGGCGAAACCGCCGCCGGGCAGGTTGTGTCCCGAGAACAACAGGAAGATCGACACGACGATGATCGTGTGGAACAGTATCCGGACGATCACCTCGAGCATGATCGACCGGTTCTCCGGGCGCATGCGCTGCCCGCCGACAAGCCACGCCTGGCGGGTGCTGCCGGGGGCGGATGCCCGGGGGCGCGGCCCCTCTTCGGTCTCGACGAGCGGGCGACGCGTGCGCACGGCGGCCGTCGGCAGCGACGAGATCGCGCTGGAGAGCAGGTCGGAGCGGTGGGTCACGAACACGAGGGATGCCACGCCCGTGGCGGCGAGGATCAGCACCGACAGCTCACCCATCGTGTCCCAGCCGCGGAGGTCGACGAGGGCGACGTTGACGACGTTCTTGCCGTGGCCGAGCTCGTAGGCGAGGTCGGGGAAGGCATCGGAGATGGGGTCTTCGATGCGTGCTCCGGTCGCGACCATCGCGACGATCGCCATCGTGGCGCCGACGGCGACCGCGAGCACGGCGCGGGCGACGGGCCACACCGAGGCGTTGTGCTCGCCCAGGCGCGCCGGGATCCGGCGCAGCACGAGGGTGAAGGTCACGAGCGTCACGGTCTCGACGAGCACCTGGGTCAGCGCCAGGTCTGGGGCACCGCTCGTCGCGAACAGCACGACCATGCCGAGGCCCGTGACCGACACCAGCACGACGCCCGTGTACCGCTTGCGGGCACGCACTGCGACGATGCCGGCGAGGATCATGATCGGCGCGACCACGACCTGGATCGGCGTCTGCCAGGCATCCAGCTCGATCTTCCAATCGGGGCTGGCCAGCAGCGCCGTCGCCTGGCTCGCGACGAACACGACGAAGATCGTGCCGACGTAGACCGGCAGCGAGCCGCGCTGGGTGAGCGAGGTGGTCCATACCGCGAGGCGCGCGATGCCGCGCAGCGTCAGGTTGTAGACGTCGGCGGCAGTGAAGGTGAGCAGGCGTCGCGGTGTCTTGCCCGTGCGCACGGCGAAGCCGAAGAGCACGGCACCGACCGCGATGCAGCCGAGCGAGAGGAACAGGGCCGGCTCGAGTCCGTGCCAGAGGGCGAGGTGGTACGGGTCGCCCACCTCGGGCGCCGTGTCGGCGTAGCCGCGCAGCGCGGTGTCGAGCCAGGGTGCGGCGAATCCGGCGATGAGCGACAGCACCGCCAAGACGATGGGAGCAGCGAGGAAGCCCATCGGCGGGTCGGGCCACGCCGTCGCGGGCTTGCGCGCACCCGAGGCATCCTTCTTCGTCGCGAACGCACCCCAGAAGAAGCGCAGCCCGTACGCCGTCGTCAGCACCGACCCGAGCACGATCCCGATGAGGGCGACCAGCGCCCACGGCTCCTCGGCCGCCTCGAGCAGCGAGGTGAGCGCCGCTTCTTTCGCGACGAAGCCCACCATCGGGATGATCCCGATCATGGATGCCACGGCGAGCGCCGAGGCCACCGCGAGGGTCGGGGCCTGGCGCCCCACGCCACTGAGCTCGCCGATGTCACGCGTCGAGAGCTGACGGTCGATGACGCCGACGACGAGGAACAGCGCCGACTTGAACAGGGCGTGGCCGATCAGCAGGGCGAGGCCCGCGAGGGCAGTGTTGCGCTCTCCGTAGCCGATGACGGCCGTCAGCAGACCGAGCTGACTGACGGTGCCGAAGGCGAGGATGCGCTTGAGGTCGGACTCACGCAGCGCCTGCAGCCCGCCCAGCAGCATCGTGAAGATGCCGAGCGAGAGCACGATCGGCCGCCACGGCGCGGCGACCGCGAAGAACGGGGCGACGCGCGCGATGAGGTAGATGCCGGCCTTGACCATCGCAGCCGCGTGCAGGTACGCGCTCACCGGGGTCGGCGCGGCCATCGCACCGGGCAGCCAGAAGTGGAACGGGAAGATCGCCGACTTGCTCAGCGCGCCGACCAGCAGCAGCACGATCGCCGTGTCGATGAGCGGGCTGGCGGCGAGTCCCGATGCCGTGTCGGCGTATTCCGCAAGGATGCCCGAGATGCTGTTCGTACCCGCCTGCACGACGAGGATCACCGCGCCGACGAACATGACGAGCCCGCCGAGCGTCGTCACGAGCAGGGCCTGCAGGGCGGCACGGCGGCTCGCACCGCGCGCGTGGTAGTACCCGATGAGCAGGTAGGACAGGATGCTCGTGATCTCCCAGAACATCACGAGCAGGATGAGGTCGTCGGTCAGGACGAGTCCGTACATCGCCCCGGCGAACGCGAGCAGGGTCGCGCTGAACATGCCGACGCCGCTCGTCTTGCCGTCGAAGTACCAGCGGCAGTAGATCATGACGAGCGCCCCGACGCCCGTGACGATGAGGGTCATGACCCAGCTCAGGGTGTCGATGCGCATCGAGAGGCTGAGACCCAACTGCGGGATCCACGAGAACGTCTCGGTCACCGTCTCGCCGGCCAGCACCACTGGCGTGAGCAGGCCCGCGTGCACGAAACCCGCGAGCGGAACGAGGGCCGCGAGGAAGAATGCGCGCGGACCGATCCTGTTCGTCAGCCACGGCAGCGTCAGCGGGGTGAGCGCGAACGCAGCCAGGAGGACGAGCAAAAACGGGCCTCCTGACGGTCGCGCGGGGGGTCGGGTTCCAGTCTAACGGGGCGCGGGGGCCGGTCCGGACGTGTTCCCCAGGCGGAACTCGCACGTGAGCAGCACGGAGGCCGGCTCTTCGCCCTCGAGCATCGCCGCGACGGCGGCACCCGCGGCGCGGCCCTTCTCGGTCGCCGCCTGCACGAGCGTCGTCAGCCGGTATGGCGCGAGGCCGTCGACGGGTACGCCGTCGAATCCCGTGATGCTGACGTCTTCGGGAACGCGCAGCCCGGCCTCTTCGGCGGCGCGGATGACGCCCGTCGCCAACAGGTCACTCTGCGCGATGACGGCGGTGGGGCGGTGCCTGGGGTCGGCAAAGAGCGTGCGCGCGGCGGCGAGACCGTCGTCGATCGTGCTGCCCGAGGTCGCGAGAGCGATGGCATCCGGGTACACGTCGCGCGCACCCTCGAGGCGTTCGCGGGTCACATCGATCGTGATGTCGCGGCCGGGCTCGATGCGGCCCAGGGTGCCGCTCGGGTCGGTGCGCAGCGTCACGATCGCGACGTCGGTGTGACCGAGCTCACGCAGGTGCCCGGCGGCGAGGCGCTGGGCCTCGCGGTTGTCGAGGCGCACGCGGGGCACGCCCGCTCCGGCGTCGCCTTCGATGACGACGATCGGGATGCCCCGCGCGCGGACGTCGTCGAGCGAGTCGCGCAGCTCGGCGTCACAACCGATGAGGACAGCGGCGTCGACGGGGGCCGTCGTGAGGGTCGGTGCGTTCTCGATGTCGCTCGTGCTGCGCAGCAGCAGCAGTCCCGCGCCGAGAGGGGCGACGGCTTCGGCGAGGCCGTCCATGAGCAGGCGCTGCACAGGGTCGATGAAGATCGAGTTGAGGCTCGAACCGACGACGACGCCGACGATGCCACTGCGCCCGCGCCGCAGCGACGCGGCGAGCGGGTCGGGCCCGGCGTAGCCGAGGGCAGCGGCGGCGGCGAGCACGCGCTCGCGCGTCGCGTCGGAGACGGGGGTCTTTCCGCTGAAGACGACCGACGCGGTCGACGGCGAGACGTTCGCCTCGCGGGCGACGTCCGAGATGGTGGCACGTCGATTCGTCATCTCTGCATGGTAACCCTCCGTGGTCGCTGGGATCGAATCGATTCGGTAGACTCTCGTGGTGACCACGACCACCACCCTCTCGCGCACCAACCTCGTCAACTGGCGCACCGCCGTGTTCACGATGTTCCTGATGTGCGGGCTCACGTTCGCGTCATGGGCGTCGCGGCTTCCCGCGGTGAAGCTGAACCTCGGCATCGACGACTTCGAGGTCGGCGTGCTGCTGTTCGCGATGGGCGCCGGTTCGCTCGCCGGAGTCATGTCGGCGAACGTGATCGTGGCGCGCTGGGGTGCCAAGAAGGGGCTGTCCGTCACGGTCGTGGGCGTCGCGGTGGGCCTGCTGGCGGCGGCACTCGGCGTCGACGCGCTGTCGTCGTACGCGCTCGCCGTCATCGGACTCGCGGTCATGGGGCTGTGCTTCGGCGCGACCGACGTCATGATCAACGTCGAAGCGGCGGCGGTCGAGCAGGCGTCGGGGCGCACGCTCATGCCGCTGTTCCACGCGTTCTTCAGCCTGGGCACGGTCGCGGGCGCTGGCATCGGCGTGGTCATGGCGCAGTGGGGCGTCACGGTCTCGTGGCACCTGGGCGCGGTCGCGGCAGTGTGGTTCGTCATCACGGTCGTCGCGCTGCGCTTCATCCCGGCACACGCGGCGGGAACCGAAGAGGTTCCGGAGGCCACGACGGGCGACCGCCGGCAGCGGTTGGCGGACGCGCTGGCGGTCTGGCGCGACCCGCGCACGTACGCGATCGGGCTCATCATCCTGGGCATGGCGTTCGCCGAGGGCAGTGCGAACGACTGGTTGACGATCGCGGTCGTCGACGGCCACGGGCAGCGCGAGGAGGTCGGCGCGATCGCCCTCACGGTGTTCTCGATCGCGATGACGGTGTTCCGCGCGGTGGGCGGTCTGATCGCCGACCGGCTGGGACGCGTGTGGACGCTGCGCCTGCTGGCGGTGACGGCCGGCGTGGGCCTGGCGATGTTCATCCTCGCGCCGAATCTGCCGCTCGCCTTCGTCGGTGTCGCCCTGTGGGGCGCGGGCGCGTCGCTCGGTTTCCCGCTGGGCATGTCGGCGGCGGCCGACGACCCGACGAAGGCCGCGGCATCCGTCTCTGCGGCGGCGACCATCGGGTACATCGCGTTCCTGTGCGGACCGCCGGTGCTCGGCTGGATCAGCCACCAGATCGGCATCCTGCCGACGCTGTGGATCATCGTCGGACTGATCGTCATGAGCGGGTTCGCGTCGGGCGCGGCCAAGCCCGTCGCCGGGTCGAAGGTCGGCGCCGGACACCACTGACGGCGCTTCCCGGAGTGCGTAGGATCGTCGGGTGCGTCTCGTCATAGCCCGCTGCTCCGTCGACTACACGGGTCGCCTCAACGCGCACCTGCCGCTCGCGACCCGCGTGCTGATGCACAAGGCCGACGGATCGCTGCTCGTGCACTCGGACGGCGGCAGCTACAAGCCGCTCAACTGGATGAGCCCGCCGTGCACGCTCACCGTCGAAGAGCCCGATGACGAGTCGGCGTCGGCGGGCGTCGTCGAGCACTGGCGCGTGACGCACGCGAAGACGGGGGATGCCCTGCTCGTGCGCATCTATGAGGTGCTGCACGACTCGTCGCACGACCTTGGCGTCGACCCCGGTCTGCAGAAGGACGGCGTCGAGGCCGACCTGCAGCGGCTGCTCGCCGAGCAGGTCGACGTCATCGGCGATGGCCTCACGCTCGTGCGCCGCGAGTTCCCGACGGCGATCGGCCCGGTCGACCTGCTGCTGCGCAACCCCTCCGGCGGCACGATCGCCGTCGAGGTCAAGCGGCGCGGCGACATCGACGGGGTCGAGCAGCTCACCCGCTACCTCGAGCTGCTGGGCCGTGACCCGCACCTCGCGCCGGTGACCGGCGTCTTCGCCGCGCAAGAGATCAAGGCACAGGCGAAGGTGCTGGCCGCCGACCGGGGCATCCGCTGCGTCACCCTCGACTACGAGGGCATGAAGGGCATCGAGTCAGGGGCGCCGCGCCTGTTCTGAGGCCCGCGCTGGCGGCCCCGCGTGAACTGGCGGCCGGCCCGCCGACCGGCCTGGATAGGCTGAGGTCATGTCACTGAGATCTGCGTGGACCTGCGTGCTGTGGGACGTCGACGGGACGATCGTGGATGCCTCGGAGGGCATCCTGCGGCGCCTGACGATCGCCCTCGAGCACTTCGGCAAGCCCGCTCCCACGCGCGAAGAGCTCGTGCACTGGATTGGCCCGCCGATGTTCGAGTCGTTCCAGAAGAACGTCGGGATGACGCCCGAGGAGTCGACGGTCGCGGTCGCGTACTACCGCGGAATCTCGAAGGACGACGGCTACACGACCGGCGCGAGGCTCTACCCCGGCGTCGGTGAACTGATCGCCGAACTCGATGCCGCCGGCATCGCCCAGTCGACCGCGAGCTCGAAGCCCGAAGTGCAGGTGACGGCGCTCATGGAGCACTTCGACCTCTCGCCGCACCTGCAGGCGCTCGTGGGGTCGACGCCCGACGAGAAGACCCTCGCGACGAAGGCTGACATCGTCGCCGAAGCGCTGCGACGGCTGCAGGCGGCGGGCCTCGACACGAGTCGCCCCGTGCTGATCGGCGACCGGCATCACGATGTCGACGGCGGCGCCGCGAACGACGTGCCGGTCATCTTCGTGAACTGGGGCTTCAGCTGGCCGCACGAGTCCGAGGGCGCCGCGGCCGTCGTCGACACGGTGGCCGACCTGCGCGCGCTGCTGCTCATCGAGGACTGACGATGGACGAGCTCGCGGCCGAGATCTGGCGCTGGCTCATCCCGGCGCTCGTCGTCTTCGGGGGCACGGCGGTGCTCGCTACCGTCGCGATCTGGCTGCTGCGCCGGTCGCGGCGCTCGCCCGCGGCACGGGCATCCGCCGAAGCCGAGCGCACCGCGGCGGGCTCGGCGCTCGTGCGGCTCGACGACGCGATAGACGAGCTCGCTCTCGAGGTGGGGCTGTCGGGCGCCCTCTACGACGGGACGGCTCCCGACACGCTGCGCCGCGCGCGCATGACGGCCGAGCACGCGCGGGATGCCTCGTTCGAGCAACTGCGCGCGCTCACGCCCGAGACGCACCCCGACGAGGTGCGTCGCGTCGCGCGGGGCATCCGCGCGCGCACGGAATCGGCGCTCGCGACGATCGACGCCGCGCGTGCCGAGCACACGGCGTGGATGACCCGCAACGTCAGCGCAGCGGCGCAGGTCGAGGCGGCGCGGTCCCGCGCCCGCGCCCTGCACGCCGAGCTCGGCGACCCCGCGCCATTGCTGGCGACGCTGGCTGAGCGCTACGACCGCAGCGAATGGGTCGACGCCGAGCGTTCGGCCGTCGCGGCCGCGGCAGCCCTCGCAGCCGCCGAGCGGCTCATCGACGAGGCGGCGACGCGGGCAGCGGATCCAACTCGGTCGGCGCTGCCGTTGCTGGCGGACGCCGAGCGGGCCCTGCGGGGCGCGCAGGCCGAGTCGCGGCGCTTCGAAGAGCGGCACCGGCTCGCGACGGATGCCTCGGCAGCGGTCGACGGCGAGATCAGCGCCGCGCGGGGTGCTCTGCGCGAGGCGAACGCCGTGCGGGGCGAACTCGAGTCCGACGATGCCGCGCGGCTCGGCGCGGTTCTGACAGAGGTCGCGGCCGCGCTCGACGCCGTCGAAGCCGACGCTGCGCGGCGGCCGACGGCGGCGGTGACGGCGATCGCCCGGCTGCGTGACCGGCTGGATCTCGCCGTCGGCGATGCGCGCACGGCGCAGCAACGGCTCAAGGGCGCGCGGTCTGCGCTGCCCGGTGCACTCGCGGCAGCGCGCGACCAGATCGCGCGCGCTGAACCGCGCATGCCTGCGGCGGGGGCGGATGCCCGGGTGCGGCTCGGTTCCGCGCAGCGCGAGCTGGCGGCAGCCCGCGGGGCCGCGAATCCCGTCGATGCGCTCGACGCCGCGCGGCGTGCCCTGCGGCACGCCGAAGACGCCGTCGCCCTCGCGGACTACGACGCCCGGTTCTGAGAAAGTGACGGCCCGCGCGAGCGCGGGCCGTCACTTGTGGATCAGAGGGGTCGGATCTTCTCCGCCTGCAGGCCCTTGGGGCCCTGGGCGATCTCGAACTCGACGCGCTGGTTCTCCTCGAGCGAGCGGTAGCCGCTCGACTCGATCGCGGAGTAGTGGGCGAAGACGTCTGCGCCGCCTTCATCGGGAGCGATGAACCCGAAGCCCTTCTCCGAGTTGAACCACTTGACGGTGCCCTGCGTTGCCATGAACTGCCTTACTTGCGTGCGGTGTCGACGCGATCGCGCCGACACGCACCAACCTAGTGCTGACGGGCGCTTCCGGCGCCCTCGGGGCGGGGATGGTGACATAAACGTTGCAACATTGCCGACAGAGGTTCACCCCGATGTCACCCGTTAACCATTCGACGCCCGGGCGTCTCGCGATTCTCGCGTGCGCCCGGGCGTCGACGGATCCCCCCGGATAGGCCACGCAGTGCGTGACTGAGCCTAACTGTACCCACCCGATCCGGCACTCGGGAGGGGGGTGTTGGTGGGAATCCGCCGTGAGCCTCGTACACTGGCCGTCGATGCCCGTCACACTCCACCCGATAGAGCTGACCGTCGGCACGATCCTCGGCGACGAGGTGTACACCGTCATCGGCGCCGCCATCCTCGATGGCAGACTCGTCGCCGGCGCGCGCCTGCGCGACGTCGACCTCGCTCAGCAGCTGGGTGTGTCGCGCACGCCGGTGCGCGAAGCCCTGCAGCGACTCGAGCGGTTCGGGCTCGTCGAGATCGCCGTCGGCCGCTACACGCGCGTCTCGTCGCCGAGCAATCGGGAACGCGACGACACGGGGGAGTTCACCGCCTATCTCATGGGTGTCGCCCTGCGCATGTCGCTGCAGCGGTGCAGCGACGACGAGCTCGCCGAGATCGTCAGATGTGCGGATGCCACGGTCGAGAGCGCTCCGCGCGGCGACGGCCTGGAGCTTTTCCTGCGGTCGACGACGATGTTCGAGCAGGTGACGAAGGCATCCGGCAACTCGGTGCTGATCGGCGTGATCCGCGAGGCGGCGCTCGCGATCCAGCGGAATCTCTCCGGCTGGCATCCCTTCATCGCCGGTGGCATCGCCGACCCGGGCGCGTACGTGCGCCTGCGCGACTGCATCGCCGCGCGCGACGCCGACGGCGCCGAGCAGACGCTGCGCCGCCTGCACGGGCTCGCCTGAGGCCGGCGCCCGGGTCGGACGCGTCAGACGGTCAGCAGCACCTTGGTGGCGCGGCGCTCGTCCATCGCGCGGTAGCCTTCGGCGGCGTCTTCGAGGGGCAGGGTCAGATCGAAGACGACGCCCGGGTCGATGACGCCGTCCCAGATGAGCTGGATGAGCTCGGGCAGGAAGCGTCGCACGGGCGCGGGGCCTCCGTGCAGATGCACCTCGGAGTAGAACAGGCCCTGTCCTTCGATGCTGACGCCGTGCGAGACGCCGACGAAGCCGATGTGACCGCCGGGGCGAGTCGAGCGGATCGCCTGCTCCATTGCCTCTTGCGTGCCGACGGCTTCGATCACACTGTGCGCACCGAGGCCGCCGGTGAGCTCCTTGATGCGGGCAACACCCGCGTCTCCGCGCTCTTCGACGATGTCGGTTGCACCGAACGCGGTCGCCAGTGCCTGCCGGTCGGCGTGACGCGACATCGCGATGATGCGCTCGGCACCGAGTTGGCGCGCGGCGAGGATGCCGAGCAGCCCGACCGCGCCGTCTCCGACGACCGCGACCGTCTTGCCCGGGCCGGCTTCAGCCGCGACGGCGGCGAACCAGCCCGTGCCGAGCACGTCCGAGGCCGCCAGCAGTGACGGGATGAGCTTCGGATCGGGCACACCGGGCGTCGCGACGAGGGTGCCGTCGGCGAGCGGCACCCGCAGGTACTCGGCCTGCGCCCCGCCTGCGCCGGCGAACTCGCCGTGCACGCAGCGCGACTGGTAGCCCGCCGCGCAGATCTCGCACGTGTTGTCGGATGCCATGAACGAGCCCACCACGAAGTCGCCCGGCTTGACCGAGGTGACATCTGCGCCGACCTCGGTGACTGTGCCGACGTATTCGTGACCCATCGGCCGCTCATGCACGGCCTCGGCCCCGCGGTACGGCCACAGGTCTGATCCGCAGATGCAGGTCGCGGCCAGCTTGATGATGGCGTCGGTCGGGGCCAGCAGCGTCGGCATGTCGCGGTCTTCGACCCGCACGTCGCCCGGCTCTCGCATGATCACTCCGCGCATGAGGTGCACTCCTTTATCGGCCGGCGTGACGCACCGGCATCCTGCGTCGTTGTGTCCATTCAAACGCGGTCGGCCTCACCCGTGGGAGTCCCTGCCGAGGGATGTACTGTCAGGGCATCCCTCGGAGCTAGACGCTATGAGTGGTTGAGCCTGGGGCCTCCACTCATAGCGTCTAGCCACGAAGTAGCCGTGGTGAACTTGTGACTCTGTTTGCCTCGACCCCACCGCGCACAGCCGCGCATGGAGAAGCGTGGGATAAAACCCACGCAGATTGAAGTGGGATACTTCCCACTTTTGTACGCCTCCGACGCGACGGCAGTCCTCGGCGACGACCCTGCCATCGCGAAGATCGTCGATGCCATCGCTGCGAACGCGACCGCCCGCGGGTGGCGAGCGCAAAGATCGACCATCCCGGTATCGGCCGCACCCCGGGTGGGGCCACGGGATGTGGTGTAGCCATCGGTGGCGCAATGGCACCTGCGCGGTCCCGACGACGGCACATCACCCGGGAAACGAAACAACCCCCGCCCGGGAAATCCCAGGTCGGGGGTTGTTTCTTCGCTGTGCGCGAGGGGGGAGTTGAACCCCCACGCCCTTTCGGGCACTGGCACCTGAAGCCAGCGCGTCTGCCTATTCCGCCACTCGCGCGAACTGCGGCATCCGAGGATTCCGCAGACTCAACTTCCCGAGGATATCATGCCTGCGGCCCGGCGCAGAATCGTCAGATACGGCGTTCTGACCGCGGTCATCCAGACTGTGCAACTAGCATGTGAGCACCGGCCCAAGCCCTGAGGAGCCCCGTGGGACTACTTGACAGCTTCGAGAAGGGACTCGAGCGCGCGGTCAACAGCGCGTTCGCGAAGTCCTTCCGCAGCGGCATTCAGCCGGTCGAGATCGCCGCCGCACTGCGGACCGAACTCGACGCGAAGGCCGCCGTCGTCAGCCGCGACCGCATCCTCGCACCCAACCTGTTCGAGGTGCGCATGTCGCCGACCGACGCCGAGCGCATGCAGTCGCTCGGCACGACCCTCGACACCGAGCTGCACACGCTCGTCGACAAGCACGCAGCCTCGCAGGGCTTCAGCTTCGCCGGCCCCGTCACGATCAGTCTCGTCGCCGATGACCAGCTGTCGACGGGCACTCTGCGCGTCGCGTCGCAGACCGCCGCCGGCACCGTGAGCTGGCGCGGCGTCGTCGACATCGAAGGCAAGAGGCATCCGCTCACCAAGAGCCGCACCGTCATCGGCCGCGGCAGCGACGCCGACATCACGATCGCGGATGCCGGCACCAGTCGCCGCCACGTCGAGATCCTGTGGGACGGCGAGCGCGCCATGGTGCGCGACCTGAACTCGACCAACGGCACGCTGCTCGACGGCCGCAAGGTCACCGAGGCTCCGCTGCCGCCCGACTCGGTCGTCACGATCGGCCGCACCGACATCGCGTTCCACGTGACCGCACAGGCATCGCCGCCGCGGCCGACGGTCCCGGCATCCGACGCGACCCGCGCCTTCGGAATCGACGGACTGTCGTGAACGGAAGTGAACTGACGCTTCTGCTGCTGCAGATCGGCTTCCTGATCCTGCTGTGGTTCTTCGTCTTCGCGGTCGTCTACTCGCTGCGCGCCGACCTGTTCGGCGTGAAGGTGCGCAAGCTGCCCGAGCCGGCGGCGGCCGGCCCCTCGACAAGCTCGGGGACCACTGGTGCGGGCTCGGGGGCCGGTGCGGGCTCGGGGGCCGGCGCGGCCACGGCGCCCGTCGCGCCCGTCGCAAAGGCCGCTGCCGCACGGGCGACAGCCCCGGTGACTCCGAGCGGGCCGCAGAAGGCGACGAAGGATGCCGTGTCGCGCATCGTCATCACGAGCGGACCCAAGGCGGGCCTTGAGTTGCCCCTCGCCGGCGAGCCCCTCACGATCGGCCGCTCGAGCGAGTCGGGCCTGGTGATCCGCGACGACTACACCTCGAGCCACCACGCGCGTCTGCTGCTGTGGGGCGACCAGTGGATGCTGCAGGATCTCGACTCGACCAACGGCACCTGGCACGACGGCGAGCGCGTCGCGACGCCGGTTCCGGTGCGCGTGGGCGCACCGATCAAGGTGGGCGCGACGACGTTCGAGCTGCGGAAGTAGTCGGACGCACACATGGTCTTCGAGGGGTCGAGCGTCGCCATCTCCCATACGGGGAAGGTGCGCTCCAACAACCAGGATTCGGGCTACAGCGGCTCGAACCTGTTCGTCGTCGCCGACGGCATGGGCGGCCATGCCGGTGGTGACGTGGCCTCGAGCCTCGCCGTGCACCGCCTCCAAGAGCTCGACCATCCCTTCGCGACGACGGGGGATGCCGAGCAAGAGCTGCAAGAGGCCATCACCTCCACCGCGACCCTGCTGATCGACACCGTCGCCGAGCGCCCCGAGCTCGCGGGCATGGGCACGACCGTGAGCGCGCTGGCGATGGTCGACGACTACGCCGTCATCGCGCACATCGGCGACTCGCGCATCTATCTCTACCGCGACGACGCCCTCACCCAGATCACGACCGACCACACGTTCGTGCAGCGCCTCGTCGACTCGGGCCGCATCACTCCGGAAGAGGCGCGCTACCACCCGCGCCGCTCGGTGCTCATGCGCGTGCTCGGCGACATGGACCCCGACCCCGACGTCGACACGTTCATCATGCCGACCCAGCCCGGCGACCGGTGGCTGCTGTGCTCGGACGGTCTGTCGGGCGTCGTCGACGACGCGCACACGGCGAAGGTCCTCGGCCAGCATCTGCCACCCGGCCGCACGGCCGACCTGCTGCTGAAGCAGGCGTTGGATGCCGGTGCGCCCGACAACGTCACGGTCGTCATCGTCGACGTCGGCGGCAACCACCCGATGTTCAGCGGCACCCCCACGATCGTGGGCTCGGCGTCGAACCCGCAGGGCGTGGAGGTGCCGGCGGCCCGACCCGGGCGCACAAGCTGGCTGCACCCGGGCCGTCAGGCGGCGAACGAGCCGACCCACTTCGAGCCGGCCGCCGAGTTCCTCGAAGAGCTCATCGAAGAAGACCGACGCCGCGCGCGTCGCCGCCGCGTCTGGTGGATCGTCGGCCTCGTCGTGATCCTCGCGGCGCTGACGGCGAGCGCGATCGGCGCCTACAGCTGGACGCAGTCGCGCTACTTCGTCGGCTCCGACGACGACACGGTCGTCATCTACCGGGGCATCCAACAGGACATCGGGCCGATCTCACTCTCGTCGGTGCACGAAGACACGGGCATCCTGCTGTCGGATCTGCCGTTCTATCAGCGCCTCGCCGTGCAGCAGACGATCTCGGCGCGCTCGCTCGCCGACGCGGAGGCGATCGTCGAGACGATGCGCCGCACTCTGGAGGGTGGCTCGTGACCGGCACCGTCAATGCAGAGGTGGGCACCGACACCACCGTCGTGAAGGCGCTGCGGCGCATCCGCCTGCCGCAGACGCAGCGCAATCGCGAGCTCGCACTGCTGCTGTTCGCGTTCCTGCTCAACGGTGCCGCGGTCGCGCTCGTCCAGCTCGGCGTCGAAGGCGCGATCGACTGGACGTTCCTCTATTACTGCGGCGCACTCACGGTGCTCGTGCTCGCTCTGCACGTGATCCTGCGCTACAAGGCGCCGCAGGCCGACCCGTTCGTCGTGCCGATCGCGACCGTGCTGTCGGGTCTCGGCCTCGCGATGATCTACCGCATCGACCTCGGGCGCGAGATCACCGGCTGGGCGGCCCTGTCGACCCGCCAGCTCGCGTGGCTGGGCATCGCGATCGCGTGCGCCGTCGCCCTGGTCATCTTCCTGCGCAACTACCGCGTGCTGCTGCGCTACACGTATGTCTTCGGCTTCGCGGGCATCCTGCTGCTGCTGTTGCCGTTCGTGCCGGGCCTGGGAACGGATGCCGGGGCCGACGTGTGGATCTCGATCGCCGGCATCGTCTCGTTCCAGCCCGGTGAGCTCGCCAAGATCTGCCTCGCGATCTTCTTCGCGGGGTACCTTGTGCGCACGCGCGAAGCGCTCACCTCGGTCGGCACGCGGTTCCTCGGCATGACGTGGCCGCGGCCGCGCGAGCTCGGTCCGCTGCTGCTGCTGTGGGCGGGTGCCATGGCGATCATCGTGCTGCAGCGCGACCTCGGCACGGGAATGCTGATCTTCGGCATGTTCGTCGCGATGCTCTACGTCGCGACGGGCAAGACGAGCTGGGTCGTCATCGGCCTCACGCTGGCCGCGATCGGCGTCGCCTTCGCGACGACGATCCTGCCGTATGTGCAGGCGCGCTTCACGAACTGGCTGTACCCGTTCGACCCCGACACGGTCAACGACTCGAGCTACCAGCTGGTGAGCGGACTGTTCGGTCTCGCACACGGCGGACTGCTCGGCACGGGCCTCGGTCGTGGCCGCCCGGGGCTGACGCCCCTGTCGCAGAGCGACTACATCTTCCCGAGCCTGGGCGAAGAGCTGGGTCTGATCGGCGTCTTCGCGATCCTGTGCCTGTACATGGTGTTCGCGAGCCGTGGCATCCGCATCGGCATGGCGGGGCAGGACGACTTCGGAAAGCTGCTCGCGACGGGACTGTCGTTCACGATCGCACTGCAGGTGTTCATCATGGTCGGCGGCGTCACACGGGTCATCCCGCTCACGGGCCTCACGACCCCGTTCCTCGCCGCCGGTGGATCATCGCTCATCGCGAACTGGATCATCGTCGCGCTGCTGCTGCGCATCTCGGATGCCGTGCGCTCGCGCCCCCGGGTGGTGATCGGCTGACATGACGACCCTTCGATACACGCCGCCTTCGGCGTCGCACTCAGGGACCGCAGCCGGTCGCACCTCCGAGGAGGCGCTCTCATGACAAAAGAGCTCCGCCGCCTGAGCATCATCATGCTGCTCATGTTCGTCACGCTGTTCGGCGCGACCAGCTGGATCCAGGTCGTCGAGGCGAACGCCCTCGCCGAGAACCCCGAGAACCGCCGCGCGCTCTACGACTCGTTCGAAGTGCAACGCGGATCGATCATCGCCGGCGACCAGGTCATCGCCACGTCGGTGCCCAGCGGCGACGTCTACAGTTGGCAGCGCCAGTATGTGGATGCCCAGATGTGGGCACCCGTGACGGGGTACATCAACCCGGTGCTGCAATCGGCGACCGGCATCGAGCAGGCGATGAACCGCGAGCTGTCGGGCTCGGCGGGTTCGCAGTTCTTCTCGCGCATCGATCAGATCCTCACGGGGCAGCCGCAGCGCGGGTCGAACGTGCTGCTGACCCTCGACCCCGTCGTGCAGCAGGCGGCATACGAGGCGCTCGGCGACTACGAAGGCGCGGTCGTGGCGATCGAGCCGTCGACCGGCCGCATCCTGGCGATGGTGACGAGCCCCAGCTACGACACGAACCTCCTCGCGGCGCACGACGCGGATGCCGTCAACACGACCTACAACGAGCTGCTGGCCGCGGCGAACGACCCACTGTGGAACCGCGCGACCGGCGACAGCCTGAACCCGCCGGGTTCGACGTTCAAGCTCGTCGTTGCCTCTGCCGCGCTGGCGTCGGGCGACTTCACCCCCGACTCGACGTTCGACAACCCCTCGAGCTGGGTGCTGCCGGGCACCACGACGACCATCCGCAACTTCGACGGCGGCACGTGCGGCTCGGGCGACCAGGTGACGCTCGCGACGGCGCTGCGTCTGAGCTGCAACATCCCGATGGCGCAGCTCGCCGTGCAGCTCGGCGATGACGCCATCCGTGCCGAGGCCGAGAAGTACGGGTTCGACACCACTTTCGAGATCCCGCTGACCACGATCGCGTCGACGTACCCGGCCGGGCCGCTCACCGACGACAGGACGGCGCTGACCGGCTTCGGGCAGGAGAACGTCCTGGCATCCCCGCTGCAGATGGCGATGGTCGCGGCCGGCATCGCGAACGACGGCTCGGTGATGAACCCGCGCATGGTCGACCAGGTCGTCGCGCCCGACCTGACGGTGCAGCAGACGTTCGAGAACACCGAGTTCCGCCGGGCCCTGACCACCGCGGATGCCGCGACCATGACCACCATGATGATCGCCAATGTCAGTGATGGCGCAGCGAGCGGTGCAAGAATAGACGGAGTCGACGTCGCCGGGAAGACCGGCACGGCGGAGCACGGACCCGGCGATCCTTACACCCTCTGGTTCACCGGATTCGCTCCGGCGGATGACCCTCAGGTCGCCGTCGCGGTGATGATCGAGAACGGCGGAGGGCTCGGACAGTCCGGAACGAGCAACGGGATCGCGGCCCCCATCGCGAAGAGAGTCATAGAGGCGGTGCTGGGTAGATGAGACCGACGCAGGGTGTGAGCTTCGGCGGACGCTACGAGCTCGATTCGCGGATCGCGATCGGCGGCATGGGCGAGGTCTGGGAGGCCACCGATCACGTGATCGGGCGCACGGTCGCGATCAAGATCCTCAAGGACGAGTACATGGGCGACCCGGGGTTCCTCGAGCGCTTCCGCGCCGAGGCCCGTCACGCCGCACTCGTCAACCACGAGGGCATCGCGAGCGTCTTCGACTACGGCGAGGAGAACGGCTCGGCCTTCCTCGTGATGGAGCTCGTTCCCGGTGAGGCACTGTCCACGATCCTCGAGCGCGAGACATCGCTGTCGACCGACAAGACGCTCGACATCGTCGCGCAGACCGCCGCCGCCCTGCAGGCCGCGCACGCGGCGGGCCTCGTGCACCGCGACATCAAGCCCGGCAACCTGCTGATCACCCCCGACGGGCGCGTCAAGATCACCGACTTCGGCATCGCCCGCATCGCCGACCAGGTACCGCTGACGGCGACCGGTCAGGTCATGGGCACGGTGCAATACCTTTCGCCCGAGCAGGCATCCGGTCACCCCGCATCTCCGGCGACCGACATCTATTCGCTCGGCATCGTCGCGTACGAGTGCCTGGCCGGCAAGCGCCCCTTCACGGGCGAGTCGCAGGTCGCCATCGCGATGGCGCAGATCAACGACACGGCTCCGCCGCTGCCCGAGACGATCGCCGAGCCCGTCCGCAACTTCGTCATGAGCATGATCGCGAAGAAGCCCGAAGACCGGCCCGCCACGGCATCCGCCGTCGCGCGCGCCGCGACGGCGCTGCGCCGCGGTGACATCGCCGCCGCGGTCGCGATCGTGCCGGCGATCGCCGGTTCCGTGCCGCTCGACGAGGTAACCCAGCTGCTCACCCCGGGCGGCGAAGAGACCACGCGTCTGATGCCGACGGCGGCGCCCACGGCCGCTGCCGCGGGCGAAGAGGCGCCTGCGAAGAAGAAGCGCAGCCCGTGGACGTGGCCGCTCGTCGCCCTCATCGTCCTGCTGCTGCTCGTGCTGGGCGGCACGCTGATCGCGATGTTCGCGAACCAGGGTTCTGAGCCCGAGCCCACGCCGTCGAACACGACGACGACGACGGCCAGCGAGACCCCGACACCTACCCCGACCGTCGAAGACATCAACCTCGGTGATGTCGCCCTGCTCGACAAGACCTGCGCCGACGCGCAGGCCGCCCTCACGGCGGCCGGCTTCACGTCGACCGCGACCTGTGTCGACGGCGACGCGGCACCCACCGAAGACCAGGTCGGGCTGGTCTATCGCACCAACCCGAGCGCCGGCAACGTCGCTCCCGACACCGTCATCACTCTGACGGTCTACGCCGACCTCACACCGATGAGTGACCCGTCGCTGCCGACGCTCGGCGCGGCGACCGTCGACGCCGGCGACACGATCAACGTCACGTGGCAGGGCTACAGTTGCCCGGCCGGGTACACGCCGACCAACTACATCTTCACGGTCGCGGGCGGCACGTTCCAGGCCGGTGGTGGCACGACGGCATCCTTCCTCGTCAGCCAGCAGCCCGCCGTGATCGTCGCCGGTGACTCGGGCACGGTCGTGGTCGACTACATCGTGGAGTGCGAGAGCGGCACCGGCAACGTCCGCCAGTCGCCCTCGTCGGCGAAGGCTGTCGCCACGATCAACGCGGCGCAGGCAACCCCCACCCCGGAGCCCACGGAGTAATCCGCCGGTCGATTAGGCTGGCTGGTGTCTCAGCCAGGGAGTGAAGTGTCTGAAGAGCCGCGCGTGCTGTCCGATCGCTATGAGGTCGGCGAGCTCATCGGGCGCGGCGGCATGGCGAGCGTGTACCGCGGTCGCGACCTGACCCTCGGCCGCGAGGTCGCGATCAAGATCCTGGCGAGCGAACTGGCCAGCGACGCGGGCTTCCGCACGCGGTTCCGCCTCGAGGCGCAGGCCGCGTCGCGCATGTCGCATCCCGCGATCGTGCGCGTGTACGACGCCGGTGAGGATGCCCGGACGGGCGCCGACGGCATCACGCACCCCGTCCCGTACATCGTGATGGAGCTGGTCACCGGCAAGCTGCTGAAGAACATCATCGCCGCCGGCGACGTGCCGATCGCCGACGCGCTGCGCTACACAGACGGGATCCTTGAGGCGCTCGAGTACTCGCACCGCGCCGGCGTCGTGCACCGCGACATCAAGCCCGGCAACGTCATGGTCACCGCCGCCGGCCAGGTCAAGGTCATGGACTTCGGCATCGCGCGCGCCGTCTCGGACTCGTCGTCGACGGTCGCCGAGACAACCGCGATCATCGGCACCGCCGCCTACTTCTCGCCCGAGCAGGCCAAGGGCGAGCCGGTCGATGCGCGCGCCGACGTGTATTCGGCGGGCGTCGTGCTGTACGAGCTGCTCACGGGCCGTACGCCGTTCCGCGGCGAGTCGCCCGTCGCCGTCGCGTACCAGCACGTCAGTGAGACGCCGCTGGCCCCTTCCGAACTCGTCGAGAGCGTGCCGCGTTCGCTCGATGCCGTCGTGCTGCGCGCCCTCGCAAAAGACCCCTTCCAGCGTTTTCAGGACGCCGCGTCGTTCCGCGAGGCGCTCGATGCGACGCGCGACGGTCACACCCCGAGCAAGCGCCAGGTGGGCGCGCTGACGAGCGAGCTGTATGGCGCCAACCCACGACAGGCGGCCGAGACCGCACGCTCGCTGCGTCAACTGTCGACCGACACGACGATGCGGCGCACGCAGTCGGGTCCGCCGGCGGCGTGGATCTGGGCCGGCGTCGCGGTGCTGGCGGTCGTGCTGATCTCGGTGCTGTTCTGGGTGCTGACCAGCCGCCCCGGCACGACGATCCCCGACACGGCGCGCGTCGTGCCCGACGTGATCGACATGTCGTGGGAGCGCGCGCAGGAGATGATCCTCGAGCGCGACCTGCAGGCCGAACCCATCGAAGAGAGCAGCGACAAGATCGCCGAGGGCAACGTCATCCGCACCGACCCCCTCGCGGGTGTCACGGCGGCCCCGGGCCAGACCGTCAAAGTGTACGTGTCGACGGGCCAGGAGATGAGCACCGTCCCGACGCTCACAGGCCTGAGCACCGAAGCGGCGACGCAGGCACTGACGGATGCCGGGCTGGCGCTCGGCGCCGTCATCACGCGCAACGACCCCGATCTGGCAGCCGGCATCGTGATCTCAGCCGATCAGACGGAGGGGTCGGAGGTCGGCGTCGGCACGTCGGTCAACCTCGTCGTCGCAAGCGGCATGGTGACGCTCGTCGACGTCGTCGGGTACACCGCCGAGGCGGCGCAGCGCACGCTGACATCCGACCTACTCAAGCTTGTGCCGTCGATCGTCGAAGACGCGGGGTGCCCCGCGACGCCCGGTGACCAGATCGTGGCTGCGCAGTCGCTCGCCCCCGGCGACGTGCCGATCCACTCGACCGTCGAGCTGAGGGTCTGCACCGGCACGCCGTAGCTCCGGCGGCGGCGCTGGTGCCGGTGCTGCCGCGCCGGCTCCCCGCTTGTGCCGCGCCGGTTCAGACGACGGCGCGGTGCGGCGAAAGGGATGCCCCTCGCGCGGCGGCCTGCGCGTACGCGGGGCATCCGGTGCTCTGCAGCCAGTTGCCGAGCAGGCGGTATCCACCCTCGGTGAGCACTGCTTCGGGGTGGAACTGCACTCCGCGCAGCGGCAGGGAGCGGTGGGCGAGGCCCATCACGACGCCCGTCGCCGTGTGCGCGGTGACGCGCAGCTGCGGCGGAACGCCGCCGGGCTCGACCGCCAGCGAGTGATAGCGCGCCGCCGTGAACGGCGAAGGAAGGCCGTCGAAGAGCGGGTCGCCGTCGTGCAGCACGGCGCTGGTCGACCCGTGCACGAGTTCGGGGGCCTCGGTAACGGCTCCGCCGAACGCGACGGCGAGTGTTTGGTGCCCCAGGCACACTCCGAGCAGGGGGGTTCCGGTGTGCGCTGCGGCTCGGACGACGTCTATGGATGCCCCGGCGTTCTCGGGCGTGCCGGGGCCGGGGGAGATCACGACGCCGGCGGCTGCGGCAATCGCCGCGGTCGGGTCGGTGATGGCATCCGCTTCGATCATCGTCGTCGTCGCGCCGAGCTCGTGCAGGTACCCGATGAGCGTGTGGACGAAGCTGTCGTGGTTGTCGACGACGACGATGTGGTCAGCCACCGACGGTGGACTCCTGCGGGTTGATGAACTGCGACACCCAGGGGAATGCGTACCAGAACAGTCCGTAGATCACCGCGGCGGCGAGCACGAGAAGGATCAGCACGCGCACCCAGGCGGGGCCGGGCAGAATGCGCCAGAGGGCGGCGTACATCAGGCGGATGCTCCTTGCGTCGGGGCATCCAGCGATGCCGGCGGGCCGTCAGCGGTCGGGGTGAAGTCTTCGAACACGGCGTAGGCGATGATGCGCTCGAGCATGTTCAGCTTGGGTGCGCAGCTGGTGAGCGTCAGGTAGCGGCCGTCGGCGGCGACGCCGACCTGCTGGGGGACCGGCAGCAGCACCTCGACCTGGGTGTCCTGCACATACTCGAGCGTGCGGAAGCGGTAGGTGTACCACCCGTCGGCGGTCTGAATGACGATCGCGTCACCGATCACGAGCTGGTCGATCGGGTCGAAGGGCGCGCCCGAGGTCCAGCGGTGGGCGGCGTAGACGGTGTTGCCGATCTCGCCGGGCATCGCGGTGTCTTTGTAGTGGCCGATCTCGCCCTGGTCGAGAATGTCCTTGCGCGAGGTGCCGGCCGCGATCGTGAACTGCCAGTCCGACCCGAACCGCGGGATGAACATGACACCGAACTGCGTGCCGTGAGCGGGCTGCGTCGACACCGGGATGACGGTGTTCGCGGGGTCGGTCGGCTCATCGGTCGCCGACGGAGTCGCGGCGGGGTCGTCGGTGGGCGACGGGGTGGTGTCGTCTGTCGGCGCGGGTGTCGTCCAGCTCTGCGACAGCGCACTGGCCTCCGCGTGCTTCTCGGCACCGATGATCGCGTCGCCGATCCACATCTGCCACGAGACGTAGAGCAGTGCGACGACACCGAGGGTGATGAGCACTTCGCCCAGCACGCCGATGACCGAAGTGCGTCGCCGGGGCCGACTGTTTCGTCGCGTCTCGGCAGGCGCGCTGATATCACCCATGCCGCGATTCTCGCACAGCACGGCTGTGGCCCGGCTGGCAGGTAGACTCACCGCATGGCACGTTCTGGCAGAGATGACGAGCAGCTCACCGAGCACAACGAGGGCGACGCGGCCCCCAACCCGGTGTGGTTCAAGCCCATCATGCTGGGGCTCATGATCCTCGGGTTGCTGTGGGTCATCGTCTTCTACCTGAGCAGCCAGGCGTTCCCGATTCCCGGCATCGGCGGATGGAACCTCGTGATCGGCTTCGGCATCGCGTTCGTCGGGTTCCTCATGACGACCCGCTGGCGCTGACACTCTCCACAGACCTATCCCCGGGTGTGAATTACACCGGTGTGATTCATCCCCACCTGTGGATGAACCTGTGGATAAGTTTGTGGTCAGGCGCGCAGCGGCTGTCCACAAAGGTTGAGCGAGCGGCGTCAGCCGCGAGTCGAAACCCGCGTCGTCAGCGATAGACCAGGAGCGGAACCGCGAGCAGCGCGAGTAGTCCCGCGGCGACCGCGACCAGCAGCCATATTTGTGTGCGACGCTGACGGATCGCGCGCGTGCGCGCGAAGATGAACCCGATCAGCGCACCGACGAGCCCGCCGCCGATGTGCGCCTGCCAGGCGATGTTCGATCCGGGCAGGAACGTGATCAGCAGGTTCAAGCCCAGCAACACGGCGATCGCCGTGACGTTCGCGCCGATGTGTCGGCCGATGACGAACATCGCGCCGAGCAGGCCCCACACCGCACCGGATGCCCCGGCGACGACGCTCGTCGGCGCCAGCAGCGCCGTGAGCACCGATCCGCCGAGGGCACTGAGCAGGTAGAGCGTGAGGAACCGGCCGCGGCCGAGCAGCGGCTCGAGACTGCGGCCGAGGGCCCACAGCGCGAGCATGTTCAGCACGATGTGCCAGATGCTCGTGTGCACGAGCGTCACCGTCACCAGCCGCCACGGCTCGGTGTACGCGAGCGGCGCGTAGAACACGAGCGCACTGCGCACGGCGGCGCCGACACCGGGGATGAGCCCGATCAGGTAGAAGACGCTCGTTACGATGACGAGGCCGTACGTCACGAGCGGCTTGTCGCTTTGGGCCGCGCGACGCCGGGGCATCCGTGTCACCGTCGCGGCACGCTGACTCTGCTGCGCACCCTTCTGTTCAGCGAGGCACTCTGGGCAGATGACGCCGACCGGCATCTGCGTCTGACATTCCGGGCAGATCGTGCGCAGGCAGCGCTGGCAGAGCACGAAGCTCTGACGGTCAGGATGCCGGTAGCAGTAGTTGTCCGGATTGGTCCGGAAGTCGGCGTCGGTCACTCGGCGTCGGTCAGACGGCCGCGACGTCGATCGAGCTGATGACGACAGGCTCGATCGGGCGGTCACCGGCGGCGGTCGGGACGGCGGCGATCGCGTCGACGACGGCGCGGGATGCCTCGTCGGCGACCTCGCCGAAGATCGTGTGCTTGCCCTGCAGCCACGGGGTCGGGTCGGTCGTGATGAAGAACTGCGAGCCGTTCGTGCCCTCGGCCTTGCCCGTGATGGCGTTGCGGCGCAGGCCCGCGTTGGCCATCGCGAGGATGTAGGGCTCGTTGAAGTTGAGCTCGGGGTGGATCTCGTCGTTGAAGTTGTAACCCGGGCCGCCGACGCCCTGACCGAGCGGGTCGCCGCCCTGGATCATGAAGTTCGGGATGATGCGGTGGAAGATGACGTCGGTGTAGAGCGGGCCCTCGCCGGGCTTGCCCGTGGCGGGGTCGGTCCAGGCCTGCGAGCCGTCGGCGAGGCCGGTGAAGTTCTGCACGGTGCGCGGCGCGTGGTCTCCGAAGAGGTTCACGACGATGTCTCCGTGGTTGGTGTGGATGGTCGCAACGGCGCTGTGGATCGTCATGCTCACCATTCTCACACCTGCACAGCCCTTCCGCGGTCGGCGCTGTCTGGCAAGATGGGAGAAACGACCCGATCAGGGAGGGCCCCGTGAGCCTCAGCCGCAAGCGCAAGAAGGAACTCCGCAAGCTTCAGGACCAGGCGACGACGCTGTGGGAGTCGCAGCAGATTCTGCTCGGCCAGGCCGGTGACGTCGCGCGTGAGGCCGGTCGCCAGCTCGGCAATTACAACCGCGAGCAGGTCGTGCCCACGGTGCAGCACACGTACGAGAAGTACGCCGCTCCCTACGTCACCCAGGGCGTCGAGACGTCGCGTCGCGTCTACAACGACAAGTTCGTGCCCGCGGCCGGTGCCGTGATCGGCTCGGCGCTGTCGGTGTGGGATGCCGCGAACGAGAAGCGCGACAACCTCGCCGCCGGGCGTGCGTTCGGATCGGTCGATCTTTCGGCACTGCAGGCGAAGGCACAGAAGTACGGCAAGACGGCCGCGAAGCGGATCGCCGCTCCCGCTCCCGCCCCCGCGAAGAAGGGGATCGGCGCCGGTGGCGTCATCGCCATCATCCTGGGTGTCGCGGCGGCTGCCGGTGTGCTCTACGCCGCATGGCAGACGCTGCGCGCCGATGACGAGCTGTGGGTCGCCGACGACCCGCTGCGCGCACCGGACGCGTGAGCGCACCACCGCTGGTCGAGTGCCGCGCCGAAGGCACGGCGGCAGCACCGCTGGTCGAGTGCCGCGCCGAAGGCGCGGTGTATCGAGACCATGGCGATCTCCGCTGATCCTCTGGCGCGCGTCCGCGACGCGGCTGCCGCGCGCGGGCTCGAGATCGAGATCCGCGAACGGCCGGCGGCGCGCAGTCTCACCGAAGCGGCATCCCTGCTGGGACTGCAACCGGCGGACATCGTCAAGACGCTCGTGGTCAAGCGCGCGGACAACACGTATCTGTTCGCGCTGATCCCCGGCGACCTGGCGATCTCGTGGCCGAAGCTGCGTGCGCTTGTCGGAGTGAACAAGCTGCGCCTGCCCGAGCCTGAGCTGGCGCTCGCTGCGACCGGATACGAGCGCGGCACGATCGTGCCGATCGGCAGCTCGACGGATTGGCCCGTCTACGCGGACGAGTCGATCGTGGGGCGCCGCATCGCCATGGGCGCCGGCGCGCACGGATACAGTCTCTTCGTCGACGCGGATGCCCTGATCACCGCTTACAACGCGACGGTGGCCGACATCTCCCAGCCCGCCGCCGGCTGACCGCCCTCTGATCCCCGAGCTTGTCGAGGGGCCGCCCACCTTCATCGGTGATCGAGTGCCGGCGCGAAGCGCCCCCCGGAGGGTCCCGGTGATCGAGTGCCGGCGCGAAGCGCCGGTGTATCGAGATCAGCGCGGTGTGCAGCGGCTGGCCTCCGAGCCCGCCATCCATGGCCCCCGAGCCCGTCGAGGGGCCGCCTCCACCCCCAGACTGCGCCGCCTCCTCCACAATCACCACCCCTCGCGACTTATCCACAATCCCCGTCTGACCAGGAGTTCCTCCCCCGAGAATGTCCGACCCCCTCGTCAGAATGGGGGGTATGGACCTCCTCACGTCGCCGCTGCGAGACCTGCTGACGCAGGCATCCGCGGTGCTGCGTGATGCCACCTCCGAGCGCGCACTTGAACGGGCGACCGAGCACGAGCTTGCCGCGCAGCTGGGAATGATCGCCGAGCTGAACCGCCTCGGCGAGGCGCTCTTGATCGACGCGGTCGGCGAGGTGATGCGCCGCTCTGAGCCGGCCGTGCGCGATGAGCGGATGACCTCGCACCTGGGCTGCCGCGACGTGACCGAGCTGATTCAGCAGATCACGCGCGTCGAGCCGCGTACGGCGGCCAAATTGCAGCGCGCCGCGAAGGCCGTGCGCCCAGAGGTGTCGGCCACGACAGGGGAGCGGCTCGATGCCGCGTTCCCGTCCGTCCGCGACGCGATGCTCGACGGTGTTCTCGGTACCGACGGCATCCTCGCGATCACGGCGCCCTTGCAGGAAACCGCACCACGTGTGAGTGCGGCGGCGCGTCAAGAGGCCGCCGATGTGGTCGTCGCGGAGGCGCGCGGCGAAGGTCCGTCCGCGGCGCCGCCGCTGTGTGCCGAACTGCTGAAGATCCACGCGCAGGCGTGGGCGCTGGCGCTCGACCCCGACGGCGCCGAGCCGCGCGAGCGGGTCGCGGAACGCCGCCGCGCACTCACACTCGGGGTCGCGACGCCGGCGGGTGTTCCGATTCACGGGCTGCTCGTGCCCGAAGTCGCCGCACAACTGCAGACGATCTGGGATGCCCAGACGTCGCCGAAGGTCGCCTTCGATGACCCGACCGCCGTCGACGCCGACGGCGACCTGCTTCCTCTGCCTGCAATGGATGATCGGACGCGGGCGCAGAAGCAGCACGATGCCTTCGCGGCCGCGCTCAGTGTTGCCGCGACATCGGGACTCCTTCCCACGATCGGCGGCTACGCTCCCGTGCTGGTGGTGTCAGTCGACGAGCACGACCTGGTGGACGGCACCGGCTACGCACACGTACAGGGCTGCGACCAACCGATCTCGATCGCAATCGCGCGGCACATCGCGTGCTCGGGTTCGATCCAGCGGATCGTCAGCCGCAACGACGGACGGATCATCCGTCTGGGCACCGAAGAGCGCGTGTTCAATCGCCAGCAACGGCGCGCCATCGCGTTGCGCGACGGTGGGTGCATCATTCCCGGGTGTGGGACACCCGCCGCCTGGTGCGAGATCCATCACGTCACCGAGTACGCACAGGGTGGGCCCACCCACACCGACAACGGAGTACTGCTCTGCTGGTATCACCACCGCTTCCTCGACCGGATCGGCTGGAAGATCCGGATGAACCAGGGCGTGCCTGAAGTGCTGGCCCCACCCTGGCATGACATCTCGAGGCGTTGGCGACCGACGACGACCTCGCCGCTGCGCCTGAAGAAGCGCGTCCTCCGGACGTGACGCGTGCCCTCGGACGTGGGGTCTGTGGTTTCGATACGCCGGCTTCGCCGGCTACTCAACCACCGAATGGGGGCGCCGCAGCTCGCACCCCCGGGAGGGTCCCGGTGATCGAGTGCCGCCGCGCAGCGCACCCCCGGAGGGCCCGGTGATCGAGTGCCGCCGCGCGGCGCACCCCCGGAGGGTCCCGGTGATCGAGTGCCGCCGCGCAGCGGCGGTGTATCGAGATCAGCGGAGGGCGTGACGCTTGTGGTTTCGATACGCCGGCTTCGCCGGCTACTCAACCACCGAGTTACCGCGCCGTGGCATCCGCCATCTCGAGTGCGATGTCGATCAACTGCACGTGCTGCAGGTCGGCGATCGCGTCGCGCGCGAACCACTCTGCGTGGTCGGTGGAACCGCCGACTTCGTCAGTCAGCTGACCGCCGATGATGTGCGCCCGGTAGAGGATCCTCAGGGTGTGCAGCGGCTGGTCGGCACCCGGCGTGATGCGCTGCCTCGCGGGGATCACGCGCGAGTTGATGCCGAGCAGCTCGTCAACCTCGACCTGGTATCCGGTCTCTTCGCTGACTTCGCGGCGGACGGCATCCAGCGGATCTTCGCCATCTTCGAGCCCGCCGCCCGGCAACGTCCAGGCGCCGCGTCGGCCTTCACTCCAATGGGCGAGCAGGATGCCACGCTCGCCCTCGACCACGGCATAGGCGGCGACACGCAGATCCATCCCGTCACCCTAGCGGAGCGCGATGGCAGGCCTCACAGCTCTGCGCTGAAGAGTCGCTGCAGGTCGGCATAACCGCGCGCTGTCGAGCGCGCTCAGCGTTCCCGATTCGAGCAGTTCACGCCCCGCGCGCTCGAGCGCGCTGAACGCGATGCGTGCGAGGCTGCCGCCGACACTCACGCGCGCGACTCCTAGCGAAAGGAGAGTCGCGACGTCGAGGACGGGCATCGTGAGCCCCGCGACGATGTTGACGGGAGCCGCGATCGCCGCCGTGAGGCGGTGGATGGTCTCGACGTCACGAACGCCCGGGACGAAGATGCAGTCCGCACCGGCCTCGAGGTACCGGCCTGCGCGCACCAGCGTCTCGTCGAACGGGTCGCCCGACGTGCCCACGAAATAGGCATCCGTTCGCGCATTCAACACGAATGTGGCTCTTCGGAATCAAGGGTGTAGCGAGGGTCTGAAACCTCCGGCCTCGAGCAGGCTCCTGGCTGTGTAGTTCGCGAGGTTGCGGAAGCCGAGCGCGGAGCCGCGGAGATGCTCGAGTCGGCCGTTG
>Ga0066256_1000210_pt1 | contig 245452 bp, 184 predicted proteins | sample ThiBio_1000_biof_FD_87107 | JGI IMG/M metagenome (GOLD analysis project Ga0066256, IMG submission 87107) | Wastewater bioreactor microbial communities from Cape Town, South Africa - Thiocy_expt_1000_biof (version 2) | ecosystem: Engineered > Bioreactor > Thiocyanate-remediating >...
TAGCTGTAAATCAAATAGGTTTATAGTAATCCACAATTTAAATGTGGATTGTAAAAAGAAAAAAAAGTAACAAAAAAAAGAAAAAGGTAATAGTAGTAATAGTGTCTACTTATATCAGGACATGACAGACTCAGCTATCAGCCCATACCTGATACCTGAAACCTGATACCTCCTTATCTTTGCCCACTAAATTTCAACCATGGCAGATGTACTCCGGGAGGTGACTGTTTTTTTTGAAGATTGTGAAAAAGGAAAGCTCAACGAGCTTACCACTTTAAAGCAGGCAGGCAGCAACCGCCAGTATTTCAGGGCGGTTACCGATAACGACTCTTTCATTATTACCTATAATCCCAATAATGTACAGGAGAACAATGCGTTTATAGAATTTTCCAGGCATTTTCATAAAAAGCACCTTGCTGTTCCTGAGATCCTGCACGTGGATAAGGAAAGAACAAAATACCTGCAGACAGATTTTGGGGATGTTTCGCTTTTTGATATTATTAAAAAAGAGGGTTATACCGATCATGCAAAATCTTTATACAGGAAAGCTTTTGTAGAACTGGCCAAGCTGCAGGTGCTCGGAGGTGAGGGATTGGACTACAGTAATTGTATCGCCACGCGGTCTTTTGATAAACAGGCTATCTACTCCGACCTGCTTTACTTTCTCTATTATTTTATCCGTGCGCTCGACCTTCCCTATGATAAGAATCTCCTGCTCAATGATTTTGAAATACTGAGCAGCTATCTCATGCAGGAAGAAGCTAAATATTTCATGCATCGAGACTGCCAGAGCAGGAATGTGATGGTAAAAGATGCTGAAGTGTATTTTATAGATTACCAGGGAGGGATGCAGGGAGCGCTGCAATATGATGTAGCTTCCATGCTGTGGCAGGCAAGAGCAGTATTACCCAATGACTGGAAAGACGAGCTGGCAGGATTTTATTTTGATGAAGTGAACCGCCTGTTGAAAGGCACCCTGAACAGGAAAGATTTTATGGACAGTTATGACGGTTTTGTGCTGATACGTATGCTGCAGACCCTGGGCGCTTATGGTTTCAGGGGGCTGTTTGAAAGAAAGCAACCTTTTATTACGAGCATACCTTTTGCATTGAAGCAACTGAAGTGGTTTCTTGAGAATAAAAAGATCCCTATCCGGCTACCCGAATTGCAGAAGGTGCTGTCGCTTATAGTAGATGACAGCATCATCAAACGATATGAAACAACTATTGCTTCGCCGGATTGCCTGCTGGTAGTGCATATCAATAGTTTTTCTTACCGGAATGGCATCCCTGAAGATAATAGTAGTAATGGAGGTGGGTTTGTTTTTGATTGCCGGGGTATATATAATCCCGGCCGCTTCGAGGAGTTTAAAAAACTGACAGGAAGAGATAAAGAGGTGCAGGAGTTTTTGTTGCATAAGAGTGAAATGCCTTCTTTTTTGCAATATGTGTATGGCATTGTTGATATTTCCGTGGCCGACTATATTAAAAGAGGTTTTGAAAGTCTTGTGGTGAACTTCGGCTGTACCGGCGGGCAGCATCGCAGTGTGTTTGCTGCAGACAGCCTTGCCGGGCATCTTAAAGAGAAATTTGGCGTAAAAGTGCTCCTTCATCACAGGGTGCAGGAGGCGAAAAACTGGGTAAATGAGTGAGTAGTGTCAGCTATCAGCTATGAGCTGTGGGCTATGAGTGGGCGCCCATAGCCCACAGCTCATAGCTCATAGCCCATAGCCCAAAACATGCACAATGACAGTAAATCCGATAAATACAGCTATGATCTTTGCCGCGGGGCTTGGTACGAGGTTAAAGCCCTGGACAGATCATCATCCCAAGGCGCTGGCGGTAGTGAATGGCAAACCGCTTTTGCAGCGTAACATTGAATACCTCAGAAGATTTGGGATTGAGCGGCTGGTAATAAATGTGCATCACTTTGCAGATCAGGTGATTGCTTTCCTGGAGGATCACAACCATTTCGGCTGCCATATTACTGTTTCCTACGAAAAGGAGCAGCCCCTCGAAACAGGCGGGGGGCTGAAGTTTGCCGCTCCGTATCTGAAGGATGCTGAAAACTTTTTTGTAATAAATGCGGATATCTTAACCGATCTGAACCTGTATGCGATGGCCGCTTTTCACCGGGAGCTTCAGCCCGTAGCAACAATAGCAGTGTCTGACAGGGATTCTTCGAGGGCTTTTTTATTTGATCAGGGAGACCACCTGTGCGGCTGGAGAAACAACAAGTCGGGTGAGGAGCGTATTTCCGTGCCGAATCCTGACCTGGTGGCAAGAGCTTTCAGCGGCATCCATCTTATTCATCACAGCTTTTTTGACCTGCTGACAGAAGAAGGAAAGTTTTCTATGGTGGATGTTTACCTGCGGCTTTGTGCACAACATGCCATTATGGGGTATGATCACTCCGGCGGTACACTTGTTGATGTAGGAAAACCAGAATCCATTGCACTGGCTGAAAAATATTTTTTATAGCTTTCACCATGCGTCCTCCTTTAAAATATATTTTGCTTGATCAGACGCTGTGGTTATCTGCAGAAAGAGCTGTTTTCTGGGAAGAAGCGCAATCCCTTATACTGGCGGATCTTCATTTTGGAAAAACCGGGCATTTCAGAAAATCAGGTATCGGGGTGCCGCAAACCATATATCGCGAAGACCTGCAACGGCTGGTAGCGCTGGTGCAATTCTTTAAAGCAGGGCAACTTATAGTCGTCGGGGATATGTTTCACAGCGAATCCAACAATGAGCATAACTTATTTGAAAGATGGCGCAAAGACCTGCCCTCGCTGGAAATACATCTTATTAAAGGCAATCACGATATTCTCAGCTATCAGTGGTATCAAAGTGCCGGTATTACCGTGCATAGCGGGCAACTGACCATAGGAGATTTTATGTTCATGCATGATGCAGCCATGCCGGTTGCAGATGGCGGGGCGAAATATCTTTTCAGCGGTCATATTCATCCCGGCGTAACATTGCGTCATATTGCACGGCAGGCGCTCCATTTTCCCTGCTTTCATTTTGGATACAATTGCTGTACCCTGCCGGCTTTCAGCAGGTTTACAGGGGCTACGAGAATACGGCCGAAAAAAGAAGACAAAGTGTTTGCAATCGTAGAGGATGATGTGATTGCTATGCAGTAGCCTGGATAAAATAACAGAGCCGGTCTTTCGACCGGCTTTGCTCCCAATAACTTCCATCATATTGGTGTAGAATTCCTGTGTACGTTTAGAATTCTGGCTGAGGATTGGAGACCTCTTTTTCGGATACTGGATTTAAACTACCTATCTGCTTTTGACTACTGCTATTCGCTGTTGTCAATGTAAAGATGGCAGGGAAAACCCGGTATCAGAACTTTATTCGACAACAGCGATCATTCTTTCGATATTCACTGCGTTTTTCCCGGTGAGCGGCTTGAACCTTGTGGCGCCGGGTTAAGAGTAAAAAAATTTTGTGCTTTATCCGAATGTCTTAACTTTGCCATAGGAAAAGAGCGACAGAAGGGAACGGATCCGTTCCCTTCTTCATTTATCAGCATTATGGGAAGCGAGGTAACAATTCAGGTTCTGGAAAAAATGGTAAACGAGCTGCTGGAAGATAATCCTGATTATTTTTTAGTAGATATCAGCATTAAGCCTACAAACAATGTGAAGGTATATCTGGACGCCGATACGGGCGTCTCAATAGATAAGTGTGTAAAGTATAACCGCGCCCTGTATAAACAGATAGAAGAAAGCGCCCTTTTCCCTGACGGGGATTTTTCGCTGGAGGTTTCTTCCCCGGGGCTTGACGAACCGCTGAAGCTCCGCCGGCAATATGTGAAAAATATCGAAAGGAATGTGGAAGTTATGCTACAGGATGGCGCTAAAATTAACGGAAAACTCACTGCCGTAAATGATGACGGAGTAGAACTGGAAGAAATGAAAGGGAAAAACAAGAAAAAAGAGGTCATTCAACATACTATACTTTTTAATAACATTAAAACAACAAAGATTCAAATTCAATTTTAACGATCCATGTCGCGGCAGTGCTGCTATAGCCTGTGGCGATTGAGGGATAAAAATGCTGTACTATGGCAAGTATAAATCTTATTGAATCCTTCCAGGATTTTAAGGATGCGGAAAATATAGACCGCCCGACGCTGATGAAAGTATTGGAAGATGTTTTCAAAACATTGCTCCGGAAAAAATACGGGTCGGATGAGAATTTTGACGTGATCGTGAATACCGAGAAAGGAGACCTTGAAATCATCCACAGGCGCACTATTGTAGAAGATGGACAGGTAGAAAACCCTGTAGCGGAAATAGCGTACAGCGATGCGATCAAAATAGAGCCCGACTTTGAAGTGGGTGAAGAACTGTTCCAGGAAGTGGATATACTGGATTTCGGGCGCAGGGCCATACTGGCTGCCAAGCAAACGCTGGCAAGCCGTATCGGCGATCTTAAGAAAAACAGCCTGGTGAAAAAATATGCTGACCGCGTAGGCGAAATTATCAGCGCAGAAGTATACCAGGTATGGAAAAAAGAAGTATTATTACTTGATGAAGACGGCAATGAGCTGATTATCCCTAAATCCGAGCAGATCCCCTCGGATTATTTCAAAAAAGGGGAGAATGTTAAGGCGGTGGTCAAAAAAGTAGAGTTAAAAAATAATTCTCCTGTTATTATCCTTTCGCGTACGCATCCTTCATTTTTGGCTAAACTTTTGGAGATTGAAGTGCCGGAGATCTTTGACGGGCTTATTGTCATCCGCAAAATAGTGCGTGAGCCGGGTGAAAGAGCCAAGGTAGCCGTTGAGTCTTACGACGATCGCATTGACCCGGTAGGCGCCTGCGTAGGTATGAAGGGAAGCCGTATACATGGTATTGTCCGCGAGCTTAAAAATGAGAATATAGATGTGATCAACTGGACAAATAATACCCAGTTGCTTATACAGCGGTCTCTTACGCCCGCAAAAGTGAGCTTTATGGAAATTGACGCCGAGAAAAAACATGCGAGTGTCTTTCTGAAGCCCGACCAGGTATCGCTGGCTATCGGCCGCAGGGGCGTAAACATTAAATTGGCCTGCGAACTGGTAGGATACGAGATAGATGTATTCCGCGATGATGAAGGACAGACCGAGGAATTTGATATTGACCTGGATGAATTTGCAGATGAAATAGATACATGGGTGATTGATGAGCTCAAGCGGATCGGTTGTGATACTGCCCGCAGCGTACTGGATCTGACTACAGAAGAGCTTGAAAGAAGGACAGACCTTGAAAAAGAAACCATTGAGGATGTGAGGAAAGTGCTTGAAGAAGAATTTGAAAAGGGATAGCAAATGCCGCTTCTAAAAAAGCGGGATTTTTAAGAAAACAAAACAAATTAATCCGCTATTGGCAGCACAGGGATTGACCGGATGAGCACGGTGTGGCAGCAATGCCCGACCATGATGTAAAAACTCTTCAGGGCAATGACCGGAACCGGTAGGCGGGAAACAGAATATGGCTGAAATAAAATTACCACGCTTATTAGCAGCGGCTAAAGAATTTAATATCGGACAGGAAACACTGATTGATTTCCTGATCGGGAAGGGTTTCTCCAAAGATGACCTTAAGCCCACCAGCAAGCTGACAGAGGATATGTATTATGCGCTCCAGGACGAGTTTTCTTCTGACAAGGCGGCGAAGGCAAAAAGTGATCAGATAGAGATCCCTAAGGGTAATGTGATGGAGACCCGGAAGAAGAAGGATGAAGAGGAAATTGTATTTAAAAAAGATACTAAAAAGAAGGCTGCTGAAGTAGCGGCTCCTCCCGTGGAGCAGGAAGCGCCCCCGCCCGTTCAGGAAGTGGCTCCGCCTGTTGAAAAAACAGAAGAAACTTCACCCGAAATGGTGAAAATAGAGGCGCCTGAGCTGGAAGGCCCCAAGATCTTAGATAAAATAGATCTGAGCGCGATAGATTCTTCCACGAGGCCTAAAAAGGGCATTAAGAAAAAGGCGGTTGCAGAAGAACCTGCAAAAGAAGCATCCCCGGAAGAGAATATCCCCCCAACTCCTGTTGTGAACCAGGAAATAGAAGAACATGCAGTTCCGGACAATGGTAATACGGACGTTCCTGCTGTAGAAGAGCCTCCCGTGATAGAGAATATACGTGCGGAGAAAATCGAAGGCCCGCGCGTAGTGGGGAAGATCACTCTGCCTGTCAATAATGAGCCCAGACCCGCGGCCCGCCCTCATGAAGAAAAGCGTAAACGGAAACGTATCCCTATAGAGAAAAGAGAAAATCAGTCGCCGGCAGCGAGGCACGACGGAGATCGCGGCGGTCATCACAGGGAAGGTACCAGACCTCCCATTCAAAAACAGGGTGACCGCAACAAGCAGCAGGGACAGGGACAGAGCGGCGGAAGGTTTGGCGGCCATGGGAAAGGTGACCGGAGAAGAGACAGCCGCGAGGTGAAAGAAATAGATGCAAAAGAGATACAGGATAAAATACGTGAGACCCAGGCTAAGTTGGCCGGTGCTTCACGAGGTGGAGGTAAAGGCGCTAAATCAAGGCTGAGGAGAGCGCGCAGGGAAGAAGCTGCAGAGCACCTCGGAGCAGAAGGAATGGATGATAACAAGCTGCAGGTAACGGAATTTGTTACGGTGAGCGAGCTTGCCAACCTGATGGACGTAAGTTTCGCAGAGGTGATCGGTAAATGTATGGGGCTTGGTATAATGGTATCTATCAACCAGCGCCTTGATGCAGAAGTGATAGAGCTGGTAGCAGGCGAATTCGGCTTTGAGGTAGAGTTTATAGGTATAGATGATGTCGATGAGGAAGAAGAAGAAGAGGAGGTGGATAAAGAAGAAGATATGGTGCCGCGGCCACCGGTTATCACTATCATGGGGCACGTAGACCACGGTAAGACTTCATTGCTTGACTATATACGCAGCGCAAATGTGGTAGCGGGCGAAGCAGGAGGTATTACACAGCATATCGGTGCTTATCAGGTTACCACAGCATCAGGCAAAAAGCTGACTTTCCTCGATACTCCTGGTCACGAGGCGTTTACGGCCATGCGTGCGCGTGGCGCCAAAGCGGCGGATGTGGCTATTATCGTGATCTCTGCAGATGATGCGGTGATGCCTCAGACCCGTGAGGCCATCAGCCATGCTCAGGCGGCAAACCTGCCGATGGTGTTCGCCATTAATAAAATTGATAAAGAAGGAGCAAATCCTGAAAAAATAAAAGAACAGCTTGCAGCTATGAACCTGCTGGTAGAAGACTGGGGTGGTAAATACCAGAGCCAGGAGATCTCTGCCAAGAGCGGGCTGAATGTAGATGTGCTGCTGGAAAAGATACTGCTTGAGGCTGAGTTGCTTGAGCTGAAGGCTAATCCTGAAAAAGAAGCTGTTGGTACCATTATAGAAGCTTCGCTGGATAAAGGACGCGGCTATGTAGCTACCATGCTTGTGCAGAATGGTACGCTGTACCAGGGTGATATAGTGGTGAGCGGGCAATATTACGGGCGTGCCAAAGCCATGTTCAATGAGCGCAACCAGCGCCTTGATGAAGCAGGTCCCTCTTCTCCCGTACAGATACTGGGATTGAGCGGCGCACCGCAGGCTGGAGAGAAATTCAAAGTATTTGCCGATGAGAGTGAGGCTAAAGAAGTAGCCAACCGCCGGGCGCAGATATTGCGCGAGCAGGGCATCCGTGCCAAAAAGCATATCACGCTGGATGAGATCGGCCGCCGCCTGGCATTGGGTAACTTCAAGCAGCTCAATCTTATTATCAAAGGTGATGTGGACGGTTCTGTGGAAGCCCTGAGTGATTCTCTGCAGAAACTTTCCACTGAAGAAATAGCAGTGTCTGTTGTTCATAAGGCGGTAGGCGCCATTACGGAAAGCGATGTATTGCTGGCCACAGCTTCAGACGCTATTATTGTCGGCTTCAACGTGCGCCCGTCGCCGCAGGCTAATAAGCTTGCCGAGTCCGAAGGAGTGCAGATCAAGGCTTATTCGATTATCTATAATGCCATTGAAGAGATCAAGAGCGCTATGGAAGGTATGATGGAGCCGACGGTTACGGAAAAGATAACTGCAAACGTGGAGATACGCGAGGTATATAAATTTGATAAAGTTACCGTAGCCGGTTGCCAGGTGCTGGATGGTAAGATCAGCCGTAATTCCAAAGTAAGGCTTATCCGGGATGGTATTGTGATCTATCCTACAGGTGAAGGGCAGTCGGCCGAGCTCGGCTCACTGAAACGGTATAAAGATGATGTAAAAGAAGTGGCCAGCGGTATGGAATGCGGGCTTACTGTGAAGAACTATAATGACCTGAAGCCGGGGGATGTGGTAGAAGCTTTTGAGATTGAAGAAGTAAAGAGGAGCTTGTAAAGCTTTGTTAAATCATTCCCGGAGAGGGTATCTGCTGTGAAATGCCGGTTATTTTTGACCCGTTCGAAACTGCGATCAATATGAAGCAATTCTTATTTTCTATAATATTTTCCGCCATTGCTGCGGCTGCTTTGGCCCAGGGGCAGGCAAAAAAAGTGTTGGCCGACAAAATTATTGCCGTTATTGGCGATAAGATCGTGCTTAAGTCGGATATTACCAATTATATCGAGGATGAAAAACGGCAGGGGAGGGAAGTCCCGGAGAATGCAGGTTGCATGTTGCTGCAGCAGATGATGATACGTAAAGCGCTCATGCTGCAGGCTCAGAAAGATTCCTTACCGGTAAGCGATGAAGAAATAGAAGCGGAACTCGATCAGCGTGTCAGGTATTATATCAACGCTTACGGAGGTAAAGACGCCCTGGAGCAGATAGCAGGCAAAACAATTTACCAGATCAAAGAAGATAACCGTATTGCCATTAAAGAGCAGAAGCTGGCAGATGCCATGCAGAAGTCTATTATTGAGAATGTGAGGATCACTCCCACAGAGGTGAAGGAGTATTATGATAAGATACCTAAGGACAGTCTTTTCTTTTATGATACCGAGCTTGAAATGAAGCAGGTGGTGGCTTATGCGAAATCCAGCAGGGATATGGAAAAATATGCGCAGGATGAATTGACTGAGTACAAACGCCAGGTAGAAAGCGGGGCTGCTTCCTTTGACAGGCTCGCAAAAATGTATAGTGATGATCCGGGAACAAAAGAGCTCGGCGGCCGCTTCGAATTTAACCGCAATGATAAAAATGTAGATCCCGTATTTTCTTCTACTGCTTTTGCCCTGAAGGAAGGACAGATCAGCCGTGTGATAAAGTCAAAGTTTGGATATCATATTATCCAGTTGGTGAGCCGCGTAGGAGATGATGTGGTGGTAAGGCATATCCTGAAGATCCCGCAGGTGACACAGGCAGAAATTGACGGGGCTATTGCAAAGCTGGATACCATCCGCTCCAAGCTGGTGGCCGGCACGCTTACTTTCGGAGAAGCTGTAGACAAATACAGCGAAGATGATAACAGCAAGTTTACGGCAGGTTCTATTACCAATGCACAGGGGTCTCCTTATTTGACTATCCAGGATCTTGATAAAAGCCTTGTGGCGGTATATAATGAACTTAAAGTAGGAGAATATTCCCGTCCCGTTTCTTTCAATGAAGGTGGTAAGCAGGGAGCGAGAATTGTTTATATCCAGAAGAAAACAGAGCCGCACAGGGAAAACCTGAAAGACGATTATAACAAGGTTGCCCAACGGGTACTGGAAGAAAAGAAAAATGAAATACTGGAGCGTTGGTTCCGGACCAAAATGCCCACTTTCTATATTAATGTGGACAATGAATACAGGGATTGCGGCGAGATCCATAATTGGCTTGCAGCTTCTGCCAATGCAAATACGGGCAGGTAGCCGATGTCACGCTGCTGAAGGGCGGTGTTAAGCCAATCAAATTATATTTTTTGCATATGATCGTGAGAAGTGAGAGGTCATTTCACATTTCGCCTCTCACGTCTCATTTCTCATGTCTCACCTCTCACATCCCAGCCCTCTTTCCTCTCACAAAAGGATAGTATATTGCAGCTTTAATCTCCCTTTGCGGGCTGCAACAAATAGTATTGTATCATGTATGATTCCTACTCAAAAGGTATTTCTTACGGAAAAGGACTTCTCATTCTTACCGGGCTATGGTTTGGCGGCTTGTTGTTTGGCGGCATATTAAGCATTCCGGTGTGGGTGCTGATGACCGGCAGGGGATTGGCAACTATGGCGGATGACATGATGATGCCCGGATATGTGAATGCACTGAGAATGGTGCAGGTAGTATCTACGTTCGCCACCTTTTTTTTACCTGCATATCTTACCTCACTTATAATAAGCCGGCGCCCGTTTAAATTCATGGGGTTTACTGCCATGGCTACTTACCGCCAGATTCTGCTTTCTGTTGCCATTATTTTCTGCGGGGCTGTTATTGCAGGAGCATTATCTGAACTGAATAATGCTATCCCTGTATCAAAGAAAGCCGTCGACCTGTTTAAGCAACTGGAAGAGAATTATTCCCGCCAGGTAGAAGCCATTACCAATATTAAAAGCTTCGGTGATTATATCATTTCTCTTTTTATGATAGCGCTGCTGCCTGCTGTTTTTGAGGAAACTTTTTTCAGGGGTGGTATGCAAAACCTGTTGACACGCTCCGGCAAAAATCCCTGGCTTGCCATACTGGCCACGAGTTGCATTTTCAGCATTATACACCTGTCTTATTATGGGTTCCTGGCACGGGTATGCCTGGGCATTGTACTGGGATTGCTGTATTATTATTCAGGTAGTCTTTGGGTCAGCATTACGGCTCATTTCTTCAACAATGCTTTTGCCGTGACACAGATGTATATTCTTATTAGAAAGGGAAGATCGGCCAAAGAAGCAATGGATGATACCATGCCGCTTTGGTGGGGACCTATTGCGCTCGTAGTGATTTATTTTCTTTTTATGCGGTTCAAAAAAATATCTGCAAAAGTAAAGAAGAAATATACCTCTCCGGAAGATAAAGCGCTGGAGGAAAAATGGATCGCATGAGGCGCCGGGCATTTACAGTATTCAGATAATTGTACCCGTTAAAATTTTGCTTATGGCAATGAACTGGAAAGTTTTCCAAACAAGGGCGCTCACTGCACTTGTATTTGTGGCAGTAATGCTGTTGGGATTGCTATTGGACCGGTGGAGCTTTTTTATTTTATTTTCCATTATTCATTTTGGCTGCTGGATAGAGTATCAGCAACTGGCAGGCAGGATTGATCCTTCCTACAAAACCATATCGGACTTTCATCGTTACGGCATCATGATCGCCGGCTGGTCGCTGATGCTGTATGCTGCAGGCGATGAGCTGCGTATTGCAGGTATTGCACTCCCTTCCATTGGGCTGGCGCTTGGGTTGATATTTGCTTTTGCACTGCCTGTTATAGAAATACTCTTTTCACGTCAGGTGAACCTGAAGCATATCGGATACTCGGCGCTTGGTTTTTTGTACATTTCACTGAGCTGGGCAATGATGGTCAACATACGATCGCTCAATGAAGTGTGGATGTCAGGCCGGGGATGGCATTACCAGGCGGGCTTCCTGATTCCTTTAGTGATTATTTTTTCCATCTGGATAAATGATACAATGGCCTATATCACAGGCTCACTGATAGGCAAAACGCCTTTTTCAAAAATTTCTCCAAAAAAAACAATTGAAGGAACAGCCGGCGGCGCCATACTCTGCATAGCGACTATGGGTTTGCTGGCATATTTCCTGCAACTGAAAGTAATGCAGACTGCTGTAATTGCGGCTATTGCTGCGATCGCCGGCACTGCCGGCGATCTGCTGGAGAGCAAGCTGAAACGCATGGCGGGTGTAAAAGACAGCGGTCATTTTATGCCCGGGCATGGCGGCTTTCTCGACCGCTTTGATTCGTTGCTGCTGGCCACACCGGTAGTGTGGCTCTATACAATGCTTATAATAATCTGAAATGTGCCCAAGTTTTGGACGCTCCTGCTTCATTACCTACTTTTGTCATCTTAAACCGGATGCATGACAGTACATAAAGAAGGATATCAGACTATTGCGCTCTGCGGATTGTTTTTTGTATTACTGAATATCAGCTTGTTTTACTTTCTCCCCTACAGTCTTGTCTGGCTTTCCTGGCTGATATTTGTAGTATCCTTCCTGTTCTTCCTTTTTATCATTTCGTTTTTCCGCGTCCCCGGGAGAACGCTCACTCTTGACAAAGGAAAGATCATTGCGCCTGCGGATGGTAAGGTAGTAGTAATTGAAGAGGCTGTTGATGAAGAATATTTTAAAGATAAGCGCCTGCAGATATCTATTTTCATGAGTCCTGCCAACGTGCACCAGAACCTGAACCCTGTATCGGGGGAAGTAGTATACAGCCAGTACCATAAAGGCAAATACTTGGTGGCCTGGGATCCCAAGTCCTCCACAGATAATGAGCGGCATTCTGTAGTAATAGCGGGCGACCACCCCGAGATACTGGTAAAGCAGATCGCCGGAGCCGTGGCGCGGCGTATTGTCAATTATTTGAAAGTAGGGCAAAAAGTGCAACAGGGAGGTGAGCTTGGCTTCATCAAATTTGGCAGCCGAGTGGATGTGCTGCTGCCGGTGGGCACCAAGGTGGAAGTGAAGCTGAATGAAGCGGTAAAAGGCGGTGTTACCGTGCTGGCGAGATGGGAGGGAAGTGAGATGTGATAAGTGGTAAGATATCAAACGTCAGAGGTGAGACGTGAGTGGCAACCTGTAACCTGCACAAGTTGAGCTGTTGCTGACGGCTGTTAGCTCGCTGCTGATGGCATGAGACGTGAAAGGGCACATACCTTCCTGATGATGCCCCGGCTCTTTTATCTTATCTTGTAGCTTCATAAACTTAGGAATGGACAGAGTAATCGACATTCAAGCAAATCCTGAAAATCTAAATGAATGGGTAAGACAAAGTATTGACCTGTTTAGAAACTCAAATTATCTTGACCAAATATTGGAGGTCTACCCATTTCAGATTACAGCGCCCGAGCGACTCAATGCAGGAATCAGGCGCAGAATTATTGCTGCTCATCAAGGCCGGAGAACAGAAGAGTTAATTGAACTGTTAAAAGGATTGACTAAGTTTCCTTATGAAGACCCTATTTGGTATTTACTCAAAAATATTGAAGGCTGTATTAATAGTAACCCAAGACAGATACAAAGAATTGCTGAATCTCTATATTCAATGACAGCCGAAGAAACAGTTGTAAGACTGGAAGCCGCCCCTAAATTAAATACTCAAATGGGGCCGATGTTCAATGGTTGGTTAAGGCGGAATTTTATTCCTTTAGGATTAGATGCTTTTCAAAGGTCAACAAGCGGAGTTTGCATACTTGATTCCAGCGAAGAAGCCGGAAAGGCATTTATTAATGATACATTGCATCAGGGGCTTGCAAAACGTCCTGACCTAATAGCAAAAGTAAACCAACAGATAATCATAGGCGAAGCAAAGTGGATTGGGCAGCCCGGTGGTAATCAGGAAAAGCAGGTACAGGAAGTACTGAATTTTTGTAGACACCAGCGTGGCAATGTAATCAGGATAGGAGTAGTAGATGGATTTCCATGGTCTGTTTTCAACATAAATCATAGACTGGTTAATAACAAAGAAGCCGTTAATATACAAGAATCAGAATATGATATGGTAAGTGCGTTATTATTACAGGCTTATTTACAAAAGTTCCTCTAATTAATCGAGGGATATATATTCGAAGAAATTACATTTTATTTTTCCCTTTTTGAAGTTGCTTTTTACAACAGCTAAAGATTGGGTAGAATTATCAATACCAATCCATTTTCTTTTTAGCTCATTCGCTACCAATAAAGTTGAGCCGCTTCCGGCAAAGCAATCAAGAACAACAGAATTTTCATTAGAAGAGTTTAAAATAATCCTGCGGAGCATTTCATGGTTTTTTTGTGTTGGGTAATCAACATAGGACAACCCCTTATCTTTAAACTCCCAAACATCCTGAATCTTTTTGCCTTTGTGCTCTTTAGCAAAAATCATTTTTCTCGGATTGCCGCTTTCAGACCATTCAATCAATCCCTGCGTATCAAGTCGTGTTAGTTCCTCCCTGCTATAACGCCAATGCCTCCCTTTGGGTGGCATCAATCCATTCCAATCCTTTCCGGTATCGCCGTCAATTGTTTCGCCCGGAGCATGCAATGGATTAGTGGTATACCGACCATGCTTTGGATGGATTTTTGGAAAAAAAATATTTTCTTCTTCTTTTGTCAGCTCTTCTTTTACGTCATTCCAAATATTTTTATCTCTTTCTTTTGCATAAAACAAAACAATATCTGAGTAATTGCCGTACGCGTTTCTTGCAAAATTTTTAGGATTGCATTTTATACGTGTTATATCATTTATGAAGTTGTTATAGCCAAATACTTCATCCATAATGATTTTTACATAATGTCCTATTTTTTTATCAATATGCAAATAAATGCTTCCGTTTTCGGAAAGTAACTCTCTAAGCAAAAAAAGCCTCTTTCTCAGGAACTCCAGAAAGTCGCTATGCAATAGTTTATCAGAATAAGCATGGTCATTATCAAGATTAGAAAAATCCTGCCCTGTTCCATACGGAGGATCTATATAAATAAGGTCGATTTTCCCCCCGGATTCTGAAAGAAGATTCTTTAATACATAGAAATTATCTCCAAAAATGAACTTATTAAAGTTGCCTTTGTGATTAATTTTAATAGGCTTGATAATTCCTAAATGCCTTGAAGCTAAAATTTCTTTTTCTTCGCTTTTCCCCTGATAGTCTAAAACACAATTTCTGGATTTTTTAAAATAAACAGCTTCTGGTTCCGGCACAACTGAATTGGATGAAAGAAAATTTTCAAACTCTGAATAAGGAACACGATAGCTTTTATTTATCCTGACAGCATTTAATTCCTTTCTTTGAATATACTTCGCAACTGTTTGTCTTGTGACTTTTAAGGCCCGGGCAACCTCATCGACAGTTAAAAAATTGCTCATGGCTATCTTATAGATGTTTATTACGCAAATTAACCTATTTTAACAAATAATAAAAAGTGACTTATATTTTTTATACACATTTTTGTGGACAAAGAGAAACAGCTCAGGAGCGGAGTGTATTTCGATTAAAAGAAGGAACCTGCACCAATACTTCCCGATGGTCTTAACTTTAGCCGAAAGAAGATTGCTTTACCTTTCTTTCAAAATATTTCCTCCAGTTCCTTCAGGGTATTTACCATATAGGTAGCCTGCAGAGGTGGAGTCACTCCCAGGTGATTGACATACACCTGGTCCATACCGGCATCCCGGGCGCCTATGATATCTGCATCTATGTCGTCGCCCAGCATGATGCTTTCGTGCAATGCGGCTCCTGTTTTCCGGAGGGCAAAATCAAAAATGGCTTTATGAGGCTTGAGGCTGTTGCTGCCTTCTGAGGTGATCACAAATTTGAAAAATTCACTAAGCCCTGAATATTTAAGTTTGCTATGCTGCACGGTTTCAAAGCCATTGGTAATAAGGTGCAGCGCATATCCCTTGTCCTGCAGGTAATGCAAAATCTCAACAGCATAGGGGAACAATAGTTTCCGGGTAGGCAGCTTATCCAGGAACATTACATCCATGCTGCGGGCAAGCTGCTCATTGCCGATCTTAAAATCAAGCAGGGTGTTCCACATGCGTTTCCAGCGAAGGTCATCTCTTTTGATGAATCCTTTGCGGTACCTTTCCCAAAGCCTGGTATTGTGATAAATATAGCGCTCGTAAAAGCTGTTAAAATCATCCACCCCGTGAGCGTGGAGTTCAAGCGCATGGTAGAGCTCTTCCAGCGTCATCTTTGCATTGGCTTCAAAATCCCACAGCGTATGATCGAGATCAAAAAAGAGATGTTTATATTTCATGGCAGAAACAGCAAATGTACAGTGTTTGTAAGAAGTGTGTAGATTTGAAATTCGGGGATGTGAGACGAGAAACGTGGAGCGACAAACTGTATAAGCCGGTAGCAACCTGAGAGCCTATAGCTGATAGCTGACCGCTGATAGCTCACCACCTTAAAACATACATCATGAACGTAATCATCACAGGTGCATCGAAAGGATTTGGAAAATCAATAGCGAAAATATTTGCTTCCCATGGGCATAATATATATATATGCGCAAGAAGCACAGATAAATTGTATGCCGTACAGAAAGAGCTGCAGTCGCAGTATCCCGGTGCGGGAGTTGAGGTAATGCCCTGCGATCTTTCCCTGCCGGAGGAAGCAAAGGCTTTTGGCAAATGGTTTTTGTCGTTCAATGTTGCTCCTGATGTGCTGGTAAATAATGCCGGGCTCTTTGATCCGGGGAGCGTATATGATGAACCGGAAGGCACGCTGGAACGCATGATCGCAGTGAACCTGTACAGCGCGTATCACCTTACGAGAACGCTTATACCTGAAATGACAACCCGGCGACACGGTCATATATTCAATATGTGTTCCATTGCTTCGCTGAAAGCTTATCCTAACGGCGGCGCCTACAGCATCAGCAAATTTGCGCTGGCAGGATTTTCAAAAAATCTTCGGGAAGAGATGAAGCCCTTTGGTGTAAAAGTCACCGCCGTTTATCCGGGAGCAGCTTATACCGATTCCTGGGCAGGCAGTGGTGTTGACCCAAGCCGCATCATGGAAGCTGATGATATAGCCCGGATGATCTATGCTGCATCGTTATTATCACCGCAGGCATGCGTGGAGGATATTGTGCTGCGCCCGCAGTTGGGCGACCTGTAGCGCTATGTCAACGATAATTTTTCGTATCTCTTTGTGAGACAATAAATGCGAGGATCTCACATTTATCGCCTGCCGTTTCACGTTTAACATAACAGTAGTATAACATTCCTTAGAAGATAAAAGCCCTGTTTTCCTTTGCTGAAGTATATAGTGCAAGCACCAGCGCTACCGCTTTGCGAGCTTCATGACCGTCAATCTCGAAGGGCTTGCCGGCATCAATGGCGTCAGTGAAAGCGGCGATGTTCTTTGCATGCAGCTCAAATGGTATGGCAGCGGGATCTGATGCACCGGCAGCCTGCTCCGGTGCTTTATAGCGGCTGGTCATTGCAGTATCCTCTTCCGTCATGGTATCAAACTGCCAGGTCTTAATATAATTGTCTTCCATCACTGCAGTGCCTTTGGTGCCTGTTATCATAATGCTGCGCGCCTGCCCCGGGAAGGAAGCCGTGGAACCATAGATGGAACCTATAGCATTGTTCCTGAATTTCAGCACAGCTGCCGCAGTATCTTCTGTTTCAATATTATGGCCGAGCGTGCCCATATAGGCGTATAGCGTATCTACCGGTCCCATCATATACTGCAGCATGTCTACCATGTGGATGGATTGGTTCATGATGGCGCCGCCGCCGTCAACGCTCCAGGTGCCGCGCCATTTGTTTTGATAATAGGCATCGCTCCGCCACCAGGGCACCGCAATAGCTGCGTGTGATATGGTGCCGAATTTTCCTGACACAACCGCCTGCTTCAGGTGTTGTACGCTGTCGTTAAAGCGGTAGTTGAAGATGCCGCCAAGATAAGTGCCTGCTTTGTCGTGGGCTTCGATCATGGCATCAATGCTGTCGAGGGAAATTTCGAGCGGCTTTTCGCAGAGCACATGCTTGCCGCATTTAGCGGCTTCTACTGCGGGCGCCTTGTGCATACCGCTGGGAGTAGCAATAGTAACTATATCAATAGTATTGCTGTGCAGCATGGCGTTGTAATCGGCAAACACCGGGCAGCCATATTTTTCAGCAAGCAGTTTGGCTTTTCCCGAGCCGCTGTCGCAGATACCGGCAAGTTTTGTGTTGGGAAGGGATTCGATAGACTTTGCGTGAAAATCAGCTACCATTCCTGCCCCTATAACACCTATATTCCATGTTTTCATATCGTGCAAAAAAAATTAAATGTAACGAAATCTGAAAGTAGTTTGAAAAAAAAGTGGCGATTTAAGTTTGAGAAAACTAACGGTAGTAATATTCGGAATTTTTTGTCCGGTTATATACTTCGCCATTGCAGATTTTGCCATGGGTAACAATTTCGGCAATAAGCCCGTTATTGAGATAAGTTATTTTTTGAGAAGGACCGTTTTCCCTTATGACTTCCGCCAGCTTCCCGTTTTCATTATAGCGATATACTGCCGATCCTGCATTGGGACAAAGAACGTTCTTCGTATCATTTCCCTGCCACTGTATGCTTTCTTCTTCCCTGATAAGATACCCCCGGTCATTATAAAAAAGCTTGCGGGCGGATATTATTTTTCCTGCTATATCATCCCTGCCTTCATATTGCCTTACTATTATCCCGGACATATTTCCTTTAACATCGTGCTCAATATTCCTAACCAGGTAGGCAAAATGCTCTATCCCATAAGAAGTATCGCTGCTTATCTGTCCATTTTTATTATAGCCGATATGTCTGCACCATCCCCCGCTCTCTAAGAAATCTTTAATAAGCCTGCCATTTTCATATGTTTTGAGGTAAGTGGCTTTAAAAGGCGTTGGAAAAAAAGTTCCGCTGGATTCCGTCGAAATGGTATTTCTGATTTTATCATAGCTGTACAGCACCAATAGGGTGACAGTATCTGCATTTATTATGACATTTTTTTCTATTCTTCCAAGAATGTCAAAATAAATGATAGAATTGCTTTCCTTACATGCGGCTATGTGATGCTTTATGATCAGTGAGGTATCATAGTTCCCTGATAAGAATAAAGAAAAGTTTTCAATGACGGGATTGCTGTAATCAGGCAAAACCTGGGATTGTACCACATTTATACTGAAGAATATATGTACAGTAAACAGTATGCTTTTCATTTGTTTCGCTGTATTTTCATAAGGATACGGTTACTGCGCATCCTTCTCCTTATACTTTTCAAAAGCGTTTTTAGAAAATACGCCTGGTGACGCATGACTGCCTTCGGGGAAATCGAGGTTCACATAGTTCACGTTCTTAAGCGTGGTAAGATTGACCACAACAGTAGACAGGTACTCGGAAGCGCCGGAAGAGCCCATATCGTTGGTGAAGGTAAATGCGCTGTCTATAGTGGCGTATACGGTATCGTTGGATTGCTTTATATATTCCAGATGAATATCCGGATAAATCGAGTTGATCCCGTTTACCACGCTTTTGGGATCGGTAACTTCGATGGTGTCTTTGTATACCTGTGATTTGGTTTTGTTATAATCATCCACTGTCCAGAACAAAACAGTATCAGGCTGATCTATGATCGTTTGCTCCGCCGTGCTATCCGCTGTATCTGCAGGCTTATCCGGACCGCTGCAGGCTAACATAATGATCGTTAAAAATGCCGCTATTACTGTAAGAGATATGTAGAATTTTTTACTCATAGCCTGAAGATACTAAAAACAGATGCAGTCCCTGGTTATTTTAACAAATTATAAGCCAGAAAGCTCATCACATAAGCCAGTACGGTCATATAGGCGAGCTGTATCATCGGCCATTTCCAGGAGCGTGTTTCCCGCTTTACAATGGCCAGGGTGCTCATGCACTGCATCGCAAATACATAAAATACCATCAGCGACACGCCTGCTGCAAGGGTATATATTTTGGAGCCGTCGGGCCAGGTAGCGGCATACATTTTCTCGCGTAGCGAGGGATTATATTCATCCGCATCTTCTCCTACGCTGTATATTGTAGCCATGGTGCCTACAAATACTTCTCTTGCCGCAAAGGAAGTGATCAGGGCTATACCTATTTTCCAGTCGTAGCCGAGCGGTTTAATTACCGGTTCTATAGACCTGCCTAATATACCTACATAAGAGGCTTCGAGCAATTCAGCCTTTTTCTCTTCTTCAATGGCGGAGGCATTCCCGGGTGTCTGTTGTTCCAGGGTTGCATACCGCTCTTCCACCTGCTGCATCCGGCCGGGTGGGCCATAGGAACTGAGCAGCCACAGGATCAAAGAGATCACCAGTATTACTTTTCCCGCCTGGAAGGTGAATATTTTTGCTTTCTCCACCATGGTGGTAAATACATTTTTCCACCTGGGCGTACGGTATAGCGGCAGTTCGAGGATGAAGAAGCTTTTTTCTTTGATGTTGATAAACCATTTCATCACATAAGATACCACCAGCGCCATTACTATACCCAGCAGGTACAGCCCGGTCATTACCAGCCCCTGGAGGCTGATAAAGCCGAAATAATATTGCTGGGGTATTACCAGCGATATCAGGATGATATATACCGGTAACCTTGCACTGCAGCTCATCAGCGGCGATATCATGATGGTGAGCAGCCGTTCCTTGCGGTTTTCTATATTCCTGGTGCTCATGATAGCGGGTACCGCGCAGGCGAAGCTGCTGATCATAGGCATCACGCTCTTCCCGTTAAGCCCCACTTTGCGCATAAGCTTATCCGTAAGAAAGCTGATACGCGCCATATACCCGGTATCTTCGAGTATGGTGATCAATCCAAACAAGATCATGATCTGTGGTATAAATACCACGATACCGCCAAGCCCCGCGATCAGCCCGTTGACCAGCAGGTCGCTGAACCAGGTTTGAGGTAATATGCCGGACAGCCAGGTGCTGAAAGCGCCGAACACCCATTCTATTGCATCCATTGGGTAAGTAGCCAGCCAGAAAATACTTTGAAAGAGCACAGCGAGCACTCCCAGCAGGATGATATACCCCCAGAACTTGTGCAGCAGTATTTTATCTATCCGGTCGGTGAGGAGCTGCTTTTCTTTGGGATCTGTTTCGATTACGGTTTGCTGCATAATATGCCTTATGCGCGCATAACGCTGCGTAATTTCCTCTGCCTGTACTTTGGTATGATTAAAATTATGCTTTTGTTCAATATGCTCTATGGTCTCCTGTGTGTTGTCGTCAAGAGAAAAAGATTCATGGTGAATGAGGTAATGTACTGCTGCATAATCGCTGATCTGGGGAAATATTTTTTTTATATCGCCAACAGCCTCCCGCGTTGCAGCTGTGGATTCGGCAAAATTCCTGGACGGAGGTTTATACAACTGCTGCGCTGTTTGCTCAATAGCTTTTTTCAGCTCAGCGATCCCCTTGTTTTTCCTGGGATTTACAGCTACCACCGGCACACCCAGCTCGCGTTCCAGCCCGGAAATATCAATAGTAATCCCTTTTTTGGAAGCGATGTCCATCATGGTAAGGGCAATTACGACGGGGCGTTTCAGGTCAATGACCTGGCCCGCAAAAAGCAGGTTGCGCTTGAGATTGCTCGCATCGGCTACCAGTATATACGCATCCGGTTTTTCTTTGCTGCCCGGATTCATCATCACGTTGTAGGCTACCCATTCGTCTGAGCGGCGCGGGTAAAGGCTGTAGGTGCCCGGCAGATCAATAATATTTGCCTGTAATGTTTCCGATATACTGCATTCGCCTGTTTTCTTGTCAACAGTTACGCCGGGGAAATTACCCACCTTCTGCTTAAGCCCTGTCAGTGCATTAAACAAGGAGCTCTTGCCGCTGTTGGGATTTCCTATTAAAGCGATATGTATTTGCTGTTTCAATGTTCAGTATCAGGGAATTTGCAAAAATAAGCGCAAATTCTCACCTGCAGTTTACGAAATTGGAAAGTATACGGAAAATGTTGCAGGTGCGCAGGTGTAATCTACATCTTTAACTGCTGTTAATTTGTCAGCGGACCGACCCGGGATACCGGGCAATTTTGAATATCAACACAAGAATGGCATGAAAAATGAAAGCATTAATTAGCATGACTAATTATACCTTTGCCACAGGCAATAAATCAGTTTATCCCGGAATGAAAAAGCTACTGTTTTTTGTATGGTTGTTCTCTTATGTTAACATTTTGTCTGCTCAAAAGCTGAAAAAAGCCGATCGCGTTATTGTTGATAACCTGAAAAAGAATATCGGTTACCTGTCTGCGGGTAAGCAGGAAGGAAAAAAGCCGGGAACTGAAGGAGAACAGCATGCTGCAGGCTATATTGCGGAGTCTTTTAAAAGCATGGGTCTGTTGCCTAAGGGAGATAATGGCAGCTATCTCCAGGAATTTGAAGTACAGGACGGGAAGCAAATCAATAAAAGAACGATGTTTATCGTCAACGACAGGGAAATGACGGTGGGTAAAGATTATTTTCCGCTGGCGTTTAGCCCCAATGCATCCATTCCTGAAACGGCGGTGGCTACCTCGCTGGCTGAAAAAGGAGTGCCATGGTTCATGGATATTGACCCCGCGCTGGAAGAACATAAGGATGATCCCAGGTTTAACATATATGAGTTTGTAAAGAGTGAAGCAAAAAAAGCTTATGATAAAGGCGCCACAGCGCTGGTGATCTATAACACAGGCGATAATAAAGACAATATTACTTTTAATAATAAAGACACTTCCCCTGCCGCAGCCCTCCCCGTTTTTTATCTTTCCAAAGCGGGGCGGCAGCAATACCTTAAAGATGCTTCTGCTACTTACGATGTACGGCTGGCAGCGGATATCGGGACCAGTATACTCAAAGAGATAAACGTGATAGGGTATATTAATAATAATGCTCCCTCTACTATCATTATAGGGGCGCATTACCGCCATCCCGGGCATGGGGAAGAGGATATTAAGCAGGCATATCACGGGATTGGCGATAATGCAAGCGGCGCTGCTGCTGTAATAGAACTGGGGCGCCTGCTGAAAAAATCAAAAGCGAGAAAGAATAATTATCTGCTCATTGCATTTTCGGGCGTAGCGTCAGGCCGGCAGGGGTCTAAATATTTTGCCGAGTATCCCACTGTTGATCTGTCTGCAGTCAACTACATGATCAATATGGATATGATCGGCAGAATGGATGATAATGAAAAGGCGCTGACTATTGCGGGCACAGGCACGTCGCCGGAATGGAATGAAATAATATATGCCCGGAAAAATATCCCTTTTGCGATTAAAGTAGATTCAGGAGAAGCGAAGCCCGGCGATTACCTTTCATTTTATAGAAAAAAGATCCCTGTGCTGTTCTTTTTTACGGGCTATCACAACGATGCTCATGATCCTGCTGATGATGCAGATAAGATCAATTATACCGGTGAGCTTTATATTATAAAATATATCGGCAATCTCATTGAGGATCTTAATAAAAGAGGGAAGATCGCATTTACCCCGGCAGAGGAAATCTCAACGGCAATAAAATAATGAATGAAGCTTGCAATTGACAATAACGCACTGGCAGAAGATTTCTTTTCAGATACAAGAGTGTTGGGCATTGTTGCGCCGGTAAAGGATTACCGGTTTTGCTGGGTGGTGAACCAGGCGCTGGGTTGCGATTTCAGGCTGAACAACGATCTTGAGATCCAGCTTGCCAAAAAGGGGCGACAGTATTTCTTTTCTATTTATGAATATAATGAGCCCGGCTCCTCGCTTGGTAATTATATTTACAGCAACCAGTGCAACGGCGAATACCTTTTACCTGAATTCAGGCATCTTGATTTTCTCTGGCTGCTGAAAGGCGATGAAGTAAAAAATGATTATCTTAATATGCTGCAGCAATCTATAAAAGATATAGCAGGAGTGCAACTGATCACAGAACTGGATAAGGATAAAATAAAGAACAAGATCCATCTTGTATTTTAACAAGCAGCAATAATGTAATGCAGATGTTTATGATGAACTACGACCTTGAACAATCTCAAATCTAAAATTTCAAATCTCAAATATCTCATGTGGAAGGAAGAAAACAACCGGTTATATAAAAAGTTTGAATTCGGTAATTTTTCCGAAGCCTTTGCCTTTATGACGAGGGTAGCGCTGGCCGCCGAAAAAATGGATCACCATCCGCTATGGACCAATGTATATAATAAGGTAGAAATATGGCTTTCTACTCATGATGCGGGCGATATTGTGACAGAAAAAGACAGAACGCTGGCTAAAAAAATTGATGCATTGATATAGCGGCTTACATGTTATTCAATTGCTGCTACAGCGTTATTCAGTATCTACTGGCGTTATGTCAACAAGTGAGAGGTGAGACGATAAATGTGAGGATCTCATATTTATCGCCTGACTGCCATGCCTACGGCAGGTAAACCGGTAGGCAAGTCTGTCGTTTCACGACATGGAACTAAGGAACCGGTATTTCATTTTTAGCGATAAGGGCTCGGATAGTGGTGGGGTAATAATAATGCTCCAGCTCATGTATCTTCCGGGCCAAGGTATCAGGAGTATCAGTGGCTTCGACGGGACATTTTGCCTGGAATATGGTTTTGCCGTGGTCAAAATGCTCATCCACATAATGAATAGTGATGCCGCTTTCTTTCTCCCCGGCGGCTATTACGGCTTCGTGGACAAAGTGCCCGTACATTCCCTTACCGCCGTAGTTGGGTAAAAGCGCCGGGTGTATATTAATAATATGTTCGGGGAAGGCTTCGATCAAAGGCACTGGTATTTTCCACAGAAAACCGGCCAGGATGATCCAGTCAATTTTTTTTTCTTTTAACACCGGTACATACCCATCTGCGAAAAACCGTTCTTTTTCTATGATCAAAACCGGGATATTTTCCCTTTGGGCAATATCCAGCACGCCCGCTTTCGGTTTGTTGCTTACAATCAGTGCGGTATGGATAATATTGTCTCCCCTGAAGTGATCTATGATCTTTTGGGTATTAGAGCCTGCGCCGGAGGCAAATATGGCAAGGCGGGCTACAGGTTGATCATTATTATTGTGTGAGTTGCTCATATTTACTTTTTCAGCTTCCTGTCCTTTATGCAATTCATTAATTTATATATATATACTACTCTGGCCCGGCTTAGCGCTCTTTGCCTGCCCGACTAGTTATTCAGGCGGGCGTAATTTCTTAGTGTGCTTTGCGGTAAAAAAATAACCGCAAAGGAAATACAAAGCCTGCCTGTCGGCAGTCAGGTTTTTCGCCCGCCTGAATGATCTTCAGATCGGGCAGGCAAAGACCATAAAATAATCTAATGGGTATATCCCACGTTTTGCAGTGCGCCTGCTTAGCTAATTTTGAAATGTGCTTTATCCCGGGTGCAAGATGACGAAAAACGATGATATTTATAGTAGCTGTGAAATAAATCCCCTAAGTAAAACCAGCTTACAAAGACATGACAAAAAAATACATAGTATACGAAAAATCGTCTGAAATGCAGGCCGGACAAGGAAAAATTTTTTTCGGAAATGTTAATATTTTATCAGCATACTGACCTATTTTTGCAGCGAACAGGATAAGTCCGCATCATCACAAACTCCTTGGATATAATGAGCTACCAACGATCTACTGTAAAAAGACTTGTTTTTGGATCTCTCTTAGTGTTCTCTCTTTCTTTTTTGGTTAATACGGCCAGCGCACAGGATGGTAAAGCTATTTTTAATTCAAAATGTGCTGCCTGTCACAGCGTATTTAAAGAATCTACCGGTCCGGCGTTGGGTGGTTTGGAAGAAAGAGGTCCCTGGAGCGACAGGAAAAAGCTGTATGCGTGGATCCATAACCCGGCGGCTTTCATGGCCAATGATGCTTATACCCAGGGATTAAAAGCTTCTCATAATGGTATCATGATGACGGGTTTTCCCGATCTGAAAGAAGCTGAGATTGATGCGATCGTTAACTATATCAATACCACTTTTGCCGCAGGACCCGGTGGACCCAAGCCTTCAGGCGGGGATGGTAAAGCAGTAGCGGCTGAGCCCCAAAGCGACAATACCTTATTATTCGGCGTTCTTACTTTAATACTGGCTGTTATAGCCCTTACGCTGTTGCAGGTGAACAGCAACCTCAAAAAAATGTCTGACGACAAGGAGGGTATCCCTTCTTCCGAACCTGTTCCTTTCTACAGAAATAAATTATATATAGCGCTTTGCATCATTGCCTTGTTCCTGGTAGGTGGTTATTTCACCATACAGGGCGCTGTTGGCCTGGGACGCCAGCAAAATTATGAGCCTGAGCAACCTATTTTCTATTCTCATAAAGTGCATGCAGGCATTAACCAGATCAGTTGCCTGTATTGCCATACCGGCCCTCAGGAAGGCAAGCAGGCAAATATCCCTTCCGTGAATGTATGTATGAACTGCCACATGGCCATTAATGAATACACAAAAGGCCCTGCCCTGTACAGGAAAGATGGCAGCGAAGTAAACGGGACCGCAGAGATCAAAAAATTATATGAATACGCCGGATGGGATGAAAGCAAAAACCAGTATACCGGCAAGGGTAAGCCTATCCAGTGGACACGTATCCATAATCTTCCTGATCATGTATACTTTAATCACTCCCAGCATGTGGTAGTAGGGCAGCAACAGTGCCAGACCTGCCACGGCAATATCACCGAAATGGATGAAGTGCACCAGTTTGCTGATTTAAGCATGGGCTGGTGTATCAATTGCCACCGCAATACGAAAGTTCAGTTTGAAAACAATAAATTCTACAGCATCTACGAAAAGTTCCACGAGGATATCAAGAATAAAAAGATTGATAGCGTGACAGTGGAAATGATAGGTGGAACTGAGTGTCAGAAATGCCATTATTAATGAATGGCAGTTGAAACGTGCAGCCGTAAATAGCCAAAGAAACTTGTTATTAAGCAAGCATTTTCATTCCGCAGCAGCGGAATAAAATTCTCAAATTAAGTAATAAATGGACCAAAAAAAGTACTGGCAAAACTTAGGAGAGCTAAACAATACAGAGGGCTACCAGAAATTAGTCAAGGATGAATTTCAGGAAGATCTGCCGATGTTTGACAATAGCAAAGGTTTGCTCGACGCCAAGACTCCGCGCAGAGACTTTTTGAAATATGTTGGCTTCAGCACTGCTGCGGCTGCCGTAGCTGCCGGCTGTGAAGCGCCGGTAAGAAAAAGCATTCCGTACCTCAATAAGCCTGAAAATCTTTCTCCCGGTGTTGCACAGTACTATGCTACCACTTATGTTGCAGAAGGAGATGCGGTGCCGGTGGTGGCCAAGGTAAGAGACGGGCGCCCTATTAAAATTGAAGGGAATGATCATTCGTTCCTGAATATGAAAGGCGAAGGCACTTCTGCACGTGTGCAGTCTTCAGTGCTCGACCTGTATGATACCGCGCGCCTGAGATGGCCTGCAGAAGTAGTGAATAAAGAGCTTAAAGAGCTTCAGCTGTCTGAAGCACTGGATAAAAAGATCGCAGGTGAGCTTTCCGGAACTACGCCTGTATTGCTCACTTCTACTATTACTTCTCCTACCACCAAGCAGGTAATTGCTGAGTTTCTTGCCAAATATCCCGGGGGACGTCATGTGCAATACGATGCCATTTCTTATAGCGGGTTGTTATTGGCTAACGAAAGATCTTATGGTAAAAGAACATTGCCTTCCTATCGTTTTGATAAAGCAAAGGTAATAGTAAGCATAGACGCGGATTTCCTGGGTACATGGCTCAGCAGCGAAGAATATGCAAGCCAGTATGCTTCGGGTCGCAAGATCAACCAGAAGAATCCTGAAATGAGCAAGCATATCCAGTTTGAAGGAGTGCTTAGCCTCACGGGCGCCAATGCTGACGACCGTTTTCTTACCCGCCCTTCCGAAACCGGCGCTATAGTGCTTAACCTGCTGGCTAAGCTTGGAGGGGGCGTTGCTGCTCCCGCTATCGCGGATGAAAAAGTGAAGAAAGGTATTGATATGGCAGCTTCTATGCTGGGCGCTAACAAAGGAGCGGCTCTCGTAGTATGTGGCAGCAATGATCCGGATGTACAGGTGCTGGTGAATGCGATCAACGAGTTACTTGGCGCCAATGGTGTTACCATCAACTGGGCAGCCCCGGTGCAGATACGCCAGGGCATTGACGGCGAGATGGACCAACTGGTGAAGGATATGAACAGCGGGCAGGTGAGCAGCCTGCTGATATATGAAGCAAACCCTGCTTACAATTATCAGGATGCGGCGGGTTTTATCAGCGGCTTGCAAAAAGTTAAGCTTTCGGTATCATTTAATGACAGGGCTGATGAAACTTCAGTGCTTTGTAAATATATCATCCCCCACCCTCATTATCTTGAAAGCTGGGGCGATGCGGAGGCAAGAGTGGGCTTTTATGGTCTTATGCAGCCTACTATTGAGCACCTCTTCTCTACAAGACCTTTCCAGACCTCTCTTCTGAAATGGAGCGGCAGCAATACTGACTACGACGAATATTTTAAGAAATACTGGGTAGAAAAGCTGGGCGGTCAAATGGCGTTTGATGCTGCTTTGCAAAGCGGTGTGGTTGAACCTGCTGAGGTAAGCTTTGCCTCTCTTCCGTACAATGGCGCTGCTGTGGCTGATGCTGCGGCTAAAGTGGCTTCTGTAAAGAGCGGCAGCAATGCGGAGCTGATATTGTACCAGAAAGTTTCTATAGGCAGCGGCGCTACCGCCAATAATCCCTGGTTGCAGGAAATGCCCGACCCCATCAGCAGGGCTACATGGGATAACTATGTAATGATCTCTTATGCAATGGCAAAAGAGCTGGGCATTGAGCTCAATGACAAGTACGAAGTGGAATATAAAAAGCCTGTGGTAGAATTCACCATCAACGGCAAGCCGGTTAAGCTGCCCATACTGGCTATTGCAGGCATGCATCCCAAAGTGATTGCACTGGCAGTTGGTTATGGCAGGGGAGAGGGCGTAGGTCTGGCAGGAGCGAATGTGGGCTATAATGCTTATCCGCTGGTGAATGGCAAGGGCGCTACCCGTTCCTATTATTCAACCGATGTGACCGGCTATAAAAATACCGGTGATACTTACGATATTGCCTATACTCAAACGCACAACCAGTATGAGGGTCGTGTGGAAGTGGTGAGGGAATATACCCTGGCAGATTTCAGGAAGAATCCTGAAGCTGTTCCTCATTACCGCGAAGAGCTTGCGGAAGATTTTGCAAAGCACACCGGCGATTTCAGGGCAGAAGCTACTATGTATCCCAACTATGAGTCTCCCGGCGCGCACTGGGGGATGAGCATTGACCTGAATGCCTGTACAGGTTGCGGCGCATGCACCATCGCGTGTACGGCAGAAAATAATGTGCCGGTGGTTGGCAAGAGCGAGGTGAAGCGTTACCATGATATGCACTGGCTGAGGATCGACAGGTATTATGCTTCTTACAGGGATAAAACAGAGGGCGACGACCTGAACGTGGTATTTATGCCGATGCTTTGCCAGCATTGTGATAATGCACCCTGTGAAAATGTATGCCCCGTGTCGGCTACCAACCATAGTTCTGAAGGACTGAACCAGATGGCTTATAATCGCTGTATCGGGACCAGGTATTGCGCCAACAACTGCCCGTTCAAAGTGCGTCGCTTTAACTGGGCGGATTATACGGGAGCAGACAGCTTTCCTGACAACCAGCAGTTTGGCGTGGTGGGAGGTCTTGATCCTGTGGTAGCCCAGATGAATGATGATCTTACAAGGATGGTATTAAATCCTGATGTAACGGTTCGTTCACGTGGGGTTATCGAAAAATGCTCCTTCTGTGTGCAGCGCCTGCAGGATGCCAAGCTGAAAGCAAAGAAATCGCAGGATCCGTCTGAAATAAGAAATGTAAAAACAGCCTGTATGCAGGCCTGCTCAACCGGGGCTATTGTATTCGGGAATGTGAACGACAAAGAAAGCAGGGTATATAAGCTCAGGACTGAAGAGCAGAACCATCGCACTTACTATGCTCTGGAGCATATACATGTGCTGCCGAATATAAGTTACCTAGCCAAGATCAGGAATACTGACCGTCCTGTAGGGGTGAAAGAAGAGGAGCATGGCGCGACCGAAATAAAGGAAGAAGCGCATCACTGATATTTCAGGAATGTGAAATAAAAAATAAACAGCAGAATTATCAATTATAAAAAGTGTTCTGAAAGGAATACAGGAAAAACAACTTAGAAATGAGTTTGATCAAATACGAATCTTTCGTCAGGGAACCATTGGTTGATGGCACAAAAACCTACAACGACGTTACGGAAGATATTGTGTACACTATTGAAGCCAAACCTTCCCGGTTGTGGTATATCGGGTTTTACATTTCAGTAGCGCTATTGTTGTTTGGAGTGTATTCCATATACAGGGATGTAACCTATGGTATCGGGCAGTGGAACCTGGGTAAGACCGTTGGCTGGGGTTGGGATATCACCAACTTCGTATGGTGGGTAGGTATTGGTCATGCGGGTACGCTTATTTCGGCTATCCTGCTGTTGTTCCGCCAGGGATGGAGAACCGGTGTGAACAGGGCGGCTGAAGCAATGACCATATTTGCGGTAATGTGTGCGGGGCAGTTCCCTATCTGGCATATGGGAAGGGTGTGGATGGCTTTCTTCGTAATGCCTTACCCCAATACCCGTGGCGCCTTATGGCCCAACTTCAACTCGCCGCTGCTGTGGGACGTATTTGCGATATCTACTTATTTCACCGTATCATTATTATTCTGGTACTCCGGGTTGCTCCCCGATCTTGCTACCATCAGGGACCGCGCTAAAACAAAACTGAGAAAGCTGTTCTATGGTGTTGCTTCATTTGGCTGGAGCGGTTCCACCAAGCACTGGCAGCGCCACGAGAGCCTGTCGCTGGTGCTTGCCGGTCTGAGTACTCCGCTGGTGCTTTCCGTGCACACTATAGTATCTTTCGACTTTGCCACATCGGTAGTACCGGGCTGGCATACCACGATCTTCCCTCCTTATTTTGTTGCGGGTGCGGTGTTCTCAGGTTTTGCAATGGTGCAGACGCTGATGCTGATCACGCGCCGTGTAATGAACCTGCAGGATTATATTACGTTAGGCCATATAGAAGCAATGAACAAGGTAATTGTGCTCACCGGCTCTATTGTGGGATGCGCCTACCTGACCGAGCTGTTCATAGCATGGTATGGCGCCAACCCTTATGAATATGATGCCTTCTTCAAATACAGGTTAGCCGGTCCATACGGATGGAGCTATTGGATAATGATGACCTGCAATGTGGTATCTCCGCAGCTCTTCTGGTTTCAAAAGCTGAGAAGGAATATCGGGTTTACCTTTTTCATGAGCATAATAGTTAATATAGGTATGTGGTTTGAGCGGTTCGTGATCATCGTGACTTCTATCTACAGGGATTATCTTCCTTCTTCCTGGACGATGTATTACAGACCTACCATATTTGAAATTGGTTTTTACCTGGGAACATTCGGGTTATTTTTCACCTGTTATTTCCTTTTCTCAAAATATTTCCCTGTGATAGCTATTGCGGAGATCAAGCATGTGCTGAAAACTTCAGGAGAAAGCTATAAGGCTAAAATGGCTGACCTGGAAAATCTTAGTGTTGAAGAATTTTATGCAAAGACACATCACGGTGATCATCACTAAATAACAGATGATTGAAGTGGTGTCAAAGAAAAATATATAGAAACATTATTTCACCTTAAAAAACCCAGAGGTTTAAGGTTATGAACATAAAAAAATTTGTTGTCGGTTGTTTTGATGATGAAGCTGTGCTTTTCCCCGCGGTTAAAAAAGTGCGTAAGGCAGGGTATAAGATCCATGATGTATATACTCCGTTCCCCGTACATGGGTTAGACGCGGCGCTGGGTCTCAGGGAAACCCGGTTGCATACAGCAGGCTTTATCTATGGGCTCACAGGCACTACCACTGCCCTGTCTTTTATAAGCTGGGTGCTTACCAAAGACTGGGTCCAGAATTACGGTGGAAAACCTCACTTCTCGCTGCCGGCATGGATCCCTATCATATTTGAGCTGACAGTGCTGTTTTCTGCGGTAGGTATGGTGCTTACTTTTTGTTATTTGTGCCAGATCGCGCCTTTTGTGAAAAAACATCATTTCCATAAGCGTGCTACGGATGATCTTTTTGTAATGGTGATAGAATGCACCTCAAAAACAAACCTTCAGGAAACGGAAGCGTTTCTGAAAGCAGCGGGAGCTATAGAAGTAAATATGCAGGTAGCGGAAACAGGATGGTGGATAGGGCGTTATGATATGGACAGGAAATTGTTTGAATCGAAGACGGAAACTATTACTGCTTAATAAAATTAATTGGAACGTTTGGATAATTTGCCAATAACGATCCGGTAAGATCCATTCACCGAAAAGATATAAATAAAGAATGAAAAAAATATCAGTCATATCATCTGTTGTTCTTGTGATCACTATTGCAGTGGCAAGCTGCAGTGACAGCAGCAAACCCGGAAGAGTATATATGCCGGATATGGCATACAGCAGAGCTTATGAAACCTATTCTGAGAATGATATCTTTCCCGATAAGCAGACCAACAGGACGCCTGTAGCCGGTACTATTTCAAGAGACCAGTTGCCGCCTTTTCCTATTGCAGAGGATGCTCCCGGCGATACTACCAATCATGGTAAGGCGAGATTCATCTCAAATCCCCTCCCCGCTCTTGATTCGGCACAGATGAAAGAAGCAGAGAGATTGTATCTTGTCTATTGCGGTATATGTCACGGATCCAAGCTTGACGGTAACGGGCCTTTGTGGAAAGGCGGGGACGGACCTTTTCCCGCCGCACCTAAAAACCTGACAGAGCCGGAAATAGTAAGCCAGGGAGACGGGCAACTGTACTATACCATGACTTACGGAAAAAATAAAATGGGAAGCTATGCATCACAGCTTAGCGACAAGCAGCGCTGGATGGTGGTACATTATATTAAATCAAAAACAGGAAAACCTGCTGCTGCACCTGCAACTGACAGCACTGCTAAAAAATAAAACAGATTTATATCTATAAAAACAAATTGAGGATGATTAAGCAACAATTTGAGATTCCGGTCGGGTATAAAAAGTGGACTTACGGGCTATTGGCTGTAGGAATAGCAGCTTTTATTGCGGGATTGATCTTTCTTGGATTTAGCAGTGATGAGCATGCCCGCACCCGCTTCTGGGCAGTGCTGCTTCAGAACAGCGTTTTTTTCTTATTGATCTGTAATGCATGTATGTTCTTCATTTGTGCAAATACCCTCGGGCATAGCGCATGGCAGACAGCATTCAGACGTATTCCCGAGGCTATCTCTACCCTGGTGCCGGTATTTTCTGTGATCACCCTGCTTGTGTTTATCGGCATCATTATGGGAGGACAGACCCATGTATATCACTGGATAGATAAAAATGCGGTTGCCGGCGATAAGATACTTACCTGGAAAAGCGGGTTTCTTAATCCCACGTTCTTTTTTGTCTGGACGATCATTACATTGTTTGTCTGGTCTTATACCGGAGCAAAAATGCGTAAGCTCTCCCGCGAAGCAGATGATCAGCCGATGAGCGGGGAGCAGGCCCGTAAATATATATGGATCAACACAATATGGGCAGGGTTGTTTATCGTGTTTTTTGCGCTGACCGTAGGCTCTACTATTCCGTGGTTCTGGCTAATGAGCATTGATGCCCACTGGTATTCTACCATGTATAGCTGGTATACTTTTGGGAGCACATTCGTAGGCGGACTTGCATTGATCGCTTTATTTATCGTGTTTTTAAAGAATCATAAATATCTTGAATATACTACTGCCGAACACCTGCAGGATGTGGGTAAGTATATTTTTGCCTTCTCCATTTTCTGGACATATCTCTGGTTTGCCCAGTTTATGCTGATCTGGTATGGTAATATTCCCGAGGAAACTATCTATTTTAAAGTGCGTCTCCAGGGAGTATATAAGCCTATTTTCTGGATAAACTTCTGTGTGAATTTCATTGCACCGATCTTAATATTGATGACGAGAGGATCCAAGAGAAGTTATTCTATAATGACCTTTATGTCTGTGGCATTGATCCTCGGTCACTGGCTTGACTTTTACCAGATGGTAATGCCGGGAACATTGGGAGAACATTATAGCATAGGTTGGTTTGAATGGGGTACCTTAGCATTGTTTGTAGGAATAACCATGTTTTTCACAGGAAAGGCTTTGTCAAGATCTCCAATGGTACCCAAGTATCACCCTTACCTCAAGGAAAGCGTAATGCATCATACATAATTGGGATAAGGAAAAGGATATACAAGTAAATTATTAAAGTATAATTTTAATATAAGATGACCTGGACGGAATATTTTGTAGTCATAATAGTAGTGCTCATATTCATTGTGATTTTTCAGATCGCAAAGGCCAGCGAATATGTATCTGTGCTCAAAGGCGAAAAGAAAGCATTTGAACAAAATAACCGTATCAATGGATTTTTGATGCTGCTATTTTTGATATTGGGACTCAGTGCAGCCTGGTGGTGTAACAAATTATTATACAAGAAAACATTGCTTTGGGCTCCATCTGCATCTGATCATGGGGAGAATATTGACACCATGATGTGGATCACGCTTGCTATTACAGGCTTTGTATTTATTGTTACCCAGATACTGCTTTTCTGGTTTGCTTTCCGCTACCAGTCTTCTGAAAAAAGAAAAGCGCATTATTACCCGCACAACAACAAGCTGGAATTGCTGTGGACGGTTGTCCCTGCGATCGCGCTGACTGTGTTGGTATCATTTGGTCTGTACTACTGGTATCGTATAACAGGAGAAGCTCCCAAAGAAGCGATGGAAGTAGAAGTTACAGGACACCAGTTTGGATGGGAATATCGTTATCCAGGTAAGGACGGCGTATTGGGCCGGCAGCATTATAAGTTAATAGATCCCGCAAAGAGCAACCCGCTTGGGCAGGACTGGAATGATGTGGCTAACCGCGATGATCTCCATCCTTCAGAGCTTCATCTGGTGGTGAATAAGCCCGTAAGGCTGGTCATTCGTTCCCAGGATGTGATCCATGATGTAGGTTTGGCGCATTTCAGGCTGAAAATGGATGCTGTTCCCGGTACCCCCACTACCATGTGGTTTACTCCGAAGTATACTACGGAGCAAATGAAAAAGATCACAGGGAACGAAAACTTTGTGTATGAGATATCCTGCGATCAGATGTGCGGATCCGGGCATTACTCTATGAGAGGCGTAATTGTTGTGGAAACACAGGAGGAGTTTGATAAATGGATCACCTCGCAAAAGCCCCAGTACCTGGCAGCGCATCCTGACGGAGGAAGCACTCCGCTACCGGCTGCAGCCGATACATCAAAAGCAACAGGCATGATACAGGGAGCGGCGGAGGCGCCTGTGGCTGTGCATTAGCGGTCGTTAAAATTTTTAATCCGACCTGGTTTGCAGGTCAAAAAAATAGTTTGAGATGAGCAACGAAATTGTAATACAACACGGAGTCAGTGAACAGGAAGTTCATGAACATCATGAAGCACACCACCATCATGAGACTTTTATCACCAAGTATGTATTCAGCCAGGATCACAAAATGATCGCCAAACAGTTCCTTATAACGGGCATGATATGGGCAATCATCGGCGGATTGATGTCTGTATTATTCCGGCTTCAGTTGGGCTATCCCGACCTGCAGTTACCTTGGCTGGAAGATATCTTCGGGCATTGGGCCAAGGATGGCAAGATCACTCCCGAGTTTTATTATGCATTAGGTACCATGCACGGGACCATCCTGATATTTTTTGTGCTTACGGCGGGGCTGACAGGAACTTTTGCTAATTTCCTGATCCCCTTCCAGGTGGGAGCCAGGGATATGGCCTCTCCTTTTCTGAACATGCTTTCTTACTGGTTTTTCGTGGTTGCCAGTGTGATCCTGATGTCTTCTCTGTTTGTACAAACAGGACCTGCGGCAGGCGGGTGGACGGTATATCCTCCGTTGAGCGCGCTTGGCGATGCATCCCAGGGATCAAAGATTGGTATGGACCTCTGGCTGGTAAGCCTGGCATTGTTCGTCGTGTCTTCATTGTTAGGTGGATTGAACTATATATCTACCATTCTTAACATGCGTACCAAGGGTATGACGATGACCCGTATGCCTCTGACGGTTTGGGCGTTATTGTTTACAGCTATACTCGGGCTTCTCTCTTTCCCGGTATTGTTCTCAGGGTTCATTTTACTCCTGTTCGACAGGCACCTGGGCACCAGCTTCTACCTGTCTGATATCGTAATAAGCGGCACCAAGATACTCCCTAACGAAGGCGGAAGCCCCATTTTGTACCAGCATTTGTTCTGGTTCCTGGGACACCCGGAAGTATATATCATTATCCTGCCCACGTTCGGACTGGTATCGGAGGTAATGTCTATCAATGCACGCAAACCGATATTCGGATATATGGCCATGATCGCATCCATGTTTGCCATTGCGCTGCTGGCCTTTCTGGTATGGGCGCATCACATGTTTGTAACAGGTCTGAATCCCTTCCTCGGCTCGGTGTTTGTATTGCTGACTTTGTTGATAGCCGTGCCTTCAGCCATTAAAGTATTCAACTGGCTTACCACGCTGTGGCGGGGTAGTATACGGTTTACTCCCGGCATGCTTTTTAGCATTGGCTTTGTAAGCATGTTCATTTCAGGCGGGTTGACGGGTATTTTCCTGGGTAATTCAACACTGGATCTTCACCTGCATGATACTTATTTTGTGATAGCCCACTTTCATATCGTAATGGGTGTATCTGCATTCATGGGAATGTTTGCCGGTGTGTACCACTGGTTCCCTAAAATGTATGGACGATATATGAATAATACGCTTGGGTATATACATTTCTGGGTAACGCTGGTATGCGCTTACGTTATTTTCTGGCCTATGCACTACGAGGGCTTTGCCGGTATGCCGAGGCGTTATTACGACTATGCGGGATGGGAGTCGTTCAAGCAGTTTGTTGAGCTTAACAGGGTGATCAGCTTTGCAGCCATTTTATCTTTCCTGGTGCAGTTGCTGTTTGTGTTCAACTTTTTCTACTCTATTTTCAAAGGCAGAAAAGTAACATCAAAAAATCCATGGGGAGCAAATACTCTGGAATGGACAACACCTATTCGCCCGGGACATGGCAACTGGCCCGGTGAGATACCGGAAGTGCATCGCTGGGCTTATGATTATGGAAAAGACGGCAGGGATTTTGTTCCGCAGACGGAACCTGTAGGAAAAGACGAAACATCGCATTAAACACAAGGAAGCGGTGTGTATAAAGCACCGGTTTCTCTTTAAATAGAGTTTTTTGATAGTAATGGAGGAGACGCATGAAAAGCTGCAGCAATCCGCTTCATTTGCAGTTGTTGACAAGCTGAAAGACTACATGCTGCTGATAAAGTTTACGCTGAGTTTTACAGTGGTGTTTTCCTGTGTGATCAGCTATCTGATGGCGCCGGGCATTACTTTCAATCTCGTATCAGTTCTTTTATTATTTATAGGCGGACTGCTGATCACCGGTGCTGCAAATGCTATAAACCAGATAGCAGAAAAGGATACGGACGCTATGATGAAGCGAACAGCAAAGCGCCCGGTAGCTAATGGAAAGATGACCACTAATGAAGCGACTGCTTTTGCTGCTTTATCAGCAATTATCGGGATAGCTATCGTGGGGTATTGGTTCAATTGGCTTGCAGCAATGTTGGGAGCGCTGAGCTTGTTTATTTATGCTTTTGTATATACGCCGCTCAAAAAAATAAGCTCTGTATCTGTGCTGGTCGGCGCCGTTCCCGGTGCATTTCCCTGCCTTATCGGCTGGGTAGCGGGAACGGATGAGCTTAGTGCGGGAGGCTGGGCTTTATTTGCTATTCAGTTTCTCTGGCAATTCCCTCATTTCTGGGCTATTGCATGGGTTGCGCATAAAGACTATACAAGGGCAGGATTCAAGCTGATGCCATCCACTGCAGGGCCTACGAAATATTCCGCTATTCAGGCGGTGATATATTCGCTGCTGATGCTGCCGGTGGGAATAATTCCCTGGTTATTGCATATCAGCGGTATGGTGAGCCTGATCATCGTTTTGATCGCTAACCTTTTCATGCTGTGGCAGAGCATACGTTTATACAGGGAAATGAGCGTGCAGGCGGCGAGGAGGGTAATGTTCAGCTCTTATATTTATTTGCCTGTGGTATTGCTTAGTTTACTCGCTGATAAGATAGCGGGGGTTTGACAGGCACCAACGGCATTGTGATAACCTGAAATAAAGAAAATAATGAGTGAAGCGATGAGTGTGCAGCGTAAAAAAATTCATCCGTACAAGTTTAACCTGTGGTTAGGTCTGGCGGGTATAATAATGATGTTTGCCGGGCTGACCAGCGCTTATATAGTAAAGCGCAGCCAGCCGGGGTGGGAGAGTTTTAAGCTCCCGGGCATATTCCTGTATTCTACCATTGTGATATTGATAAGCAGTGTTACGGTGCAGATTGCTGTAAGAGCTTTCAGGGAGCGGGAAATGCCGAGGTATCGTTTGTTCTTTGCCATTACGGGTATACTTGGAGTGGTTTTCATGATCATGCAGGTTGTTGGGTTTTATACATTTCAGTCCCTCGGGATGAAAATGATAGGTATGGGATCCAATGCCGCTTATTCTTTTGTGCTGGCTATTGCAGGGTTGCATATTGTGCATGTGCTGGGCGGGGTGATTGCTCTCATTATTATTTTTTTCAAAGCATTCAGCAGCAAAAAACGTAATTATGATATTATCCCGGTAGAGATCGTGGCCACATACTGGCATTTTGTAGATATTTTGTGGGTGTACCTGTTTATATTTTTTAGTCTGTTACATTAAAAACTATTGAATAATTCTTTAATTAAATTTCAACTGCATGTCAACACACGTACCGGCCGGATATAAATGGTGGACGGGAGGGAAAAGCCCTTATAATGTCAGCTACGGAAAGCTTATGATGTGGCTCTTCCTGTTGAGTGATACTTTTACATTTGGCGCATTGCTGATCTCCTATGGTACTATAAGGGTGAGTCAGCCATATTGGCCGGATCCCAACCACGTGTATAATGCTTTCCCGCTTATGGGGCATGCCGACCTTCCACTTGCGTTTGTCAGCCTAATGACCTTCATATTGATCATGAGCTCGGTAACGATGGTATTGGCAGTGCATGAAGGACACAAGAGAAACAGGGCGGGGGTTGAAAAATGGCTGCTGTGGACTATCCTCGGAGGCTTTATGTTCCTTGGATGCCAGGCATGGGAGTGGACCCACCTTATTACGGGGAGCCATCCTGTTTTGATCGACGGAGTGGTGAAGGAGATCGGTACTACTATTTCCATGAATCCCTTCGGACCTGCTGTGCCGGGATTAATGCACGACGGGCACCAGGTAACTGTGCCCGGACCCATAGGTTTTGGCAGTTTCTTTTTTGGCATCACGGGGTTCCATGGCTTCCACGTTTTCAGTGGGGTAATGCTGAACATCCTGATGTATTTCTGGACAAGGGGCGGCCGTTTTGATCGCCTGGGACATTATGAGATGATTGAAAAAGTAGGGCTGTACTGGCACTTTGTGGATCTTGTCTGGGTATTTGTATTCCTTTGTTTTTATCTCATCTAACGCAAAACAAAATTATAATAAAAGTATTAGCATAATATGGAACATGAACATCAGCAAGCTATAGCTTCCTCCCCGGAGATCACATTCGCCCACGAGCCGGCTCCTAATACAAAACGGATATGGAAGACCTTCTGGATACTCCTGGTACTTACTATTGCGGAGCTTGCGCTTGGCTTGTCGCACTATATATTTCACATGGAAGGATGGCTACTGCTTTTTGTAAAAGGCGGAATGATCATTTTATCGTTATGCAAAGCCGTTTATATTGTTTCTATTTTCATGCATCTGGGTGATGAAATAAGAAATATGAAGCTTACTATATTGGTACCGCTGTTGTTATTTATATGGTTTGTTACCGCCTTCCTTTGGGATGGCGTGGCATGGAAAAATCTCCGTAATAAATTTGACAGGCCTTCTACCGAACAGGTGGCGCCGGCAGCGCACGATGCGCAAAAACCCGGCGGGCTGGATTGATAACATTAATACAGATCGTATTGCAAAAAGACCATCGTGTATAACGATGGTTTTTTTTGTGCTGCTGACGGGAAAATGTAAGCGGAGAGACATGAAAGGTGAGAATGTGAGACGTGAAAAGTGAGACGTGAGATACACAAGTGAACGATATGTTCACTATACGCTGGCGCCCCGCCCGAACAGCGTTCAACCGGGAGGTATTCACTTTTCTCATCTCACCGCTCACGAAAACATACAGCTATAATTTTGATTGACTTAACACCAAGTGTATAGCACCGGTAAAAATTAAATACAGGATTCTGATATTATCTATAAATTAGGCTATGGGAAAATCAAATGACAATAATACTTACGATGCCATTGTAGTGGGCTCGGGTATAAGCGGAGGCTGGGCAGCAAAAGAGCTCTGTGATAAAGGATTAAAAACACTGGTAATTGAAAGAGGGAGAAATGTAGAGCACCTGAAAGATTATCCTACCACCTTTAAAAATCCCTGGGATTTTCCGCACCGGGGCAGAAATACAATAGAAGTGCTTAAGGATAACCCTGTGGTGTCAAGATGTTATGCTTTTAATGAAACAGCCGCTCATTTTTTTCTGAAAGACAAAGATCAAACCTATACCCAGGAGCAACCGTTTGACTGGATCAGGGGTAACCAGGTGGGAGGCAAATCATTGTTGTGGGCAAGGCAGGTGCAGCGGTGGAGCAGGTTTGATTTTGAGGGCCCGGCGAGAGATGGGTTTGCAGTGCCATGGCCCTTCGGGTATGATGAGCTGGCGCCGTGGTATAGTTATGTGGAACGCTTTATCGGAGTAAGCGGTAATAAAGACGGGCTGGAAGTGCTGCCGGACGGAGAATTTTTACCGCCCTGGCAGTTTAATACATGCGAGACCAGTATAAGAGAAAGCATTGTAAGCCGCTACAAAAACAGGCATGTTGTAATTGGCCGGTGCGCTCATCTTACCCAACCGCAACAAGTTCATATTGAACAGGGGCGGGGGCAATGCCAGGCGCGTAGCCTGTGTGAAAGAGGTTGCCCGTATGGAGGCTATTTCAGTTCTAATTCATCTACTTTGCCCTGGGCAAAAAAAACAGGGAATCTCAGCCTGTTACCCGACAGTGTGGTGCATTCGGTGATATATGATGACAGGAAAGGTAAGGCTACAGGTGTGATGGTAATGGATATGCATACGAAGAAAATGACAGCGTATTATGCCGGAATTATTTTTGTAAATGCGTCAACGCTTAGTACCAATCATATCCTGCTTAATTCTGTTTCTGCAAGGTTTCCGCAGGGGCTGGGAAATGATAACGGGCTGTTAGGAAAATTCGTTGCCTTCCACAACTACCGGGGAAGCCTAACCGCAACTATGGAAGGCATGCTGGATGCTTACTATTTTGGCAGGAGGCCCTGTGCTGTTATGATGCCTAACTTCAGGAATGTATATAAGCAGGACAGCAATTTCCAGAGAGGGTATATGACATTTTACTCTGCCACCCGGCAGGGCTGGAGTCGCGCTGTTCCTGATGATATCGGACTAGGAGAAAGCCTGAAAGATACCTTAACAGGTGCAGGCGGGTGGAGTGTGTATATGATGATGCAGGGAGAGACCATACCTAAAGAAAGTAATCATGTACGGTTGAGCAAAGATAAAGTTGACGAGATGGGACTGCCCGAGCTTATCGTGTCGGTGGGCTATGATCACAATGATGAGCTGGTACTGAAGGATTTTTCGGAACAGGCTGCTGAAATGCTCGATGTCGCCGGCGCTAAAAATATTGCTTTTCACGACAGCAGGCAGGCTCCTGGCCTGGATATTCATGAAATGGGCGGCGTAAGGATGGGGCTGGATCCCAAAACTTCCCTGCTGAACGGGTGGAACCAACTGCATACCTGTAAAAATGTATTTGTAACTGATGGCGCCTGCATGACATCTACCGGCACACAAAACCCATCGCTCACTTTTATGGCGATCACGGCCAGGGCTGTTGACTACGGGGTTGAAGAGCTTAAGAAAGGAAATTTGTGATGGCTGCTGTATTGCTCCCAGTCCGGGCTTTTCATGAACGTCCTTTTTTTATACCTATTTTTACCGCCCCGGTATATTATTCATTGTATACCAGGTTTCTGTGCTCCATAACAACTCGCCGCTACTGCTCTTTATCGTTCCGCGGTTAAGGTGTAGGTATATTACATGATCGCTTTTCATGCCTTCCAGTTGCAGGAATAGTTTTTTCCCGTTTTCACGTACCTCTATACGAGTTACTGGGAGCTGCGCTTCGTCCATTTTAGGACCTCCGTAAGTGGCAGTAGGGAGGTACCACCATTGTTTGGCGGTTATATCTCGGGCCGTTATGGTAGCTGCAGACTGTACAGGCTTAGTAAATTCTATTTCCAGTCCGCCAGGCTCTGCCCAGCAAACGCCCGTCGGGGAAAAAATCCATAGCGGCTACTCGCGGCATGAACCCTGAAGGCCGGACCTGTTCCAGGGTAAAGGCCGGATGTACCGACTGCAGCGGGAACCTGTCGCCGGGAACTGTATCTTCTTTCATTGCCGCTGTTCCAGCCTGCGGTTTAACTGGCTTTGCCGTATGGGTATGCTGTTGTAGTTTTTTAACAGATGCCAGCGGTTGTAATTGCAAAATATATTCTACTATTTTAAACACCTCATGCATGGCCAGGTCAGGGTGAGGTGTCATAGGTACAGCACCCCAGTTGCCCGATCCGCCTTTAATTATCTTTAAAGCCAGTTGCTCCGGCGCTGCGGCAATACCGTTATATCGTTTTGCAATATCGTTTGGACTGAATATGCCGGACAGTTGGCGCGGGCTGCCGGTAAAAGAAGCGTTTTAGAAAATCTCATAAGATATATTTATTAACGGTACTGCCTTACTGTATTTGGCAATAATGGTTGCTGACGTCTCACATCTCACGTTTGACGTCTCACATATTCACTTTTTTTGCTTTTTGCCAGTTTGCGCCAGCCTGCCTAATGCCCAATAACGGGCAGAACGTTGAAGGGTGCCTGCCTGTCCGGCAGGCAGGCGACGCAATTGGGCTGCATAGTAGTACTGGCGACAGGCTCATAATATAAATATGAACAGGCAGATATCTTCCTTTTTATTTGCGCTCCCCGTTGACATAAGATAATTAGTATAATTACTATTAATGTTTCGTAGAATTACCTAAACGGATGAAGTTTATAAGTGTAAATATTTAGTTTAAATAAATGTTTATACATCAATAATAAAATCTTTCACTAAGTGTTTACTTGTATGCATGATTTTCTGAACCCTAAGTAAGCATTATGAAAACTTTTACTTTATCTCTTTTAATGACCGGCATTGTATCAGCCTCAGCTACAGGGCAAACAACCTACGTAGATAACGGTACCTCAACAACGTATACCCTTCAAACCGGCGACAGCCTGTATATAAAGCAGGGCACTTTTACGGGAAATATCAACGACTGGAATAACGGGGGAAAAGTGACAGTGGCAGGCGGCGCTACCTTTAAGCCTTCCGGTGTGAACGGGTACAGGAGCAAATACGTTATATACGGCACAGCTATTCTTCCTTCTTTGCAAACGGAAAAAGGATTTTCTCTTCAGAATTATGGGGTGATCACTGTAAATGGCGGCACCCAGATGAACGGCAGTGCACAGAATTGGTACAATTATGCCGGTGGTACTATTACGTTCAACAGCTCGGTTGCTTTGAATGTAAATGGCGGCAATATTAGTAATGATGGCGATATCATAATAAACGGGGAATTTAATATCAACTCCAGCTCAACAGTGACCAATACCAGGAACCTGACTATAAGCAGTAATTTCAACAGCAATGGCGGCACTATCACCAATTACAGTGATATAGCGGTGACCGGGGATTTTAAGTTCAACTCAAATTCAACGATAATCAATAAAAAGAGCCTGACTATTGGCGGTAGCTTTAGCAGCAGTAATGGCACGGTAACTAATGAAGGAATGTTCTATGCCAAGAAAACAATTACTTTCGGTGGGGGCACTGTTACCAATACCTGCCGCCTGGTAGCAGATGAGGGCATAACAATAAATAACAGCAGTACCAAGGTATACAACAATGGAATACTTTGGGCAACCAGCAGTAAAAATGCATCTTCTTTCACTAACAGCGGTACCATATACAGTTCAGACAATGGCGTGATAAAAACAGGCAGTTTTACAAACTATGGTAAGATCACCGGTAATGGTTTTATGTACATTACAGGAAAAAGCACCCTCGGCAGCAGTGCATCAGTCGGGCAAAGCGGAACAACTACCGATGTGCTGAAAATCTATACGGTCAACCGTACCAATACCAGCCAGGTATTTGATGATCAGTGGGGCACTGTATATGCCAATGCAAAGTATACCGTGATTGCCGCGCCGGATACAGTGGGCACCAGCAATTACTCCTGCTCTGTTCAATATGTGCAGTATGTGATACTGCCGGTGACATGGGATGATTTTACGGTAACGGTTTCAGCAGGCATACCTGTGGTAAACTGGTCGGTACGTTTTGATGAAGGAACAACTTTTTTAGTACAGAGGAGCTTTAACGGGAAGGACTTTTCCGCCGTTGCCAATATCCCGGCCGATATCAATCAAACAAACTACCGCTTTAATGATAATACGGTTGGAAGTGATGTTTCGGGAACAATTTATTATCGCATCTGCGCTGCAGAGCCCGACGGACAGTTGAAATACAGTGAGATCAGAACAATTACTTTAAACAGTACTGTTTCCCTGGCAACGCTCCGGGGACTTCCTAATCCCTTTACCGGGAATTTTACACTTGAATACCAGTCCGCGCAAAAAGGTACTGTCACTGTGAGGGTATTTGATGTTAACGGGCAGGTAAAACTGATGAAACAATTTGTGGTAAGCAGCGGGAAGAACGCAATGCTTGTTTCCGGTACCAGCGGATGGAAAAGCGGGATATATATGGTGCAGGTGCTGGCTGAAAACGGAGGAATAGCTGCGGGGAAAATAATAAAGCAGTGATGATAGCCACGGATGCACGAATGGATTTTAATGTATTTATTCGTGCATCCGCGGCTCTTCCCTTTTCCGAAAACCTTAGCTTTTTTCTCTCAGCACAACTTTTTGCCTTGTCACTTTTAAGTGGTATTCAGCGCCTGTTTTTAATGCATAATTTTCTTTGCCATGGCTTACGGGAAAATCAAAAGCTACCGGGAAGCTGTACTCATCTACCAGGTGATACACGATCTCGTATATAGTAGATCCGAAAGGTCGCGAGGTGTCTTTTGTATCAGTAAACCCTCCTACGATCAGGCCTTCAAGCTTATCAAGCTTCCCGTTCCTTTTTAGCTGGTACAACATGCGGTCTATATTATACAGGTATTCACCAACATCCTCTATAAAAAGTATCTTTCCTTTGGTATTGAGATCGGAGGAAGTGCCGCATATATGGGCAAGTAAAGAAAGATTGCCGCCAACAAGCTTACCGGTGGCTTCCCCTTTCCTGTTGTACGGGCCGGATGCAATGCTGTAATTATTTGCTGTGCCCTGCAATGCTTTTCTTAATGAGCCTACAAAAACATTTTTGCTTCCGCCATCGTTAAATGCTGCTGCCATAGGTGCATGCAGTGTGGCAATTTTATAATTCGAGAAAATATGGGCATGCAGTATGGTGATATCACTGAAGCCAATGATCCATTTCGGCTTTTTAATGAATTTTTTAAAATTGATCTGCTCAATAATACGCCCTACGCCATAACCGCCGCGCCCGCAAAGGATCGCATGAATATTGTCGTCATCCATCATTGTCTGCAGGTCGGCAAGCCTTTCTTCATCTGTGCCGGAAAAATAACTGCCGGATTCGCCTCCTACGGTCTTTCCTGCCTGTACATGGTAGCCCCATCTTTTTAACGTAGCAATACAGGTTGCTGCCTTCTTATACTCCATATATCCGGCAGGGCATGTAATACCGATGGTATCTCCTTTTTTGAGGTATGGGGGAATGGTGATCATTGTTTATTAGAGGTTTCAGGTTTCAGCTATGAGCGGTGAGCCATGAGCCATGAGCCGATAGCTCACTGCTCATAGCTCATAGCCGATAGCTCATATCTCTGCCAGTTCAACTTTATCTGCGGTTACGCTTAACCGGTGTAATACACCGCATTTCAGCGCAACATTATTTTTCTGATGGCCTACGGGAAAATCAAAGCAAACGGGGTAATCGTATTCTTTTACTTTTTCCCACACGATATCATAGAGTGTTCTTCCGAATTCATCGCCGGGATCATCGGGCTTTATTTTGAAGCCGCCTATGATGAGCCCTTTCAGGCGGGACAGCTTTCCTGTCCGCTTAAGATTCCAGAACATCCTGTCAATGCTGTAAAGATATTCGCCGGTATCTTCCACAAATAAAAACTTTCCCGCGGTTTTGATTTCCGACTTTGTCGCCTCAAGGGTTTCAAGTGTTTTAAGGTTGCCACCGGTGAGTGTTGCTTCGGCAATGCCTTTCCTGTTATGCTCATTGGCTGGTATACTATATTGCATCTTTACTCCCGTAAGAGCGTCCTTTATAGATAAGATAGAATCTATCTGCACCTGCTCAGCTTTTGCCCAGTCTTCCGGAAAGCTGTTGCACATTTTAGAATGTACGGTAGCTATATTATAATTGCTGTTGATATGGGAATGCAGCACTGTAATGTCGCTAAAGCCAATGATCCATTTGGGCTTTGCCTGGAATTTTGAGAAATTCAGCCTGTCAACGATCCTGACGGCGCCATAGCCGCCGCGTGCGCACATAATAGCTTTAATAGAAGCATCATCAAGCATTTGCTGTAGGTCCTCCGCCCTTTCAGCATCTGTGCCGCCAAAGCTGAAATCACGCTTGCCAATAGTATTGCCGATCTTTATTTTTAAGCCCCAGCTTTCGATCTGCCGTATTGCAGGCTGCAGCTCTTCCGCTGTGATATAACCCGCCGGCGAAGTAATACCGATGGTATCTCCCCGCCGGAGCGGAGGAGGAATGTTTGGAGCAGTGCCGGCATGATCTTTAAATGAAGATAAGGCAGCGCCGGCTGTAATAAGAGAACCAATAAAATGTTTTCTGTCCATCTGCGAATATACGAAAGGGCAGGGGGAATGGTGAATGAGACGTGAAACGTGAGAGGTCAAACGTGAAACGCCTGTAACTTGCAACCTGTCCCACCTTACCACTTACTCCCTAGCTTTTCTCCTTCAGTTCATCTACTATAAATCCCTGTACGCCTCCTCTTGAAGAAACGGTGCCTGTAACAGTGATCTTATCGCCTGCATGTTCTTTCAGCTTGGCATATTCTTCTTTTTTGCTGTGATTTTCCACAAGCAGGTACACCTTGCCGTCGCTGGTGAGCAGACCCATAGGTGATCCTCCTTTTATGCAGCCGGCAGCGCATTGTTTGTGTTTTTCACCATGCGCTCCGTTTGCCATATAGCAGGCCATGTCAAGCAGCTCGCCTGAAACTGTTTTGGCTGTTTCTTGTGCCATGGATTGAGACGCAAAAAAGCAAAAACCGACTGTAGCGATAACGGCAAGCGCCCGGAAATGCAATGATTGTTTTTTCATAAAAAACTTTTTAAATGAAGTATAATATGTGGATCATTCGTTTAGCAGGCAATAAATGTAAGGAATTTTATGGTAAAGTGTTCGGGGTATACACAAATTTTCGTAAAAGACCGGGAATTATTTATAATTTTAAATATGAAGCGTCATAAAATTTTCCTAGCGTCTTCTTCAGAACTTAAGGAAGACAGAGACAAGTTTGAAGTCTTTATATCCCGGAAAAATAAAGATCTCATAACTCAGGATATATTTATTGAGCTAGTAATGTGGGAAGATTTTATAGACGCAATGTCAAAAAGCCGTTTGCAGGATGAATATAACAAGGCGATAACAGAGTGCGATATATTTATTCTGCTGTTTTTTACCAAAGTAGGTAAGTATACTGAAGAAGAGTTTGAACACGCTTTTGCACATTTCAAAGTTAACAATCGCCCGCTTGTTTATACGTACTTCAAAGACGCGGCCATTAATACCGGGATGCTCGATGATAATGTCCTCTCCCTTCTCCAATTCAAGAAAAAGCTGGGTGATCTGGGACATTTTTATACGGAGTATAAAAATATTGATGAATTAAAATTTCATTTCGACCAGCAATTGGGCAAATTGGGTTTTTTCAAGTTTGATGTGCAAGCAAAAGGAAATGAAGCGCCCTCTGTTATTATAAAGGACAGCGAGAATGTGAATATAGGTTCTATTAATTCTGACGGCAATGTAATAATTGGGAACACCAATAGAAATTCTTAAAAATGAATATTGAGCACAGCCAGAATATAGTAACTGGAGATGTTAATGCAGCCGGAAACGTAATTGTTGGCAACGGCAATATTATCGTCAATTTAAAAGAGGCTGCCCAATACAAGGACTTGCAAAATAAGCTTGAAGACTTAAAGGGAAGGTTCAATAAAGCTCTGGCAAATTCAATTAAGTATCCCGATGATGAAGGATTTAAGGAGGAAATGTACACTGTTTCTACGGAGCAAAATAAAATTATTGAACAGATAGAAGCGCTAAAAAAAGCGGTGATTAAACTGGCGGAAGATTTTTCAGGAATTTCTGTTAACTCAGAAAGATTAAAAATAGCCAAAGCCTATTTTGAAAATGGAGAATTTGATAAAGCACGTGCTGTTCTGGATGCAGAAACAATGACAAATGAATTAAACGCCTTAAAGGAAGAACAAGAGCAGTTAAAGGGAAAATTGGCATTGAATCAGCAAAGTCTGAAGGAGAAAAGCAACGAATTTTTGATACTGGCGCGTTTGACTTCAATTGATTTTACAAAAACGGACAGGGTTGAAACTACGAGAAATTATTTTGAAAAATCTGTTTCCGCAAATGCCGGTACAGAAAATATACTTGCTTATATATATTTTTTAAAAGAAAACAACCAGTTCATTAAAGCTTATGATGTTCTTCCCCAATTAGAGATACTTCTACAACAGGAAGAGACTAAAAATAACCGGGCATATACAATCAATACAATAGATTTCTGGAACTTAAAGGGATTCTTGCTGGAACAACAGGATAAATACGCTGATGCTATCGGCAGCTACAAGGAAGCCCTGACGCTTTACAGAAATACTTCAGCAAAAATGGACGCTGGGTCTAAGATTTTGCTAATGAAAATTCTTAACAATATTGCTTCATTGCTTTTTAAAGTAAAGGAATATGATCTGGCACTTGAATTTACCGAAGAATGCGTTCAGGAATATAAAGCTGTTCTTAATCCTGGTATGGAATTAAAAGCGGAATATGGAAGGGCATTGCAGATTGCAGCAACGGTGAATGCTAAGATCTGGAAAATTTACCAGACCGGCAACAGTTTAAAAAGCAGGTTAGACGCAAGCAATTGCAACATCGAAAGTATCGCCCAATTCAAAGAAAGTATCAGCATATTCCGAGAGATCTGTGATAAGCACCCCGAGAAATACCTTGCAGCATATGTGGCTTGTTTGGTAGATGAGGCTAAATGGATAAGAGAGCAAAGCGATATGAATAAAGAAGGCGCTGCAGACATTGAAAAAACTTATGCTAAAGCAGTAGAGGTATGCGAAACCCATAGCAGGAATAACCCCGAACTTTTCTTCCCTGTTTTAGCTACCGTCAAAGTTCTGTTTGCCGGCTTTTTAAAAAGATGTTATAATGCCGTAAAGGAGTTGAAAAAAAATCCGGAGTTTTCGAAAGAAATAGGAGATGTAATAGATAATATGGCGAAATACATGGTGGACTTTGGCAAAGGAGCCTATGAAATTGCAGAAATATTGTATGAAAATCAAGGCAGGCCCTATTTGCCGATTTTAGCGGCGTGTCAAAGTAATCTGGGTTTTGCTTATCTGTCCTTAAACAATCAGCACACTGCTTTAGATTATTTGCTCAGCGCACAGAAAAGCTATGATACTTTAACGTCAGATACGCCATACATTTACCTGGAAGAATCCATTAAAACCACAGAAGCCATAGGCTATTTATACCTGGAACAAAAAAATATAGAAAGGGCGGAAAATGCTTTTCTAAAGCTTGATAATGACTTGTTGGTTTTGATTGCCAATAAACATCTGGAATATTTTAACGACATGGTTAGCAATCTGTACATTTTAAGCAACGTATTTAAAAATAATTTTCCTAATAGGGAAAAATCATTGCATTATGCAAATGAAGTACTTCAACAGATAGAAGTATTTGAGGGGGTTGCAGGAGAAAGATTTATACAAACCAAACAAAAAATTAATGAAATAATATCCTATTGGCAAAAAGAGAGAGGTTTTTTTGCGAAACTTAAACAAGCGTTTTCATAATACACTTAGCATTGCATTCCTCGGTAAAATCTCCTGTCTGTTCTGTAGCAATGATAATGATTAAAAGCCTTTATTCGTTGCGTAGGGTGCATTTCAAATTTTCGCACCATTTCTCCCCTCTCTGCTGCGCGGAGAGGGGATTGCAGGGGTGAGGGAAATATGTGCCGCGAAAATTTGAAATACACCCGTTGCGTAAGCTATTCTTGTAATGCAAAAAAGGGCAGCACTGGGCTAATTGCAGTCATCTCGTTGTATTGGATTACCTTTGCCTTCCTTTTTACAGATATGAAAGATTATAAGAGAATTTTGGTTACGGCAGCGTTGCCTTATGCCAATGGCCCGGTGCATATCGGGCACCTGGCAGGCTGTTATTTACCTGCAGATATATATGTGCGTTACCAGCGGGCGCAGCAGAGAGATATTCAGTTTGTGGGCGGCAGTGATGAACACGGGGTGCCTATCACTATAAGAGCAATGAAAGAAGGGGTAACGCCCCAGCAGATCGTAGACAAATACCACACGATCATAAAGCAGAGCTTTGCGGATATGGGTATTTCCTTTGATATTTATTCCCGCACTTCAAACCCTGTGCACCATCAGACTTCTGCCGATTTCTTTAGAAATCTGTATGATAAAGGACTGTTTGAGGAAAAAGAGACAGAGCAGTATTTTGATGAAAAAGCGAATGTTTTTCTTGCCGACAGGTATATTACGGGTACCTGCCCTGTTTGCGGGAATCCCAATGCATACGGCGACCAGTGTGAGAAATGCGGCAGCAGCCTTTCTCCTGAGCAGTTGATCAATCCGCACAGCACGCTCAGTGATGCCGTGCCGGTAAAAAGAAAGACCAAACACTGGTACTTCCCTCTGCAAAATTATGAGTCCTGGCTGAAGCAATGGGTACTGGAAGAGCATAAGGACTGGAAAAATAATGTATACGGGCAGTGCAAAAGCTGGCTGGATAACGGGCTGCAAAGCCGCGCCATGACCCGCGACAGCAACTGGGGTGTGAAAGTGCCGCTGCCTGATGCAGAAGGTAAAGTGCTGTATGTATGGTTTGATGCACCCATAGGCTATATCAGCGCTACAAAGGAGCTGACAGATAAATGGGCGGATTACTGGTGCAGGGAAGATACAAAGCTGGTACATTTTATAGGAAAGGATAATATTGTCTTTCACTGTATTATTTTCCCGGCCATGCTTAAGGCGCATGGAGATTTTGTATTGCCTGATAATGTGCCGGCAAATGAGTTCCTGAACATTGAAGGGGAAAAAGTGTCTACCAGCCGCAACTGGGCAGTGTGGGTGCACGAGTATGTAAAGGATTTTCCGGGTTGTGAAGATGTGCTACGTTATGTATTGTGTGCGAATGCTCCGGAAACCAAGGACAATGATTTTACCTGGAAAGATTTCCAGGACAGGAATAACAGCGAGCTGGTAGCCATATTCGGCAATTTTGTGAACCGTGCATTTGTGCTCATGCATAAACTGTGCGGGGGAAAAGTGCCGCCTTTGCATAGTGAGATCATTGATGAAAAAGACAGGCAGCTTATGGAAGATATTGCTGCAGCCAAAGCAAATGTTACCCGTAATATAGAAGAATACCGCTTCCGGGAGGCTTTGTTTGAAGTGATAGATCTTGCCCGCAAGGGTAACAAATACATGCAGGAAAAAGAGCCCTGGATAAAGGCAAAGCAGGTTAGTGAAGGAGGCACGGCAGGAGAGCTTGCGCAAAAAGAGATTGACAACTGCCTGCATCTCAGCCTCCAGCTTACGGCTAATCTTGCTATTCTTATCAATCCCTTTTTGCCATCTACAGCAAAAAAAATGCTGCACATGATGAAAGTGGTAGATAAGATGCTCGACTGGGAAAATGCAGGCAGCTTAAAGTTACTGAGCGTGGGTTATTCGCTCCGGGCGCCGGAGCTGCTGTTCAGGAAAATTGAAGATGCAGAGATAACGGCGCAGGTAGATAAGCTGAGGTCGAATACCATTAAGCCGGGAACGGCGAAAGAAAAAAAGCCGGAGATAGCGGTGGTAAGTCCTCTCAAACCGGAGATCGTATACGATGATTTTGCAAAGCTTGATTTAAGAGTAGCAACGATCACTGCCGCTGCAAAAGTTGAAAAAGCCGATAAGCTGTTAAAGCTGGAAGTGGACCTGGGCTTTGAAAAAAGAACTATCGTTTCAGGCATCGCCATGCATTTCAAACCGGAAGACATAGTGGGCAAACAGGTGGTGGTAGTGGCAAATTTAGCGCCGCGGAAAATGAGAGGCATAGAGAGCAACGGTATGATACTGATGGCGGAAGACAGCAGTGGTAAGCTTCATTTTATTAATCCCGAAGATATGATTGAGCCGGGAGCAGGGGTGAGCTAGGGATAGGCAGTCAACTTGTATTGTGTGTGCTTATCGTGTGAAGTGAGAAGTGAAATGTGAAAGTTCTCACGTCTCACGTTTCACTTCTCACCTCTGACGCAGAATAGCCCCGTAAGGTTGGCTTTATGATAAAACGCTTCACTCTATTCACCTACGGCGCCAGCGATATATTCACCGTTACTCCCGCCCTGGTATTCACTGTAGGCGCTGAAGATGATACATAGGGTATGCTCCTGCGTTGATCAAAATAGAATTTCAACTGTATCCTGTTGCTCAGCACATAATCTATCGTAGGGCTGATAGTAATTACTTTTTCACCGCTCGTTGCGAAAGCATTCTCCTGGTCGAGGCGGCTGTTGGCTGTGATATTATCCTGCAGTCCTAATACCAGACCGATCTTTACGTCGCTTTCCGATCGTTTGTTTGTTGAATCAGCGCTTCCCTTTTTCAGGAAACCAATATTGAACGGAAGAGAAAAGCCTCTTATGCGCCATGATGCATTCACATTTATTTCAGTGGAACGCATTTCAGTCAGCTGGTAGTCAATAAGGCTGAGGCTTAACGTCCGGCGTTTCTTATATTCAATGCCCCCTGAAAGCTGGTTGGTCAGGCTGAACTGCAGCCCGAGCAAGGGTGCAAATTGTTCCTCAATGGATATGTTCGGCACAAGGAAATAAGGGATGAAATTGTTGGATGCCGTATCAAGGAATGAAGGAAAGCCTAAATTCCACCTGTCCTGGAAGAGCAGGTTGGAATTGAAAGCGTTCATGCTTAACGTGGTAACATAGGCATGCTTAATTGAAAAGTTGCTGAATATTTTGTCGAGTGGCTTCACCCGCGATAATCCGTTATACTCAATGCTCCAGTTGGGTTTGGGAAGATAGCCTGAGAATGGATTGGAGCGTACATTTTCACCTTTGGTATTGAGCAGGGATATAGTATTGGGATCTTTGTTGGTATATGCTGCCACAAAAGACGGGATCAATACATCCTGCGCATACCGTGAATATCCCAGGTAGTACCCGTCAGCGCCTTTTACCTGGCTGTATGGATTCATCTTACCAAGCCTTTCCGATAAGATCGCCCTGTTGTCCTGGAATTGCCGGAAGGTAGCGCTTATTACATTCGGGTCTGCTTTTTTGAACATAGTCTGGAAGGCAATATAAGTTATGCTGAATCCTCCTCCTGCATAAGGGTTAAGGTGGCCAAAATCACCGTTGCCTAAAGTGTCTTTGAATAATTCACTATAGGTACGGTTAAATGTTTTGGACCAATTGAGGTCAATCCTGAAATCCCTGACAGGCTCCAGTTGGGTATTCAGTGTGAATTGTTGATCAAAGGTCTGCCTGACGAGGTTGTTTTGCAGGCTGTCTTTTGTTATCAGGCTCCTGGATGCTGCCCGGTCGAGCCACTGTGCTGTTGGCTGCTTACCCAGCATAAATCCTATACCCGGAGCGCCGCTGCTCCAGTCCTGCCCCAGCAGCTTGGTGCTATCCATATAGCCCGGGATAAAGGAGGTAGCGCCTTCGCTGTAAGTGAGGTTTACCCGTTTCACAGAAGTAATGATCTTACCTATAGCTTTTACAAACCCATTAAGCTCAGGCAGATCATTGGGATCTTTCTTTTTCTTATTAGTGGTATCAGAAGGATTGTTCTGCTTTCCGGGCGGGCGGGGCGGCTGGTTGGGAGCATTTCCGCCCTGTTGATCCAGGGCTCTCAGTATCCTGAGCTTACTGTACAGCCGGTTGAGGTCAAAATCTACGGTAGCTGATTTTGCATAGCTGTTTTGTATAGTGTTGCCGAGGTTGACGGCAAGCCTGGAAGCTCCGATCCAGTTGTAAGTGGTTTTGTAAGCCACGTTTGCATTTGTCCAGTCAATCAGGGGCAATTTGTTGGTGGGTATATTGTAGGTGAAATCTGCACGCTGGTTATACAGCACATTTCTCCCGCCCCTGAAGAAGTTTTTCCAAAGCGTGTCTTTTTTAGATCTGGTATCTATTCTTCCCGCTGGCTCATCTATTCTTGCATTGTTGAGCGCCTCAAAATCAAAATTCAGTGACCGGGTAATATCCCAGCGGTAATTATAATGCCTGTCGAAAGTGAAGAACTTATCATAGGTCTCCGGTATTTTATAAGGGCTGGGAGCTGTGCCCGGCACATATACTTCCCGCGCTCTCACCGCGCCGAATTGCCTGTTGGCATCGAAACGGATGCTTATAAGCGCCGGTGTAAGATTGACATTGAAATCTCTTACCATGTCAAACCAGGCAGACTTACTTTTGACCATGCTCTTGAAGGGCTCGATCCACTTCGGTTGACCGGTATAGTTATACCCGATGCCACCCTTGTATTTCTTTATCTCGTTGTTTTCTATCAGCGGATTATGAGATAGGACAGACGTATACGAATAGCTGAAATCCAGGTTAGATATGCTCCATAGTCGTTGCTTTTTCCCTTCGGGCAGCACTTTTCTTGCATTGGTGATCGTAACCGTTTTAATGGTGGTAATATCAACAGCCGCGTTACGGATGGAATCTTTATTGGCCCCGGCAGCATTCATCTTGTCTTTCAGCTTGATGTCTTTGTCGTAGGGGTCATATTCCGGGGTGCTTATCGTTTGCGATATCCCGGCGTAAAAAGGAATTTCAATGCCCGCGCTTTTGGGAAGAAGCTTGCCCAACTGCAGGTTGGCGGCAGCATCAAATTGTACATAATTATCCCTGGCGCGTTCATTCACTCTTTGCTCCAGCGTGCCAAACCCAACCGTGTGCATGTTGCCGGAAAAAGTAAGCGTACCTAAGTCGGCAAGGGTAAGGTCTACTCTTCCCACTGAGGCCCAGCCTCCCTTTTCATCAATTTGTGACAGTCTCAGCTCGTTTATCCATACTTCTGTGCATACCGGCGGACCTGTGCCGTCGCCCGGGTTTTCCACTCCTACAAGAAAACCCTGCACTTCTCCGAAATTCGGGCTTCCGATCACCGAGTATGTTCGCCCGTCAACCACTTTCCTGTAAATATTATTGGGATTGAACAACTGGGTGTTGCGCTCTGCTTTCAGCTCCTCCAGTACACTCAGGTCAAAGTCGAGGTTGTTGGCTTCCGGCCAGATATCCGTATCTACCGTAGTGCCGGCCGGCGTTATTTTCAGTGGTATTTTGATTTCGTAGAAATTACTGATATAGTCGCTGCCTATCCGTATTACTGCATTGATCTTTCCGTCTGTTAAAGCCGGTTGCCCCGTAACGCTTTCCGCATGAATGAACATGGAAAGCTTACGGTATTGGCGGATGTCAAGATTGGTGCTTTTAAAAACACTCCTTGCCTGCCCGCTGGGTAGGTTACAGATCTGCAGGCTCATTGCCTGCTCATTCTGCAAAATATTGATCCCCCCGTTGCTTAATGCCTGCACTCTCTCAATGCCGGGAGGGATGCGGTAGGGAACAGGCTGGCGGTTATCGTTTTCTTCTATATTAACTGCTCCCACGGTAAAGTTTACGGGGTCTGAAGCGCTGATAGGCTTATATACACCTGCGGTATCTAACTCATAACCGAATTTTCTCCATTGATTCCTGACGAGGTCTAATTTGGCAAAACGCAGCACAACAGAATCGTCAAAGCCGGTGAGGAACATCCTGATGAATTGAATAGATTTAAAATCAGGAATGTTGCCGATTTTTTTATCATAGCTGTTAACAGGTATTCTGAACTGGTACCATATCTGGTTTTCTTTTTGCCCGTTGGCCAGCGTTACACTCACTTCTTTCTTATCAACAATAAAGTTGCTGCCGATCTGCATTTCGGCTGCAGTCTTGGGCTTTATGTCCACACGGTACTGGAAATACTCTTCATTTTCGTTGAGTGTGTTATCCTTGTTCAGGTCTTCTGCATCGGGGTATAAAGTTGCGGCAGAAGAAAACTCGGAGCTGGCGGAAGATACCGGTGAATTGCCCTGTGGGCCATTGAAATTTTTATACCGTCCTAAAATGCCTGTATTGGCTTTATCATAGTCTGCATCACGATAGTACTTGAAATTATCGGCCGAGGGGTCGGCTGCTGCTGCCTGGTAGGCGGGTGAGCCTGCCCCGGTTTGTGCCTGTAGCGACTGAAGGTATTGTGCATGCTGTGTTTTCTCATCATCATCCGTCAGCCCGTCAAAGCCCACATCCTGGTAGGGGCGGTCTTCTGGAGCATTGCTGAAAGCCTGTGTAACCTGGATAGGATTTACCGGCACCTTTCCCCATAGCGAATTGTCTGTTTGGGCAGGGATCGTTGGGGTAGGAAGCCCGTTTTCATAGGAACGCTTGCCGTCCTTCAGGATATCTTCCGAAACATTTCCAAGATTGAAATACAATTGTCCTCCTGCAGAGCCCGGGTTTTTGATAAACGGGTCAAGCACCCAGAATTCGATAAACTCTACGTTGTTGGTTTCAAAGTCTGTCTGGTCTATTGAACGCATCATGCCACCCCAGCGCTTAGACGGGCTTGTGAGTTTACCCGATGGATCCACGCCGGTAGCATCATAGTTATAGGGCCCCCGGTCTTTGGGATAGTAAGCCAGGTCGAATGTTACAAGCTGGTTAAGCCCGTATTCGGGAGTACGCTCGGGAAAAATTTCTGACTGGGATACAGCGCGTACACGTGGGTCGGAAAGCTCTTCTACGTTATCCCTTAGCGGGTTGCTTGAGTTTTTTCTTTCCTGCAGCACGGGCTCAATATTGTACCAGGCGAGCTTAGCCCTGTTTTTTCCATAGTCAAGATTATTGTAGAGCCCTGCTTCGGGGAAGAGGATATTATCATTTTTATCAGTGGCTCCGAGCGGCGTGCTGGCAAGCGCCCAGCTGATGAGCGGAAACCGGAGGTCAATGCTTGCACGCGTTCCCTCAAAGTCGTCGATATACACCAGGCCTGCGCTCCCTTTGCCAATCTGGGGCGCATGCCCGGGGATCATGCGGGCGCCCTCTCCAAAGGCGGTAATGCTTGAGGCGCCGTTAGGGGTATAAAATGGCAGGCGATCCAGCAACCTGTTCAGCCGGGGGATCTCGTTGTGATAGCTGAAGTCGGCTCCTATCATGGTATTGCGGATCGGATCCTCTCCATAGCCCATTTTAGTGAAATAAGGTCTCTCGCTCAACCGCACCGCTGTCGCCCCGATAGTCAGATTTTTATTGGCCAGATAATCCAGCCTTAGTCCCATATAGTTCCTTTGCTGCAGCCCGAATGCAGCCTGGTTCTCAAACTGTACATCCACGGGAATGCCTGAGCTCAATATTGCCTGGTTAATGATGCGCACGGTACCTGATACGTAATTTATATCGTAATCCACGCCTTCCTGTAAGGTCCTGCCGCCGGCTGTTACTGTTACGGAGCCCTGCGGCACGTTGAATGCATTCAGCGATATTTCGGACTGACCTCCGCTGGATGCCTTGGCTGATCCCTTTATCACGAACCTGTCGAGGTTGGCATAAGTCTGGGCAATCGCTTTTATGGTATCGTATAATGGCAGATACAAATATTTTTGCTGTAACGCAGGGTCAGAGAAGGCTGGCGCCAGGTCGCGCCCGAAAGGCTCCAGTACAGGGAAGATGATCTGGGCCTTGTAAGGCAGTACCGTATAACCTTCCACAAAGTCAAATACTCCATCGGGTTGCGGATCATTTTGATTGTTCAGCCGGTCCAGGTTCAGCAGGGTCAATAACGGGACACCCGCCTGGTCGCCTTCCGGCAGGTATCTTTTTTCCCCTCCTCCCGGTTCATTGTACAGCACATTTAATTGAAAATCGGTCTTGTCGAGTGCGGAGAGATATTCGCCATTGCTGCTCTTGAGCGTATAGATGTTCTTCATCATCAGCTTCCATATAGGCAACTGTGTACGCGCGGAGGTAGCTTTCAGCAATTTCAGGAACAATACCTTCTGTACGCCGGAGCTGGAATCTACCGGCACATCCTGCGAAAACTCCCCTACCTGGTACACCCTTCCATTATAAGAGTACTGGAAAGCCACCGCCAGCACTTCATTGGCCTGCAGCGGGGTGTTCAGGGAAAGAAAACCGATCTGGGGGTTATAGGTATACTGGTTGGAATCGAGCTTGTGGGCAAATGTTTTTTCAAAATCCTGCACCTGCCGGAGCCCCATGCCCGTGAGGTTGCCTACCACAAGGGAGGGATTCCTGTTGCTGCCATTGCTTACCACCTGGCGGTAAAGATTATTGGCATCGTTGCGGGGCAGATCCAGGTCATTGCCGGAACCACCCCATGCGCCATAAGGGTGAGGCTCGCCTATGTCCATCAGTCCAACCACATCTCTTGTATCGGTGGTAATACCCGTACCCGTCCTGTTGGTTACCCATACTTCAAGCCGCATCACCTGTACCTGCGATGACACTACCGGTATTGTTTTCATCGCGTCATTATACTTCCTGTTGAAATACTGGGCCAATAGAAAGTTCCGGTTCTCATCATAATCATCTGCTTTCACTGCTATCTGCATGGTGGCTGCACCTCCCTGCAGCGCCCTGGATTGCCGCTGTGATTTTTGCGTGGCAAATACACCTGTGACCCAGAGCTTACCAAACTGCATCTGGGTTTTTATCCCAAACAAGGACTGGGCGCCCGGAATGAGCGAACCCTTAGAAGCGAAGCTGGTATTGCCGAGCTCTATTTTTTTTATGATCTCATCGGTTTTGCCTGTGTATTCGAGTTTTAACTGGTTTTGAAAATCAAAAGTGGACTGGGTATTGTAGGAGATCGGGAGCTTTACCTTATCTCCAATGTTGGCTATGACATTGAGGTTGGCAGCCATGTCAAAATCAAAGCCGCCGTTTTTTCTTGCCCGTTCAGGAAGGGTAGGGTTTTTTACATTCTGTCCCTGGTAGCCTGCTGTGATGCCCACTGTTCCCTGTGGCCGGATATCAACTTTCCCATTCCCGAAAAGCCTGTTGAACAGGTCATCAGTAGCTTTGAGATCGGGTTTCAGCAGGCTCCGGTTCATGAGGCTTATGGTATTTGCCCGCTGGCGGAAATATTCATTCTCCTGTTTTCTCGCCTGTATCCTGTTAAATTCTTCGAAAGTGAGCTCCGTGGGCTTACGGTAATATTTGTCCCCTATTTTTTCAATGATATAGTACTTCTTTTCTTTGGGGTCGTAGATGATGGAATCTTGGATATTGGACGGATCGTTCAGGTCAAACCCCCTGACGGCATCATTACTGATCTTATCCACTCTCCGGTCTGTGATAGGATATTTCAGAGAATCCTGTAAGGTAAGCGTATCTCCCTTACTGCCCGGAATGGTATCTTTTACCTGCAAAGGGGCATTGGCAGATACAGGCGCAGCACCTGCATCAAAGCAGCAAAGCCATATAACCGCAATATATATGGTTATGCGAAGGATATTCGAATAAGATAAAGCCAATTTTCCCTTGTTGTTTAATGGGTAGATTTCTTCTCAAATAAGCTGAAGTGCCTTTTTAATTAAAATTTCCAGATTTTCAGTAGAGGGATCGGATGATAATGCTTTTTTAATAGCAGACTCAGCCATATTCCGTGCAATGCCGAGTGCTACTAACGCATTTAACGCATCCTGCTGCAAAGTATTGTTTATGAGTGCAGAACTATTGGTTGGGGTGATATTTTTGCTGATCTTATCTCTCAGTTCAAGCACTATTCTTTCCGCCGTTTTTTTACCGATACCTTTAATTTTTTCCAGGGTAAGTGTATCTCCCGTTATGATCGCCTGTGAAAGCTCTTCCGGTTGCAGGGCAGACAGCATCATACGGGCGGTGGATGTGCCCACACCATTTACACTGATGAGCTGCACAAAGATATTTTTTTCGGACAAATCAAAAAAACCGTACAATGTATGAGCGTCTTCTTTTATATGAAGCCATGTATGCAGGGATCCCCTGTCCAGTTGCTGGATCTTTGAATAGGTATTCAGGCTGATCTGCACCTCATAGCCCACGCCGTTCACGTCTACGTGCACCACTGAAGGGGCTTTATACACAAACTTACCTGTTACAAAAGCTATCATCTTAATGGTAAAGTTGGCAAAGATAATGGATTGTGTTTGTAGAAATCCGATACCGGAAGTTTTGATTTATCATGATAATTGTATTTTCGTGCCCAATTTCGAAACAGAGATATACATGAGCTCAAAAATAAGCGCTGCTATTACTGCCATCGGAGGCTATGTGCCGGACTATGTGCTGACCAACGCCGAACTGGAAAAGCTGGTAGACACCAATGATGAATGGATCAGAACAAGAACGGGCATTTCAGAACGACGGCTGTTGAAGGGGGCAGGGCTTGGAACTTCTGATATGGTAGTGCCCGCTATTGAGCGACTGCTTGAAAAAAGAGGTATCGGGGCTGAGGAAATAGATTGTATCATAGTAGGAACAGTAACACCCGATATGGTGTTCCCTTCTACTGCAAATATCGTTTGTCATAAGCTTGGCGCTGTAAATGCCTGGGGGTTTGATCTTGCCGCTGCCTGCAGCGGTTTTTTATATTCCCTTACTACAGGTGCATCGCTCATAGAAAGCGGCAGGTACAAAAAGGTTATTGTGGCGGGAGCAGACAAAATGAGTGCTATTGTGGATTACAGCGACAGAACAACCTGTATCATTTTTGGAGATGGCGCCGGTGCTGTGCTCCTTGAGCCCAACACCGAGGGATACGGTGTTCTGGACAGCATACTAAGAAGCGACGGCGCAGGCGGGCACCATTTGCACATGAAAGCGGGCGGTTCCTTAAAGCCTGCAAGCATTGAGTCGGTAACCAATAAAGAACATTTTATTTACCAGGAAGGACAGGCTGTATTCAAGCATGCTGTAAGAGATATGGCTGACGTAAGCTTCGAATTGATACAACGAAATAATTTAGGTGCGGATGATATAGCCTGGCTGGTACCTCACCAGGCCAACAAGCGCATTATTGACGCTACAGCTAACCGCATGGGGTTGCCTGCCGAAAAGGTGATGCTCAATATTCAGAAATATGGGAATACCACAGCCGGGACTATTCCGCTTTGTCTCTGGGACTGGGAAGATAAACTGAAGAAGGGCGACTACCTCGTACTGGCTGCGTTTGGCGGAGGGTTTACCTGGGGCGCCACGCTCATCAGGTGGGGGTGTTAGCTTTATGTCAACAATGGTTTATGGTGTTTCTTTGTGAGAAGTGAGAGGATAGAGGTGAGATACTCACATTGATCATTTCACGTTTCACATTTGTTGTTTCACGTCTGTCGTTTCACGTTTGACAATCTTAAGCTTCAGGCTCAAAGCTGTTCCTGATCTTCCCCATGAGGTCTATTTCTATAATTTTTTGCGAAAGCAGGATCATATTTTTGAAAGACGCTCCCCGTGAGATGCCGTGACCAATGATCACCGGTTTGTTTACGCCCAATACCGGCACACCGCCATACTGTTCAAATTCAAACCTGTCGAAATAGCTGTCCCGGATATTACGCCTTTTGGTAATGTCATAAATGCTTTCCGCCATTTTTAGTATTACATTTCCTGTAAATCCTTCGCACACTATTACATCTGCTTTATCAAGAAAAACATCCCGGCCTTCTACATTGCCTGTAAAATTGATAAGCTTGTTTTCCTTAAGCAGGGGATAGGCTGCCTGTGCCAGTATATTGCCTTTACCTTCTTCTTCCCCTATATTCAGCAGGGCTACTTTAGGATTGTCAATATTCCATACATGCTGTACAAATAAGGACCCCAGTATGGAAAACTGGACCAGGTTTTCGGGCTTGCAGTCTGCATTTATCCCTGCATCCAGCAATAAGCCGAGCTTACCATTTTCCCTTGGCATATATGCGCCGATGGTGGGGCGGCTCACGCCTTCAACCGGCTTAATGCTGTACAGCGCACCTACCAGCATAGCGCCGGTATTGCCTGCACTGATAAAAGCATCTGCCTTGCCTGAAGCCAGCAGGTGAAATCCGACAGCGATGGAAGACTGCTGTTTTTCTTTCAGCGCTTTGGTAGGATGCTCATGCATGTCTATGACCTGGGGAGCGTGTATTACGGAATAGTGCTTTATTTGGGAAAGATGCTGCTGCACCAACGGGGATAACTTCTGTTCGTCGCCGATCAATAGGAGGTGTGCAGGCGCCGTATTGCCTGAAAAATATTCTTTCACACCAAGAACGGCTTCCTCGGGGGCATAATCGCCGCCCATCATATCTAAAGCGATATTCATAAGCAAATTTGGGGAAAATCTGAAAAATACAAATCCCAAGTCCAAATAAAAATTATTTATTCAGAATTGGGAAACGCATTTATAGGAAAACAAAGCTATTTGATGGGAGATTTCTCCGCTACTACCTTTCCTTTGTAATACAACTTTCCTTCACTTACATGTGCGCGGTGGCGAACGTGTGTTTCACCGGTAACACTGTCTTTGCTTAACGTCACGGTCTCAGCTACATAGTGGGTCCTTCTTTTCGCACCGCGCTGCTGAGAGTGTCTGCGTTTTGGATTTGGCATAACACTAAATTTTAATTGTTTCTGAATTTATCCAATCCTTTCCAGATCGGGTTATCACTTTCCGGATCCCTGTTAGTCAGCTTCTTTAGCATTTCCAGCGCTTCCTGGTTGCAGCCCGAACTGCCGTCGGGATTATTTGCACAGGTATGTTGCAGTGGTATGCTCAGATTTATGAATTCGTAGATCCAGCTTTTTACGTTAATATGGCTTTCTGTCCTTGAGATATAGTACACATCGGGATCCTCTTCTTCCGCATTCATCTCGTCCGGGTCATTTACCATCTTTACCAGCACCTCAAAATCATCCCAGAGATTTGTTTGCAGCGGGTTGCCGCATATATCACACTGCAACTGCACAGCACCGCCTATCTCAAACTTAAGCATCAGGAAAGACGACTTTTTATCAAGGATCAGCTTCACCGTCACATGGGCATTTTTAAAGTCCTGCTGTGGCTGGATTTCCTCAAAAAAACTGTCATCTATCTCGTACACAAACTCATGTTCGCCCGGCTTAAGCCCAACAAAAGCAATCTCATATTCATGCCGGTTTGCCATGCTTTTTGTTTTAAAGGCTTGCAAAGGTAAGAGAATTTGGGAGAAAAGACGAATAATAATGGTAAGATTGGGCGCCTTTTAATTTTTCGCTCCCATACATAACTTTCCGGCACACGGAGACATGTGCCTGGGCGACCGCCCTGGTAGGAGTCTTCCTTACCAGCACCAAAATTGGAATACATTCGGAGCAAAAGCAAAATTCAGGCAAAGTTTGTACCGGCTTGTTGTAGTTTTGCGCTCCATTTAAAAATTTTAGCCATGCGGTTCTGGAAGTCTTTTTTACCTGTAGTTTTCCTGTTTGCCGGACTCAGCCTGGCGATCTTTTTTTTACGTGGCTTCCTGGTATCCTCCGGGCTGGATATCAAAGTATTGTTGTGGGGAAATGTTTTTCTTTTTGTGCTCAGCCTTATTTCTTTCCTTATCCAGCAAAAAGGTAATAATCCTGCCGCTCCGCAACTGTTTGTACGGTATTTTTATATTGCATTTATTGCAAAGTTTTTGCTGGTAGCCATAGTGGTGTTACTGTATTCCGCTTTTGCGGGGAGGGTAAATAAAGTTTCCGTGATGATCTGTATGGCGCTGTATCTTTTATATATGTTTATTGAAATACAGGCAGCAATAAAAAGCGGTAAGAAAAATGGGTAAAAAAGAAGCTCCTCTTACGGCACTGTCTGCTTTTGTGCCAAAAGGAGCTGTAGAGATGGTAATGCAATATCTTGTTAAATACAAGGTGCATCTTACTATTACAAGGGAAAGGAAAAGTATACTGGGCGACTACCGTTTTGCAGTAAATGGTAAAAATCACCGCATCAGTGTTAACGGCAACCTTAACGAGTTTGCTTTCCTGATCACGCTGCTGCATGAATTAGCCCACCTGGTTGCTTTTTTGCGTTACGGAAATACAATCGCTTCTCATGGAAAGGAATGGAAACATGTATATGGTGAAATCCTTCACGAGTTTTTGGCGCTCGGTATTTTTCCGCCTGATATAGCCCGGGAAGTGAGCTCAACACTGCGCAATCCTGCGGCCGGCAGTTGTGCGGAAGACGGCTTATTGAGGGCATTGCGCAGGTACGACAGTAAGGATGGCAATAAAAAGCTGGTAGAGGAAATAGCAGAAGGCCAGCTGTTTCAAACGGAAGACGGCCGGATCTTTAAAAGAGGGAGCCAGTTGCGCAAAAGAATAAGATGTCTTGAAGCAAAAACCGGTAGGATCTACCTGTTCAGCCCCGTATACGAGGTTCAGCCGGTGTAATGGTTGGTTTACTGTTTTTGCAATACAACAGTATATGTACCAGGTAACGGTATATCTGTCATTTCATAAGAAACCTTGAGAGTAGTGCTGTTAACGTCTATGAGTGTAAATACCAACGGATCGCCTCCACCATTGGGAGTGAATGTAAGTTTTGAATCATTTTCTGTAAGCGTCCAGGAGCCGCTCCCGGCTGAAGAAGGATCGCACACAACTGTGCCTTCGTCTATGGTATAAGTACCGTTCGCGGCTATAGTGAAGATGTTATCCTTTAAACATTTGATTTGAGCTATGTCCAAGCCTATCACACTTATGTTATTGGGCGCCAGCACGTCCAATACCGTCCATTTGTTGACAAGCAGCTCTTTTTTAGTAGGCTCGGGGTCTTCTTTTGGCTCTTTCTGGCAGGATGTTAAGCATGTAGCTATCCCCAGAAAAAGTATAATAGTCAATTTTCCCCAATGGTTCATCGTGTGGCTCATACGATCATTTTTAGAATAAAAGCCGCAGAAGGGCTTTTAAAGTTTATGGCAAAAATAAGCAGTTGATTTAACTCAACATAGCTATTGTTGCATAAAGAATAAAATAGCCGACTGCTACAAAGGCAAGGAAAAATTTATCTGCATTTTTCATTGAAGAGGAAATTAGTCCGGAGAGAACGGAATATCAGGCAGGATGTTGTGCTGCGGAAGAAAAATACTACTGTTAGGTTAAACGTGAAACGGCAGACCTGCCGGCGATAAATGTGAAATGCTCACATTTATCGTCTCACTTCTCACAGGAAATATGACATATTATTGTTTAACACAACACTATATTGCTATTACCTTATCAGCGTGGTTGTGCCTTTCATGTCGAAGACACGCCGGGTATCCTTATGAATATAATGAAGCGTCCACACAAAAGTACCCGGCTGCTGCATTTTCCCGTTAAAGATGCCATCCCACCTGGTAAACCGGTCCCTTGCTTCAAACACCTTCTGCCCGTATAAATTATACACCCTGAAGACCAGGTCTTCTGCTTTATAGGCGTTGAGCGGATAGAGATAATCGTTGAGATTGTCGCCATTAGGGGTGAACGCGGTGGGAATGGCAATATAGCAGCTGCTTACTGCCTTTATGGTATGACTGCTTTGAGAGGTACAGCCAATGCTGTCTGTTATTTCAAGCTTTATGGTATACTCCTGGTCGGTGAAAGGAGCCGGATATTGCTGGGGCGCCGGAATTTGAGAAAGGCTGCGTGCGCCGTTGCCAAAGTCCCATACCCAGCTCGCAATTTTACCGATGCTGGCATCTTTATATAGTACTGTATCGTTGGGACAGACAAATTCAGGGGCCTTAAAATCAGCCTTCAATGTATTGTCGAGCAGGATCAATGCAGTGGATGTATCAGCGCATACGCCGTTGGATACGATCAGTGAGGTTGTTCTTTTTCCGAATATGCTGTATATTTTTTCTGTATACCGGGCATTGGTAGAGCTGTTGTCATCAAAAGTCCAGGTCCATTGGCTGATATCATTTCCCCCGGGATGAGTATACCGTACGGTATCAAAACTGCACCCCCACAGTATATCATACTCAAATGCGGCAGAAACAGTATCTGCCGTTGCAAAGCTCAGTTGCGATCCCGCAGGTGTTTCCTCGCCACATTCGTCAATAACAGTATTGCCATCATTTCCCCTTTGCAGTGTAATGGTATAGCTGCCTTTTTGAACGGCAGGCTGGTTGAGTGTAACATAAATGACGCTGCTTAAACCGTCGGAAGAACAGTCGCCGTGTGCGCCGGAAACTGCAATGCCGGGGTTGCCGTTCACAACAAAATCACTGCCATCCGGTGATATGGAGTTGCAGCGCATGGGTTTCTGAAATACCAGCTCTAATACCGACGGGGCGCACCCGACTGCCGAGATGCTGTCCATAGGAGTGGGCGCTACAGGCATCACGGTAAAATCAACTTTGTCTTCTTCGGGGATGCCGCGGTCACAATAATCGAGGATAGTATTACCATCCGTTCCTTTTTGTACGATCAATGAGTAAGTGCCGGGGGGAAGCGGATTGCTCAGCATAACCGTAAGAGAGTCCAGGTCAAAAGCAGTGGAACAGGCTGCAGATGCGGCGCCGATTACAGTAGCCAGGGGCGTGGCTAAGCGAAAATCGCTTCCGTTGGCGGCGATCGTGCTGCATCGCATTTTCTTGTTTAGCTTCAATATGATTTTTGAGCCGTCGCAATAAGCCCTCGCATTGTCCATTGCAGGCTCTTTGGGATCTGTAATATTGGCTGTGCCACCCCCAAAGCTGAGCGTATAGCCGCTCTGATTGGATGTGGTAAAATGACTTACAAGCAGGAGATACTGATGGCCGGCAATCAGTTGGGGCATTTTACTTTTATTAGGGTAGCTATACCCTGAGCAGTTGGTTACTGCACTGGCAGAAGCCGCAGTGCCTGTAGCTCCGGGTACTGCTGACCAGTTGCTGGTAACATACAGGGATGTATTTGAATATACGTCTTCAGGAGCATGCCCTGTTATGTCAAACAACTGCCAGTCGTAATCGTCAGAAGTGGTGATGGGGGTGATAGTGAGACCTAAGGTGCCTGAAGTAAAACAGGTAAACTTATACCAGTATGGGTTCAGATCCCCATATGCTGCTCCGTCATTACATCCCGGTACCGGTATCCGGCGGCCTCCGCAGGCAGGAACCGTCTGCTGTTTAAAATCAGATGTGCCGCAAACGGGAAAAGCTGTACCCGGCGTTTGCCCCAAAGTGCTGCAATTTTGTGCATAGGCAGAGGAGAAAAACCAGACGCTTACCAAAAAACTTAAGACACGCTTACCTGCCATTATAAATTGCTCAGATTAATTATTAGGTGTACAGTTTGATCGCTTCAGCAACTAAACGTTGAGAACAATAGGTTTCGGAACGTTGCACTCCCTTTGGTAATTACGAAAATAAATCAACGCCGGTTGAGTGAATAGCAAAATTAGCCGCATTTACTTTTATTGTGCGGTGAAAGAAAGATAGCTAATTTAATTTGTATGTTAGATACGACTTTGTATTTTTATCCGTTTAGCAACAATCTGCTACATAAGAAGTATACTAAAATATTCAAACAGCATCTAATAATGATCAACGGACAAAGAATACACGGACTGGATACTTTGAGGGCAGTGGCAATGTTGTTAGGAGTATTGTTGCACGCTGCAAGCGGGTACAGGGTAGAAAAAGTGGATTACTGGATCCATGATGATCAGTTTAATAGTATAGTATTTGACTTTTTTTATTTTTTTATTCATTCGTTCAGAATGCCGTTGTTTTTTTTGATTGCCGGTTTCTTTAGCCGGTTCCTTTATTTCAGGTCGGGAGAGCGGGCATTTGTCAGAAACCGTTGGAAAAGAGTAGGAATACCTTTTTTTATAGGGCTGGTCACCATTGTCCCGCTGAGCATGTTACCTTTTAATTTTTATATCTTTTTTTATAAGCAGCATCTTTCCTGGGATGTTGCAGTAAGTAAAAGCCTGCGGCAGTTGTTTGCCAGGAACGGAACTGCTCATTTATGGTTCCTGTATGATTTATTGATGTTCTATACCGGCGTTGTTGTGATCATGAGGTTGAGGAATATTTCATTTATTAATAAACTGTTCAGTGCTGTGTCAGGTGTATGGGATAAGCTAAACCTGAACAAAGGCTATTGGATACTTATATTCAGCCTGCCCATGTGGATCATATTACTGAATGACCATCTTCTTTTGGTTCGGTCGGATACAGAGCTTATTCCCAGTCATTTTTCGTTTATATTTTTTTACGGGTATATTTTTTTCATCGGATGGTTATTCCAGAAAAGAATGGATATACTTAATATATTGGTCCAAAGATCCACTCCCCTGCTGCTGTCCGGTATATTAATTTGCATCGGTTTGTTTTATGTAAAAGAAAGGATAGATTGGGAAAGCAATAAATGGTGGTATTATTCCTGTAAATTAGCAGCAGCCTTACAGGTGGCGCTTTTGGTAGGCGGAGCAATGGGTTTTTTTCTTCGGGTTTTTAAAAATGAAAGTAAGCTCTGGCGCTATTTATCCGATGCTTCCTATTGGGTTTATCTGGTGCACATGGGAATAGTGGTTTCTATGGAGATCCTGTTTTTTAATACCCCGGTCCCGGGTATCCTGAGGTTCTTATTGTCTTTAACAGTTGCTGTTACCATTTCTTTTCTTACATATCACTTGTTTGTGAGATACACTATTATAGGAACGACTTTGAATGGTGTCAGGAAAAGATAAATTACGCTTATGAGGTTTTATATGCCTAATAGAGTGGCTGTTCGTTCTGTTGATAAATAGTATATTCGTTTTATTAATACCGTTGTTTTTTTTACACTTTTAAGTGGTTTACAGCTATGGAGAAGTATGACCTTATAATAGTGGGCACAGGTTTTGGCGCAAGTTTTTTTTTAAAAAAATATCTTGAAAAATCCTTGCCTGCCAGGAAAGTGCTTGTGCTTGAGAGAGGGATCCTGTTCCCCCATTCAGAAAGGCTTAAGGAAAGAAGACGGGAAAAGCTTGCTGAGGAATATCTAAAGGCCGGGAGCTATTCAGGAACGTATGAATATGATAACTCTAATAAGAGCTGGGTTTTTGAACCTAATTTTGGAGGAAGTTCGAATTGCTGGACAGGTTGTACGCCAAGGTTTCTTCCCAATGATTTCAGGATGAAATCTTTGTATGGTGTTGGGCAGGATTGGCCGCTTGGTTATAGTGAAATAGCTCCTTATTATGATGAAGTGGAAGAAATTATGATGATCGGAGGACCGGCTGTAACTCCCTTTCCCCGGGATAAGCCCTATCCTCTTCCTCCCCAGAAATTGTCTTCTGTTGATAAATTATTGGCAAAGCGTTACAACGAATTGTACATTAGCCAGCCTACAGCGCGGGCTACTGTCGCGGTAGGTAACAGAAATGGATGCTGTACGAGCGCTGTATGTGAATTATGCCCTGTTGACAGTAAGTTTACTATTGAAAATACGCTTTCTTCGATCTATAAAGATCCTCGTGTTACATTACGCTTTAACGCTACGGTTTTAAGCCTGATCACTGAAAACAATCAGGCAAAAGGAGTGATTTTTCAATCAGAAGGAAAGAATTATGAAGTAAGTGGGGATATTGTTGCTCTTGGAGGGAATGCTGTTTTTAATGCCCATATTCTTTTGGCTTCCGGCGACAGCAGCTATTATACGGGAAGGGGGCTTTCCGATCAACGGGGAACCTTTGCAACTTTTTACTTTCATGATCTGGATAATGTGGGAGGCAGCTCAAGTATTACAGCCAACGGCTATATGTTTTACGATGGAGACAGCCGCAAAGATTATTCCGGTTGTATAATTGAAAGCTTTAATGAGCCTTTTATCAGAAGTGAGCCGGGCAAATGGCGGAAAATCGCCAAATTCAAATTTATTTTTGAAGATCTGCCTAATGATAATAACAGGGTGCTTTTGAGCAATGATCCTTTAAAACCCAGGTTGGAATATGTGGGGCATGATAAATATGTAGATAAAGCTATGGATCACCTGGAAGAAAATGTTCAAAAATATTTTTCCTTTTTACCGATAGAAAAAATAGAATTTGACGGTTATTTTCAAAAATCTGAATTTCACATTTGTTCAACAACCAGGATGGGCAAAACCTCAAAAGATAGTGTAATTGATAAGAACCTTATTCATCATCAATACAGAAATGTGTTTGTGCTGGGGAGCGGAGCATTCCCTACTATCACACCGGCAAACCCTACGCTGACGTTATCAGCCCTGTCTTTAATGGCGGCTGACCGGTCGTTTTAAAAAAAGAATATGAAAAGAAGAACTTTTTTAGGACTTGCGGGATTGGCTACAGCCGGTATTGCTATCGGGGGGTATATTGCATTTCAAAATTTTGAAAAATTTGCACGCAGGGTTATTCTAAGGGATACGGCTTCGCTTAAATTGGATCCTACAGAAATTGATAAATTTTTTAAAGCGGTATCCGCCGGTAAGCGAAATGTGCTGGATGATTTATTCCCGTTTCATCACAGGCAATTATTAAAATGGCACTATTATATGGATAACGGGTTGTTTACACTGCCGTATACAGTAAATTATAATGCTTACAGAAACAAGATTGTGTTGATTTTCTTGCTCTCTACTAATTTTTTTGTAAACAGAATGGATGAATCAAAGCCCGTTTACTTTACCAGCGTATACGATCCTTATCAGATACCCTGCTCTAATCCTTTTTCAAATCTCTTTTATCCCGAGGCAGGGATATAAATAATTTTCTTTTTATTAGATACAGGGACGGTAACATTTTATTAATAGGGTGTTCTTTTACTTATGAAATATCAATTTTATTTTATTATTTTATATATATAATTGATTTTTAAATATTTGTATGGATTTAAGGTAAGGCGAAAGGCTATATTTGCCTTATATTGTGAGCTGAAGGACTAATTTAAAAGAAGAGATATTGTATAATCGAAAATACTTTTTTACCTTGCACCCCTACTTATACTGATTTTTTATCGTATACTTTGGTCTTTATACATTGTTATTCCAATTTCCCTGTTAAACCTCTGTATTCAATATTTTTTTAAGCAGCGTGAGCTGTTTATTAAATGACCTGTTTTTTTTGAATTACCACATTATATCTATTCCAAGATCTCCTTCCTGAGAAGCTGTAAAAATCATTGAAAATTTTTATTTGTTATATATGAGACCCTATATACTTAAAGTGGTTTTGGGATTAATGCCATTATTCTTATTGGCCGGTTATTCATCCATTGCCCAGTCCGTTTTTAACCCGAATGATGTCAATCAGGAGTACGATCGCCGGAACCCGCCTACCGTACCGGCTGATGGACAACCCGCGAAATGGGTAAAAACTTCAAGAATGTCGTGGAGTACTTCCTCCTTTAAATGTTATATATATAATGGGATCCCATTCCGGTTAAAATTCCCCAAAACATATGTAGCCGGAAACGGGAAAAAGTACCCGTTATATCTTTTTTTCCACGGGGCGGGGGAAAAAGGTTCCATTTATGATAATGAGTATCAATTATTAAACGGAGGTCAATGGCATGCATCGAATGTGGACTATGGGAGTTTTGATGGCTTTCTTTTGTATCCGCAAAGTCCGTCAGGAGTATTTAGCAGCGCCGATAAGGCAACTCTTATTGATCTGATTGAGAATTTTCTTGTGCCCCAGGTGCAGGTCGATCAATTCCGGGTCGTTGTGAATGGACTGTCTGTTGGCGGAAGTGAAGTATGGGATAGTTTTATAGGATTTCAAAAGTATTTTGCAGCCTTCTTACCTATAAGCGATGCAGAATATAAGTATGGGCCATATATTGTTCAAAATAAATGGACACCTATCTGGTTATTCCAGGGTGCATTAGATAACAACCCCCCTCCCGTACAGGCGCGCACTATTGTAAACCAGGCGCAGAATGCGGGCGCCAACCTTACCTATACGGAATATCCCGACAGGGGACATGACTGTTGGAATAATGCATGGCTCGAATCCAATTATTTTCCTTATCTGCGGAAAGCATATAAGTCTAATCCCTGGCCGGACGCGGGCAGAACCGATTTTTGCCCTGGTGAAAATGTGAACATTACCCTTGGCGTCGCTCCCGGGATGGATGGATATCAGTGGAGGAAAGGCGATACCGATGATGGCATCATCCCCAATTCGAACTCGAACACTATTGTAGCTACATCACTTGGAAAATACTATTGCAAGGTAAGAATAGGAACTATATGGTCAGACTGGTCTCCCATACCGGTAGAGCTTAAAACCAAAACAGTTACAGTATCGCCTGATCCCCAGTTAGCAAGCTTCAATAGTAAGGTCTTACCCGCTCCCGATGGGACTACCACGGTACAATTAATGGTGCCCAACAACTATGCATCTTACAAATGGACCAGGGTGGGAAGTAGTGATCCTTTGAGTACGACAAATACCTACACTGCTTCGCCTGGCTCTTACCAGATAACAGTACAGGAGAATTTTGGCTGTACCAGCACCGCATCTAATCCGTTTACCGTGGTAAATGCAAATGGTCCAAACAAACCTGATGCTGTAAAGGGGCTGGTTGCTTCCAAGCTTTCGAAAACTTCGCTGAAACTATACTGGATAGCTCCAACGAATGCTGCCAACCAGGCTACCAATTTTGAAATTTATATGGCTACCAAGCCAGGCGGACCTTATCAATTTGTAGGAATAACGGATGGTGATGCCAGAACTTTTGATAAGAGCCAGCTTGTCTCCGGCACAAAATATTATTTTGTTGTAAGGGCAGTAAATGCTACTGCCGGATCTGATTTGTCTGAGGAAGTCAGCCAAACTACGGATATTGATGATCAACCTCCCGGTTCTCCCGATAATTTAAAAGTTATAGGAACAACCAGAAATTCAATTGATATACAATGGGGAGCGGCTTCCGATGAAGTAGGGGTAAATAAGTATTATGTATATATAAACGGGGTAAAATCTTATACATCAAATACTACGAGCTTTACAATAAATAACCTGGATTATAATACGGTGTACAACATTGCCGTAACAGCCGTTGATCTTGCCGAAAATGAATCTGTGCCCAGTAACCAGGTTACCGCCAAACCTGTGATGATGGGATTGAGATACAAATATTATTTAGGAGAATGGTCTGTGCTGCCCGATTTTAACAGGATACCGATTCAGTCTTCCGGGTTTGTACCTAATGTAACACTCGTCAACAAATCCCAGACCGAAAACTACGCGTTTATGTGGGAAGGATTTATAAATATTGATGTTGGCGGCACTTATACATTCAGGAGCAATTCGGATGATGGCAGCAAGATATACATCAATACGCCTTATAGCTATTATGCAACGCCGGTCGTGGACAATGATAATACTCATGGCTCGACAACACCTAAAGATGGAACAATCAGCCTCACTCCCGGTGTCTATCCTATCATTATTACCTATTTCCAGAAAACAAGCAGTTCAAGTATTGCCATTTCATGGAAAAAGCCCGGTAGCAGTTCTTTTGTTACTATTCCGGATAATGCGTTTAAGGAAACGGTATCCAACCCAGCTAATTTACCAGCTGCTCCTTCGGCGTTGACAGCAGTGGGATTGTCATATAAAAAAGTAGCATTATCCTGGGCGGATAACAGCAATAATGAAACAGGGTTTGAACTGTCGAGGTCACTTGATCCTGTATCCGGCTTTACCACCATTGCAAAGGTTGCAGCCAATACTACCAGTTTCCAGGATACCATAGTTGAACCTTCTACAAAATACTATTACCGGGTGCGTGCTATTAATGCAAACGGGGAATCAGCCTACGACAGGAAAGGAAGCGGGGTTGACTATGCATATTACGAGACAGATGTTCTGACTGCATTGCCCAATTTTGATAACCTCATCCCTGTCCGGACGGGACATGTAGGCAATTTTTCCTTAGGGATGCAGTTGCGAAGCGATAACTTTGCCGTGAAATACGATGGGTTCATTACTGTTCCCTACACAGGATCGTATAAGTTTTCTACAACTTCCGATGATGGTTCACAGCTATATTTAAATGGAAGCCGGATTGTTAATAATGACGGCGCGCATAGTAGTACAACAGTAACCAGTAGTAATGTAAGCCTGACTGCCGGAACGCTGTACCCGATAAGTGTAAGATTTTTTGAGGTGAGCGGCAGTGAAATACTGACGGTGATGTACCAAAAAACTTCAAGTGGTGGCGGGACCTTAAGTCAACAGGTTATTCCGGTAACAGCCCTTGGACAGGAGTATGTGAGCCTGACCACACCTGATGCGCCGCCTGCGCCGGATGCGCCCACTGATCTGCGTGTTATCAGCACGTCTGCTACTTCAGCAAAAATTGCCTGGACCAATACTGCTTCAAACATTACCAAGTTTGAGATATACAGATCTTTTGGCAATAACCAGGAATATATTTCCTATGCTACCGTACCTGTTGCAAATACATACTATACGGATACAGTGTTGTTTCCAAATTCAACAGTATATTATAAGGTCAGAGCGATAGGAACGGACAGCAAATCTGATTTTAGCAATGAAGCGACCGCTTTGACATTAGGCGTAATGCCTTCTGTGGACATTATTGAGAATCAGTACATGAAATACGGTACACAATTTAAGGTATATGTCACAGGAAGATCTTCCCTTGCTGAAAATTTGAATATACAGGTTGATAATCTCCCTTCCTTTGGCAGCTTTACGGCTACGGGCAACGGCAAAGGAGAAATACTGTTTAACAATCCTGCTGCCGACCAGCAAAAGACATTCTCTAATATCAAAGTTACAGTTACCAATCCCCAGGGGAATGCTGCAAGCCGCTCATTCAGCCTGATTGTGAACAATAACGCTCTTCCTGTAGTCAGCACTGACCAAACATCAATAACCATTGATGAGAATGCTACCAGATCGATTACGCTGAATGGGAGTGATGCTGATGGCGATGCCTTAAACTGGTCTTTTTCAGGATTACCCGGCTTTGTTAGTGTGGCGCCTAATAACCAAACAGCTGTGCTTACACTGTCCCCTCTTTCGGGAAGTGCGGGTACATATACTGTAATTGCAAAAGCAGACGATGGTAAAATGGGGAGGGATACACTTGCATTTACCATTACAGTAAACCCTGTAACTACGCAAACCGTATATGTCAACCTCTCGCCGAGTGTTAACTCCATGTATACTCCTGGCGGAAAATGGAATTCAGTAGGGAAAGTGCTGGCGCTTGGAACCAGTTACCCGGCTACCGCTGCTCCTGGTCTCAAAGACGAAAATGGCAACGGTACAGGGATACAGTTCAGCTTTAGCGCTGTATCCTCCAGTAAACCGCCTATTGCAGCTAGTTATTCGGGAATGACAACCGGCAACAATTCGGGTATTTATCCGGACGCGGTGTTAAGTGGCGGCTATTGGTTCCCGTATAATGAAAATTACACGATGACCTTTACAGGGTTAAACCAGAATAAAAAATATAGTTTTACTTTTTTGGGTAGTTTTAATTATTCTAATGCTTCTGCCGATGTATCTACCCAGTTGACTATTAATGGAACATCTAAAACTATTAACAGTAATCAGAATACTCAGAATACTATAACAATTTCGGATGTTACACCCATTACAGGCGGCATTGTAGTAGTAAATTTGTCAAGAGCTTCAACAAATGGATCAAGTGGTTATTACCTTAATTCGGTGGTGATTTCTACCGGCGTTTCTGCCAGCTCAGCTCCCCCGGGTAAGGTTGGCAATTTTGCCGGCAAATTTCAGGATGACGCTGTACTGCTGACATGGACTAATACTACGTCTGTTGTAACTGCTCATGAAGTGTACAGGTCTAATGTTCTTCAGGGACCATATACCCTCTTAAACCCGGGCGCTAACAATGGAACCAGCGCATCATATACAGATAATACCGTACAGGGGAACAAGACATATTATTATATGGTCAGAAGTAAAAACAGCGCCGGGGCTACTAATACAGATGTAATTAAAGTAGTTGTGCCTAATAAAACGCCTGTTTTGGTTACTAAAGAAGTGCTTATTAAAACAGCGCAAACACTGGATGCTACTATTCAGGCATCAGATGATCCTTCAGATATAGTTAAGCTGGTTGCGACCAATTTGCCTTCTTTTGCAACATTTACCGACAAAGGTAATATGACCGGTACGCTTCATCTTGCTCCCAAAGCCGGCAATATCGGCGCATTTGATGTTACCGTAACAGCTACTGATAGTTACGGTGCTTCTACCACATCGGTGGTAAAAGTATATGTGACAGATACTAAGATTACTTCATTATATGTCAATTTTAATGCAGTAGGTCCTGCAGACGGAATATGGAATAATTTTAATAAATTTCCTGCTGCAAATGCTTCCATAACCGGCTTAAAGAATGATACGGGAGTTGTTACCCCGGTTGGTATAACGCTGGTAAATGCATGGGCTGTCAGCGGCACTAATGGAGCTGTCAGCGGGAACAATTCAGGTGCTTACCGGGATACCGTTTTACAGACTTACTACGGTGAAACCAGTGCGGGAGTTAAAACTGTAAAGATAACCGGGCTTTCTACTGATCCGAATGCAAGGTATAATCTTGTATTTATGAGCGGCATTACCGCATACGACAACAGAACCACTGTGTTTGCAGCGGACAGTAAGACCGTATCTGTAAATGCTGCTAATAATACTGATACAACTGTTCAGATCAACGACATTACACCTGCATCGGATGGTTCTATAACCTTTACTGTTACCAGAGGAAGCAGCTCTGTGGGCGCTTACCTGAATGCAATGGTTATTCAGTCGTACACAGCCAACACATCTTTATTAGCTCCGGACAATTTCAAGGCTTCCGGAGCAGCTAAAGATGCTATTAACCTGATATGGAATAACCGGATAAACGGCGGAAATGTAACAATATACCGTTCTACTTCAGCAAATGGCACTTATACCCCTGTTGCTACGGTTTCCGGAAATACTTATACTGATGGGGGATTGCAAAGCAACACAGAATACTTTTACAAGTTGAAAGCGGTTTTATCACCGAATGAATCTCCATATAGTGTGACAATATCTGCATCAACTTTTGCATATTCTGTTTTCATCAACTTCAACGGGGATAATCCCGCAGGTCTTCCCTGGAATAATACGAACGCTGCTCCGGAAGAGAGCGCAGTATACCAGAATTTTTATACTGACCAGAATGCACTTTCCGGTATAAGCATGACTGTTGGCGCAGGGTTTAGCTCGGTAAATACCTCCGGAATGAATACCGGAAATAACTCAGGCGTTGTCCCTGATAATGTAATGAGAAGCATATGGTGGATAGATATATCTGGTTCTGCCACCCTTAAGTTTAGCGGATTAGCTCACAACGCAAGCTATAGTTTCAGGTTTTTTGCCAGCAGGCTGCCAGACCTCACTAACCCTAATGATATGAGAATATCAGGGTATTCCATCAATGGCAGGAAAGTGAAGCTGAATACTACAGCAAATACAACCCGGACGGTTTCCATTGATAATGTGATCCCGGATGAGAATGGAGAAGTAGTAATAACAATTAGCGGAGAGGATAATAATTTTGGCTATCTGAATGGACTGATCATCTCCGGTGGAAAGAGACCTTCAGATCCCATTGACGGGGCAGCGGGCCCGGTGTTCAGGGAAAACAATGGTTCAGCCGTAACACCAACTGCAGATGTAGCCGATAATAACAGCGGCTTGCAGAAGAGCAAAGTGAGTGTGTATCCCAATCCGTTCAGGGATGATGTGCTGATAAAATTGAGCCTGGCAAAGAATACGCCTAAGGTTGTTATCAGGGTAACAGATATATCTGGTAAAGTTGTGGCGCTTAAGGAGCTTAGTAATGTTCCTCAGGGCATATCGCAACAGTCTCCCGGATTGAACAGCAGGAATCTTGCCCCGGGAATATATATCATTCAGGTACTGGGGCTGGAAGGTGAAACATTACCTCCTGTACGTATACTTAAAACAAGATAAGAACATATATTTGTTTTGTTACTGCATGATCTGAAGCGTTAAAAATCAAAACCCGTTAAATGCGAGAACATTTAACGGGTTTTCTTTTGAATTACCCTGTATAGGCAGATAATATAAAGACCGGTAAGGTATAAGTGTAATTATCTCGTCATAGCTTCCTGAAGAGCCATAGTGCAAGGCTGAAAATAATGCTCAGTAATACCATGGTAGTAATGGGAAAATAGAAACGGAAATTTTCTCTTTCAATCCTGATATCGCCGGGCAGCTTTCCCAGCCAGGATAGTTTGTCATGAAAGAAATATATGATGAAACCTACTGCCACCAGTATCATTCCGGTAATGATAATATATTTTCCTGTTCCCTCATTCATACTATTCAAAATACACACGGATGGTTTGATAAAATAAACGGTTTTGGATATGCGAGGATTGCCGTTCCGAAAACCCCTGTAGCCCAAGTAAGCCGGCAGCATTCCCTTTATTGATAGCGATCTCAAGATATCCTGCGGAATTGAAGAGCGCCAGCTTTTCTCCTTCCGGCACATCCGTATATGTGTCGCTGATCTTATCAATTATTTCGTCCCGCTTGAAAGCTATGGAAAACTTCCTGCCTTTGCGCTGTGCCTCAAAAGCTTCCCTGGTGATATTGACCACCACATTCTCAAAGTGATCAATAAAAATGATCTGCCCTTCAATCCAGTTTTCGCCCAGCATGGGAAGGAGGGGATTTTTCTCAACAATGTCCATATCGGGTATCCCTATTTTGTGCAGGCTTTCACCATCGGCTACTGCCTGTATTGTCTGCCCGATGATGCGTGTAGTCAATAAAGCATTGGAAGCAGAAGGTTTATGCATTGGTATGCCCACAATGATCCCTGGTTTTTCTTCAGCGATCATAGTAAGCAGCCCATTGTCGGCACAGATAATGTATTGCTGGTTATGGAAAGCCAGCAGGAGATGGCTGCTTTTGTTGTCAAAAAGATTTATAAGCACAATATGAAAGCTGTAATCCGGGAAATTTTTAATAGCATTCCGGCATACATAAGCTGCCTGCGGATAATTGAATGGTGTAAGATCATGGCTGATGTCAATTATAGTGCACGCCGGAACGGTTTGCAGCAATTGTCCCTTAATGGCTCCTGCCAGATAATCTTTTTGACCGATATCTGATGTAAGTGTAATAAGGGGCATGCCGGGTGATGTAAGTATAATTTTGCAAAAATAAGAGACTGTATCCGTAATACCTGTTGAGGACCTGGGATGAAGTGTTATAATTCCGCGATAAATGGTTTATTACAAGATTTTTTTTAAAGTTTGGCGGGATAGGTTTTTCCCTTATTTTTGCACTCCCAAAAAAGGAGCGGATAATTATCCAATGGATAATTAAACTGGTTTTTGATTGGAAAGATTCCGTAGCTCAGTTGGTAGAGCATAACACTTTTAATGTTAGGGCCCTGGGTTCGAGTCCCAGCGGGATCACAAAATAAAACAGGTTCGCATTCGCGAGCCTGTTTTATTTTTGTCGTTTCCACAAATCGAACTGAAATATGAGAATTGCGATAGTTGGCGCTCATAAGGTCGGCAAAACGACATTGGCGGAAGCACTTCTGGAACACCTTCCTGGGTATACACTCGAAATAGAGCCATATTATCAATTGGAAGCCTCAGGGTATGAATTTTCAGAAATTCCTGATGTCGGGGATTTTATTGAACAGTTTAATTGTTCAGTCAAACTGGTTTCCAAAAGCGAAAGCAATGTGATATTTGACAGATGTGTTGTTGATATCTTAGCCTATTTGCATGTTATTGATCCAGGCAGGAATATTCAATTACTATTTGATACAGCTCAAACAATAATTACTGGAATTGACCTGCTGGTATTTGTTCCTATAGAAGCGTCAGAGCCGATATCCGGTCATCAGACAGATCAGCCAAAACTTAGAGGACTGGTTAATGATTTGTTATATGACTGGATTGGGGATTTGGGTATAGAGGTGATTGAAGTAAGCGGTATTTTATCGAATCGCAGAGATCAGGTACTCGCTAAAATTTCACGATAGCATTGGGGGCTCTCCTGTCATTTTCAACTTCCGCGCTCTGTTGTTTATCTTCTGTGTGGCATTCTTTAAAAGCCCCCTACTGCACTGATACCATTATCTGTCATACTGAATATTTCTCAGGTAAGGGGCTGGTCTTCGTGGTGTAAAATATCGGTAAACATGGGGGAAAGCAAATCCAAAATTGTTCGTAAAGGAAGTCCCCATTACATAAAATTTTTGATGACATGTTTATCGTGGCATAAGATGATCCGTTCTATGCAAACAATCTCGCAAAATGATTTTCCAGGTGCGCCCTCATGCCATTGCGAAACTCTTCGGGCGTGCCATGCTCCAGTATGTCTACCAGCTGGGTGTGGGATACAAAGGTTTTGAACGGAGGAGGTTCTTTTAATAAATGACTGCTGTTGTGCACATAATCAAAAACCGGCAGCAACATTTTCTGAAACTTTTTTAATGCTTCATTACCTGTGATCTCGTATAGCTTTCCATGAAAGCGTATCTCATGGTCTATGTTGAATAAATAGTGTTGCGTTACAGGGGGTTCATCGCTCACAATTTCTCTCAGTTCTTTAATGTCTTCTTTAGTAATACGGTGAAAAAGAAAATCAGCCATCCCGATCTCCAGCACAAGTCTTATTTCAAATATTTCCTTAAGTGTGGTTTGGTCAAGCACATGAGGGTTCATGCTTCTGCTCATAATACCAAACAGATCGGGGCTGGTAATTACAGACCCTTTTTTCTTTTTGGTTTCTATCAGCCCCATCATCTTCAATCTTGTCAACGCTTCACGTATTACCGTACGACTTACGCCCAGGGTTTCTACCAGCTCAAGTTCTTTCGGAATAGAATCTCCTACTTTCAGCTTTTTTTGCTGGAGCAGATCCACCAAACGCTCCACTACTTTGTCCACCAGCGAGCTTGTGTCCACCAGTTTTAATTCGGTTTTTAAAGCTTCATCAACCATGATTTATTATTTATAATATATAATTTATTATTAGCTAATCATATATATTATTTGATTAAATTTTTTCTCACAATCTGCAAAAATTTTTTGGTAATACAAATTTAGTTTATAATTTCATTATGTCATACATAATACAAAATAAAATTTTCAACAATGATCACTGCAATTATGAGAGTATGGCTCTTAGCTTGCTTGCTGACTGTTTCCCTTGTCAGCCAATCCCAGGAAAAAATGATTACCGGCAAAGTGGTATCGTCTGATGACAATATTCCGATGCCTGGTGTCAGCATTTCAGTTAAGGGAAAAACAGGAGGTGCCCAAACGGATGAATCGGGCACTTTCGGCATTAATGCCAAAACAGGCGATGTGATCGTCTTTTCTTCCGCAGGTTACAACACAAAGGAAGTTGCAGTAAGCAATAGTGCCGTGATGAATGTTTCTCTTGAAAGAACATCGGGCAGCCTGGGTGAAGTAGTAGTGGTAGGTTATGGCACCGCTAAGCGTTCCAAAGTGACCTCCTCTATTTCTACCCTTGATACTAAAGTATTGCAGTCGGGACTGCGCTCCAACCCCGCGCAGGCCTTAGCCGGGACTATACCTGGTTTGAGAGTATCTACCACTACCGGCAGACCCGGCTCTTTACCCAATATTGTATTGAGAGGTGGTACCAATTTTGATGGTTCCGGCAGCCCGCTGATCGTGATGGATGGCCAGGTGCGCGCTTCACTTAGTGATATTAACCCTGAAGACATCCAGAGCATTGAAGTCCTGAAGGACGCCTCTGCAACTGCCATCTACGGAGCAAGGGCAAGTAACGGTGTAATAATGATCACCTCAAAAAGAGGTAAATCAGGCAGCGCGTCTATTAACCTCAAGGCAAAGCGCGGCTACAATTATCTCAATCTTCCATACGATTTTATGAGCGCGGAAGATTATATTAAATGGTCGAGGATGGGTGTGGCGCAGGCCATCATCAACGGCACTTTCGGTACGGTGGCATCCAACTCAGCGTTATCGGCTGTAGGGCCAAGGGGAACAGGAAATATTTATAAGGATGCCAACGGGAATGTTGTAGATGGTAATTACGATACCCGGGCAATATGGAGTGTGATGCGCCTGGATGATGTGAACAAAGAACTACTGAATGAGCCCGCATGGAAAACAATGAAGGATGCTGTGCCAACCAATGCGGCCGGCAACTATGATCCCAATGGAACGTATGCAGACCTGATCTATAAAGATTTCAATTATGGCGACTATGGTTTATACAAAAAATCTTTATTGCAGGATTATAATATAGGTATGACCGGGGGGAATGACAGGGGAAGCTATTATGCCAATCTTGGTTATTATGATGAAGATGGCTTATCGCTTAAAACTTTTTACCGTCGTCTGAATTTTACCCTCAATGGAGATTATAAAATAAAAAGCTGGTTAAAGTCGGAAAGTAGCCTGCAATATATCCGGGCCAACTGGCGTGACCAGTCACTTCAGAATGGCGAAGCGAACTATTGGGGAAGAATGCTTTCCGCACCGCCTACCATGCGTGGCACCAATGCGAAAGGAGAACTGCTACTGGGACGTGATGCCAGCGACGGGAACCCTATCGTAAATATTGACAAATATATCCGCCGCAATCAATCCGATAAATTCACTATGGGGCAGGCATTCCAGGTAGATTTTACCAATGACCTTTACCTGCGGGTAAATGGTGTTTTGATGTATGATGAGTCGTTTGCAGAGAGCTTCAATAAAGACTTCCGTACAGGTATCATGAGCCTTACCAACCCTAACACAGGATGGAACAGAGACCGGGCAAGCTCCGCAGCATTCGATCGTACTATACGTCAAACTTATAACGCGATACTAAACTACAATGCCAGCTTTTTTAAAGTCCATAATATAGCGGCAATGGCTGGCTTTGAATATTATGAAGCTGCCAATAAAGGAATGGGGGCCAGCGGAAGACTGGCGCCTACGGACGATTTTGAAGATCTTGCACTTACGCTTGATAATGCAACAACGCAGACCCGCGGCACAGATTCTTATCACTCAACAGAACGTATTATTTCAACTTTTGGAAGGCTGAACTACGACTGGAATGATAAATACCTTGCTACATTCACGGTTCGCCGAGATGGATACTCAAGGCTGGTCGGTGATAACCAGTTTGGGACATTCCCTGCTGCTTCCGTGGGCTGGATGCTGCATAAGGAAAGTTTTATGGCTTCTACATCCAACTGGTTGTCTTACCTGAAGCTGCGTGCAAGCTGGGGTAAGAACGGTAATATTGGTATTGGTACAAACGATGGTATAGGTATATATGAATTACAGGGCTCTTACGGTTCTCAAACTGCATATAATGGCAGCATTGGTTTTTTGCAAACCGGTATAGCAAACCCCAATTTGAAATGGGAAAAAACCAATACCACTGAAGTTGGTGCGGATATGGGCTTTCTTAACAACCGAATTAACACTTCTGTAGCATTTTACAATAGAATAACTGATGATAAGATTGCAAATGTAGTATTACCTACTTCATCAGGTATTACATCAATACGCACCAATAATGGCAGTATGCGTAACCGTGGTGTGGAACTGAGCGCTTCTTATAAGATCATCAGTAACAGGGAGCTCACATGGGAAGTAAGCGCCAATGCATCATGGAATAAAAACAAAGTGCTGAAGCTTCCTTATAACGGTAATGACAATAACCGCCAGGGAGGTCAGCAGATATACGATCCGGCAAGCGGAAGGATAATATGGGTCGGAGGTTTGCAGGAAGGACAGGAATATGGCGAAGTGTTTGGTTTTGTAAGTGATGGTATTATCAGAACGCAGAAAGATCTTGAAGAATATAATAAGCTCGACCTCGCGGCGGGACAGGTGTGGGCATACTCATCGGCAGGGAAACGGGTAGCAAGTCAGAAGCTGATAGATCAGTATAATTTGAACAGTACCGGTTTAAATTATATCCCTACGCAGTTAGGCGATATGAAGTGGAAGGACATTGATAAAAATGATACGATTGATTACAGGGATATGACCTCGCTTGGAAGACAGCTCCCGCGTTGGACCGGTGGCTTCTCCACTACAGCCGCATGGAAAGGTTTTACGCTGTATGCACGTGTTGATTTTGCTTTCGGGCATATACAGCGCGACTTTATGCAGGGCTGGTCGCTGGCATCCGCACAGGGTGAATTTAATATGACCGATGCGGTGAAAGATACTTGGACACCTGAAAATCCCAATGCCAAATATCCGCGTTATACCTGGGCAGACCAGCTCAATACCAAAAATTTCGACCGCCCCAGCAGCATGTTTTGGGTGAATTCAGGCTACCTCGCTTTCAGGGAAGTAACGCTGAGCTATGCGTTGCCGGCATCATTGCTGAAAAGAGCAAAGGTTTCAGGGTTGGTTTTATCGGTAACCGGTCAGAACCTGGGGTATGTCGCCAATAAACAACTCAACCTGCCTGAACGAACAGGCGATCAGAATGCCGCATACACCATACCTACGCAGTTGGTATTTGGTGCGAGCCTTACCTTCTAAATCATACCTGTTAATTGATAAAAATAAAATTATGAACAAGTTTAAATATATCATTTTAGTAGCGTTGGCTGCTATACTCTCCGCCTCGTGCCGGAAGGCGCTTGAGCTGGCTCCCGAAGATTATTTTGGTGATGGTAATTTCTGGCAGAATGAAGCGCAGGTTACCAATTTTATGGTGGGGCTGCACAAACAATTCCGCGACAACCAGTTCCAGTTTGTACGCCTCGGTGAGATGCGCGGCGGTGCTTTCAGCAATGTAGACAGGCAGAACACTTCACTCAATGAGCTGCCTATTATTGAACAGCGCATTGATGAGAACTCTTCGGGTGTATCAAGCTGGGGTGGATTTTACGGGCCTATATTGCAATTGAACCTATTTATACAAAAGGTAGAAGCGATAACCTTCCTTTCAGCGTCGACCAAGAGCTACCTGCTTGGCCAGGCTTATGCTATAAGAGCGTATTATTATTTTCACTTGCTGCGTACTTACGGCGGCGTGCCTGTCTGGCTTGAGCCTGAGGTATTGAACGGAAAGACCGACCCTGTTCAATTACGCAAGGCGCGCTCTACGGAAGCAGAGGTGTTGACCGTAATAAAAAGCGATATAGATAAATCTGTTTCCCTGTTTGGCTCATCAGCTTCACCGGCGGATAAAAGCCAGTGGAGCCCTAATGCGGCATTGATGCTGAAGGGGGAAATATACCTCTGGTCTGCTAAGGCATATGGCACTACTGCTGATCTTGCTGTAGCCAAAGTTGCGCTGAATGCTGTGTCAGGCACGTCGCTGCAGACTAATTTTGCTGATGCGTTTTCTTATTCGAAAAAGAATAACAGTGAAGTCATCCTTGCTATACGGTTTCGGGTAGGCGAAGCAGAAATGACAAATTATGCCAGTTTCCTGTATTCTACTTTTAATTTCGACGGGCAGCATTACAAAGATTCGCTGGGTACAGGGCCGTTACTGGTTGATCCGCTGGTGATCGCCGCAACCAATTCACAACAGATCATCCAGCGCTACGCTTACACATTTGAGTTATTCCAGAGCTATGATGTGCTTGATAAAAGGCGTAATGCTACATTTTACGACTACTACAAGGTAAATACTGCTGTTATACCGCATGTGCCTACAGTAAGAAATACCGCGCTGGTAAAATTTCTCGGAACAATAGATGCTAACAAAAGGTATTTTTCTGACGACTGGACGGTATACCGGGAATCAGATCGTCTTCTCATGTTAGCTGAGATCGTAAATGCGGAAGGTGGCGATCCTCAGCCCTATATACAACAGGTAAGAGATCGTGCTTTCGCGCCGGATACGGATCCAACACCTTTTGTGAACGGATCGCAGGATGAAAATGAATTGGCTATTTTTGAAGAACGCAGTAAGGAGTTTGTATATGAGGGAAAACGGTGGTACGATATCAGGCGTATGAAATATGCAGGTGAACCGTTGGTATTTAAAAGTGCTAATCAGCCTTATGGAGTATTAGACAAAGCAACAGAGGGTTATAAAATTCTATGGCCGATTGAACCGGCTATCTGGACCAATGATCCGTTGGTTGATCAGACGCCGGGATATGCAACGGCTAAACCATAGCCGGTATTGGATTTCGGTGAATGATGATACTTGCCAATAAGGAAAGTACCGGTGTTATGTCAAACGTGAGATGTGAGAGCAGTTTCACATCTCACGTCTCGCGAAAACGCAGACATTATTTATTGAGGTGGGGAACATTCACCTGAAATACATGCACGAATAAAATTTATGTTATAAGTTAGCGGTTATTCTCGCATTTGTACCATCCGATTTTTAACGCTACACCAATTAAAATTATAATAAGTGACAAATAAGCATTTAACAGGTTTGATTGCAGCGCCGTTCACACCCATGCATGCAGACAATACTTTAAACATTCCCGCTATAGCGGAATATTATACCCTGCTTAAAAATAATGATGTTACCGGCGCTTTTATCTGTGGTTCTACAGGTGAAGGAGTTTCGCTTACCCTGGCTGAAAAAAAAGAAGTGATTACAGCATGGGCCGCCTGTACAAAAAATGATACGGATTTTAAGGTAATGACATTACTCGGAGGCACCTGCATTGCAGATTGTAAAGAACTCGCGGTATATGCCGGCAAAGCAGGGTTATATGCGGTATCATTTACCGCACCTAATTATTTCAAGCCTGCAAATGTGCGTATGCTCGGGCAGTGCTGTGCGGAAATTGCCTCTGCAGTTCCTGATATGCCTTTCTATTACTACCACATTCCCGTGCTAACCGGCGTGGATTTCCCTATGTACGACCTGCTGAAAGAAGTAGATGGAAAGATCCCTAATTTTGCAGGTGTAAAATATACTCACGAGGATTTCATGGATTATCTCTCCTGTCTCCGTTTTCAAAATGGCAAATATGATATGCTGTGGGGGAGAGATGAAAATATGCTGCCCGCATTATCTATCGGAGCTAAGGGAGCTGTGGGAAGTACCTACAACTACGCCGCGCCGTTATATCACCAGCTTATCCGCGCTTTTGAGCAGGGCGAATCCGAAAAAGCCGCTCAACTGCAGGAGCAGTCAATAGATATGATAAGACTGCTCGGCAAATATGGCGGCATTGCTACCGGGAAGGCTTACATGAAGCTGATAGGGCTTGATTGCGGAAAATTCCGCCTGCCGGTAAAGAATATGAGTGATGAAGATTTTGTAAAATTCACAAAGGATACGGAAGCTATTCACTTTTCCGCCTATAGTTCAAAGACATCAAATGCTGTGAGCCAATAAACGAAATGAGACGATCCTATATACCGCTATTCATCATAATAATTTTTTTTATGAATTGCTCTGTAACTAAAGAGAAACCACCACTTATATCCGGCTGGAAACAAATTGGGTCGCTCACTGCATTGGGAAAAAGTGGTGTTGCCGGCCCTGTAACGGGCATATCAAACGATGCTTTAATAGTAGGCGGCGGTGCAGATTTCCCCGAAACGTTGCCCTGGGTGGGTGGAAAGAAAAAATATTATGACGAAGTGTATATATATGAACTCAGGGCTGATAGTCTCGTGCAGTCAGGTAAAACCTTTACGCTCAGCAGCGCGGTAGCATATGCTGCAAGCTGCTCAGCAGCTAATGAGGTGATATATGCCGGTGGCGAAAACGAAACAGGCATCAGTAACCATGTATTTCGTTTATTCTGGGACGTTAGCTTAAGCGAACTGCGCACAGAGCGATTACCGGATTTGCCGGTTGCTCTTACCAATGCCGGAATGATTGCATACAACGATCAGCTGATCATTTGTGGCGGAGAAACTGCTGCGGGTACCTCAGCAAAATGCTTTTCGCTGAATATGAGCGATACTGCAGGCGGATGGAAAGCGCTTGCAACCATGCCCCGGGCCGTTTCGCACATGGTATTGGCATTGCAGTCGGTAAATGGGCGTGATTATATATATGTCCTGGGTGGGCGTTGTAAAAAGGAAGGGGGCATCAGTGATCTGTATAGAGATGTGTATGCGCTGGATCTGCATGAAGACAGGTGGGAAAGGCGATCACCGCTGCCGTACCCGGTTACTGCAGGTACAGGCATCGGGGCAGATGATGAGCACATTGTTTTATTCGGAGGAGATACAGGCGAAACATTTCACCGGTCCGAAGTGCTCAGCGCTGCTATGAAAACAGAAAAAGATCCCGGGCAGCTTGCAAAGCTGGGTAAGGAGCGTATTGAGCTGCTGAATGCACATCCGGGATTCAGTAAAAAAATATTATTATATAATAGTAGTACGGGCTCCTGTGAGGAGGCCGGATCACTTCCGTTTGCCACGCCTGCAACCACAACAGCCGTCAGGTGGGGCAACCAAGTGGTGATACCGGGTGGAGAAATAAAAGCGGGTGTTCGTACACCGGATATATGGTCTGCATCCATCATCCATCAACGGCAATAATGAAAACGAACAGATACCCGTGGATAATAGTCGGCTTGCTATGGGTAGTAGCATTGCTGAATTATATGGACCGGCAGATGCTTTCTACCATGAAGCCTTCTATGCAGATAGATATCGCCGAGCTGCAATCCGCTACTTATTTCGGGTACCTGATGGCGATATTCCTGTGGATATATGGGTTGATGAGCCCGGTATCCGGTATTATCGCAGACAGGGTGAACCGGAAATGGCTGATCGTAATGAGCCTGTTCGTATGGTCTGCCGTAACATTTACGATGGGCTACGCTACCAGCTTTCAGCAGTTGTACTGGCTTCGTGCAGTGATGGGCGTTAGTGAAGCCTTATATATCCCGGCCGGACTTTCATTGATAGCAGATTATCACAGCGACAAGACAAGATCCCTGGCAATAGGCATACACATGACAGGCCTGTATATGGGACAGGCGCTGGGAGGGTTTGGCGCAACCATTGCCGATAAATATTCCTGGCAACAAACTTTTCATTCCTTCGGGTTGATCGGTATTGTATATGCTGTTATACTGATCCTCTTTTTGAAAGAATATAAACGACCGCTGATACCAGGTAACGACAAACTGCCCGGCATAAGTAAGCCTCCATTGTTGAGGGGATTGGCGGTATTGTTGTCTAATATATCATTCTGGGTGATACTGATGTATTTCGCCATACCCAGCCTGCCGGGATGGGGGGTAAAAAACTGGCTGCCTACACTTTTTTCTGAAAACCTGCACATTGACATGGCCACGGCAGGTCCCTTGTCCACCATTACTATTGCGGTATCTTCATTTCTCGGCGTCATCTTTGGCGGAATATTATCTGACAGGTGGGTGCAAAAAAATATCCGTGGCCGGGTATATACGAGCGCTATCGGTATTGCGCTTACCATCCCGGCATTGTTGTTCATCGGCTTCGGCGATTCGCTCTTCAGTGTTATTGGCTCGGTGATTTGCTTTGGATTAGGCTTTGGTATGTTTGATGCCAACAATATGCCCATCGTATGCCAGTTTGTGCAGCCACAGTATCGTGCAACCGCTTATGGATTGATGAATATGACCGGGGTATTTGCCGGCGCCTTTATTACAGACTGGTTAGGAAAAGCTACAGACCAGGGACACCTGGGTAAAGACTTTGCCATGCTTTCTGCAGTTGTGGCGATAGCGCTTGTTATACAACTTAGCACACTTCGGCCAAAGGCCGGAACGGCTGGCTCATAACGTATTTAAAAGTTAGATGATGAAGACAAAAATATTATTCCTTCGTTTGTGCTGTACTGTTATAGTTTTTGCACAACTGCTATTTATTGCCCTGGCGCAGGGCAATCCCGGCATCAGCATCACGGCTGTACAGGTGCCGGCGCCGCTTTTAAAAGGATTACCGGCTAATCCCCTGGTACGGTTAGATATCGTTGTAAAACCAGGAGATCACGCAATATCATTAGGGAAAATATATTGTACGTTAAACGCTGCGGCAGTACGCTCCCTGGAAAAAGTGGAGATTTTTGCTTCCGGCCCGATGGATGAGTTTTTGAATGCCCGGCGTTTTGCCAGCGTTACTCCCTCCTCAGCTACACTGGAAATACCATTAGCAGCTCCATTGCCGCCGGGAATGCATCGCTTATGGGTGAGCGCCGTGATAAAGAATGACGCCAATGCCGATGATATTATTGATCTGCGGGTGACCCATATATCAACCGATCTTCAACGGTATGCGGTTGCACAGGCTCCTGCTTCTTTTAAAAGGCATATTGGTGTTGCTATCAGGAAAAAGGGCGACGATAAAGTGAATACTTATCGTATACCCGGCATGATCACTACAAATAAAGGAACCCTGCTGGCGGTGTATGATGTCCGCTATAACAATTCAAAAGACCTGCCTGAAAATATTGATGTGGGACTGAGCCGAAGTACCGATGGCGGCAAGACCTGGGAACCTATGAAGATCATCATGGATATGGGCGAGCCTCATGAAAATAACGGCATAGGCGACCCTTCGATCTTATTTGACCCGGTCACAAAAAAAATATGGGTGGCGGCTTTATGGAGCAAAGGCAACCGTTCCATTGCCGGCTCAGAGCCGGGATTATCTCCCGATACTACCGGGCAATTCGTATTGGTAAGCAGCGATGATGACGGGCTCACCTGGTCTGCACCCCATTCTATTACGTCACAGGTAAAAGATCCCGCCTGGCATTTATATTTCCAGGGGCCGGGAAGCGGCATCGCGATGCAAAACGGCACACTGGTTTTTCCTTCTCAATACTGGGACGAACAAAAGAAGCCGGGCATTCCGCATTCAGCTATTATATACAGTGAAGATCATGGTAAAACATGGAAAAGTGGTACGGGTGCCAAATCAAATACTACCGAAGCGCAGGTGGTGGAAACAAGACCGGGCACATTGATGCTTAACATGCGGGATAACAGAGGGATGTTCCGAAGCGTGGCCACTACAGATGATATGGGGAAAACATGGAGAGAGCATCATAGTTCCCGGAGCGCACTGCCCGACCCGGTTTGTATGGGCAGCTTTATAAAAGCGGAAGTGAATGTAAAAGGAAAAATGAAGGAAGTGCTTTTCTTCAGCAATCCTAACTCCGGTTTCGACAGGTATAATATGACCATAAAGGCAAGTATGGATATGGGCGAAACCTGGTTGCCTGCTCACCAGTTGCTTGTTGATGAAAGAGGTTGTTATGGGTATTCCACCCTTACAAAGATTGATGACAATATGATAGGCATATTATATGAAGGAACAGGAGACCTGTATTTTATACGGATACCGGTAAACGAAATTATTAAATAGACCTGCAATGGCATATACTGCAAAAGAGCTTTCGACATTAAAAGCTTTTTATAACAATAAGTTGCTGAATGATACTGTTCCGTTTTGGTTTCCACGTTCTGTTGATGAAGAATACGGAGGCTTTTTATTGATGCGTGATGCAGACGGATCATTAATAGATGATGACAAGGCGGTGTGGATACAGGGAAGAGCAACCTGGCTGTTAGCAACATTATATAATACCATTGAAAAAAAAGAAGAATGGTTAGTAGCTGCAAAATCGGGTTATGATTTTCTCAATAAGTATTGTTTTGATACAGATGGTCAGATGTTCTTTCATGTAACCCGGGATGGAAAACCTATCCGCAAACGGCGGTATTTTTTCTCCGAAACTTTTTATGTGATTGCCGCAGCAGCTTATGCAAAAGCCAGTGGCGATGAGGCTGCAGCACAAAATGCAAGACGTGTTTTTAGCAATTGCATTGCTTATGCAAATGGAGAAAAAACTCTGCCATCAAAGTTTGCCGATACCCGTCCTTCAAAAGGGATAGGCGTACCCATGATCATGATAAACACCGCACAGCAACTCAGGGAAACAATTGGAGATGAACGCTGCGATGACCTGATCATGCAATGGATCGGTGAGATTGAACGGGATTTTGTGAAAGATGATATCCGTTGCGTAATGGAACAGGTAGCGCCTGATGGGAGCATTATAGATCATATAGATGGGCGAACCCTGAATCCCGGTCATGCCATAGAAGGCGCCTGGTTCCTGCTGCATGAAGCAAAGTATCGCAACAACGATCCTCATTTGATTGAGCTTGGCTGTAAAATGCTCAATTATATGTGGGAACGGGGTTGGGATAAGGAGCATGGAGGTATATTGTATTTCCGTGATGTATATAACAAGCCTGTTCAGGAATACTGGCAGGATATGAAATTCTGGTGGCCGCACAATGAAAGCATTATCGCCACATTGCTGGCATACCAGCTCACCGGTAATGGACAATATGCGCAATGGCATAAGCTGGTGCACGATTATGCTTATAGTCATTTTGCCGATAAGGATAACGGAGAATGGTTTGGGTACCTGCACCGCGATGGCAGTATTGCGCAAACAGCTAAGGGAAATTTGTTTAAGGGTCCCTTTCATTTACCACGGCAGGAGTGGTACTGCTATACATTACTGGAAACAATTTCGGGATAAGTCATGAAGCTGCTTATTATTATCATTGCATTCATACCATTGCAACTGGCGGCTCAGTTGAGGCTTGCACCCATATTTTCAGATAATATGGTATTGCAGCGGGATCAGCCTGTACGTATATGGGGAAAAGCAAACCCCGGGGACGAGATCGGGATATTATTTTATAATGAACAGTTCCGGTCAATAACAGGCGTTGATTCCTCATGGAGCATATTATTAAAAAAATATGCTGCCACTGTTCATCCACAGCAATTGACCGTATCGTCAGCCTATGAAACTATTGTGATAAAAAATATTCTGATCGGAGATGTCTGGGTCTGCATCGGTCAGTCGAATATGGAATGGCCGATGCAAAGCGAACTGCATTACAAACAACAGGTTAATAAAGCGCAAATATCCAAACTGAGATTTTTCAATCCTACCTATGCGGGAAAAAATATTTATGCAGCTACATTCCCTGATTCTATTGCTGAACGGCTAACTCCTAAAGATTTTTACAGCGGTGAATGGCATAACTCAGATAGTAATACATTTAAGACCATGAGCGCGGTGGCCTGGTATTTTGGAAGAAAGATATTGTTCGAAACGGGAGTACCACAGGGTTTGATCAATCTTTCCATAGGTGGCGCTCCGCTGGAAACATTTATCAGTATTGATGCGTTGCGGCAAAACAGCAGCTTTGCAGCAAAAGCCAGGGGAGACTGGCTGAACAATACTTCCCTTCCCGAGTGGATCCGTCAAAGAGGAAGAGAAAATGTAGGCGCCCTTGATAATGTGCCTGCTGATGCTATTGGTAAAAATCACGGATATAAGCCAGGCTTTGCATTTACTGCAGGCATTGAACCGATCCTGCCTATGCCGGTGAAAGGAATAATCTGCTACCAGGGAGAAAGCAATGCGCAGGAAACAGAAAGAGTAACGGAGTATAATGACCTGCAGGAGCTATTGGTAAAAGATTACAGGAATCGTTGGAAAGATCCTGCTTTGCCTTTTTACTATGTACAGCTATCCTCCATAGATACAATTCGCTACAAAGGTCAGTTATGGCCGCAGTTCAGAAATGAGCAAAGGAAATTTCTTGACCGCCTGCCCTATACCGGGATGGCTGTATCAAGCGATATAGGCGATTCAGTGAGCGTACATCCTTTAAATAAAAAAGATGCAGGTGAGCGGTTAGCAAGATGGGCGCTGCATGATGTTTATAAAAAGAATATCATCCCTTCCGGTCCCCTTCCTGTAAAGGCAGTCTTCCATAATGGCAATATAGAAGTTTATTTTAAATATACCGGAAAGGGATTAACTACTTCCGACCAGGCGCCACTGAAGGGATTTACTACAGATGCCGACCAGCATCCTGCTGCCATCATCCGTGACAATAAGGTTATTATTAAAACAGGCAGTAAACCCCGTTTCGCCTGCTATGGCTGCTCGCCGTATACAGATGCCAACCTGGTCAATGCCGAAAGCCTTCCTGCGTCTACATTCAGGTTGGAAGTAGAGTAGCTGTTATACAAAAATGTCAGTTAAAAAAACAGAACACTCCGGTTCCGTCACTGTGAGCCGCATGCAGGGCGCTTCGCGCGAAGAGGTACATTACGGCGGTGAAGCAGTCTCCATTGAAATATCTCATTTCCTGCTCCGGTAATTTAAAATATACGCCTAAAAACCGGAATATATTAAAATGATAAAAAAAATTAAAATAAATTTGTTAGATTAATCTAACATTATAATTTTGAATAGTTAAATGATAAGTTTATTGATGTAAACTATTGTACATTTATGCTATTCAGACTTGTTATTTTGGCCATTTTTTATTTTTTCCCGGGTTTGCTTTCTTTTTCCCAACCCGGCGAAATAAAGGGTGCCGTTACAGGCAGGAATGGCAGCATGATCGAAGCTGCTACAGTCAGCATTCCCCGGCTGCATATTGGTACCGCTACAGACAGCACCGGGCATTATCATTTAAAAGATGTGCCTTACGGCACCTGGGAACTGGAGATCAGCTATACAGGCTATGAAACTTTCAGGGCGTTTATTATTGTGGATAACAGCTCCCCGGTGATATACAATGTGACGCTCAAAGCATCCGGTGCTGCTTCGCTGGATGAAGTGGTGGTGACCGGCACCATGCGGGAAGTGAGCCGGCTTGCCAGTCCTGTGCCGGTAGAAGTATATACGCCTGCCTATTTTAAAAAGAATCCCACACCCAGTCTCTTTGACGCCGTCGGACTGATCAACGGAGTAAAGCCCCAGCTCAACTGCAATGTCTGCAATACCGGCGATATTCATATCAATGGCATGGAAGGACCTTATACTATGGTGCTGATAGACGGGATGCCTGTTATCAGCGCCCTTTCCACAGTGTATGGGTTGAGCGGCATTCCCAACAGCATGGTAGAACGCATTGAAGTGGTAAAAGGCCCGGCATCCTCTCTTTACGGATCAGAGGCGATGGGCGGCATTATCAACGTGATCACCAAAAATCCAATGAAGGCGCCGCTGGTAAGTGCTGATGTATTCGGTACTACATGGGGAGAACTGAGCGCCGATGCCGGTGTTAAATTCAACACAGGGAAAGCCACCGGTCTTTTCGGGCTGAATTATTTTAATTTCAATAACAGGGTAGATAACAATAGTGATCACTTCACCGACCTGACGCTGCAAAACCGTATTTCTCTTTTCAATAAATGGAGCTTCAGCAGGAAAGAAAACCGGGTAGCCAGCCTGGCGGCAAGGTATGTATATGAAGACCGCTGGGGCGGCGATATGCGATGGAACGAATCTTTCAGGGGCAGCGACAGTATCTACGGTGAGAGTATTTATACCAAACGCGCCGAAGTCATCGGGCTGTATCAATTACCACTGAAAGAAAAGATCTTTATGCAGTTCTCCTACAACTATCATGATCAAAATTCGTATTATGGCCACACGCCGTATATGGCAACGCAGCAGGTGGGTTTTCTGCAATCCTATTGGGATAAGCCACTGGGTGGGGAACATAATCTTCTTTTAGGGGCCGCCCTGCGGTATACCCGGTATGATGATAATACTCCTGCCACTGCTGCTGCAGACGGCAGTAAAAATAAACCCGCCGATACCCCACTGCCGGGAGTGTTTGTGCAGGATGAATGGAGGGTCAGCAGCCGGCACACTATTTTATTGGGCTACCGGTATGATCATGATAAAAATCATGGTAATATACACTCTCCCCGGCTGGCCTATAAATTCTCTCCCGGTAAAAACAATACATTACGTGCCAGCTTTGGGACGGGATTCCGTGTAGTGAACCTCTTCACGGAAGACCATGCCGCGCTTACCGGTGCAAGACAGGTAGTGATTAAAGAAGCGTTAGACCCGGAGCGCTCTTATAACGGTAACCTGAATTATGTGCTGCGCATCGCGACAGGAAAATTTTTCCTGGGATTTGATGCAACTGCTTTTTACTCCTATTTCACCAATAAGATCGTCGGCGATTTTGATACTGATCCTGATAAGATCATTTACAGCAACCTGGACGGGCATGCTGTTTCCAGAGGACTCTCGCTGAATACTGACCTGACATTTGTATTCCCGCTGAAGGTACTTGCCGGCGTCAGCTATATGGATGTGTTCCAGGTGGAAGACAAAGGTGCCGGCAGGCTGGTAAGGAGTCTGCAGATCCATGCCCCCCGATGGTCAGGAACATTCGTTATAAGCTATACTTTACCTAAAGGGTTTGTAGTGGATGTCAGCGGCGCTTATGACGGCCCGATGCGGTTGCCTGTGCAACCTCATGATTACCGACCGGAATATTCACCCTGGTTTTGTTTAGCCAACCTGCAGGTAACCAAAAAATTCAACAAAGGAATTGAGCTGTATGTGGGGATAAAAAATCTCTTGAACTTCGTTCCAAAATACCCGTTGATGCGACCTTTTGACCCTTTTGACAAAACAGTGGATGACCCGGTGACCAACCCATATGGATACACGTTCGATACCGAATACAATTATGCACCCCTACAGGGCATAAGGGGATTTATGGGAATGAGATATAATTTATTTAAATTAGGGCTTTAGGAAACAGACTTCCTGAATTCCAAAGGTGATATCCCCGGATCCTCAGTAGCTTCTCTTTGTTGTTCTTTGCAGATCCTTTCAATCATTAAGCAATACCTTTGTAATAAAAATAATGATGCGCCCACTTCCTTCAGATTATTCGCCGTTTTCGGAAACCTATGTTTCACTTGTTGAAACCGGAGATATTAAAAAAATGATGACTGATTCTCTGCCAGCGATGTCTGCGTTCCTTTCCACGATTACCGAGGAGAAAGCCGACTATGCTTATGCCAGCGGCAAGTGGACGGTAAAGCAACTGTTGCAGCATACTATAGATACGGAGAAAGTATTTGCATACAGGGCTATGTGCTTTGCGAGAGGGGAAAAGCAGCCTCTGCCGGGGTTCGACCAGGACGATTATGCAGCGCATGTGGATGTTTCCGGCCGGTCGCTGGCAGGATTGAAAGAGGAAATGCTGCTGGCACGAAAGCTCACCATCATGCTTTTTGAACCGCTTAGCGATGAAGCCCTGAATGAGAGAGGTGTGGCAAGTGATCATGATGTTACTGTGCTTGCATTAGGTTATATACTCCTTGGCCACTGGCGGCATCATGAAAGTATATTGAAAGGCAAATACGGGCTATAGCAGGATATCCCGTTATTGATGAGCAGCTTATTTATGAATATTTAAAAAAGCAAATACCCTTATCTTTTCGCTCTCCTGTATTGCACAGGCCATGTAAGGTCGTGGTTCAGCGCTTTTGCTGCATGAAGGGGAAAATAGGGGTCCCGCAGAAATGCCCTTGCCATTACGATCATGTCTGCTTTATTTTCCTGTAGGATTTCTTCCGCCTGTGCTGCCTCTGTGATCAGACCTACAGCGCCTGTAAGTATTCCTGTTTCTTTTTTTATTCTTGCTGCAAAAGGCACCTGGTAGCCGGGTCCGGCGGGAATGTTTGCATTAGGCGATGTACCTCCGCTTGACACATCTATCAGGTCAACTCCTTTTCCTTTTAGTAGCGATGCGAGCTGAACAGACGCGTCAATATCCCATCCTCCCTCTATCCAGTCGGTAGCGGAAATGCGTACCCAGAAAGGAAGTGAATCAGGCCAAACTTTTTTAATACCATCAATGGTTTCCAAAAGCAGCCTGCTGCGGTTTTCGAAATTTCCTCCATAACGGTCATTTCGTTTATTGCTCAGGGGAGAAAGGAACTGGTGAAGAAGATAGCCATGCGCTGCATGCAGCTCTATTAATTTGAAACCCGCAGCCAAAGCTCTTTGTGCCGCTGCCGTAAAATCTTTTTTTACTTTTTCTATGCCATTATGGTCAAGCTCAACAGGGGCTTCGTAATGTTCTGCGAACGGGAGGGCAGATGCAGACAGCGTTTGCCAGCCGCCTTCTGCCAGGGAGATCTGCCCCCCGCCCTTCCATTCAGACCGGGTGCTTGCTTTCCTGCCGGCATGCGCCAGTTGTATGCCTGCAATACTGCCCTGCGCATGGATAAAGCTGGTGATCTGTTGTAATGTATCAATGTGTTCGTCTTTCCATATACCGAGGTCGTCGGGAGATATCCTTCCTTCAGGAGACACTGCAGTAGCTTCGGTGATCACTATTCCTGCGCCGCCTACCGCCCTGCTGCCGAGATGTACAAGATGCCAGTCGTTGGCAAAACCATCCTCCGAGGAGTATTGGCACATAGGCGATACCGTTATACGGTTCCTGAATGTTATTGATTTAATACTTAACGGTGAAAATAGCATCGGCATATTGATGAATTGTGATTTTCGGAAAGTTTTTGCAATATAGTTTTTATAAAAATTATACTTCATGATAATTCATCCGAGGGGTACATTTCACTTTTTCGCAACTGCTACCGGTCGGTGAGACCCGCCCGAACGATGTTCAGTCGGGCGGGCACCATAGCCGTCAACTTAAGCAAAAAAGAACTCCTGACGATATAGCATTTATCGGTTAAGCTTTTATATATTGAACACACCCTTTCTGCTGCATTGCTTTTGCCTCCAAGCCGGTCCCGCCACTTGGCGGGATAACCGGAACACCGCTGCTTTTTATCTTTTGAAAAAATATGCTCCGCATTTTTTCAATCCCGCCTGCAGCGGGACCAGACAAAAAGAGGCGGCTTATCCGGTTACTGGTAAAAATTAAACCCGATCGTACACTACCATCATAATTATTCTCACCACGGTGATTTGTCCCACGGTCGCCCCGGCACGTGAAGACGCGTGCCGGAAAGGTGAGACTATGCTTTTTTCGCAGATGGGTGGAGACATCCCCCTGTAGAAATTCATCCGGTAAGGGGCAGGACAGACGCTTCCTGTGAATGAAGTATATTGCCACCTCATAATATAATAATGAAGCGCATTTCTTCCGGCAGCCATGTTTTTCTTGCAATAACGACTATCTTTCTCTCTTATCAAAATGCACTTGCACAGGTTTCGCAAAAAGAAATGCAATACGTATATAATGAAGCGCGCACTCCTTATAAATATGGTATTGTGCTGACTGCAGCCGACAGCACAAAAATGGTGGACAGCCCTACCATATTCCGGGCAAAAGGTAAATGGTATATGACCTATATCGTGTTTGACGGGCACGGTTATGAAACATGGGTAGCAATAAGTGATGACCTGTTGGAATGGAAAACCCTGGGAAAGATCATGTCATTTACTGGAAATGGCTGGGATGCCAGTCAAAAGGCCGGTTATCCCTCGCTGGTAGATATCCATTGGGGAGGGAGCTATCGCATGATGCCGTATGATAAGCAATACTGGGTCTCTTATCTCGGCGGCGCCGACAAAGGATATGAAGCGGGAAGATTAGGTGTAGGTATGGCCTATACTGATGATCTTACGAAAGTGCATGAGCTGAAAAGATTAGAGCAGCCTGTGCTTTCTCCTAATGACAGCGCTGCCATGCATTACGATAATAAAACGATTTTTAAAAGTTCGGTTATATATGATCGTGATAAAATCACAGGGCATCCTTTTGTAATGTTTTATAATGGTGCTGGCGACAGCAGCGATGCAAACGGGCATCATTTTGAAAGCATATCCCTGGCAGTATCTGATGATATGGTACACTGGAAAAGAAATAAAAGCGCTCCGTTGATCACCAGGGGACGGGGTATATGCGGAGATGCACAGGTAGTGAAGATGAAAAACCTGTTCGTGATGTTCTATTTTGGCTATAACTGGAAGGATGGCGTATCCGGGGCTTTTGACCGGTTTGCCTGTTCTTATGATCTTGTCCACTGGACGGAGTGGAATGGGGATAATCTTATAGAGCCTTCTCTGGAATATGACCGCCAGTATGCTCACAAGCCCTGGATAATAAAATGGAAAGGTGTGGTATATCATTTTTACAATGCCGTGGGTGATAAAGGCAGGGTGATTGCACTGGCCACCTCAAAGGATCTGAAAAATTCCAAATAACTTTTAATCAAATTTCTGCTATGCGAAGCCGTAAGTTTTATTGGCAAAAAAGTATAATAACATTATTGTTCGGGCAGTTTGTTGCCATATATACTATTTGCGCCGCTCCCATGCTTCCTGAAAAGCTCACCTGTGAGTATACAGAAAATCCTTTGGGTATTGATATCGCCCGCCCGCGGCTGAGCTGGATATTTTCTGCTGACCAGCGGAATCAACGCCAAACGGCATACGAAATACTGGTAAGCGACAATATTGCTGAACTGAATAAAGGGAATGGCACGATCTGGACAACAGGCAGAGTTATCTCTGCAGAAAATACAAATGTGGTATATGATGGCGTTGCACTTAAACCGTTCACCAGGTATTTCTGGAAGGTAAGGGCTTATAATAATAGCGGCGAGGTATCTCCCTGGAGTGGGGCAGCCTGGTTTGAAACAGCTATGTTATCTGCCGGTGACTGGTCGGCAAAATGGATTGGCGATGGCAGCAGGCAGTTTGAACGTGATGAGGATTTTTTTAAAGATGATCCAAATCCTTTATTCCGGAAAGATTTCCGTGCAGGAAAGCAGGTTGCCTCTGCCCGGTTGTATATCTGCGGACTTGGCTATTATGAAGCATATATTAATGGCAAAAGAGCGGGAGATCATATTCTTGACCCCGGTTGGACAAACTATGGCAAAGAATGTCTTTATGCCACTTACGATATCACTTCTTTGCTGAAAAAGGGTGATAATGCTATGGGCATTATGCTTGGCAATGGCTGGTACAATGCTGCGCCGATCCGTTTGTTCGGGCGTTTTGTGTTGAGAAATGTGCAGCAAACCGGCAGACCATGTGTAATTGCTCAATTGCGCCTGACTTATACAGATGGTAAAACAGAAGTGATAGGTACAGATCAGAGCTGGAATACCCTGCCCGGGCCGGTACTTAGAAATAATATCTACTTAGGCGAGCATTATGATGCAAGGCTGGAGAAAGATGGATGGAATACAAAGTTTGGGCAATCTTCATCTCTGGTGAAGCAAGCGGAGGAAGTGAAGGGACCGGATGGTATATTGAGCGCCCAGGTGCAACCTCCTGTCAGGATAACCAAAGTGATCAAACCTATCAGCATTGCCCAAACTTCACCCGGAACATTCCTGGTGGATATGGGGCAGAACTTTGCCGGTGTGGCGCGGATACGTGTACGTGGGAAAGCGGGGACAAAAATCGTGATGAGATACGGAGAGGATAAATATGCAGACGGAACAATTGATGTAATGACAACTGTTGCGGGGCAGATCAAAAATGGCAATGGCGGTCCCGGAGTGCCTAAGGTAGCCTGGCAGGAAGACAGCTATATCCTGAAAGGAGAGGGGATTGAAACCTGGGCGCCACGGTTCACCTTCCATGGGTTTCGCTATGTTGAAATAAAAGGATGGCCGGGGATACCGCAGACGGGTGATATAGAAGGGCTGAGAATGAATTCAGATGTATTGCCCACAGGAGAGTTCTCATGTTCAGACACTATATTTAATAAGCTTGATCAAAACATACAATGGACATTTCTCAGTAATATTTTCAGTGTACAATCCGATTGTCCCGGGCGCGAAAAATTAGGCTATGGCGGTGATATGGTAGCCACAGCCAATGCCTTCATCTATCATTTTGATATGGCTAATTTTTACCGGAAGACAATACGTGATTTTGTCAATGACCAGCGGCCGCCGGGAGGTATAACGGAAACCGCTCCTTATGTGGGTATAGCAGACCGTGGCCCCGGTGACGGGTCGGGGCCGCTGGGATGGCAGCTCGCTTATCCGTTCCTTATTCAGCAATTGTATGAATTTTATGGTGATAAGCGGATCATTGAAGATAATTACCCGGCGCTGGCAAGGCAGGCTGCATTCTTAAAGCAAACGGCTGTGGAAGGACTGCACTGGATTGATATCAGCGACCATGAAGCGCTGGATACCAAGCCGGAATCATTCAGCGCAGCGCTTTTTTATTATCATCATATTATGCTGATGGCAGAGTTTGCTGATATCCTGGGAAAGGGAAATGAAGCCAAAGAATACGCATCTTCCGCTGCACAGATAAGAAATGCTATCATTAGCAGGTATCTTGTGAACAACACCGGCAGGTTTGACAATGCTACCCAGTCTGCACAGATACTCGCCTTGTGGTACAAAATAGTTCCGGAAAAAGAAAAGGAGCGGGCAGTGAAAGTATTAATGGATGAGTTTGCCCGTCACGACTGGCATCTTTCTACCGGCATCTTTTCCACCAAAATGATGTTTGATGTATTGAGGGACCTCGACAGCAATGACGTGGCCTGGCGGGTGGCAGCTCAAAAAACTTTTCCCGGCTGGAAGTATATGATAGACAAAGGAGCCACCACGCTCTGGGAAACCTGGGCATATTCGGATAATGTATACTCCCAAAACCATCCTATGTTCGGGTCTGTAGGAGAATGGTTTTACCGGTCATTGCTGGGGATCAATCCTGCTGCACCCGGTTTTGAAAAAATTATTATTAAACCGCAGCCTGCAGGAGACCTTACCTATGCAGCCGGCTCCTACCGGTCTGTAAAGGGGAATATCGTGAGCAACTGGAAATTGTCGGGAGGTATTTTTTTACTGGAGGTAGCGGTGCCGGGCAATACCATTGCTGAGATATGGGTTAGTGCAGCAGAAAACGATACTATCACGGAGGACGGACAGCCTGTGGAGGCGGTAAAGGATATCAGGCTGCTACGCAGGGAAAAGCATTATGCTGTTTTTGAAACGGGTTCCGGGAAATATAGTTTTGAAGTGCGCCGGCGGCCGTGAGAGGCGGCGAAAAGTGAGAAGTGAGTCGTGAGACGCCAAATGTGAAAGATCACCTCACGATTTACGTTTCCCGGCTCACATTTTATCTCCCATATGTTGCTGCTATTAACCTGCACAACCTGTAACCTGAAACCCCGCATCTATCTCAGCTTCTTTTCCATCACATAATGGGGAATGGTTACTTCAAAAAACTCATCACTTGCTATAGTGTATCCGAATTTCTGGTAGAAGCCTACGGCCGATTTCCGGGCATGCATCGTAAGTGTTTCATAGCCGCGGTCACGGGCTACATTTTCCGCGAATGTCATTAACGATGCCCCTATCCCCTTTTTTTGAAGATTGCTGCTCACCGCCATCTGCCTCAGCCTGCAGGTGTGATTGCCCGTTCTTGTGAGCAGGCAGCAGCCTATCAGTTTATTATCATCTTCAAACGCGCCTATAAGCACATCGTCTTTTTCGCGGGTGAGTTCTTCGGGATCAAAATATAAGCCCAGCGGTTTACGCAGAATACTGTCTCTTAGCTGGATCATCTGCGCATATTCCTGAGAATCATGATCTATGAACTTAAGTGGCATTAGTTGGACTTTTAAACGGGCTTAAACTTAAAAATACGAAAAAAGCTGTACAAAAACCACCTTATCCACAGGGCAATAAAAGAGGGGCGGAGGCGCCATAATTAAACACGCCCAGCCATCTTTTTCACACAATTTCAAATAGATATTGTTTTTATCTCAAAAACTATATTTTTGCACCCAGTATTAACCAAATTTTACAACCATGTCCGACATTGCAACAAGAGTTAAAAAGATAATTGTTGACAAATTAGGTGTTGATGAAGCTGAGGTTACCCCCGAAGCATCTTTCACCAATGATCTGGGAGCTGATTCATTAGACACAGTTGAACTGATCATGGAATTTGAAAAAGAATTTAATATTTCCATCCCCGACGAACAGGCTGAAACCATAACTACTGTAGGTCAGTCTATTGCGTATCTTGAGGAGCATGCAAAGTAATTTCTTTCTATTTCGCTGATCGCAGGCAAACTTGCTTATGAACTTAAAACGTGTAGTTGTAACGGGCATTGGTGCCTTAACTCCTTTAGGAAATTCCGTGCCGGAATACTGGCAGGGGCTTGTTAATGGTGTTTCGGGGGCTGATGCAATTACATTATTTGATGCGTCAAAGTTCAAAACAAGGTTTGCCTGCGAATTAAAAAATTTCGACCCCACTCAGTTCCTTGATAAAAAGGAAGCCCGTAAAATTGACCGTTTTACCCAAACAGCCCTCGTCTGCAGCGATGAAGCTGTTAAAAGCGCAGGCATAAGCAAAGAACTGGTCAATCCCGACAGGGTAGGAGTGATCTTTTCAAGCGGTATCGGGGGATTGATCACTTTCCAGCAGGAAGTGACCGAATTTGCACTCGGGGATGGTACCCCGCGTTTCAATCCTTTCTTTATCCCCAAAATGATACTTGATATTGCCGCAGGGCAGATATCAATGCGACATGGTTTTCGCGGGCCAAACTATGCCGTGGTTTCTGCATGCGCATCTTCCACTCATGCTATTATGGACGCCTTCAACCTGATACGGCTGGGGAAAGCGGAAATAATCCTTGCGGGTGGCAGTGAGAGCGTGATCCGGGAGGCCGGCGTAGGTGGTTTCAATGCCATGAAGGCACTTAGCGAGCGCAATGACGATCCTAAAACAGCTTCCCGTCCTTTTGATAAGGACAGGGATGGCTTTGTAATAGGAGAAGGTGCCGGTATGCTGGTGCTGGAGAACCTGGAGCATGCTGTAGCGCGCGGTGCGAATATTATTTGTGAAATTGCGGGAGCCGGGGCCAGCGCAGATGCATATCATATCACAGCTCCTCATCCCGAAGGATTAGGAGCGAGAAATGTAATGCTGGCTACGCTTAATGATGCGGGCATGAAGCCCGAAGATATTGACTATATCAACGTGCACGGCACTTCTACTCCGCTCGGAGATATTTCAGAAGTAAAAGCCATACAACAGGTTTTTGGCGAACACGCCTACCATCTCAATATCAGCTCTACCAAGTCTATGACAGGTCACCTGCTTGGCGCCGCCGGCGTTATTGAGGCAATTGCCTGTGTAATGGCTGTAAAGCACGATGTTGTTCCTCCCACCATTAATCATTTTACAGATGATCCCGGTTTGGATCCCGCGTTAAATTTTACTTTCTGCAAAGCCCAGCAAAGAACGGTAAGGGCGGCGCTCAGCAATACCTTTGGCTTTGGGGGACATAATGCCTCGGTTATAGTAAAGAAATATTCCGCCTGATTTTTCCGTTAACTATTTTATTCGCTGCAACTCTTCGGGGAGTTACTTACATTTGTTATTCATTAATGAAAATCTGATCCTTTGGCATTAGTCCGTTATTTTATTCAATACCTTGGAATTGACAAAACGAGCCGCTCCTTTTATAAGCAATTATGCAATGTGCTGGGCTTCGTCCCGGGGGCTTTGTCTTTGTATAAAACTGCATTGAGCCATCGTTCCGTAAAAGAAGGGACAGATGAAAACAATGAACGCCTCGAATACCTCGGCGATGCCATTCTTAGCGGAGTTGTGGCTGATTATTTATTTAAAAGATACCCTTACAAAGGGGAGGGGTTTCTTACGGAAATGCGCAGCAAAATGGTTAACCGGCAAACCCTCAATGACATTGCCGTAAAAATGGGGCTCAAAAAAATCACGATATATAATAAAAATGACGGTTCTCTGAAAGTAAGCCAGATATTTGGCAATACCCTTGAGGCACTGGTGGGAGCGATCTATGTAGATAAGGGATTCAACCCTACCAAACAGTGGGTGCTCAGGCATATCATTATCCCGCACATGTTTATAGAAGATCTCGAGACCCTTGAGATCAATCATAAAAACAAGCTTTACGGGTGGGCAAACAAGAATGGCAAAAACCTTGAATTTGAAACCCTCGACGAACGTTTTGAGAACGGGCGCAGGCTCTTTACTGTTGGGGCGGTAGTAGACGGGGAACTGATAGCTGAAGGCAAAGCATTCAATAAAAAAGACGCCAGCCAGATCGCTTCCCAGATCGCAGTGGAAAAGCTGGGGCTGGGTAAGACAGAAGAATAGTCACAGAGAAACACGGCAACTCCTTTTTGCATAGTATAAAGTCACTACTTTTCGCTCTTCTAAACCATAAATGATATCTTTAAGTATTACGAAGTAATCTCAAATCTTAAATTTCAAATTAAATAACTATGCCCCGCTTAGCAGCGTTTCCCAAAGCATTTATGCAGGCTCTTTGTAAGGATGGAACAATGACAGTAGCAGAATGGATTGACCTGGCGGTAAAGCTGGACATTGACGGACTAGAATGGTATGCCGGTTTCCTTGAAATGTCGGACAAAAAGAACTGGAGTGAATTTCGCAGGAGAGTAGAAGATCATGGAAAAACGATCCCAATGATGTGCTGTTCCCCGGATTTTACACATCCTGACAGTAATTTCCGTGCAAGAGAAATAGAAAAGCAGAAAGGCTGGATAGATATGACATATGCGTTGGGCGGGTCGTATTGCAGGGTCTTATCAGGTCAGCGCCGCCCTGAGCTTTCCATAGAAGAAGGAGTAAAGCTTGCCGCCGACAGCATCCGTGAATGCCTGCCTTACGCCCAGGAAAGGGGTATTACCCTTATCTTAGAGAACCATTACAAAGATGATTTTTGGGAATATCCTGAATTTGCGCAAAAGATGGATGTGTTCTGTAAGCTGGTAGATGCCATACATCATCCAAATTTTGGGGTGAACTACGATCCCAGTAACACCTACCTGGCCGGCGAAGACCCGCTTGACCTGTTGTATAAAGTATCTGACCGGGTGGTTACCATGCATGCGAGCGACCGCTATCTGAAAGAAGGCACGATAGAAGATCTGAGAAAAGAGGAGGGTGGCGCTCTCGGGTATGCTAAAAGATTAAGTCATGGTGAGATCGGAAAGGGGCTGAATGATTATGACGCTATATTTACAGAATTAAAAAGGGTGGGTTTTGATAGCTGGATCAGTATAGAAGACGGTGTTGACGGTATGGAACAACTGGAAAGAAGCGTTGCCTTTTTAAGAAAAAAAATTGCTCAATACTGGTAATAGCTTTCTAAACAATAGCTGTACTGAAAACGATGCGGGGACAATGTCCTTCATTTAAGGAATTATATTGCGTTCCCTGGTTCTTTTTTTACGCCTCTGCGTGAAAAGGTTGTTTTGGCAACCGGCGCCCTGATAAGTTTTTCCTATTTGCAGGGTTTAACCATGCAACATTGTTCTCTTTCCCCTGTTTAGAGTTAATTTAGCATAATGACCTGCTATTAACATTGTCAAATAATGAATTTAAAGAACGCATCCATACTGGTAATAGATGATGACCAGGACGTGCTTACGGCGGTAAGGCTGCTGCTGAAGACAGAAGCCGCAAACGTGGTTACTGAAAAGAATCCTGAAAATATACGATGGCTGTTATCAAAGCAATCCTTTGATCTGATTATGCTTGATATGAATTTTAACAGCTCAATCAATACAGGCAATGAAGGATTGTTCTGGCTCCGGAAAATCAAGGAGTTCGGGTCGGATGCGGCAATAATAATGATAACAGCCTATGGCGATATTGACCTGGCTGTTCGCTCACTAAAGGAAGGCGCTGCGGATTTTATGGTCAAACCCTGGCATAATGAAAAGCTGATCAGCGCGATCAGGGAAACACTAAAGCAGAAAGGTAGAAACCAACCTGCAGTACAGCCTGGTGCAGGCGATAGCATAATCGGTACAGAACTGCTGGGGAATTCCGAGCCGATGCAGGATATCTTTTATAAAATAAAGAAGATCGCTCCTACCGATGCCAATATCCTGATACTCGGGGAGAATGGTACCGGCAAAGATCTCATTGCAAAAGCGATCCACCAGCTTTCTCTTCGCGCAGACAAGGCATTTGTAAAGGTGGATGTCGGCGCTTTAACGGAGTCGTTGTTTGAGAGCGAATTGTTTGGTCATAAAAAGGGAGCTTTTACTGATGCCAGGGAAGACAGGACGGGACGGTTTGAAGCAGCCGATGGCGGCACCGTATTCCTTGATGAGATAGGAAATATATCCCTGCAGCAGCAGGCAAAACTGTTATCTGTACTGCAAAACCGGCAGGTGATACGCCTTGGCTCCAACCAGCCGGCACCGGTGGATATCAGGCTTATTTGTGCCACCAATCTTCCGCTGCAGGAACTTGCCAACGAAAACAGGTTCAGAAAAGACCTGGTATACAGGATCAATACTGTTGAGATCATGGTGCCCCCGTTACGCAGGCGTGAAGAAGATATTGTTGTGCTTGCCAGGCATTTTGTACAGCTTTATGCTACCAAATATTTAAGGCCATCGCTTAGCCTGGATAATTCAGCGCTGGAAAAGCTCAGACATTATCACTATCCCGGCAATGTCAGAGAGCTCCAGTATACTATCGAGCGGGCTGTGATCATGTCGGATGGGGAATCGCTTCACGGAACGGATCTTATTTTTTCACCTATTGAATCCAATGCGGCTTCTTCTGACGAACCTGCTGAGCTGAACCTGAGCGCGATTGAGAAGAATGCCATTCTCAAGGTGATAGAAAAACACAACGGGAATATCACAAAAGCTGCAAAAGAACTGGGACTCACCCGCACAGCCTTGTACAGGAGATTAAGCAAGTATGATATTTAGAAGTGGTAAGGGATAAGTGGTAAGACGTGAAACGCAAAACGTGAAATGTGAGAGGTGTGCTGAAACCTGATATCTGTAACCTGTAACCCCGAAACTATGTTCAGGAAATATGAATGGCGATTAGTGGTAAGAGTTATGCTGCTCTTTGTTACGCTCAGCATAACTTCCTTCATTTTAGTGAAGGGGAAGGGCTGGTATGTGTATTTTACACTAACAATTCCTCTCCTGGTATATGAGCTCATTGATTTCTTCCGGTTTCACAAAAAAGCCCAGGATGAGGTATCGCAGTTTGTCGAGTCTGTGCATTACAGAGATTTCTCCCGTCATTTCGATGTAAAGCAGGCGCCTCTGGAGCTTCAGCCCCTGCGCCGCGGGTTTAATGATATCAATGATACTTTTAAGGTCATCAGTAAGGAGCGTGAAACACAATACCACTATATTCAAAAGATACTTGAACTGGTAGATACCGGTATATTATCTTATAATAATGAAAGCGGAGAAACGGGCTGGATGAATGAGTCGCTCAAAAAAATGCTGGGTATTCCCTATCTTAAAACAATCCATTCATTAGAAAAAAGGAATAAAGTCCTGTATGAAGCGATCATGAAATTGCGTCCCGGCGAAAACGAGGTGGTGGCAATAACCAGTGACAAAAACATCATTAAGCTGCTGCTCTCTGCTACAGCGTTCCAAACAGACAACAAAATATATAAACTGATAGCTATTCAGAATGTAAATGAAGCGCTGGATGAAAATGAGGCAAAAGCATGGCAAAGGCTGCTGAGTGTAATGACTCATGAGATCATGAATTCTGTAGCGCCTATATCCTCACTTGCAGATACTTTGAAGAACAGGCTGCAGATGGCAGCAAAAGACCTGGAAGATACAGATGGCACCGTAGAAGATCTTGAATTGGGGATCATTACCATTAAGCGGAGAAGCGAGGGACTTTTAAAATTCGCCGAGACATACCGCAACCTCAACAAGATCACTACGCTAAATCTTACCCGTGTATATGTGCGCGACCTTTTTGAAAACCTGTCGCTGTTAATGCAGCCCACCCTTCAGCAAAAAAATATTGATATAGATGTAATACTCAAAGACACCGATCTCATTCTGGAGGCAGATACCAACCTGGTAGAGCAGGTACTGATCAATTTAATGGTAAATGCTATTGAGGCGATAAAAGATACCCAAGATCCTCATATCGTTTTATCTGCAACACGCAGTCCTAATCAAAAAGTGATAATAAAAATTGCAGACAACGGCAGTGGTATCCCGGAAGATGTGCTGGATAAAATATTTATTCCTTTTTTCAGCACCAAGAAAAGCGGCAGCGGTATCGGGCTGAGCCTGTGCAAGCAGATAATGATGCTGCATAAAGGCAATGTGCAGGTGCAAAGCACAGAAGGAGAGGGCACTGTTTTTTCCCTACTTTTTTAGCCAGCCGTTGGCAGCCATCCAGTTCATGCAGCGGTCTATCCATTCTTCTTTGGTGGTGCTATTGTGCATGCCGAAGCCATGACCTCCGTTTTGATAAATATGGAGCTCTGCCGGAATCTTATTCCTTAATAGTCCTTCATAAAAGACAATACTGTTCTCGGGGCTTACGCCCTTATCGTCTGAGGCGTGCACCAGGAAAGTTGGGGGTGTTTGTGCAGTGATATGTTTTTCGTTTGAAAATTCATTTAGCTGGTCTGCTGTTGGGTTTTGGCCCAGCAGGTTTCTGAAAGACCCGGCATGAGTGATTTGCTTATCGGCGCTGATCACAGGATAAATGAGCATCATAAAATCGGGGCGCAGGTTTATATTGTCGGGATTATCAATCACGGCTTTTGTAAAATGAGTGCCTGCAGTAGACGCAAGATGTCCTCCTGCCGAGAAGCCCATTATGCCCACTCTTAAAGGATCCACATACCATTTTGATGCATTTTTTCTTACCAGCAGTATTGCCTGCTGCGCATCCTGCAACGGGGCGATGGAGGGATCCGGCTGGTTTTTAGGATTTGGCATCCGGTACTTTAAAACGAAAGCTGCCACGCCCATTTCATTAAACCGTTTTGCCACATCATAGCCTTCATGTCCTGCAGCTACTATGCCGTAGCCCCCGCCCGGGCATATTACTACGGCGGCGCCGTTTGCCTTTTCCTTGCCTGGAAGAAAAATACTAAGTGTGGGATTTCGGATATTGCTTATGCGCAGAATATTACCCGAGGTTTCCGATTTTTCTTCATCAGCCCCCGGTATATCATTGGGGATTTGTTTGTCGCTGTATAATGAGATCTCCATTTGCCTGGATTGAGCGATGCCTTTAAAAACGCATAATGTCAAAAATAACAAAAGGCTTAAGCAATATTTCATGGACAGTTGTTTTGCGAAAGGTATGGAATTATCCGGATTGGCTTAAAGCAAACCTTCATCGGCAAAGCTGTAAAAACCTTCTTCGCTTACGATGATATGATCCAGCACCCGGATGTCGAAATATTTTGCCGCTTCCTTTATTTTTTGTGTAAGTATCTCGTCTGCCCGGCTGGGTCTGACCCTTCCGGAAGGATGATTGTGGCAAAGCACAATGCTCACGGCATCTTCTTCCAGGGCTTTTTTAAGTATTACCCTGGTATCCGCTACAGTGCCTGTGATACCACCTTTGCTGATCACTTCCGTATGATTGACTTTATTTGCCTGGTTCAGGAACAGTACAATAAATACTTCCAGCTCATAATCTTTTAGTACGCCCTGCAGGTACCCGGCTATGCTTGTGCTGTCGGTTACATAAGGCTTTTCTATAAATCCCGCCGCCTGTCGTCTCCTGCCCAGCTCCATAGCGGCTGCAATAGTCACGGCTTTAGCCTCACCAATACCTTTGATCTTAGTCAATTCCTTGACAGAAATTTTACCCAGTTCATTGAGGTTGTTTTTGCCGAGCAGCAGGATTTCTTTGGCAAGATCAAGAGCTGATTTATTATGTGTACCATTCTGAAGCAGAATGGCTATGAGCTCAGAATGGCTCAGGCTTTCGGGGCCTTTGGTACGGAGCTTTTCCCTGGGACGGTCATCTATAAGCCAGTCTTTGATAGCTTTTTTCTTATCGGGTAGCATAATTTTGGTGATTTTCATTCGTTATAGCGTAATATATCTAAAATCCTTGTAATAACCATAAAAATCTACTTCTATGAAACTGTCAAACCGCCAGCTTATCCTTGGCTCTCTTCAGCCATTATTGTTTTGTATAGCCATGTATTGTGTTATTCTTTTTATATCGGTCTTTTTATGTTCCTCCATATACAATGCCTTTAAAACCGGTAATAAAGCTACCATAACGGAAACACAAACCGCTTCGGTTGCCAATTTCGAACATTCCGGGGCTGCAGCTCTGAAGCAATAGGCTAAGCTGATCAGGGATTCGCGTTGTATGCAATATGCAGCAGATTATATGTTGCAGGCAGCAATTTTTTGTTGCACCTGCTCATTACTAAAGGCTTATTTCTATCTTCGCCGCATATCCACCAATTTATGCAACCGAAGGCGAAATTATTCTCAGGAACAGGTTCCCGCTATCTGGCGGAAAAGATAGCCCAGCAGTTCGGACAACCCTTAGGCAAGATAAGTATTCAGCGTTTCAGCGATGGGGAAATTCAGCCTACTTTCCTTGAAAGCATCAGGGGCGATTATGTTTTTCTCATCCAGAGCACTTTTTCCCCGGGTGATAATATCATGGAGCTGTTGCTTATGATAGATGCAGCCCGCAGGGCTTCGGCGTATAAGATCATTGCTGTTTTACCCTATTATGGTTATGCCCGCCAGGATCGCAAGGATAAGCCCCGGGTTGCTATTGGCAGTAAGCTGGTAGCTAATCTTTTAACAGCGGCAGGCGCCGACAGGGTGATCACTATGGACCTGCACGCTCCCCAGATCCAGGGGTATTTCGATATACCGGTAGACCATCTTGACAGCTCAGCCATTTTCATTCCTTATATTGAACAACTTAATCTGGAAAACCTTACCTTTGCCGCCCCTGACGTGGGAAGTGCCAACAGGATACGTGAAATTGCCAGCTATTTTAACGGAGAAATGGTGATTTGTGATAAGCACAGAAAACGTGCTAATGAAATTGCGAGCATGGTGGTAATTGGCGATGTAACCGACAGGAATATAGTTCTTATAGATGATATATGCGATACCGGCGGAACGCTGGCCAAAGCTGCCGGGTTGCTGATGGAAAAGGGAGCAAAAAGCGTGAGAGCACTGTGCACCCATCCTGTGCTGAGCGGTAATGCTTATGTAAATATTGCCAATAGCGTGCTGGAAGAGCTGGTAGTTTGTGATACCTTGCCGCTGAGGGAACACAGCGATAAGATCAAAGTATTGAGCGTGGCAGAACTGTTTGCGGCTGCCATAAGAAATGCTTATGAAAATCAGAGTATTACGAGCTTGTTTATTCATAGCCAGCTCAGAGATAAATAAGGGTAAATTTTAATTTCAAAATAAAACAAATGAAAACAATTACAATCGAAGGACAACTGAGGACCGGAAGGGGTAAAAAAGCCACCCGCGAACTCCGCTCTCAGGGATTGGTGCCTGCTGTAATTTACGGTGGTACAACGGAAGTGAACTTTCAGGCTCCCGTTCTGGCTTTTAAATCTATTGTATATACCTCTGAATTCCAGCAGGCTGAGATCAGGGTAGATGGTAAATCATACAATTGTATCCTGAAAGATATACAATTGGATAAGGTTTCTGACGCGCTTAATCACCTGGATTTTCTTCAACTCGTTGAAGATAAAAAAGTTGTAGCTGACATTCCGTTGAAATTTACGGGAACGGCAGCAGGGGTAAAGGCCGGCGGCAAGCTGGTAACCAAGATGAAATCCCTGAAAGTAAAAACCTATCCTAAATATTTGAAGGAAAATATTGAGGTAGATCTTTCCGCGCTGGAGCTTAATGGCAATGTACGGGTGGAAGACGTGAAGGAAGAGCATTACGAGATACTGAACTCTCCCCGTATCCCGATAGCTTCTGTAGTAATGACCCGTCAGTTGAAGCAGGAAGAATCTACTGCACCTGCTGCACCAGCAAAAAAATAATACAACAGGTGGTTAGCCTGAATGTCATAAAAATCACCCAATTCATTAAGGATTGGGTTTTTTGTTACGCTTTTGATCATGAGTAGATACCTCATAGTCGGTTTAGGGAACCCTGGTGCTGAATATGCACATACAAGGCATAATATAGGGTTTGATGTGGTAGATGCATTTGTTGAAAAGCACGGCACATATTTCAGCAGCGGACGCCTGGCTGATGTTGCTGAGGTCAGGTGGAAGGGGAAGATGTTTACCTGCATCAAGCCTACCACTTATATGAACCTGAGCGGCAGATCTTTCAGATACTGGATGGATAAGGAAAAGCTTAGCCCCGCGCAAACACTTACGATCGTAGATGACCTGGCGCTGCCCCTCAGTAAATTGAGACTGCGGGCTGGCGGTAGCTCAGGGGGGCATAACGGCCTGACAGACATCCAGCAGGCGCTGGGCACGGATAAATATCCTAAGCTGAGATTTGGTATAGGTAATAATTTTTCTAAAGGCATGCAGGTGGACTTTGTATTGGGCAAATGGTTTCCTGAAGAGCTTGAAGTAGTGCAAAGGAAAATGATTTTTTGCGTTGAAGCTATTGAAAATGTAGCTGTTATGGGACTGGAACGTACCATGAACATCGTAAATCAAATGGAGTTTATATGAACAGAAGGAATAGTGCTGGATAACATTCGCTAAAAAATTATACTAACTTTATAAGTTTCAATTTGTTTGCATTAAATTAGCGTTTTACAAGTGTTTTCACCCCTGATTTATTATCCACTTTCCTTGAACTGCCCGAGAATCTAATAAAAAAGCACATGTTCATATCGTTTACCCACATTTATAAACCTTATTGAACTCATAATCAAGTATGAAAATATTCTGTATTGGCCGTAACTATGTTGATCATGCAAAAGAGCTAGGTAATGAAGTACCCTCGGAACCGGTTATTTTTATGAAACCTAAGAGTGCTTTATTGCAGTCTCATACCCCTTTTTATTATCCGGAATTTACCAATGAGCTGCATTCCGAAGTAGAACTGGTATTAAGAGTGAGTAAAAACGGTAAGTATATCCAGGAAAAGCATGCCTCAAAATATTATAATGGTATTACCGTAGGTATAGATTTCACTGCGCGTGATATTCAAAATGAATTACAGGAAAAGGGATTGCCCTGGGAAAAAGCAAAAGCCTGGGACAACTCCACTGTTATAGGCAAATGGCTTGATATTACACCAGAACTGAAAAAGAATGATATCAATTTTTGCCTGTATAAAAATAAGGAACTGGTGCAGCAGGGCAATTCAAAGCAAATGGTCTTCAGCTTCGACAGTATAGTATCTCATATTTCTAATTATTTTTCTCTGAATATAGGGGATATTATTTTTACAGGCACTCCTGCCGGCGTGGGAGAATGCGTGGTAGGGGATGATCTGGAAGGCTTTATAGAAGATGAGAGCATGTTTGAGCTTTCTATTAAATAAAAATTATTTTACTGTCATATATGCCCCCTTGTATAACAAGGGGTTTTTTATACAAAATACACGAGATCACATCATTAAAAAGCCGCTAAAACCATGGTTTTAAGCGGCAGTTTAATTTTCCGCTGATAGCAACAATGTACCCGACTCACTGCTGTATCATCACGGAATGGTATACATGAGAACCCTGTAGTCATATATGAAAACCTGTAAATAATTTCCTGATTATCACAAATTTTGGCTTTTTTTGTTTTAGAATTTCATCATAGCGATATATCCGTCTTCTCTGAAACATGATACCCCTGTAAACAGTTTTTTTCAGAATTAATTTTTTGCATCTGTCATGCAGCATCCTGATCAGAAATATGTTGAGGCTTTATTAAACAACGATCCTTTGGTGTTGGAGGAGCTTTACGAAAAATTTTCAGCCAGAATAAAATGGATGATCCTGCAGAACAGCGGCACGGAAACAGACGCCGCAGATATTTTCCAGGATGCATTGATGTCTATATATAACAAAGCCAAAACAGGCGATTTTGAGCTCACCTGCCCGATGGAAGCATTCCTTTACCTTATTTGTAAGAATAAGTGGCTGAATGTGCTGAATAAAAGGAAAACTCAAAAGGTAACAAATACCGACACTGAAGGATTTAACTATATCGGAGAAGACAGCTTCAGGCTGGCAGAAGATTGTGTAATGCACCAGGAGCGAAGCGCCCTGCTTGCTGAAAAACTGTCTGAGATGGGAGAGAGTTGCAAAAATTTGTTGAAATTAAGCTGGAGTGGCTTATCAATGGACGAAGTAGCAAAAAAGCTTAAGGTTAGCTATGCTTATGCGCGGAAAAAGAAATCTGAATGCATGGCAAAATTGATTACACTTGTAAAGCAGTCTCCCAAATTTAACTCGTTGAAATGGTGATCTTATGAATGACAACTTTGAAAAGATTGAGAGTTACCTTAATGGAAGCATGACGGCTGAAGAAAAAAGCCGCTTTGAAAAAGAACTTGCAGAAAATAATGAGTTACAGCAGTTGTTCAACTTATACGGCACTATCAACACTGAAATGTATAATGCAGAAAAATACAGTGATCGGGAAGCAGCGCTGAAAAATACATTAAGCCAGCTTAACGGGAAGTATTTTAAGGAGCCATCCGCCCCTGTAATCCCCATGCGGCAAAAAAACAGTTTCCCCAGAAGGATGATGGCTGTGGCTGCAGGCCTGATATTGATACTCGTTGCATATTTTGCTTTTTTCAGTAACAGAAATACTCCAACCCGGCTTGCAGATCAATATGTAAAGCAAGAGCTTATGCACCTCAGCCAAACAATGGATGGCGCCAAAGACAGTCTCCAGCAAGGCATAGCGGCGTATAATAATAAAGAATATGAAAAGGCGCTTCAATTGTTTGAAGCTGTTTACGCCACTCATCCCGATAACAGTGATGCGCTCAGGTACGTGGGTACAGTATATCTCGTTACTAAAGAATATGATAAAGCCCTTGAGAAATTTGATGACCTCGCTGCAAAGAAAGAGCTATTCAGCAATGCCGGACCCTTTTTGAAAGCTGTTACATTGCTGCAGCGAAATAGTACAGGAGATAAAGCCGCAGCAAAAGCAATCTTAGAGGAGATAGTGGAGGATAAGCAGGAGGGAAGCACGGCGGCCGAGCAATGGCTGAAAAGCTGGTAGCAGTCCTAAAGTCGTGAAAAGTGAGAAGATAAAAGTGAAAGAATATCTCACATTTCACGTCTCACATTTCACGTTTGACATAGCCCAGGATGTTATTCACACCCCCGGGTAACCGGTTTTGGCTTATTCTAAATATCATATCAGCATGGAAGTTTCTGTTCGTAAAGTTTGTGTTCCATTGTCTTTTATCTGTTTTGCATCTTTTCTGTTCTTGATCGTTTTCCCCGGGTGCATGTGCAATCACAATAAGCAAACAGACCGGCCCCCGGACTGGCATGTCTATTACAAGCCATCAAAACCTGAAAAAAAAGATCCATATAAGCAATTGATGGTGTGGCTGAAACCGGGCAGCACCGATGTACAGTTCAGCCAGTGGATATACGACAGCATTATAAAAAAAGGGAAAAGCGAAGAGATTAATATCAGCTTCGTATGTGGCAGTTGCGATTCTACACTTTTTTTGCTGGAAGGCAAAGCCATTGAAGTATTTATGCAGGGTGAAGTGGCACAGGGTGGCAGCAGCAGTAAAAAAAAGATCCCGGTGACAGGGGAAAGCGGTCCTGTTTATTTCGGCACTAACCTTCCGGTATTTTTCCCGGATAAAACTCTGGCAACGGAAAGAAGAAGGGCTGAATTGCCAAAAGTGACTTATAGCGATGCTCCGGTGAAAGTAGCTGTTTTTGATACGGGACTCGACTCGGCTTTGGTCAGCTCTTATTTTTCGTTATATCAATCTGCCGACAGCGCATGTATACCAGGTGGAAATGCAGGCTGGAACTTCATAGAGAACAAAAATGACTTTTCTGATGATAACCCGCAGCGGCATGGCACAACCGTAACCAGCTTTATTACTAATGAAGCCGGGTTTTATAAAAATAATAGTGTCGAAATTTTACCGGTAAAAGTTTTTGCCGGCGATGGCACAGGCGATCTGTTCACTATACTTTGCGGCTTTGCTTATGCACAGAACAGGAAGGTGAATATCATCAATGCAAGCTTTGGCTTTTACGAGCCATTGCACAAATATGACAGCAACGGGAATGCATTAGAGGCATTTACTTCCCCTGTTATGCTGAAAGCTTTTATAGAACATTATCTTACTCAAAACAACATCCTGCTGCTGGCGGCTGCCGGGAATAAGGACGATGCTATTGAAGACCAGGAATACGATCCTGCAGACAGCCTGCAAAAAAGAAACCTGGACAGTGTTCATTTTTACCCGGCATCATTATCACCGGTATTGCCTAATGTAGTTGCCGTAACAACAGTATATAAAGACCTGGTGAGCCCGACACAAAACTTTTCGGCCAATGTGGTAGATGCAGGAGTAGCCGCAGACTATATTGATGCTGCAGGCAATTTTGTATTTGTCAATCCTGTTAACAGCAGCTTACCTCCGGTATCAGGCTCATCCTTCGCCACGCCTGTTCTTACGGGTAAAATGGCAGCATGGTATCACTTATACCATCCGCTGCTTCAGGGAACGCCCATAACAAAAGAAATAAGAGACAGTATTTTTTCATTGTTAAAAACAAATGCTTCTCCGGCTTTTCTTACTAATATTGGAGCGTTACGTTCCAGAATAAAGGAAGGAAAAGTAATAGATCACACGGGAGCCGGAAAGCAGCAGGCGTACCGGGGAAAGTAATAATTGATCTCTCAGATGCTTGATCTACGTAATAGTATCCTGGTCAGGATGATGTTTTTTATCATTGCCGCAACAGCTTTTACCCGTAGCGCTTTTGCCCAGTGTATCACCTCTGCAGAAGCATGGCGCAGGATCATGGCGATTGAGGCAGATGATCTGTCTGTTGTTGCAGATAAGCTGCAAAACGCAAATGGATTGCTGAAAGCATTGATTAACTGCAACTATCCTGAAGACTCTGTATATGCAAGGCTGCTTCATCGTATAGCCGCATTGGAATATCTCAAAAACGATTATGTAGCTACGCCCCGGGCTATACATGATGTTCTTGAATCTATCAGGATCAATAGCAGCGGGCAAAAGAATGCCTGCCCGCAATACCTGGTAAACAGTTACTACAATCTTGCAACTTTTTACAAAACGCTCAATCAAAACAACAAAGCGCTGGCCTTTTACGACAGTGTGATTTTGATTAAAAAACGAAATGCTGTTGTTGATGATTATGCTATCGGCAGCAGGATAATCAGGTCTGATATTTTTTTTAAATACGGCGACTTTCAGAAATGTATTGATGAAGCTTCTTTCGCTATTGCAGAAGCGGAGCGTATTTCAAGGCACGAATCAGTGATGGCAGCCTTTAACCGGAGAGCCCAGTCGTATGCTTATCTTGGTAACAAAGAAAATGCATTCAGTGATGCGGATTCAGCGTTAAAGTATGCCAAAAGCCTTCACTCGGATTTTGAAATGGCTACTTCCTTAAAGATCAAAGCGCAACTATATGCTGCTCAGGAGGACTGGGCAAAAGCGGTTGATTATTTTAACCAGTCTATACGGATGCGGCTTAAAACAAACGAGAATGAGCAGATAGCGGATGATTATACCGATCTTGGCAATTATTATTTACAAAAGCGGAAAGCATATAGCCAGGCTGAACAGTGCTACTTGCATACTATTAAATACGCCGGGAAATCCGGTAATGCAGAACGTTTATGCAAGGCATATATTAATCTCGGTGAACTGGAGTTTCAGTGGGACAGGCAAAGCAATTATACCCGGTCGAAACAATATTATTCCGAGGCATTAAATGTATATGGCATTCATAGCAACGACTTTTTTAAAAGCCAGTCATTGGCGGGATTATCTTCCATCCGGAACATTGATCTTCTCCTTGTACTACTGGGTAACAGAACAGAATGGTTGCTTAACATGTATAAGCACGATAATAATAAAGCATATATAGATGCCTGCCTGCAATCGGCAATGGTGATGGATTCTGCTATTACACAGGCAAGGAGGCTGCAAATTGGCGAACAAAGTAAGCTTTACTGGCGCAACAGTACAAGAAGCTTTTTTGTGAATGCAATCGAGGCCTGCTATTTAGCGGATAATGACAGCCTTGCTTTCTATTTTATGGAAAAAAGCAGGGCTGTTTTGCTGAATGATAAGATCAATGAGCTGAATGCGCTGGTGCATCTTCCCAATGCTGAGGCTGCAACTGAGCAGGATTTTATTAGCCGTATGGCAGCCTGCAGGCAAAAGCTCAGCTCAACTGATCCTGATTCAGGGGCATATGGTATGCAGCAGATGGAGCTTTTGAAAGTAAAATCTGATTTTGAATATTTCGTAAAATCTCTTGAACAGAAGTACCCGCTGTATTATCAATACAAATATGCTGATGTGGTACCAAAGATGTCTGTGCTGCAGGAATGGCTGAAGAGCACAAAAAGTTATTTTGTGCACTATTTTATACAGGATACAGCAGCATATATTCTTGCTATTGCCCCTGAGACATCTCACATGATTAAAGTAGACAGAAGTAATTTTAATATGAATGACGTCGCTGGTTTTTTGAAATACTGCAGCAACAAGCAGGCGTTAAATAACAGCTATGCCGGCTTTGCAGAGCTTTCGCATAAGCTTTACCATACCCTTTTTGCTGATCTGCATATTCCCTACGGAAGGGTGATCCTTTGCCCGGATAACTTTCTCATTCCTTTTGAAGCACTGACAACAGACGGTAATGGCAGGGATTTTCTAGTATATCATTATACCTTCAGCTATACCTATTCAGCAGGTTACCTGTTACATGGTTCTAAAGTATATCCTTCTTCAGGCAGCTTTATCGGTTTTGCACCTGTTTCATTCAGGAAGGGTCTCAGGGTACCCGACCTGAAGCATGCGGCAAAGTCCCTTAAAAGCGCGGCGGAGGGCTATGACGATGCTGTTCTATTCACGGATGCAGCGGCCAGCAGGAGTAATTTTTTAAAAGAGATGTCCTGTTATAGTGTAGTGAACGTATTTTCTCATGCGCTGGCGGATACTGCGAGCATGGAACCTGTTTTATATATGCAGGATTCTGTAATTCATCTGCAGGAATTGCAACTGATCAATCATACAGCAACTCAACTGGTAATGTTGAGCGCCTGCCAAACGAACGTAGGACGTAATGCCACAGGAGAGGGGATATATAGCCTGGCAAGAGGCTTTGCAGCAGCAGGGATCCCAGCTGTATCTGCTACATTATGGAAAGCGGATGAAGAAGCTATTTATCTTATATCTCAAAAGATGAATGAATATCTTGCTGCGGGAATGCGAAAGGATGATGCGTTGCAGAAAGCAAAGCTCTTCCTTATGCAAAAGGGAGGAAAAGAAAAATTGCTGCCTTATTTCTGGGCAAATATGATACTTGTTGGTAAGGGCGATCCTATAAATCTTACCCATCAGCACACTAAAGCCGGGATATGGCCATGGATCGCCATAATTGCATTGGCAGGAGGAGGATTTATTCTTTTATATCGTTATAGAAATAGGTCTTACATTTGATATTATACAATAAATCTACAATTATGCAGAAAGCAAAAGCGAAAAAGCAAACTCCGGCCAAACACAAGAGCGGACGAAAAGCTCATGGTGAAAAGCAGCCTGCTATGTTGCTCAGAGGGGAGGTGGCAAAAGGCGGCAGCAGCTCCAGTAAAAAAATAAAGATCACCTGATCGCGCTGAGAGAATTTTTTTGAAATGCATAGGATGTGGTAAAGCAATATTCTCCCTGCTATACATTTACGATCAGCACAGGAATTTTCACCTTATGCCTTACTGAGTTTACCGTTTCACCATGAATGAAGTCTTCTACACCTTTATGCCCGTGAGCGCCCATTACGAGCATATCAGCTTCCTGCTCATTTACGATCCGGCTGATCTCACCGGATCTCCTGCCAAACCCTAATTGTGTAATTGCCGTGTATCCTTCCACCTTTAGGTTGTCGCTGTAATGTTGTAATCGCTTTTGATCTTCCTGCGTTTCATAGTCGCCGGATTCCTGCCTTAATAACCTTGCAGATACACTTTCTACAACGTGTATAAGAATGTAAGTAGCATGGGTATTGCCCTGGGCAATAGCAAATGACAATAGCTTTTTGTCATTATCGCTGAAGTCGAGTGCGATGGCTATCCTGTTAAAACGCGGTATTTCCAGCTCAAGCTTTTCTTTAGTTGCGGGGTGAATAGGGGAGGTCACCTTTTTACCATTCCGGATGATGACAGGATGCGCCGTTATGTATAATAATAATGCTATAAAGAAAATGCCTGCGATGATAATGATCAGCTTCAGTAACCCGTTGCCGGGTGCATTAAATACCGGTAATACTTCGCCCAGCACCATCCTGATGTTAAGATATACCAGCAGTATTGTAATTGCCCATGCAAAAATTTTGGTAACAGGCTTAATGGCGAATCTCCCCATTGTCTTTTTATCGCTTACAAAATGTATAAGGGGTATTATGGCAAAGCCCAGTTGCAGGCTGAGTATTACCTGGCTCAGTATGAGCAGTGCGTCAAGCTCTTTATCGCCATAGATCATTAGTACTACCAGTGCCGGTATTATGGCAATCAGCCGGGTGATCAGTCTCCGCAGAAGAGGGTTGATCCGGAGCCGCAAATACCCTTCCATTACGATTTGTCCTGCGAGGGTACCCGTTACCGTGGAGCTTTGCCCGGCGGCGATAAGGGCAATAGCGAAAAGCGTTGAAGCGAGGTCAGTCCCCAGTAAGGGAGACAGCAACTGATGTGCCTCTTCTATCTGTGCTACTTCAGTGCGGCCTGCCTTAAAAAAGGTGGTAGCGGCAAGCACCAGTATCGCCGCATTCACGAGAAAGGCGAGGTTCAAGGCGATAGTACTGTCTATCACGTTCATTTTGATCGCCTGCCGTATGCCGGCTTCATCCCGTCGGATCTTGCGGGTTTGTACCAGCGAAGAATGCAGGTAAAGATTATGAGGCATCACCGTGGCGCCGATGATCCCGATAGCGATATACAGGGCTTCCTCATTAGGCAGAGAAGGGATCAGTCCGGTAGCCACTTCGGAAAGTGCGGGTCTGGCCAGGATGATCTCCACCAGGAATGAAATACCTATCACAGCAACAAGGCAAATAATAAAAGCTTCCATCATGCGCATGCCAAGCCGCTGTAAGAACAGCAGCAGGAATGTATCTAAAACGGTAATGGCTACACCCCATATCAATGGGATGCCGGTTAGCAGGTGCAGCCCAATAGCCATCCCCAGTACTTCCGCAAGGTCCGTAGCAGCTATGGCAATCTCTGCCAGCAGGTAGAGTATAAAATTTACATACTTAGGGTAGGTTTCCCTGTTAGCCTGAGCAAGATCTCTTCCTCTCACTATACCAAGCCTCGCAGAAAGGCTTTGCAACAGGAGCGCCATCAGGTTGCTCATGAGCAGCACCCATATAAGCGTATAGCCAAACTTACTGCCACCGGCAAGATCGGTTGCCCAATTGCCGGGGTCCATATAGCCAACTCCTACAAGGTAGGCCGGGCCAATAAAAGCCAAAAACCTTTTCCACCGGGGTTTATGCTGTATCCTGGTAGCATCAATGCTACCGTGCACTTCACTCAGCGATGCGTCTGAATTAAGCTTCAAGTTCATGATGTACTAAAATATTTTGTGCCGCCTGCTCACTCATGATAAACGGCGGGTTTCCCGGGATCTTGATTTCCAGGGAGTGGTCGAAACCGAACTTTTTATTTATTTCCACTATGGTTCCAATAGTGATATTCCTTTGCTGCAAAAGATTCAGCATATCCTGGGACTGATCTGCAAGCCCGCTTACTTTTGCTTTGGTATGGGCCCCGAGTGTGGTAAGCTTTACCTGGCTGGGCGTTGCTATTTTCCCGGAGCTGTCCGGTATAGGATCTCCGTGCGGATCAAACCTGGGAAATCCGAGAAAAGCATCCAGCCGTTCTATCAGTTGCCCGTTGCTTACATGTTCAAGCTCTTCGGCAATGTCGTGCACCTCATTCCAGTTGAACTTTAATTTCTCTGCCAGGAAATATTCCCAGAGCCTGTGCCTTCTCACTATACCAAGCGCAAGTCTTGTACCTTCTGCGCTAAGCCTGCACCCCTGGTAGGGGTAATAAATCACCAGCTTTTTCACTTTCAGTCTCTTGAGCATATCCGTTATAGAAGCAGGTTTGGTGTCCAGCTCCACAGCCAGTGCATTCGTACTGACCGGTTCCCTGGTGCTTTGCAGGCGATAAATGGCTTTGATATAATTTTCTTCACTAATTGAATAATTCAATCTATCTAATTTTATTTTTAGGCAAATCTAAAAAATATTTTTTGTATCCTGTTAATGACTGGCATTATTTTTTATCATGTTTATGTCCTCGTATACCCGCTTTTATGAAAGAAAGCAAAAATTTAATACTTTACATGCCGAAACAATGTGTATGCGACGAGCTTTAAGTTTGTGTTTAGTGCTGGTTATATTATTTACTGCTTGTAAAAGCCGGAAAAAAAGCATGACAGGGGAAGATCCTGTTACGATTGAAGACTTTATTGCCTTTTTCCCGGATACCTCCTTACCTTTTAATATTGCTGATACCCAGATCAACCGTAAGCTGCCGGATTCGCTGCTGATCAGCGAAAAGATTTTTTCCCAGTTTGTGCCTGATTCTGTATATGGTAACGATTATCCCCAGAAAATCAAGCCCAAACTATATGCTGTCGGCAAAATAACAGATCCCGGAAAAGAGACCTATCTTTTACTTAAGGCCGCTACCCTGGAAAAGCAGATCGGATATGTACTTTGCTTTGATAAAGATCATAAGTTTAAGGCAGCCATGGAACTGATCCGTAATAATCCTGACAAAAGAAATGCTATGACGGGCAGTATTGACAGGAGACTGACGATCACCAAAACGGAGACCCGGAAAACAAAGGATGGCCAGCAATATTATAAATTGAATGCCTATGTTTATAATACAGCAGGTGTGTTTACGCTGATTAAAATTGAATCTAATGAGCCGGTCGTGCCCCAGGCGGTATACAATCCAATAGATACCCTTTCAAAAGAAAACAAGCTTTCCGGCGACTATATAGTGAACAGTAAAAATTTTGTATCAGTTCGCGATGGAAAGAATGCAAAAAAGATTTTGTTTTTTGTGCATTTTGAAACCAATGATGATTGTTCGGGCGAATTAAAAGGAGAAGCGACATTGATCAAACCAAATCTCGCCCAGTACCGCAGGGTAGGGGATGCCTGTGTGCTCAGGTTATTTTTCTCGGGGAATAAGGTCACACTGAGCGAGGAACAGGCCTGTGGCAATTACCGGGGTATAAAGTGCAGCTTTGACGGCACATATACTAAAAAGAAAACCGCGTCTAAAAAAACAGAAAAAAAGAAGAAATAGACCGGAGTCGTCCTTGTTAATGCCCTTTCAGCTTATTCTTAAATACCTTTTCAAATTTTTCAAGCTTGGGACGGATTACATAATAGCAATATGGCGCCTGTCCGTTAAGCCTGTAATAATCCTGGTGGTAATTCTCTGCCGGGTAGAAATTCCTGAAAGGCTCGATAGCTGTAACTATTGGGTTAGCCCATGCGCCGCTCCTGTCAAGCGCATCCTTATAGTGCCCGGCTTTTTGCTTTTGCTCATCGTTGTGATAAAATATTACACTCCTGTATTGAGGACCGATATCGTTTCCCTGCCTGTTCAATGTGGTGGGATCGTGGGTTTGCCAAAATACTTCCAGCAATTCATCATACGTTATGACAGAAGGATCATATATCACTTCCACCACTTCGGCGTGCCCGGTGGTTTTGCTGCAGACCTGCTCGTAGGTAGGATTGGCAACATGCCCTCCGCTATAACCGCTGGTAACTTTTATTACACCTTTCAATTCCTGGAATACTGCCTCGGAGCACCAAAAACATCCTGTGCCAAATGTGGCAGTATCCTTTTCTCCTGAATAAACAATTGCGTCTTTGTCCTGGCTCATATAATTTGCTTTAAGGGAATTATTATTTTGTACGCAGGACAGCAATATGCTGACCGGCATTGCTAAAAAAAGATACCGCATCATGCGAAATAATTTTTGTTCCTGTTGCCTGATCCGTCGGCATACAAAGTTACTGATAATAACAGTGTATATAAGTGGTGACCGGCTATCCCGGCTCCTTATGGTTTGTTAAAAGCGAAATTTTGTCGAGCAGTTTGGCAAGCCATGTATTGGCATTTTCTATAAAGCCTGTTCCGGAGGCTATGGTATCTGCATCCTGTACTGTTACAGAAGGGATGAGCTCACTCCGGCAATTGTCTATCATAAGAGAAAGCGTTGCAGGGGTGGCTTCAAAATGAAACTGAAGTCCCAGGGTTTTTTCTTCAAAAAGGAAAGCCTGATTGCGGCAGACGCTGCTTGAAGCAAGCAGCGTGGCGCCTTTGGGGAGATCAAAGGTATCGCCATGCCAATGCAGCACGGTAAAGGTATCCGGCAGTTCCGAAAAAATGCTGTCAGCTTTTCCTGCTTCTGTCAGGTGAACCGGGTACCAGCCGATCTCTTTGCTGGTATGCGGATATACTGCTGCGTTCAGCGCCGCAGCGATCAATTGGGCACCAAGGCAAATACCGGTCACCAGCTTTTTTTCGTTTATACATTGCCGTATAAAATCCTTTTCATCGTCAAGCCAGGGATATTGTGCCATATCATATACGCCCATTGGCCCACCCATCACTATCAGCCAGTCTATATCAGCAATGAGGGGAAGCTCATCCCCTGCGTAAAAGCGGGTGAACGTCTGTGCATGATTGTGTTGCCCGGCCCATTGTTCAATATACCCGGGGCTTTCAAAATGGACATGCTGAAAATAATGAATACGGAGCGCTGGCATACCGGTAATCTTATTTATTGTTCAACAGCATTGCTGTAATATGACGTGTAATTTAGACAGAAATAATCAGCTGCACGGAAACAAGAAGATTATCTTTTAAATTAAACCGCCGTGATTTAAATTATTGGTATTTAAAATCAATGCCTGCAGTTTCTTCCAGGGTTATAACTCTGCAAATAATTTGTATATTGCATATAAACGTTGAGTATGGAAACGAAGCAAGCCGCCAGGCAGGAACCTTCGGTTTTTGCCCTGATTGTAGATAAGCTCCGATACATGGATGAGGCGGAGCTGAAGCTGGCGTATATAAAATTGTTCAGGAAAGAACTAGAGGAAGAATGGAAAAACATCACCAAAGAAGCTGATTTTAGTAAAGTTACTGATAAAGAGATACAGGATGCCATACAAAAGGAACGTTATGAAAACCAATGACAACACTGATTGTTTTAGATGCTAACACATGGATACGGTTTGCCCGCAATAAGGGAATAGAACCTCTGTTTGCAAGAATAGAGGCATACGACCTGATGCCTGTAGTAAACTCCTATATGCTTACAGAAATTTTCAAAGTACTTGTAAGAAATGAATGGATGACAGAGGCACAAAGCCTGAAAGTTATTGATTTTATAAAATCAATTGTAGTGATAAAAACAGAACAGGCTGTTTATCGCATCAGTCCTGACCCAAAAGATAATTATTTGTTTGATCTTGCTATTCAAACCAACGCTGCTTATATTATAAGCGATGATTCAGCATTGCTTATTTTAAAATGCAACCCGTAAAGGTTTTTTCATCTAACTGGTTCTTAAAGCATTTCCCGGTTTAAATATCTTTAGTGCCAACAACAGGCCATAAGAGATGAACATTTACAGGTCATTCATGACAGGCGTAGGATATATTGTATCTGTTCCGCTTGAAAAGCGAAGGATATAAAGAAAATCAGGCGTTTTTTGAAAATGCTGCTATCTGATCGCTTTTACTCTTGTTTTAATTCTTCTCCTTAACATTTTATTGCCTTTCGCGGAATAAAATTTGAATAGCTTCGTTTATCAATCTGCATAGTTCGATGAAATACCGGATAATCATATTGTTTTATATAGGTTGTGTGAACATCTGTTGGGGTCAGCAGTATAATCCCGAAAAGGTCAGTAAGAAAGCAGTGAATTTCTATAACCTGGGGCTTGACCAGGCGCAGAATGGCAACTATAAAGAGGCGCTCGCCTTTATGGAAAAAGCTATACAGCAGGATGAGGGGTTTGTGGATGCCTGGCTTACCCGTGCAGGTATTTACGGAGAAATGAAGCAATACGAAAATTGCGTGGCGGCCTACGAAACTGCATTTGCCAGAGACCTGCAATACAGTAAAGATTATAAATTACCTTATGCCATTAACCTTGCCGGCGCAGGTCATTTTCAGAAAGCGCTGGATGCTGTAAATGAATTTTTATCCAATCCTAATCTCAACTCCCAGAGCATAAAGGCAGGTGAATACCGTAAACGCTGTTTTGAATTTGCGGTGCAATATGATAAGGATCACGATACAAAGCAGTATGTATTTGCTCCCCGGAATGCAGGCGACAGCATCAATACTGCGGATCTGGAATACTATCCCTCTGTTACTATAGATGACAGTACACTTGTTTTTACCCGGCGACTGAAAGGAATGAATGAAGACTTTTTCGTAAGTACGCGAAAAGGAGGTGCATGGACGAAAGCCAGGGGGATGGACGGGGATATCAATAGTAATTTTAATGAAGGCGCCCAGAATATTTCGCAGGATGGAGAATGGTTAATATTTACCGGTTGTAATTTTCCTGAAGGTCTCGGCAGTTGCGACCTGTTTCTTTCCCTGCGTACAAAAAAAGGATGGAGCAGTCCTGAAAATATCGGCTCCCCGGTAAATACCGAGTTTTGGGAATCCTCGCCTTGTTTGTCGCCGGATAAACGCGAGTTGTATTTCTCAAGTAACCGCCCCGGCGGGTATGGAGGGAAGGATATATATGTAACGCACCGGATGCCGAATGGACAGTGGGGCGCTCCTGAAAATCTCGGACCGAAAATTAATACTGCCGGTGATGAAAGCTGCCCGTTTATCCATGCGGATAATCAAACCATGTATTTTACTTCCAATGGGCTTACCGGTTATGGGGGCGATGATCTGTTTCTTGCGCGCCGGCAACCGGATGGCGGATGGGATAGTGTTACCAACCTGGGTTATCCGCTCAATACCACGGATAATGAAGGCAGCCTGGTGGTAGCGGCAGACGGTAAAACGGCTTACTATGCCAGCGACCGTGCAGATACCAGGGGTGGGCTGGATATATACAGCTTTGAAATGAGGGAAGATATCCGCCCGAGTAAAACGCTTTGGGTAAAAGGGAACGTATATGATAAGAAAACAGGCAAGGGGTTACCATCAGCAGTAGAACTGATTGATATTGCTGCTGAAAAAACATTGCAAAAGGTGCAAACCAATGAATCGGGTGATTACCTGATAACCTTACCGCTGGGAAAAGATTATGCGTTTAACGTTAACCGTAAGGGGTATCTTTTTTATTCGCGGAATTTCCCTTTCCGTACAGCTCCTGTTGATTCCACTTACACTATCAATATCGGCTTGCAACCTGTTGAGGCAAATGCATCGGTAGTGCTGAATAATATTTTCTTTGATGTAAATCAATATGAGCTGAAAACTGAATCCATATCGGAATTAGATAAAGTAGTGGAACTGCTGAATGATAATCCCGGAGTGAAAATACTGATCAGCGGTCATACCGATAATAAGGGCAAAGCAACCGACAATCTCAAACTCTCCGAAAACCGCGCTAAGTCCGTCGTTAACTATCTCATTGCAAAAGGCATAGAAGTTTCCCGGCTGCAGTATAAAGGTTTTGGGTCTACCCGGGCTGTGGCGGATAATGCTACAGAGGAAGGGCGCGCACAAAACAGGAGGACAGAACTGACTATCCTCTAAAAATATTGTCCCGCTGTAATAACTTAAAATTTGGTTAATACTCAAAAAATAAAACAAAACTTGCAGACTTTTGTTTTTTAGTAAAAGGGAGCGAAAGTTGCTCACCTGTGATAAATTGTACCAATAAACCAATACTAACAGTAAAATTGAGCTCAGATGCTTCCTGCCTGCATTAAAGGATGGCGATTAGCTGCGGATGCTTTTTCCGGAGAAAGAAAAGGTTATCGTCGTAAACAACAGTATAAGATATTTTTGTACACATTCCTGAATCCCTTGTTTGCCAGAAGGTGGTTTAATACTTTGTATTTGCCGGAGCATAATAAGGTCGTTATACACCGACCAAGGTTATATGTTAAGCCATTCAGGGTATACATGTCAAGCAGGTGGGATAAGCATCGTAAGATGAAAGTGATCCTGGATACATATCATTTCATTGACACTGCCGGTAAAGCATTTGCGCAGATAATTACAGAGAAAGGCGGTCTTCCTCTTGCCTGTTTCAGGTTGAAAGATAATACACCTGCTTCTGTCGTACTGGGATATGATGAACGATATAGAAAAGAAGGTGAACTGGTATTGTTTTTTGTCTGTGAACAATTAGGCGGTGTTGTGGCAGCGGCTTCATTTTCCTTTGAACAGAGCGCTGCAAATAAATGGATTTGCAGGGTTGGCTGTGTTCAGGGGAATAAGCCCGGGGATGAAAATGTTGCTAAAACTGCTCAGCACCTGATGCATGGGCTCAGACCAAAATCATTCATGATCTTCCTCGTTCAGGAATTTGCACGTCAATTAGGTATGGAAGCTATTTACGGGGCAGGACAGTCTATTCAGGCATTTCGCCGCAAGCATCTCATTCATATCCCGATACTGCATACGATAAATCAAAACTATAACGATATGTGGCTGGAATCAGGAGGGACATCAGAAAAGGATGGCTGGTTTGCTTTACCTCTTGTGCCAAAGCGAAAGGCTTTGAATGAAATAAAAAGTCATAAACGTGCCATATACAGAAGACGATACGAAATGATGGATGCTGTTTCTGCTGAAATATTCAAGAGTATGCAGCATATGGATTGTTGCTATGACTTAGCGGAACATTAGCCTCTATTTCGTTCTGTGATGCTGTTTGAATATCAGGGGAGGATGGAAAATTTTAGTGTAAAAGAATATTGTTTTGTACCTTACCGGATACCTTTTTCAACAAAATCACAGATATGCCTGCTATAGAACAATTACCTGCACTTAATGATTTCCGCACATTGGATCAGTCTCAAATAAAAGATTTTCGCCGAGACGGGCATACGCTTATAAGGCATGTATTGTCTCCGGAGGAAGTAGCTGTATACAGGAATGTGCTGGTAGGCGCCGCGGAGCGTTATAATACGGAGAAAAGAAAAATGGAAGACCGCGATACTTATGGTAAAGCTTTTCTTCAGATCATGAATCTCTGGCGTGCTGATGAAAAGGTGAGGCAATTTGTACTGGCAAAACGGCTTGCCAGAATTGCCGCAGATCTTCTCGGTGTGGAACATGTACGCATATACCACGATCAGGCTTTGTTTAAGGAGCCGGGAGGAGGACCTACGCCGTGGCACCAGGATCAGTATTATTGGCCGGTAGACACTACGAATACCGTAACGATGTGGATGCCGCTTGTTGATATTACCATTGATATGGGAATGCTCACTTTTGCAACAGGCTCTCATACCAGGGGCGCTATATTCGATTATGAGATATCTGACGAATCAGAAAAAGAATTTGACCATTATGTAAAAGAAAACAGTTTTGAAATTTCACGTGCAACAATTATGAAGGCGGGCGATGCCACCTGGCATTACGGATTTACTATACATAATGCACCGTCTAACAATTCGGATAAAATGAGAGAAGTGATGACGATCATTTACATTGCCGATGGGGCAAAGATCACAGCGCCTGCCAATTCCTGGCAGGAAAATGACCGTCAGACATGGTTTTTGGGACTGCCGGTGGGCGCAGCGGCGGCGTCTGATATCAACCCGGTGGCGATTTGAGGATGGGCTGTTTGAATGACCGGAATCCTAAACGAGCGGCCAGATAGGTGATAAATAATTTTTAAAGGAACCAGAATAATTCTCCATTTTTTACATATACTTAACTTATTTCCCCCAAAATTTCGCAAACAACAAGAGCTAATAAAAATCTTTGGAGGTGGCAGAGCACTACTCTATAGAGATGATTTTTTCCATTGGTGGTACTCGTTGCGCGGATGACCTTTTTATTCCAGCCTCAAAATTAATAGTAAGCGGGTAGCCCGTCTTTTTGATATTTTACTTGTTATCTTCAATTATCTTAAAGTAGTTCATTAAATGCATTTTCATTTTACTTCTGAAAGTTTCAGGCGTGCCATTTTTCAACGTTTCCAGCAGTACTCTGTGTGAAACAAAAGTTTCATTCTCTATCTGGCTTGGCACGTGCAGATTATTATATACATAATCAAATACCGGAAGGAGAATCTTTTGAAACCTTAATATGGTATTATTGCCGGAAATTTTATAGAGCATAGAGTGAAAATCCACATCAAATTTAAGCTTGTCATTTTTATTACGCGAGTTTTCCTCCTTATCTACTATTTCCTCAAGCATCACTATTTTCTCATCGTCCTTCCTGGCAAACAGCAAATCGCAAATACCCATTTCCAATACCAGGCGCATCTCGAATATTTCCTGTAACGTATCGCTATCTAATAATTGCGAATCCATCACCCGTTTCATATTGTTAAATACATCGGGCTTTGAGATAGTCATGCCTTTATTTTTTCTGGATTCGATTATACCAAGTGTTTTGAAGCGCGATAGTGCTTCCCTTATGGCAGTTCTGCTGACGCCAAGTGCCTGGGCAAGCTCAATCTCTTTGGGAATAGAATCTCCTGGTAAAAAATTTTCCTTCCGGAAGTATTCCTGAAGAGTCTTTTCAATCTTATCAACCTGGGTAAGTGTCGTAATAGGCTGTAGTTTGGACAAGGAACTTTTCATATAACTCATTTCTCATGCAAATATAAAAGATAAAAGATGTTATCGCGCGGTACAAAAATATGTAATATATAAATATGTATTACATTTTAAAAAAAATTGGAAGTGATAATTAAACTACATACTTTTATACATATGTATTACATATTACTTTTACACACTTTAAACCTCAACTGAAGTATTATGAGAAGTCTATTTGAAAAAAGGGAGAACCGGCTTATCATCTGGCGTCTGCTCCCTCTGCTGATTTTCCAATTGATTTGGCTGGGAGCGATAGCCCAAAAACAGGTTTCAGGTACAATAACAGATGCAGGTGGAAATCCACTTGAGGGAGCGACCATAACCCTTAAAGGTACCACCACAGTTGTTGTGTCTGATGACAGAGGGAAGTTTTCTATTCCTGTACAATCCGGGGTACTAATTTTTTCACATGTTGGATTTCAAGAACAGGAAATAACTATCTCCAGCCAATCTCAGCTTTCTGTAAAAATGCTCACTGATCAGTCGAGTTTAAGCGGTGTAGTGGTAGTTGGTTACGGAAAACAGTCAAGAGAACTGGTTACTACTGCAATTTCCAAGCTTGATACAACGGTTTTAAAAAATGTGCCTTTTACTAACCCGGCATATGCACTACAGGGTACCTTGCCCGGGGTAAGGGTAACCTCCACATCGGGCCAGCCTGGTGCGGCACCATTGATAGTGGTGCGGGGCGGGACTTCCTTTGACCCTAATACTTCTTATCCTTTATATGTTATTGACGGGGTTATTTCCCCTGATCTGACCGCAATCAATTCTAATGATATAGAGTCTATCCAGGTATTGAAAGACGCAGCTTCTACAGCTATCTATGGTGCACGCGGATCGAATGGTGTGGTCATTGTCACAACAAAGTCGGGAAAGGCAGGCAGAGCACAGATCACCTATAATTATAATCTGGGCTTTTCCAACTATACCTCAAAAATGAAGATGCTGGACGCCCGGGATTTTATCTACTATAACAGGCTTGGCATTCAGATGGCTGCGGTAAAATGGCCGTTCTTTGAAGCGATCCTTTCAAGTCCCTTAAGCGCCGGAACGGGAAATGATCTTACTAATAATACTTTTTACACTACCCAATACCTTACTCCTGAGAATCAGCATAAACTCAATGAGGGCTGGGAAAGCATGCCCGATCCGATAGATCCAACCAAGACGATTATTTTTAAAGGTACCGACTGGCGTGACGTAATGTTCAGAACCGGTGTTACGAATAACCATAATATTACGGCTTCTGGCGGATCTGACAAGGGTAATTACAGCATTTCTGTGGGATACATGGACGTTAAAGGGGTAGCTATTCAAACCGGTTATAAGCGGCTTTCGCTAAATACAAAGGGAGAACTAAAGTTGAGGGATAACCTTAAAGTATTTTCTAATATCAGGTATGCCGGTGATATGTCGGATAAAGTATCGGATGAATCTAACATATTTGGCAGGATGCTGCAGGTGGCGCCTACCGTGAAGTATGCATTTGAGGATGGTACCTTATCGCAGGGACAAAATGGAGGCAAAGGTAATCCGTTATACAGGACAGGTCTTTTCGTTGGGGGGTCGGAAGCTACCAATGCTGCTTTTACTGTTGGCGGGCAATGGGATATTATTCCCGGTCTTTCTTTTATGCCGCAAGTCTCCCTGTTAACGAGAAATTCCACAAATCGGCTATTTGTAAAGTCAAACTATGATGGACTTAATTATGATCAAACCCGTTCAGCCTCAGAGTCAAGGAAAGGGTATAAACAACAAGGAGCTGACGCGGTATTTGCTTATAACAAATCCTTCTCAGGCGTTCATAACCTTGAAGTAACTGCAGGATATTCTTACCTCAAAACGGAAGAGACTTCTCTAAGTGCATCTGGACGAGGCGCTGCTACTGATCTGATTCCCACTCTGAATGCATCTGCAATACCTGTGGGGGTAAGCAGTGCCAGAACATATTATACCTATATGGGTTTTTTCGGAAGGATCAATTATAACTATGATCAAAAATATCTCGTGTCTCTTAATTCGAGATATGACGCTTCTTCGAACCTGGGTACAAAACATAAATGGGGCTATTTCCCCGGAATATCAGTAGGTTGGAATGTTCACAAAGAAAATTTCTGGGCTCCGTTGGCTGATGCAATTAATCAGCTGAAATTCAGAGCAAGCTATGGTGTTAATGGTAATGTAAATGCGCTGGGTGCATACCAGGCACAGGGCTCTTATAGCGGGGGTGCGGTATATGGCGGACGTGCAGGTATACTTAATACCGGCTTAAGTAATGACGAACTAAAATGGGAGCAAACTAAAACATTTGATCTTGGCGTTGATCTCAGTTTTCTCAACAACAGGGTTGGTGTTACGGCTGATTATTTCAAAAGGGTTACCAGCAATCTGCTCAGCAGCCGCACATTACCTCAGTCAACAGGATTTGGAAGTATCCTTACCAATTTAGGTACATTGCAAAACAAGGGTATTGAACTTGCTGCATACGTTCAACCTATAAAGCCTACCAAAAATTTCCAGTGGAATCTTTCCTTTAATGCAGCATATGTAAAAAACAAAATCGTCAAACTTCCGGAAAACGGTGCCCCTAAAAACAGGATCGGAGGGGAGTATGTGTGGGATAATAAAACCAACTCATATGAATGGCTGGGTGGATTACAGGAAGGCGGCGTAATGGGTGAACTGTACGCCTTTCAACAAATTGGTATATATCAAACAGATGCAGAAGCGGCTAAGGCTCCTTACGACATACTGCCGGAAGGCACCGACAAAACTAAGTTTGCAGGCGATGTAATATTTCTGGATAATGATAAAAATGATACTATAGATAACCGTGACAGGATATATATGGGGAATATTTATCCAACCTGGACAGGTGGCATTAGTAGTACTGTGTCATACAAAGGATTTTCATTTATTGTGAGATTGGATTACATGACAGGTCAAACAATTTATAATTACATGCGCGCTACTACCACTGCACAACTTGCCGGTGATCTTGGACTTAATTCTGATGTTGCACATTCGTGGCTGAAGGAAGGGGATCAAACAGATATACCGAGATTGTATTATGGTGACTGGCAGTATAATATAGGGCGTGGGACTTCGCCCTATTACGAAAAAGGAAACTATCTGGCACTTAGAGAAGTTACTTTCTCATATGATCTCTCTGCAACATTATTAAAAAGAACCGGACTTAAAGGTCTCCGGATAAACGTCTCCGGACAAAACCTACATTACTTTACCAAGTATAAAGGTATTAATCCCGAAAATGGTGGAACGGATAACGGATCGTATCCAATATCTCGCAATTTTTTATTCGGTGCAACAATATCTCTGTAACTAATACTGAAAATATTTTAGATATGAAAAAACATTTAACCATACTGGTGTTCATAGCAGGAATGATCAATTTTTCCTGTAAAAAGGAACTCAATCTTGCACCGGTCAGTCAGATATCCAATGCTTCATTCTGGAAATCAGAATCTGACGCGCAGGGTGCAATGAACGGAATGTATACCATCCTGCGGAATGAAGCCGTTAATAATCTTTTTTTATGGGGTGAAGGAAGAAGTGACGCCATGGGGCAAAATGCCGGTGCTGCTGTATTCCAGAACTGGTATGAAAACCTGCTTACGGCCGACAATTCAGGCGCTATTTTTTCCGGGTCTCCCACCACCTGGGCAGGCATGTATAATCTTATACACCACGCCAATCTTTTATTGAAGTATGTTCCGGGTATTAGCTTCGGATCAGAAGCTAAAAAGAACAATATCCTCGCACATGCTCATGCTATGAGGGCTTTTGCCTACTTTACGATGAGCAAGACCTGGGGCGCATTACCCCTTGTTACTGAACCAACGTCTGATCTTTCGAACATCCAGCGGGAAAGATCATCCGTTGGAGATGTGTTTTCGAAGATTAAATCAGATATCAGTGAAGCTGAATCGCTATTTGCCGATATGAATTTTCAGGATGGACGGGATATGTGGTCGCTTCCTTCTTTACTTGCTCTTAAAGCAGATGTATACCTTTGGACCGGTAAAAGGATGAATGGAGGCGATGCAGACTTTAATACAGCGCTCACTGCATTGAACAGGATTGGAGATGCCGATCTTCAATTGCTTCCCTCATTTGGTGATATTTTTAATTATACGAATAAGAATAACAAGGAAATATTGATGGCTGTAACCTTTAAATACGAGGAAACAACGGCAAGTACAATATATTCATGGATGTATGCTTCTGATGTTTTTATGCCGGCCGGTGTTGACCAGGCAACTCTCGATTACATCAGGCCTTATGCAGGCGTGCCATTTTGGGGGCCATCTGAGATTGCACGCAATAAGTTCGACGCGGATGACAAACGCAAAAAAGAAACACTTACAGAAATTTACGGCAATGATGGCTCTGGCCCGGTTTTCCATTCATCCATAGTAACCAAATTCAATGGAACTATCGTGTCGGGTCAGCGATATTTCTTAGACAATTTCATTCTTTACAGGTATGCAGATGTAATATTAATGAAGGCGGAGGCCAAAAATGCATTGAATCAGAATCCGTCATCAGAAATCAACCAGGTAAGGCAGCGCGCATATGGAGACCAATTCTCAGGTCATGAATTTACAAGTAGTACAAAAGATGCGAATGATGCTGAGATACTGGATGAACGCTTTAGAGAATTGATGTTTGAAGGAAAGCGCTGGTGGGATCTCGTTCGCTTTGGAAAAGCATTTGATCTCGTACCGTCGTTGAATGGAAGAGAAGGTGATGGACATTTGTTGTTGTTTCCCATTCCTACATCAACTTTATCATTGGAACCACTGGTTTCTCAGAATACAGGTTACTGAGTTGATTACTAAGGCTTGATTCCATATAATAGACGTCATACATAAAAAAAGGATATTGATGCGACATAAAATCAGTGTATTGGTTATCATAATGATGATTACGTGCTTTGATAGCAAGGCATTTGAAAACAATAGAAAGGATACCGTTCCTTCACGTTCAGGTCCTACTCTAAATATAGGAAGCGAACTGCAGCTTTTTATTGATGACTATATTGTAGAAAAGACCAGTGGCAATATAAAATATGAATTGCATCATCCAGAAGCCCGTGAAATTGCTATTGAACACGATGCTCCCTGGGAAGGCAGCGGCTCAAGTTTTCATAGTGTATTTAAGGATGGGGATACCTACCGGATGTATTACAGCGCCTGGGATTTTACCATTAAGCAGGGAAAAGTTACAGATGATTCCCATCCTTATAACCTGTGCTATGCTGAAAGCAATGACGGAATAACCTGGCATAAGCCTAACCTGGGTTTAGTCGCGTTCAATGGCTCAAAAGACAACAACATTTTAATGATAAGTGGAAAGCTGGGTGATGTATATCCCGACCTCGGACATCCTTCTGTATTTAAGGATGCCAACCCCGATGCACCTGCAGATGCTAAGTATAAAGCGTTGATCCGAGACTGGTCGCCGGCCAGCGGTATGAGGGGAATGCTGGCGTTTAAATCTCCTGACGGTATTCACTGGACTTTGATGCATGAAAAAGCAGTGCTTACCGATGGCGCTTTCGACTCTCAGAACCTGGCATTTTGGGATGAATATAAAAAGGAATATAGGGCCTATTGGCGGTATATGGCAGGAAAAGAAGCGATCCGCTCCATACGCACGGCCCGGTCAAAAGACTTTATCAACTGGACTGATCAACATGACCTGTACTATGGAAACAAGGCTCCGGAAACACAACTATATACCAATGTAATCAAAACATATTACCGGGCACCCCAAATGGTGATAGGTTTTCCTGTTCGGTATGTAAGCAGAAAATGGTCTGCTTCACACAGGCAGCTTCCTGATCTTGCCAACCGGGAATTAAGAGCAACAGGAGAAGAAAGGTTTGGCACTGCACTTACGGAAAGCCTGGTTATGTCCAGCCGGGACAGGGTAAATTTTAAAAGATGGGAGGAAGCCTTTTTACGTCCCGGAATTGAGCGCACCGGTACATGGAACTACGGGCAACAGTATATTGCCTGGTCTATGGTAGAAACAGCTTCAGCATTGCCCGGAGCGCCACCGGAAATTTCATTATATGCTGTAGAAGGTTTTTGGGGAACAATAGAAAAAGGAAAAGATGTTTTAAGAAGGTATACTATCCGCCAGGATGGGTTTGTTTCGGTGAATGCACCAATGAGTGGTGGGGAAATAGTCACAAAGCCATTTCTGTTTACCGGAAAAAACCTGTTGCTCAATTTCTCCAGCAGTGCGGCAGGTGAGATCAAAGCAGAGTTGCAGGATAAAAATGGTAAGCCTCTATCTGGTTTTTCAGCAGATGACTGCGAACCAGTATTTGGTGATACAATTGAACGTACTGTTTTCTGGAAATCCGGCGCAGACTTAAGCAAACTGAAAGGTAAAACGGTCAAACTGCGTTTCGTGCTGAAGGATGCCGATTTGTATGCATTTCGGTTTCGTTAATTTTTGTTGACAGAAAAGTAATGCGCAAACCTAACCCCAGACAGATGGCCTTTAACGGATTTTTCTTATTAAGTTTTTGACGATGCCTTTGCAAAATAAGCATATAGTTCTGCTCTTGTGCAGTTTGGTTTTACAGTCCGGAATAATGGCGGGTGCTATGGATACGAAAAAAGAAATGGCAGTAGGTGATACTACCCGATCTCCGTTCGATATTGCGGGATACCGGCAGTTATTTGTTGATGATTTTTTAATAGAAAATTTATCAGGTGAAGCAAGAAAAAAAATGCATCATCCTGTTCCCAAAGAAATCGTAATGGAACATGGTGCTCCATGGGAGGGAAGCTATTGCAACAATCATAGTATTTTTAAAGACGGAGATTTATACAGGATGTACTATGCGGGTGTTCATTACAATGTGCAGCAGGGAAAAGTTATTGATGATGAACACGGATTTTATTTGTGCTACGCGGAAAGCGAGGATGGTATCCATTGGCGAAAACCGAACCTGGGATTATATGAATTCCGTGGTTCAAAAAATAACAACATTATTATGACGGAAGACAGTATCGGCGCTGTGAAAGCTGCTGCCAGTTCTGCTGCTGTATTTATTGATGAAAAACCTGATGCTGCTCCTGATGCAAAATATAAAGCCATCATAAGTGACTATACTCCTGCGGGAGGTGTACCGCAGGGAGTACTTGCTTTTAAATCAAGGGATGCTGTTCATTGGGTACCTATGCACAACAAGCCTGTGGTCAGCGGCGGCTCTTTTGATTCCCAAAACCTTGGCTTCTGGGATGTCTACAAAAAGCAATATCATGCATACTGGCGTTATATGGCTGGTGAAAAGCACATACGTTCTATACGTACTGCCTCATCACCTGATTTTATTCATTGGAGTAATATTGCTGATCTGAAGTATATATCCTCTCCCGAAGAGCACTTGTATAACAACGTGATTAAAACGTATTACCGTGCACCGCAAATTATCATGGGATTTCCTATCCGGTATGTGGAAAGGGAATGGTCTGATGCAGCCATGGATGCATTGCCGGAACCGGAGCACAGGAAACTCCGTTCGTCTTCTGTAAAGCGGTTTGGCGAGGCGCTCACTGAAGGCTTGTTTATGACGAGCCGCGATGGCGTATTATTCAACCGGTGGAACGAAGCTTTTTTGAGACCTGGTATAGAACGTCCCGGCACATGGAATTATGGGCACCAGTTTATCGGGTGGACGATGGTGGAAACAAAATCCGATCTTCCCGGAGCGCCCAATGAGCTATCCTTTTATGCCCCGGAAAGCTGCTGGACTGACAGCAGCACATTACTGCGCCGTTATACGCTAAGGCTTGATGGCTTTGTTTCAGTAAATGCTTCTATGAATGGAGGTACGATGGTTACCAAAGCTTTTACATTTAAAGGAACTGCTTTACATTTAAACTTTTCAGCAGCGGCGGCCGGTAGTATTTTGATAGAAATACAGGATATCGAGGGTAATCCCATACCTGGTTTCAGATTGGAAGAATGCGACGAGGTTTTTGGAGATACCGTAGAAAGAAGGATAAGCTGGAAAAATAATTACAATGTATCTTCCTTACAGGGCTTGCCTGTGCGTTTAAAATTTGTGATGAAAGATGCGGATTTGTATTCATTTATATTTAAATAAACAGATGGTGTTATGCCAAAAGTGAAATGTGAGACGTGAAACATTTTTTCACCTTTATCTTCTCACTTTTCACGATCACACACAGACATAATTTGCTTGACTTAACAGTAGTATAATAAGGCGTGGCAGAAAAAATATATTCAAGACGCGATTTCGTTCAGACATTTTCATTGCCGTTATGGATGCCTGGTACATTAAATTTACCAGTCCTGCCAGATCCTGAAAGGCTTTCCGCGAGATTAAAAGAGGGAGAACCCATGACATGGGTTTTTGCAGGCGACAGTGTTACGCAGGGGGCGCATCATACTTATGGAGGAAGATGCTATCCTGAGATCATAGCAGAACGGGTAAGATGGGAGCTCAGAAGGGTAAGTGATGTAGTAATCAATAGTGGTGTGAATGGAACCAATACAAAATACCTGCTTGAAAATTTTGAATGGTATGTTAGTCGGTTCCGTCCATCGGTAGTATCCGTGATGTATGGTATCAATGATTGTCAGGAAATGAGCATAACGATGGCGCTCTTTGCACAGAATCTTACAGAGATCATCCGGCTGGTGCGGAATCAAAATGCCATACCGGTTATACATACCCCCAACGGAATTGACATGAAAGGCATGTTGCTGATGAAAACAGCCTCAAGATCAAAATTGCCGGAGTATGTAAAAGTGATGGAAGAAATAGCCCGGCAACAACAATGCATCCTGATCAATCATTGGGATTATTGGAAAAATGAAAGCCCTGAAAGAACATTAAGCTGGCTGGATGATCCTTTGCATCCTAACGTAGAAGGACATGTGCAGATGGCTCGCCTGTTTTTTAAGGCGATAGACATATTTGATGAAAATTCATTTACCTGCTCAGGAAGAAAATAATATTATTTGTATAAAAAACAGCTTATTCAAATGAAAACCAAATCAATCCTAAGGAAAATATTTCTTGGAGTCCTTGGATGCGTACTATCAATGTCCATCCATGCGCAGTCTCTCAATACATTTCATATCATTCCAGAGCCTGTTTCGATTAAGTCAAAAACGGGAGTGTTTGTATTACAGCCTCAAACCTGCATTGTAGCAGAAAATAAGAATGCAGCGCAGGTAGCAAAAATGCTTGCAGAAATGCTGAACACACCCACCGGCTATTCAATCGCCGTTCAACAAAAAAAGATAGCCGGCACCCAAAGTATTATTTCCCTGTATGTTAATGAAACACAGGATAAAGAGATTGGCAAAGAAGGATATATTCTCAGGGTTACTGCAAAGCATATTACCATCAGGGCCAATGACCCCAAAGGGCTTTTTTACGCGGTACAGACTATTTTTCAAATGCTTCCACCGGATGCAGCATCACCCGTAGCGATAAAAAACATGCAGTGGACAATTCCCTGCGCTGACATTACCGATTATCCCAGGTTCGGATGGAGAGGATTGATGCTGGATGTAAGCCGCCACTTTTTTCCCAAAGCATTTGTAAAGCGCTATATTGATCAAATGGCCCGATATAAATTTAATGTATTTCACATGCACCTCTCAGACGACCAGGGCTGGCGCATTGAAATAAAAGGGTTGCCCAGGTTAACAGAGGTAGGTGCATGGCGAGTTCCACGCCAGGGAAGCTGGTGGTCTTTCCTGCCCCCGCAACCTGGTGAAAAAGCTGATTTTGGCGGTTTCTATACGCAGGAAGATATTAAAGAAATAATAGCCTATGCCAGAGAAAGACACATTGATATTCTCCCTGAAATTGACGTGCCGGGGCACTCGTTAGCAGCTATTGCCGCCTATCCCTATTTATCAGCTACACAATATATTACCAATGTAAACCCGGGAAGCCGGTTTTATAATATTGAAGATAATACATTAAACCCTGCTGATGAAAGAGTATACAGTTTTTTGGATACTGTATTCACTCAAATCGCCGGATTGTTTCCCTTTAGATACATTCATATCGGAGGAGATGAATGTACAAAGTTGTTTTGGCGCAAGTCTGCAAAAGTGCAGAATTTCATGAAACAAAATGGGGTTAAAACCGAAGAGGAATTGCAGAGCTACTTTATAAAAAGACTGGAAAAAATATTGCAGGCAAAAGGTAAGCAATTGATAGGCTGGGATGAAATTTTAGAAGGTGGGCTTGCTGAAGATGCCACGGTGATGAGCTGGCGGGGAATGGAAGGTGGTATAAAATCTGCTAAAATGGGGCATCATGTGGTGATGACGCCTGCAAGCTATGCATATCTTGATCTTTACCAGGGAGATCCTCTGGTCGAACCCGAGACCTATAGTACGCTGCGCCTTAAGCATTGCTATGATTTTGAGCCTGTTCCGGAAGGAGTTACTCCCGATCTGATATTGGGAGGACAGGGCAATCTCTGGACAGAGTCCGTACCTCATGGGCGTCAGGCGGAGTATATGACCTGGCCGAGAGCATTTGCTTTATCCGAAGTATTCTGGTCTCCCAGAGAAAAGCACAACTGGCAAAGCTTTATTACAAGAACGGAAAAGAATTTTGAATACCTGAATAAGTCAAAGACATTATATGCCCGCAGTATGTATGACGCGATCATTACAGGTGCTAAAGGTCCTGATGATTCTTTGAAAGTAAAGCTGGCAACCGAAATCGACGGTCTTGATATTTACTACACTTTTGACGGAACAAATCCTGATCCGTTCCAAAATAAATATCAGGGGCAGCCATTGGAGGTTCCCAAAGGTGCTTCTCAGATAAGGGTAAGGACCTATAGGGGTGATCTTCCTGTAGGTCAGCAGATCAATTTCCCATTAAAAGAATTGTCAAACAGATTAGAAAAATAAACCGCTATAAAATGAAGAAAGCAAACAGCACCCCAACTACTTTATGGGTTATCCCGATCGTATTACTGCTTCTTGCTTTGGTGTCCTGCAGGGTAAATGATAAAATCATCATTAGTAATAAAACATTCATGTATACTATTGACAAGTCAGGAAGAAACCTGGGTTTTGTTGATAAGCTGAATAATGTTGATTACCTGAGAACTGGGGATTCTTCTTATTGTGCGTCTGTTGTTATTGATGGGAAAACGATTCATGCTACCAGGGTTGAAATGCCTGCCGCAAATGAAGTTCGGGTATGGTTTGGAGATACGGGCACTTCAGCCACGCTTCGCATAGAAAAGCAAAATGATCACATCTTTTTTGAAGTGGCTGACATTACCGGTAAAGCAGCGTCGTTGAACTTTATGAATATTCCCTTAAAGCTGAATGGCATGCTTGATGAGCCTTTTGCCGGATGCGTACTGGCCCTGAATCCGTTCACGCATGTCCGGCAGCTTCCTGCACTGCAAACACATCTTTGGGCAAATGCATATGCACGTTTTAATATCAAAGGAGCACGAGTTGCTTTACTCGGAACAAAGCCTGGTAACATGCTTGCGCTGATCAGGGATATAATGAGCAACACACCTGATATTCCTAAATCAACCAAAGGCGGCGCATGGGCACAGGATAATAAAGAGGGCTATGGATCGTATATCATGAGCTTTGGCGGCATAACGGAGCAAACCGTGGATGAATGGATAGGAATGTGTAAAAACTTAGGATTTAATCAGATTGACAATCATGGCGGGGGCTTTTTTAACTTCGGTGAATTGAAGATTGATCCTGTTACATATCCTAATGGCTGGTCTGATTTCAGAAAGGTCAACAGGAAGCTAAAAGCAGCAGGTATATCTTCCATATTACATACTTACGCTTATTTTATTGATAAGAACTCCAAATATGTAACACCCGTAATGCATCCGGATCTCGGATACTTTAACGCTTATACATTATCCCGTCCCATTGATGAAAATGATACCACCGTTTATGTGAATGAGTCCACGGCTGACATTTCGACCATCATCGGTTTTTTTGTAAGGAATAGTGTGTCGCTAAGTGTGGGAGGAGAGCTGATTGAATTTACCGGAGTTACCAAAACACCTCCTTATAAGTTCACCGGTTGTAAACGAGGTGTAGCAGGAACTTATAAAAGAGCGCATCCGACAGGTGAAAAGGTATACCACATGAAGGAGGTATATGGAAGATTTATTCCTGATCCGGAATCCGCGTTGTTCAAAGAAATTGCAAAAAAAACGGCGGATGTTGTGAATGAAGCAGAATTCAGTGGGATATACCTTGATGCTGTAGACGGAGGAGATGTATTGGGTGGGACTGAAAACTTTTGGTATTATCCTTCGAAATTTATTTTTGAGATTGCAAGGAACCTGAAAGAACCTGTAGGAATGGAAATGGCTTCAATGTCACATTTTTGGTGGCATTACAGATCGCGATGGCAGGCATGGGATACCCCGCTCAGAGGATATAAACGCTTTACAGATATTCACCTCGCTGCTATTAAATCTCCGAATATTTTTCTCACCCCACATATTAAATCAAATGATTTTGAGCATGGCGTTTGGCCCGGAGATACTGCTCTGATCAATAAATATGCCGCGTTGCCGAATGGTGCCTTAATGCTGCCTTTGAATTTGGGATGGTATGGTAACCAGATTGGCATATCCCCACAAACAGAGACAACATTTACTGATGATGTAGAATACCTCGCTGCAAAAATGCTGGGTAATAATGCCGGTACGGCTATGGTAGGGGGATATGATAAAGGTACTTTAATTAGGATACCTTTGTTTCAAAAGCTTGATTCCATTATAAGATTATATGAAGATTTGCGTCATACAAAATATTTTGATGATTCAGTATTGGCGATGCTGCGGCAGCCCGGAAAAGAGTTCAAGCTTATAAAGGAGGTCAACGGAAAATGGAATTTCAGGAAAGCAGTATATGATAAACAAAAGATTTCGGGGAGCGCAGCCGCAGATACAAAATGCGAAATAATGAACTCATTTGGCGTTCAACCGCTCAAACTCAGGCTGGAAGCATTGATGGCTGTAAAACCATATGATGATCCATCATCTGTGACCATTACAGATTTTAGCAAAGAAAATATGTACAAAATAGCTGCTTCTGCTCAAGGTGTAAGCGGTAATATGGCATTTGAAGCAGAAGGATACAAAGCCGGAGTACCATCCATATCTTTTTCAGGCAGAAGCAATGGTGAATCGCCGGCCAGGGGAAGCTGGATTATGGCCGAAAAGAATTACAGTCCCAGCTTAGATATCATCAACAACCAGGCCCTGGGTGTGTGGATAAAAGGAGATGGGAAAGGTGCTGTTTTAAATATTCGTTTGGAAAGCCCCAAACATATTTCTCATGGCGCCAGAGGCGACCGGTATATCCTGCTCGATTTTACAGGTTGGAAATACTTTGACCTGGTAGAAATGGAATCATCCCGTTTTACTGACTACATATGGCCGGTATCCGATTTACATGTCTACGATTCTTACAGGCATAGCGTAAGTTTTAAAGAGATCAATAAGCTGAAGTTCTGGTTAAATAATATTCCTGCCAATGAAGAAATATCAGTATTGATAAGTCCCGTAAAAGCCTTATCCATGGTAAAAGAGAAAATAAAAAATCCCTCGGTTATACTCGATGGTAAGAGAGTTACATTCGATGTGACTATGGAGAGCGGTATGTACCTCGAATTGTTATCTCCAGATGATTGCAGGCTGTATGATCCTAACGGAGGCTTTATTGAGCAGGTAAGGATTAAGAGTGAATTGCCGCAAATGCAACCCGGGAAAAATCAACTGAGCTTTGAATGTGAAAGTGCAGACGCCATAAAGCCAAGGATCCAGATAACTGCCATTACTTACGGCGATGCCATAATTAAGTATAAATAATATGACAGATATGAGCATACGAGCCGGTTGGGTAATAATAGCATGCTTTTGTTTTTGTACATCCCGCGGACAGCAGGAAACACTTAAATGGTGGAACCCGGCAGCGACGCATTATAAGCCGGAAGGTCAGGGATGGCCTTCGGAAGTTTTATATCCATACGATCGTTTCCCTGCCAGAGCTAAGAAAAATGTACGGGAAGTGGTTTGGTTCAAATCGCAGCAAAGCACAGGGCTCATCATAAAGTTCCGCACCGATGCAACGTATATTCATATACGATATAAAGTAAAAGATACATTATTCTTTGAGCATATGCCGTCTACAGGAGTAAGCGGGCTTGATTTGTATGCGCTGAATAAGAATGGCGGATGGAGCTGGGCCGGCGCTGACTATATCTTTGCAGATACGGTTCAATATTTTTATAATAACCTGGCTCCAGTCGGGAATAAAACCTACTATCTGTATCTTCCGTTATATAACAGGGTAGACTGGCTTGAGATCGGTGTTCCTACAACTGCTTCATTTACTCCTGTAGATGGAAATGACAAAGGCAGTCTCGTGATTTATGGTACTTCTATAGCACAGGGAGGGTGTGCATCAAGGCCCGGCATGGCCTGGACGGCTATACTGGGAAGAAGATTGCATATGCCCGTTATCAATATAGGGTTTTCCAGTAACGGCCAGTTGGAACGACCTGTGGCAGACTTGATCAGCGAGCTCGATGCAGGTATGATCATCCTCGACTGCATGCCTAATATGCATAGCTTCAGTGAAGCGGAAATAACATCCCGGCTGGAGCAAACGGTAAACATCATAAGATCCAGGCACCCTCTTATACCCATCATTATTGCACAGCATGCAGATGCAAATATCAACCAGATGAACACTTCGCTTGACAAAAGCTTTAAAAAAGTAAACGACTTTGTTGATCGAGCATTCAAAAAACTGAAATCAAAATCTGTACAAAACATTTACTTTTTATCTGCTGCAGCAATTGGGCTGACCAACGAAAGCACCGTTGATGGTCAGCATCCCAGTGACCTTGGGATGAAACAATATGCCGATGCATATGAGCAACTACTGAAGAAAATACCTGCCAGGTAACAATCATCTTAATCTTTTTTTCAAAATAAATTTAACAATGGGTGAGGGATCTTTGAGGCTATGCGGATGATGCCCCACTCCCCTTTTCTCAATGATGGTCATTTTCCCCCCCAATTTTTTATATCTGGTTTTCATTAAACCACTATTATTGCTGATCGGAACGAGAACGTCTTCCGTCCCGCATATGCTTAAAATAGGGATGTTATGATCGGCGAGCGGTTGTAAATTGTCTATGGGGTTAAAGGGATATTTCATGGCTTCTTCATCCGACTGAAAACCGTATGCTTTTTTCAGCAGTTTCCAGTCTTCGGCGAAGTCTTTATTGCTGCCTGGCCAGCTTTTAAAATCACATACGGGTGCATCTAAATAAATACAACCGGTCTTGTCTGGATTTTGCGCTGCCCAGTTCATGGCAAATAATCCACCGCGGCTGAAACCTTCCAGCACAGGTTTTTTATGCAGGTGTTCTTCGTTTACGAGGTAGTTATAAAAGTCCGTCATTATATTCAATGCCTTAGGAGCCCCATACATATTTTGCACATCTATATATACCAGGTGAAAACCCTTAGTGAGCAAAACACTATCGGCCTGGGGCTCATGCCCAAAGAACTCAGTTCTCCATATCCATGGGGTGCCTTTCGCCTTTTTGTGGGGATATATGACCAGTGCATCGCGGCCTGCAATAATGGTGTCTCTTCTTTTAAATCCTTTCCATACAGTTTCCTGATTTATGAAATCCTGATTCTTTTGTGCTGGGATGAGAGGCAAGGACAGGTCCGGGCTCTGCTGAGACAGCAGCAGTAAGAGCGTTGGAACAATGAGTAGGGTATTCATTTTTTATAGTTTATTGAATCAATATTTTTTTTAAAAACAATACCTGCGAATTAATATTTCCTGATAAATAACTTGTTTGTTTCAGCAAAAAAATTATATTTGTCATGTCATATGTATGACATATTTAAAAATACATATTTAATATATCATGGCCCAAAAAGAATATCTCGGGCTTGACAACAAAAAATATGAAATAGAGAAAATAGTTATAAGCCTGGATCCTTTGTTCAAATTTTTAACAGCATTATGGTGAAGCAAAAGATGGAAATAACCGGTGGGGGAATAGTTTATCGTAATCCTAAACCTCATGTAAGGAGCAGGCATGCCTACTTCCCCTGGGTAGTTTATACCAGCAACAATGAGCTTATTGCATCTTTTGTTTTGGCTCAGGCTTTTGAATCTGTTGACTCCAATACCTATATCAGCCGCTCAACGGATAAAGGGATGACATGGTCGGAGCCTGTAGCTATCATTCCTTCATCAGCTCTGGTACTACGATCCAATTGCGCGCGCATTACAGATATGGGAAATGGCCATTTAGTTACTATGATGGTGCTCTCTGACAGGTCAGGTCATCCTGAAGAAGGGCTTGCAAATCCTGAAAACATGGGTTTTGTACCTACCGATCTTTTGGTAATTCATTCTTTTGATAACGGGAATACCTGGAATAAAACAGATAAAGTTGAAGCACCATTAATTGGCCCTTCTTTCGAGGCCTGTAGCCCCATCCTTGTGCTTCGCGACGGCACATGGCTATGGCCGACATCAACATGGAGAGGATGGGATGGATACTGCCCCAACGGAATGAAGATGGTGGCCTTGGTTTCATATGACCAGGGAAAAACATGGAAAGATTATTTGACGGTAATGGATAATACGAGCCAGCAAATTATTCATTGGGAAGGAAAGATCACTGAGCTGAATAATGGGAACATGCTGGCAACAGCATGGGTATTTGATGAGAAAAATGGTATGGACCTGCCTAATCATTATGCTGTCAGTTATGATAAAGGAAAAAACTGGACACCTCCGCTTTCCATGAACATTGTCGGTCAAACGATGGCAACGGTACAATTGGACGACGGTCGCATTGTTGTAGTATACAGAAGAATGGATGTTGCAGGATTATGGTTAAGTGTATTGAGTCTGAGTGATGCTACTTTGAATACAGAGGATTCAGCATGTCTTTGGAATGGCGTACAGGTACCAAACAACAAAAGAGAGAATATGGTAACTGAATTTAACGAATTGAAATTTGGTGCTCCATGTATAACAAAGTTGTCAGAGAAAACTTTATTCATCACTTTCTGGTGTTACGAAAAAATGGTTTCTAACATCCGCTGGGTAAAAGTGGAATTATCTTGATGAGCAAAAAATAAAGAATGGAATGCAATTATCTTACGACATATATCACCCGTTTGTAGCCGACTCCGGCGCAACTGGGCCTTCTGTTGTAATCACCGCAGGGGTGCATGGGGATGAATATGAGCCGATGACAGCTGCATTTAACTTGATTGAAAAAATCCAGGGGCAAGTGAAGAAAGGAAAATTGATCATTGTTCCTGTAGCCAGCCCCGATGCTTACCGATCCTGTAGCCGATTGGGTAGCGACGGACTTGACCTGGCGCGGATATGTCCCGGTAAAGCAGATGGAACAGGATCCGAAAGGGCAGCATTCCGGGTAAGCAGTTTAATTAAAAAGGCAGATTATTATATTGATTTGCATACCGGCGGTAAAGTGCTGAACATTTACCCCCTGAGTGGATATATGTTACACGCTTCTCCCGAAGTTTTGCAAAAGCAACAGTGGATGGCTGCGGCTTTCGGGCTTCCCGTGGTGTGGGGAACGGACAGTGCACTAAACGGCCGAACACTTTCTGTTGCAAGAGACGCCAATGTGCCTGCCATTTATGTAGAGTATGGAGGTGGAGACCCTTTTAATGATACTGTAGTAGAGGCATATGTTGCCGGCTGCCTGAATATCCTTGCCGGATTACAAATTATTGATGATACGTTTAAGCTGAACAATCCCTTATATTGGGTAGAAGACAATACTCCTGACAAAGGGCATCTTCAATCCAAAATGCCTGCACCTTCAGATGGCATATTTATACCCACAGTAAAACCCGGAGACATTGTTTTAAAAGGATCCGGTTGGGGCCGGATTATTGATCTGGCAGAAAAGAAGGAATGGCGGATTGAGACAGAAGAAGAGGGAATGGTATTGTTTCAAAGATGTACATCATTCGTGCATAAAAATGATGCGCTCGGAGGAGTGTTACCCATTACAAAACCCGGTAAAATACAAATTGTATGAGCACAAAACCGGTTGTTATCATAACAGGTGCTGCAGGAGGTATTGGCAGTGCAACTGCTTCCAGGTTCGCAGAAGATGGGTTTCTTCCTGTTTTAACGGATATAGATAACGAAGGCTTGATGAAGACGGGGGAATTCTTGTCCCGCCGGAAATTTGAGCATTCTCTTATAGCGGGCAACCTGGAAGATATATCATTTCTTGAACATATTACAGCCAATACACTAAAGAAATACGACCGTATTGATGTGCTGGTCAACAACGCTGCATGGCGCACCCGGGAGACACTCAGGACGGTTTCCATAGAGGATTGGGAAAGAACGATAAGGGTTTGTCTTACTGCTCCGGCATTTCTTACAAAACAGGTGGCGAATGTAATGGAGGAAAAAAATATACAGGGAGCAATCGTAAACGTATCGAGCATACAATCATTCTTTGCGGGAGGAACAAGCCCGGCTTACACAGTCTGCAAAGCAGGATTGGAAAGCCTTACATACGAGGCTGCTGTATTATATGGTCCGTCTGGCATCAGGGTAAATGTTGTGCTTCCCGGCGCAGTAAATACGGCATTATCAAATGATATAACTAACGAAGAGAATGAAAATGTGAGTAGTGTATTTACAGATGCCATGATAGATCAAACGCCATTAAAGCGATTTGCTGATCGGGAAGAAATAGCAAACGTTATCTGCTGGCTGGCTTCTAAAAAGTCATCGTTCGTTACAGGAACTTCTGTAGTGGCAGATGGCGGCTTTACGCACAATTTTAATGCATACTCATTAAAGAAACTTCAATTCCCAAAACAGTTTTGAAAGGTATCTGGAAATATAATCAATGGCTTCCTGCTGTAGAAGAGCAAGCACAGGTCACACTGGGTGAAGGACAAACGCCCCTGATCGAATCAAAATTGCTCTCTAAAGAGATAGGGCTGAAAAAATTATTTTTTAAGCTGGAAAATGTAAACCCCACCGGTTCTTACAAAGACAGGTTTGCTGCGGTTGCAGTGTCCGGCTTGATGAGTGGCGGTATAAAAAACTGCTTTGCCACTTCCAGCGGAAATACGGGGGCTGCATTGGCAGCGTATTGTGCGGCTTCAGCAATACAATGTTTTGTGATGGTGGTGGATGGCGCCCCTATAGGAAAACTTGAACAGATGTTATGCTACGGAGCTCACGTATTAATGGTAAAAGGATTTGGAAAAGATTTGACAACCACCAGCGAATTAATGCGATTGTATGCTGAAACAGCGGAGTGCCTTGGCTCTCCTGTTCAGATCAGCGCATATAAACACAGCCCCATGGGTATGAGCGGAGTTCAAACGATCGCTTATGAAATTGCAGAAGAACTTTCCTTACAACAACTACATATATTCAGTCCCGCAGGTGGAGGTGGTTTACTATTTGCATTGGCTAAAGGGTTTAATCATATAGCGTCTGGAGATTCGCGCCATGGGATGCCAAAAGTGCATTGTGTACAACCGGAAGGTAATGATACAATTGCAACACCTTTGCGTAGCCAAAAAAAACATGCACAGGCATTGAATGAAAGTACAACTGCTATCAGCGGTTTACAGGTGCCCAATATATTAGATGGTGATGATGTAATAAGCGCTTGTAGTAAATCAGGGGGAACAGGTTTTGTGGTTACCGATGATGCTGTATACAACGCACAGCGTTTATTAAGCTCAAGGGAGGGAATTTTTTGTGAACCAGCAGGAGCAGTGGCATTTGCCGGGGTAATAGAAGCATTAAGAGCAGGAGAAATAAAAAAAGAAGACCCTGTTGTTTGCCTTGTTACCGGCAGTGGATTCAAGGATCCCGACAGCATGAAAAGAATGGCGTCGGGGACTGCATATAATTATTTTAAAACAATCAATGAAACATTTGAGTTCATTCGCTCAAATGTGTGAAAAATCAGGTACAACATGGAAAATGGATTTAAAGGAATCTGGCCGGCAATGTTTACACCCGTTAATGAAAAAGGCGAGCCTGCATATGATGAGTTAGAAAAGCTGGTAGAGCTACTGATTTCGCAGGACCAGTCCGGTCTGTATATACTGGGCTCAACGGGTCAGGGAATATTATTTACAATTGAGCAACGGAAGAAGGTAACAGAAGTTGTTATGCAGACGGTCGCAAAAAGGATTCCGGTTATGGTACAGGTGGGGGCCCTTACCACCGCTGACTCTATACAGCTTGCCACACATGCAGAGAAGATGGGTGTGGATGGAATCTCTTCTGTAGGCCCCATTTACTATGCTGCATCTTCTGATATGGCAATAGCACACTACAGGCAAATAGCTGAAGCTACCGTCCTGCCTTTTTTCCCCTACCAGTTAGGCGACCATTCCATTCCCGGTGATACCATCACTTTTGTAAAACGACTCATGGATATACCCAACGTGACAGGCATGAAGCTCACTACCAACCAACTGTTGGATATCAGCCTCATTCATAATTACGCAGGAGAGAGACTGAAATTATTCAGCGGCTCCGATGAATTATTCTGTCATGCTTCACTGTGTGGTACAGTAGGTGCCATTGGCTCCTTTTATAATTTATGGGGACCTCAGTGCAAATATGTAATGGAAGAATTTTTACAGGGTAATTATAAGCTTACTAAAAAATTCATGTTAGAGTTTCAAAATATCATTCAAACGATTATGCCGAACATATGGACGTTCTTAAGATCTGCTATGAGGCTCAAGTATAATATTGATATCGGTCAAACAAAACCCCCTTTAGCTAATACCCATCGTCCCTGGGAAAATGAAGATGTATTAAAGATGATGGATAAGCTTGAAAGAATTACGGATACGGTGATACAAAAGTAGTTCAACAATATTGAGAATAATGTCGATACAATTGTTTGCTCTAAAAACAAATTACATGAGTGATAAAAAGACAGTAACCGGGGATGGAATTCCCAAATCCGGATTACCATTTTCGCCAGCCATTTTTTCAGGAGATTTTCTGTTCATATCCGGTCAGGCCTCTGTTGATATGAACGGAAATATAGTTGCCGGAACATTTGAGGAAGAATGCAGGCGGTCGTTTGAAAATTTAGGAAGTATACTTCATGCCGCGGGATTGGATTTTGAAGATGTTGTTCAGGTGAGAAATTACCTGGGCGGTCAGGAAGACCTCGCATCTTTCAACCAGATATACAGGGAATATTTTAAAGTACCCTATCCGGCACGGACAACGATTATGGGGTGCCTGGGTGATATACTTAAATTTGAAGTTGAAGCTGTAGCCAGAAAAAAATAATACACGTATAAAATATGCCGGCAAGAGTAGCCATACTTGGAATATACCACGAAACAAATACTTTCGTCGAGGACATGCTCCTGCTCAAAGATTTTCATTGTGCCAAGGGAGAAGAGATCAGGAAAATGTTTGCAGATGCTCACCATGAAATTGGTGGCGTATATGAGGTATTTGATAAGGAGGATATTGAAATTGTAGAGATATTTTTCGCCGATGCTACGCCGGGAGGAAAAATAAGCGCTGAGACATATCATATTCTTTTAAATGAATTGCTGTTGGGACTTAAGCGAAATCTTCCATTGAATGGCTGTATACTGATAGGACATGGTGCTGCTGTGAGCGAATCTATTGATGATATAGACGGGCATTGGTTCCATTGTGTCAGAGAGCTTTTGGGTAATGATATACCTCTTATTGCTACTTTAGATCCGCATGCCAATGTAAGCGCTCAAATGGTGAGTGCTACAAATGCTTTGATAGCGTATAAGACCAATCCGCATATTGACCAGCGCGATACGGGTAAACGAGCCGCACATTTGATGGTGAACACTCTTAAGGGATTAATCAGTCCTGTGCAATTCCTGCTTGAACTGCCATTGTCAATAAGTATAGAGCAGCAATGCACCTATCTGGAGCCATGCAAAGGCTTGTATGCACTGGCACAGCGTATAAATGATCAGTATGGTACTGTATGTATAAATATATTTCTGGGATTTCCTTACGCGGACGTTGCCGAAATGGGAAGTTCGCTGGTGGTTGTGACAGACAGTAATTTGGATCATGCGAAGGATATCGCCTATCAAATAAAGTCCGAAATGTGCCGCCATCCGGATGCTTACAGTGGATACAAAATCACTGCAATGGAAGCTATTGCTATGACTGCCCATGCGATAAGACCTGTATTGTTTTTAGATATGGGCGATAATATTGGTGGCGGATCTCCGGGAAACAGCACTATTTTGCTCCGTTTGCTGAGTACATATAAAAAATACCGTTTTTTTATATGCATATATGATCCTGAAGTAGTTAAAGAAGCTGCAAAGTATTCCCGGGGAAGTGTCTTTACCATTACCATCAACGAGTTTAAAAACAAAGAAGACAACTATACCTGCGAAGTTAAAATGATCAGAACAGGCGATGGGAAATTCAAGGAAGACAAGCCCGTGCACGGCGGCAAAATTCAATTTGACATGGGACATATTGCCATAGTGGAAACAGCAGGCACCAGCATTATTCTTTTTACATCCCTGAGAACGCCGCCATTTAGCTTAAAACAGTTAACACAATTTGATATACAACCACATGACTTTGATATTATCGTGGCGAAAGGTGTGAATGCGCCTTTGGCAACTTACAGCAAAGTATGCCCTTCAGTAGTGCAGGTGGATACTCCTGGTGTTACCCAGGCAGATGCGACCCGTTTTGCCTATAAAAAAAGAAAAAAGCCTATGTTTCCCTTTGAATCCATTGAAGAATGTTATGCGGCAGTTATCTGAACAAAACAACGGCATATATGAACTGGCGAAGCTTGATTTCTATACGGAAGGCCCGGCTGTCGATATGTACGGTAATGTATATGCCACAACATTAAGCGGAGGAGAAATTGTAAAGATTGATCTGCAGGGCAGGGTAAGTACCTGGGGGCGATCGGGATGCCCTAACGGACAGATTATTTTGCCTGATGGCGATCACCTTGTCTGCGACAGCCAGCTGCCGGCTGTGAGAAGGTTTGACAGTGAGGGAAACTTTATAAACGACGTGATAAAAGACAGGTGCGCCGGAGAAAAAATATCTGTTCCGAATGATTTGATAACAGGGCCATGGGGCAATTTGTTTTTCACAGATTCTGTAAGATATAACGGGAAAGTATTTATTGTTTCCGGTGACCGGGAGAAGATTTTGGCGGACAATCTGGATTATCCAAACGGCTTGGCGGTTTCAGCTAATGGCAGGCGATTATATGTGGCCGAAAGTTATCAAAACAGGATATTAACTTTTGATATATCGGACCCCTGGAACGTCAACGGAAGTTTTTCTGTTTTTGCGGAGCTGCCTAAACATCCATCCGGCAGGAAAACAGATAACCTGCCTGACGGGTTAACGATAGACAGCTTTGGCAATATTTGGGTGGCCCACTATGGAATGGGTTGTATTCATCAATATTCTCAGGAAGGGGTATATAAGACAACCATACTAACCGGTATGCCTTTAACGAGTAATTTAATTTTTTCAGATAATAAAACGGTAATGGTTACCGGTGGTTCCGGAGAGCCGGGACCCGGAAAAATTATTAAAATCACTATCTAATTCCTGTAATGGAATATACAATAACAAAAGATTATCGTATATCAAAGCTCATACTTGGCACAGTAGCCCTTGGAATGAATTATGGTATCAGTAATGCCGTGGGCCAGCCGGATATCAGTCAGCGCTTTGACGTGCTTTCCAGGGCCCGGGATGCTGGTATCAATACTTTGGATACGGCAAGAACCTATGGTACTGCTGAACAAACCATAGGTGATTACATGGAAGAAAATAACTCATGGCATTGCTTTAATATTATTTCAAAGTTTAAGATCAGCGGTGAAAACCTGAATAGTTATGATGCTGTGAGAGAAGAAGCCTTTAAAAGCGTAAGATGCTCTCTGAAAAAGCTGAAGTTATCCAGGCTGCCTGTTTGCCTGTTACATATGAGCAGGAAACTGGACGGGCGATTGATACGAAAACACGTTCCGATCATATTCAGAGAGTTGATAGCGGAAAATATGATTGATATAGCTGGTATTTCCGTAGATCATCCCAATGAGCTGGAATGGTTTGAAGATGAAAGCGTGATCAGTGCTTACCAGGTACCTGTCAATATTTTTGATCACCGTTTAATGCAAGACGATATTCTATATCGTGTTCATCGTAATGGAAAATTGATTTTTGCTCGGAGTGTTTTTCTACAGGGATTGTTTTTTTTGAACCCTGATCAACTGCAAGGAACTTTAACAGCGGCAAGACCTTATCTGCTGCAATTGCATTCACTTGCAAAAAAAGAAGGGCTGACTATAGCTGAGCTGGCATTCTCCTATATTAGGCATATGCCGCCTATAACAAGCATCGTATTTGGAGCGGAAAGTGTTGAACAAGTGACCCAGAATATTCGACTGATGAATTTTCCGGCGTTGGGAAACAATGTTATGGATCGAATAAAGGAAATTTTTAGCAGTGTTCCTGAAGATATTGTTACACCTGGCAATTGGGTAATGTAATAAAATACCTCTATGAGCAATACAATGACAAAGATGTTTCGACTGGATGATCAGGTGGTGATAGTGACGGGTGGAGCCGGTCTGTACGGGAAACCTATTTCTACAGCTCTGGCAGAAGCAGGCGCGCAGGTCATTATCGCATCACGGAATGAAAATGAATGCAAATCGACTGCTTCAGCACTTATTGAAGATAAATTGAAGGCAGATGGAATGTCGTTTGATTTAGGGAAGGAAGATTCTATCAGGCAATTTGTATCGCGTGTAAAGCAAAAATATGGAAGAATAGATGTGTTGGTTAACAACGCTGTCTCTCGGGAAGGATATAAGGATTTGGGAGAAATTGGAAAAGCAGATTGGGAAAAATCGCAGGCTGTCAATTCTACGGGCATGGTTTTGCTAACACAGGAAGTATTGCAGGTAATGCTGGAAAAACAATCAGGTAATATTATAAACATCGGCTCTATCCAGGGTGCGGTAGGTCCTAATTTCCCCGTATATGGAAGTACCGGAATGACGAGCCCCTTGAACTATACTTATGATAAGTGGGCAATGATAGGGTTTACCAAATGGATTGCAAATCGTTACGGAAAAAATAATATCCGATGTAACTGTATAAGCCCGGGCGGATATGGTCCGGGTATCAGTCAAAGTTTTGGTGAAAATGAATTTACGGAGAACTATAAACGCCTGACTCCGCTTGGAAGATTTGCAGAGGATAACGATATAAAAGGTCCTGTGGTGTTTCTTGCTTCTACAGCCTCCTCATATATCACCGGACATAATTTATTGGTAGATGGTGGTTGGACAAGTTGGTAAGCTTAATAAATGATTCTATGAGACAATTTCGCGTCATACTATATAGGGTTCTGATCCTGCTGATCCTGCCTGGTTATTCTTTTTCGCAAATACAGCAACAGCTCAAATGGGAGTACCTCCCACCGGTGCCATACGTGAAATATGTTTCGGGGGCTTATGCAGGAGTTGTAAATGACAAGTTGTATGTTATGGGGGGAGTTGATGCGGAAGGAAAAGTTTACAGATATATATATGTGCTGGAAGGACATAAAGAATGGAAATTGTCAGAACAAAAACTACCTGACAAATTTATTATTGAACATGCCGTGTCGTACAGGAATTCTACAATATTAATTGGAGTAAATAACAACATTACAGGAGTCTCAAAAGTATACAGGCTATATGAAATGAACGGAAAAATCGTCATAGACGGTTTGCCATCCTTGCCAACCCCGCTCAAAGGTATCACCGCCGCTGTTATAAATAATTATTTATATATTGCAGGTGCAGGTGCCAACGATTCACTACCGGCTAAGAACTTTATTGCCTATGATCTTTCAGACAAGCACACTGATTGGATAACGCTTAGCCCCTGGGATGGTGAGCCGCGGACTCATGCCAAATCTGCTGTGATAGATAATCAATTTTATTTGTTCGGGGGGCTTCAGAAAAAAACAAACAATAGCAGCGATACAGTATATGCTGATTTGTTGGATGCATACAAGTTTACACCTGAATTTAAAGGAAGCAAGTTAACAGGAGGCTGGTGGACTAAAATAGCATCTTCCCCTATCCTTATAAACCATACCCCATCCATTCTCCCTGTTACAGGATTGAACCATATTTTATTTCCCGGAGCAGGCGCTGGAACACCAGACTCACTCTTCGCCTACAATAAGGAAAGCGATACCTGGATGAACTATGGAAAGCTGGAGGTCACAAATCCGGAAGGATTTTCAAATGCCGTCAATTTTCAAAATGGCTGGGTAATAATTAATGGAAGCTCAAAAGATACCGGCGGATTACCTGTTTACAAATTGGAAAAGAATCTGGGCTTTGGCATAGTGAACTGGCTGACGCTTGCTGCATACCTCGCTTTTATGCTATGGATTGGCTTTGCTACTAACAGGAAAGGACAAACGACGAGCAATTTCTTTACAGCCGGAGGTAAAATTCCCTCATGGGCTGCCGGTCTGAGTATATATGGTACCCAGATCAGCGCTATTACTTTTATGGCTATGCCTGCGCTGGTATATGCTACTGACTGGACACTGATGATAGGGTCGGTGCTGATATTGGCTACAGTACCGATTGTATCGCGTTACTATGTACCCTTTTTTCGGAAGCTTAGTGTTACTTCGGCATATGAATACCTGGAACACAGGTTTAGCAAAAATGTTAGGTTGCTGGGAAGTATATCTTTCATTCTGTTCCAAATGGGAAGAATGGGCATTGTTCTGTACCTGCCGGCTGTAGCCATTGCATCAGTAACCGGCATCAATATATATGTGCTGATTACCATTATGGGTATAATCTGTATTATTTATACCGTATTGGGGGGAATTGAAGCTGTTGTGTGGACAGATGTTGCTCAGGTAATCATTCTGATGGGAGGTGCAATACTTTGCCTTATTGTTGCAATAATGAATATTGATGGTGGGCTGGAAACTGTTTTTAAAAAAGGAATGGAGGATCACAAGTTCACTTTATTTAAATTAGGCTGGGATTATTGTGATACGGTGTTGTGGGTATGTATTGTGGGTTTCTTCTTCCTGAACATTATCCCTTATACATCCGACCAGGCAATAGTACAGCGTTATCTTACTGTAAAAGATGAAAAGCAGGCTGAGAGAAGTCTCTGGGTAAATGCATGGGTCACAATGCCCGGTACCTTGTTTTTCTTTGGATTGGGTACGGTACTGTACGTTTTTTATAATCAAAATCCTTTTGTAATAGCTTCTGACAAGATAGATGAGATATTACCCTATTTTGTAGTGCAACAACTGCCGGTTGGATTATCGGGGTTGGTGATTGCTGGTATTTTTGCCGCAAGTCAATCTACCCTCAGTGGCAGCATTAACAGCATTTCCGCATCTTATTTTTCAGATATCTACCAGCGGTTCAATAAATATGCAGATGCCCGTTCAACATTGAAAGTGGCAAGGGTGACAACAGTGTTCGCCGGGTTATTCGGAACAATAAGCGCTATGCTTATTGTAGCGCTGAATGTTCGTTTTGCATTCGATTTATTCCAGGAAGTACTGGGGATTTTGGGCGGTAGTCTTGCAGGAGTATTTATCCTCGGCATTTTTACAAAAAGATCAAATGCACCGGGCGTAATTATGGGGTTGATAGGGGGAGTGGTTGCTGTGTGGTGGGTAAAAACGAATACTTCAGTAAGTGTTTATTTATATGGAGCCATTAGCATAATAGCCTGTATTATGGTGGGATTTCTGTCTAGCTTGTTTTTTCCAAAAACAAATAACGGGAAGGGATTGAGTTATGCATCAATGAAGAAAATGAGAAACAAAAAATAAAATGAGTATTAAAATTTCAGTCTATGAAATTTCATTATAGTCGATCTGCACAATTGTTGGAAAGGTCCAGGAAAGTGCTTGCAGGGGGCGTGTCCTCAGAATTCAGAAAGTACAACTACCCACACGCACTTTTCTACACTCATGGAAAAGGCAGTCTGGTATATGACGCGGATGGAAATGAATATCTTGATTTCACACTTAGCCAGGGCCCATTGATTCTTGGCCATTCACACCCCCATGTGCTTCGGAGTGTGCAGGATTATTCTGCATCCGGTCAGTTGTATGCCGGTCAACACATAAAAGAAGTTGAGCTTGCTGAAAAATTAAATGCTATCATCCCTTCTGCTGCGTTAATGCGTTTTTGCCTGGATGGTTCAGAGGCGGTACAAACAGCGTTCAGGGTTGCAAGAGCTAAAACAGGCAAAACAAAATTCATTCGCTTTGAAGGCCACTATCACGGCTGGCTGGATAATGTATGTTGGGGTATCTCCGCTCCTTCGAGAGATGCTTTGGGAAGCCCCGAGAATCCTGAAGTGTTTCCCTGGTCTGCCGGGTTACCTGCGCAAACACGGGATGAATCTATTGTGATCCCCTGGAATGATCTGGGGCTGTTGCAAAAAATCGTGGAAGACAATAAAGCGCATATCTGTGCGATTATCACTGAACCGGTGATGTGCAACAACGGTTGTATCCTTCCTGCAGAAGGTTTTCTTGAGGGGGTCAGGAAGGTATGCGACCAATATGGAATTGCCTGCATTTTTGATGAAGTGATTACGGGCTTCCGGTTGGGATTGGGCGGAGCTCAGCAGTACTTTAACGTTACACCTGACATCTCCATTTTTGCCAAGGCTATGGCAAGTGGTTATCCGATCAGCGCAGTGGTGGGTAAAAGGGATTGGATGCACCTGATAGAGGAAGGCACTGTTATTCATGCAGGAACGATGAACTCCGGGAATCCAACAGTTGCTGCTGCCCTGGCTACCATAGAAGTGCTGGAGAATGAAAAACCCTATGAGCGCATGTTTCAATATGGGAGGAAACTGATGAAAGGTTTGGAAGATGCAGCTACTGCAGCAGGACATAAGATACTTATACAGGGCCCGGGTCCAATGTTCAATCTGTCGTTTACCGACTTGGTTGCTGCCAAAAATTACAGGGATACTTTTTCTTTTAATAAACCTTTGTTGGGGAAGTTCATATCAGAAATGCATAACCGTGGTATACGGATTATTGGACGCGGCTTGTGGTATATCAGTGCGGCGCATACCGAAGCAGATATAGATATCGCTATAGAAAAGGCAAAAGAGGTTTTTGAAATATTGTAATGGGGAGCTATTTCAGGTAAACCTGTTCAAACTATTAAAGAGAAACCATTATGACAAAAAATAGATCTAATACCGAGACATCTTTCGATATTGTACTCGGTTTTGATATGGAAACGGATATTGGCTCCTTTACTCCTTTTTACGAAGGAGTAAAAAAAGGAACGCTGCCGCTGCTAAAAATTTTAAAAAAATATAATGCCCGTTCAACATTTTACTGGACCGGGCACGCTGCCGAAAATAATCCCGACATGCTTTTGCATGTAAGCAATGAGGGACATGAAACAGGCTGTCATGGATTGTTTCACGAAACGCTGGGAGACGCGTTGTTCCCTTTACCAAACAACTGGCCGATTTTACCGTCAGAGGTAGAAGGCCGCCTCCGGATCGCTACCAATATCATCAAAAAGATCAGTGGAAAAAAACCGGTAAGCTTCAGATGTCCACGGCTGTGGGGCAGCACCACTGTTGTGAATGTGCTTGAGCAATTAGGCTATATCTCAGACGCCTCCTTTCCGTTGTATTTTTATCAAAAGCCGTTTATACCTTATAATCCTTCATCCGCCGACTGGACAAGGCCAGGTAAGATGAAAATTGTTGAAATTCCCAACTTTTGTGACCTTATGATGAAAAGTAAAGATCCATACAATAGAGACAGAGATCAGTGGCCGTTGTTCCGTACCCAATCTGCAAAACATTTGATGAAAAAAGTAGAGGGATATATTGAATTTGTGCAATCGAATGGACATCGCCCGGTAGTATGTTTTTACCTGCATCCATGGGAGTTTTATAAAATGCCACAGGGTACAATTGACTTTGGAGAATGTAGTGTAAAGCCCTTGCCTTTCATAGTAAAGAATTGCGGAGAGAAAGCATTGAAGGAATTCGATATCCTCTGTGGATTGTTAAAACAAAAAGGAGGCAGGTTTCTTGCGGCCGGGGATATAGCAAAATCTGTAAATGCTAAAGCATAAATGATGATCCGAAAATCTTTTCTGATACAGGTAAAGGATGGGATGGCTGAAGAATATGAATGCAGGCACAATAATATTTGGCCGGAGCTGATAGTGCTTTTTAGACAACAGGGCGTTCGCATTTTTTCAATCCATTTGCACGAACCTACAGGCTTTTTATTTGGTTATATTGAGACCGAAGATGAGGAAAGATTCAATGCTATAGGCGACTATGATGTTTGTAAAAGATGGTGGAAGTATATGGCGGAAGTGCTGGTATGTGAAAATGAGTATAGTGATAAAGGAAAAGAAGAAATGTTGGGAGAAGTTTTCTTTTTCAGGAATTGAACAATTATTAATTACGGAAATTAACCGGTATGGAATATTTTTTAGGTATTTTGTTTCATTCTATCGGCGGTTTTTCTTCTGCCAGTTTTTATGTTCCCACATACAAAATAAAGCAATGGCACTGGCAAACGTACTGGATCATGCTGGGCTTTGTTGCCTGGATGATCATGCCCTCCATTGGAGGATGGATCACTACTTCAGGCTTGTTCGATATATTATCTGGTGCGTCATTTGGAGCCAAGTTTCTTACCTATTTCTATGGTGTATTGTGGGGTTTTGGCGGCTTAATGGCAGGTTTAGGGATACGATACCTTGGTTTGGCACTTGGACAGTCTATTTGCTTGGGCGTATGTGTCATTATTGGAACCATTGTTCCAGCGGCAATGGATCATAAACTCGGATTGCTGTTTAATACAACGCCAGGTCTTGTTATTCTGCTAGGTTTCCTGATATGTTTATTAGGTATTATTTTCTGCGGTTATGCAGGCGTATTGAAAGATAAAAATCTCCCGGCAGGAGCACAAAAGTATGTATCGGTAAAAGAGTTTTCGGCAGTTAGGGGGTTAGTAATGGCTGTTGCAGGAGGAGTGATGAGTTCCTTTATGGCACTTGCCATTAATGCCGGTAGCCCTATTGCCGTTGAAGCGTTTCGGGCAGGTACACAAAAGGTATTTGTGAATATACCCATTTTTGTACTTGCCCTTGCAGGTGGATTTACCACTAATTTTATTTATGCAGCCATTCTAACTACCAGAAAAAAAACAATTTCAGATTTTCAACTCAAAGAACCGGGATTGCTGGCAAAAAACTTTTTGTTGTCTGCATTGGCAGGCATTATGTGGTATTGCCAGTATTTCTTTTATGGCATGGGTGCAACCAAGATGGGGCAATATGATTTTGCCAGTTGGACGCTGCATCTGGCAACAATCATCATATTCAGCAACCTGTGGGGTATTTATCTCAAGGAGTGGGAGAATATCAATCGAAAAACAAAACTTTTTTTATGGACAGGAATTATTCTATTGATCATTTCAGTAGTATTGATCGGGGTGAGCAATAAAATAGGAAGTGAGTTATAAATCATTTATAAATAAATTTGTTCGTTTGTTTAACCGGGTTTATCCTACGACCAGGTGTGTGAGCACGCGGACGCTGATCAGCAGGCTTTTCAGAGAAGAACAGGTATTAGATGACAATACGAAGATCTTTTATAATTTATAAAATCAATGTGTGGTTTTTTATTGTGCAATTTTGTTCCCATCAAGCAATACTCATTATGACTACTATGCGCAAATGTCTGATACTTTTTTGTGTATGCCTTGCGGGTTTAACCGTTGTGCTGGGCGAGGCAAGACCACGGACAAAAAAAATTGTCATTTTAGCCGGAGCGAAAAGCCATCCTGCCGGCTTTCATGAATATATCAAATCTGCCCGCCTGATAAAAGCGATGCTGGAGCATAACGGACCGCCTGAATTTACTGTTGACATTTTTTACGATTGGCCTGCTGATGAGACTGCGCTTGACAATGCTGATGCCATCGTGTGCATCTCCGACGGGAGAGACGGGACTTTATTCCGGGATGCCTCTTTCCTGGTGCCGGAACGTGTGCCTGTAATAGAAAAGCAAATGAAGAGGGGCTGCGGACTGGTGACTTTTCATTTTTCTACTTTTGCGCCGGATATATACGGAGACGAAGTACTGCAATGGAGCGGCGGTTATTTTGACTGGCAGGATGATAAAGGAGAACGCAACTGGTATTCCAGTATTTTGAACCTGGATACGGAAGTGATCCCCGCCACGCCATCACACCCGGTATGCCGCGGTGTAAAACCATTTAAAATTAATGAAGAATTTTATTACAATATCAGGTTCCCGGAGAACAAATCCGGATGGAGCCCCGTACTCACTGTTCCGGCTTTACACAGCGATAAGCCTGAAGGTAATGTAGTTGCCTGGGCTGTTGAAAGGGAAGATGGGTCCAGAGGATTTGGAACTACCATGGGGCATCATTTTATAAACTGGAAGAATGATAATTTCCGGAAGCTGGTTTTGAACGGCATTGTATGGGCGGCAGGATTGGACGTACCTGCGGAAGGCGTAAATGCACCGTTTTACGATGACAGGGAAGTGACCCGGTTGTTGTTCAAAAAAAGCAGGAAGGCGCTTATTCTTACCGGCGATAATATTGAAGCGCATGAATGGCAAAAAACCACAGCTGCCTTGCAGGGCTTGTTTGAAAACAAATCGCCATTCCATATTGATATCTCAACCGATATTGAAGATCTGGGGCAATATAACCTTAATGATTATGATCTGCTGATATTAAATTATTGCAACTGGAATCATCCCAAACCATTAAGCGACCCGGCTAAAAAATCTTTTACGGATTACCTGTCCACGGGCGGTGGCTTAATGATCATACATTTTTCGAACGGCGCTTTTCATTCTTCCTTACCCAATGCACCCGCCACGGATTGGCCGGAGTACAGAAAGATATGCCGCCGTGTTTGGGATCACCATAGCAACAGTGCGCACGATGCTTATGGACCATTCACGGTAAATATCAGTTCCCGGTCTCATCCCGTTACGAAAGGGCTGAAAGATTTTATTACTACGGATGAATTGTATTATAATCAAAAAGGTACTGAACTCATAGATACGCTGTTGTCTGCAAGATCTAAAAATACCGGGAAAAATGAACCGCTGGCATGGGTGTACCAGTATGGTAACGGGCATATTTTCCAAACACTATTGGGCCATAATGCACAGTCCTTTGCTTCTCGGGGTTTCCGGCGTTTGCTGTTGCAGGCTGCGGACTGGGTTTCAAAAAAATAACATGAGAACAGAATTAGCTTTCGTACTACTGCTCTTTTTTTTAATAATGATTAAAAGCTGCACTGCTCCGGAGCCAAAAAACATCAATTGGGATGCTGCCGGGGGGAATGCAGGGCAGACAAAATATTCGGCACTTGCGCAGATCAATAAGGGAAATATTCATCAGCTTAAGATAGCGTGGATATATCACAGCGGAAATGCCGCAGGCAATATCCAGTGTAACCCGCTTGTAATAGACGGGGTGATGTATGTAACCACTCCGGAGCAGCATCTTGTTGCAGTAGATGCTGTAAATGGCAAAGAAAAATGGAGGTTCCGCCCCGAAAGAAAGGGTGAAAAGTTCAGCAATGTCAACCGGGGGCTGGCCTATTACGGATCAGGCGGCCAACAGATCGTTTTTTATGGTTCAGGCAATTATTTGAATGCTGTGGATATACGGACTGGAAAGCCGGTAACCCGCTTTGGTGATTCAGGGCGGATTAATTTGAGTGAGGGGTATAGCAGACCGGCTGAGCAGATGGGCATGCAGGCCCTTGCAGCTCCTGTTGTTTATAAAAATATAGTGATAGTGGGTGGTACGAGCTGGAGCGCCGGGGCTGTTGTGAGCGGATTTGATATAATGACTGGCGGGAAAAAGTGGAGCTTCAATACTATCCCCCATCCAGGGGAATATGGGTATGATACCTGGGGGGATACCAGCTTTTATCGAACGGGGGCAGGCGTAAATGTATGGGGAGGTTTGTGCGTGGATACAGGAAGAGGGATGGTGTTCTTTTCTACAGGTCAGCCCAAAGGCGATTTTTACCGGCCCTACAATGCAGGCGATCAATTGTACGGTAACTGCATTGTAGCCCTCGATGCAGCAACGGGTAAGAGAAAATGGCATTATCAAATCATACATAGGGATCTCTGGGATCTGGATTTACCATGCGCTCCGGTATTGGTTGATCTAAAGCAAAATGGGAAAAATATACCCGGAGTAATGCAGCTTTCAAAGACCGGTAATGCTTTTCTTTTTAACCGGGAAACAGGTGCGCCGCTTTCCAGGATTGAAGAGCGGTCTGTATTTCCTTCCACGCTTGAAGGCGAAAAAGCCGCACCTACACAGCCCTATGTAAGTTGGCCTGAGCCTTACTCCAGGCAGGTAGTAACGGCACAGGATATTTTCGGGCTGGATACTGCCCACTACAAGAAAGCCAGAGAGCTATATGAACAATCTGATGCAGGCTGGTTCATTCCGCCTTCAACAAAGGGGCTCTTATATTATGGCATACATGGTGGATCTGAATGGGGCGGGGGTGCCTATGATGCGTTATCCAATACGCTTTTTGTAAACGCCAATGAAATAGCATGGCATATAAAGATGAAAGACCTGCAGGAGGGAGATGAGGCAAAGCAGCACCCTGGCCGGTCGGTTTTCCTGAAGATGAATTGCTCTAACTGCCATGGTTTGGATTTAAAAGGACGCGATAACGCACCTGCCCTAACATCTCTTGAAAAGAAATATACGGATGCCCCTTTGAAAAGCCTTATCAGAAATGGACGAAAGGGTATGCCTGCGTTCCTGCAGTTGACGGACACCGAGCTGGAAGCGCTCGCCGGTTATCTGCTCCATGCACAAAGCCCGGCAGTACGAACTACATCTACAGCGCTCCGGTATCAGTCGCTGGGGTACAACAAATTTGTAGATGACCAGGGATACCCGTGTACTACTCCACCCTGGGGTACATTAAATGCCCTGGATCTTACAAGCGGTAAAATAAAGTGGAAAGTTCCGTTGGGAGAATATCCTGAACTGACAGCCCGGGGAATCCCGGTAACCGGTACCGAAAACTTCGGTGGCTGTATTGTAACCGGTGGCGGGTTGGTGTTTATTGCCGCTGCACGCGATGCTACATTCCGGGCCTTTGATAAAGACAGCGGGAAGGTACTGTGGGAAGCAAAACTGCCTTTTGGCGGATATGCCGTCCCTGCTACCTATATGGTTAACGGAAAGCAGTATGTTGTTATCCCCGCTACAGGTGGAGGAAAGCTGGGTACTCCCACCGGAGATACATACGTTGCATTTTCGCTTTCCGATATTTAGTGACAAATCCTGATCATAGTCTTTATATGCATAGACCCCAAAAAACTTTTCCTGAAAAATGGAATTATGTCATTTCCCTCCAATGCTTCACAAACAGCCAACTAATATAAACTACAATCCTGCATTTCCAATGTTATGGCTCCTTCTCACCTATCCTGCTTCTATAGCTGAACGGGCTCATACCGGTATGCTCTTTGAAGACCCTGCAGAAATGAGAAAGTGAGTTGTAACCACAGCGGTAAGCTATGTCTGTAATGGCTTTATTTGTCTGTCGTAACATTTCACAAGCCCGGCTGATCCTGGCAGCGTTCAGGAACTGGGAAAAGCTTTTTTTAGTCCTTTTTTTAAAGAAACGGCAAAAGCTCTGCTCGGTCATGAAAGCAATATCTGCAACCTGCCGTAGCGATATAGGTTCATGCAGGTTGTCATTTATGAACCTGACTACATCTACAAGCCTGTCCGGATAAAAATCATTATAATCTGCAGACTCGTCTGTTACAATAAATCTTTTATGAGGTGAAAGAGAAATAAGATTCATGATTTGGAAAAGCCCTTCAACTTTATCAAATCCCTGTTTTGCGGTAAGAGATATAAGTTTGTCAGCAATGATATTTTTTGTTTCCCCCTGGATAAGTATACCCTTAGATGACTGAGAGATCATCTCCCTTATATTGTCAAATTCTTTAAGGCAGTTAAATATCTGAAAAAAAACCTTAGGATGAAAATAGGCGACAATTACTTTTGATTGTAGGCTGGTGTCCTTGCCGTAGAATACAGGATCGCTAAGCCAGATATGGGGTATATTGGATCCTACTAATACCATATCGCCGGATTCAAAATGTTCTATTTTATTCCCGATAATTCTTTTACCATATCCCTCAATAATAAAAGTTAACTGCAATTCAGGATGAGAATGGAGCGTGGGTTGACTGAGAAAAGGAGACCATAGAAAAGACTGCTGACGCATGTCAACATACATCAGCTCATTTACGAGCGGTGTAATTTCTGTTTTCAATAATCTCATAGCAATTCGTCTGGCGATATGAACAGGTATTTCGGGAATACCATGCATATTTTGGTACATAAAGATATTGTTTTCTGTACTCAAACAAAAAATATCCCGATCATTCAGGGAAAATTAATACGAACGCGTTGACCTGGTATTACTGCGTAACCGTAACAGGATAAAAAGTTGCACCAGAGATAAAATAATACAAAAGATAAAATAATGCAAATAGATGGTAAATACGGTATAAATCTGCTTATCGCCGGGGATAAATTTGTATCATCGAAATGGAGTAATAACATGAAAAAAAGCAGCTTTACGCTTAATCTCGGCAACGTAGGGATCAACGATATAGAGCGTGTTGGTGGAAAAAACGCTTCCCTCGGTGAAATGCTCAGAAACCTTACATCACTGGGCATCCGGATACCTTCCGGTTTTGTGATTACAGTGGATGCTTACCGGGAGTTTATACAGTTCAATAACCTGGAAGGCACCATTGGTCATATCATCACCACTATTGATTACAATCAGCTGGAATCACTGCGCAGGGGCGGAGCCCAGATAAGATTGCTGATCAGGAACGGCAGGTTCCCCAGGGAGATGAGTGAATCGGTGATTGCAGCGTATGAACAAATGTCGCAGGAATACGGCCAGGAATATACTGATGTGGCGGTACGGTCGTCGGCAACAGCAGAAGACCTGCCTGATGCTTCGTTTGCCGGACAGCAGGAGACCTATCTAAATGTCAGAGGTCCTGCTTCGCTTATGGTTGCAGTGAGGAATTGTTTTTCAAGTCTTTTTACAGACAGGGCGATCAGCTATCGCCAGTCATTCGGATACGATCATTTCTCAGTCGGGTTAAGTCTTTGCGTTCAAAAGATGGTAAGAAGCGACCTGGGCGCTTCGGGAGTTGCTTTTAGTCTTGATACCGAGAGCGGGTTCCGGGATGCGGTGGTGATCAATGGGTCTTACGGGCTGGGTGAAATGATCGTCCAGGGTTCCGTATCACCCGATGAATTCATTGTTTTCAAACCCGGGCTTAAGAAAGGGCTTCGTTCCATTATTGAGAAAAAGCTCGGCGTTAAGGATAAAATGATGGTATATGGCGACAAACCCGATGAACGTGTGAAGATCATTTCCACTGAGAAAGGGTTTCAACAACGGTTTTGCATTCATGATGAAGAGGTGGTTCAGCTTGCGCAATGGGTTGTTGCTATAGAGGAATATTATTCCGGGCTGAAAGCAAAGTGGACGCCTATGGATGTAGAGTGGGCGGTGGACGGATTATCTAAAGAGCTGTTCATTGTACAGGCGCGGCCGGAAACGATCCATTCCAGGAAAGATCATGCGTTGATTACAGAGTACAGCATTAATGATAATGACCGGAGCGCTAAAGTACTGGTTGAAGGAATAGCTGTGGGAGACAAGATAGCAGGAGGTAAGGTGAATATCCTTTATTCGATGGATAAGCGGGTAATTGACGGGCATGAATTCGTTGAAGGAGATGTGTTGGTGACCGATATGACGGATCCGGATTGGGAACCCATTATGAAAAAGGCTTCTGCCATTGTTACCAACAAGGGGGGGCGTACCTGTCACGCTGCGATTGTAGCGAGAGAATTAGGTGTACCTGCTATCGTGGGATGTGGAAATGCAACGGACATATTGCAGGAAGGAGCCCTTGTTACGGTAAGCTGCGGTGAAGGTGAAACCGGTTTTGTGTATAGCGGCGATATTCCTTTTGACCGGAAAGAATATAACCTGCACGATCTGCCGACCGTTCAAACGTCATTGATGCTCAATGTAGCCTCTCCCGCGATGAGTTTCCAGTTTTCACACCTTCCGAATAAGGGGGTGGGACTGGCCAGGGAAGAGTTCATCATTAATAATTATATACAGGTACATCCCCTTGCACTTCTGCAGCACAGGCAGCTAAACGATGAAGAGCTCACAAAGGAGATTGTAAAAAGAATATCGGGGTATGAAGATGAACAGGATTTTTTTATAAAAAAGCTCTCTTACGGAATTGCCAAGATCGCTGCTTCATTTTATCCCAACAAAGTAATTGTCCGGTTCAGCGACTTTAAAACGAACGAGTACTACAACCTCCTGGGAGGAAAGTATTTTGAGCCGAAGGAAGAAAATCCCATGATCGGCTGGAGAGGGGCTTCGAGGTATTATTCCGACCGCTACAAAGAGGCATTCGGACTGGAGTGCAGGGCGATCAGGATCGTAAGGGAGGAGCTTGGACTGGAAAATGTTGTTGTTATGATCCCCTTTTGCAGAACAGTAGAAGAATTACATAAAGTAACGGATGTGATGAAGGTGTTTGGATTAGAAAGAGGAAAACAGGGACTGGAGCTTTATCTTATGGCAGAGCTGCCCTCAAACATTATCCTTGCCGAGGAGTTTTCAAAATATATTGATGGATTTTCCATTGGTTCCAATGACCTTACACAACTGACTTTAGGTCTCGACAGAGACTCATCGCTGGTCGCGCACCTGTATGACGAACGAAATGCTGCTGTAAGATCCATGATCTCAAGCCTGATCAGGGTGGCCAAAAAAAATAAAGTAAAGGTTGGAATATGCGGGCAGGGGCCTTCAGACTTTCCTGATTTTACCCGGTTCCTGGTTGAGCAGGGAATAGATAGCATTTCGGTCACTCCCGATTCAGTGGTTAAAACCATAAAAACGATTGCCGCTGCTGAGAGAGATATTGAACAGAATAAGAAATAAGATCGTGGTCATCTGAAATACAGGATTCCGCATTTGAACTAATGATAAGGTTATTATGAAGCCAGGAAAAATGACACTTGATGAATTCAGGTTGTCTGAACTCAGATTATACCCCAATGCAACAGGGGAGTTGAGTAATCTTTTGAGGGAAATTGGTCTTGCCGCCAAACGGATCTACTCAGTGATTTCGCGCAATGGTGAAACAGGCATTTTGAGCAGCACGAACATACGGAATACTTCAGGGGAAATTGTCAAGCCATTAGACCAGTATGCTAATGAGGAGCTATTGACTGTTCTGAAGCATAGCTTAAGCTGTGCCGGCGTTGCCAGCGAGGAAGAAGAAAATATCCTGGTATTCGATAATAAAGCCAATAACAACAGCCAGTACGTGGTAATGTTCGATCCTATTGACGGTAGCTCAAATAGCAACAATTGCATGACTGTGGGTACTATTTTTGGTATCTACCGGCGATGTACGAAAACAGGAACCCCATGCTCGATCAAAGACTTTCTTCAGCCAGGCCGGCACCTTGTGGCAGCGGGGTATATCATTTACGGGGTCAGCACTATGATGGTGTATGCCACTAAAAGAGGAGTGAACGGGTTTACGCTTGATCCGGCAATTGGCGAGTTCTGCCTTTCTCATCCTAAGATATGTTGCCCTGACGTTGGAAGGATATACTCCGTCAACGAAAGCAATATCCTTAATTTCGGAGTAACCGTAAGGCAGTATATTGAAAGTATGCAACAGTATAATGTTGCTTATCCGGGTTTTTTCACAGCACGTTATGTTGGTTCAATGGTGGCAGATCTGCACAGGACCTTACTGGAAGGAGGCATTTTTCTATACCCTGCTACAGAAGATCATCAGGATGGTAAATTGAGACTGATGTATGAATGCAATCCATTCGCATTTATTTTTGAGGTAGCCGGTGGGATGGCCATAGACGGGTGCCGGGAAATATTAAGCATCATCCCTGCCAGGGTACATCAGCGTACTCCTTTATTCATAGGAAGCAGGGATATGGTTACTCAGCTTAGTTATTTTGTTAAATATGAAAACAGAGCAGGCTCCAGGCGGTCATAATATACTATAACTGCCATTTAAAATAGGATGTCAGCTTGATAAATGAGCGTAAGTCAGATATAAACCAGGAATAATAATTCCGGACAAAAGGGAAATGGCTACCATTCCCCTCATGTGGAGCTGCAGGGACTCGAACCCTGGTCCAAACAAATCCGCCATACGCTTTCTACATGCTTATTTGATGATTGTTTGTCGGGGATATACAGGACATCAGCAAACCGATCTATCCCTTAGCTGTATGTACTTAGGTTATGCTCACAGCCTTGCATAACCGCATTCCGTTTTCTTTTTAAGTCGGCGGCGGCCCTTGGTAACAGACAGACCCGGACGGCGGCCCGAATGACTAACTAATCACTGATTAGGCAGCCATGGCATACTGTGTATTGCCATTTAGAATTTGAATATTCAGATTAAGGTGCTAATTATCCAACGCACCGCATGCTTACACGTACAAAGAACTTTGCTGTCAAAACCGGTCAGCCCCGGGTTAATTTGAAAATGAACATACCTCATCTTCCGTCAGCCTGCAAATTTACAACATTTGAAAAAAGTGAAGAAATAAGAAAACAGGTTACGGATCCCCCATTTTCAAATTACTTCGTTCTTCCCCAGCCAAACCAGTCATTGCCATTGGCATATATTAAAAGACCGAAAAGGATCACCATTCCCACTATCTGTGCATATTCAAGGAACTTATCGCTGGGCTTCTTTCCGCTGATCATTTCTACGAGGGTGAACAACACATGCCCCCCGTCGAGCGCGGGAATGGGTAAAAGGTTCATAAAAGCAAGCGCTATAGAAAAAAATGCCGTAATGTTCCAGAATCCTTCCCAGTCCCACCCATGTGCCGGGAATACTGACCCCATGGCTTTGAATCCGCCTACTCCTTTGTAAGCGCCTGTTTTGGGAGACAGGATCAGCCTGAACTGGTCTATATAATACTTGAGCTTTTTCCCGGCAAATTTTACCCCTGCAGGAAATGATTCAAAAAAGCCATAATGAATAACATTGAATTTTAATACTCCCAGACTATCAAGCTCGGGAAGAGAGCTTGTCAGTGCAAAGCCAAGCCGCCCATCGCTGTCAACAGGGGCCTGAAAGCTCAACGTATCCTTTCCTCTTAATACGGCAACCTGAATATTCTGCTTTTTATTTTGAGATAGCATATAGGTGAACTCATCAAAAAAAGTACAGGGCACATTATTAACGGAAACTACCCTGTCTCCAGGCCTTAAGCCTGCTTTATAAACGGTTCCTGTATCACTTACTACTTTGGCAACTACCGGGATCCGGGGTTCTAACAGCGAAATACGTTTTCTCTTTTTTTCAACCAGTTGCCCGATAAGGTCAACGGGTAATGTTATGGATTCAGTGCTTCCATTCCGCTCTACGGATACAACTCCACCCAGTATCAGCTCCGGAACTATATCATTATAATCTTCAACAGGTTCGTTATTAATGGCAAGTATCTTATCTCCATTTTTGAATCCCAGGTCAAACATCAGGCTGTCTGTAAAAGAGAGCCCGTACTTCATGGAGCTGACGGGCACTTTCTTATCTCCCCATACAAACAGGATCATGCTGTATATCAAAAAAGCCAGCAATACATTCATGGTCACACCGCCTATCATGATGATCAGGCGCTGCCAGGCCGGCTTGCTCCTGAATTCCCATGGTTGCGCCGGTTTGCTCATTTGCTCCTTATCCATGCTTTCGTCTATCATGCCGGATATTTTTACATATCCGCCCAGCGGCAGCCAGCCTATGCCGTACACGGTCTCTCCGATTTTTTTCTTAAATAACGAAAACCAGGGGTCGAAAAAGAGATAAAATTTTTCTACACGGCATTTAAACCATTTTGCCGTGATATAATGCCCGAATTCATGAATAATTACAAGGATAGAAAGAGAAAGCAGCAATTGTACTGCCTGTAAGCCTACCTGCGACCAATTAATTGCTAGTAATGTCATATTGATGATATAGACCATGAATATTTTTTATTCATGGTAGGTAAAATATATTGAAGTATGATTAATGATATAATGAAATGATAAAGGGTTATTGTAATTTGTGTTTTTCACCTGTCCGATATTTTTACGCCTTAAAGTTTAGAGATGTATTAAAGAAGCCGCAAAGTTACGCGCCTCGGCATCGCTCTCAAAATATTCCTCCAGCGTAGGCTGCGGAATATAAGGTATCTTATCCATCGCTCTTTCTACCAGTTCTGTCATATCAAGAAAGCCGATACGGTTTCTTAAAAAGCCGTATACCGCAATTTCATTGGCAGCATTTAAAATGCAGGGCATATTTCCCGATTTATTAAGAGCTTCTCCTGCCAGGGCGAGGTTGCGGAATGTTTTGATGTCGGGCTGCTCAAAGTGCAATGCAGAGGAGCGGAAAAAATCATAGCGCGGGAAATTGCTGGCTATCCGTTGTGGGAAAGCCAGGGCATACTGGATAGGTAATTTCATATCCGGCAATCCCATCTGTGCTTTAATGCTGCCATCCTCAAACTGCACCATGGAATGTATGATGCTCTGCGGATGAATGATCACCTGTATCTGATCCGGCTGCAGGTTGAACAACCATTTCGCTTCGATCATTTCCAGACCTTTGTTCATCAGGGTGGCTGAGTCCACAGATATTTTGGCGCCCATATTCCAGTTGGGATGCTGCAGCGCATGTTCCTTTTTTACGTTCACCAGGAAATTAGGCTTTTTGCCCAGGAACGGGCCTCCGGAAGCGGTCAGGACAACTTTTTCGATCTTATTCCTCGTTTCGCCTACCAGGCACTGGAAAATGGCAGAATGCTCAGAATCTACCGGTATGACAGGTACTCTTTTTTCCACAGCTTTCTGCATAACAATATCGCCCGCTACTACCAAGGTTTCTTTATTGGCAAGAGCGATCGCTTTGCCTGCATCTATGGCTGTTAGTGTAGATTTTAATCCTGCAAAGCCTACAATGGCAGCCAGCATCATATCATACGTATCAAAAGCTGCTACTTCTTCCAAGGCTTTTTCTCCCGCAAAAACTTTTACATCAGTGCCTGCCAGCGCTTCTTTTACAATGCTGTATTTGTCTTCATTTACAATGACTACAGCATTGGGATTGAATTTTTTCGCCTGTTCTACCAGCAGCGTATCGTTGGAATGCGCAGTAAGTATTTCCACTTCAAACCTGTCGGGATTGGATGCTATTACTTCCAGTGCCTGCGTGCCAATTGAACCTGTAGAGCCGAATATTGCTATCTTTTTTTTCATCCTCTTAAGCCTCCCGTAGATATTTTTTTAATTCGTCGGCAATACCTCTGTCATTGCTAAGGCGGGGCACTTTATTCTGCCCGCCCAGCTTGCCTATACTTTTCATGTAATCTATAAACCCGTTTTTTCTTACGGTACGTATCCTGAGGGTTTGCAATATATTCCCGGTAATGAGATCATCATAATAGATATTTTTCTGCCGCAGATTATTGTCTACCAGCAGGGAGAAATCTTTAATGCTGTGGGGGGTATTTTCAAATTCCACAAACCATTCATGATAACTTTTGCCTTTACCCTGCTCTACCATCGGCGCTACCGTAAACTCTGTGATCTTCAGCCCTTCCTTTTCAGCGGCTTTCAGCAGGCTGTATTCCACTTCCTCTCCTATTACATGCTCTCCAAATGCAGAAATAAAATGCTTGATACGGCCGGTTACGACAATGCGGTAAGGATCAAGCGACACAAACTTAACCGTGTCTCCTATATTGTAACCCCATAATCCCGCATTACTGTTGATGATCAAAGCATAATTTTCTCCGAGCTTCACATCTTTCAGGCTCAGCCTTTCAGGCTCAGGATTATGAATTTCGTGTACGGGGATAAATTCAAAGAATATCCCGAAATTGGTATTCAGGAGCAGTCCTTCCTGCTCCTGTGAGTCCTGGAAGGCGAAAAAGCCTTCGGAAGCAGGATAGGTTTCAATGGTATCTACCTGTTTGCCAATGCTTTCCATCAGCTTTGCCCTGTAAGGTTCAAAATTTACACCTCCTTGCACAAGTACACTGAAATTGGGAAATATATCTTTTATCTTTTTACCTCCGCTTCTTTCCATCAGCCGGTCAAAATACATCTGCACCCATGGGGGGATACCGCTGATCATCGTCATATCCTGGTCAATGGTTTCATCCACGATTTTCTCAAGCTTGGTTTCCCAGTCTTCTATACAATTGGTTTCGTAGCTGGGCAACTGGTTGGTGCGCAGGTAGCGGGGAACGAGGTGGTTGGATATCCCGCTGAGCCTGCCGGTAGGTATACCACCCACTCTTTCCAGCTCGGGGCTGCCGCTGAGGAAGATCATTTTGCCGTCAGCACAGGAATAATTCCCGGTTTCCGTCATATAGCAAAAGAAAGCATTGCGTGCTGTATCAAAATGATTATCAACAGATTCTTTAGTGATCGGAATATATTTGGTGCCGCTGGTGGTGCCCGAGGTTTTGGCAAAATAAATGGGCAGGCCTTTCCATAATATATTGTGTTTTCCCTGTTTGATCAGTTCTATATAAGGCTTAAAGGCTTCATAGTCGCGCAGGGGAACTGCTTTTTTAAATTCCTCGTAAGTATTGATATTATTAAAACCATGCTCCTTTCCAAAAGCAGTCTTGCGGCCGGTTTTGATGAGTTCTTTAAGGATACGTTCCTGGTCTTCCAGGGCCGTATGCATGGATTTTTTAATTTGTTTATATATAATATTGGCAAATGGCTTTGCCAGAAAAGACTTAATCTTCATTTTTACAGCAATAGTTGAGAGCGCAAAGATAACTTTACCCCCTGAAACGGGGGCTTTAAAACAGGGAAGTTTTTTTCCTGCAATTATTTGAAGGAAACAAAATTAACCATACCTTTGCACTCCTTAAAATTTGCCTCATGTTTGCAATAGTTAAAATAGCCGGACAGCAATTCAAAGTTTCGCAGGGACAGAACCTGTATGTTCCACATATTTCGGGAAATGCAGGAGACCAGGTAGAGTTTTCAGATGTATTGCTGACAGACAGCGGAGACAGTTTTTCTGCAGGCGCTGATGTAAAACTGAAAGTAAAAGCCGAGATCGTGAAAGAAGTGCAGGGTGATAAGGTCATTGCTTTCAAAATGAAAAGAAGAAAAGGTTTCCGTAAAAAACACGGACACCGTACTTTGTACACACAGATTAAAGTAACTGATATTGCATAAGCAACGATCCGGTTATTGTTAACCCGTATCGGGATTGATGATTTTTAAATTTTAATTACAATGGCACATAAAAAAGGTGAAGGTAGTGTAAAAAACGGCCGTGACTCACAAAGCAAAAGACTGGGTGTAAAGATATTTGGTGGTCAGCCTGCAGTTGCCGGCAACATCATTGTTCGCCAGCGCGGTACTTCTTATCATCCCGGTAAAAATGTAGGTGTGGGCAGAGACTATACATTGTTTGCACTTGCTGATGGTGTTGTTGAATTCAGGAAAGGAAAAAACGACAAAACTCTCGTTTCAGTTTCTCCTGTTGAAGCAACTGCCTAAAAAAAAATTTTGCAGTTAGAAAAATGTTTTTACTTTTATAGCGTTAATCCATTTATTATCTAACCATTAAATTCTAAAAACATGGCAACTGCAAAGAAAGCTGCAAAAAAAGCTGCTCCTAAAAAAGCTGCAAAAAAAGCTGCTCCTAAGAAAGCCGCTAAAAAAGCTGCTCCTAAAAAAGCTGCTAAGAAAGCTGCTCCTAAGAAAGCCGCTAAGAAAAAATAAGCTTACGCTTTTTTTTAATAGAGCAAATCATACAAAGTCCCGCTTGCGGGACTTTTTTTTATGCCTTTATAGCTAAGCCATTTTGCGAACCCCTGTTAAAAGCCTTACCAGCCCGGGGTTTGTATGATCTGCTTTTTCTTTTCAGTAATTTAGCAACTGAACTTTTTATATATGGATAATTCCTCCATCGCCGATATTTTTTCATTGTTGTCCAGGCTTATGGATATACACGGAGAGAACAGCTTCAGGGCAAAATCTTATGCTGTTGCGGCTTTTAATATTGATAAGCTCCCTGTTGAATTAAGCGATCAGCCTGCTGAAAAAATATTTGCCATCAAAGGAATCGGGGATGCTATGGGAAAAAAGATCCTGGAAATTATGGAGACCGGCAAGCTTAGCGCCCTGGAAGAATACCTGCAGAAAACGCCGCCCGGTCTTGTAGAAATGTTAAATATAAAAGGACTGGGCCCAAAAAAAATTGCAGTGATATGGAAAGAGATGGGTATAGAAACGCTTGGTGAATTATTATATGCCTGCAATGAAAACCGCTTGTTGCTGTATAAGGGGTTTGGTGAGAAAACACAACAAAGTGTAAAGGCTGCTATTGAATTTTACCTGCGTAGCAAAGGAAGTTATCTCTATGCGGAGATAGAATCACTGGCGCTGTCTCTGCAGCAGCAGTTGGCTGCACAATTTGCCGGCAGGAAATTTGAGCTCACAGGAGCATTCAAAAGACAATCCCCTACTATTGATCTGCTTGAATGGGTGACCACTGCAGATGCTGCCGCACTGCTGGATTTTTTCAGGGCACAATCTTTTGCCGTTGCAGAGGAAAATGAACAGTCCGTTATTGTCAAATCCCCGGAAAACACAACACTGAAATTTTATTTTGCGGGAAATAACAATTTTGGAACCATCCTTTTTCATACTACCTCTTCCGGCGCTTTTTTAGATGCATGGGAAACGTATTTCCCCGGAACTGAAGTATATGCTGATGAAGAGCAGGTATTTGCTGCTGCTGACATTCCCTATATTCTTCCCTGCCTGCGGGAAAAGGATTCAGTTATTTCCAGGGCAGCCGGCAAAAACATTCCGGAGCTTATTCAGCCTGCAGATATAAAGGGTATTATACATTGCCACAGCAACTGGAGCGATGGGGTAAACAGCATTGAAGAAATGGCAAAAGCCGCTATTGAAATGGGATATGAATATATAGTGCTGAGCGATCACAGTAAATCGGCTTATTATGCTAAGGGACTCAAAGAAGAGAGGATAAAAGAGCAGCATTATTATATAGACGAGCTGAATGAAAAGCTGCGGCCGTTCAAAATATTTAAAAGCATTGAAGCCGATATTTTAAGTGATGGCAGCCTTGACTATAGTAATGAAATCCTGGCTACGTTTGACATTATAATTGCTTCAGTCCATTCAAATCTGAAGATGACGGAAGAAAAGGCGATGATGAGACTGCTGGGCGCTATTCAAAATCCATACACTACCATACTGGGACATATTACCGGCAGGTTGCTGCTGAGCAGGGAGGGGTATCCTGTTGACCACGAAAAGATTATTGAAGCATGTGTGGAAAACGATGTGGCGATAGAGCTTAATGCTCATCCACGCCGCCTGGATATAGACTGGAGCTATATTGACCTTGCACTGGAAAAAGGTGCAACTATATCCATTGATCCTGATGCCCATTCCGTAGAGGGTTTCCGGCATATAAAATATGGTGTGCTGGCGGCTCAGAAAGGAGGTATGACGCCAAAACAAAATCTCAGCAGCCTTGATTTGAAATTACTGGAAAGGTATATAGAGCAGAGAAAGGTAAAAAGAAACCTCTAAGCCGGGATTGGATGCCGCCTGCTCAATATTTTGTTTAAATACTCAAAATTCTGATGCCGACAGGTTTCTCTTAATAAATTGCTCTATTTGATACCTAAAAAACATACGACGTTGCGTTTTTTTTGGGCGGTAGTGTTATGCGGTTGCCTGTCTTCCGTCAAAGCACAACTGCCGGATTATCATTTGCAGTTATTTGACTATACTACGGGTATCCTGCCCGGCGGCATAGATGCTGTTATCAAAGACAAAAAAGGTGTTTTGTGGATACTATATAATAATCGCGTGCAGCGGTTTGACGGGCAGGAGTTGCAGACATTCAGGCCAGATCTTTTTCTGAAACATATTTATGGCGATGTAAAAGGCCGGGTTTGGGTGAGCGCTGTGGGAAACGTATTCCTTTTTTCAGAAAAATCAGGTGTTTTCAAAAAAATAACTGTTCACGGGAAAAATGATACCCTGCTTACCGGGCCGATAGTTGAATTACCCGGAGACCGCATCTGCCTTGTTACCAGCGATGGATTGTATAGGTTTGACGAAGTAAATCAGTGTTTTGACCCCAGGGAAGATATGCCTTTTCTTAACCGGAGCTGGATCACCAATACCTCTGCAGTAAGGGGCAATAAGCTTTTTTTGCATGACGACAGGTATGTTTTCCGGTATGATGTGGTAACGCACCAGGCCGATAGCCTTCCGGCAAGCTTTTTATACGGCATTTATCCTATAACAGACGACAGCGTTTTGATCAGCCCGCACGCAGGCATGGTAAAATGGTATGATTTTAAAAGTGGTACCATTACCCCTGCACAGATAAGATCGGAAAATAACGCAGGCTTCAACCTCCGGAATGTAGTATCCATTTCGCCAGGGCATTTTTTGTTGGCCTCATCAGAAGGTATTATTGAGTATGATGCAGCTCAAAAGGAATTTTTTACAAGGAATTTTTTTATTCATGGCAGGAAGGTCGCAACCAATGAGCTCGCCACTTCTATCTTCTATGATGAGGCGGAAGGCTATGCATGGATATCTACTGTTGAGGGCATAGCGAGGTTTGCTATCCGCAATCAGCCTCTTGGTTTTATTAAGATCAAGCAAATGAACGATGAGATATCTGCCAATATTGATGATGTGCACCGGATGACAGAAGATAAATATGGCAATCTCTGGATGGCTACAGGCTATGGCTTTGCCTGCCTTGAAAGAAATAAGCGCAACTGGAAATTGTTTCCCCCTGCCAAAAATGACAGTACAAGGCTTAGCCACGAATCTGTACGCGGCCTGGCCTATGATGGAAAATATCTGATCCTGGGGCCTACCAATACAGGTGTGTGGTTATTTGATCCTGCAACAGAAAAATACAGGCGGCCTGTGTATGATAATATTGCTTCCAGGCAGGCCATTGAAAAAGAGTATATAGATGATATAACCGTTTTACCCGGAGGAGATCATCTGGTAACCGGAGATGATGCCATGTATCTGCTTGAAAAAAAGACCTACCGGCTGTCTAAGTTAAATCATTTGCATACCGGTGCTGATCATAAAAGCTTTACCCTGGTACGAAGCGATGGCATTGTATGGATAGGCTCGCCTACGGGATTGTTTTATATAGACAGCGCATTGCAGCATTTTACCAGGGTAGCTGTTCCTGCCGGCTACCTCCCTATATCGGGCGGTTTCCTGCTCAGTAATAATGATCTTTTGATTTCCAGTATAAAAGGACTGTTTGTGGCGCATTATGCCAACGGAAATGTAACGTTGACAAAAAAAACAACGGCATTTGATAATATGCCGTTGCAGATCATATACCAGGACAACAACGGCACGATCTGGGCTGGTTCCGATAAAGGGCTTTTCCGGTATGATCCTGCTACTGCCAAGATCAGCCTCTTTGATTATTCAGATAATATCCAGGGGTATTATTTTAATAATTGCTCATGGTACCGCGACAGGGAAGGTGTACTTTATTTCGGCGGCACCAACGGAATAAATTACTGGCAGCCTGAAAAATTTTCCTATGAATCTGCGATCCTGTATACTTATATCAGTAAAGCACGTGTAGGCAATAAAGAATATACACAATATACGTTTAATGAAATGCCTGCGATGAAGTATTCAGAGAGGTCAATTGATGTGGTTTTTGCCGCAGCATATTTCAATAACCAGGAAAAAGTAAAATACAGGTACCGGCTGGAGGGAGTAGATAAAGACTGGAAGGAAATAGGGAAAGGTAATATTGTAAGGTTTACTTCGCTGTCTCCGGGAAAGTATACTTTGGTGATGCAGGCCGGACTTAACCAGGCAGACTGGAAAACTTCAAAAAACGTATTATCGTTCCAGATACTTGCTCCTTTCTGGCTGACCTGGTGGTTCTTTGTTATTTGTGCGCTGACACTGATTGGAATATTGGTGCTCATTATATTCAATCACCGCCGCAAGATAAAAGAAAAGCAGGAAGAGCTGGAAGCAGAGCAGACCATCAATTACTTTGCTTCCAGTATGTATGGCTATCAATCCATCGAAACCGTCCTGTGGGATATTGCCAAAAACTGTATCAGCCGGCTGTATTTTGAAGATTGCGTCATTTATATATTAGATGAAAGCCGGGATATGCTTGTGCAAAAAGCAGCTTTTGGTCCGAAGACCCCTAAGTATCACCAGATTGTAAATCCGCTGGAAATACCGGTGGGAAAGGGGATCACCGGCAGTGTTGCCTTAAGCGGCAAAGCAGAGATTGTAAGTGATACTTCTGTTGACCCGAGATATATTGTAGACGATACCCGCCGCTTTTCTGAAATATCGGTTCCTATTAAAGCGGGGGATAAGGTACTGGGCATAATTGATTGCGAGCACTCAAAGAAAGGCTTTTTTACTCAAAGGCACCTTTTTATTCTTACTACAATTGCGTCTCTTTGTGCAAGTAAGATCATAAGAGCAAGAGTGGAGGAACAGAAACAGGAGGCTGAAAAAGAGCTGAGAGATACCCAGCAAAAAATGGCTGAAATAGAAATGCAGGCGCTGAGAGCACAGATGAACCCGCATTTCATCTTCAATTGCTTAAATTCTATCAACAGGTATATAGTAAAAAGCGACCAGGCAACCGCATCTCTGTATCTCACGCGTTTTGCAAAACTGATCAGGCTGATATTAGATAATTCAAACAATAAGTCTGTTTCACTCAGCAGTGAGCTTGAAGCGCTCAGGTTATATATAGAAATGGAAAGTATCCGTTTTGAAAAGCAGTTCACCTATTCAATAACAGTAGATAAGAACGTGCAGTCCGATTATATTCAGGTGCCTCCGCTGATAATACAACCTTTTGTAGAGAATGCCATCTGGCACGGGTTACTGCATAAAGAGACGGCAGGGCATCTTACTATTCATTTCAGCAGGAAAACTCCGGGACTGCTGGAGTGCACCATTGAGGATGACGGAGTGGGAAGAGAAAAAGCTAAAGAGCTGAAAAGCCGGTCTACTTCCACCAAGAAGTCTTTGGGTATGAAACTGACAGTTGACAGGCTTTCTCTTCTTAACAAGGAAACATTCAGAGATGCGACGGTAGAAATACTTGATCTTAAAAATAAAAGTGGCGAAGCAACAGGAACCAAGGTGGTATTGAAAATACCTGTTGACGCCTGATTAAAAATTAAAGCAATGATAACCTGTATTTTAATTGATGATGAGCGTAATGCGCTGGAAATGATGGAATGGTTGCTTAAGACCTATTGCCCGCAGGTGCGTATACTTGATATGTGCAGCTCAGCAGAAGCCGGCATTGAAGCCATAAACAAAAAGAGGCCAGATGTGGTCTTTCTTGATATTGAAATGCCCAAGATGAACGGCTTTGACATGCTGGAACAGTTTGACAAGCCTTTTTTTGATGTGGTATTTTGTACCGCTTATGACCAGTTTGCCATTAAGGCATTTCATTATAGCGCACTGAACTATTTACTGAAGCCGATTGATCCTGATGATCTTATTAACACCGTCAAAAGAATAGAAGAAAAAAAAAGCATACCTACGAAAGAACAGCTTGCACTTTTGCTGCAGAGCATGCAACAATTTCCTAAAACCACTCCCCAGCGCATAGCGCTCTCTTCGGGTGATGGGCTGATCTTTATTCCTACCAGCGATATCGTTTATTGTGAAGCGGAAAGCAATTATACCACGGTAGTACTTGTGGGAGGGAAAAAAGTTGTGGTGTCTAAAGTATTAAAGGAAATTGATGAAGCATTGAGCGGACCTGACTTCTTCAGGGTGCACAGCTCGTTCCTGATCAATCTCAACCATATTAAAAAATTTGTAAGAGTGGATGGTGGCTATATTGTAATGGATAATGATGCTACCATCAATATTTCGAGAAGCAGGCGTCAGGAGTTTATGGAAATGTTCTCCAAATTTTAGCCCGGGTCTCATTGATGGTTGACTTCACCGGATTGGAAAACTTCCATAGCTTTTTTAACGCTCCCGGTTTTAAGCAATAACGCTTTTGCCTGGTCATAATCGGAAATCCCTGTTTTTTCCATCAGCATCTTGGCGCCACGATCTACCAGCTTTGTATTGCTCAGCAGCATGTGCACCATGGTGTTGTCTTCCACACGCCCGAGCTGTATCATTACGGAGGTAGAGATCATATTAAGAATAAGCTTTTGAGAGGTGCCGCTTTTCATCCGGGTGCTTCCGGTGACAAACTCCGGGCCTACGGCTATCTCTATAGGGAAATCAGCTTCTGCGGCAAGCGGGGAGCCGGGGTTATTGGTAATGCAGCCGGTAATGATCCCTTCTGATCTGCATTTTTTTAGTGCGGCTATTACATAAGGAGTAGTCCCGCTGGCAGCTATTCCTATTACAACATCTTTATTGGAGATCTTATGTTTCAGCAGATCTTCCCATCCCTGGGTGGTGCTGTCTTCTGCATATTCCACGGGTTGTGTCATTGCTTTTTTGCCGCCGGCAATAATACCGATCACCAGCTCGGAAGATACACCGTAGGTAGGCGGGCATTCACTTGCATCCACTATAGCCAGTCTCCCGCTGGTGCCGGCGCCGATATAAAACAGCCTTCCCCCGGCAAGCATCTTATCTACAATGGCTGACACCAGGTCTCCTATCTGAGGTATGATGTTTTCAATGGCAAAAGGTACCTTTTTATCTTCTTCGTTAATATGGGAGAGTATCTCAACTACAGACATCTTTTCGAGGTGGCGGTAGTGAGAAGGCTGCTCTGTGATCTTTACAAACTGCTTCATGAAAAGGTTGCTGGTATTAAAAATTATCCAAATAGAATTGACCGTATCATGATTGATGATATTCCGATAGCCCTTCCATTGGGTTTTTCAAAATTTTTCCAAGGGTAAACTCATAAGAGCTGCACAGCTCTTGCACTACATCCTTAAAATAATAGGCTATACCCCCCACAAAACTTACCGGCTGAGTCCAGCTCTCCCTGAATTTACAAATATGATGAAAGAAAAAATCATTTATTGAATCTTCTATGATGTTTTCTACCATATAATGCCCCCTGTTTTCTGACAGAAATGGTGAAAATGAGGCAAGGTACTTATTGGCCAGCGGTTTTTTGTAAACATTTTCCAAAATTTCTTCCTGTGTAAGGTTGTATTTTATGTGAAAACGGCCGTGAAGCTCTTCGTCAAATGTTTGGTAAAGAAAATATTGCAGTACTTTTTTCCCCATATAAGCGCCACTCCCTTCGTCTCCCAGAACATAGCCGAGACCTGGCCTGTTCACGGTGATCTTTTTCCCGTTATAATAGCAGGCGCTCGATCCGGTGCCCAGGATACAGGCAACCCCTTTTTCATCTCCATAAAGCCCCCTGGCGGCAGCCATTACATCATGAGTTACCTCCACCTTTCCTGCTGCCGGGAAAACTTTTCTGAGCGCGGCTTTAACAATTTTTGCATTGGTTACATTAATACATCCTGTGCCGTAATAGTATATTTCATCTATGGCTGCATTTTTTAAAGAAGGAAGCAATTCTTTTGTAAGTATTTCAGCAATCTGGGATGTAGACAGGAAATACGGACTTATGCCCTGGGTAAAAAAGGACTTCTTTGTATTTCCTTTCAGCAGGCACCATTCAGCTTTGGTAGCGCCACTGTCCGCTATCAATTTTACAGATGACATTATATTAATTGAACTTATTTTGTGAAATTCGTGCTCTCAAAGATAATACAAACGCAGACGAATGAATAATAACAGGTTCAGATTGTGGCTCCCTCTTATATTTTCAGTGGTGATGATTCTGGGAATGTTCCTGGGCTACAAAATGAAAGAAAAGATGCCGGAGAATACCCGCTTTTTTGCTACCGGAAAGAAAGGCACCGTGCAGGAGGTGCTTGACCTTATTGCAACCCGTTATGTTGACCCTATACGTACAGATACACTTGCTGATGCTGCCATAGAAGAAATGCTTAGCCATCTTGACCCGCATTCCGTGTTTATTCCCGCCAGTGAACTGCAGCAGGTGAATGAAGACCTGGCGGGTAAATTTGAAGGAATCGGTATAGAATTTAACATTTTTAATGATACTATTAATGTATTAAGTGTGTTGAAAGGCGGTCCTTCGGAAAACGCAGGCTTACAGGTGGGAGATAAGTTTTTAAAGATCGGAGATTCTGCTGTAGCGGGTAAAGGCATAGATGGCGATAAGGTAAGGCAGCTTTTAAAAGGATTGCGTGGCTCCAAAGTAAACGTATCTATACTGCGTGGCACAGAACAAAAGCAGTATACCATTACCCGGGGTGTCATTCCCTTATATTCTCTGGACGCAGCTTATATGATAGCTCCCGCTACAGGATATATCCGGCTTAATAAGTTTGCAGAAACTACCTATGAAGAGTTTATGGAAGCCATGCAAAAGCTGAAGGAGCAGGGCGTACAGAAGCTGTTGCTTGATCTGCGTGGTAACGGCGGAGGCATTCTCCAGGAGGCTGTGGAAATAGCAGATGAATTTCTTAATGACAATAAACTGATTGTATATACACAGGGCAACCATACCCGCAAGCAGGAATTCAGGGCTAAGCGGGAGGGGATTTTTGAAAAGGGCAGGCTGGTGGTGCTGGTAGACGAAGGTTCCGCATCTGCAAGCGAAGTGCTTACCGGCGCGTTGCAGGATTGGGATCGTGCCGAGGTGATAGGGCGCCGGACTTTTGGTAAAGGGCTGGTGCAGGAGCAATATAATCTCAATGACGGCTCCGCCTTAAGGCTTACCATTGCACGATACTATACACCACTGGGCAGGTCTATTCAAAAGCCATATGATAAGGGTATTGAGAGTTATAATGACGAACTGCTTGACAGGTATAACCACGGAGGCTTACTGAATGCCGACAGTAACCGGAAAGTTACCGGGCAGCCCTATCATACTCCCGGAGGTAAACTGGTGTATGGCGGTGGCGGCATTACACCGGATGTATTTGTAGCCATTGACACTTCAGGTACGGGTACCAAAATAACACACCTGTATTATAAAAATACGCTGGGCAATTTTATATATAGATATTATGTAGCGCATATACAGCAATTCAGGCTGTTTACCAACCCGGTAGCCTTTGAAAAAGGCTTTCAGATCAATAATGAAGTATGGAATGCCTTTGCTGCATTTGCCGAAACAGATAGTATTTCTCTTAAAGGCATATCGGCTACGGATAAACGTTATCTGGAGCAGCGTCTCAAGAGTTTATTTGCCCGCCAGCAATGGAGGAATGAAGGGTTCTTTGAGGTGAACAATGCAAGTGATCCTATGGTAAAGAAGGCGCTTGAGGAGTTGGAGAGATGACAGGCAAAACCGAGACGATAATATTGCTATTCATCGTTCACAAAAAATCAATGGGAGAGACGTGAGAAGATAAATGTGAGAGGTGAGAGGCGTGAGAGGTGAATGAGAGTGCAGGGCATGCCCTGCATCTTCTACCAACATTCTACCTCTTAAACCCTACCCCTTAAACCCTACGTCTCATACCTTACCCCCTCCCGGATCATTCAAAATAATTCTGAAAGTTGTGCCCTTCCCCGGCTCGGAATGTTTTACAAAAAGCTGCCCTTTATGATATTGTTCAATTACTCTTTTGGAAAGCGTCAGCCCCAGCCCCCACCCTCTTTTTTTAGTAGTGAAGCCCGGTTTGAACAATTTGTTGATATTGGCAGCAGAAATACCTTTTCCGGTATCAGTAACGTCAATTAATACCTGTTGTGCCGTTTGATGCATATTGATAGTGATCTTCCCTTTGCCTCCCATCGCATCCAGTGCATTTTTCAAAAGGTTTTCTATTACCCAGTCAAAGAGAGATGCTGATATTTTTACCGGTATGGCAGCATATCCATTGGTATTTACATCAAATATCACTCTCTCCGGTGCACGGCGCTTTATATAGTCCACCACCCGGGTGATCTGCTTCACCAGGTCTTTTTCTTCCATGCTCGGTGTGCTGCCTATTTTACTGAAACGGTCTGATACCAGTTGCAACCTGTCGGTATCTTTGGCGAGTTCCGCCGCTATTTTTTCATTTCCCGGCATTTCTTTCAACACTTCCACCCATCCTTTCAGCGAGGTGAGCGGTGTGCCGAGCTGGTGCGCTGTTTCTTTTGCCATTCCGGCCCACAACTGGTTTTGCACCGACCGGTTCCTTACCGAGACCGTATAGAGTGTTACCACAATGAACAGGGCTACAATAAGAAGCTGCACCAGCGGGTAATAACGTACTTCCTGCAGCAGTGTGGAATTACCGTAATAGTAAAAATCTTTTTTCCCGTTCAGCGGGTCGGTATATATGATAGGGCTATGCTGGCTCCTGAACTGCCTTATTTTTCGTGGTAAATAGCTGCTGTCATTTTTTACTCTGGCAGAGTCAAGGTTAATGTATTCTATTATATGCCCCTCTTCGGTTTGTCCGATGATGGGGATGTCATTATTATTGGTAATGATCGCTGAAACAAGCCGCGTGTCCACATCTGCCGGCGAATTGATCAGGAACTTCTCGGCTTCCACCCAGGTTTCCACCTTTATTCTTTCTTCCGCTGCAAGCTTCTCGGCGATGTAGCGGGAATAAAAAATGGTGCCGGTCACTATTGCAATGGCAATAGTGGTCAATAATGTGCGCCAGTTTACAAAACGTTGAAACATATTTTAAAAATAGCAAAACAGTTAGCAGCATCCTTTATTTTTGGAAAATAATTAGCGGTATTGTCACATTATCCTTCGGTAGCTGTAGTGATCTTAAACTGGAACGGCAGGGAATTTCTTGAGCAATTCCTCCCTTCCGTATTGGCATCCACCTATCCGTCATTACGGGTAATAATCGCGGATAACGGCTCTACCGATGATTCGCCTGAATGGCTCAGTATGCACTATCCATTGGTAGTGCAATTGCGCAGCCCGGCAAACGAAGGTTTCGCAAAAGGGTACAATACAGCATTGAAACAGGTACAGGCTGATTATTATGTGCTCCTCAACTCCGACGTGCAGGTAACGCCGGGATGGATAGAGCCGGTGATCCGGTTAATGGAAGAGCAGCCCCTGATTGCAGCTTGCCAGCCGAAAATTTTATCTTACCACCAGCCTGAGCTTTTCGAATATGCGGGTGGTAGCGGAGGATGGATAGATGACTTCGGCTATCCTTTTTGCCGCGGGCGCATATTTGACAGTTGTGAAAAAGACGAAGGGCAATATAATGATGATTCTCCCGTATTCTGGGCTTCGGGTTGTGCCATGTTTGTGAAAGCGGCGGTATATCACGAGATGAACGGGCTTGATGAGTTGTTTTTTGCCCACCAGGAAGAAGTAGACCTGTGCTGGCGCATGCAACTGGCGGGCTATCTTGTATATGTGTGCCCGGCATCGGTGGTATATCATGTAGGGGGAGGAAGCCTTCCGCAGGGCAGCCCCAGAAAAGTATATCTCAATTACCGCAACAGCCTGATGATGCTGTATAAAAATCTTGGTGGTGCGGAAAAAATATGGAAACTGCCATTGCGGATGATACTCGACGGAGTGAGCGGGATAAAAGAGTTGTTGGCCGGTAAGCCTGCGAATGTAGCAGTAATATTAAAAGCACATGGGTTTTTCTACCGGTGGCTGTTTTCCGGAAAGGATAAACGCTTTTTCCCTGCCAAAAGATCTGCGAAGCCGCATGGAGTATACGAAGGGAGCATTATATGGCAATATTTCATAAAGCGCAGGAAAAAATTTGAACAAATAATTGCGTCTAAACCCCGGTAGTTTGTTCCTTAACCGCTATTTTTGCAGCAAATACATAATTTAATATTATGGAAGATAACATTCTTGCGCATGACATCCCCGACAGCAGTAAAAAAGATTTTGCCTGGAGCTGGGTGACTTCATCAAGGTTTCTGTTTTACATGCAGGTAGTAAGCATAGTTGCTTTTTTGATCGGGGGAAGCTGGGGGCTTTACCAGCACCGCTATAAAGGGAAACCCAAAGTGGTAGTCCCTGAGAATACTCTTTATACGCCTAAATACAAATAAAATAAAGGCGATTTGTATTGAGAAAAATTTTGCCGTTCAGCTGCAATCCTTAATTTTGCAACCCCGCACGCGCAGGAGCGATGGGGAAGGTAACAGAAGTTCTTTATAATTTTTTATATCATGCGGAAGTAGCTCATTTGGTAGAGCACGACCTTGCCAAGGTCGGGGTGGCCGGTTCGAGCCCGGTCTTCCGCTCAGGAAAGTCCTCTCGTGATGCGAGGGGATTTTTTTTGGACTATATGCCCCGGTGGTGGAATTGGTAGACACGCAGGACTTAAAATCCTGTTCGCCGCAACGCGAGTAACGGTTCAACTCCGTTCCGGGGCACGCTGAATCAATCAGTTATGAAGGTCGCTTTTATGCGACCTTTTTTATTTTCGCAGATTTTCAAACAATTTTCAAACAAAACTATTTCTCGAAGCCTAATTATTTCAATCGGTTTGATGATTTGTGAGGTCAAAGAACTTTCACTAACAAAAAAGCAAAAATAGTTTACCTCTCAAAACTTCCGAAACCAGGTTAAAATTTCCATTCATCTACTTGTCTGCCTCTATCCGCAATTCCAGCCGGCATTATCCTGTAAAATGCCTCAGAACGTAATGCTGGAACAACTTATGGATTGTTGAAAAAATTTTAACCCTGTTCATTCACTTCAATCTTCCTGCTCTATGATATTTGATGCAGTATTCTTACCTATTTATTTTTATACTCAACCGGCGATATGCCGGTATGCTTCCGGAAGAACTTACTGAAAGCGGCAACGGAACTATATTGCAGCTCAGCACTAACCGAACTGACATTGTACTCCGGCAGTGCAAGTAATAATCTGGCTTCCGCTAATACAGCTTCTGCTATCAAAGTACCAGGAGTTTTACCGGCCACTTTTTTGCAGATATCTATCAGGTATTTGTCGGTAATAAATAATTTTCGCGTATAAAAGTCAAGTTGCTTTTCAGATTTGAAATTGTATTGAAGGAGCTTTATAAATTTCATAAATAACAGCTCTTCATTATTCAGGGCTTTCTTTTTTGTAGCTCCTGTATACCTAAAATAAATTTCGGCGGTTTCAAACAGCAGGTTTATAATAAGGCTTTGTATTATGGTATCGTGAAATATACCGGTGGTTTTTGATTTAGCGCCCAATGCATCAAGCTTTTCTTTCAAAAAAACGGCTTCGGTACTGATGAGATGAATATGCGCCAGGGTATCATAATTAAAAAATCCGAGTTGCTCCAGTTGTCTGGTATCGGATACATTTTTTAATAAAAAGCCGCGCTCAAATAAAAGCACTTTAATTTTAAATGCTGAGCTATGCCCCAAAACCTGTATTGCGGTAGAAGGGATAACGGCAAAAAAATCATCCTTCTTAAGTTTGATCCTTTCACCATTTAATGCTATGTCTGCCGTGCCCGAAAGACAAATAGCATAAATATAATAATCAGCTCTGAAACCTTCTTCGGGGTACATCATAATCGCAGCTCCTTCAGAAATAAAATAAGAAGCCCCCTGTTCCTGTAATCCAAACAGTTGAAGCGTTGTGCTGATGTTTTTTGTATTGTTCGCCAAATCGTTTATTGTTGATCTGGCAGCAAAATTATCCATAATAATAAAAAAATCGGTTTACACTAACTGCATGGCAATAAAAAAAGCCCGGGAAATCCCGGGCCTCACCTCTAAATGATCATCCCATTGCTTTCACTACTGCCTGTGCCTTCACTGATGCCTTCCTTATTTTACATTGAAGGATAATAGTCATTAACACAAAACAAATTATAGCCGTAATGCTGAGTGCCTTAAGCTGAGGGTAAATATCTGCCAGTGTACCGCCATATACCGACAGTTTTCTGAACCCTGCCAGAAAATGTGTCAATGGTAAGCTTTCAGCAATAGCCCTTATCCATGACGGCATGCTTTGTAACGGCCATGTGTAACCACTAAGCAGGAACGATGGTGTAGCGATAACCATTAACAGTTCTGTTGCCTTTAACTGGCTGGGGATGGCTACAGAAAATAACATACCCAGAAAAATACAGGCAAAGCTGAATACCGTAACCAGCAACGCTACCTCCGGGGTAAAAACCGGGATATCAATATCATATATTACATAAAACAAACCGGTGACCAACCACATAAACGCGGTAAGCAATACAAAGGGCAGCATTTTAAGGGAAATATGATACAAAGAAGAGCGGCTGGCTTTTACCAGTTCATTAAAATAGCCGTCTTCAAAATCCCGGGCAAATACCAATGCCAGTGCCAGAAATATAACCTGCTGCATAACGGTGCCTAATATACCGGGTATCATCAGGTTCATATAATTACCCGAAGGGTTATAAAACCGGTTATAGTTAACCTTAAAAGGTTCATATCGCAGGGGTGCTATGGAGGCAGGTGTTCCGGCTTTTTTTAAGGCTTCAATTTCTATACCTGCGTTAATGGTACCTAAAACAGTTTGTATGGCGCGGGTTGCAAAATTGGCCGTTACCAGGTTGGCGGTATTAATGTCTACCATTATTTCCGGGTAACGTTTTTGCATAATATCCGCTTCAAATCCTTCCGGAATGCTTAATACTGCCACATATTCTTTAGAAGGTATTTCTTTTGCAATATTGCCGTTGCTGAATTGAACTTTGGCTACGGCTATGCTCTCATTATCGTTGAGGGCGTCTATAACTTTTCCGCTGGTAGCGGTATTATCTTCATCAATCACCACAATTTCCATCTTGGTTACCTTACCCTTTTTATACATATTGATGGTGATAATACCGTACAGCAACGGCGCGCCAAAAAATATCATCACCAGCACATTATTAGAAAATATGCGCTTCCACTCTGTATTTAATAATTGAATAAATTGTTTCATTGTAGTAATATTTGGGTGACTACTGTTGCAGCAATACGGTTGAGTTATTATATAATCCTGCGGCTTCATCAGGCTGCAACGGTTTCATCTTCAATTCGTAAAACGCTTCGCCAATCTCACGGTTGGGCGCCGTGCTGGTATTGTCTGCATAGCGTGGCAATTGTTTTACCATAGCTATTTTTGCAGCAATGGTTTTGCCTGTGCCGGGCACCGTAACTTTTACTTCTTTGCCAACAGGATAATTGTTGATTGCTTTTTCACCTATAGTAAACCTGAAATAAGCTTCACCCTGTTTGTATCCCGTAAACAGGGCATACCCCGGCGTTGCAAGCTCGCCTTCTTTAAGGGTAACGCTTTCCAGCAGCATATCGGCCGGCGCCGTAATTACTGTTTCCTTAGCTGCCTGCAATACTTCATTGCGTGCGCCCAAAGCTCTTTCAACCTGTCCCTTAGCGCTGTTGATCACTTCGGGTCTTGCTTTGGCTACTTCTTTTTGTTTGGCTTTAATGGCAGCTACCTGCGCCTGCGCAGCAAGGTATTTTGATTTTACTTCGTCGAATTTTTGAGCAGGCACCAAAGAATCCTTAAACATGTTTTCCATCCGTGTATAGGACTGCTGTGCAAAATCAAGCTGTGCCAGTGCGGCATCTAACTGGCTTTGTAACTGTGCCAACTGATCGCCTGTAGCTCCGCGACGCGCCATATCCAACTGGCCTTCTGCGCTAACAATGGCGCCATTTGCCTGTTCAAGTTTAGCATCTAACTCAGGTACATCAATAACAGCCAGCGTATCTCCTTTATGTACAAGCTGGCCTTCCTGCACTGCTATCTTTGCTATGCGACCCGCTATTTTAGAAGTAACACTTATACTTTCCAGTTTTACTTTTCCTTCGGGTGTGGAAGGCGTTTGCTGTTTTGTGTTGCAGGCAACCAATGCAAATATGGATAGTGATATGATATTTATATAAGAATGTTTCATTGTTTTTATTTTTAAAATGAGTACTACAGGTTATTCAATAAAGTGCCATTTATATCTGCGGCTTTTAGGCCTGCCTGGCGTTGCTCGTACAGCGCCTGCTGATAATCGAACTTTGATTTTTCAATGTCGTTCATTGCATCCAGCACGTCGTTTAAAGAAGAAAGCCCGTTTTGATATTGTTTATTTACAAAATCATAAGTGTCTTCTGTCAACTTTATTTCTGCCTGCTTTAAAGTAAGTTTTTGGGTTGCCAGCAGGTAATCTTCTCTCAATTTATCCTGCCCCAGCGTTATCATATCCTGTGCAGCTTTTTTCTGCACTTCCAGTTGCTGTCTTTGGAGCTGGGCTTTCCTGGCATTATTTCTTGCAGCAAAGCCATCAAAAAGATTCCACTGCAGCCTGACGCCGGCATACCAAACCGGGTCGAGCAGTGAAAGATCTTTATCCCTTAGTTCATATTGTCCGAATGCGGCTACTTTGGGCACATAATCTGCCAGGGCAGCTTTTTGCATATACCGGGTTGCGGCAATACCTTCATCCAGGGCTTTAATTTCAGGCCTGGTGTCAGCAACATCTGTTGCGGTATAGGCAGCGGGTATTAATTCCGGGTGAAGTATTTGCAGTTCTTCTTCTGCAACACCTGTGAGCTGGTGCATTTTAAAGCGGAGCAACTGCATATTGGTTTTGTTTTCCAGCTTCTTCATATCTAATTTTTGCTGCGCCAGCTCAATACGTTTTCTTTCAAGCGGAGTAGCCAAACCGTTTTGTATAGCGGTCATAACAAACCTCGTTTGCTCCTGCAGCATTTTTTCGGAAGAATGGATGATAGCATCAGAGCTGTTTATTAATGCCATTTTATCATATACTTCTGCTATATCCAGCCATAATTTGGTTTGCTGTTTGGCAGACAACTGATCATATGCCGATTGCTGGTGCCGGTAAGCCTTAACCGCATTGCCTACCTTAAAACCGCTGAACAGCAACCATTGCGCATTTACATTGGCTTTTAAAATGTTCTTCCGTTGAATAGGGTCAACCTGCTGCAGCTCTATACCCGGAGGCAGGCTGCTGTTGAAATCCAAACCAATTTTTTCTTTAATCAGTAAGGCCTGGGTACCCATTAAAAGAGTTTGAAGATTTTCAGGAAACACAATATCATCATTAAGGCGGGTATATGTTCCGGTGAAGGCCACTTTAGGCAGATAATTAAAACGGGCAGACTGTATATCAACTCCCGTTTGTTCTTTTTGAAGATGGTACAATTGGAGCGTATCGTTTTTTTCAACAGCCCTGCTATACAATTGTTTAACCTCCTTATTAAAAAATTGAGCGTGGGTTTGTATTATACCCAATAACAACACCCACGAAAGAAACAGCTTTTTCATTGCTTTGTATCATTTAAAGGTTAATGCAAAGTTGCAAAATGCAGTGGATTAGTTTTTATCCAAAATTCAGAGATACTTGTCCAAAAATCCTGTAGCACGTGAGGGCTTTGCTCATGATTTGATATAACAGAAATGTAAGGAGAAAGAGGTGCTTTGAAGTTTTAGCTTAGGGAGCTCCTGTTGTCATCATCCAGGTTTTATCAATGGTTTCAACGTATGCCACTTCGTTAATTCACAGGTAGGCAGCAGCGCTCAGCAGCGGCGCCAATAATATGATGAATCCGTTTATTTACTATTGATCAGGTCTGATCAGGGTTTTCTGTTAAGCTTCCAGTCCGTTCGGATATCTCTTGCGCTCATTCCCGACAAATCAATTGTTTTCCCAACAGGGTCTGTTACCTGGTTCTTTTTGATGATCACATTGGTACAGGCATCCAATGATATGGGGCTTTTCAGTATTGTTTTATCTAATTGTTCATTTGCAGATATTTTATTGCCGGTGAACTGCAAGCCATCTACACTTTTTGCAGAGAGCGCTTTGCCATCCAGTGTTTTAAAAGTATTGCCGGTGATCCGGATATTATGATGCACATAGTATCCCGCTACCCGTTCATGATTTTCAGGAGCGATATTGATGGCTCCGCTTCCGCTGTTATAGCCACAGCCTTCAAAGAGGTTATTCCGGATGGTAACATCCTGCACGGCTCCTGATTCAAACCAACTGCTGGCATCGTCGGCAATAAGGATAGGATACATACCAGTGTGATAAAACACATTGTTTTCGATAAGTACTTTCCGTCGTGTAGTTACCAGGATTCCCCTTGTGTTGGTGCGCTCAAACCGGCTGTTAGTGATCTGCACTTCGGGGGTCCAGGTTAAATTTTCTATGCACAAACCTGCTTTGAGATATGCCGGCACCGGCAAATTTAATTCGAGCTCCATCTCGCGTTTATTCATCAGCACGGCCGATTTTACTATCGCCGTACCTTTGGGTAACAGGGTTTGGGGCTCAATAAAAGCAATGCTGTCTCCTGCGGAAAATGCAGGAAATCCATAAGTCTGATCATGCATAAAGCGAACGGTTATTTTCCCCGCTTCATCAATCCCGGTTATTTGCAAATGTGTACCATGTACATTCACCGGGTCATCATGGGCACCGGATGTATAGCAACTGTCTATGACAACCTTACCCCGGCAACCGGAAAAATGAAAACAATCAGCGAAAGCTGCAACGATCCTTCCGCTTTCCGGCCGGGGTGCAACAATAACTTTCCTCAATGCTATATTTTCAGAAAACTGGGAAACAATGCCCAAACCATGCATATAATGCATTTTCACATCATATAATTCTACGTTCTTACTTTGCTCAATAAAACCGCCACAGTTATCACGGTAGGGATCCCGCACAGTCAGCACATCGCCCGCTTTATAAGATACTTTTTCAAAATCACCTTCAAAAACGACACGATGCGGTCCTTTTTGCCGGGCTGTTGCTCCCAATAAGGGCTGCAGGCTGCTGTAATGCAGGCGGTCGCTCACAGGATCAAAAAGGATAGTATGATAGTCGTGCACCTTCCATCCTTCACCATACAGGCTTAGCTTACCACTATCCACGGAAAAACGGGAGTCGGGATGAAAAACAGTTTCGATGCGGTTCCTGCTGACAGATTCAATGATGATCTCACTCATGGTTGGCCGCTCATAATCAAAGGCGAGGCGCCGGATTTTTATATTATTACATTTAAGTAAGGCAAATGACAGCATTTTGCCATGCAGGATTATAAGTGTTCCATGCCCTTCTATGGTAATATTATTGCAGCGCTCCAGCAGCAGCGCTATATTTTTTATTTTGCTGCGGGTATCGTTCTCGGTAGTATTTGAAATGTACAATTCCCGTTTATCAGCGCTATCGGGCCATATATCAATACGGCCGGGAGGCAGCATCAACACAGACGCGGGGTACTGCTTGCAGGCATCTATGGTTCGTCGCAGCGCCGGCGCGGCATTTTCATAACTATTGGCTTTTACACCAAAGTCGGTTGCATGAATAGCAACAGGGGACTGGGCAAATGATCGCGCCCAGAGCATGATACATGCCGGCAGGCAATACCGTTTTATTATAAACATTTTTCAATATTGTCTTTTTATACGTATAATTTTTTTATCTTTGTGGTATAAATATGCTGCCATGGATGCCAAAGTTACTTTAAGCTTTAATGCCGTTGTTATTGAAAAGGCAAAAAAATATGCCGAATCCCAGGGTTTGAGCCTGTCGCGGCTTACCGAAATACTCCTCCAAAAGGTAATTAATACGGGGCAGCACAACAATATTGAGCATATACCCATAGAAGACTGGGTAAGCATGGTTGCCGAAGGTCCCGCTGAATATAAGACCAGGGCACTTTCCAAAAAAAAGAAGAAGGATTTTTACGAAAGCCGTAAATAGCCATTATTGTGAGAGTATTTATTGATGCTAATATCCTGGTGGCTGTTGTAAACAAAGAATACCCGTTATATACTTATGCTTCGCGTGCATTGAGCTGGATCACAGCCAACAGGCATCAACCCGTTACCACATCGGTGAGCCTGGCGATCACCTATTATTTCGCAGAAAAGAAACATGGCACAGTATCCGCAAAAGAACGTATTGCTTTGCTGGCCGATCATTTAATGATCGCAGATTGTGGTAAGACTGAAGTAACTCAGGCTGCTACTGAGAAAAAAGTGAAAGATTTTGAGGACGGACTGCAATATTTTGCCGCTTTAAATACAGGTTGCAGTTGCCTCGTGACAGAAAACGTAAAAGATTTTTATTTTTCGAAAATTGATGTGCTGACAGCGAAAGGTTTTTTGCTGAAGGTGTATGGAGAGAGAGGATGAGGGTTGCAAGTTACAGGTTACAGGTTTCAGCCTCTCACGTTTCACCTCTCACGTTTGACTTACAACTTACTACTTTTTATCAATCACGGCGTCAATTCACCTTATACCTCATTCTTTTCCCGGGCTGTGAGTATGACCGCATTTATAAACGCTCCCTTAATTTCAGACCTTAATTGTTGTGATTCAAAACGATGCTTATGCCGGATGATGCGGTTTTACAATCGGAGATTGCTTTGGGCAACCAGGGGGCTTTTCGGGAGCTCTTTGAAAAGCATCGCGCTAAATTATACAACTACCTCTACACCGTTGTTAAATCAAAAGAGATCGCCGAAGAAATAGTGATTGATGTGTTTCTGAAGATCTGGACCGGCAGGGAACTTATTACAGAAATCCGGAATATGGATGCCTTTCTTCACAAAGTAGCCTATAACAAAGCCCTGGATTTTTTCCGGATCGCCTCCCGTAATGCAGCGCTGCAAAAGCTGATACGCCGTGAGATGGAAGAAGCAAGAGAAAAACAGGCAGATCACAGGCTGCAGGAATGGGAATGCAAAGAGATCATCAACAGGGCGCTTGAACGGCTTTCCCCGCAACGGCGCATTATTTTTACCCTCAGCCGCATGGAAGGATTGAGCTATGATCAAATAGCAGAAAAATTGCATCTTTCCAGGAATACCGTTCGCAATACCATGGCTGAAACCCTTCGCTCTCTCCGTTCCTACCTTAAAGAGCATGAAATAAATGCTGTACTGCTGCTTTGCTTCCTGGTCAGCAGATAATTTTTATTTTTTTTTGAAGTTGATAGTACTGACTGTTTTTTCCTGTCGTCACAGGAGAAGATTACAGGTATCATATGTCTTCTAATCCCATACGATTGCAAAAATTGCTTCAGAAATATCTTGCCGGTACTGCCAGTCCGCAGGAATTGCAGGAATTCTGGAAACTTATGTCGGAGCTCTCCGATAATGACCTGGTTGAGCTTGATCTTAAAGATTTATGGGATAATAATCCGGATAACTCCCCGGCGGACAGGATGGACTGGAACAGGGCTTATCATGTATTGCAGGGGAAAATAGACAGCCAGGAATTTGATTTTGCAAGAAGAATATCCCTGTTAAAACGCAGGCGGCATTTCTTTATGGCCGCTGCGGCATGCATAGTATTATTTGCCTCAGCGCTTATCTGGAAAACAGCTTTTCAACGCAAGACTGAGTTTCACCCAAAAGAAAGCACTGTTCAGGTAAAGCATGGCAGGCATCAAACCATCAGCCTGCCTGATGGTACTATAGTTACATTAAATGATGGCAGCAAGCTGGATTATCCGCAGGCGTTTAATCAGTCTTCAAGGGATGTATATCTTACGGGAGAAGCTTATTTTGACGTTAAACATGACGCTCATAAGCCTTTCCAGGTGCATACGGGAAAATATATTACCCGTGTACTGGGTACTGCTTTCAATATCCGCGCCTATGATAATGATACGAGGGTATCAGTTACTGTTACACGCGGAAAAGTGCAGGTACAATCAGACAGTTCTAAAAAGACACTGGGTGTGCTTTCTGCAGGGGATCAGCTGGTCATTAATAAAATATCCAGTGAAGCCAGCTATACTAAAGCGGATATAGGTAAAGTGGTGGGATGGAAGGCCAACGACATGATATTCGATAATGCAACGGTTGATGAAGCGGTGATTGCGCTGGGCAACCGCTATGGTGTTAGTTTTATTTTTGAGCATGAAGCGTTGCGTTCCTGCAGGTTCACGGCAAATTTTGCAGGCGACGGTCTCAACCAGTCGCTGGATATTATTTGTACACTCATCAATGCAGACTGGGTGCAGGCAGGACCGTCAACTATTGAGCTCAAAGGAAAGGGCTGTGAATAGCGTATAAAAAAATTGGCCGTCCGGAGTGGAAGTCCGGGCAGCCATAGCTTTAAATATTCAGTAACATTTAAAAACCAAAGTAAAGGTATGAAAATTCCTGCCTTGGGGGAGTGTTTTGGCATCCCCCGTATTACGATTGTTTTACGAAAATGGGCTTTGTTTATGAGATTAAGCTGCCTGGTGATTTTTTCAATGATGTTGAGCACACAACTGCTGGTAGCCCGTAGTGGTAATGCCCAGGATCTCAATGAGATCAATGTGTCAGTAGGACTCAGCAGCGGTACGCTTAAGAATGCTTTCAGGCAGATTGAGCGACAGACGAGCTTTAAGTTTGCTTATGTAGAATCGCAGATCGCTTCAGCCAGAGCACTGGATTTTCCCAGGCGGGTGCGCTCACTTGCTCAAACGCTTGACATGCTGTTATCCGGTACTGATCTGGTTTACCATGTAAAGAGCAATACGATCATCGTTTCCCTGGATCATCATGAAAAGGCTGCTGCATTACAGTCCGGGCAATCACCTGATCCTGCTGAGAAAATGAAACTTACCGTTGCGGGAAAAGTAACAGACAAAAACGGCGCACCGGTTCCTAATGTGAGCGTAGTGGAAAAGAATACCAATAATGGAACGGTCACGAAAAACGATGGTACTTTTTCGCTCAGCGTTGCTGATGCGAATGCCACCATTATATTCAGCATTGTAGGATATAAAACACAGGAAATAGCCGTTTCCGGTCGTAACAGGTTAAATATTGTAATGGAGCCGGAAGCCCAGGATCTTTCTACAGTGGTAGTAACGGCAATGGGCATCAAAAGAGAGAAAAGATCACTGGGATATTCGGTGGGTAATATTGACGGAGATGAGCTTACCGAAACACCTCAGACAAGTGTGCTCAATGCTATGTCAGGAAAGGTAGCCGGTGTGCAAATATCGCAGATGGACGGTACTGCAGGGTCTTCCGTAAAAGTGCTTATCAGGGGAGCTACTTCCCTTAACAATGATAACCAGCCTTTATTTGTAATTGACGGGGTGCCTGTTGCCAACCAGTTGAATAACGGATTTGCCGGCGCTGATATGGGGAACGCTATCTCTGATATCAATCCTGATGATATTGCCAATATTTCCATACTCAAAGGGCCGAGCGCTGCTGCATTATATGGTTCCCGTGCGGGCAACGGGGTAGTGCTCATTACCACTAAATCAGGGCGTGGAGGCAAAAAAGGATTGGGCGTGTCTGTGAATACTGCCGTAACGCTTGATGTGCCCTACAAATATGTGCCTGTACAAAACAAATTTGGAAATGGTAAGTCAGGTGCTCACGTACTGGAAGAAAGTGAGAACGAAAGCTGGGGAGCGCAACTGGATGTGGGTGAAAAATGGGTATTGTGGAACAGCAATGGTGAAGCAGTGCCCCTGGTGTCATACCCCGACAGGTTCAAAGACTTTTTTCAGACCGGCATCACCAATACTAATAATATTGGTGTAAGCGGTAATTATGACAAAGGAAGCTTTCGCCTGTCTGCAGGCAATGTAACCACCAAAGGCATAGTTCCCAATACTGATCTCAGGCGAATGACGCTTTCATTCAACACGCTTTATAAATTATCCGACAAGCTGAGGGTAACTGCCAATTTTAATATTACCCAATCGGGTTCTGATAACAGACCAATCATTGATGGCAACCGTACTTCACCGGTGAGAAGCCTGTATGAAATGGGCGCACAGGTAAATATCAATGATCTGCGCGAATACTGGGAGCCGGGACAGGAAGGTATCAAGCAGAGAAAATATAAAGAAAAGCAAAATAATCCCTGGTTTGTAGCTTATGAAAACCCCACCGGATTTAACAGGGACAGAACTGTGGGGAAAATCCAGCTCGACTATGATATAACAAAGGGGTTGGGATTGATGCTGCGTTACACACGTGATGCTTACGAGGAAGCGAGGGACGCAAAAAAAGGCTATAATAATTATGAGCAGCCCAAAGGAGCATATGAGATTGATAATATTTACAGGCGTGAGACCAATATGGATGTGATGCTGACTTACAAAAAAAGTTTTTTTGAGAACTGGAGCCTGAATGCTTATGCAGGCGCCACCAGGCTGGAACAAAACAGCCGTGAAATAGATAATGCAGCCAGCCAGCTTGTAGTGCCGGGGCTTTACACTATTTCCAATGGCGTTCCCGGAGCGGTGACTTACAACAGTTATAAGTCAGAAAAACAGATCTATGGTATTTATGGCATGGCTTCCGTAGGTTATAAAAATATGGTATATCTTGACGTTACTGCACGCAATGACTGGTCGAGCACGCTGCCCAAATCAAACCGTTCCTATTTTTATCCTTCTGCATCATTGAGTATGATCCTTTCGGATATGATGAAGATGCCTGACTGGATATCGTTTACCAAATTAAGAGTGGGTTCTGCACAGGTGGGTAATGATGTAAGCCCTTATAGTCTTACTCAAACTTTCTCTACAGCAACAGACTGGGGAACCGCCAAGAGAATGTATATGGCCGGTTTGCTGAAAAATGCAAACCTCAAACCTGAAATATCCACTTCTCACGAAGCAGGTGTGGAGATCCAGTTCCTTAAAAACAGGATCGGCCTTGATGCGACGTACTATATCACCCAAAATAAAAACCAGGTGCTGTCTATCGGACTTCCTATTGAATCCGGCGCCAGCAGCAAGCTGATCAATGCCGGACTTATTGAAGGCCGCGGCTGGGATATACGTCTTACCACTGTACCGGTAGTAACAGAAAACTTCAAGTGGGAGATGAATTTTAATTTCTCACGCAACCGCACCACCATTAAAAAGCTGGCTGAAGGTATCAAGTACTTCCCGTTCATATCCTACAATGGAGCTGAAGTACGTACCTATGAAGGAGGACAGATCGGTGATATTTATATGCTGCCCATGCTGGTTGTAAAAGATCAGTCCTCTCCTTATTATGGTTACCCGATTGTAGATAATTCAGGCAGGTACCAGACTGATAATGATGTGAACAATATGGTGAAGATCGGCAACTTCAATCATGATTTCATGCTCGGTATCCAGCCTTCTATTACTTATAAGGCATTCACATTATATGCTAATATTGACTGGAGACAGGGTGGTTCATTTTATTCCAACAGTATGATGTTCCTTGGTAATAACGGGCAGTTGGAAGAAACCCTTACGGGAGTGCCTTACGATAAAAGCAAAAGCCTGCCGGAACAGATCAAGGCAAATCCGCAGGCATTTCTTGGCAACTGGGTAGGTGGCAGAAATGCAGAGTATAATGGTTTACCTTGGACCGGCGCCCAGGCAGATATCCGCGAACAGGATGCCAGCTTTAACCCGGGTGTTTACCAACAAACGGTGAATGGCGTAGTTACCTATGTGGAAAATCTTGGTGGCGCCGATACCAAATGGCTTGATCCTTTTACTGCATACAGATATGCCAATCGTCCCTTCCCTGACAGGAATACCTATAGCGCTACCTATGTTAAGCTTCGTGAAGTGGCGCTGACTTACAGGCTTCCTTCATCGTTTACAAAAAATCTGAAACTGCAGGGTGCTTCACTGTCGTTTGTTGCCAGCAATGTTTTTGAATGGAATGCGGCACACATCGCTATTGATCCGGAGCGGGCATTTTTCCAGACAAATAATGTGTGGGCGCAGGGTGTGGAATACTATAACATGATGCCCTGGACAGCTTCTTTTGGTTTTAAACTCAATGTGGATTTCTAAACGATTGAAAAGATGAACAAACATAAAATATCAGCAGCACTGCTGTCAGTTCTTCTCGTTTTTTTTGCAGGTTCCTGCAAAAAATTCAACGAGGCAAATGACAATCCTAACAGTGCGGAAAAAGTTTCTTCTAACTATATTCTTACTTATGTACTCACGCAAACGGCTAAATCTTATTATGCTCTTGGCAACGAAGACGCAAAGATTTCAGGTACTATGCAGTACATCCAGATAGGTACTAATGAAAATGCTTCAGCTGTAAATTTTTACGGATGGGGACATGAATCGTGGTCGGGGTATTATGATATTTTGCGGAATGTGAAAATTATCAACGACAATGCAAAGAAAGATGGCAATAAGTTTTTTGAAGGTATTTCGCTCGTAATGAAATCCTTTCTGTTTGGAATGATGGCCGACCTCTACGGTGATATACCTTATGCTGAATCGCTGGAAGCAGAGGATGGAGTATTTTTCCCTAAATACGATAACCAGGGCGAAGTATATAAAGGTATTATCGGAGATCTGAAAACTGCCGTGGGATTATTTGCTTCTCTTGATCCCTCGAAAGATGCTATTGACGCCGGAGCTGATGTAATATTTGGCGCCAGCAGCACTAAATGGAGCAGGTTTGCAAATGGGCTGATCTTACGATATGCAATGCGGTTGTATAATAAAAAGACGGAGATGAGCGCTTTAGGTGTGGATATTGTTCAGGAATTTAATAGTGCGGCATCCGGCGCACTTGCCGGTATCAATGATGAACCTACTTTAAAGTTTCTGGGCACAACAAATGACAACTCAACTCCCGGTGGTCCGCTTAACAGCAGCAACCCCAGACTGTACAATAAACCCTCCGCCGTGTTAGTGGGTAAGTTGATACAACTTAATGATCCCCGTTTGCAGCGCTGGGTGAATCCCGTACAGCAGAAATGGGATATGACTATCGGCGCCACGGAAACAAAAACCGTAACCAATATATTTGGTGAATCCTATACGGTTAAACTGATGCCGGCTGCATCTGCCGGCGATGTGGATACTTCTTTATATGTGGGATTGCCTGTGGGATTGGCTACAGTTGATGCACTGGTATATAATAAAGGCACGGATAACCAGTCCTACCCTCCGGAAAGAAATCCATATATCTCCTATATACACGACCGTTACCGGCTGAATGCAGATCCCTATGTGAATATGAAACTGATGACTTACAGTGAAGTAGAATTCCTGCTGGCAGAAGCTGCATTGAAAGGAGACTTTACAGTGACTGGTACTCCGGATATGCATTACAAAAATGGCATCAAAGCTTCAATGGACAGGTATGGTGTTATAGGCGCTGCCGCAGGATTTGATTTTGACAATTACTATAACAACCCTGATGTTGATCTAAACGATGCAACGGATAAACTGGCAAGGATCATGGAGCAAAAATGGATTGCATCCTGGATGAGTATTGAATCCTGGTTTGACTGGAGAAGGACGGGGCTACCTGATCTGCATACCGGGCCTGTTGCACAGTTTGGGGATAAGCTCCCATTGAGATATATGTATCCATCACCTAATCTCGATCCCAGCTATCTTTCAAATTATGAGGCGGCTGTGGGCAACCTGGAAGCCACACCCAATGTGCCCAGTGGCCAGAGTGCCGATCATGCCTATTCAAAAATGTGGCTGCTGAAGTCAACAGGTAAGCCCTGGTAGCTGTTGCAATTGATTTATATTATAACCCGGCGTTTGATACTGTTTTGATTAGCATATCAGGCGTTGGGTTTTTTGTTGAATAAGTTTTTTATCTTCCTGCGTTTTAGCGAGCTTCAATGCGGATGAGAAATGTGAAAGCGCTTTGTGTACATCTTTATCCTTATACAATTCTCCTAATAAAGTGTGGTATAAATGGCTTTCGGTGAGCTGGAGCTTCTCTGCCTCTGTAATGGCTTCATCAATGCTGTTGGCTTTGGATAAAGCGTATGTTCTGTTCAGGGCAATCACGGGAGAATATTCCAGCATCAGCAATTGGTTGTATAACTGTAAAATATTTTCCCATTTTTCCTTAGTGTCTTCCTTCCGTGTATGCCAGTATGCAATGCCGGCTTCCAGATGATATTTGGATAACCGGCTCCCCTGAGATGATTGCTGCAGAAAATATTCTCCCTGTTGTATCAGGCTTTTATCCCAAAGTGTTTCGTCCTGTTCGTCATACAGGATAAGATTCCCGTTTTCATCCGTTCGTGCATCAAATCGTGAAGCGTGGAAGCTCATCAAAGCGAAAAGCGCATTCACCTGCGGAAGATTGGTCTGTTCATTTTCTGTAAGCAGGAACGTGAGGCGCATTGCCTCGTAACACAATTCCTTTCGCAGTACTTTTTCACTTTGCGAAGTATAGTAGCCTTCATTGTACAGCAGGTATAATGTTCTTAATACCATATCCAGGCGGTCGCTGATCTCCATTGCAGAGGGCATTTCGACAGCAATATTTTCAGAGCGCAGTTTTTCTTTTGCCCGGAACAATCTTTTATTGATCGTCTCTTTATTGGTGAGGAATGCGGAGGCGATTTCGTCAATGCCGAAACCGCAGAGCACACGCAAAGCCAGCGCTATCTGCGCTTCGGCTGCAATAGCAGGATGGCAGACTGCAAACATCATCTGCAACTGGCTGTCCCTGATATTTGCTTCGCTTAAATCAATCTCTGCTTCTTCCGTTAGCGTTGAATAGTATTTTATTTGCGGGATGATCTTCTTCGATAAGATCTTATCCCGTTTCAAATGATTCTTCGCTTTGTTCTTTGCGACTGTATACAGCCATGCAGCCGGATTTTCAGGTAGGCCTTTGATGCCCCAGGTTTCGGCAGCCTGCAGGAAAGTATCGCTTGCAATGTCTTCCGCAGTTTCGATATGCTCCATACCGAAAGATTTGCAAAGCACAGCTACAATTTTCCTGTACTCGGTGCGGAACAGGTGTGGTATCAGTTTTTCTTCATTCATAACAATAAAAGCCTCCGTAAAAATACGAAGGCTTTTCAGGTCAATTTACATTCCACTGATTTCCCTCACTTCCACCGTACCGCCTATGGAAAATACCGGACAGCCTTTTGCCATTTCGCAGGCTTCTTCAATAGTATCGGCTTTTACAATACTATAGCCACCCACAGATTCTTTGGTTTCGGTATAAGGCCCGTCGGTGATGAGGCTGATGCTTTTCAATACTTTGCCGGCATGCTCCAGACGGTTACCCCTGTCTACTAACTTATTTTGTGCTGCAATGCCGCCCATCCAGTCCATCCAGCGTTTGGTTTCCTTTTGCATTTCTTCCGGTGAACCTTTAGGAATATTGTTAACATCCCTGCGATAGAGAAATAAGAATTCTTTCATTGTGCTGTTTTTTAAAATTTATAAAAATTAATTTTGATCAAACTGCCCTACCTTATAGCTGCCTGTATCCGCACCGAATGCAATATTAATACGATTGTAGGTATTGATGGTAGTTACGGCGAGCGTGAGGTCTACCAGTTCTTTTTCGGAAAATTTTTTTCGGGCTTCTTCATAAATTTCATCCGGTACCAATCCGCTTTCGAGCTTTGTCAATGCTTCTGCCCAGGCCAATGCAGCTCTTTCGCGGTTGCTGTAAAAAGGCGCTTCCCGCCATGCACTCAGAAGATACAACCGCTGCTCAGATTCTCCCATTGCGCGCAGATCTTTGCTGTGCATGTCCAGGCAAAATGCGCATCCGTTGATTTGTGATACCCTGAAATAAATCAGATCAAGCAGGTGTTTTTCCACAGATGATTTTGAAAGGTATTTGTTAAGCGGGTACAGGCTGCTCATCGCTTCCTTCTCTGTTTCGGTAAATTTGATCCTTTGTGTCATTGTTCTGCATTTTAAGGTTTAAAAACTAATGACAACCGGATAAAATGAAATTGGACAATACCGGGAATATTTTTAAAAAAATTTTTGTCACGATAAGTTAAGAATGGAAATGTGTGCCAAATTATATATACACCTCCCATACGGAAAACGCCAGTTACAAAAAACAAAACACTCTTGCACCGTCATTTCTCCTTCGCGTAAGAGCCATTTAACTATAGAGATCGTGCTGGCTCAGTCGAAATGACGTGCAACAAGCTGATGACTTGGTAACCTTCGCAATAATTCAATCCATTCTCTCATCGAATTTCCATAAGTATATCTCATGTTTTCAGGAGCACCTGTCCGAATAATCTGAAAAGACCTGCCTTTTATGTCAATGCCGTTTCCTTATTATACTTATGCTTATATTCCAGCGGCGACAGCCCCGTTATTTTTCTAAATACTTCCCGGAATGCTTTTACATCTGAATAACCGGCGTCATACATTACTTCGTTAATAGTTTTACGGGTTGTTTCCAGTGCCTTTTTCGCACATTCTATTTTTACTCTCTGCCAGTATTCAACAGGTGTATTGCCTGTGGCTTTTATAAAGCGCCGGTCGAAGTTCCTTCTGCTAACTGCAAGTTTTCTGGATAGGTCTTCAAACGATATTTTTTCATCAAAATGATGTTCGATATATTCCTGAGCTTTTTTTATCACTTCATCGCCGTGTAATTTCTGCCCGTTAAATATTGCAAAATCTGATTGCGTTTGCCGGTCTATCTCTATCTGGAAAATTTTGGAGCAATATATAGCGGTTTGGCGGTCATAAAATTTTTCAACCAGGTAAAGAACGAGGTTCAAAAAGGAATAGCCTCCGCCGTTGGTGTAAATGCCCTGTTCGTCGGTTATTAGTTTTTCGGCTTTCATGTTCACCTTTGGAAATAATTTTCTGAAGTTGTCCACCGCATTCCAGTGAATGGAACAGCTTTTGTTGTCCAGCAATCCCGTTGAAGCCAGTAAATAGGCGCCTGTGCACATACTGGCAAGCTCTGCGCCGGTTTTATATTGTTCCCTGATCCAGGTTACTAATGCCAGGTTTTCTTTATCGGGTTTGCTGAACTCACTTTTTATGGCGGGAATAATGATAAGGTCGGCCTTACGTATGGAAGAAATATTTACCTGTGGTGTAACAGATAATAATCCGTTCACAAAATCTGATTGTTCAGATACGCCTGCTAACTGAATGTGGAACACAGGCTGTTTCCCGTTCGCTTTCGCATATTCATTAGCGCTTGTAAATATATGATAGGCGCCTACGATACAGGATATGGTGTTAGGCCCGGTTTGGGCGTCAGGTACGAGTATAGTAAGTTGTTTCAAGATCAAATCAATTTAACTGGTAAGATCAATACGGATGCTGTTACAAAATTAAAAAGTTACATTGTCCAAAACAACCCTTGATAAAGTCTGTTTTACCCCCTTTATCAGTGTGATAATACCAATACTTTTGTACAGGCAAATGCCTTTCAGATCATCTTTATCATTTAAATTTTTTTATGAAAAATCAGGATTTCACAGCAACGTTTTTAGCAGAGGCTACTTCGCAACAGGTTTTTGATGCTGTCAATAATGTCCGTGGCTGGTGGTCGGAAAATATCGAGGGAGACACGGGTAAGCTTAATAGTGAATTTTTATATTATTATCAGGATGTGCATCGCGCTAAAATAAAGATCACGGAATGTATTCCCGGTAAGAGAGTTGCCTGGCATATGCAGGACAATTATTTTAAATTCACAAAAGACAGCCATGAGCTGAAGGGATCGGATATCCTGTTTGAAGTTTCGGAGAAAGACGGCAAAACACAATTGACCTTTACACATAAGGGATTAATACCGCTATGTGAATGTTACCAGGTATGCTATGATGCATGGACGCATTATATACAGGATAGCCTGAAAAGCCTTATTCTTACAGGCAGAGGCAAGGCCACACCGAAAGATGAAGGCAATGTTTCAACCGAACAATCAACTGTTTTCCAGGATCCAACAATTGCTATTCATCACAGGTTGCTTATTGAAAAGCCGGCGGAGATCGTTTATGAAGCTTTGACCACTCAAAAAGGCCTTGCAGGCTGGTGGACGCCTGACACTGTTGCCAAACCTGAAGCAGGAAGCGTTTCGCGATTTGCTTTTGGGCCTGATTACTATAAAGAAATAAAGGTAGAAGCGCTAAAACCATACAGCTATGTGAAATGGCGCTGCCTGAAGGCTTTTGAAGAATGGATAGGCACCACCATGACCTTTGAGCTGGAGCCGCATGCAAAAGGCACCGTATTGGTTTTTCATCATGAAGGATGGAAGGCCTATTCAAATGAGTTTGCTTCCTGCAGCTATGACTGGGCGCTTTTCTTCAGAAGCCTGAAATTCCTTTGTGAAAAGGGGAAGGGATTCCCTTATCCTGAATTTCAATAAATAAGCAGGGCAAAATATTTCACGCAAAGCCCGCAAAGGTACAACGAGCGCAAAGAAAATGTTGAAAATCACACTTTGCCGCTTTGCCATCTTTGCGGGCTTTGCGTGAAAGAAGCTCTTCGGGATTAAAATTCTTTTTCCTTATCTTCACAGAGCACTTACCAAAATGCTGTGAAAGAGAATAAGGAATATATTGTAGACAAGGTCCTGCTTGCTGATATCGCCGGGGGTAATGAAGGGGCATTTGCAAAATTTGTGCACGGCTTATATAAGAAACTCTTTCCCTTTACTGTTTCCCTTATTAAATCCGAGGCGGAGGCTGATGATATCCTGCAGGAGGTATTCCTGAAAATATGGCTTCATCGTTCATCTCTCACCGATCTTGAAAATCCCTCCGGGTGGATATACACTATAATAGCCAATACGGCTTCTAATCATTTAAGATCGAGGATCAGGCGTGAGCTGACTCTAAAAAAGCTCAATAGTCATGCCTCCGCAACTGAGGAGATAGAAGGCAAAATGGATGCGAGATTTACCCAATCGCTGATTGATGAGGCAGTAAACCTGCTTCCCGAAAAAAGAAAGCTTGTATTCCTGCTAAGTAAAAAAGAAGGGCTTAGCCGCAGAGAAATAGCCGCACGGTTGAATATTTCAGAAAATACGGTTCGTAACCAGCTTTCAGAAGCTATACATTTTGTTCAAGAGCATTTAAACCGCAAAAGCGATTCGATTTTTCCCTTCCTGTTTATAGCACAATGCCTTATTGAAAATTTTTTCAGGCAATAATAGTACATCCGGGCGCTGTGTGGTGTTATGTACTATAATGAACCGCAATACTGATTTCAACTATTTATTACAGGGGTATATAGCCAATACACTTTCGGACGAAGAGAAAGAACAGTTGCTGGAGGCTTTGAACGACCCCGGAAATGTAGATAAGCTAAAGGCAATAGTTGCCGGTATATATCACAAGGCGAACGGGGATGATTTTGCATACGATAAGGAGAAAGTGGAAAGAATGATCAGAGGTATTTTAGCCGAAGGACAGGTGGAGAATAAAGCGCCGGTAACCGGTTCTGCTATTGTGGTTCCTGTTGAAGACAATGATCGTGCAGCAGGCAGGCGGCCTTTTCCGGGTGTTTCCTGGCTACGGTATGCTGCTGTGGCAGCGCTATTGGCAGGAGCAGGCTTTTTTTATTTTAATAATAAAAAGAATGTTCCTGTACAACCGGTAACTCTGCAGGCGCAGACCAAAAACGATGTGCTTCCAGGAGCTAATAAAGCAATGCTTACTTTAAGCAACGGCAAGACCGTTGCATTAGATGAAAGTAGCAGGCAGGTAATTACCGATGGAGAGCTGGCTATTCAAAATGACAACGGGTCGCTTGCCTATAGCAAATCCGATATTGTAGCATATAATACCATGACCACTCCCAGGGGAGGTCAATATAAGCTAAAGCTGCCCGATGGCACACAGGTATGGCTGAACGCTTCCAGTAGCATCACCTATCCCACGGCTTTCCCCGGTAAAACACGGGAGGTAAGCATTACCGGTGAAGCTTATTTTGAAGTAGCAAAGAACCCGGCAAAGCCGTTTACTGTTAAAACGTATAAAGATGAGATCACGGTGAAAGGGACTTCGTTTAACGTTAACAGTTATAGGGATGAGCCGGATATAAAAACTTCTTTGCTGGAGGGGCTGGTAGAGATCAATCATGCTACTTTGTTAAAGCCCGGCTATGCCTATACCGGGGGAAAGGTAATTCCGGCTGACCTTGATAAGGAGCTGGCCTGGAAGAATGGTGTATTTAATTTTCATCATGTAAAACTGGAGGACGCTATGCGGCAGATCGCAAGATGGTATGATGTGGAAGTGCGCTACGAAGGCAGTACTGTAGAAGATATTGAACTGGGGGGTGAGATCGGCAGAAACCTCACATTGCAGCAATTGCTGAACGGATTACAGGATAAGGAGACGCATTTCAGGCTGGAAGGAAAGGTGCTGACGGTGTATTAGTTAGTGGTAAGATGTAGACGCAAGGCATGCCTTGCGCCCCTACAGGGCAACTTGCAACCTTACATAAAAAAACCGGACGCTGCTCGCAACAGCATCCGGCAAAATTTTCAGGCTAACCCAATAAAAATACCAGTTCAACAGACAATTTATTCATTAACCCAAAAACGGCTACAAAAGTATGCAATTAAATGCTTTTAGCCGCGAATGCTCTGCTATTCGCGGAATTTTACCCAAAACTTTGCGAGTGATGCAACTTACGACTGTTCTGCTATTAGGACTTTGCTTGCAAACAACCGCTACAGGTTTGTCCCAAACCATCACTTTTTCGGGAACGGAAGTCCCGCTGGAGAAAGTATTTTCGACCATCAAACAGCAAACCGGCTATTTTGTTAGTTACAAGGCCAGCCAGGTCAGGAAAGCAAAGCCGGTAACTATTCATGGGGAGAATATGCCCCTGGAGCTATTTCTGAACCAGGCGCTGAAGGACCAGCAGCTTGAATTTACAATTGAGGAAAGCACCATTTTCATTAAGCAGAAAAACGAAAGATTCCCTCCCCCCGCTTTACAACCCTTGCCTGGTGCGCTTTTCCCTCCGGCAGACATCAGCCTGAGCGGCAGGGTGACCAACGCAAAGAAAGAACCACTGGAAGGAGTGAGCGTAACAGTTAAAGGCACTCAGGCGGGTACCACTACTAATGCTGATGGGCGGTTTCAATTCTCTGTACCCTCAGCCAATGTGGAACTGGTTTTTTCTTTTGTGGGATATGCAACCCAAACAGTAAAAGCTAAGAGCCAGATTGTATTTAATATTGTTTTAGAGGAGGAAGTCTCCAGGCTGAGTGATGTAGTTGTAGTAGGGTATGGAACGCAAAAAAGGATTAATCTTACCGGAGCGGTAGACCAGATCAGCGGCGACAAACTGACCGATCGGCCGATAGTAAAAGTTTCACAGGCTTTGCAGGGGCTTATGGCAAACGTGAACGTGGTGACAACCACAGAAGGTGGGAAACCCGGCACTAACCTGAGCATTAATGTCCGCGGGTATACAGGGCTGGGCGCTACCGGGTCCCCGTTGATCCTGGTTGACGGGGTTGAAGCCGATATCAATGCCATCAACCCCAATGATATTGAAAGTATAAGCGTATTAAAGGATGCCGCATCTTCCGCGATTTATGGCTCCAGGGCGCCGTACGGAGTGATCCTCGTAACCACCAAAATGGGCAAAAAAGGTGACGGGATCAAACTGTCTTACAACTCCAACTTCTCCTATTCACAAACCATTCATCGGCCGATCTCCGCAAGTTCCCTGGACTTTGCCACAGTAATCAATGAAGCTGCCAACAATGCCGGCAGGGCCAACCTATTCTCCGATGTGCAAATTGAAAAGATCAAGGCGCATCTCGCGGACCCATCGGCCCCATCAACTGAAGTAGATCCCGGGGCGGGCAGGGGGTATTTATGGCTGGGCTACTTCGGGTCTTATGCTAATACCGACTGGTACGACGTATTTACCAAGAACTGGACGTCAAACCAATTACATAATATCGGCATTAGTGGCGGCAGTGATAAGACCACCTATTATATTGGATTGGGTTACGCAGGTGCCGGCGCCATAAACAATTTCTTTGATGATAGCTACGATCAATATAATTTCCGGGCAAACATTAATTCGCAGGTAACTCCCTGGCTAAAATTCGGGATCAGAACCTCGTATTCAAAAGACAGTGTCAGGTCTCCTACTAACAGCCGTGGCAACTGGAGTGGTTTGTATCAAAAAATGGTTACTTCTCCCGTTACAGTACCAACGGGTGGGTACTGGCGGGATGGCGTTACATTTATACAAGATGGAGGAGCAACGCTTGCCTCCAACCAGAAGGCATGGATCATGGGAGATGTAACGTTAACGCCTCTGCCGGGACTGGAAATCAGGGGAAGTTATAATTATAATTATAACACCTGGACTAATGTAGCTGCGGCCAACGATATTTTTTACCAGACGACCGATGGCTCTTACAGGTCTTACAATATTGTCCCTTCTATCAGTAAGTCCAACGAGGTGAGCTCATTTGTAAACTATAATTTTTATACCAGCTATGAGAAGAAATTGTCCGGGCATTATTTTAAAATAATGGCGGGCTACCAGCAGGAGCATAAAAATTACCAGCGCCTGAATGCAGGCAATAACTATACTTATTCGCCAACCCTTCCTTCGTTAACGCTTACTTACGGTACCAATTATTCGGCAAATGATGCGCTGTATGAATGGGCCACCTCCGGGATCTTTACAAGATTTAATTACAATTACAAGGAAAAATATTTACTGGAATTTAACGGGAGGTACGACGGTACATCCCTGTTCCCTTCCAATCGCAGATGGCAGTTCTTCCCCTCTGTATCTGCCGGGTATAATATTGCAAAAGAACAGTATTGGAACAGTTTGCGAAGTACATTCAGTACAGTCAAATTGCGGGCTTCCTACGGAATGCTTGGCGATATCAGTTCGCTGATCAACAGCGGGAGCTACTATCTTTCCCAGCCTTCCCTGTCTACTACAGCACCTGCAAATACCAACTGGCTGTTTGGCGGGGCGCAGCAGCCTGCTGTAAATGCCGGATCATTGGTAAGCAGCGCCGTAACCTGGGCCAAACCAAGCATGCTGGATTTTGGTATAGATGTGGGTGCATTGAATGAAAAACTGCAACTGAGTTTCGACTGGTATCATCGCAAAGTAAGAGATCTGTATGGGCCTGTTCAGCAATACCCCGGCATACTGGGCGTAAGCCCGCCCCAGATTAACAACGCTTCGGTAGAGACAAAAGGGTTTGATATGACTGTATCCTGGTCTGATCGTATAGGAGCCTTGAGTTATAGTGCAAGATTTGTACTGAGTAATTATAAAGGTAAGGTACTTAGTTATCCCAATCCCGCAGGCAGTACCGGCACATGGTATAACGGGCAGGCGATGGGGGCAATCTGGGGATATGAAACAGCAGGGCTTTTTCAAAGCGATGACGAAATCGGGCACGCACCTTCTCAAACTGCTATCTGGGGTACCTGGCATCCGGGCGACGTTCGATACAAAGATCTCAACGGAGACAATAAAATAGATTATGGCAATAACACACTTAGCAATCCGGGAGACCAAAAGGTGATCGGCAATGGAACGCCTCAATATTCATACGGGTTTACACTTTCTCTGGGTTATAAAGGTTTCGACTTCCAGGCTTTCCTGCAGGGTGTGGGAAAACGTGATTATGCGCCGGGGTGGAGCACCTTCTTCTGGGGCATTCCCGGTAGCGGATCAGAATGGGCTTCCCAGGTATTGGTCACCAATCTCAATCGCTATACGGCAGAAACGCCTAATGGTTATTTTCCGAGATATTACCTGAGTGGTGAAAATTCCAAAAACCAGCAGACGCAGTCGCGTTACCTGCTGAATGCCGCTTACCTGCGATTGAAAAACCTTCAACTGGGATATACGGTGCCCGCACACATTACACGAAGAGCGCATATAGGCCGGCTTCGTGTATATGGAAGCGCTGAGAACCTCTTTACGATCGCTCCGGGACTTAATAAAAAATTCCAGATAGATCCTGAACTGCTTATTTCCGACGGGAATATCTACCCCATATCGAGAGCTTTTGCTATTGGCGTAAACCTCGATATTCAATAGCCAATAAAAAATTCAATTATGAAACTGAAACAAATCTTATATATTCTACCCGTGCTTCTGGGCGCTAATTTTGGCTGCAGCAAGGATGTGCTGGATCAGAATCCCCAAACGACCATCAGCGATGCTACGTTCTGGAAATCTATTAATGACCTTAAGCTTTATTGCAACAACTTTTACCAGTTGTTGCCCAGCAATCCTTCCAATAACGCATTTTATTATACTGACAACAACAGTGATCACCTGGTACCGTCTGCTTCGCGTAATCTCAGGCTTAACGGTGAAACATTAGTGCCGGCCAGTGGCGGCGGATGGTCTTATGGCGACTGGGCAAGTATCAGGAATACAAATTATTTCCTTACGCACTATCAGTCGGTCTCTGCGACACCGGCGGAGATTGCTCCTTACCTGGGAGAGGCATATTTCTTCAGGGCGTGGTTTTATTTTGACAAACTGATGGGTTTTGGAGCCGTTCCCTGGATCAATCAACCACTTTCTACTGGCGACGAGGAATTGTTGTCAACACCGAGGTCACCCAGGAATATCATTGCCGATTCCATTGTCGCGGATCTGGATCAGGCAATAAGCCTTCTGCCATCCCGTACAACGGCCCAGTCAATGAGGATAAACCGGGAAATCGCGCAGGCATTTAAGACACGTGTGTGCCTTTATGAGGGAACCTGGGAAAAATATCATAGCGGAACGGAGTTTGGCGTAGCGGGACAGGATGGCAGTAAGTTCCTGCAGGCAGCGGCAGAACAAGCGCAGGCATTAATGGGCAATGCTGCGGTGGGACTGGATAACGTAGGGCAACCTGACGGTTATCAGCAATTATTTAACCAGCTCGATTACAGCAGCAGTAAAGAAATCCTTTTCTGGCGGGCGTATAAGGTAGGAGTGCTGACTACTGGCTGGAACAGGTATTCCAATACAGGCGGTGCCACAGGTATGAGCAGGAGATTGGTAGAGTCTTACCTCTGTACTGACGGAAAGCCGATTTCAGTGAGTGACCTGTACCAGGGCGACGATTCTCTGGAAACTGTTGTTCGCAACAGGGACCCCCGCCTCAGGCAAACATTATATGTTCCGGGAGATCTGATGACCGTTTATCCGGGCAACGTGGGGAATGTTATTTTTCAACGCCCCGGTTTCACCCTGGCAGTTGACCAGTTGAATACTACCGGCTACCAGCTGAAAAAAGGGAATAATACCGATCCCGCCCAGATAGATTATACCACCCGCGGGCTTATATTCATAAGGTATGCAGAAGTACTGATGAATTTTGCCGAAGCAAAAGCAGAACTGGGAACTATTACACAGGACGATCTTGATCGCAGCATTAACCTTCTGAGGGGACGTGTAGGAATGCCATCCCTTCAGTTGAATAATATAACCCCTGATCCCCATTGGGAATTTCCCGACCTGGCTGCCATCATAAATGAAATAAGAAGAGAGCGGGAAGTTGAGTTGGCCTGCGAAGGGTTCAGGTTTAATGATATTATGCGCTGGGCAGCCGCACCGCAGCTTATTAACGGGTATAGGCCTAAAGGAGCAAAATGGGCGCAGTGGGAGGGACAATACCCCACCTTGATACCAGGCAATAATATTTTCCTGGATGATGAAGGATACCTCGATCCTTACCATAATGACGAGTTGTTGACAACCGGGTACCACTTCAAAGAAAACAGGGACTATCTTTTGCCCTTACCGGTAGATCAACTAACGCTGAATCCCGCTCTTAAACAGAATCCTGGTTGGTGATCAGTAGCAGCTACATGATAAAAGCACAATTCAACCTCATGAATGGTTGGATTGTGCCTTTTCTCCGGCAAATCATTAATCGAAATGGGGCAGCATCATTTTGCCTGTTTAAAATTTTTATGGTTGAATGACTCACAAGATATTCTTTAAACATTATCGCTATCCTGGTATTGGTTATATCGCAAAGAAATTTATTATTGCGGCTCTTGCAGTGTATCATATTTCCTGTAATGTTCATGACACAAAAGTAGCGGTTGCTGCTAAACCGGCTTCTGATCGGTTTACAGTTATACCCTTGATTACCGGGTTGGACGAGCCTTTGCAAATGGTAATACTGCATAACAACGATGTATTGTTTGCAGAAAGAAAAGGAGCGCTGAAAATGTACAGGGCATCGGATAAAAAAGAACTCACTATAGCTAATTTTTCCGTATTCAGTGGTATTGAAGATGGCTTATTAGGGGTTGCTGCCGATCCCGGGTACGAAAAAAATCACTGGGTATATGTATACTATTCTGTAGCCGGTAATAAATGGGTAAACAGGCTGTCCCGCTTCGAATTGAAAGAATACCGGTTATTGAAAGAATCGGAAAAAATATTGCTTGAAGTACCCACACAACGCATATACTGTTGTCATTCTGCAGGATGTATCACTTTTGATTCAAAAGGACTGCTGTACCTTTCTACCGGGGACAATACCGCAGCTTCTGCCGCTTCTAAAGAAGGTTATCCTCCTACAGATGAGAGAAGAGACCATGAACTGGCGGACGCGCAGGGAACTGCCGCCAACAGTACGGACTTACGGGGAAAAATTTTGCGTATCAAACCAACGCCTGAAGGAGGGTATACTATACCTCCCGGAAACCTTTTTCCCCCTGACGGTTCTGAAGGGCGTCCGGAGATATATGTCATGGGATGCCGCAATCCCTACCGGATATCAGTGGATCCGAAAAACGGATATTTATATTGGGGTGATGTAGGTCCCAATACTATCGTGCGCGGCAGGGACAGCACTATCGCTAATTATGATGAAATCAACCAGGCAAGAACGGCAGGCTTTTTTGGGTGGCCTTATTTTATAGGAAATAATGACGCTTTTCCTCATTATGATTTTGCCACCCGTGTAAAAGGTAGCCAGCCTGATCCTTTACATCCGATAAATACTTCTCCCAATAATACCGGTACACATCAGTTGCCGCCCGCAAAACCAGCTTTTATCTGGTATGGTATAGACAGTTCACGGGAATTTCCTCTTTTGGGCAGGGGGACAGCCAGCGCTATGGCAGGCCCCGTATATTACAGTGATCTGTTCAACAACTCCAACTATAAATTACCGCAGTACTATAATGGCAAATTATTCATTTATGATTGGATGCGGCGATGGATCATGGCTGTAACCCTTGATGAAAGGGGCAACTATAAAAGTATGGAACCCTTTCTGGAGCAATTTCGCTTTACAGCACCGATAGACATGAAACTAGGAACTGATGGTGCTATTTACATGCTTGAGTATGGAACAAACTGGTTTGCAAAAAATGCTGATGCACGGTTGATCAGAATTGAATATTCGGCAGGTAACAGGAACCCGGAGTCCGTTATTCATGCGGATAAAATAAACGGCCCGGTTCCCATGACTGTGCAATTCTCAAGCGCCGGTTCTGTTGACCACGACCCCGGAGACAGTATTATGGCAAGTGAATGGAAAATAGGCAATGATATTTTACAGGGACGGGAGATAAAATACAGATTTGAAACACCCGGTATTTACAAAGTCCAACTAAGCGTTAAAGACCGCATGGGAGGAAAAGGATCCGGGGAGATTTCCATAGCTGTGGGTAATTCAGTTCCGCAAATTGCTATTCATACAAACAGCAACCGCAGCTTCTACTGGAAGGGGAGCCAAATTACATATACTGTCGAGATCAATGATGCAGAAGACAGTATTATAGCTCCCGCACGAGCACAATTTTTGTTTCAATATCTGCCCCGGCTCAGTGATACCGCACTATCGTTTGCAGATGTAACGCAAGGGGATATATCCATGTTGGCAGGCCAACAACAATTGTCAAAACTGGACTGCAAAAGCTGCCACAGCATGAAAGACGCATCGGCTGGTCCGTCTTTCCTGTCTATTGCGGAAAGATATCGTCACAGGAATAATGTAGAAATGCAGCTCGTTCAAAAAATTATTAAAGGTGGCGGAGGCGTGTGGGGTGACCGGCAAATGAGTCCCCACCCGGATTTAGAACCGGGTAAGACAAAGCAGATAGTAGCGTATATCCTATCTCTTTCTGATTCAATAAAAGGCGCCCTGCCATTAAAAGGAGTGCTGCATTTAAAAGAACAGGAAGGCAACGGCGGCGCATACCGGCTGTCTGCAAGCTATACAGATAATGGGGCTCACGGTATAGAAAGTTTAACAGGCAGTGATTATATTGTTCTTCGCGACCCCATTTTAAAAATGGAACAGTTTGACGCAGGAACGGCAGGTATTGCTTCTCTGACAAATGTCACCTTTCTTAATTACATCACTCGTTTGTACGACAATGGATTTGTAAAATTCAGACAACTGGATCTTACGGGTGTGAAAAATCTCAGGTACCGGGCGCAGCCAGATGGGGAAGGCGGTATTGTTGAATTACATATTGATCATCCCGACGGAAGAGTGGTAAGTACGGCAACCATCCCCCCAGGTAAAGCCCGGGATCGTGCCAAAGATTGGATAGAAGTCAGCGCAGCCGTACAGCCGGTTTCAGGCAAACATGACCTGTATTTTGTATTTCGTAATCCTGCAGCAAACAAAGAAAATCTTTTTAACCTCGATTGGGTGTATTTTTTAAATCATTGAATAATGAAGAAGCAGGTTTTCAACCGCAGAAAGTTTTTGTCAACCGGCAGCCGGGCTACTATAGGAGCTGTCTTACTGCCTGATATTCGCTACAGGTATACCGGGGCAAAAGAAGTTGCAAAAGGAAAGCGGATCGGGATCATTGGGCTGGATACCTCACACAGCGGTATTTTTGCCAAAGCGTTTAATGAAGCTGCCGGCGAAGCGCTGCTTGGCTTCAGGGTAACCGCGGCATGCGCTCTCGGCAGCAGGGATATAGCCTCTGCTTTGGAAAATGTACCGGCTGTTAGGGAAGAAATGAAAAGAATGAACATACCGATAGTAGATAGTATAGAAGAATTGCTGGATCAAACGGATGTGATACTATTGGAGACCAACGACGGACGTTTACACCTGGAGCAGGCGATGCCGGTATTCAAAGCCGGGAAGACGGTATTTATTGATAAGCCGGTTGCCGCTTCGCTTTCAGATGCAATAAAAATATTTAATGCCGCAGAAAAATATAAAGTGCCTGTTTTTTCTTCATCCGCGCTCCGGTTTATGAAGTCGGCCCAGGATGTAGTCAATGGATCAATAGGCAATGTTACAGGCGCCGACACTTACAGTCCTGCCACCATAGAGAAAACCCATCCCGATCTTTACTGGTATGGCATTCACGGAATAGAAATACTTTTTGCGGTGATGGGGAAGGAGTGCAAAGAAGTAAGACGGGTATATACGCCTGATACGGATGTAGTAGTTGGCGTTTGGGATAATGATCGTATCGGTACTTTCCGGGGACTTCGCAATGCCGGAAAAGGAAGAGGTTTTGGAGGCACCGCATTTGGCAGCGAAGGCATTGCAACCCTGGGGCCTTTTGACGGGTATGACAATATGCTTGCACAGATCGCAAAATTTTTTGAAACCGGTATCCCCCCGGTCTCTCCCAGTGAAACGCTGAAAATATGCGCCTTTATTGAAGCCGCTGACGAAAGCAAAAGAAACAACGGGACACCTGTTTTACTGGGTGAAATGCTACAAAAAGCGACAACAGATCATTCATAAATAAAATCAACATGCGCAGAAGAAATTTTTTACAAGCCACAGGGCTTCTTCCTTTTATGGGTAAACAATTGGTTGCCGAAAACGCATTTGCGGCCGCGCAGCAAAAGACCCCTCCGGCAGGAGATCGCGAATTCTTTTACAGGCCGGAAAACGCCTGGGCTGTGGATTTTATTCCATTCTATGCCAATGGTGAGTTCCAGCTTTTTTACCTGCACGACTGGCGCGATCCCCAGCGGCATGGCGAAGGAACACCGTGGTATCGCATTTCTACCAACGATTTTGTACATTTCAAAGAGCATGGCGAGATGTTGAAGCGTGGCTCAAAAACGGAACAGGACCTGATGGTGTGGACGGGCTCCGTGATTCAGGCAAAAAATGAATTTCATATTTTCTACACCGGCTACAATCCCTCTTTCAAACAGCTGGGTAAGCCGGCACAGGGTATAATGCATGCCGTTAGCCAGGATATGGTAAACTGGACAAAATTTCCGGAACAGACTTTTTTTGCTCCGTCAGACAAGTATGAAAAGCACGACTGGCGGGATCCTTTCGTGTTCTGGAATTCCGATACCAATGAATACAATATGCTGTTGGCGGCCCGCTATAAGAAGGGTATTCCCAGGAGACGCGGGCTCACAGCGCTGTGCAGTTCAAAAGACCTGATCAACTGGAAGGCGCAGGACGCTTTTTATTCTCCCGACCGGTACTATACGCACGAATGCCCGGACTTGTTTAAGATAGGCGACTGGTGGTATTTAGTATTTTCCGAGTTCACCGATAAGATGCGCACCAGGTATTGTATGAGCCGTTCGCTAAAGGGCCCATGGCGCTCGCCGGAGAGAGATGATTTCGACGGTCATGCTTTTTATGCGGCAAAGTCTGCTTCCGATGGGAAGAGCCGCTTTCTTTTCGGCTGGAATCCTACGCGCGGCAATGCCAGCGATAATGGCGACTGGGGCTGGGGCGGCAATCTCGTGGTACACGAGTTGTACCAGCAAAAAAATGGCGAGCTCGGCGTGAAGATACCCAGTACAGTCGCCGCGGCATTTAATAAAACTTCTCCTGTTTCATTCGGATCGGGTACGGGAAAATTCAGTTATAACAACGGAATACTGGTACTCGACGCGAGGGAAACCTTTGCTGCAGCGGTGGCAGGCACACAGCCCGATCTCTGCAGCATCTCCGCAACAGTGAAATTTAAAAAAGGCGTCCGCGAATTCGGACTGATGTTCCATACCAGCGAAGACCTTGAGAAAAGTTATTACATCCGCATTGAGCCGGCCAACAGCAGGGTTGTATTTGATAAATGGCCAAGAGAAAGACGGGAGGTGTTCCAGATGGTGGAGCTTGAACGGCCATTGAAGCTGGCCGACGGCGATAACGTGAAAATGACGGTAATCATTGACGGCAATAAAGGGGTGGCATACCTCAACGACGTTATCGCCATGAATTTCCGGGCTTATGACCTGCCGGCTGGCAACTGGGGATTCTTTACCTGCGATGGAGAGTCGTCTTTCAGTAACATCGCGATGAAGACACTTTAATTTTTTAAAGACAAACAGTAATCAAAGAACTTAACTTAGTATGAGTAAGAACTTTAGGGTATTCATGTGGTCGGTGATACTGGCCCTGGGAGGATTTCTTTTTGGCTTTGACACGGCGGTGATCTCAGGTGTGGAAAAAACCATACAGGCTTTATTCGATCTGTCCCCTTTCTGGCATGGGTTCACCATTTCCTCCGCTTTAATTGGAACTGTGGTGGGCGCGCTGGTGTCGGGAAAGCCGGCAGACCGCTACGGACGGAAGCCGGTGTTATTCAGCATCGCTTTTCTATTCGCATTGTCCGCCTTTGGCAGCGCGCTGGTGAATAGCGTGGAATGGTTCATTATATTACGTTTCGGTGGCGGGTTGGCTGTGGGCGCTTCCTCGGTTGTGGCCCCCATGTATATTTCCGAGATCTCGCCGGCGCCAATAAGAGGCAGGATGACAGCGTTGTTCCAGTTCAACGTCATCTTCGGGATATTGATGGCCTACATCTCCAACTATTTTTTGAGCGACATCAGTATTGATGCGTGGAGGTGGATGCTGGGCGTTGGTGGCGTGCCTGCAGTGGCCTATTTCTTCCTGCTGTTCATCGTGCCGGAAAGCCCCCGCTTTTTAGTAAAGAAAAACAGGATCGGCGCGGCGACAAAAGTGTTGCATAAAATTGAGACACAGGACATCGAACAGGAGATTGCGGAAATAAAGGCCAGCATGCTTGAAAAGAAAGAAAATCTTTTTTCAGGAAAATACGTACGGCCCATCGCCATTGCATTCCTGGTGGCGATGTTCAACCAGTTTTCAGGTATCAACGCGATCCTTTACTATGCGCCAAGGATATTTGAGCTTACCGGTCTTTCATCGCGGGCATCCCTGTTTCAACCTGTGCTCATCGGCGTTATTAACGGCATTTTTACGATTCTTGGTCTGGTGATTATTGACAGGGTGGGCAGAAGGAAATTGCTGATTACCGGTTCTATAGGTATGGCCATCTGCCTGGGCCTCGTGGCCAAAGCATTTTACATGCATAGCTTTCACGGGCCCGAATTGCTGCTTTTGTTGATCGGCTATATCATGTTTTTTGCTTTTTCCACGGGAGCAGTGATATGGGTGCTGATTTCCGAGGTGTTTCCCAATAGCGTGCGCGGGCAGGGTCAATCATTGGGCAGCTTTACGCACTGGCTATTTGCGGCCATCATCACTTTTCTTTTTCCGATAATCGCCGGTCAGGGCGAAACGGGAACAGGGCATGCATTTCTTTTCTTCTCCGTGGCTATGATCATCCAGGCTATTGTCGTCTGGAAATTTTTTCCTGAAACCAAGGGCAAGACGCTTGAAGAACTGGGTTTGGAGATGTCAAAAGAATAACTTCCTGCTGCCGTAAATGAAATAATATGACCTGCAGCGTTTTTTATTTCCTTTGAGAAAGGACGATGATTCTGGTGATATTATATGGGTAGAGCTGCCCCTGATAACTACTGCCTATTGTCAAAACAAAATCTATGTCACTCATTAGATCCAGCCGTTTTATCACGGGCGCCAGTATCGAACGATACCCTGTAACAGTTAAAAATTGTAAGCACTTAATCATTCATATCATGATGAAACATTCTTATTTTTCGAAGTTATTTCGATTGTCCTTGGCTATCGCTACAAGTTGTTTGGTCTGCGTATTGTATGCGCAAACCGTAGCGCAGCATGTGAGATACAAAGTAGGTATTTTGGGTGCCCCATTCTCTCATTCGAATACAGAAAACTCTCAGTTGCAAGTGGAATGGAACGACACCAACATGGCTAAGATGAAAGCATTGGGTTTCAACATGATCCAAATCAATATAGCCTGGGCATACAGACCTTATGACGAAGCGCTGAATCTGGAAGATGTGGTGGCGATGCCGGAACAATTTAACCGAACTGCGCTGGACGAGAGATACAGGAACACTCTTCGCACACCGGAGAAAATAGTGCAACGAAGTAAAAAGCTTATCGACCGTATTGCTCTTTGTAAAAGGTATGGAATGCGAACACTGTTTCATTTTGGAGCGCCCAATGTAGATCAGGATAAACCGGAACCATATGAGCAGTGCATTATGGATGAGCAGACTATTCAGCGGTACAGGACGCTGATCAGGGATTTTGGCAAAAAGTTTCCTGGTGTGGATGATCTGCTGATCTATACCTATGACCAGCATGCCTGGCTATGCAGCGAATACGGACCCTGTCCGCGGTGTCACGGAGTCCCTTTACATCAACGGCTCTCCGCTTTTCTCAATAAACTTTCTTCAGCCTGGAAATCTGTTAACCCTGCAGGCATATTATGGTGGGAGCCCTGGGAGATCTCCGCAGGCGAGACCTACAAAATCATGGACCTGCTACAGCCGGGAATTGGCCTATCCGTTCATTCTGCTATTGCGGAGGTCCAGGTCGCCTTGCCTGCAGACCGATGGTTTAAAAATGTTGTTATGAAAGCGGAGGAAAAAAGCATTCCGGTAATCGGTGAAGTGTTTATGGGCGGACCCACTGAGGAAATGGAGCCCTACACTCATATTGCCTGCCCCGTAGCGACACTTAAGGCCCTGCAAGCAGTGAATAACGGAGGTAAATTAGCCGGCATCAAAGAATATTTTGGAAATGTCCCTGATAAAGAAGACCCGAATCTGCGCATGACAGGAATATTTTTCGCTAATCCCGGTATTGCTGAGGATGCCGCACTTCAACAGTTGGCGCGCCCCTATGGTCACGTTGCCGAAAAAGTAACGCAATATTGGAAGATTGCTTCTGAAGCGGTGCTGTATTATCCCTGGGACCTGACGTGGCGCATCAGAAGGATTGGGGGCAGTGATCCTTCTCACCTGATGACCGCTGCGGTGATCAAAGGGGCAAGCTGGGCTACCCCATCCTGGCAGTCTAATCGCAAAGCGTCTTTCATGCGGACAGATGAAACCGACCCACCGAATTTTTGGATGCGTGAAGATGCCCAGTTAAGATTCGAAATAGCCGCTGCAAAAATGCAGGAAGCGATTGCTCTCGGGAATGAGCTTACTGAAAAAATTCCCATTTCCCTTCGAAAAGATTTTGATCAGAGTGTTACGGAACTGAAGGGGTTTTGTGTGCGGACGTTGGCGTATGCATATCACCTGAGAGAAACTAACCTTGCTGACCTCATCAGAGGATCATTGAAAAGGAACGAGCCGGTCAAAAAAGACAATGTAGAAGAACTGAGGGCAGTTCTTTTGAAAGACCAGAAAAATCAAGGAAAGGAAGAACCTGTTGCTGCAGCTTTGCAGTTACTGGAGCACGACCTCAATGCCTTCCTGAACACTTATTTCCTGCCATCAGAAGCCACAGGAGCGAGGGATATCAACGGCTCCAGCATCACCTCGAATTGACCTTATTTATTCTCTACATGCATCAATAATATAATCATGCGAAAAAACCTCAGGATATTAGCGGCTCTTATTTGTTTCCATTTGCCGGTGTATGCGCAAAAACCGCCGGATACTGTTGCAGCTCTCCTGAAAGGAAATGAGAAAGTTCCGGCGGAAGTGATCAGGGCGACCCGCGATTTCAGACAACGTTTACTAACAGACCCCTACAGGCCCGCATTCCACTTCTCTATCCCTGAGGACTATTGCTTTAATGGTGATCCCAACGGCGCGTTTTACAAAGATGGACTGTACCACCTGATGTTCCTTTATAATAAAACAGGTGTGGGCCCCTCCTGGGGCCATGCGTCAAGCGCTGACCTGTTACACTGGCGTAATCATCCTGATGCGATCGCGCCCGGTGACGGGGATGAGGGCTGTTTCAGCGGTGGAGCGTTCGTGGATGATGATGGAACAGCTATACTGTCTTACTGGATGCTCTGGGGGGCAAAAGGGATAGGGCTTGCCACCAGTAAGGATTATGATGTATGGAAAAAATCTCCGGCCAACCCTGTGATCAAATCCACCGAATGGGGTATCACCGAAATGAAAGATGCCTCTGGAAAAGACATCCACGTCGGCTCTGCCGATCCATCGAATATCTGGAAAAAGGATGGAAGGTATTACATGTTAACCGGCAATCTGCTCGTATTGCATAAGTATGGCATTAAAGATGATTCGCCGACGGACGAGCGTGGCGACAGGCTGTACCTGTTTTCATCGGATAATCTCAAAGACTGGAAATACCTGCATCGCTTTTATGAATCACGAAGAGAATGGACGGACGCTTCCGAAGACAATATGTGCCCTTCCTTTCTCCCTTTACCTTCCGCTCCGGCGGGCGGGAAGCCGAGTGATAAATATTGTTTATTATCCATCAGCCACAACAAAGGGTGCCAGTACTACATCGGCGATTACAGGAACGATCATTTTTACCCGGAGCAACATGGAAGAATGACCTGGAAAGACAACGCCTATTTTGCGCCGGAAGCGCTGATGGATGCGCAGGGAAGACAGATCATGTGGGGATGGATATTTGACGACAGACCCGACAGCGTCAAATATCATTATGGCTGGACGGGCTCGTACAGTCTTCCGCGCACCCTTTGGCTTGCCAAAGACGGCACGCTCGGAATCCGGCCTGCCCCGGAACTCACAAAACTGCGGTTAGGCATGCACGTGAAAAAAAATATTAATGTTTCTGCCGGCCAGGAAATACCGCTCAGTGATTTTGGAAGTGAACTGATGGAGCTCGAAGTGACGCTGCAGACCGGCAGCGCTGCGCAGGCCGGGGTGAAGGTGAATTGTTCTGCAGACGACAGGGAACAAACAAGTATCTTTTATGATACACAGGATAAGAAATTGAAATTCGATGCCACGAAATCGGGCCTTGCCTGGGGAAGAAAGATCGTGGAGGAAGCTCCTTTTGAACTAAAAAAAGGTGAGCCCCTGGTACTGCATGTCTATGTAGACAAAGGAATCGTGGAAGTATTCGCCAACGACAGGCAGGCTATCGGCCGTGCCGTGTATCCGACGTTGAAAGGTACCGGCATTAAATTGTTCGCACATGGCGGTAACGTCAAAGTACTGACAGTTAGGGCATGGCAACTGGCTCCGGCAAACCCATACTAGTGTTAAGTCAAATAAAAAATATGAAAGAACTCAAATTGTTTCTTGTGTGGAGTGTCTTATTACTTTTCTCAACAAAAATGATCTTTTGCCAGCAGTATAGTGATGAGATAAAGTCAGCGGCAATTTTAAAAAAGGCAAAACTGTTCTGGAAAATTTCTGATTCCTATACCGTTTTTTCGCAGCGAAATATTAACGACACAGCAACGGCAGTATTATATCCGGTACAACTCAATGGGTGGCAAAAAGATGCTTCTGTTAAAAGTGGAGGGAACGGGCTTGTCGGTTTTTTTAAAGATGGATATGTACAGACGGTCAATTCACTTCTTCATACTTCTTCATCGCTAACCGTTGCAATCAGACTAAGAAATGAAAGTGGTCGATGGAATTGTGGTGTTTTTTCTATAGAAGATACGAAAGGGCATCCACTGGTTGACTTTCATGTGCAAGACACGGGGCAGGGAGCTGAGCTCATCGCAGAGTTGAATATTAAAGACCAAAATGCCCCTGTTAGACTCGGAACCTCCTTAAAAAAAGTCAGAGAAAACATATGGCATTCTTTTATCCTGACTTTTGACGGATTATCGGCTGTTTTGTATGTTAATGGTGAACAGGCGGCAACAGTAAAAGCGAAAGGAACAATCGATGTGGAAGGTATTGTATACAACATAGGCAAATCCAGACATAAGCCCGGAAGTTTTACTGGTATGGTTGATTACGCAGCTTTTTGGGACAGCTTATTGTCGAATGATGACATCAGGCAACTGTCTATAAAATCACATGCTGAAGAGCTGGCTATGGCGCAGGAAAGTGTTGATATATTGAGAGACAAAGTGGCAAATGATCCCTATCACCCGATTTTTCATCTGGCTCCGCCTTCCAGGTTGATGAATGACCCCAATGGTCCGATTTTCTTCAATGGCAAATACCATCTGTTTTACCAGTTTTCTGCATATTACCCGGGCGAATACATGGCACCCGGTTGGGGACATGCGGCCAGCAAGGATATGGTGCATTGGAAACATATGCCCATCGCGTTGATGCCTATTCCCGGGACTTATGATGCGGCGTTGGTTGCATCCGGCAACTGTGTTATCAATAATGAAGGCATTCCCACTATTCTTTATACAAGTGCTACTCCGCAAACCCAAAGTCTTGCAATGAGCGCGGATGGCATGATCACATGGACACGCTTTCAGGGTAATCCGGTCATTCGGCAGCGGCCTGATGTAGAAAATATAGACGAAGGATTCAGGGATCCATTCTTGTGGAAGGAAAAAGAATATTGGTATATGACACTCGGCTCGGGTATTAAAAAAACAGGTGGTACTGTTTTGCTATACCGTTCCCGGGATCTGTATGAATGGGAGTTCTTAAACCAGTTGGCAGTAGGCATGGGGAAAGAATGTTTTCAGTGGGAATGTCCGAACTTTTTTAAGCTGGGTGGCAAACATGTACTCATCGTCTCCCCTCTTTTCAAAAACAAACCCGGTCTTCGCGGAGATGTGCAATATGCGGTGGGGGAATTTGATGGACGGCGATTTAAAAAGGAAAGTGACTGGAAGAAAATAGATCACGGAGGCCCCGGAAAATATTATGCTCCTAACAGTTTAATCGACTCGCAGGGTAGAAGAATTATGTGGGGTGTTTTACCAATTTTTGAAGATGAATGGGCTGGGCTCTTCTCATTACCCAGACTCCTGCATTTAGACAAACACAATGTTTTGAATATGGAACCTCTACCAGAACTATCAAAATTACGAGGTAAACACTGGTCTTTTAATCAGATAACACTACAAGAAGGTACCGTATTCATTCCCGGAGAGGCAAGAGGCAGGTCTCTTGAAATTAATGTCAAATTTGATCCTAAGATCAATGGTAAAACAGGCGTTGACGTTTTTTGCTCCAATGATTTTAATGAAAAGACACGGATTGCTTTTGATGGGAAAGCGCATGTTTTAAAAGTGGGAGATACAGAGCTGCCATTTCGGTTGCGTAAAGACGAAGACGAATTAAACCTGCATATTTTCATAGATCGGTCAGTGATAGAAGTTTTTGTAAATAACAGAGAATGCATAACTAATTTTGTAAAACCATCTGTTAAGAGCGAAGGGATCAGATTATTTAACGAAAAAGATCTGATTGCTATAAATTCACTTGATATATGGGAAATGGGAGCTGTTGTAAAATAATTTTTCTACCGTATTGTCTAAGCTGTAAATAGTAAATATAGGACTGGTCAATTGACTACTGATACCACCGTCATCGCAATATTAAAATGGGCATGCAGCTTTTACTCATCTCTTGCCAGGCAGTCTTCCAACCCTGCATTTTCATCAAAATTTCAGAACTATTGAATTAAGGTTTTAGAATTATTTCAATGTGTTGAGATTGCTTCTAAAAAAATTACACTAAAAGGTTTTACATTGTTTAAATAGTACCTTAGTGCCCCTCCTGCGTTTTAAAAAAACATAAATAGTCAAAATAGAGAAAGTAAATCATCAGAAGAATGAAAGGTTTTAACCCTAAACATGTTGGATTAACCGGGTTGTTATTAGTGATAATACTGGGCGTTACTATTTGGGTAATGCAGAAAGATCAGGGCGTGGAAATAGTTAAACAGCCCCGCAATGAAATAGAGGCAGCTATTGTTACGGGTGAAGATGTGAATGTTACACTGGTAGCAAAGGAACCCGATATCATCAATCCGATGACGCTGTGCGTTGGTCGTCATGGAGAAATTTATGTAAGCGAGTCATTTACCTACCGCTATGGCTTAAAAGGTTCGCCTTCCCAGGACACACTAACGCTGAATCCTATTAAACGGATAGAACTGGATTCAGCCGGCAGGTTATCAAAAGTAACAGTTGTTGCCCAGGGATTTGCCAATCCGGTGATGGGTTTGGATATCTACCGGAATAAACTGTATGCTACCTGTCTCAATGAGTTGTTTTCAATGGATATCGGTCCGGATGGAGGACTCTCAAACAAACAGGTGCTGGTAAGAGATTCTGCTAATCCCTGGAATCCCTTTGGGATGTACCGTGTGGCTGTGGGACCGGATGCCAGATTATGGCTTGCAATGGCAGATCATCCGGATAGCAAACCTGTAACTTTAACCGGTTCAGACGGCACTCAGTTGCGGTTGCGGGGGCAGAGCGGAGGTTTCGTCCGCTGCAACCTGGATGGTTCCGATTTGCAATTAGTGGTACAGGGCTTTCGTGCTCCCTTTGCATTTGACTTTGATCCCTGGGGACATCTGTGGGCTGTTTCCAATGGAGAGAGCAGTCCCAACATTTATGTAGATGTCATACCGGGAATGGACTATGGCTATCACTCCCGCAACGTTTCCTACGGGTGGCTGGCAGGTAAAACCTTCCTTGCGCCTCCGGTAACAGAAATGGGATCGGGAGCTAATACGGTGGCGCTCCATTATTACAGTTCCCTGTTCCCTGCCAACAATTATTGGGGAAGCATCTTGATCGCTAACTGGGGAAGCCACGGCGCTTATCCTACTAATCGGACCATTAAACAATTCATACCCCAAACATCACCGGTGCCTGATAGTATTCATTCTATAGCATCGCATTTTACACCCGCTGCCGATACGTTTGTCACCTCCACTGATTCTATGTTCAGACCGGTGGGCATGGCTTATGCACCGGATGGCGGGCTGTATGTAGCAGACTGGCATGGCAGGGATGATGAAAGTGATTCTACCGGTAGAATATTTAAGCTGACCCATATAGGGCGCACCCCAAGAAGTACGCAATATAATCCGGAAGAGATTTCAAAAATGGATATTAAGCAGTTATGCAACTTACTGGGGAATGCGAATAAATTTAACCGCCTGGACGCCCGGGAGAGATTAGTGAATGCAGGCGCGGAAGCTATTCCTTCTTTACAACGATTAGCTGAAAAAGGGAATGCCTTCCAGGCTGCCCAGTCCATCTGGACCCTGACTCAAATGCAGGATAGCGGTGCAGCAAAAGCAATGACAGCCGGGCTTAGGCATAAAGATGCCCGGGTGCGTGCCCTGGCGGTCAGGCAGCTCCGGCAGGCTGCCGGCGAACCAATCGGCGGGCGATTTGCTGACGGAGCTGACAGTATAAATAATCAGGTCAGAAGAAAGGTCTTTTTCGATGCATCTGATCTGGCTGCCCTCACCTCTTCCATGTTAAGCGATCCTGACCCGGAAGTACGACTGGAAGCTGCCTTATCTCAACGTTCGGAAGATGATATAAGAAAAGGACTGTTAACTGCATTGGATATAGCTTCCACAAAACGCCTCCATTACCAGATAGGTTTTGAATTAGGCCGTTACGGAGATTCCTCATCCATAATGTCATTATACGATACTGCCCAACCTGCAAAATACCAGGTTGCCTTAATAGCTGCTCAAACGGCATTAAATGAAAAGACAGCATTGTCTGATCTTGTAAAAGACTGGGATTTTTCAAAATATGAAGATATGGGTAAAGATCTGGTAGCACAGATTGAGGCGGGTAAAAAAAATCAGGGGCAACCGGCAGAACAGCTTATTGCCCTTAACTGGCTCGAAGAGCATCCTCGTGTGCCTAACGCTTCACTTACCGCCTTTTTACAGGATTGCTTAAATGATAGTATTGAATACATAGTTAAAGGAACGGCGCTTCAGGTAGTAAGGCAGAAATTATTACAATCAGATGAGATCAGGAAAACAGTACATCGTATCATGCAATCGCCTGATCCTAAATTTCCATTCCTTCCGCTGGAAGCAATATATACCGTAGGTTCTTTTTCGGATCCCGGAAATGTGGAGGACTGGAAAATTAAAATAAATGATACAACTGAAACCGTAGTTGCAGCAACCCTGAGGGCCTTGCGTGAACGGGTTAGAGGACCCGCATTTATTGATGGCATATGGCAGGATGCATTAAAAGCAGCGCAGCGGTATCCGGATCTGTCTGAAGACTTCCGGTCCGCTTTTAAAAAAGCCGGGCTGGATGATTCAGGATTGCGGAAATTGCCCCTCCCTGCGGCAAGGCCTTCAAATAAAGATGATTTATCAAAAAAAGTATTATCCGGACGGGGTTCATCACAACGCGGGAAATGGACTTTTACCGCACACTGCTCAACATGCCATGCTACCAGGGTGGATGACGCTATATTTCGCCTCGGACCTAATTTGACAAATATCGGATCGGCAACACAACCGGCATATCTTATTGAATCTGTCCTGGAACCCAATAAAGTATTAAAGACAGGCTACCAGTTGGAAACGATTGAAACTACAGATGGTAAAGTGTTTAGCGGACAGGTAGAGACCAGGGATGAAGCGTTGATCATCCGGAACAGCGGCGTTAACCTGGTTACCTTGCCCCTGGAACAAATAAAGAAAAGAACGACCAGTCATATCTCTCCTATGCCGGAAGGTTTATATCTTGATATGACCGTCAAAGAACTCACAGACCTGATTGCCTATCTGAAGTCATTAAAAGAGAGCAATTAATAAATTTTGTATGACAAGTTTATATCCGTTTTCCTCCGCTCGATCCGGAAAAAGCCGCTTTACAAAAAGATGCCCGGCAATGCTTTTTCCATGTCGGACAGGAATGCTGTTGCTTTTTTTATTGATCATTTCCGGTGGCTCATGTAATGAGAAAGCTTCTCAGTCAATTCATGTGCTCATCGTTACCGGAATGGATATCGGAGCGCACGACTGGAGAAAAACAACCAGGGCTGCTATGGAAGAATTAGAAAAAGATCCAAGAATGAAAGTGGACACGCTGACTGATATTTATGCGCTCAGTGAGTTTGATCTTGCTCCTTATGATGTAGTGTATTTAAATTTCAATAATTGGGAAAAGCCTGACCCGGATGACAGAGCGCAAAAAAAATTATTACAGTTTGTAGACCAGGGTGGGGGACTAGTAGTCGTTCATTTTGCATCAGGCGCTTTTGGCGACTGGCCGGCTTATGTAAAATTAGCCGGCAGGATCTGGGATCGCAAAAATACCCACGATCCGCGTGGACCTTTTCGTGTTGAGATCACAGATACTACTCATCCCATTACAAAAGGGATGACCTCCTATGATACAGACGATGAATTATATATCTGCCTTACCGGTGAAGAACCCATTCACCTGCTGGCTCAGGCAAAGTCGAAAGTAACCGGGCAGTTTCATCCTATGGTCTTTACACATACCTTTAATAAAGGACGCACATTTCATATTGCCTTAGGACATGATGATAAAGCTATACATATTCCGGGCACGGCTGAACTGATAAGAAGAGGTGTGGCATGGGCAGCGGGCAAGCCGGTTTTGTTCAATGAAAAGTAAACCTGCTGTTATGTCAAACGAGAAACAATAAATGTGAGGTCCTCACATTTATCGTCTCACTTCTCATAAAGAAATACGCCCGGCTCCCCTTTGCTTTTTTTTCATTCAGGTTTGCTGATTATTTTTGTCAATATCAATTTTGCTTGGAGAGAAAAAAAATGCATACCGACCCCGTACTCCTGGAAAAGATCGCGGCAGGAGATGAACAGGCGTTCGCATTATTGCTTGATCAATACAGGGGGAAGGTGTTTTCTCATGTGCTCACTTATGTCAAAATGTACGATGAGGCGGTAGAAATTGTGCAGGATATTTTCATCAAAATATGGATACAACGGGAACGGCTGCCTGAAGTAAAAGATTTTCCGGCTTACCTTTTTATTATCAGCCGCAATTACCTGGTTTCAGCGATCCGTAAGCGGGTGATGGAGCGGGTGAGTCTGCAGGATGAAGATATGCTGCATGAAATCATCCGTCCTGACAATACACTGGAAGCTAAAGAGCTGGAAAAACATATTGCTGCCGCAGTGTCCAGGATGCCTCCGCAGCAACGCATGGTTTTTAACCTGAGCAGGAATTCCCGGCTTAGCCAGGAAGAAATAGCTGCCAAAATGAATATCAGCAAAAGAACAGTAAAGTTTCATATGACAGCGGCTTTAAATTTCCTGCGCCTGTTTTTAAAAGACGCTGATTATGGAGCTGTGATTATTGCATTGCTGCTCCGGTTTTACGATCTCTAAAAAAAAATTCCTGCACCCACCTGTACCTGGTCTCCTGCATTGCGTCTTCATTAATAAAGCTGATATTTTAAGGAAACAGATCGTATGGATAAATCGAAATTTATTGACCTGATAGATCATTATGTCTCCGGCACATTATCCGGAGAAGGGTGGAAGCAGCTAAAGGATGCGCTTAATGACGCCGAGAACCTGGCTTATCTCGATGAAGAGCTGTTATTGACCTTCATGAATGACACCTATTTTTTCGGAGAGCAGGAGCCAGAAAAGATCGCGATTAACCGGGGAATACTGCAGAGGATCGAAAAGCTGAATGAAAGCGATCCTCCTGTGCAACACCCGGTGGTGGCAGCCAGGAAGATTTTTATGCACAACTGGCAGCGGGCTGCGGCAGTAATATTCTTTATACTGGCAGGAGCGATCTCGTGGTGGATTGTAAGTGATCATAGAAATAATAAAAAAGAGCCTGTTGCTACGGTGCAGTATAGTATAGATGTTCCACCCGGGAAAAACGGCGCCATATTGAAGCTGGCGGATGGAAGGGAAGTAGTGTTAGACAGTCTTGCAGATGGCGTGGTGGCAACCCAGCTTGGAACAAAAGTGGAATTAAAGGATGGCCGGCTGGTGTACGACGCCGGGAAAAAGAACCCGGGAGAAATATTGTATAATACCATGACAACCCCCAAAGGCAGGCAGTTTCAGCTGGTATTACCTGATGGCACAAGGGTTTGGCTTAATGCGGCGAGTTCCATTACCTATCCGGCTACTTTTGCCGGTAATACCCGCCGGGTTAAAGTCTCGGGTGAGGCATATTTTGAAGTGGCTAAAATGAAGGATACACCCTTTGAGGTTGCCATTAACAATATGGCCGAAGTAAAAGTGCTGGGCACCCACTTTAACATTAATGCTTACGAAGATGAAGGAGGCATAAAGACCACACTGCTGGAAGGGAGCATACAAACATCGCTTTTGGGCACAGGTAATGCCCAGGAATATGTGGTTTTAAAGCCCGGTCAACAGGCAGAAATGACGAATAAAATAAAATTGAATGAATCGGTGAATACAGACCAGGTAATGGCCTGGAAAAACGGGTTATTCAATTTTGAGAACGCTTCACTGGAAGAAGTCATGCGGCAGCTTTCCCGCTGGTATGATATTAAGGTGGTGTATGAACAGGGTATACCCGGGATGGTCTTTGGCGGTGAAATGAGCCGGAATGTGAGCCTGGCAGGGCTCCTGAATGGTCTTCAGCGCGCCGGCGTTCATTTCAGGATTGAAGAAGGGAACCGGTTGGTAGTGATGCCGTAAGGGGTTGTTGGCCGCGGGCTTTCAGCAATGAGCTTTGAGCTGATCGCAAAGATACTGACCGCTGCTTACTGCAATTATATAGAAGCTGTGACTGATAGCCGATAGCTCAAAGCTCATAGCCCAAACATCATTTAATAATTAAAACAAATCAAACATGCACAGACACTAAAAAATTATCATAGTACCAATAAAAACCGGAAGTGGTTCGAAGCACTTCCGGCAACGCCTCACGGCGCATTTAGTTGGTCTAAAAACCGTCGTTCAAACGAATTCTTTTACAACTAATACAAATGCAATTTATGCAAAAAATTGTTTACGGTTACTGTATTCCGTGGTGGAGAAGCAGTAGCCTTACCAAAACCCTGTTAGTGATGAAACTAACTTTCCTCTTCTTAACTGCTGCTTGTCTGAATGTTTACGCCAACGGCGTTTCTCAAACGATTACCTTGTCAGGCAAAAATGTTGAATTAACAAAAGTCTTTACTGCTATTAAAAAACAAACCGGGTATGTTGTTTTCTACAACCATTCCGATCTCAACGGAACAAGTCCCGTTACGCTTTCTGTATACGATATGCCGCTCCGGAGTTTCCTGGATATTATGCTGAAAAACCAGCCGCTGGCATATAATATCGAGGATAAGACCATTATGCTGTACAGGAGAGCGGTGCCCGAAGAAAAAGCGCTTGACAGTAAACAGGTCACGGATATTATTGCCAACATTATAAAAGGAAAAGTGACCAATGCTCAAGGAGAACCTTTACAAAATGTATCCGTGATCGTCATAGGGTCGCAATCAGGAACAACAACGAATAATGAGGGACAGTTCACTTTAACAACACCCGACAATAAGGATATCATACTTGAATTTTCAAGCGTAGGATATCAAACCAAAAGAGTGAAAGTAGGGAAACAAACAGAGGTAAATGTCGTTTTGGAGTTGGAAGTCGCGGGACTGAGTGATGTAGTGGTAACCGCTTTGGGTGTTCAAAGATCTGCAAAATCACTTGTATATGCAAATCAAATAGTAAAAGGAAGTGAGCTTACGGATATTAAAAACGACAACCTGATGAATTCCTTAAATGGAAAGGTAGCAGGAGTGACTATTTCTCCGAGTGCATCAGGTGTTGGCGGATCAGCAAAGGTAATTTTGAGAGGCAGCAAAAATGCTTTCGGAACTAATCAACCTTTGTATGTAATAGATGGTGTGCCAATTTCTAATTCCTCTAATGCAAATGGACAGCCCAACAGTACTTTTGCAGGAGGGCCAGATGGTGGTGATGGCATATCAAATTTAAACCCGGATGATATTGAAAGCATCAGTGTATTGCAGGGAGCATCAGGTTCTGCACTCTATGGTAGCCAGGCCGCAAACGGAGTCATATTAATTACTACCAAAAAAGGTAAGATAGGTACAGCCAAGATTAATTTTTCATCATCTTATACTAATAATACAATTTCCTATAAGCCTAAGTTTCAGAATAAATATGGTGTAACGCCCAATGGTAATCAAAGCTGGGGGGCAGCATTAACAACTCCTGAAGAGAATGATAATTTATCTGTTTTTTATCAGCATGGACAAAATATCAGCAACTCAGTTAACTTTTCTTCAGGGTCAGCGCTGGCTCAAACTTATTTTTCTTATGCCAACACTACGGCAAGCGGCGTTGAACCCACCAATAAATTAGTGCGTAATAACTTTACTTTTAGGGAAATCGGTCATTTTTTAAATAATAAATTGACAGTTGATGCAAATACCAATTACATTCAACAAAAGGTAGATAACACTCCTTCAATGGGGCTGTTCTTCAATCCGCTTACCGGACTTTATTTATTTCCTGTAGGTAATGATATCACTCAATATAAGGATCAATATAGTATACCCCAACCTGAAAGAAATGGGCTTCTTACTCAAAACTGGATTGCAAATGAAGATCTTCAGCAAAATCCCTGGTGGATACTTCATAAAAACCCAAATTATTCTACGCGCAACCGTTTGATCCTTAATGCAAGCGTGAAATATGATTTCGCCAGTTGGTTTAATTTGCAGGTACGGGGCAATATTGACCGAGTTTCAGACACATGGGAAAGGGATTTATATTCCGGTACTAACCCTGTTAATGTAATAGGTCGTAACGGTGCATTTACCCGAAGCGATCTTACCCGCACACAAAAATATGGTGATGTAATTGCCTCTCTCAAAATACCATTCAAATCTCCATTTAAATTAGAGGGACTATTAGGTGCCAGTAATACGGATGTTATCACTAATGGAACTAGTATAGACCAAGGGTTAGGGCTTATTATCCCCAATATATTTATCGCACAAAATGTTGCAACATCTGTAACAAGTAATGTGTCGAATTCTTCGACACATAGCCAAATTCAATCGGCTTTTGGAAGTTTGAACTTATCTTATAATGATTGGCTATTCCTAAACATAACAGGAAGAAATGATTGGTCTTCAAATTTAGCCTTTACATCTAACATATCTTACTTTTATCCATCCACTGGATTGTCCATTATATTGAACCAGGTTTTAAAATTGCCTACGTTTATCTCCTTTGCTAAAGTTAGAGGCTCCTACGCAGAAGTAGCGACCTCAGTTCCTCAGTATATTACAAATCCATTAAGTTATCTGGCAGCAGGAGGTAGCGTTAATTTTAATCTTGTAGAGCCCAATCCCAAGTTAAAACCTACTAATACCAAATCTACAGAAATAGGAGCTGATCTTCGTTTTTTTGACAACAAGCTTAGTTTTAATTTTTCCTGGTATAAATCCAATACTTACAATCAGTTTATTCAATATACTCCGGCAGCTTCAACAGGATTTAAAGTCGGGTATCTGAATGCCGGGAATATACAAAATAAGGGCATCGAACTTTTACTGGCTTATGACCTTGTAAAAAGTGAACAACTGAGTTGGAACACAGCCCTTAATTATTCAAGTAACCAGAATGTTATTATTGAGCTTAATCCAAATGCGCCTGATGCTCAGATCCTACTAACTACACCCAATCCCAATGCCTACGGATCTGCATTGCAAAAAGGGGGATCGTGGGGGGATATAATTGGTGTTAAGTTTGAAAGAAATGAAAGTGGTCAAATTGAGCTAAACAGTGGGGGCCAACCTATTAATAATAATAAGTTTGTAAAGGTAGGTAACCCAAATCCAATATGGCAAATGGGTTGGAACAATACGTTTAATTACAAAAAAATCACACTTTCTTTTTTAATTGATGGGAAATTCGGAGGCCATGTGATGTCAATGACACAAATGCTAATGGATAGCTATGGCACATCCAAAGTGAGTGGCGATGCACGCGATAATGGAGGCGTGAAGGTGAACGCTGTAGACCCTAATGGTAACACCGTGTCCACTATAGATGCTTTAAAATGGTATTCAACCGTCGGAGGCAGATCAGGAATAGGTGAAGTATATATGTACAGTGCAACGGCAGTCAGGATACGACAGGCAACACTAGGATATAATTTCCCGATTATGAATAATCTTATTAAGAGCATAAGGTTATCGTTGATAGGAAGCAACCTTTTATACCTTTCAAAAAAGGCACCTTACGATCCTGAAATTACAATGTCAACAGGTAACGGAATGTCTGGCGTGGATGTTTTCAGCCAGCCTACAACTCGTAATATAGGCGCTCAGCTTAATATTTCATTTTAAGTTGTTCAACCTTTAAAATAATTAGTGATGAAAAAAACAACATTTACCTCAAATAGATTAGAGAGGGTTAATACTTCTTTTAAGTCCACCTTTTTTATTGTAACAATCACGCTTTTGTTTGGTTGCACCAAGAAGTTTGAATCTTTTAATACAGACCCAACCGGTATAACAAAAGATCAGCTAAAAATTGATTTTAATAATATCGGGCTGTACTATCCTGGAATTCAGCAAAATATTTTTAGTAATTACGGAATGTATCAACTTATTCAGAATTTGAACGCAGATAACTATTGCGGATACTATCAGTCGGCCGATCCGTTTAGGGGGAACATAAATAACCAAAATTACTTTCTCGTAAGTGGTTGGAATGATTATATATACGCTGTGGCTTATGGAGACGTGATGGGACCTGTAAGAAAAATTGAATCCGAGGGAACACGCACTGAAGCTCCTGACTACTGGGCTATTGCTCTCATTTTACAAGTACAAGCGATGAGCAGAGTTACAGATTATTATGGACCTATTCCATACAGTAAGGTTGGGCTAGATAATGCAACACCGTATGACGCGCAAAAAGATGTTTATGATTTGTTTTTTAAACAATTAGACACTGCCGTATCTAATCTTGAGGCATATATTGCTACATTTCCAGGGAGTAAGCCATTTGCAAAATACGATATGATCTATGCCGGAAATTATACCCAATGGTTAAAATATGCCAATTCCCTGAGATTAAGATTAGCAATGCGCATTGTTAATATAGACCCAAACACTGCAAAAACACAGGCACTTTTGGCCTTAAATAATCCGGCGGGCTTGATTGAGACTAATACAGACAACGCAGGAATCTCAGGTTTTGGATACCAGAACCCTATCTGGTATGTTGGTACGGTATGGGTAGATTTGGCCTGCAATGCTTCTTTAATAACCTATTTAACCGGATATAATGATCCACGCCTGTCAAAGTATTGTTATCCCGCCGGGAAAATGGCGCCTGCTCCTCCCGGTTATGAAGGTAAGTATCTTGGAATTAGGGCAGGTACACCTGTTGGTGCTAAACCCATGTATAATGGCTATTCTTTTCCAAACTTTGATATAATACAACAATATTCTCCGATAGTTACGATGAATGCAGCCGAAGTTTGGTTCCTAAAAGCCGAGGCTGCGTTAAGGGGCTGGACTACCGGAAACGCTCAAGATGACTATGAAACAGGAATAAATACTTCTATGGCTCAATGGGGAGTATCTGCCGGCAATTATCTTAACGATAACACCAGTACACAGGCAGATTATGTAGATCCTCTTACTCCTACAGCAGGAGTTCCAAATGCCAGTATTAGTGCAGTTTCAACTATCACAATTAAATGGGATCCTGCAGCAACTAAAGAACAGAATTTAGAACGCATTATTACTCAGAAATGGATTGCCATGTGGCCTTCAGGCGGGTATGAAGCATGGGCTGAATACAGACGTACCGGTTATCCGAGACTTTTCCCCGTTGTTGTGAATAACAGCGGAGGTACTATTAGTACTGATTTACAGATTCGCAGAATTGAATATCCATCAACTGAATATACAAATAACCCTACAGGGGTTGCCGGAGGAGTGTCTTTACTCGGCGGACCAGATAAAGGAGGAACGCCTGTATGGTGGGATACAAATAAAGGACGCGCCAATCCCGTAAACTTTTGATTTGATTAATGATTGCTAAGAACTTCAAAAAGTTTTATAAGTCAAATAGTCCAGGTAATATGAAAATAATTGCCAATTAATTTTTATAAGCCATAAATTAAACTATATATAATATTATGGAATCATCAAATGTAAGCCGTAGAAATTTTATCGAAACATCCATTGGAGCAGCCGCTCTTGCTGCGATCAACCCGACTCAGTTTCTGGCAGCCAATGAAAACAGAACGATAATTACCCCCAAAAATAACGCGTTAGATTATAGGATTGCGTACGGATGCTGGGTGAATGATATGCGGCTCGAACCGTTGGCATTGGAGGATTGGCCGTCAGAGCGGATGGATGATGAGACAGTCAGAAGCGTCTTTAAAGCGTTAGATACGCAGAGCCACTTTAAATACAACTGGCTGGATACATGGGGCTTGTTAGCAACAACTTCCTGGCCCCTCAATTTAGGCGATGGGGTTGATAAAGACCGCAGGAATAGGGTGAAGAAAATATTGACCTATGCCCATGAACGTGGAATCAAAGTTATCTATGGTATGGGGGTCATGAGTTGGGGTTACGAAAAGATCATTGAGAGCAATCCTTCGCTCACAGCAATTAACCGGGATGGTTCATTGAATAAACAGGCCATGTGCGATCATCATCCTGAGTCATTTGAATGGGTGAAGAAGATATTGGACTTCGTTCTCTCTGAATTTGATTTCGACGGATTACATTTGGAATCAATGGACCAGGGCGGCTGCTTTTGTCCCCATTGCGCAGGAAAGTCAGGAATAGTTGAATACCATTCACGCATTAATAGCAAAACCGCTGACTACATTCGAAGCAAATGGCCGAATAAGTTAATAAATGTAATACCCATAAACTGGGCGATGGACAGTAAAGGACATTTCACAGAATCTGACAAGCAACACATCATCGAACTCAGCAAGCATATAGATGGCTTCTACGATCAAGGCTGGCATGGTACCTATATTCGTCCGGAGGAAAGGTCGGCATTTACTAAACAATTGCACTGCGCCTACGGAACATCTGGTGGGAGATGGGTCTATCCCGGGCAAAGGTGGGATCGGGAATCGTTCTTCATCCCTCATATGAGGCATCAGGCAACAGCCATTAAGGAGCAGTTCACCCAGGGGGGGCGTGGAATCCTGCACTATCAGGGACCGGTAAACAATCCTGGCACGGAGGTTAACATAGCCTCAGGGGGACTTATATCTTCCGATACCAGTCAAAACATAGAGGACGTTGTAGCAAAAGTAATCGAAGACCTTTACCGTCCTCAGAATGTAAATGCACACAAAAAGCTAACTCAAATCTTCCTAAACGGGGAAGAAGCATATTTTGGACATTGGGGTAATTCGGATGCGGGTGAGATCTATATGGACTTACTCGTTGGTGATTCTCCCGGACCTGCGGGCTATCTAACACAACTCCAGTACCTTGATGGTACAGGACGTCTGGCATATAAGAAAGCCTTAATCCCTCTTCTGCGTGATTTACAGAATATTGAAAAGAGCTTTAATGATGACGGGAGAATCAAAGCGTTAAAGAGATCAATGCTGATCACCCTAACGCTTCTCAACACCGTAATGTATGCAAAAGGAGAACCTATGAATATCAATGAAGGGATGAAGCCGAGGTTGATTAATTCAAACCACTGGAGAGCTATCAACACTTTAAAATAATACCATGTCATAGGGAGTCTACCCGAACAGTAGCAGTTTAATTAATAGCTCCTATCTGAACCCTTGAAACTAGTGATTTTCATAGTGCAGGATAAAACCATATCCCAACACCGCGACAGGCTGTTGTTGCCGCCAGGGGTATCCACACTAAACTATTGTAAAAACCAAGGACTACAAACTGTACGGTTCAGGAGGTGAGCTGATCCGGGATATCAATATCCCTGGAGATATCCCTGTACTGAAAGCCGGAGACAATGAGCTTGAGTTTAATTGTGAGAGCGAAGAAGCAGTAGCTCCCCGGTTACAGGTAACCGTTATCAGTGAGGGACTTCCCCTGGAAATAAGCAGAAAATCAATGAATGAATTATTATCGACAATGGAACGCTTCTTCCGAAAGCGCTGAATCAAAAAAATAAATAATCATCTAAAGAGAAAGTTATGTCCTATTTAATTAAAACGGAATCAGAAGCCAGGATACAGAAGGTGCAGGAATTACTGGCTGCAAACGACCTGGATATTGCATTAGTGTATTATGATGAATTTAATATCGGC